>Ga0209515_10000002_pt1 | contig 724535 bp, 697 predicted proteins | sample Subgroupgradi54m_FD_187454 | JGI IMG/M metagenome (GOLD analysis project Ga0209515, IMG submission 187454) | Subsurface groundwater microbial communities from S. Glens Falls, New York, USA - GMW60B uncontaminated upgradient, 5.4 m (SPAdes)... ... | reverse complement strand
AGACACTTTACAAAGTGGACAGAAAAAGACAAAATACATCACCCCCCTTCACGTTCTGGTTGAACATGCTACATCGTAGCAGAAGGGGGCTTTTTTATGGAATGAACTCAAACTGGGGTAATGTCAGCTCTTCGCTGGGTTGACAAGCAAGACCAGTAATCAGTATCATATACATATACGGTATGGGAGAATTTACGAAGATAGAATTAAGTTCATCTGATTCTAACACTAGCTCCGGCGCTAATTCTAGTAATCCTTCCAATGATATGATTAGCCCATTACGAAGAAATAAAAAAGTTTCTTCAAATCGGAGATTTCCAAAAAAAGTTGCTAGTATCGCTGCCGTGGTATTGGCAATTGTGGTTTTGTTAGGGTTGGGCTTGTATTTTCCTCTTCAAAAAACATACTCTTCAGCGCAAAAAACATATAAGCAAGCCCAAGTTGCATGGACTGCGTTAAAACAACAAAATGTTGAGTTGGCAGACCAAGAGCTCAAAAAGACAAAGGTGAATTTATTAGAAACTCAAAAAAACCTCAATTCGCTTGCGTTTATGCGTTTTATCCCTATCGCGAGTTGGTATTACAATGATGCGGACCACCTTACAAAAGCTGGACTTCATGGATTGGAAGCAGGATCCATCTTGATTGATTCAATAAAGCCGTATGTTGATGTTTTGGGATTAAAAGGAAAGGGAACTTTTACTGGTGGATCAGCAGAACAACGTATCCAAACAGCGGTTATGACCATGGGTAAGATCACCCCTCGAATAGATGACATTGCCACTTCGTTAATTGAGGTTCGCAAAGAACTTGATAAAGTAGACGCAAACCACTATCCAGCATTATTTGGAGGCGATAAGGTGAGAAAACGTCTTATCGCAGTTCAAACTCTTGCGGATAAGGGAGTGGTGTTTGTAGAAGAAGCCCGGCCGCTTATAAAAGTTCTGCCTTCTTTATTAGGAGAATCTAAGGAGCGAAAATATTTAGTGTTATTCCAAAATGATAAAGAATTACGCCCCACCGGGGGATTTATTACGGCCTATGCAGTCTTCAGAATTGAAAAAGGGGTAATTCAGGTAGAACGATCAGATGATATCTATACACTCGATAATAATCTTTCCAACAAGCGTCCAGCGTCGGCGCCAATTTTGAAATACCTGCCAAAAGTAAGCACATTGAATCTTCGCGATTCAAATTTATCTCCTGACTTTATTGTCTCAATGGATACATTCAAACAGATGTATGGCGATATTTCGGGAGTACCAAAAGTAGACGGAATTATTGCGCTTGACACGCATGTGTTAGTATCAATCATAAAAATCTTAGATGACGAAGTTTCCGCAGCAGGTATGACATTTAATACCAAACAAGATAGCAGATGTGATTGTCCACAGGTAATTTTTGAACTAGAAAATAATATCTCCCGACCGGTTAATTATGTTCGTACTGGAAGGAAAGATCTGCTTGGCGCGTTATTATATTCGATCATGCAAAAAGCGCTTCGTTCATCACCAAAGCTCTATTGGGGCCCATTACTTCAGGATATGATTACTGAAACCAACCAAAAACATGTTTTGTTTGATTTATATGAAAAAGATGCGCAAATCGGTATTGAAGCATTAAACGCAGCAGGAAGAATTATGCCATTTGACGGTGATTATCTACACATAAATAATACAAACTTCGGTGGCGCGAAATCTAATCTCTATGTTAAAGAGACAATCCAACAGGAGTATAGTGTTGAAGGAGATGGAACAATTACAAAAACAGTAAGTATCCAATACAAAAATCCGTATCCGCCTTCTAATTGTAATCTGGAAAAGGGAGATTTATGTTTGAATGCGACATTGCGTGATTGGTTGAGAATTTACGTTCCGAAAGGCAGTAAGTTAGTCGATAGCAAAGGTTCAGAGGTAAAGCTGACGAGTTATGATGAGTTGGATAAAACTGTATTTGATGGATTCTTAACCGTTCGCCCGCAAGGAAGCGCAACATTTACGGTCACCTACAAATTACCGTTTAAGTTAGCGTCTGGTTCTCCCTTGTTATTAATGATCCAAAAACAGCCAGGTACCAATGACAATCAATATACTATTAAAACAAAAGGCCGCCAGGTTGAAGATTTCCCCCTCCTTACTGATAAAAAACTCAATTTACACCTCTAGTTTGTCATTCTGGGAGGCAACGACCTCGCCAGAATCAATAAGCTGATTAGTAAATGCGGATTCATTGAGCTATAATTATTGTATGCGGAATTTTAAGACTGAGGGAATTATTATTAAGCGGAGAAATTATGGAGAAGCAGATCGCATGCTTACGGTGTTTACCAAAAACTATGGCAAGATGCAAGTAAAAGCAACTGGGGTCAGAAAAATTATTAGCCGCAGGTCTCCTCATGTAGAATTGCTGAACCATGTCCAGCTTACGCTTTATAAAGGCCAAGGAATGCCGATATTAACAGAAGCGCAAACTCTTAAAGATTTTTCTCCTATCAAAGAAGATCTTACCAAAGTTGGGTATGCGTATCATGTATGTGAGTTGATTGATGGACTCTGCGCAGAAGACCAAGAGCATCAATTAGTGTTCGAGCTTCTGTATAAAACGCTCAAGCGGTTAGAGACACAAGAACAATCGTTACATTCTTACGTCCAAGACCAAGATTTTTACCAGACAACAGGTATAGATGCCGGCTTTGTCGCTGATGTTTCTTCGTCAACACTCTCTAAAAACCCCACCCAGCATTTAGCAGCTCTCATGCATGAGTTTGAAATAGAATTACTTTCTCAGCTAGGGTTTTATAAAGTACAGCAGGTTTCGCCAACTTTTAACTCCTCTGCTTTCATTGAACAACTCCTTGAAAAAAAGTTAAAAAGCAAACAGATAATCTCCATGTTGAGTTAATTCATGCACCATACCGCTCCGCTTTGAAATTGCAAGGCAAATGTTCAAAGCTCAGGGTATTATACATTATTGGTAAACTTGAGTATAAGGAGTATATATTTCTCCTTTTCGTTTCATGCTATTTTTGATATCATACCGCTATGGCTGAGAATGTTTCCAAAGAGTCAAATTTGTTAGAAAAACTGGTTTCTTTGTCTAAAAGACGAGGATTTGTGTATCCAGGGTCAGATTTATATGGGGGATTAGCAAATACCTATGACTATGGTCCTATGGGGACAGAATTGCTTCGAAATATTCGAAATTTATGGTGGGAGCAATTTGTACACCAGCGAGATGATATTGTCGGACTTGATGCCAGCACGATTTCTCATCATCGTATTTGGGAAGCATCTGGCCATATAGCAGGATTTGCAGATGCTCTGGTTGATTGCAAGCATTGCCAAACACGAATTCGGGCAGATCATTTGATTGAAGATGATTTAGAAGCTCATAAAGAAGATCTCAAGGATTTCTTAAAGAATGGGCCAAAGCTTCCTCCAGAGTTAACACAAGACGCCGTGGAAAAATATATCTCAACTCAAAAAGTCGAAGGGCTATCTGTTGAACAAATGAATGCAATTATTAACCTCCATAAAATCCCGTGCCCGAATTGTGGAGAATTTGATTGGACGCCAGTCAGAAAGTTTAACCAATTATTTGCTGTTCAGCTCGGAATCGTGGAAGGAGAACAAGGTTTAGCATACCTTCGTGGGGAAACTGCGCAAGGGATGTTTGTTAATTTTGAAAACATCCTAAGTTCAACTCGTGTTCGTTTGCCTTTTGGTATCGCGCAACTTGGAAAAAGTTTCCGCAATGAAATTACATTGGGAAATTTTGTATTCCGCACAATTGAATTCGAACAGGGAGAAATTGAATATTTCTTTGACCCCGATACTTCAAAATGGGAGGAATTGTTTGAGGATTGGAAAAAGGTTATGCACTCGTTTGTCGTTGAACGATTAGGAATCAAAGAAAAAAATCTGCGATGGAGAACTCATGGCGATGAGGAACGGTCATTTTATAGTAAACGAACTGAAGATTTGGAATATAAGTTCCCATTTGGATTCAAAGAATTATGGGGACTGGCTTATCGGACTGATTATGATTTGAAACAACATATTAAGTTTTCTGGAAAAGAGTTGTCTATTATGGATCCCACAACGAATAAAAAAATCATTCCTCATGTAATAGAACCTGCCGTTGGAATTAATCGATTGTTCCTTATGATTCTGGCTGATGCCTATACAGAGGAAGACGGTCGGGTTCTGTTAAAACTAAATCCACAGCTCGCTCCGGTAAAAGTTGCGGTATTTCCCTTGCTGGCGAACAAACCAGACCTTATTTCAAAAGCAAAAGAAGTTCACTCTTTGCTTAAAAAAGATTTGGTGACCGCATGGGACGATCGAGGAAATATTGGGAAACGGTACGCATATCAAGATGAAGTAGGGACGCCATTTTGTGTGACGATTGATTTTCAAACACTAGAAGATGGGACAGTGACAGTTCGAGATCGTGATACTGCCAAACAAGAACGGATATCAGTTAGTATGCTTCTGGAGTTTTTTTCAACCAAGCTCAGTTAATTCCCTCTTATGCTCTAAAAGTTTCAGTTGACAATATCACCGAGTTTGTTACAATTAATATATCTTTGGTATGAAGAATAAAAACCTTATTATTGGAATATTGGTGGTATTAATTGTTCTTGCCGCAGGTGGAGGATATCTGATGACAAAGAATTCTTCGTCTCAAAAACACACCCAACAGCAGCCACAGCAACAAGAAGAAAAAATTGCGACCTTACAACCAGAGGATATTGGTTTGAAACTTTCAGCGCGGCCGGATAAAAAAGCAGTCACTTTTGAGATCAATAAACCTGAAGGCATCACAGCGGCGGAATATGAAATTACTTATACCGCTGCCGGAGATGTGCCTCGTGGCGTTATTGGCCAACTTGATATTACGCCAAATGCTTCAGTCCTGAAACCAAAAACTTTTATTGATTTAGGTTCTTGTTCTTCGGGTAAATGTAAATATGATGAAGGTGTTAAAGCTGTAAAACTGGTTTTGAAAGTAACGAAAGGCGATAAAACCTATCAAGTGGAAGACACACTTGATTTAGAAAAGTAGTTCTAATTCTCCATAATCAACTTCATCTTCTGTTACATAATGATCTTTTATTGTTAGTTCTTCACTTTTTCTTACATGGGTTTTTCACTACATCTAGTGTTTGAAATTTATGAAAACCCTAAAATTATTTTTCACAGTCTTGACAACGCATAAGAAAGACGTCAAAATGGTGTAAAGTGGTTCTAAGTGGGATAAAGTGGGATTGAATGTTTCAGTTATCAGAATTTAGTTCATCAGTTTTCGGTTCATCAGTTTAAAACCAAGAAGCCGATAACTGAAAGAAAGGCAGGATTATGTTACTTGGTCAATATGATGGAGTTGTTGGAGAGAAAAATAGAGTTGCGTTTCCTAAAAAGTTTAGGGAATCTTTAGGGGATAAGCTCATTATTACACACGGATATGAAAATTCGCTCATCATTGTATCAGAAGAAGGCTGGGAAGCGCTCCTCGAGGGCACCGAAGGGAAACCGTTTATCCAAACAGAAGCAAGAGAAACTCAACGGTTTCTTCTTGGAGGAGCCTCATTTGTTGAGCTCGATAGTAAGGGAAGGTTTATTATACCAGCTTACCTCCGAGACTTTGCACAAATTAAAGGAGCGGTTATATTCTTAGGATTGTCACGGTACGTTGAATTGTGGGATAAAACGCGTTGGGAAGAGTATCGAAAGAACCTTGAAAAAAATATTGATTCCATTGCAAAACGGCTAGTAGAAGCATCTGATAAAAAAGATTAATTACTCAACATGGTATTAGTTAAGTAAGTTCTCATCCTGATCTTCTTTCTTCAAGGGAGAATGAAACCGAGTTCCCTCGCCCTTGACGGGGGAGGGTAAGGTGAGTAAACGGGTGGGAATATGGAATTTCATAAAAGCGTTCTATTAAACGAAGCAATTGAATTTTTAAAGGTTGAGCCTGGTGAGAAATATATTGACGCGACATTAGGTGGCGGTGGAGATACGATCCGAATTTTAGAGCAAGGGGGAAGTGTGTTGGGTTTGGATGCTGATCAAGAGGCGATTACATACGTTCAAGAAAAGATTAAAGATTTAAGATTAAAGTTTAAAGAGGAATTAATTGTAGTAAAAGGGAATTTTAGGGATATAGAGGAACTTGCTCTAAAGAATGGGTTTGAAGAAGTTGCGGGGATTTTGTTTGATTTGGGAGTATCAAGCCACCAGGTTAATACTGCAGAAAGAGGATTTAGTTTTCAAAAAGACGGAGAGTTAGACATGCGGATGGATAAGGACTTGGGCGTAAAGGCAAAAGACCTTATTGCTGTGTTGTCAAAAGGAGAGCTGCAGGAATTATTTATTAGGTTAGGCGAAGAGCGGTTTGCATCATCAATTGCAAAACATATTGATGCTTATCGAAAAGAAAAACCGATTGAAACAACAGCCGAGTTGGCTGAGATAGTAAAACAGTCATATTCGGGACCATTTTCAAAAATTCATCCGGCAACAAAAGTATTTCAGGCACTTCGAATTGCTGTAAACGATGAATTACATAATTTGGAAGAAACGTTACCTCAAGCAATATCGTTGCTTAAGCCAAAAGGGCGATTGGTAATAATTTCTTTTCATTCGCTCGAAGATCGCATCGTAAAGGATGCGTATAAAACATTTCAAGGAAAAGGGTTGGGTTCTATTATTACAAAAAAACCAATAGAGCCACGTGAGGAAGAAATTACTCAAAACGCCAGAAGCAGGAGCGCAAAGATGAGAGTATTTGAAAGGGGATAATATGAAACAATCATTACTTTTTATTGCTACCGTAAGTTTCACCATTTTGGTTCTTTCAATCATTCAAGTAACTGTCTCTAATAGACTATCTACTACTGGAATTGTATTATCTAAACTTGAAGAACAAATCAATCACTATCGGCGGGAAAATGCTCTATTAGCCGAGAAAGTATTATACGCTTCTTCATTTACCACCATTGCATCAAGTGCCGCCAGTTTGGGATTTGTCGATTCTAAATCTGCGATATACTTATCCACCCCATTGCCTGTTGCTATGGATTCACATAAATAATACAAAACAATGACGTGGAGATTCAGATTTTCTCTTTTATTTTTAACTGGTTTTTTTCTGCTTATCGTTGGTCGCCTCTTTTATTGGCAGGTGGTAAAAGCAGAAGATTTGTCGTATTTGGGACAATCACAATATGGACGGACGGTAAAACTTACCCCGCAGCGTGGAGAAATAAGCACTTCTGATAGTTTTCCCATCGCAACGAATAAACTTTCATATCTCGTATTTGCGAACCCAAAAGAAATTTTTGAACAAGAAAAAACTGCCACACTTCTTGCACGACCCTTAGAAAAAGATACCGCGAGTATTAGCGCGCTGTTATCAAAGAATCTTTTTTGGGTTCCTCTCAAACAACAGATAACGAGCGAAACAAAAGATACGATTGATAAATTAAAACTCAAAGGAATTGGTTTTGAACAACAATCCCTCAGGTATTATCCAGAAGCATCAATGGCAGCAAGTTTGGTCGGCTTCGTGGGGAAAAACGAATTGGGAGAAGATAAGGGATACTTTGGATTGGAAGGGTACTATGATCGGCAACTGCGAGGAAAAGCAGGCACGGCAATACAAATCCATGACGCGAATAATAATCCTATCCTCGCAAAACTGAATAAAAACTCAGGGCAGATAAATGGGAGGTCATTAGTTTTAAATATTGATCGGGCGATCCAATTCTTAGTAGAAAAAAAACTGAAAAAAGGAATTGAAAAATATCAAGCAAGCGGAGGAATGGCAGCTGTTATTGAACCTTCTACTGGAGATATTTTAGCAATGGCGAATTTTCCGTCATTTGATCCTCAACACTATGCCGATTTTGAAGATTCCACCTATAAGAATCCATTCATCTCAAATGTGTACGAGCCAGGGTCAACTTTTAAATCAATTGTCATGGCATCGGCAATTGATGCAAAAGTTGTGAAACCTGAAACACAATGTAACATATGTGATGGACCGGTAGAAATTGGAGGATATGAAATTAGTACGTGGAATAACAAATATTTCAAGAATATTAATATGGTTGAAACAATCCAGCATTCGGATAATACGGGCATGGTGTTTGTATCAAAGCGGTTAGGTCTTGATAGAATGCTTTCGTATTTTGAAAAGTTTGGTATCGGAGATGTAACAGGAATTGATGTCCAGGGCGAGATAGCACCAGGGCTTAAAGAAAAAGACCAGTGGTATGTAATTGATGTAGCAACCGCAAGTTTTGGCCAAGGAATTGTGGTAACTCCTATTGAACTTTTAAACGCATTTGCTGCCATTGCAAATGATGGAAAACGCATGGAACCACACATCGTTTCAAAAATTGAAACTTCTGATGGACAAACAATCACTATCCAGCCAAAAGTCTTAAGCCAGCCAATTACCTCTCAAACAGCAAAAGTGATGACAGAAATTTTAGTAAATGCAGTTGATAAAGGGGAAGCAAAATTTGCAAAGACGAAAGGTTATCGAATAGCTGGTAAAACCGGAACAGCGCAAATTCCAATTGCCGGACATTATGATCCCAATAAGACAATTGCGTCATTTATTGGTTTTGCTCCCGCAGACAATCCAAAATTTGCTATGCTTGTAATTGTAGACCGGCCGACAACATCTATATATGGAGCCGATACAGCAGCACCCATATTTTTTGATATTGCAAAAGATTTGTTTACGTACTATCGTATATTACCAACGGAAAGCAACTAAGCTAAAAGTGTCAAAGGTATCAGATGTATCAAAAGCTCATAAGGTACTTTATTTTAAAGCCTTTGATACCTTTGGTACTTTTGATACTTTTAGAACCTTTTATCTATGACTGGTCGTACTCATGATCTTGCAGCTTTTACTGCATTAACGTTTGTTATGGCAACTCACCCACTGCCGCATATGACGTTGGCAACGGCGCTTGTTGCGTTTACTGCAAATATGGTTGGTGGTTTAGCGCCTGATATTGACCAACCGACTGCAGATTTATATCACCGTGTACGGGGTGGTTCGTTTGTCAGTCGTCTTATTACCCCCTTACTGGGAGGACATCGATTTATATCACATTCAATTATTGGAGTTTTCTTATTCGGGTGGGTCTCCTGGAAGATACTTCAGCTCATGCATCAAGTTCTTTTGGTTGATATCACCATAGTATGGTGGGCGTTTATGATTGGATTTGTATCGCATTTAGTCGCTGATATATTTACTCACGATGGGGTCCCATTGCTTTTTCCAATTCCCTTGCATTTTGGAATACCTCCATTCAGATTTTTACGTATTAAAACAGGTGGACTGGTAGAAAAATCATTCGTGTTTCCGATATTAATAATGGTAAATGTTTATATCTTTTATACTCACTACGATAAATTTTTAGATCTTTTAAAACACTACATAAAGTAAAGGTTATCCCTGATTTTTCAGTTTCATCACCTCATATTGCGTTGCCAGTGAAAGCGGCATTTTTTCCATTTCTGCAAAACTATACCACCCAATTGCATCACACTTTTCAGGTTCTAAAATCTGTGGAGTTCCATTTACTATTTCACAAATAAAAGAAATTGCGATCCAATGCTGTTTTTCATCTGGAATAAGATGGTCATATGCGTCAAACAATTGTATGACTTCAATATCAGCGCCATATTCCTCTTTAAATTCACGAATAATAGTTTGTTCCATAGTATCTCCAAACTCTACTCCTCCGCCAGGAAATTCCCACGTTCCTCGTTCATTTTTAGCTTTTTTCCCACGTTTACTCAAAAAGTATTTTCCTTCAGCATTTTGAATAATAGCACCTGATCCAACGCCAATATATTCCAATCCTTTTTGCATGACTTGATTATATATCTCGTCATTCCGGCTTGTCCAGAATCTTTTTCTGAGGGAACAAAAATGTTGGAGAAACAAGCTCAAAAAGGGTATAATAGACCCATGTGGCAGCGGAGTAAGAACCTATATCATCTCTTTGTTGCCTTTTGTGCAACCATAATCAATAGATTTCCTGCTAAGAAGTTGACTGTTATTGGCGTGACCGGAACTGATGGTAAAACTACCACGACCAATATTATTTATCATCTGTTAAAAGAATCTGGAAAACAGGTTTCAATGATTTCAACAATTGGCGCGGTTATTAACGGGACAGAATATGACACTGGTTTCCATGTTACTACTCCTTCTCCGTTTGCGGTCCAAAAATTCTTAAGGCGCGCAGTTGAAAAAATTGGCCATTCCCAAGAACGACAATATATGGTTTTGGAAGTAACATCTCACGCGATAGACCAAAACCGTATTTTTGGTATACACTTTGATATCGTTGTGCTTACCAATATCACCCATGAACATTTGGACTACCATAAAACATATGAAAATTATGTGCAGACAAAAGCAAAGTTATTACATAAAGCAAAGATTGCAATTGTGAATAAAGATGATGGATCATTTCAATTAATTTCAAATATTCCCGCATCAGCGGGATCCAGCGTAAGTCGTGACAAGTTTCCAATATCAAATTTCAAATTGGTTACATATGGAATGGGTAAAGATTCAGAGGTAAATCTTCAGAACTTTCCGTTTAAAACAAAACTTTTTGGTGAATTTAATAAATACAATTGTTTGGCAGCGATTGCTGTTTGTAGGCAATTGGGTATTTCTGATGAACAAATTCGAAAAGCACTTCTGTCTTTCCGGCTTCCAATTGGTAGGGCAGAGATTATTCATGAGGATGATTTCATCGTGATGGTAGATTTTGCCCATACGCCGAATGCTATTGTGCAATTATTGAGTTCAGTTAAGCCAGCAGTAAAAGGAAAACTTATCCATGTTTTTGGTAGCGCAGGAGAACGAGATCACAAAAAACGGCCGGAAATGGGACGAGTTTCAGCAGAGTACGCGGATATTATCATTCTAACTGCAGAAGACCCACGATCAGAATCGGTTCAGCAAATAACTCAAGAGATTGAATCAGGAATTAAGAATAAAGAATTAAGAACAAAGGAAAAAACGCTATTAGAAATTCCAGACAGAAGAGAAGCGATCAAAACAGCTTTAAAAATGGCGAGCAAAGGGGATTTTATTGCCGTAACTGGGAAAGGCCATGAACGTTCTTTAAATTTAGGGAAAGGTGAGATTCCATGGAGTGACCAAGAAGTTATTCGAGAAATATTAGGGAAAAATCACAATGAATAAAGTAAAAAAAATAAAACGAATACATTTTGTCGGTATAAAAGGAGTTGGCATGACACCTTTAGCAATTATTGCAAAAGAAGCTGGATTTAAAGTTTCAGGGAGTGATATCCAAGAAGAATTTATTACCGATCCAGTTTTGCAAAAAGCAGGTATCAAACCATTTGTGGGGTTTTCTAAAGACCATATTCAAAAAATAGACTTAGTTATTACCACTGGCGCTCATGGAGGATTTAGTAATGAGGAAGTTCAATTCGCAAAGCAACAAGGAATTCAAGTCCTTACCCAAGGTGAGGCAGTGGGGTATTTTATGAGCGGAAAATTGTTCAACCGTGTTATGGACGGTATTTCAGTTTCAGGAACTCATGGAAAAACAACGACAACGGGCATGATTGCAACCTTACTTCAGAAAGCAGGTCTTGACCCATCCTATGTCATCGGTACCAGCTCAATTGTATCATTGCCAACACCTGGGCACTATGGAAAAGGATCATATTTTATTGCTGAAGCAGATGAATATGCCACTGAACCAACTCATGATAAGACCGCGAAATTTTTATGGCAATATCCCAAATTAGCAGTAATCACCAATATAGAACTCGACCATCCAGATATATACCAATCAGTTGATGAAATGAGAAACGCTTTTTCAAAGTTTACTCAAAATATAAGCCAGAATGGTATTCTTATCACGTGCGTTGATGATGAACAAGTTCGAAAATTATTAAGAAGATATCAAGGTGAAGTCATAACTTATGGTTTTTCAGTTGACGCCCACTATCGTATTACAAAAATCAGAATTTCTGGAAACCAAACATTTTTTTGGCTCGAGACCGGACACGCAAGCTTAGGTGAATTTGCGGTAAAAGTAAGTGGAGAACATAATGCGCTTAACGCAACGGCCGCAGTAGTTGTTGGACTACAAATCGGGATGCCTATTGAGAAAATAAAAAAATTCTTGCCAGCATTTCAAGGGAGCAAACGACGGCTTGAATATGTGGGTGAATCAGAAAATGGAATCTTAGTGTATGATGATTACGCCCATCACCCGACAGAAATCAAAAAAACGCTTCAAGCATTACGACAAGCATATCCCACACAAAGAATTGTTTGTATATTCCAACCTCACACTTATTCTCGAACTAAAAAGTTATTCGAACAATTTACACACTCATTTGTAGACGCAGATGAAGTAATTCTAGTGCCTATTTATGCTTCACTCAGAGAGTCACCAGATAAAAGTGTGTCTTCTGAACGATTATCTCAAGAAATGAGTATGCTTCATAAAGCGGTTTCATTTTTACCTCAGGCACAAGATATGGTAGAATATGTCAAACGAAAACCCTATAAACGAGGCACAATCGTAGTAACAATGGGAGCTGGGGACATCTATAAAATAGATGAACTACTTTTAAAAAGTTAATGTCTTATTAAGTAGACGATAGATGGTTGAAGATAGAGGGTAGATTTTTGAGGATAGAAAATGGAAGATGGAACATTGGAAAACAGAAATTCTATTCTCTACCTTCAATCTTCTTATCCTACCTTCTATTCTCTATATTCTATAGTCCCTTTTGATTAGAAATTGGTCATGAAACATTAGTCATTTTATTCTTGTTTCTAATATGGATAACGTTTTAATTGAATTACAAAATAAATTTGGTGAAAATCGGATAAGAGTAAATGAATCAATGGAAACCCATACCGCCTTCAAGGCGCAAGGGCTCGCCCCCTATTATCTTGATGTAAATACGACCGACGAATTAATTGCTGCGGCAGAAATAGCGAGAAATCATGGATTGCCATTCCATATTATTGGTTCAGGCACACAGCTCATTGTTGCTCAGCAAGGATTGCCAGGAATAGCCGTCAAAAATAATTGCCGAAAATTTGAAATAATGGGAGTAAGCGGTAGAATAACAAACCAACAATTGGGAGTTGATAAAGCAATGGTATTTGCTGAATCCGGGGTAATAGTAAACCAACTTGTCCGTTTTACGATTGAACAAGGGTTACAAGGTTTAGAATATCATCTCGGATTACCGGGGACAGTCGGCGGAGGACTGTACCGGAATTCAGGATTACCATCAAAAAAAGTATTTATTGGTGATATGGTATACAAAGCTAAGATTTTAAGTTCAGATGGAACTATAAAGGACGTAGACCACACGTATTTTCAATTTGGGTATGACAATAGTTATTTACGACAGAGTAAAGATATCGTTTTATCAGTTGTATATCGGCTGGAAAAAGAAGATTCAAAAGTTTTATGGCAGTCAGCTACCGAAGCATTGCAATACCGGACAGAAACTCAACCCAAAGACCTTTGCGCGGGATACACCTACCGAAACATTGGAATTGATAATGCGCACGTTGCAATTCCCGATAGAAATACCTTTGCATCACGGGCAATCAAGCGGGTAAAAATGTCAGGAAAAAAAGTAGGAAACGTAATGTTTTCTGCAACACAACCTAATTATATAATGAATATTGAACACGCAACTTCAGAAAATGTGCAAGAATTAATAACAAAAGTTAAAGATAGTGTATTTGAACAATTGGGATTACAATTATATGTGGAAGTATAAATTTAAATCCTAAATTCTAACCCTTCAACATGCTCAGGGCAAAAAATATTTTTATGGTGAGTGTGTCGAACCATTTAGGATTTTAAAATATTATGGAAAAGTTTGTGGTTACAGGAGGAAATAAATTACAAGGAGAAGCGCGCGTATCAGGCGCTAAAAACGTTGCTTTAAAAGTGCTTGTTGCGGCATGTCTCACTGATGAAGAAGTAACTATTGAAAATATTCCCTTTATTTCTGATTTTTCTGTAATGGTAGATATAATGAAAGGATTTGGTGCTTCGGTAGATATTATTGACCACACAATTAAGGTCCAGATAAAAAATTTTAAAACATCATCGATTCCCCTTGATAAAGCCGCATTAGCTCGTACTTCATCAATGTTTATTGCGCCGCTCCTTGTGCGAACAAAAGAAGCAATTATTCCAAATCCTGGAGGTTGTCGTCTTGGCGCGCGACCAATCGATCGAACAATTGAAGGACTGAGGACAATGAACGCGGATATTGTTTATCATAGTAAAGATGGATATTTCCATGCAAAAACAAATGGAATTCAAGGAGTTAGGTATGAATTTGAAAAAAACACCCATACTGGTACAGAAACTATGATACTTGCAGCGGTTTTAGCAAAAGGAACAACCATTCTTACCAATGCTGCAGAAGAGCCTGAAATTGATGATTTAATCAAATTACTGACGCAAATGGGGGCAGATGTGAAGCGGACAAATCATCGGGAAATCACTATTCACGGAGTAGAAAAACTTCATGGTACAACATTCAAAATTAGCAGTGATAGAAACGAGATTGTTACTTTTGCCATTGCGGCTATCGTAACAGGGGGAGACGTGTTTATTTATGATTCACAATCGGTGCAACTTGAAGCATTTTTAAAACAATTAGATATATGCGGGGGAGGATACGAAACAAAAGAAAATGGCATCCGGTTTTTTTCAAAAGGTACCTTGCGAGCAACTGATATTACCACTTCGGTGTATCCGGGTTTTATGACTGATTGGCAAGCACCTTGGGCAGTATTAATGACTCAAGCAGAAGGAACGTCTACAATTCATGAAACAGTTTTTGAAAATAAAATGGGATATGTTAAAGACTTAAAGAAAATGGGCGCTCATGTTGAACTATTTAACCCTAAAGTAGACCATCCAGAAAAAGTTTATAATTTTAATCTAGAAGACGATAGCCCCGAATATTTCCACGCAGTTAAAATTATTGGGCCAAGCCAATTACATGATGCTGTAGTAACAATGCATGATATTCGTGCAGGCGCTGCAGTTGTATTGGCAGCACTTGTAGCGTACGGTATGAGTACTATTTTTGAAATAGAAAAATTAGACCGAGGATATGAAAAATTTGAAGATAGGCTAACCCTGCTCGGAGCAAATATTCAAAGAATACATGAATAAAATTACCCAAGCAATTATTTTAGCAGCTGGAGAATCGAGTAGGTTTATTCCATATTCAAAAAATGCCCACAAATCAACCCTTTCTTTACTTGGTAAACCTATTATTGTCCACACGCTATTTTCTATACAACGCGCCGGCATCAGTGACATCCTCATAATTACTGGGAAAGGCAATTCTATTAAAGAAATTGTTCAAAAAGAACAAATTCAAAATCTCAAGATAACATTTGTAACGCAAGAAAATCCTGAAGGAATGGGAGCTGCCTTACTAAAAGCTAAAGAAAATATTCATCCAGAATTTTACCTTTTGCATGCCCACCATGTAGATTTTGACTTGCAAAAAAGTTTACTTGAAAAAAAGTATTCAGAAGCAGGTCTTGTTTTATTAGCAAAAGAAGAAAAAGACCTGCAAAGATTTGGAGTACTGCAAGTAGAATCAGATAGGGTTACTGGTCTTATTGAAAAACCAGCAAAAGGAACAGAACCTTCTAATCTTCGCGTAGTTGGCATTTACCAACTCAATAAAGAATTTATAAAAGTTTTAGAAGAGACACCAACGGACCACTATCATTTTGAAAAAGCGTTGGATGCAATTGCCCAAAAACAGACCGTAAAAATTGCTGTTACTCAAGAAACAGTTTCATTAAAATACCCATGGGATATATTTTCTATAAAAAATTTTTTAATGAGGAATTTGCAAAGATCTATTTCGCCTTGGGCAAAAATTTCTGACAGCAGCCAAATAATCGGCAATGTGTACGTTGATGATGGAGCTCAAATTGGTGAAAACGCAATTTTGAAAGGGCCGTGTTATGTTGGGAAAAATGTATTTATCGGAACAAACGCATTATTGCGAAATGGCGCCGATGTAGAAGAAAATTCCGTAGTTGGAGCGTTTATGGAGATAAAAAATAGTATCATACTACCAGGTACCACTACTCATGCTGGTTTTATTGGTGACTCAATTATTGGTTCAGGTTGTAAAATTGCTGGGTCTTTTTGTACCGGGAATGTCCGTTTAGATAGACAAGAGATTAGTGCAGAGATAAAAGGAGAAAAAATAAACAGTGGATATAATTCTCTTGGAATTTTTATGGGGAATAACGTAAACGTCGGCATACATGTTTCTACCATGCCGGGAAAAATTATTGGAAACAACACTATTATTGGGCCGTCTACAACGATTATGAAAAATGTTCCAGATAATGTCCGGTATTATACGCAGTTTAAAGAAATAGTAGAAGAACAAAATGTCGAGCAATCTCTTTCTACAGAATCTTTTTTTCAAAAAACTGAAACAAACTATAAACAAAAAGTAGTATTATTCGATATTGACTACACCTTATTTGATACAGGGACATTTAAGGAAAGTCAGTTGCAAAAATACTCATTGTATCAAGAAACAGTAGATGTTATTCTAAAACTCCAAGGGAGCGCGAAACTAGGGATATTCTCAGAAGGGGAGATAGAATTTCAAAAAAATAAATTACTCAAAACAGAAATCAATAGGCATTTTGAAAATGAATATTTGCATATTGTAGAAAAAAAAGACGAAGTATTAGAGTCAGTTCTTGACAAATATGACGACTATAATTTGTTTCTTGTTGATGACAAATTACCAATTCTCCACGCAGCAAAGAAATACAAACCATCACTTTTTACTATTTGGATAAAACGGGGAATATTTGCTGATAATCAAGAGCCAATCAAAGGTTTCATACCGGATGCAATAGTTGATACTTTAGATGGTATTGTGTCTCTAGTAAAGAATTTCTAATGTCTAATTCCTAATGACGAATCAAAAGGGACAATAGAAATTAGTAATTCAGTTCGTCATTACCAATTAGTAATTTTTATAGATTATGTGTGGAATATTTGGTTACGTTGGAACAAGTACAGATGCGGCGAAAATAGTTTTAGAAGGACTAAAACTACTGGAATATCGTGGATATGATTCATGGGGTGTTTCAGTTAAAGTTGCTAAAAAATTATCAGTTGATAAACATGTTGGAAAAATTGGTGAGGCAACAGTAAACCTTCCCAATAGTAATTTAGGAATTGGACATACTCGGTGGGCAACTCACGGTGGAGTAGTTACCAAAAATGCGCATCCTCATTTGGATTGCACGCAAGAAATTGCCGTAATCCATAACGGTATTGTTGAAAATTATGCAGAGATGAAAGAAGACCTCATTAAAAAAGGCCATCAATTTTTTTCAGATACTGATACAGAAGTAATTGCCCATTTGGTAGAAGAGTTCAATAAAAAAGAAGGGTTTGCTTCATCAGTTCGTGACGCATTTAATATGCTTGCTGGATTGAATGCAATAGTTGTTGCGAATTCTTCGTCACAGGAAATTATTGCCGCAAAAACAGTCTCTCCACTTGTTGTGGGTATTGGTGACAATGAATACTTTATTGCCTCAGATGCGTCTGGAATTGCCAAACACACCAAAAAAGTTTTGTTCTTAAAAGATAAGGAAATGGTTATACTAGGAAAAACTTTACAACTTATTCAATTACCAGAAGGGAAAAAAATTACCCCTGAACTTGAAACCATAGATTGGGATATAGAAAAAGCAGATAAGGGAAATTATTCTCACTATATGATTAAAGAAATTCATGAACAACCAAGAATAATTCGGAATATCGCAAAAACGTATGATGACCAAATTGAAAACCTCAATTCAATTATCAGAAGGGCAAAGGGGACATTCCTTATTGGTGCTGGCACTGCATTCCATGCTTGTTTGAGTGGAGTTTATTTGTTTTCAAAAATATCACATTTGCACATTAATACTGCGGTTGCTTCAGAATTTAATTATTTGGAAGATTTTCTTACCAATGAAAGTTTAGTGATTGCGCTCTCACAGTCAGGAGAAACAATAGATGTAGTAGAACCATTGAATCGCGCAAAAGAAAAGGGAAGTAAAATTGGCGCAATCGTCAATAGTTTAGGGTCAACAATTTATCGAATGGCGGATGTGAAAGTATTATTGGGTGCTGGCCCAGAAAAAGCAGTAGCATCAACAAAAGCATATGTTTCAAAATTATCAGTATTATTATTGTTAGCATATGCCCTGGATGGAGGTATGAGAAAAGCAAAAACATTGTTAATCGAAACAGCTGATGAGATAGATAGATTATTAAAAAAAGATTCCTTACAGAAAATAAAAAAAATCGCGCAAAGTTTGAGCACTTCAGAACACATTTATACCGTTGGTCGCGGCATGTCATATCCAACGGCACTCGAAGCAGCACTAAAAATTAAAGAAGTAAGCTATGTTCACACAGAAGGATTAGCTGGTGGAGAATTGAAACATGGAACCCTTGCGCTTATTGCCAAAAGAACACCATGTATTGTTTTTGCTCCGAAAGATGACACCTTTGAAGCAATGATTTCAAATGCCACTGAAATTAAAACTCGAGGTGGATTCATTATCGGAATCGGTCCCCAAAATCATTCGATATTTGATTCCTGGATTGAAGTAAAAGATTGTGGGGATGGAGATAGTATCGCGCAGGTTGTTCCAGCGCAATTGTTGGGTTATTTTATGGCATTGGAGCGAGGATTTGATCCAGATAAACCACGGAATTTGGCAAAAAGTGTAACAGTAAAATAGGAATTCTGTATTATGAATTATGCATCAAAAATTCCAATTATTATACTTCACGGATGGGCCAAAGACATGACTGGTGATCGGTATCACGAGCTAAAAAATATTTTAGAAAAACATCATTATTCAGTGTATTCTCCAGATCTGCCAGGTTTCGGGAAAGAAAAATTACAAAAAGAAGTTATGACAGTAGATGATTATGTCGACTTTTTAAAATCCTTTGCTCGAGAACAGAAACATAAAAAAATAATTCTTATTGGTCATTCATTTGGAGGAAGAATTGCTACTAAATTTGCATACTTACATCCAGATATTGTTCAAAAACTGGTTATTACGGGATCTCCTCTCACAAAACGAAAACTTTCTTTGAAGAAAAGTATAGCTCGGGTTGTTGCAGCTAGTGGAAAAATTGCACTTTCTTATTTTCCGCAAAACACACAAAATCTATTTAAAAAATTACTCTACAAAAGTATTGGGGAGTGGGATTATTATAAATCTGGCAATTTACGAGAAACATTTAAGGCAATTGTACGTGAAGATTTATCATCTATTCTTCCCGGAATTTCTGTACCAACTATAATTGTTTGGGGAGAACACGATACATTTGTACCTGTTTCTGATGCTCAAGATATATCTCGTCGGATTCCAAATTCTCGATTGGTTATTATTCCTGATGCATCACACAAATTACCTTATGAAAATCCAATTGCATTTTATAAAGCAATAAGTTCTTTTCTATGAATGTATTATTTTTACTCGCATCAGTGGCATTTTTTTTGTGGGTTATCCGGAATATTTTATATTGGGTATATTTATGGCAGTTAAAAGAGTATCGGTTAGATAGGGTACGAATTCATCTTACAGAAACATATCAAGGAAAGAGTTTACTCTTTTCATATATTTCGTTTTTAAAGTGGAGTACTATTCTTTCATTTTTTTTTGTCGTTTTCTACAGTTATCTGCAAAATATTTTCGCTCTACTGGTTACCGGAATTTTTCTTTTTCAAGCATTTCTGGTAGTTAAAGAAGGATTATCGCGAACACTTAAACGTCCAATTTTTACGGCAAAAGCAATATTAGTTGTCACGTTAACGTCTCTTACTATTCTTTGTCTCTATTTTATTGCCCCTCTCGATACATTCTTATGGTTATTATTACTAGACCGAAGTGTGCCATTCATCGTAGGATTTTTTATTTTTATTTTTTCATTTCCCTCAGCTTTATATAAAGATTATATAGTTGAACAAGCAATGAAAAAAATTAACCATTACAAAGCTGTAAAGTCAGGTGGTAAAGAATTATTGATAATTGGGGTTACCGGTAGTTATGGAAAAAGTTCTACCAAAGAATATATCGCGCAAATTTTAGAACGCAAATTTAATGTTCTCAAAACAAAAGGCACAAATAACACACCAATTGGTATCGCTAAAACAATCTTACGGGGATTAAAAAAAGATACGCACATCTTTGTTGTTGAAATGGGAGCATATAAACGGGGTGAAATTGCACAAATGTGTTCCATAGTCCATCCTCAGATCGGGGTTCTTACTGCGGTAAATGAGCAACATCTTTCATTATTTGGGAGTTTAGAAAATACCATGCAAGCGAAGTATGAATTAATTGAATCATTACCAAAAGATGGTCTTGCTCTTTTTAATGGTAATAATGAAAATTCAAGATATTTATATGTTCATCATCCTAAAATTGAATTAGAAGGAATAAAAAAAACTAAAAAGAAAAAGATTTTATACCAGTGTTTTAAGACTACACAAAATACGGCAAAAGCTGATATTGCGGCATTTAATGTGCTTGCAGAAAAAGATGGTGTTTCTTTTGATGTCTCATTAGATAACAAAGTCGTCCATTTCAAAACACCGCTTATTGGTGCCCATGTTGTGGAAAATATTCTTCCCGGGATATTTATTGCATCTTATTTAAAAATGAATTCAGCAGAAATAAAAAAGGCTGTGCAATTATTAGAACCAATGCCTAAGACCATGATTCGTCACCAATTAGCGAATGGAGTTAGTATAATTGATGATACCTTTAATGCAAACCCTGATGCAGTTTCAGCAGCGCTAGACTATATAAATGTTTACAAAGGACGAAAAATACTTGTCTTGCAGCCCATGATAGAACTTGGAATAAAAGCTGAAGATGAACATTATCGTGTTGCTCGAGAAATTAGCAAAGTATGCAATAATTTATTTGTAACCAATAATAATTTCTATGAATCGATTATGCAGGGAATTACTGATGGAAACGGATCATGTTCTATTAGAATCGCAAAACCGTTAGAAATTGCTGATTATATTCAGCGAAATACAAAAAGGGGAGATATTGTAGTTTTTGAAGGGAAAGAAGCAGCATTCTCATTGGATAAGATTTTATGATTCGATTTCTTGAAGATAGAAAATAGATATTTTGATACAGAATTTTTGATTCTTTGATGTTTTGACAATCAAGAATTCAAATGTTCAAGAAAATCAAAATCAAGAATATCCACCTTCTCATTTCAAGATATCAAAAAACTATGCAAAGACCTATCGCAATCGGATTGTCACCTAACACAGAAGAATCAGATTACTTATTAGCATTTAAGATGTTATTGTCCCCATGGGAACATTTTAATAATTCTTATGTTAAGTTACTTGAGCAATGGTTTAGAAATTTCTTTGCTGTTTCGTACGCTATTTCTTTTAATAGCGGGAGATCTGCTTTTTTGGCGATTTTAAAAACGTTAGATATAAACCAAAACGATGAAATTCTTCTGCAATCATTTACGTGTGTAGTAGTTCCTAATGCAATCCTCGCAGCTGGCGCAAAACCAATATATGTTGATGTAATGGAAAACTTCACTATGGATCCAAACGATTTAGAAAAAAAAATTACGAGTAAATCGCGCGCGATTTTAGTACAACATACTTTTGGTATTCCTTCGTCTATGAAAGAAATTGTTGCCATTGCAAAGAAACATAAATTAACTCTCATAGAAGATGTTGCTCATAGCATAGGTGGAGAATATAATGAAAAAAAGCTTGGATCTTTTGGACATGCTGCTTTTTTTAGTTTTGGGAGAGATAAAGCATTCTCAAGTGTTTTTGGCGGTATAGCTATTACGAATAAAGAAGAACTTGGGAAAAAACTTCGTATGTACCAGCGTTCATTGCAAAAACCTTCATTATTTTGGACTATACAACAACTGTTACATCCAGTCGCATCCTCGATAATCCTTCCTTTATATCATATATTGTCGTTAGGGAAAGTCTTGTTATTTATTTTGCAAAAATTACAAGTCCTTTCATTTCCTGTTTCATTGAACGAGCGGAAAAGCCAAATTCAATCACTTTCTGTCCGCAAGATGCCCAACCAATTAGCTGCGCTTGCTTTACATCAGCTAAAACGTTTGCGTGAGTTTAATAAAAAACGAATTGAATTTAGCAAATTATATACGCAAGCGTTGCAAGAAAGTAGTTTTCGCTTTTCTCAGTTTGAAGGTATTCCCTTACTTCGATTTCCAGTTTTATCACCTGAACGAGAAGCAATTATTACGCACTTCAAAAAAAATGGGATTTTGCTGGGGAATTGGTATAGTTCAATTATCGATCCGAAAGGCACTGATTTTAAAAAAGTAAACTATGAAATTGGTTCGTGTCTTTTGGCGGAATCATATGCTCAAGAAGTACTTAATCTTCCTACCTACCCGACGTTAAAAAAATCGGATGTTCAGAAAATAATATCAGTTCTTAGAGGATATGCTCAACATACAGGAAATTAATGATAAAAAACAGTGGGAGGAGTTTCTTGTCAGTCCGGAAATATCATATTTTCCTTTTTTTCAATCTTGGAATTGGGGAGAAGTGCAGAAAAAACTCGGATTCACAATTTTTCGACAGGGATTATTTGATGGGTCTAAACTTGTCGGAGTTTGTCAAGTTGTGGATATTCCGGCAAAAAGAGGACATTATTTACATCTTCGTCATGGACCTGTACTTCTCAAAACTGAATGTTGTGATGTATTGATACATCAGAACAAACAACTTGCTCGACAAAGAGAGGCTTCTTTTATCCGTATGAGTCCATTAGTAATAGAAGACGCATATTCTCCAGGTTTTTTCAAAAAGAGAGGAGCGATTAAAGCGCCTATTCACAATATGGATGCGCAAGTGTGTTGGGTGTTAGATATTACAAAATCAGAAGAAGAGATTCTTAAAGGGATGAGAAAAACTCATCGCTATTTAGTAAAAAAATCTCAGACTATGAACATTTCTATTAGTCGAGCGACTATAGATACAGACGTGAATCAATTTTTGAAATTCTACAATGATTTTTCGCATCGAAAAGGATTTGTTGCTCATAGTGGGGTTAAAGAAGAATATGAAGAATTTAAAAAAGATAACCAGGTAGTTTTGTTTATGGCAGAATATGAAAAAAAACTCATCTCAGCAGCCATGATCGCATTTGTTGGGAATACTGCTATTTATCGCCATTCCGCATCGGATTCAGCACATAGAGATATTCCCGCATCTTACTTAATCCAATGGGAAGCAATTAAAGAAGCAAAAAAACGAGGTAAGTCTATATACAATTTTTGGGGAATTTCACCAACAGAAAATAAAAACCATCCATGGTATGGATTGAGTTTGTTCAAAACTGGATTCGGAGGAGAAAAAGTTGAGTTTGTGCCAGCTTATGATTTTCCATTAAATCTAAAGTATTGGAAAGCACATGGCATTGATTTATTTACGAAGTGGAAAAAAGGATATTAAAGATTGTTCATGAGAGACATTAAAATACATCCAGCTTGGAAAGCAGCATTAGAAGCAGAATTTCATAAGCCATATTGGGAAACATTGACTACTAATGTCCGTAATCAATATCGTACTAAGAGTGTGTATCCGGCAGCGAGCAATGTTTTTCGTGCCTTTGATCTGTGTCCTTTTGATTCAGTAAAAGTAGTCATCGTAGGACAAGATCCGTATCATGGAGTAGGACAAGCAAATGGATTGTCTTTTTCTGTTAACGATGGTGTTTCCCTTCCTCCTTCTCTAAAAAATATCTATCAAGAAATTCACAACGATGTAGGCATTACGCCCTCATCTTCAGGAGATCTTTCACGGTGGGCCCGGCAAGGAGTACTCATGCTCAATAGTGTGTTGACTGTTCTCGCCAATAGTCCTGCTTCACATGCCGGACAAGGTTGGGAACAATTCACTGATGCGGTTATTCAATCACTCAATGATAAGAGGAAACATATTGTGTATATGTTATGGGGAAAGTATGCTCAGGCAAAAGGAAGTGTTATCAACAGAGATCAAAATTTGGTTCTTACTTCCGGACATCCGTCTCCATATTCCGCAAACCTTTTTTTTGGCAAACATCATTTTAGTCAGTGTAATGAATATCTTTTAAAACACGGAATAGAACCCATAAACTGGCACTGAAGAGAAAAATCTACCACGGGTAATTTTGGGAACTTTTATAGCGAAAATTATTTAATAAACTCTGTTGTTTTTTTATAAAAAAGATTAGGATTATATAGAATCCAATCGTGGTTTCCTTCCAAAGTCTCAAACTTTGTGTTTTTTATTCCATCTTGGAAAACAGTTGCTATACTTATTGGAAAAATAGCATCATCTTTAGTCCACAAAATTAATGTTGGAACAGTTATTTTACTAAGATTATTATATTTTGTCGTATGACATTTTTTCCTTGTTTTTTTTATTTTGCCTAATTCAAAAAGATTTTTAGTCAAATGTAGAAAATAATCACGAATTATAATAAACAGCACATTAAAATACTATGGTGAGGTTAAATAAAAGTATAACCGTTGAATATTTATAACGAAGTCAGATTTTCCGTAAGAACCTTGACCTGCAGCATTAACGAGAATTAACTTAGAAACATCTTTACTAATTGCAGCTAAGTTAAATGCTACTCCTCCTCCAAACGAGTATCCAATCACCGTTACATTTTTTAGTTTTAATTCATTCAAGAACTTGTCAAAAAAGTTTGCAAAATCTATGAAACTCCATATCTTTTTAGGAGTATCAGAATCACCGTGAGACGGCATATCTGGAGCAATCACAAGGTATTTTTTTGCAAGTAATTCTAAATTGTTTTTATGTGTTAATGCTCGTATTCTTCCTCCATGAGGGAATAGTACAGGCCTCCCTTTTCCTAAAACATAATATGTAAGCGTAATATCATCAATCTTAGTTTGTTTTTTTATCATTGCTGAGTAATTATATCAGCATTGAGGCAAACAGTTCGAATCCTTGCTGGGTAAAGCAATTTTTGACCAATTTTTAGCAAATTCCAATGCTAATTTCGCATAAATTCTGGGGTACCTGGATTGGAATTAAGTAGATTAATAGCTGTGGGCTTACCTGGGTTCGAACCAGGGACCTTTGCAATGTGAATGCAACGCTCTAGCCAGCTGAGCTACAAGCCCTTTTCTGAATCTAATCTTACCATACTTTCGCCTCGTTGACAAAGCTAACCGTCTTTTGAGACAATAGATATATGGAAATTGTTCGAAAAATTTATGCGTTCTTAGTTGATACTGTTGAAACATTTCTCATTGCAGCGTCAATATTTTTGGTAATTTACATTTTTCTTTTTAGGCCATTTGAAGTCAATGGCGCGTCAATGTTTCCTACTTTTAAAGACCAGGAATATATTCTTACCAATTTAGTTGGGCTGCGCTTTGAACAATTAAAACGGGGAGACGTAATTGTCTTTAAAGCTCCAAAAGAAGCAGAAAAAGATTTTATTAAGCGGGTAATCGGCTTGCCCGGCGATATGGTAATGCTGAAAAATGGAGACGTATACGTCAATGATAAAAAATTAGATGAAAACACATACCTTCATGAGGTAAAAACGTACGGTGGTGGTTTTTTACGAGAAGGAGAATCGGTGACTGTTCCTGCAAACCAGTATTTTGTCATGGGAGATAACAGGCCATACAGTTCTGATTCACGTGAGTGGGGTTTTGTGCCAAAGTCAGCAGTTATTGGAAAATCATTTTTTGTATATTGGCCGATTGGGAAAACCAGATTAATAAAAAATCCGTATACCGAATGAGTTCCTAAACCTCATGCTAGCCTTCTCCTCAGAGGAGAAGGAGGAAATGAAAATGCAATTTTAGGGAGCCTGGCCGAGGATTTCAGAAATTTTCTTTAACAATGGAGTAGTTACTGTTTCGTCCCCTTTTACTTCCAGGATAATTCTTCCCAAAGTACGGGATTGATAAATTTGCGCTTTGCTCAATTGGTATTTAGTTTCAATACTTTTTGCCATATCATCGAGTTCTGGAATCCATAACCGTTGTTTTGAACTTGTTGCTTGTTTCTTCTGAACATCTCCCTTTATTTGTCGGGCTAAATCTTCTGTTTGTCGTACAGTACTGTTTTCTCGAAGTATTTTCTTAAAGAGTTCAAGCATTAATTTCGGGTCTTGCAACGAAATAAGCGGACGGACATGGCCTTCGGTAATAACTCCGGCAACAAGCGCGTCTTTAATCGCATCGGGAAGAGAAAGCAATCGGATGGTATTTGAAACAGTAGGAGCGCTTTTTCCGACCCGTTTTGCAACTTCATTGGTCCCGAGCCCAAATTCATCAATTAAGCGTTTGTAGGCTAATGCTCGCTCAATTGGATTCAAGTCTTCACGTTGGACGTTTTCTACAATTGACATTTCAAGCATACCTTGTGGAGTTGTTTCTTTTACTACAACCGGAATTTTTTTCAGCCCTAAAGCTTTTGCCGCCCTCCATCTGCGTTCACCAGCAATAATTTGGAATCCTGCGGGAGTTTTCGCAACTACAATAGGTTCTAAAATTCCTTGTTCTCGAATTGATTCCATTAATTCGTTTAGGGATTCGGACGTGATGATTCCTCTTGGTTGAAGGGGATTTGCTTGAAGCAGATTTGTTTCTAATTCGTGGATTTGTTCTTCTTGATTATCCATTTAATACCTCAACAAATTTCTTGCCATTGAGATTTTTAAATTTCACGGTTCCGTCTTGTAACGCAAAAATAGTAAAATCGCGACCCATAGAAACACCCTTCCCAGCGAAAAATTGTGACCCTCTTTGCCGAACAATAATATTGCCGGCGATTGCTTTTTGTCCACCATATAATTTAACGCCCAAGCGTTTTGCTACTGAATCTCGATTTCCTTTTACTGAACCTTGTGCTTTTGTATGTGCCATGTTACACCTCCTATAATATGTGTGAAAATATTCTACCCTTAATTTTCACACAAGTCAAGAATATCAAAGCAGATCAGAATTGATCTATCCTATGCGGTTTTCTTTGATCTCGATGATTTCTTTACTGGTTTTGGGGATACTTCTTTTGCTGATTGAACTTCTTCTTTTTGGACTAGTTTTGTTTCTTGCGGTTTATGGGAACCAATTTGGTCAATTTTTACTTGGGTGAGTTGTGAACGGAAGCCAGTTACTCTCCGGTGGCGGACTTTTGACTTGAATTTAGAAACCCGTATCTTTTTGCCTTTGGTATGATTTACTATGGTTGCTTTGATAGGGAAATCAGCTAAAAATGGAGTACCTACTTTTACTTCGTTATCTGATACCAAAAGGAGTACCTTTTCAAAAGTGACGTTCCCACCCTGCTTCTCTGCGAGATTATCAACTTCAACAATGTCTCCTAAAGCTGCTTTATATTGTTTTCCTCCTGATTGAAATATGGCGTATATCATAGAGCTGAGTTGTATTATACCAAAATATTAGCGAATTTCCAACACACCTTTCCTTTTTGAAGCAGAAGCCATAGAAGCTAGTAATCCAAGCAGGATAAAGTTTGAAAGGAGAGAGCTTCCCCCATATGAAACAAAAGGTAGGGTAATTCCCACAACCGGCACAATCCCAATATTCATGCCAACATTAATAAAAAATTGTACCAACAACACAAAAAAGGTAGAAGCGGCAAATAGTTTACAAAATGGGTCATCGAGCGAGATATACATGATAAATATCCGGTATAATAAAAAACAGAACATACCTACCACTGCAAATGCTCCGATAAACCCTAACCCTTCGGATAATGTCGCAAATATAAAGTCTGTATGACGTTCCGGTAAAAATCGAAGTCCTGATTGGGTGCTTTCATTAAACCCTTTTCCAAAAAAACGCCCAGAACCAACTGCGATAATAGACTGGATTGCATTATAGGATTTTCCCAAAGGATCTTTGGCGGGATACAAAAAAGTTAAGATTCGTTGTCTTTGATATTCATGTAAATGGCCCCACATAAAGGGAGTTAATGCCCCAGCGATTGCCAACCCGAGTCCAAACCACAAAAAAGAAAACCCAAATATAATAAATACAAATAATGAAGTAATAACGTAAATAAGCGCATTTCCTAAATCTGGTTGCAGAAAAATAAGTAACACAATCGGCAGCATCAGTAATGAGCATGTTGTTAATGTCCTTACCGAGGTATCTCTGCGGGCAAGAAACGAGCAGAGTGATACCAGCAGAAATGGTTTTAAGATCTCCGAAAACTGAATTCTAATTCCAAAAATATCAATCCACCGAATTGCGCCGCGGCTTTCTATACCAATAAACAATACAATTAACAAAAAAACAAGCGAGCCGACGTAAAACACAAGCATATAGTTTTGAACGACTTTGTAATTTAGTTGAGAAAAAAAGAAGAACGCGGCAAGGGAAATGCCAAGATATAATAACTGACTTATAAAAAAAGCAGGGTTGATAGAAAAAAGTGTGGTGAGTCCTAACACCATTAAGACTCCTACTGAAATAATAATTCCTTTATCAATGGGGAAGCGGTTCAATATATTCATGCAGGCAGAACTTTAAATGTTTCACTTTTCGAAAGAGTGGTGACGAGGGCATTTTTTTTGATATACTCTTCAAATTCTTTTGGCCATTCCGGAAGTTCAGCATTCACTTTTTGGTCTATGGTAGTGCCTAATCGTTTCCGTTCTTCTTGGATTTTGCGAACAATATCTCTCGCTTGCCCTTCAGCCTTGAGTTCATGGGTCAGTTCAGTATTTAAGGTACCAGAAAGTTCTTTCCCTTTTTTGAATTGAACTTTTTTCACATTGAGTTCTTCGCTGATAACTTGTTGAACCTGCTTACTGAATTCTTTTGGTGAAGTTATAGTAATAGATGACAATGGCTGGCGGACTTTTATTTGCGCTTGTTTGCGTTGCGCATGGGCTTGTTCTACGATTTGGCGGGCAAGCGTCATTTCTTCTTCTAATTCTTCATCAATCAGGTGTTCATTCGCCTCAGGCCAATAGGTGAGATGTACTGATTCTTCATTGGTTAAGTTTCGATACATTTCTTCTGCCAAAAATGGCATAAAAGGAGCAAGGACTTGAAAGAATGTGACTAAGACTTCGTAGGTGGTTTGATAGAATGCCTGTTTATCCTCTTGGTCATCAGCAGATGGACCGACTCTATCACGGCTGCGGCGAAGATACCACGTAGATAAATCATCGACAAATTTTTGAACCCGGGCAATCGCTGAGACTGTATCGTATTTTTCGAGGTCATCTGTTACTTCTTTAATTAATTTGTTTAACAAAGAAAGAATCCATCTATCTAAAACATGTTTTGTCATCTCGATCCGGCTTGCCGGAGAGAGATCCCCAGCTTTAGCTGATGATCGATGGGATTTCTCGTCGTTCCTCCTCGAAATGACAGGAGGGGCACTTGCTTCCCATTTATCAATATTTGCATAGCCAATAAAAAAGTTGTAAACATTCCACAAAATAAGCATCATTCCTTTAACTTGATTGCGATAATGTTCTTCGGAAATCAAAATGTCCTCGCCACGCATTACTGGACTTCCCATTAAATACAGTCTCAGCGCATCTCCGCCGTATTTTTGAATCGATAATTTTGGATCAGGATAATTTCCAAAGTTTTTACTCATTTTTCGCCCATCTGATCCTAAAATAACCCCTGTGACTGCAACATTTTTAAATGCGTTTGATTTATAGAGTGCTGCTCCTATTACATGTAAAACATAAAACCAAGCTCTTATTTGTCCGGTGTATTCAACAATAAAATCCGGAGGAAAGAAATCTTCAAGTTTAAATTTCTTATCAAATGGAAAGTGACGTTCTGCAAATGATGCGGAACCGGCTTCAATCCAAGAATCCAATACTTCGGGAACCCGCTTCATCGGCTTCCCACATTTTTTACAAGGGACTGTAATTTCATCAATATCTGGTTTGTGTAAATCTGCGATCTTTTTCCCAGATCCTTCTTCAAGTTCTTTTATTGAACCCGGAACAAATCGTTCTCCACATTCGCATTCCCATACTGGTACTGGACTACCCCAATAACGGCTTCTTGAGATATTCCAATCAGGTGCATTTTCTAAACTCTTCAAAAATCGTCCATATTTAAAATGTTCTGGGAACCAATTTACTTTTTCATTGGTTTCCTTCATGAGGGGTTTTAAAGTCTGAACATTGACATACCATGCATTTTGAGGAGCATAAATTAGTCGGGTATGACAGCGCCAACATAACGGAACGCTATGTGTATAGTCAACTTCTTTATATATCAATCCTCTTTTTTTCAAATCTTCGTCTACGAACTTATTTGCTTTCAAGTAGTACATTCCCCCAAAGAGGGGAACATCTTTTTTGATATTTCCTTCATCATCCAAATGCATTTCAATATGCACATTAAGCTCTTTCATAACTTTCAAATCTTCTTCTCCGTATGCCGCGATAGTTACAACTCCGGTTCCTTCTTCTGCGGTTACAAACTCGCCAGGGATAATTTCAAATGCCTTTTCGCCTTTTGCTATTGGATAGTAATCATAATGAGGAACAAACTTTTTGCCAATAAGTTTAGCTCCTTTAAACTCTTCGATAACTTTGTATTCACCTTCAAGCATCTTGAGGGTGGTTTTAGCTAAGATATAAAACTCAGAGCCCTGTTGTACTTTAACGTAGGTAAACTTTGGATTTACCGCAAGTGCTGGTGTAACTATTTTATTCCAAGGAGTTGTGGACCACGCTAGAATATATGTATCTTTTTCATCAACTAATTGATATTTATACGTTGTTGCAGGTTCTGTGACATCTTTGTAGTTATCAACATCCATCGCAACTTCAAAGTTTGAGATAGGGGTTGAACAGTGCGGACAATAGAGAGAAACGCGAAGGCCCTTATAGACGTATCCTTTATCATACATTTGCTTAAATACCCACATGACTGACTCCATGTATGACATATCCATGGTCTTATAGGCATGTTTAAAATCCACCCACCGGCCAATATGATCTACATACCATTCCCATTCTTCTGAAACATCTTTGACATACAACTTACACTCTTCAATAAATTTTTTAATTCCAACTTTTTCTTCAATTTCACGCTTACTTTTAAGTCCTAGTTTAACCTCAACTTTATTTTCAGCAGGTAACCCGTGACAATCCCATCCCCAAACCCGTCTCACGCGATATCCTCGCATGGTCCAAAATCTCGGAAACAAATCTTTTGGGATACTGGCTAAAAGAGATCCATAATGAGGCATTCCAGTAATAAATGGCGGGCCATCCAAAAAAGTCCAGGTTCTATCTTCTGGACGTGACTCAATAGATTTTTCAAAAATCTTATTTTTCTTCCAATACTGCAATGTTTGTTCTTCGAGTTCAGGAAAATTTACTTTTGGGGAAACAGGCTTGAACATCAGTCTAATTGTAGCTCAAATGGGGTGAGACTTCAAGTAAATACGCATGGAAAGACCCACTAGACAGGTATGTTATAATAGTTACCGATATGACTAACGCTGCCCGTTTCATACAAATGACCTCAATAACTGCAACGCTCTTAGGGCTTGTTTCTTCATCTGCTTTTGCGGCCAGTAGTAATATCCATGTCTCTACTGAAGGAGATTCCTCTGTTTCAGTTCATTCTTCTGTAAAGAGTAGCAGTACAACCACTACGACTCAAACATCAAATAGTTCATGTCACACAACAATAGTCAAAGATGGGCAGACAATTGAGAAAGATTGTGACGAAAATGGTAATCTGGATTATGAATCTTCTGACGGTAAAAATAAGGTTCACATTGGTAATAATTCTGTAACAGTTCCTCCTGTTCCAACTACGCCTCAAAAACCGCAAACACCCATCATTACCCATGATGTTAAAATCAGCGAAGATATCCCAGATGTAAATATCATTAAAGATGAGAAAGAAAAAGACAAAGAAGAGGCAGAAAAGAAAATTGAAGAAAAAAAGAAAGAAGCCAAAAAAAGAGCTGAGGAGAAAAAATCTGAAATTCAAAAATTATTTGAGTCCATCAAAAAAGCATTTGAAGCTCTCTTCTCAATAGGCAAATAGAATTTATCCAAGAACTCATTCTACATAATTAGATCGCTAGTTCAGTCTCTTTCAAAAAACTTACTTTATTTTCACACTGATCTTATTTTCAAGTTCTACCATTATATTTATAGTAAGAAGGAGGTGAATATATGAAAAAGTCAATTGCTTTAGGAACAGCTGCGTTTATTGCATCGTTAATTTTGGGAAGTACTGTTGCCTTTGGACAAACTACTGCGCCATCGCCTACTACTGCGGTTAGTCCAACTACGAAGCCGACTGCGTCTCCAACGAAAGCACCAACAGGAGGCACAACAATGCCAAAAGCCGCGCCATCTACTGGTCATGGAGAGTAGTGCAAGGCGAGATTTACAATCGCAACAAGGTATTTCGAAATAAATACCTTGTTGCGGTTTAAGGAATACCATGAAAAAAATAATTACCGTTTGTTTTATTATTTTCCTTGGTGTGATTGGCTTTTTCATTGGCAAAAATCATGTCCAGTTTGCAGCGCCAAAACAACAAGGAGCAATTGTCCAACAAACCAGCCCAAGCATTCAGCCGTCAATTGTTCAACAACAATCAATTGTTGGACTTCCCAAGCGTCTTATTATCCAGAAAATTGGAGTAACCGCGAAAGTTGAATCAGTCGGTTTGGATGCAGAAGAAAAAATGGATATTCCTAAGAATGTCCAAAATGTCGCCTGGTATAACTTAGGCGTAAAACCAGGAGAATTAGGAAATGCGGTAATTGATGGACACTACGATACTGCAACTGGCGCTCCTGCTGTTTTTTATTCAATTACGAAACTTAAATCAGGGGATATTTTAAAAGTTACTGATGAAAATGACAAGGAATATATTTTTTCTATCACGAGAACCCAAACCTATGATTTTGACAAAATCCCAATATCTGAGATCTTTGGTCCAAGCGCCATAGCCCGTTTGAACCTTATTACTTGTGGAGGTGTATGGGATAAAAAAAATAAAAATTACTTGAAAAGAATAGTAGTATACTCAGAGATTGCAAAATAAACCCAGAAAATGACTAGCTGTTAAGAATTATCTTCTCGTGATTCAACAATTTTTATTACCTCTTCCATAGTATCTGCATACACATCAGCGCCAGTTTGTTTATAACCAGAAACCAAACTTCCACGGAATCCAATAGTGAATGCGCCCGACGCTTTTGCTGCTTGAATGCCAGAGTTTGAATCCTCAAGAATAATCGTGGTGGCAGGAGAGGCGTGAAGGTGTTTTATTGCGTCTAAGTATGCATCGGGGTTAGGTTTTGGTGGTAAATCTGGGCGGTCGGTAATCGAAATAATGTATTCCAGGTTATGTTTAAAGGAGAGTCTATTAATTACTTTATCGATCCAATTTCTTCGAGATGAAGATACCACTCCAAGTTTATATTCAAGCTCTATTAGTTTTTGCGCTAACTGTTCGACGCCATCTGTAATTTTGACTTTCTGATAAATACTTGCTGCTTTGGTATCGTAACGCAAAATATACTCATTTTTATTCATTGAAAATCCATATTCCACTGCCTTGTCATAAAGTGTGTTGAGTGACATCCCAATAGTTTTACCAATTTTTTGAGCAATTTCTTCCCCGAATAATTCATTATGAAAATTTGTTTCATCTTGAGACCACACCTGTTCGCTATTTACTAAAACTCCATCCATGTCAAAAATAAATGCTTTATTCATAATGTTAATCTATTTTTATCTTACCACGTCATTCTGGGAAGCAACGACTTCTCCAAGTCAAACCAAGTCAGACTTGGACAAGCCGGATGACGAAGTGAAGTGATTTTAATTATTGAATCTCTTGAATTCTTTTGAGCACCGCATCATGCACTTCTATTTCACCTTTTGCAATGTTTTCATTCCGAACTGTTCGAGTGTGTTCTCCTGGGATTCTCACTGCTTTGCTGTCTCTAGTTTCAATTGTTTGTAAGGTTTTTATTAATTGTTTTGATTTCTGTTTAAATTCTTCAGTAGAACTCAACAAGTTAGGGGAGAATGCCATGTATAAATTTCCCCAGCCATTTTTAAGTTCACTATTGCCATAACTTGCTCCGGTCCATGCGCCTGCAAGAAGTTCTACCATCATCGCCAGCCCAGAACTTTTGTACGAGTTGTGGAATGATAACAGCGCGCCTTCCATTGCTTTCGATGGGTCAGTTGTTATCGCTCCTTCCTTATCGATTGCAACATCTTGGGGAAGTTTTTTCCCCTCAGATTTTAATTTGGCAATTTCACCAAAAGTAATTGCGGCGGTAGACATATCAAAAATTAACGGATACGGTTCACCAGGAATTCCAAATGAAATGGGGTTTGTTCCAAACAAAGCTTTTTTACTATTGAAGGGCGCAATAAATAATGAACTGTGAGTCATGACAATTGCAATCAAATCTTCTTGCGCAATTTTTTCGCAATAATACGAAACTGCGCCGGTAGAGTTTATGCTATGATTTGTTCCAACAATCCCAATGCCGTGTTCTTTCGCAAGTTTTATTACCTCAATCATTGCAAGGGGAGCAACTAACATTCCCGGATTTCCTTTTCCATCAATAACAGTTGAGACGGTGGTTTTATAAATGTATTCCGGATCGCCTTGAATATGATCAACAAAAACACCAAAGTTCTCTTTTAACAATCTCAAAATTCCATGAGACTTTCTGCCAGAAGTTTCTCCGTACATTATTACATCGGTAATTAGATCAGCATATCCTTCTTTGTAAACAGTCATGAGGGCTTTTTTGACAATTTGTCGAAGTTCAGTAATTTTTATGGTCATAAATAGTTTATTGATTATAACAAAAAGGGCTACGTAACATATTCCAAAAAAATTTATTACGTTGTAAGAAAAGCGGCTTTTTGATATTCAATTTGTGGAGTAAATATTGTCCAAGTAATTGAATATTTTCTAATCCGTGTTTTACTGATTGAGAAAAGTTTGGAGAACTTGCTTCTTCTAAATAGTCTTTTGTTACAGACACTTCAAAAATCTTAAAACCAAAATATGCAGATTGAATAATAACTTGAGGATCAAAAATATATCCGTTTCCATTTTTATGATAAGGGACAGTTTCTAATAATTTCCTGGTAAATCCTCTATATCCAGTATTTGCCTCAGTAAGGTGAGTTCATAAAATAATATTAAAAAGAAATGTTATAAATCGAATGGAAATAGATTTGTATAGTGGAGTTCCATGATTTTTACCTAAGAATCGAGACCCTAAAATAAGGTCCGCTTTTCTGTTTAGCACCATGGGTAGAAAAACACCCTATTTTGGGGTTACTGTGGTGATATTTATTACTGTGGCGTGTTGCTTTTGCTCCTCCCAGAATTTGGGGTGGAAAAGCTGATGACAAATACCAACGATACACTGCCGGTCCCTTCATTGTCTCCATGTCTTGGGGAAATCACCTTGTATTGGCTACTTCCCGCCCCACATAAGCATCGAGGGAAACCTTACTATCTCCTACATAATACCATCCACGTTTCCCATCAATGACATATGCAACTTTATAATTTTCTCCCTCTTTCTCAATCCACATTTTTGAATTGTTGCTTTTCCAATTAGGAGGATCTGGTATCTTTTGCCCACTAATTATTGCACTTTGAACCATTGAATATCCAAAATAACTTACCAACGCAATCAAGACAGTTATTACAACGTATTTAATTTTCATAAAGTGTGTGCGGGAGGGTGACACGACGTTCTGTCACCCTCCGCGCGAGAGTCAGCAGGTTTTCCAAACGGTTACGGTTTTCCTCGTGGACTAGCTAGTTAGTGGCGCAAGCCACCCACTACTGTATATTATTCACTTGTACAATTCATTGACAAAATTGTCAAAACTTTACAAATTTGAACTTTTTTTGTAAATCAACAATATGAAAATAGAGCGATTGTAATTTTTCATGGAGGGGAACTAGAAGTTGATGTATATTTTATTAAATGATTAATAAATGGTTGAGTAATTTTAGTAAGTCTTTCTAACTCATACATAGATTTTATTTTCTGTTAATAACAATAAATTCTTTTTGTTTTTTTACCGATAAGACAGACTCATACTCTCCAAGATCAGAAATCACATAATTTTCACCAGGGACTTTAATTACTAAACTATGAATTCCTTCAATCTCACCAAATTTCAAATATCTTTCGATAGTATCTTTATTGTGTACAAGATCCGCTTTCAGAACTGAATGATTTGAATCACGTAAACCCCATATTTTCACATTTGGTTTTATAGACAATATATATTCATCATGCGAAGAAGAGAGTGATGGATCATAGAGCGTATCAAATCTATTCTTATCTCTTTTGCGGACTTTGAACATAGTTTTTTCAATCATATCTAAGACACTAAGATTACATGATTTAGATATAGTAACGATATCAAAACAAATTCTGGATGCTTGTTTTTCTACAGTTGTGGGATGTTCGGTAGGTTTTAATTTTTTATTACCTTCATAGGAGTTAACAATTCGTGCAAACTTACCACAATCAGAAGCTAATTGGAAATATAGTTCTTGAAGCGTCAATGTTGATATATTTGATTCTTTTTCTATCTCCGAAGTATCGAGTCGAGCACAGTATTGATTTGCAACACAAATTGTAATTATCATAACATCTGATAATTCTGTGACAAACTCATCTCCAAGATCTTTTTCTAATAGTAGTTCACCAAGTTCACCTAACTCTTCTAAAACTCTGGCTAAACCCGAAAGTGGCGCCCAGTACCCACCTAAGGTACGTACAGTTTCATCTACTATAGTTTGCAAGTGTTTTAGATTATGCTGTTGCATAACGCAATTTTGTAACGTCTAGTATACCTTATATTTTATCTTCCCACCGTTGCTTCAACTATGGATAAGATTAAAATTGCAATATAGGAATTCAAGAATGGTGAGTTAAATGTAATTGATGAACCTCAAATAGATATTCTATGATCTAATTCCTTTGTCTTAAAAAGGCGGGAATTTTATAGACTGAATTAACTTTTAAGATCAATCTGTTATCAAAAACCCTTGAAGACATCCAGCATTCTTACGTCCTCAAAGTACAGTTAGAATTTATCAGCACGGGGTATTAAAGTCAATGGGAATTTTCTGTAATTACTTGAAAAAAGTCACTTGTGGGTTTAGGAAGTACCTTGACCTTGCTGTACATCAATAGGAAATCCGTCTGAGTTATAAATCTGCATACCATCTGGAAGATATTTTGTCATAACATCACGCAAGGTAACTGTTTCTTTACCCATATGATGGGAGTATGCTTGCCCAATGTGGGACTGGAGGTTAGTTTCCATTGCATTAAACAATTCTTTTCTTCCCTTATCCTTTTCCAAGTAATCCATATCAGAATTTTCTAATGCTTCTTTCTGTTGTATTATTTCCTCTAAGGCGGTTGCATCAGCCTTATATCCCAATTCATGTTCTAAATCGGCAAGTATCCTTCGACTCCTATTATCTACAAATCCATATCCCATATGTGATAAGCCTATTGGCAACTCAGAAACAGGCTTTGATAACGCATCCTCTGGAACCATTACGCCACTGATATTACTGCGTGGTACTTCATGAGAGACATATGCTTCATCCACAAATCCTGAATCCCTCGATGAACCCTGACGAGCTTTGAATCCATTCACTCCATCAATAACAAAGCTGATCCCGTCTTTAATATAAATGCGAAAAGCTCCAAAAGTAAATGTATTATGTATTGAGGGAGATTCGACAACCGAAACGGCATCACTTAAATTATATCCACCATAATTTCTTGTATGATTCATCCCTCTCTGGCTTGCTGCATTTTCTGAGAGTATCCCGTGCTCAAGAATACTTTTAAAACGTATGGTATCAAAACCAACACCATGAAATAACTTGGATTTGTCTAAAAGCACCTCTCCGTACTGTCTCTCTTTAGGTTGGACTTCTGATCCTGAATCGGGATTCATGTTCTTATTATAACATCTACGTCTTTGGGTTCACTCATTCGCTTATGTCATGTCGCACGACCTTGTTTACACGACATGAGTTGAGGCTAATTTTTAGCGTCAGAAAACGTACTAAAATAATCGAAGCTAAATCAAGACTATAAGACAATAGAATTGTTAATTTTGTTGATGTTAATTGATATAGTTACCAATTCTTTTATGTTCTGATCTTTAAAAACATAAGATAAAGTCGAAACCTGATCAACAGGTTTATTATCAGCAAAATGAAATAAGGAATGACCCTATCGAAAATTAACAACATCGCTGCTGTTAGAACTGCTAAGAAAAAACTGCTGTTTGTGCCATTAATCAGACTGACCATTCCCAGGAAATCGTAGTGAAAATAATAATTTAAAAGAAACAACATAGAGAAAAATACGACAAAAGTCCCTGCTGTTTGATATGAAATAGGAAAATCAGAGCCTAATATTTTTGGTTTTTCTGAGGTCAATGTAAGATCGTTTAAATCCTTGAACGCATAAGGTTTAAAAATTCCAACCCCAATGTCATCAGCCTTTTTTATCCGTTTACCGAACAAATAATAATTTACCGCTTTGAGAAAATTGTTAATAGGATCAATAACTTCTATTATTCTTTTTTGGGCGATCATTTTTGCTTGAAAGGGTATATTTTTTGTAGTATCCAGATGGGTCTTATAAATTTCTTCAATTACTTCAGTCGGACTGACGTACTTTTCAGCCTTCAGGTCATAGATTTTTTCTTTGTTTAGATGCAGTTCATATCTTGAAAACTCTTCAAGGTCTATTGGTTGCTTTGAAGTCTTGCTTTCTTGTAAAGATTCTTCAGTCGGTGAAGTTTCGTCATCAAAATTCCATATTGGGTGATTAAATAGATACCGATTTGCTTTATGGATCGAAACGTTTAAAGGAACTACTTCTTTTTTCTCTTCGCCAAGATCAGGCTGTAAATAGTACATTCTAATCATAGCAACAGAATCTTTTTCTCCCTTTTTGTTTTTTGCTGGAATGAACGACCCTTTATCTGGGTAGTCTTTAATAACGCTCAAACCAACTGCTTTATCACTTTTTTCCCAAGGGATAATTTCCGCATTTTTTATAGAGGAAAATATCATTACGAGCTTCTGCGTTTCAGAGGGAATATTTGTATTAGTTTCCATATTGTGTAAGCGAATTATATTACTGCTGGTTGTATGAAGCAATGAGTGTGAACTAACTACTAATTTATTAAGGTAGTTACTCGGCAGGGGCGTGCTCCTTTTTGTCTCTCGCAAAAACCCTCCGCAACCATTTTGTCCAAAATAGCCCGTGCCAGATAGTATGGAATTTGGAGTCGTCTTTGTAAGGAGGCTGGGGATACCCACTCCTCATTTTTAAACATCAGCCCTGCCACAAAATATAACTCTGACTCCTCTAAAAGAATCTGTTTGACTATTTCTCCACCTATTCTCCTGGCCCCTCAGAAATACGAAAAACAAACCGCTCATCTCTAAAGTGTTGTAACTCTTCCATTATTGTTCTTATAATCTCCTGGGAGCAACGTTCCTTCTCAGAAGAGGATGTTTCATCGCTGCCCGCTGCAACGTGTCATCAGCCAAATGCACGTATGTATCATAAGTGGTCTGGATGTCTTTATGTCCAAGTAGTGTAGAAACTATTGCTACATCTACTCCAGCTATAAGTAGGTGCGTTGCAAAAGAATGACGAAGTAAATGGGCATGTACTCTTTTTTCAATACCTGCGATACTGGCTCGTAAGCGTAAATTATTGTTGAAATCGCCAGGGACAACATGCTTATCTTTACTATTCGTAAAAACTAAATCCTCAGATGATCTTCCTGCTATTAAATTTGCTAAGTCATCCTTAATTGAACCATTGAAAAAAATAAACCTATTCTTTTTGTTTTTGGTTTTCACAAGCGCAGCTCGTCCATTGGCAATATCTAAACGCTTTATTTTTAATGACGCTGCTTCCTCAAACCTACATCCCGTTATGATAAGAAAACTTGTTAAAGTGAGGTACTTTCTGTCCAAATCTGAACAATCCACACCATTGCGGTTTCTGTATTCGAGTGGAGTATTTTGGAGCTTCTCTAACTCGTCAAGAGAGAGAATTATAATTTCGGACTGCGTTTTCGGAAGACTTTCAATCCCTTCCATAAATCCAGTTGGTAAATCATTATTTTTACAATACCCCTCAATGTGTTTTAGTGTCTGAACATAGGTATTTATCGTAGAGTTGCTTAATTCTTTTTCCTTTAATTCAAAGAGGAAGGTTTCAACTGTTTTTTTATTAAGCTCAATGTTGTTGCCTGTAAGCCACCGCAATATCACACGAAATCGTATCGTATAGGTACGAATTGATCTCGGTTCGAGCTTTTTTCTTATTGTAAGATATTGAATGAAATCCTGGTCGCTGATTTGCATACTCCCATGAGGAGTAGCTATAGAGGCACAAACAACTGAAGAATATTTTTATTCTTTATTTCCTGTCCAGTCTTAAATTTAGGGTATCCACGCCAGGTCTTACGACCACTTATAATATACCAAAATTTGTCCCAAAATTCAATAGCCCTCTTGCAAAAATTCTTAAGAAAACTTATGCTTCTGCTACTCCCGTGAAGCACTTGAGGTTAATAAAAAAACTCCTGTCTCAAGGAGTTTTTGAGTAAAAAACTGGTGCGTTATTAGTTAATTCCTCTGTCTTAGAAATGCGGGAATATCGAAAATATCTTCCTCGTCCTGTGGTTTATTTCCGTTTTGATCTGCTGATTGATCATGTGAAGCCGTTTGTTGGGTTTGTTCGGGTTCTTCTTGTTTTTTGTCTGGGATAAATTGCTGTAGTTTTTGTTTGGTTTGGTCAAAACCGGTTGCGATTACGGTTATCTTGATCTGGTCGTGCATGTTTTCATCAATGGTTGCTCCAAAGATAATGTTGGCGTCTGGGTCTGCGGCTTTGGAAATAATCTTGGCAGCGTCGTCGACCTCATTCATGGTCATGTCTGCGCCACCGATGATGTTAAATAACACTCCCCGCGCGCCATCCATAGAAATTTCCAACAAAGGGGATGCAATTGCTGTTCTCGCCGCGTTAATTGCTCGGTTTTCTCCAAAGCCAGTTCCAATTCCCATTAATGCAGATCCTGCATTAGTCATAATTGTTCGGACATCGGCAAAGTCAACGTTAATTAACCCTGGCATAGTAATCAAATCAGAGATTCCTTGCACGCCTTGGGAAAGAACTGAATCCGCTACCTTAAATGCCTCTAACAATGATAATTTTTTATCTACTACGTCCAAAATTCGTTGGTTGGGGATAACAATAAGCGTGTCAACTTTGTCGCGAAGATTTTCTATGCCGTCTTCTGCTTGTACCATGCGGCGGGTTCCTTCGAATGTAAATGGTTTTGTCACGACTGCAATGGTAAGCGCTCCAACTTCTTTTGCAACTCCTGCAATAATTGGGACTGCGCCCGTGCCAGTTCCGCCACCCATTCCAGATGCTAGAAAGACCATGTCAGATCCCTCAAGCATGTCCTTAATTTTGTCAGCAGATTCTTCTGCAGCTTGTTTTCCAACTTCGGGATCACCACCAGAGCCTAATCCGCGAGTTAAATTCTCACCAATTTGTATTTTAGCTGTTGCAGGGTTTGCTAAAAGCGCTTGCGCGTCGGTATTGACCGCTACAAAATCAACTCCTTGGATTTGACTTTGAGAAATCATGGAAGACAACGCATTTCCTCCTCCTCCACCAACACCTAACACACGAATTTTTGCAAATGAAGTATTTTGGGGTTTAATCAACATAGAGTCTACTGCATCCTACCAGATACGGATTAGATTTTCAAGAACCATTCATTCGTTAGTTTTAAAATGAAAACATGTTGGTCAGCCGTTAGTTGATTATGCAAAAAATATTTGATACAACTATCTCATGAGAAAGAAATTGCCGATTTTTATGAGGATTGCCATTTTTTTTATTTTTTATTTGCTTCTCTGTATTGACTGCTTACAATTATTTAAAAACCAGTGTTTTTGCAGCAAGTTTGTGTACCTCTAAAACTAAATTGCTTGGAGGACAAAATATACCAGGCGCGCCTAATCTCGCGGATCCCGGAGATCCGAGTTTACTCAAAATACCTACTAACCAATGGGTGATGCGTTTTTAACGCGGAGATAAAAGGTCAGGCTGGTGTAAATATTTATTCAGCTATTCTTCCTGTCGGAGCAGGTCTTGATAGTGACCCATCACAATGGTCAGTTAATCCAACTCCTCTAGTTCAAAGGCCATCAGATCCCAATACGCGGGATTATATTGGGCAAAATCCTCAACGCTGAGTGCAAATCCCAACGACTGGACGGGTTGGCAACAATTGCTTTCATATCAAGATACTTCATTAGGTTCGAGTTCATGGCACAATAAAAAAGTGTTAGGACCAACTGCCCGGGTGGAAAATGACAAGATGTATGTATTCTCTCGAGCGGAAGATACTGCCAATAATGTATATATTGGGAGATTGGACTGCAACATTTCTCGGTAAGCCCAAAATTATAGTTAAACTATTCAACTTGAAGAAGTCAAATCAGAAGAAATCTATGGAATGAATGATTTGATAAAATCAATAATCTTTTTGAATGTTTTTGCGCTCGGTAATCCGCCCATTTTTGGCATGGACATTGAGAAGCCACTCGATTTCTCGAGTGTGTTTTTTGAGGCATACAACGCAAGACCAACTACTGTTGAGAATGGCGTGTCTTGGATTTCATCAATGATTCCTTTCATTCCGGTAGGCATACCAATTCGCACTGGCATAGCAAGCATTCGTTTAGCCGCATCTTGTACTCCCACTGTTCGTGCTCCTCCACCGGTAATAACAATTCCGGCTGGTGTTTGACCTCCGTATCCGCTTTTTTTAATTTCCAAGCCAATAATCGTAAAAATTTCGTTCAGGCGGGGACGAATAATGCCCTCAACCAATGTTTTTTTGGAGACTTTGCGAAGTTCTTCTGGCAAATCCAGCGCAGCAATATCAACTTCATCACTGCGAGAGATTTCTTCTTTTGTCCGGGTCGGTTTTTGGTCTTTCGAATCATCATCACCGCCTGGTGGGCGTACTGTTTTTCGTTGAGTTTGGGATAAGAACAGCTTTATTTTTTCTGCGCTTTCCAATGAAATGCGAAGGCCAATGGCTAAATCATTGGTAATATGCCGGGCGCCGATTGGTAACACCGAAGAATACGAAACCGAGCCGTCAACATACACAGAAATATCGGTAGTCCCTGCCCCAATATCAACTAATACTACTCCCAACTCTTTTTCGGTTTCAGAAAGTACAGACAAGCTACTTGCATAGCCATTGAATACAACGCCGTCTAAATCAACGCCAACCTCAGAAAGAGCTTTCTCCAAATTACGTAACGAAGTGGTACTCGCAGTTATGATGTGCGTGTCTACTTCAAGCCTGACTCCAGTCATACCAATGGGGTCTTTGATACCTTCTTGGCCATCAACGGTGTAATTTCGAGGAAGCACGTGAATTACTTCACGTGAGGAAGGAAGGGATATCGCCCGTGCCGCATCAATTACTCTCGTAAGATCGCTTCGGGTAATTTCTCCTTCTGGCGCAGAAACTGCTACAACTCCCCGTGAATTTTGGCTTTCAATGTGGTTCCCGCCTATTGACGCCACGACATGGGATACCGAATATCCAGCCATCCTTTCTGCTCCTTCAACAGAACTATTAATCGCAGAAACTGCATCTTCTATATCTACGATTTGTCCTTTTCTGATTCCAGAGGCTTTTACTTCGGAGACGCCTAGTACATTGATCGCTTCGTCAACCTTGGCGATGATGGTGACGATTTTGGAAGTACCAATGTCAACACCTACTACAATTTTACCTTCACTCATAATGATGTTTCTCAAACAAGAAAACAGCCCTTTCACGGACGCTTATTTTCAAGTCTTCGTTTTGTTTACAGGGCTACTAAAACACAATAATCGGTTTATCGAACCTTAAATCTAACCGTGTAAACTTTCTATCTTCTATTGTAAGTCGTGTCAATATCAATTGTAAAGAGGATACTTGGATTTGTAAGGCTTTTTTGGTTGAAATGAATACTTTTTGCTTTTCTTCCAAGGTTACAACAAAGGATCCATCAGTTTCCGCATCGATTGTAGTATATGCAATACGGTTTTTTTCTAATAATTCAGTAAGTTGCTTTGCGGAAGGAGTCTTGTGGACCTGTTTATTCACCATTTTTTGAGGCAAAGACGTAGGGACAGGGCTTACCACAGCATACGTTTTTTGTTGGTAAAACCACCACCCATAGAGTCCGCCAAATGCTATAGTAAAGATTGTACAGATAATTCCAGCGATGAAGAGAACTTTCTTCAGGCCAGCTTTCAATTTACGTTTATTCTTTCGGGCAGTGTTCATAGAATATTATTGGGCCCATCGCGCAATGGCGATGAACGCAAAACATTGATGAAATTTCTAAACAATCTGAGTTATACAATCTGAGATATTTCATTCCTTACTATTGTTAAGATGGTTTGGGCTGCGTCTTTTTGCACTAAGTCCCTGCTTTTTTCTCCAGCGTTCTTATATTTTTCAAGCGATTGTATCATTTCATTAATTTTTGCATATAAGGTATCGGGTGAGGTTTCGAGCTCAAGACTTATTTCTGCTATACCTACGCCTTTTAGAAACTGGGCATTTTTCATTTGTTCTCCATGGGCTGAACTGGGTAAGGGGATAAGAAGGCATGGTTTGCCTAAATATAACAGCTCGGTCATAGTACTCATGCCGCAGCGCGAGATTACCAAATCCGCCTCAAGTAAGACAGTTCCGACTTCTTCAGGAGATAAGAATTTTTTCAGGTAATATTTTTTCTGAAGTTTCGGGTCTAAGTCATTTTTTAAGGCTTTTAACCGTTCATAATCTTTAAATTGTTGAGCGTCTCCAGTTTGGTGAATGATGCGATATTTCTGCAACAGTTGTTCTAAACATCCTTCAATAAACCTATTAATCTCATGTGAGCCGATGCTTCCGCCCGTAATATACAATAACGGTAATTGTTCTTTTGGAAGAGCAAAAACTTGCTCGGCTGTTTTGCTTTTAGGTGAAGGTTGCAATTGTTCTAAAATTGCTTTTCTAAGCGGATTGCCCGTGAGAACTGTTTTTTCTTTTGGGAAAAATTGTCGGGATGATTCCCATGAAATACAAATTTTCTTTGCAAACCGTGACGCGATTTTGTTTGCCATGCCCGCATCTACGGTCTGTTCATGGATAACAACGGGTATTCCCATACGGTGGGCGACGATAACAACTGGAATCGAAATATATCCGCCAAATGAGAGTACGACATCTGGCTTGAAATTGTGTAAAATTTTATACGCTTGGAGAAATCCAAACGGTAATTTTAAGAGTGATAAGATGGTATGTTTGGAAAATTTTCTTTGTAGCCTTGCTGTAGTAATTGATATATAAGGAATTCCCAGTTTTTGGGCAAGCTGATATTCAAGGGCAATTGTTTTATCAGCTTCTAAGGAATACTTTCTCCCAATAACTAAGACTCGGTCGTCTGGTGATAGGTTTTGTATAGTAGCAAGTGCTGGTGAAAAATGTCCACCACCACCTGCTGCAATGATTAGTTTCATAAGATAAGGTATCAAATATAAGAGTCCAGGCCTAATTATTTTCTACTTTTGACGCGTTTATTGATGCTATTATCCGTGTAATTACTTTGTTTTGCAATGTTCAGCAAAATTCCAATAGAACATAAATCAACAACCAAAGAAGACCCGCCATAAGAAATAAAGGGAAGAGGAACTCCGGTAAGCGGAAGCAGCGCAGTTTGGGCTCCCAAATTAATTACAGTTTGAATAGTTAAAAAAGTAATAATTCCGCCTCCTAATAATTTTCCAAAGGTATCCCGCGCATGGCTAGCTATATAAAATCCACACCATGCCAGCGCAATAAAAAAAGAGATAAGAAAAACGCTTCCCACAAATCCAAACTCTTCTGCAATAATTGCAAAGATTGAGTCGGTTGTCGTTTCTGGCAGATACGCATATTTTTGTAATGAATTCCCTAAGCCTACTCCTGAAAATCCCCCCATCCCAAGTGCAATCAAAATTTGTTTGACATGGTATGTTGAATTTTCCAAATTCCCACTATTAAAAAAAGCTGCCAAGCGTTGGGCGCGGTACGGCTCAAGTTTGATAAGCAGAAAACCTCCCAAGAACAATGCTGGAAATAACATAACAAAATGCATAATGTTTCCCCCTGATAAATAATATACAAATAATGCTTCTGAAAGAATAATAATTGCTGTTCCCATGTCTGGTTCAAGCATTATTAAGCCCAAAATTAATCCCATTAATAAAAGAAATGGAGGTAACCTGCCTTTTTCTTTGGTTGAAAACCATGCAGCAAGGTAAATTGCCATCGCAAGTTTAATAAACTCTGCTGGCTGTAGTATAAAGAATCCCATATTAATCCATCTTCGAGCACCCAGGGCAAAAACACCCGCGCCAGGAATAAATACCAGTACTAATAAAATCAAAGAAACAATAAGGAGGGGAAGCGCGAAGTAATAAAGCCTCCGATAATCAAAAAAATAGAAAAATGATAATCCCGCAAATCCCAAAATTGCCCAACGAGATTGGTCTTTAATATAATGAAGCTTATCGGCAAAATCTCGAAACGCTGAAAAAGATGAAGCTTCATAAATCATTAATAACCCAAATAACGTAAGGAGCAACACTTCTGCCAATACAAAAATGTGAATTCTTCTCATATAAATAACGAGAGGTGATATTTGTTCCGCCTGAAATATTGTAGCACGCACAAGCTAGGATTGGTAGAATTGTAATTTGTCCTTAGGTTACCAATGCGAGGAAAAGTCCAACTATCGCAAAAAAGAATCCCAGTAGCCAAGCGCGCATTACAATTTTTGGTTCTTCCCACCCTCTATGTTGTAACAATAAATGGAGCGGCGCCGCGGGTAATGCTTTTTTCCCCAAATATTTTTTGCTTAAGATTTGGATAAGGGAAGATCCAACTTCCAATACAAAAACGCCTCCAATAATAACCAGGGCTATGACTTTTCCAGACAAGAGTCCAATAACTGCCAAAGCCGCTCCCAATGATAATGAACCCACATCTCCAAGCCAAATACGCGCTTTGTAGATATTGAAATATAAAAATGACGCTAAGCTACCCATAAGGATTGCAATAAAAATTCCGAGTGATTTATCAAGTTGTGCGGACACCGATGTGATTGCCAAAAATGCAACCAAACAAATTAACAATAACCCTGAAGCCAACCCATCTAACCCGTCAGCAATATTAAATGCGTTTACAAAAGATACAATTACAAAAGCAGCAATCGGAATAAAGAATACTCCAAGTTCTACCTTTCCAAAAATTCCATGAATATATATAAAAGACCAGCCCAATTGGGTATATAAAACTGCCGCAATGATAAACGCGAGGATCCATTGAAGCGCAAATTTATACCGAAACTTCAGTCCAAAAAACGCTTTTTTCCCAGTCACTAATTTTCGTAAGTCATCATAAAAACCAAGGAGGCCAAAACTAATAAACGCAAATAAAATAACAAATAATTCCCAAGGTTTTATAGGAATGTTCAGCATTCCATATGCCCATAAAGTTAGCACTGAAACAACAAATATGATAAGGAGGCCTCCACCAAAAGGAGTTCCTGCTTTCCACGCATGGTATTTATCAAACAACGGAGTTAGGTTATTAAACATGTCCTTCGTAGTTTGTTTTTGTCTTCTCAGCTTTACTTTATACAAAAAATCAATAAAAGGAAGAAGCAAAATTGCTGTAAAACAAGCGGACAGGATTGCCAATCCCAAAAACTGTGCCATGTCACTCCATTATACTACTCTGCAAGTTTATGTACAAATTGTTTTGTCGTGCTCATTAAATTGCTATAGCATGGTTAACCTTGTATAATTCCATAAAGTCAGCTGGCTTTTGGTATACCGCTCCGCTTTGAAATCCAGGCACTGTTCAAAGCTCCGGGCATTATACATTATTGGTAAACCTGAGTATAAGGAGTATATATTTCAGCCATTACGTATGACAATTCTTTTTTTCGCTCGCCTTTTTTATCCCCATATTGGCGGGGTTGAAAAACATGTATTAGAAATAGGGAAAAGATTGGTAAAAAAAGGCCACAGAGTCATTGTTATAACAGAACAACTTGATAATATATCAGTTCGTATCAAACCTACAGACTCTATAGAAGGTATTTCAATTCATAGAATTCCGGTAGGAAAGAACGGATGGTTTAAAAAATTTAGAATTTGGTCTTGGTTGTGGAATAATCGTAAGTTGATGCATACTGCAGACGTTGTGCACTGTCACGACGTATTTTTTTGGTATCTTCCTTTTAAATTCTTATATCCACGTAAAAAAGTATTTACCACTTTCCATGGCTATGAAGGGAATAATTTGCCTTCAAGAAAAGCGATACTCATGCATAAAATTGCAGAGGTAGTATCGGATGGAAATATTTGCATTGGAGATTATTTAAAAAAATGGTATGGAACAAAACCTACGTATGTTTCTTATGGCGCTATTGAAATTCCCAGCCCAAAAATAATAAAAAAAAAGGCGAGTTCAAACAAACATGCGTTTGTCTTTATCGGCAGACTTGAGGAAGAAACTGGGATGCTCACTTATTTAAAAACAATGACTTTATTAAAAAATAAAAGAATCCCTTTTTCGTTACAGGTTCTTGGGGATGGAAGTCAAAGAAATATCTGTGAACAATATAGTAAGAAACATAAATTGAATATAGAGTTTCGGGGATTTGTTCCTGATGTTTATAAATTTATACATCAAGCAGATTACGTTTTAACATCTCGATTTCTTGGAACAATGGAAGCGTTTGTTATGAAAAAATTTGTATTTGCAGTTTACAATAATGAAATAAAAAAAGATTGCTTTGCAATGGCTCCTTACAGAAATTACTTAGTCTTAGTGAAGAATGAAACCGCTCTCGCAAAGAAGATTATCTATTGCCTTCAGCATAAAAAAATAGTTTCAGAAAAAATAACCAACGCATATGACTGGGTCAAAAAACATACATGGGATTCATTAACCGATCTCTATTTACGGTTGTGGCTTAAGTCTTCGCAAAATTCGAGCTGGATTTCCAGCGACAATCGTGTGAGCAAGAACGTCCTTAGTTACCACCGATCCAGCGCCGACAATTGAATTTTCACCAATAACTATCCCGCCAAGAATAGTTACATTTGACCCAATTGATGCCCTTTTTTTTATCACCGTTTTTCGCAATTCCCAATCACCTGATTCTTTCATTGTCCCATTGCTATCAACTGATGAGGGATATTTATCATTGGTAAATACTACATGATGTCCAATGAATACTTCATCTTCAATAGTTACCCCTTCACAAATAAAAGAATGTGACGAAATTTTCACATTATTTCCAATTGTTACTTGGTTTTGAATTTCTACAAATGAACCAACTTTACAGTTTTCTCCAATAGTACACTCGTACAAATTTACAAAATCCCATACTTTTGTCCCTTTTCCAATTATGCTTTTTTTTACTTTTTTCATTGAATTATATATTGTGTAATAAAATTTCTTTCTTGGATTTCAAAGCTTGATCAGTTGCTTCTAATAATCTTACTACTTTCAATCCATCTGATCCATCAGACAATGGCTTCCTTTTTTTTTGAATGCATTCAATAAAATGAAATAATTCGTTATATAATGCTTCTTCTTGTTTTAAACGCGGAATAAGTATGTCCCCACTTCGGTATGCCGGAGAAAAAGGAGTAATTGAGGAAGATGGTAACGTATTTTTATCGTATACCCGAATTTTTTCTGTTGGTTCTATGTCGTCATATACAATCATTTTTTTACTTCCTCCGATGAGAATACTTCTAATTTTTACTGGAGAAAGCCAACTTAAGTGTATGTGTGCTGTGATATTTTTTTCATACGTAACAATGATGTGCGCCATCTCTTCATTGTTTTTGTGTATATGAGAAGACCCAACAGCGGTAAGCGACAATGGTTTCTCTTGGAACAAAAAATTGAGTATAGAAAAATCATGTGGCGCAAGATCCCAAATTACATTTAAATCTGACTGGATGATTCCTAAATTTATTCTCGTGCTATCGTAATAATATATTTTCCCAAGTGCTTTTTTTTCGAGCATTTCTTTTATTTTTTTAATTGGTTCGGAATAAATAAAAGTGTGTCCGACCATAATGAGACGATTATTTTTTTCTGCCAGTTCTATTAATGGTTTTGCTTCATCACTTGATTGCGTCATTGGTTTTTCGATTAACACATGTTTTTTTGCGCGAAGAACTTTTTGCCCAATTTCATAATGGGTACGTGAAGGGGTAGCAATAGCAATCAGATCAATTTTTTCATCATGCAATAACTGATTATAATCTGTCGTGGTTTTAATATGAGGATATTGTGAGGATAGATTATTGAGCGTTTTTATGTTGACGTCGCAAATAGCAGAAACTTTTACATCAGGAATTTTCAAAAAATTTCTTACTAAATTAGGTCCCCAATACCCAAGTCCTACAATCGCAACATGAATAAACGCCATCTGTATATAAATTCAGTAAGATGATACAATACTTCCACTTTTTTGTAAAGGAAATAGAATGCTAATACGTTTTGTTGATTTAAAAAAAAATGCTTCCCCCATTGCTTCGCGCATAGAACACGAAATTAAAAAAATTATAGAATCAGGCGACTATGTTTTAGGAAAACAAGTCCGGCAATTTGAAAAGAAATTTGCAACATATCTTGGGTCATCCTATTGTATCGGGGTAAGTTCAGGAACTGACGCGCTCCATTTGGCATTAATAGCAAGTAATATAGAAGCAGGAGATGAAGTAATTGTCCCGGCAATGAGTTTTATCGCAACAGTATCACCCATTATAATTCTTGGCGCGAAACCGGTTTTTGTAGACATTTCTCCAAACACCAATCTCATCGATGTCACCAAAATAGAACAAGCGATTAATAACAGTACAAAAGCAATAGTAGCGGTCCATTTATATGGTTCGGTATGTGATATGGATGCGATTAAAAAAATAGCCACCAAACATAAACTAACTTTAATCGAAGACGCATGCCAAGCCCATGGGAGTACATACCAAAATAAAAAGGCGGGTACTTTTGGAGATGTTTCTGTTTTTTCATTTTATCCGTCAAAAAATTTAGGGGCTTTTGGTGAAGCAGGAGCAGTGGTTGCATCTAACAAAGATATCGCGCAAAGAGTTTCAATCTTACGAGACCATGGACAAACAGACAAGTATATTCATCATGTTATTGGATATAACAATCGACTCGATACCATTCAAGCAGCAGTTCTTAATGTTAAGCTTGATTACTTGGATAGATGGAATAAAAAAAGAATCAAGAATGCTCAAATCTATAATAAGCTCCTGAAAGATTTACCTGTGTCATTACCTCTTCAGGCCAAAGAAGTAAATTCTAACTTTCATCTGTATGTTATAAAAACAAAAAAACGTAACCAACTGGCCGAGTTTTTGAAAAAGAAAAAAATATTTTGCGGCAAACATTATCCTATACCGCTTCATTTACAACCATCTTTGAAATTTCTCAATTACAAAAAAGGAGATTTTCCTCATGCTGAACAGCTAGCAAAAGAGTGCCTGTCCTTACCAATGTATCCTGGATTGACTCAACAAGAACTAAAATACATCTCATTTCAAATCCACTCTTTTTTTAAGTAGTCCTAGCGCGTTTTCTTATTTTTTAAAATAGATTTTTTATAGAGAGCAGTTACCAATATCAAATAACCTGCCGTCAATAAAGAGGTAACCACACTAATCATTTTTAACCTTTTATATATAGGTATATCTTCATAGAAAACTTCAAGTTTCTTAATTCCCTGGGGGAGCGAAAGATGAATCATCCCAGATTTTGAGGGAGTAATTGGAACTTTTTCCCCGTTTGCTTTTGCAGTCCATCCAGGAAAATATACCGTATTTTCTTGAAGAAGAACAGGAGTTTTAGCGTCAACTTGATAGGTATGTTTTGTAGAAGTTCTCCCTGTTGACTGAATTTGAGCGCTTCCTTTTATAACTTCCAGGTTACTTTTTGGTAATTTTGAAATCCATATATTGTTTGTATCGGCCCATTTTGGCATCGCGTAGTAATGCGCTTCACCTTGTGAGGTGCTTTTCCATAAATTTGCTTTTAAATACTGGTCGTCTATTTCTGGAATCATTCTTCGATGTCCCCAATTAAGTAATGTATAAGCAATAGTAATGATTAACAAACTATAAATAAGTAATCGATTATTTTTGTTCATGAGTACAAAATATCCAGCTAAAACTGAAGTAATAAAAGCAACAAAAAGTAATAATCGATGCGACCCAATAGATGTGAGTGAGGTAAAATGTTCCCATAAGGGTTTTGAAAACGGAGTAATAAAAAATACAAAAATGAAAAAAGCAGTAAGCCAAAATAGGATGTGTTTTTTTAGTTGCTTGGGTATTTTTCCCTTTATTAAAGAAACCATTAAACTCACCAAAACAAATAATTGAGTGTATCCAATAAGGTGTGAAAGCTCACCTTTTGGACCTTGGAATAAAAATCCCATCCTCCAAGGAGAAGCGAGTAAATCCAAAAAAGTAGGAAAATATGCTGTTCGGGGAGAATGTAAACTGACAATAGTATATTGTAATAATAAATTAGCTCCAAGCCATAAATGCACAGAACAGAGAAGTCCAATACCAAAAGGTAACAGAGTAAAAATAAGTCGTTTCAACATTGTTCGCTCTGGCAAAAAGAAAAATAAATATGCTCCAATAAGTGGTGTAGCAAAAAGAGTAAGAGCTGCATGGCTAGATACTAGGAGTGAATATATGAATCCTGCTAAGATAAGAAAAATAAGCTTTTTATCTATTAAAAACTTTTGTATATATAGAAATAAAAAAGGAAGTATACTAAACATAAAGATTTCTCCTGCCGCAACTTTAAAATGTAAATCAATTAGGTGATAGGGGACGAATATATAAGATACGGCCGCAAAAAAAGCAGCAAGATTATATTTAAAAATACTTTTGGTGAAAAGGTACATTCCTATGCCTGAGATTATTAGACTAAAAGCCAAAATGAATTTTAAACTTAAAATAAAACTAAATCCTAAAAAATGAAAAAACGATACGAGATAATAAGGTAATGAGTAATTAAAAATAAACAGTGGATATCCATAAGTTGCATTCAGTTGTCCTGCCCATGATGGCATTACATTCCCTTCTTTTAGAGATTCATAAAAAGATATTGAACGATACAGATGAATATTAAAATCTCCACTTTCATAATCGCCATAACGAAATATACTTACGATTGGTAATACAGAAATAACCAGTAATAAAAAAAATAAGTTAATCTTTTTTTTGCGGCAAACGACTCTATACAGTACAACTCCTAAAAAAAGAATGAGTGATAAGATGAGGTTGATAAAGATCATAGGGTAGGGTTGGGACATGGTGATATAATATCGGTAGAGTTTAAAATTAGCAAGCATTAACATGATAATCACCGTAAAAAAGACAATTTTTTATCTCCTAATTCTATCCTGGTTTTTTGTGGGCATTTTGAGTTTTATGTATAATGCGGCAAAAACGGTTTCTGAAGTAAAAGATTGGGTTCCATTAACAGATACAGAAAAAAGACAAAAGATTTTTAAAGATTTATATACATTTGTTGTTTTTATCAATGCCCACACCGATGAAAATGCCCATGTACTCATTCTTTCAGATGATGGGAGGATCGGTATGATTACGAAATATTATTTATATCCCCGTACCGCAACCATAGCAATAGATACAATGTCATTCATGAAATTATTGAAAAATAGAAAATATCATTTGGTTGCTACCAGCAATAGTACAATCCAGCTTGAAGATTATGAAAAAATAGCAACTTACTCATCAAAAATATCTTCAGATTTTGGAATACTTTATAAATTAAAATGAATGATGTATTACTGGTTTTACTAAGCATATTTTTTATCACGGGTATAGGGTATGCAATCATTTGGGGGTTTAGTTTATTGGACGAAAAAAATAACCTCTCTACTATTTCATATGCATTCGGATTAGGCGTTGGTTTCATTGCTATGCAATTGTATTGGTATGCGAGATTTAACATTTCTTGGAATATACTTCTGTTATTTTCTCCCTGGATGTTTGTTATGTTAATTATTTTGATAAAAAACAGACAAAAACTGAATTTGTATTTTCCTACTATAGAAAGATTGCGGAAAATCGATTATATCTTGCTTATTTTAATAGGATTGACAGGGTGTTATGTTTTCTTTGAAGCACTTCTTCGTCCGGTTAGTGTTTGGGATGGATTAGCGATTTGGATGTATAAATCAAAAATGTTTTTTATAGACGGAACGATACGGGCAGACCACCTTAATTTTATAGACCCAGGATATCCACTTATCATTAGCTTGTTGGGAACTTTTGTATATCTTGTATTAGGTCATGTAAATGATACTGCAGTTTTACTCACCTCTTTTGCCTTTTATGCATTCTTATCATTACTATTTTTTTCTGTGCTTAAAAAAAAATATGGAATTACTTACGCGTTAATTTTTACGTTTTTAATGATAACAACTCAAAATTTTATTCGGCACGGAGGAAGGATGCAAGCAGGGCAAGCTGACTTACCACTAGGATATTATTCATTTGTTAGTGTACTTCTATTATTCGAATATATCAAAAAAAATAAAACAAAAATCCTGCTATTGTTGAGCATTTTTTTAGGTATTACCGGACTAATTAAAGTTGAAGGAATACCATTTACTGCAGTTATTGTTTTTTTTGCAATATACCACGCGTACCAACGGAAACTTTTTCACCATATAGTTATTTTACTCATTTGGATTTTGCCGCTTGCCGACTGGGAAGTCTATAAAAGAGTAAATTATATTGCAACTAGTTATTTTTCTGCACATCCAATTCAATTTACCATCCACAAAAGTGTCAATGCAATGTATGGAACAATAAGAGAATTAATCAATATAAAAAGTTGGAATATGTTATGGATTGTTTATTTTTATTCTTTATTGGTTGTTAACACAAAAAAAAATAAAGAACTCTTTATAATCAATATAGTTATTCTGTCCCAAATAGTAGTCTATATTTTTATCTATTTGTTGACATCAGAAAATTCCCCACAAAGTTCTATTGAACGACTTTTAACTCATATCGCACCATTAGCCTTTTATTATCTGGCTCTTATTACATATCCTCTGAGGAATCAATTGTTAACCAAATATAAAAAAAACACAAAAGTGAAAAAATGGTATCAATTTTTAATTTCATAAATAAATGAATTCCAATAAAATGTCTCTTATCATTACCGTATTGAATGAAGAACAAACAATTACAAAATTTCTAGAGTCGTTATTTTTGCAGTCGCAATTTCCAAACGAAATTATTATTGTTGATGGAGGGAGCACGGACAATACTGTAGTAAGTATTAAGAATTATGCGTCAAGAATAAAAAATAAAAAAATAAAACTGAGTGTTTTTATTAAGCATGGAAATCGGTCTGTTGGGAGAAATCAGGCAATTCTTCATACAAAAGAGGATATTATTGCAAGTACTGACGCAGGTTGTATTTTGGATAAAGATTGGGTGAAACAGATTACCCAGCCATTCGTTGATTCTTCTGTTGACGCAGTTGCTGGTTACTATGAGGCAAAAACACAAACAGTCTTTCAAAAGTGTTTAGTCCCGTACGTACTCGTGATGCAAGATAATATAAATCCAAAAAATTTTCTTCCCGCTTCTCGTTCCATGGCATTTACGAAAAAGATTTGGGAAAAAGCAGGAAAATTTCCAGAAGGATTTTCCCATAACGAAGATTATGTATTTGCAAAAAAACTTAAGAAAATAGGAGCAAAGATTGTATTTCAAAAAAACGCAATTGTATATTGGATTCCAAGAAGTAATTTCAAAGAAGCTTATACTATGTTTTTTCGTTTTGCGTTTGGAGATGCAGAATCTATGATTATTCGACCCAAAGTGCTTCTCGTATTTACAAGATACATATTAGGAATTATGTTATTCATTGTTGCATACATGAGTTCATCATATATATTACTATATGGACTTATTTTTTTGTTTATAATATATATTATCTGGTCGATTGTAAAAAATTATCGATATGTTAAAAAACTGCCTGCAATATTCATTCTTCCAATTCTTCAATTAAGCTCAGATAACGCAGTATTGTGGGGGACATTGTTTGGGACAATAAAACGACTCTATGAAAACTACAAAAGTTAAACCATTTCTATCATTTAAATTATATATAGTATTGACCATTTTTATTTTGTCAGTGCTTTTACGCTTATGGAATCTCAACGCAATGGGAAGAACTTGGGACGAGAGAATATATATTGAGTGGGCGTATAATTTTATGAATTTGATAAAAAAAGGAGATTTTTCAAATCCATATTGGTACAAGATATCTGGTTCTCCTCCTATTTCGCGCTATTTGTATGGTCCAGGTACGTTGTTAGATTTTCAAAAAATTGATGAACACAATCAACCGATATTTCATTATGATTTTACCTATACACGATTGATTTCCGTTTTGTTCTCTTCTTTAAGCGTAGGGTTGGTCATATTATTGGGATGGAAATACATTTCTCCGTTCGTGGGAATTGTAGCAGGAATAATACTAAGCATGCTTCCTCTTTTTGTGGGGTATTCCCAATTAGCAACACTGGAAAGTCTTATTGTGTTCTTTTTCACTGGAACATTGTATGCTTTTTTCAATTTTATAGAACATGTTTCAAAAAAAAATATACTCCTGACAGGAATATTGCTTGGGTTAGCGTTAGGAGTAAAGTATACAAACATTTTACTTATACCTCTCATAGTATGGATTTATTTCATCTGGTTTTTTTATCACAAAAAAACTATTCGGGAATCAATGAATCATATAAAAGGAGCGATGGCACTTTTTATTATAGCTGGTATAACGATTTTCGCTATTTGGCCAATGCCTTGGTTTCATTTAGATTATGTAATTGCTTATAATTCAAAATTACGATATTCTCCTTATTCAGTACCAGAAGTTTTTTTTGGTAAATTACTGCTCGTTCCAAAAGTATACTACCTAGTGTATTTTCTAATTACCACTCCTCTGGGAATAATTTCCCTTTTTTTGTTAGGGCTCCTATCAATCTCTCAAAAAAATATTTCATACTTTTTTCCGTCAACTCTTATTCAACAAATCTTCAAAAGCAGACATATAAAATTAATTGCAATAAGATTTTCTACGAAGAAATTAATCAATATTTGCAAATCTTTTCTTTTACTTGATCCAAAAAATAATATTAAGCATAACTCATCTAAATACAGAAATTGGGTTTTATATTCAATCGTTGCATGGTTTTGTTTTCCTTTCATACAATCCTTGTACAATTTTCGGCAACATGGAATTCGCTATATCATAGAAATATATGCACCTCTCTCAATAATTGCAGCGATAGGGTTGGATTATATTCTCAGTAGACAATTAAAAAAACTTCGTTTCATTCAAAGAATAAAACACATCAACATTATATCGGTAATTATTTTAGTAAGTTATTTATTCTTCATTCTTATTCAAAGTACACCATACTATCTTGAATATTTTAATGGGTTAGTAGGAGGAACAAGAAATGTATATGAGAAAAAACTATTTCAACTGGGCTGGTGGGGTCAAGGTATAAAAGAAGCTGCTCTCTATATAGAAAAAAATGCCCCACTGGGTTCAAAAATTGGTATAGCATTGAGTCCTGCTGAAGTGATGCCTACACTTCCCCAATTTACTGTGGAAGAATACAACGATAGAAAAATATATGATTATGTAATTGTTAACTACTATAATATTATTCGCGAAGGATTTAATGACAGTTTAATTAAGCAGAACTATAATGTAGTTTACACCGTAGACGCAAATGGGGCAAAACTGGTAAAAGTGTATAAATTAAAGAAATAAAATGGAAGATTGGGTGCTCTCTGCTTTTATAATAGGAATGCGTGTGCTATACTTTCACATATTAAATTCGGAAATATAAGGTTAATTTATAAGCGTTATTACAATGAAGCAAATTTCACTTACACATCCCTTGTTTATTGGAAAAGAGATTGAATATGTAACAGATTGTATCTCCTCAACTTGGGTATCATCAGGAAAATATATTTCTTTATTTGAAAAAAAATTTGCTAAATTCTGTGATTCTGCATATTCATCTACAACCTCAAGTGGAACTTCTGCATTACATCTTATTTTCCTTGCATTAAAAATAAAGAATGGTGATGAAGTATTAATTCCAGATTTAACCTATGTTTCTACTGCAAATGCCGTAAAATATACAGGAGCGAAACCAGTTTTTATTGATGTTGATAAAGAGATTGGAACTATTGATCCAAGTAGGATCGAAGAGAAAATAACAAAAAGAACAAAAGCTATTATTGTAGTCCATATATATGGTCACCCTGCCGATATGGATGGCATTAATGTTATTGCAAAAAAACACAACCTTATTGTTATTGAAGACGCCTGTCAAGCACATGGAGCACTTTACAAAGGAAAAAAAGTAGGGTCGCTTTCAAAAGTTGGATGTTTTAGTTTTTCTGGCGCAAAAATAATAACTACGGGCGAAGGGGGAATGATCGTTTCAGATGATGAAAATCTGATAAAAAATGTCGCCTCTCTCAAAAGAAATTTTACCAGCAAAGGTAATAATTTTTATCACTCAGATATTGGATATAACTATCGTCTTACCAACATTCAGGCTGCTCTCGGACTTGCACAGTTGGAAAAAATACAGAAGCTTTTGGGAATAAAATTAAAAAATGCAAAACTGTATAATACTTTTTTTAAAGATGAAAAGTTGATACAAATTCCTCACGAGAAGCCTTGGGCAAAAAGTTCCTATTGGCTCTATTCTATGGTATTAAAGAAAACTGGTTTACGAGATAAACTCATAGACTATTTAAAAGACAAAGGAATAGAAACAAGACCATTTTTTGTCCCGATGCATAAGCTTCCCATGTATAAGGAAAAAGTAAAGTTTCCTGTAACTGATTATTTGTCTGAAAATGGGATAAGTCTTCCTTCAGGACTCACGTTATCAACTCGGGACATCGATTATGTTTCAACTCATGTGAAAAAATTTCTTAAGAAAAATGCTTAGACAGGGAAAGAAAACTGATGTGGCTGCATTAGTAAAAATACATTACCATGAGCTACAATCGGATTTTCTACCAAGCTTAGGTGAACCATTTTTAAGACTTTTATATGAAAGCTTCCTTCAGAATGCAGACGTAAATATTCTTGTTATTGAATCAGACCATAAAGTAAGAGGATTTGTCATTGGTTCTAGAAATTTTAATAGAGTGTTTAAAAAAATTGTTTTGAGAAATTTCGTTAAATTTGCTCTTCTTATTATACCTCATATTTTTCAAAAACCTGTAATACTCAAAAATGTTTTTGAAACATTCCTATATCCAAAAAAAGAAAGTCCAGTCGTTTCTGATGCAGAGCTTATTGTAATCGCAATCTCAAAAAAATATCATCGAAAAGGTTTTGGGAAAAAACTTATTCACGCCCTCGAGAAAAGTTTTACTACACAGAAAGTATACCAATATAAGTTAACAGTGAATAAAAATAATATGGCAGCAAACGCATTTTATAATACGCTAGGTTTTAAAAAGAATCATGAGTTTTTCCTGTACGGGAAAAAACTTATTTTATACACAAAACACATACAATGACTATTTCTTTTATACTTCCTACATTTAATGAAAAGGAAAACATAATTCCCTTTATCAATAAAATTATTAAAACTATTGAACGATCAAAATATGATTATGAAATCATTGTTATTGATGATGATAGCACCGATAATACGGGCTATATTACAAAAAAAAAATTTTCGAGAAGGAAAAAGATTAAGGTATTTATTCGGAAAAAAAATAAAGGATTTGCATCAGCGATATTGTATGGAATTAACAAATCGAGTGGAGATATTATTTTTGTCATGGATACTGACTTTAGTCATGATCCCGAATTAATTCCTATTATGCTATCAAAATTAAATAAATATGACATCGTAATCGGTTCTCGGTATGTAAAACATGGAGGTGGAGAGAACAAAAGTAGATATTTATTAAGCAAAATATATAACTATTATCTAAAATACTTATTACGAATTAATATAACCGATTTCTTGTTTGGATACTTTTGTATTAGAAAAGATTTTTTGGTAAAGAATAATATTTTGAAAAAAGAAATTTTCTTTGGTTTTGGGGATTATTTTATACGGTTAGCATATTATATCCATAAATCTCAAGGTAAATTTTTTGAAATCCCTGCATTCTATAAAAATAGAGTCCATGGAAAGAGCAAGTCAAATCTATCAAAAATGTTATTTACTTACACAAAAACATCACTTATATTATTTAGGAAAGACCTGATGAGGGTATAATAAGTTTAACCTTCAATGAATTAATTACAGATTTAGGTGCTATTTTTTGTTTTCCTTCCTACAAGAAAGAAATTAGCCAGTATTAACAAAATAAAAACAATTCCACTTATTATGCTAATACTTTTTCCTAATCGATATGATTCCGGGTCATATCTAAAAGAAATTTCATGCTTACCTTTTGATAGATACACTGCACGGAAAATGTTATTTGCTCGATACATTGGTGTTTGAATTCCATTATCAAATGCTTTCCATCCGGGATACCAAGTATCACTTAATATAAAATATCCGGGATATGTTTGGTTTACCGAAACATCAATGCGGTTTGGTTGGTATTGTTTAGTAGGTATGGGTTGATATTTGGACTGATTTTTTAGAGGTGTTTGTAGATTTGAATCAAACACAACAAATTGTTTTGGATTATATTTTTTGTCTTGAAGTGCCTTCAAAAGCTGTGTGCTGTCGTTAATAACTAGTCCATTGGCAACAACATATGCCCTAGGCAAAACAGTATTATTTTCATAGAGGTAATACTTCTTTTCAGTCTCAGGTGTAGAAAATATATTATCCTGAACAAGGTAGTCTCCCAAATAAGTAAGGTTTTGATAATGAATCTTTTTTGGGGCAATGATGTACTTCACATTTAATAAATCTAATATATTTGTATGTGATATGGAATTAATGACAAAGAAAGATTCATAAGGTAAGTTTTCATGATTACCAACTTTCCATACAAAATCCCGATATGACTTAATATACAGAGAGCCATTACCATTAATGTTCTGTATATCGTATTTTCCAAATAATGCAATAAGGCTTCCATAATGGTCAAATACACGATTGTTCTCCCTATCATTTTTAACCCTTTCAATAATTGCGGGCATTTTAAATAACTTTTGTGGAGATTTAACTCCAACGAATGGTGAGCCAAAAAGAAAAAGATCACAGATAGTTATGAAAAATAAAAAAAATGTTGTTAATTTCTGAGTAATTATTTTTTTAGTAAACAAGAGAATGGCAAGTGCAAAACTGATTACATAGAATAAAAAATGAATAACATCATTTATAATATGTTGAGATAAAATTTGGTGATTGATTCCAATAGCATAACTACTTCTCAACACGTGCTGTTTGTAAAAATCCTTAATATATAAGTTTCCTTGTACTATAAAAATTAAAAAAACAAAAACACCTGCAACTATTAAAATTCCAAAATTTAGTCTTGATACTCGTAATAATTTTTTTCGTGTTTCTTTGTTCATATTTTCAAAAACTTGTATTCCAAATCCGGCTAAAATTGCACCTGAAAAAGCCAAAAATGGAAGGAAACGACTAAAAACCCGAAAGGAATTAAAGAATGGAACGTAATAATAAAATAATTTGAAAAGAGGAGTATATCCTCCCATCGAAAATATAAGTGAAAGGAAAAATAAAATAGTAAAAATAAATACAAATTTATTTCTCCTAAAATAAAGAGCCATTACTATTAAAAAAAGAGGGAGTATCCCTATATAGCTCGTTCCACTCGTAAAACTTCCTTTTGCCCAAAATGTATTATCAACCGCAGAACCAAAAAAATAAGGGAATACAAATGCTAATCCTTGAAAAGGATGTAATGAGAAAGATGCGGCAAAATCTTCGCTTACGCCATTATTTCTCCCCGACAACCTAGAAAATTCTTGCGTAGGAAGTATTTGTATAGCTGCTAAACCAATTCCCAAAGTGAAAGCACAACACAAGATAAAACTTGGCCAAAATATACGTTCTATTTTGCGCTTTTTCATATATTCAAAAACTATTCTCATAAAAAAATAAATGAATGTAATTAAAAAACAAAATAGAGCCATTTGAAAGTGACCAGCTAGTATAATCATCGCTATACAAATGCTTCCCAACAGTCCATAAAATAATTTTCTTGAGATTAATATTTTTTCAACACAAACAAGCAGTAACGGAAAATATGCAAACGTATCAACCATTGATATATGTCCTTCATACAGATGTAATATAATTGGACCGCTGAACATACAAATGGTTGCCGAAGTCAGGGCTCCAAAAGAACTATTCCCGATTATTTTTGCAAAGAGGTACGTACCGATTCCTATTATTAGTATGTCTATTACAAATAGATATCCGAAAGTAGAATCAAAAGGAAGTATAAAAAATAAAAGGTTTAATGGATAGAACATCGCCGAGCTCGGATTTCCAATAAAGGGAGATCCACCAAAAACATATGGGTCCCACAAGGGAATTTGGTTATATGTTTTTAGAGAATTAACAAAAAATTGTTTTTCATGGTAATAAATTCCAAAAACATCACTCGCGGGATAAATAATAGAACCTGGATTGAGAATTATCTTATGAAAAAAGAGAAGAGCAAGAAGAATAATTACTAATACCAGTCTATTTTTACCAATAAAAGTTTTCACTTTCCAAGTATACTGCATCAGTTTTAAAAATCATAGAAATAGCTACAAATATTTATGAGTTTTATGGTATTATAGAGCATGATTTTATGAAAATTAAGGCAGCATATAAAAAATTACTCCAAGGTAAAACAATTCTTGTTACCGGAGGTACTGGATCATTTGGAAATATTGTCACTCAGTATCTTCTTTTATACAAGCCAAAAAAAATTATTATATATAGTAGGGATGAAAAAAAACAGTTCGATATGAGAAATAAATATGATAATAATATATTGAAATTTATTATTGGAGACATTCGGGATAGCGAAAGTACTGAAAAAGCTATGGATGGAGTTGATTACGTATTCCATGCTGCAGCACTCAAACAAGTACCTACGTGTGAATTTTTCCCAATGGAAGCGATAAGAACAAATGTATTAGGTGCCCATAATGTTATCAATGCCGCTCTTAAAAATAATGTTAAAAAAGTTGTTGTGTTGAGCACAGATAAAGCAGTATACCCAATTAACGTAATTGGAATGACGAAAGCACTTATGGAAAAAGTTATGACCGCTGAAACAAAAAATTATGGAGAACCTACTAATAAAACAAAAACTATTTTATGTGGGGTGAGATACGGCAATGTTTTGTATACCCGTGGTTCTGTAATACCTTACTTTGTAGGCTTGATTAAAAATAACCATAAATTAGTAGTGACTCAAAGTGAGATGACTCGGTTTTTACTCTCACTTGATGATGCGGTAGACCTTGTGTTATATGCCTTAACCAATGGAGAAAATGGACATATGTATATAAGAAAATCACCTGCTTGTTCTTTGGACACTTTAGCAAAAGCTGTATGTGCCATATTTGAATATGATAAAGAATATGAAGAAGTAGGAATACGGGCTGGAGAAAAAATGCATGAGACCTTAGTAACCAAAGAAGAGTTGATACGGGCGAAAGAAAATAAATATTATTATGATATTCCTCCTGAAAGCCAGGGATTAGATTATAATAAATACTTTTATCAAGGGAAGAAAGTTGATATTAAGGAAATAAAACCATATACATCTAAAACAACAAGACAATTAGATGTTACTCAAACTGCCGAGTTATTATTGTCACTTCCAGAAATTCAGTACGAGATAAAAAAATTAAATCAGAAATAATGCTTTAAAAGCATATTTAAAATAATCTTTAAATATTCCTAGTGTGTATCTAAAATGTGACTGTGAATTTTTTCGGGCTGTTAAAGTGTATGGTATTTCTTTAAATCGTGCACCTTTTCTCTTTAAATAATACAATTCTTCGAGAATAATTGAAAAATTATTTTCTTTAAATATTATAGATTTTAATACTTCAGTTTTTACCATTCTAAACCCGTTCGTACAGTCTTTTATCCCAACTCCAAAAAGAAATGACGCAAGAGAATTTCCAAGAGTAGATATCAATTGACGAATAAAAGAGACATTTTCAACTTTACCATTCGAAACATACCGTGATGCTTTTATACAGTCATAATTACTGGACATCTCCGCAACAAAATGCTTTATATATTTTGGATCATTAGTTAAATCTGAATCCATATGCAAACACCAGCTAAAATTATTTTCCAACGCGTATGATATTCCTGTCTGTGTTGCCGCCCCATACCCCTTGTTTTTTTTATGGGTAAGGATATCCAAATACTTTTTATAGATAATACTTTTCTCTTTCAAGATACGGCTAGTGCCATCAGAGCTGCCATCATTAATGACAACTAATTTAACTTTAATAGAGAGTGTGGAGATATTCTTAATTACTTCATCAATACATCGAACTGCTGTTTTTTCTTCGTTATGCATGGGGATAATAATTACCAGAGAGTAGGTTGAAGATTTTTTCATCTAGTTAAATTTTTATTCCATCTTCCATAAAAGATCTTTTTATAGGCAGATGATTATTTTCTGGAAGGAATCCACGAATGTTATTAGTGCGAAGTCTATTGATAATATCTTTTGCGATTCGTTCAGAAGATTTCCCATCCCCTAATGGATTTGGCCAGGTAGTTCCAATAATCTTATGCAATTTTTTAAAGACTAATTTCGAAGGATATTTTTCGGGTTGGTCTGGGTCAAATTTGACTGCAGCTTTTACATCATATATTTGAGGCCTTTCAGTAGCTTTTCGAATATTTATACATGGAACATGTAATACACATGCTTCTTCACTCAGTGTTCCTGAGTCGGTTATGACTGCAAAAGAATGGGTGAGAAGAATGAGTATTTCCTCATATCCGACAGGGTTAACAACGATAAGGTTGTTAGGAATTTTTATTCTTTGTTCTTTAATTATTTTTTGAGTACGATAACTTGCTGGGAAGTATACTGGATAGTTTGCATCTTTCACTAAATCTAAAATTACTTCAAAAGATTTTTTAATATGAACATTTTCTCTCCTGTGACAAGTCATTAAATAATATTGTCTATCTGAAATCTTTCGTTCTTTAAAAAAATTCTTATTAGCAATTTTTTCTAATTTGTCTTTTTGTTTAAAATAAAATTCGTGTAAGATATCTACAATGGGGTTTCTAACAACTATAATGTTCCGGGGATTTAAACCTTCTGCAATGCCCCGTTGTTTGTACTCATCTTCGTAAGTATAAATTACATCAGAGAGATGGTCGACAAGCGTCCTAATCTTTTCTTCTGGCATTCTCCAATCATATGAATGCCAACATCCTTCAATATGAATAATTGGAATATTTAATTGTGCTGCTGCGATACAACCCATTGCGGTGTTTGTATCCCCTAAAATGATTACCGCATCAGGTAGCATTTTCTCTAACACAGGATACAGTTGAAAAATAAGTTTCGAAACTACCTCAGCATCGGTACTTCCAGCGCAATCTAATTCTATATCTGGTTTTCTTACTTTTAACTCTCGAAAGAAGGTTCCTTTCAAATTATCTGAGTAATTTTGTCCAGACCAAATCAAATTCACATCTATATCATTCACTTTTTCAAGATGTCTCATTATCAAGACTGCTCGAATCAAATCAGGTCTAATGCCAAGTATGAAAGCAATCTTCTTTTTTCTTTTCATATTAATTTTCAAAAGCAAGTAACTCTTCTACAGATTTACTAATGTCGTTAGTATACTCATTCATTCCTTTAAAATCAAAAAATCGAGAGAAGACTTCCCGTGTTATTTTTTTCCCATAGGTTCTATTTATGGTAATTGGTAGTTCAGCCAATGATAAATACGTTTTAATGAGATCATACTTACTTACCGGACCGAGTGGGGAAAAATGTATGATAGGAGATAATTTACGATAATTTTTAAATTTATTGTGAATGACAAGTTCTTCACATAATTTTGCAAATTGTAGTGATGTACATCCTGACCATGATTGATTAATAAAACCTGGAATTTGCACATTTTTTTGTAGTCGAACCCATTCAAGAAGCCCTTTGTGATGTAAAGGATCTAATCCTATTATAGAGGTACGAAAAGTTATTGAGTTTTTATCATGTATTTCTCCCAAGTATTTGCTCGCACCATATAAATCAGAAGGGGAAGGATAGATTTCTTCATTCACTTTTCCTGACATTTCAGAAAATACCGCATCGGTTGAAATATGAATAATTCTAAAGTTGTATTGGGTGGATAGGGATAGTAATCTATGAGGAAAAAGAGAATTAACGTATATAAGGTCTTCAATTGATTTGTATATTCTTAAAACACCTATACAGTTTACAACATAATCAATTTTTTTTATTTCGGCTTTTATATTTTTAAACAATGGAGCATATTTATATGCGTCAAAGTATAGTTGTTTATTCGTTGTTTTAACTTTATCTCTTGTTGTACCCCAAGTAGTATTCGGATACTTATCTGCTAAATATTTATACACAGTTCTCCCCAGCATTCCAGTAGACCCTAATACGAGTATGGTAGGATGGTGTTTCATAATTATAATGATATAATTTGTACCTCTGGCAAAGGGATAATAAATTTCCCCCCTTTTTTTAAATATTCACTATTTCTACGTTTTATTTCCTCTACAAACGACCATGCGAATAGAAGGGTATAGTCAGGTTTATTTCTTTCATACAAGATTTTTGAGTTCTTAATTTCTAAATGAGTTCCAGGAGTAAAACTCCCTTGTTTTGCAGGAGCATCGTCAATAACATATTCAAGGTAATTCGTATCAAGTCCACAATAATTCATCATAATTGTTCCTCTCCCAGATGCCCCGTAACCAGCTATTTTCTTGTTGTCATTTTTTAATGTATTTAAAAGTTTTAAAAGATTTTTTTTTGTTTTCATAATCCTTTTATTAAAAATAGTGAAAGTTTTCAATTTATGGAGACCACCTTCTATCTCTTGCTTTTTCAACTTTTTTACCCTGTCTGTGACTGGATATTTAGCATAAGTTTTATGTTTTACATAGTAACGTACTGATCCTGCATGTATAGGAATGTGAGATATATCGTATATTTTAAGATTAAATGTATCTAGGAATTTTTGAAGAGTTAATAATGAATAATAATATTGATGTTCATGGTAAATCATGTCGTATTGGAAATCTCGGATTAAATCACCAAGGTAATGAACTTCGAATACTAATCTTCCATCTTTTTTAAGCAATTTTTTAATTCCCTTAAACACCGTATGCATATCTTCAATGTGTGCTAAGGTGTTAGAGCTAAATATAATATCAGCTTTTTCATATTTTTTAATAATTTTTACAGAGGTTTGCTCGGTGAAATATTCGTTCATAATAGGGATCCCTTTTCTAATTAATGGGTTAACAATATTCTGTGCAGGGTCTACGCCTATGGCATTGATCCCTTTTTTTAAAGCAGCTTTTATAAGAGACGCATCATTACACCCAATCTCTACCAGGAAGCTTTTCTCAGGTTTATCAAGAATATGGAAAGTCTCATCGACAAATTTATGAAAGTGATCAACGAGTGTTTTTATTGAAGAAGAATGGTAAAAATAATCGGTAAAAAGAATATCCTGATCTATAACATTCGCTGTCTGGAGTAAAAAGCAATTTTGGCAGAAAAATATTTCTAACGGATAAAATTTTTCTTCTCGAATGAGATTATTATATTTGTTTTTTTTGATAAAACCTCCCGCTAACGGGACAAGCCCAAGATCAATAACTTTCGTAAAATTATTACTAAAACAAAACCGGCAATTCTGGTAGTGTTTAAAACCTCCTATTTGCTTATAATATGAAGATAAATTCATCGGGTTTTGTTAAGTTTTTATAGCTCTTCCTATGGGAAACGAGTATACTATAGTCGAATAAAATGAATAAAGCAATACAGGTTGCATTTACAATTTATTTATTTCTTCTTTTAGTTATGCTGATTAGTCCATTTCTGATTGACATTTCTAAAAATCTTCATATAGCAATCGTTTTTTTGATATTCATTCCTTTGGTACTGATATTACCTATTACAAGGTACATGCGGTCTTTCATTATTGGTGCTTCGGTGTTGTGTTTATGCTATATTTTTGTTTTATTACATTTCAGGTCTTTACGAATGTTGTTTCCTTATCCAAAAATTAATTCTGAGAAAATGGTGGGTTTCTCACAATACTTTGGTTATCCTTTTTATTTTGATACTGTTCTCTTTTTTATAATTATGTTATCTCCGATTGTAGTTATACTCACAATTAAAATATTTCACATGTATAAAAAATGATTCAAGTATCAAGATATATCAAAAAACATTTTATAGTATTAACGTTATGGTTAATTTTAGTTTTTTATTATTGCGGCCGGTATGCTTTAAGGTGTAAAGTATATCCTCATCTTTCTTTTGACTTTCAAGCACTTCTAACTTGGGATTATTCCTCATCTTTGAACTATTTACCATATAAGGATATTTTTTACCCCTACGGATTATTGTTTTATTTTAACAACACTAATATTTTTTTTAACATCTTTTATTTTTTAATTCCGCCCATATTATATATTGTATTTTATCTTCTATTTCAAACGATTACAAAACAAAAAATAATTTCATTGATAGGTATTGTATTCTTTTTCTTTTTTATCGAGCAATTTATTCAACATGAGGTATTTACGCGATATGGTATTCTTGCAACGTTAATATGTATTTACGCATACTTTCTTGCTGGAAAACAAAAAAAACAAACCAAGTATGCCTTCATTGAAGGAGGTTTAACTGGGCTCGTTTTCTCTATTATTACAGATGCTGGAATTTATGCTGGGCTGCTCTATATCATATTTCAATTTGTATCTCCGTTTTTAACATATACTAAAAACAAAGATTTGTTATCAACTTACCAAAAAATAATTAAGAAACTAATCAGATATTTCTTTGGTTTTATAATAGGTAGCGTTCCATTCTTGTATTATCTTTTTTCAAAAGGGGTTTTTAATGATTTTATTATCTCGTTATACAGACTTTCAGACATTACCCTGTACGCAAAGACACCATTTATTCCTTATGCGTTCAGTATAGAAAATATTTTTACTATTGGGATTTTATTATTTACCATTTTAAACCTATCTGTAAAGATCATTTTGGTAAAGAAAAAACTGAATTTACTGGAATATTTGCAACTAGGATTGATAATGGTGCTTGTCCTTTTGGAACAAAAAAGTATTATTCGATCTTTAGATAAGCTACTGGTATTTCTTAGTGTTCTTCTTTTCTTATTTTTACTCTATGAATTAATAGTATATTTGCAACATAAAAAGGTATACAATCCTATACTTTATCTATTGAGTATTTTAATGTTGAGCGCGGTGTTTTTTGGGATTGGTTTTATTCCTGTATCTTTACCAGTTTCAGGAAATATATCATCCAGAAAATGTGTTAATGATAATTCTGACTCACTAACTAATAATAAACCTGCTTATAAAAAAGTTAAAGCATTCTTGGATAAAGAAAAGGATTTTAATGGGAAAGTCTTTAGTTTCCCGGGTGACCCTATCTTCTATATTTTATTCAAAATTAAGCCTCCTTACTATTTTAGTAGCTATGAATCTACCCCCTTATACGCCCAAAAAAAGCAAGTCGAATATCTTAAAGAAAATGATCCTTCCTTTATGATTTATAACCTTTCTCTTCCATCAATACAGGATGATATACCTCATTACGTGAGAAATACAGAATTGTTTAAATATATTTTGCATAATTATTCTCCTTATAATCGTATAGAGAATTTTTTACTCTTAAAACGCAATAAAAAGAGCGGTGAAGGTGCAATTACAGTTTACTTGAATACAGACAATCCTTTGAGAAAATATTTGTTGAATATTAATCTTGAAAATATACCAAGGACTGAAGGAAAATATAAAAGTGATGTGTTGAAAAAATCTAAACTCCTCATTAAGAATGTTCATATTGCTGAATTCAATAATCTCTTGAAAAAGAATACTATTTCCTCAAAGAATACATTTTTAGTTGTTTCAAACAATACAAAGAATAAAAGAACATCAGTAACATTTAATTCAGAGAATCTCACTAGTACTGTTTCTTATAATACTTGTAATTCTCCGTCTTTATGTATTATCAATATATCAAATATTCCACTTTTTTATAATAGTAAGAGAATAGAGAAAATAAATTCTAATGATATTCACGCAGAGTTTACGCTCATTGAAACCAAAGAGACAGCTTTATGGTAAATGTTGCTTTTTCTGGGCTATTACAACCATTTTAACTATGTAAAATGTGATTGAAAAATTATTAGGAATTTTTTAGATGAGTTTTCCAATTGGTTTTATGACGTTATAGAACACTTGGCCAAAGATGTTTAACATATCATGGACATATTTTACCGGAAGCTTTTTAACGTTCAAATGGTCTTTCATTCTCATAATTGGTTTCATAGTATATAACTTAGTATAATATTTACCATGAGCTCATTAATAAAGCTTTATCACATTATTCACAAAAAAATATTTTTCTCATCTCTTATTTCGTTTGTAAAAACAAATCAGTTCTTGTCTCTCATAGTGTTTATCTATATTTTGATAATGTTTTCAGTTATCCGATGGGGAATACCCAATAATAGTCATCCTTTTGCATATCATATGGATGAGTGGCATCAGTTACAAGCCGTCCGGAATACATTTCGTTACGGTACTCCCAATATTGTAGGATCAGCCCATGGTCCTATGTTCCAATTTATTTTATCTGGTATCTATCTTATCCCTTTTCTAGTACTTGGAATTATTCAAATTCCTGAACTAAAATCGCCACTGGAACATATGGAAATGCAGGAAAAGTTATTTATGGTTCTAAGGTTTAATACATTGATATTCGGTATTCTTTCTATATTATTCCTTTATCTAATAGCAAAAAAATATGTAAAAATTAATCCACTTATTACAGTACTTCTATTTATTACAACTCCACTATGGATAGCACTCAGTAATTATTATAAATATGATATTGCTTTGGTTTTTTGGATAATTCTTTCAGTATTTATGATATTGAGGTATGCACAAAAGCAAACTGTCAAAAATTATATCTTAGCAGGAATTCCCTGCGCGTTGGCATTGTCTACTAAGATATCGGCTATTGTTATGATTCCACTCTATATATTCAGTTTTTTTTATTTTTCCTATCCAAAAATCCTGAAATTAAGAAATTTATTATATGGATTAATGGTCTTTTTTCTTATTATTCTGGTTGTTGGTTTTCCAGATGTAATTTTAAGAAAAGGTGATTATAGTGAGTTCTTGCATGCTAATTTGGTAGCTTCTCCAAAAGATAGTTATAACTTCTTGTTGGGTACATCAAACGAATGGCAATACTTAATTTTTGAGTTGTATCCAAGAATTTTTGGCCATTCTTTTTATACGGTATATATTTTCTCCCTTTTTTATTTTCTGTATGAATTTTTAGTTTTGTACAAAAATCATAGAATCTCATCGGTTAAATCTGAAATTTTTATTTTTACCTCTTTTCTAGTATTTGCATTATCACTTATTCCCTTGGGGATATGGGCCGTTGGCAATAGGGTTTTGGTTTTATTACCTTTTTTAAGTCTATTATCAGCGATTAGCATTCACCGATTATTAAAAAGGCTGAACACAGGAAAACCACTAGTAATAATTGTAATTTTGTTACTATTTATTTTTCAAACTTTTCTCACATTAATCATTATGTATCCAAGAGTCCATAAAAGCATTCCTCTTCGTGCTTCGGAATGGATGGTAAGTTCTATTAGAAAAAATGAATTAATTGGTATAGAAAATATTCCTATTTATCAAAATCCTCCAGATATAATTTTAAGAGAATACTATCTACTTGAAAGAAATAAAAAAGCAGATACACATTTTAAATATGTCATTGTAGACGCAATGACAAAAAAGCTTCCCGATATCGTAGTAGTTACCAATGCTCCTTTACATGAACAATATATAAAAAATTCACCAAAAAAAGAATTATTGCAAAGGTTAAAGCTGGAAGGGTACAAAAAAATTAATGAGGTTATACCATATAGTCTATTGAGAACATATTTTGGAAATGATTTAAACTATCATCTGTCTGGATTAAACATTGAGAATACTATTACGATTTATAAAAAATAAATTTCTTATTTTCTAGATAACTTCGATTTGAGGAAGAGGAAAAATAAAGTGTCCACCAGATTCAAGATATTTTTTTTCCCTTTGTAAAAACTCTTCTTTGAAAAACCAAGGTAATACCAGCATAAAGTCAGGTTTATCTTTTCTTGCTTGATCCTCAGAGATAATTGGAATTCCAACTGAGGCAATTTTTGTTCCCCACTTTTCTTTATTTCGTTCAACAGCATAAGGAGTAATTTTTTTTGTAATTGCATAATACTGCAATAAGGTATTTCCTCTTGTAGAGGCTCCGTAAATATAAATGGTTTTACCTTCCTTTATGCTTTTGTTAAGTATGGTTAAAAGTTTTTTCTTGTTTGTGATAATATTTTTGGCAAAGTTTTTATATGTCATCACTTTGTCAAGTTTCATAACTTTTTCGTAATCTTTTATATTTTGGACCGACCGGGAAATTTTCTTTTTCCCTTTAAAGGAAATATACGTCCTGAAACTACCACCATTAATTTCACTTAACTCAACATCAAATATTTCAAGGTTATGTCTTTCTAGAAGGTTTTCTAAGGAATGAAAAGAGTAGTACTCGAGATGTTCATGCACTATATTATCAAACGCATTTTCCTCTAACATTTTAGCAAGATAATTTTGTTGAATGATAAATATGCCCTTTGGATCAAGAATTTTCGTTATATCATCTAGAAAAGTATTTGGTTCATCAATATCATAAAAACAAGAAATTGCGGTAATAATATTTGCTTTTTGGTCATTCAGTTTTTTGTGATAAGACTTAAAACTAAAAAAATCATTTACAACAATATCGGCATGTTTTTTTGCTTCTTTTGCCAGTTTTTTAACTGGTTCAATGGCAATTCTTTTATATTGTTTAGGATAACATTTCAACAGAGTACCATCATTTGCTCCAATATCTATGCAGACTAATTTTTTTGCTGGCTTTCCATATTTTGCAATGGATTTTTCAACAATTTCTTGTAATTCTTTCTGCATAGTTTGATTAATCCCAGACCTATATCCATAATTATCAGTATAGAGAAGTTCGGGTTGTGTAGTATGTTTAAGCTGTACTAACATACAATCTTTGCATAACAAAATGGTAAGAGGATATGCAGAAGGTTTGCGGTTTCCCCTGGAGAACATTGATAATCGAATATTTCCTAAAGAGAGAACTGTAATGAGATTTTTTGATTTACATACACGACACGTTTTTTTTAATAATAACTTTTTTTGCATATATACGCTCTTTACAATCTGTTCGCACATGTATTATATGAAAAAAACTGATATAATTTCAACAAGCAAGTATATCTTGCAGAATGAAACACAGATGGGTTATAAAAATAACGTAATTAAAGGTTTCACCTGGATGTCAGCATTTAGGTTTGTTACGCGTATTGTTTCATTTATCAAAACAGCAGTTTTAGCCCGTTTATTACAACCGTCTGATTTTGGCCTATTCGGAATAGCAACATTGGTTTTATCTTTTTTAGAAACTCTTACAGAGACAGGAATTAATGTAATAATAGTACAGTCAAAAAATGACGTACATAAATATATTAATTCAACTTGGGTAGTTTCTATAATAAGAGGAATATGTATTTGTTTATTTATTGTATTGATTGCCCCTTTTGTTTCAAGATTTTTTAATACACCGCACGCCACTTCAATATTGCTTTATATAAGTATTATTCCTTTGATAAGAGGTTTTATAAATCCTGCAGAGAGTTTTTTTCAAAAAGAACTTCAATTTAAATATGAATTTTTATTTCGGTCAGTTATTTTTATCTTTGATGCATTGGTATCGCTTTTCTTCGCATTAGTGTTAAAGTCTGTTTATAGTTTAGTATGGGGTTTATTAGCAGGAGTTTTACTCGAACTAGTTTTATCTTTTACTATTATTCGTCCACTGCCAAAATTTAAAATTGAAAAAAAGTATTTTTCAAATATTTTTCATCGGGGTAAATGGATTACAGCTTATGGAATTTTTAACTATTTAGCCCAACAAGGAGATAATATTTTTGTTGGAAAATTACTTGGTGCTTCTGCTCTCGGAGTTTATGAGATGGCATACAAAATTTCTATACTACCAATTTCTGAAGTATCAGATGTAGTAAATAGAGTAGTTTTTCCTATTTATGTAAAAATAGAACATGAGAAGAAAAGATTATTAATAGCATTTTTAAAAATGACCATTTTTATTTCAACAGCATCAATATCGCTTGGATTGATAATTTTTATATATCCAGAAATTGTTGTGTCAATTATTTTAGGAAATAAATGGTTCTCGGTAATTCCTCTTTTGAGAATATTAGTAATCTATGGGGTTATTCGCGCAATTACCGGATCTGCCTCAGCATTATTTCTCGCAACTCAGAGGCAACAGTACGTAACTGGTATGACGCTCATTAGATTCGTCGGTTTATTTATAGCATTGTATCCTCTTATCTATAAATTTGGAATAATTGGAGCAGCTTATGCAGCATTACTATCAGTATTAGTTGAAGTACCACTAATCATCTATTATGTTTTTTTAGTTTTCAAAAATACCAGTAAACTTTCGGTTTATTCGAAAAAATAGTGTTACACCTGTAATATTTAAAAGAGAGTTCTAATAATTGTGATCCAGATTCAGCCTGTATATTGTGAAGTAAAATATGAAAATTGCAATTTTTTATAATGTATCTTTTGGTGGTGCAAAACGTTGTGTATTTAACCAGGTAAAAGGATTAAAAGCACAGGGTCATATGGTAGATGTTTACACAATTGATACATACCGTGATATTTTTGATCCTGGTTTAGTTGCTCATAATGAATATCGGTATGCATTTAATTTAATAGACCTGCGGTTTCCGGTATTAGGACGGTTGTTAAAAGATTACGATAATTTCTACACACTCAAAGCACTCCATAAAAAAATTGCCAAAGAAATAGACCAAAAAAAATATGATATCGCACTAATCCATACCGATAATTACACCCAAGCGCCTTTTATACTACGCTATCTTAAAACTAAAAATTTATATTTTTGTTTGGAACCACTTCGTATTGCGTATGAATATTCCTTAAAAATACCAAAGGACTGGAATTTTCCTTTTAAACTGTATGAAATAGTAACAAGGAATATCAGAAAAAATATTGATAGAGATAATGCTCGCTCAGCAGATTTTACAACTGCAATTAGTTTATTTGGAAGGGAGTACATGATTATGGCATACGATTTATATCCGCAAGTTTGTTATTTAGGAATTGATACCAATGTATTTCGTCCGTTATCAATCCCGAAAAAAAAACAAGTATTATTTGTTTCAGATAAAGCATACATAAGTGGATACAATTTGCTAGAGAAAGCATTTGAGATAATCCCAAAAGATATTAGACCACAATTAAAAACAATTATCTGGACAAAAAATAATTCACAAAGATTAATTGATTCAGAGTTAGTAAAGCTCTATAATTCTTCTCTTATAACATTATCACTCAGCCGATTTGAAACATTTGGTTTGGTACCGCTTGAATCAATGGCCTGTGGAACTCCAGTTATTGCATTGAATGTTGGTGGATATAGAGAAACTATTGTCCAAAATAAAAATGGCTTTCTTGTCGATTTTAACCCTGAAGAAATCGCTGAAAAAATTATTGTATTAATAAAAAATCCTTCTTTATTAAAATCTATGGGTAAAAATGGTCGAAATTGGGTAGAAAAAAAATGGAATATGCAACAACAAATTAAACATTTAGAAAATATATTAATTCAAATAGTTAAAAAATGAAAAAAAAGTTTTTTATATTCCTCAGTTCTATCACCTATGTAGTATTTGTACTTGGATTTATATTTCACAAGTCAGCGCATCCAGTTATATTGGGAAGGTATACCATTTTTTATACTATATGCGTTATTATCCTCATCCTTTTTTTCTTCCCATTTGTATGGGGAATCCATTTTATTACAAAAAAATCTACTATCGTTTTAAACAATAAAAAAAAACTTACACTCGGGCCGATTCATAAGATTATTTTTTTTGTCTTTATTTTTTTCATATATATATTTTTACCTTTTGAAGTTTTCCTGAGAATAAAATACAGAAATGTAGAGTCAAATTATTATCGCTACACGATAGAAAATTTTCATCCATTCCTGGGACAACAATTAACTCAGCAAGATAATCTTCATATTAATTCTTATGGTTTTCGAGGAGAAGAAATTACACAAGAAAAACCGGAAAACACGCATCGGATTTTTGTATTAGGAGGTTCTACAGTCCTAAATTCTGGAGTAGAATACGAAAAAAATGTTGTTAGACTATTAGAAAAAAAACTTAAACAGAAATATCCTAAAAAAAATATTCAAGTTCTTAATGCTGGTAATGATTGGTATACGACACAACACTCATTAATCCAATACCTATTTAAAATTAAAGATTTTCACCCTGACCTTATCATTATGTGGCATGGTATTAATGACATGTATCATTCGTGCAATTCACCAGAATTTTTTACAAAAAAGTATGAACCTGATTATTCACATGGGCTAGGGCCGGTATCGCGAATGGTCCGTGCATATTTTCAGCCAAAACCTTTAGTCGATATAAAGTCCTTGGCAATTGATTTTACCTATAAAATACTCCAGAAAAATCTATATTCAGATTTTATATCATATGATGAATTGAGAAAATATAGGTTTGATAGCGCACAAGAAAAAAACCAATATAATTTAAAACAGTATCCAAGCCTTGATGCATACCAACGGAATATCGAAAGCCTCATAGAATTAACAAAACAAGATAGTGTAAAATTAATTTTAGGAAATCAGCCATTTTTATATAAAAACCACCTATCACCTACAGAATTACATTCAATTATTTTCCCGCGATTACTTTGTACAAACGACAATAAATATCCTACTATTCAATCCGTAAAAGATGGAATTACTGTGTTCAATGATAAAGTCAAGAATGTGGCAAATGAAAAGAATATCCCTTTTATAGATTTTTCATCACAAATTCCCAAAAACCTCACTTATTTTACAGACGATGTTCATTTTTCTATAAAAGGAAATGAGAGAATGTCGGAAGTACTTTTTGATTTTATAACCAAAAATAATCGCGGAATTGATGATGATAAATAGTTTTAGCTTCAAAATATGAAACCAATACTATCTATTATTTATGTCCACTATAATACTCCTGAGGAGATAATTGAATCAATTAAATCCTTGAAAGATGCCGTGGGGAAATTACCTTATGAGATAATTATAATAGATAACGTATCTGTTAAAAAAATTCCACAACCATTTCTCCGAAGGATAAAAGTAAAACTTATAAACAATTTGAATAACGAAGGGTTTGGTAAAGCTGTTAACAAGGCGGCCAAAACTGCTGAGGGAAAATATATCCTTATCCTCAATCCCGATACACTTCTTCAAAAAAATACTATTGTTTTTATGATCAATAAAATAATCGGTGATGAGAAAATTGGTATTGTTGGGCCACAATTTATTGATGATAAAGGAAAAATTTTACAGTCTATAAATAATTTACCATTTTTGCCTGATGCGCTTTTTGCGTTTTCTTTTCTAAATAAGATATTCCCTCAAAATTATTATTCAAAAAAATATTGGATGCAAAATATAGATAGGGCAAAAGAACAAGAAATTCCCTTTATTGGAGGTGCTTGCATGCTTTTAAAAAAATCTGTTTTTGAAAAAGTTAAAGGATTCGATGAACGATTTTTTTTGTATTTTGAAGAACCAGATTTGTGCTTTAGAGTTTCTCAAGCAGGATATAAAATTGTATACGTTCCTGATGCAAAAGTTATCCACCTCGTAGGAAGGAGTTTACAGGACAAAGAATTAATAAAAAAATATTTTGAAAAAAGTAGGTTCCTTTTTTTCAAAAAATACCATGGAATTTTATCAGCTACATTTGCTGAATTATTTCTTCGATTTTTCAATATAAAAACATTTTTATTGCTTGGAATTTTGGGATTATCAGCTTTTGTGAATTTGTACCGTCTTTCTCAACTTATGGTATTTATTGGTGATCAAGGGTGGTTTTATCTGTCTGCCCGCGATATTCTAACTACAGGCCACGTACCTCTGGTAGGTATTACAGCAAGCCATACGTGGCTTCGTCAAGGGCCATTATGGACGTATGTGCTCGCTGTCATTTTTTTTATATGTCGTTTTAATCCAGTTTGTCCAGGGTATTTTACTGCATTCATAGGGGTGCTAACGGTATTTTCGGTTTATAAAGTAGGAATGATACTTTTCTCAAAAAAAATTGGGTATATAGCTTCATTATTATTTGCAACATCTCCCTTAGCTATTACGCATGCCAGAATGCCATACCATACAAGCCTTATCCCTTTGTTTGCAATAATTTTTTTATATGGATTATACAAATGGGTAATGAAAGGACCGAAATTTTTTCCTTTGATTATTGGAGTATTAGCAATCCTATACAATCTTGAATTAGCGACGGTAGTCTTATGGCTTATTGTATTTTTATTTTTTATCGTTGGAATATGTAAGAAAAAAGATTGGGCCAAGAATATTTTTCAAAAGCGTATCCTCATCTATTCATTCATCGGATTTATAATACCAATGTTTCCAATTATTATTTATGATGTTGGGAATGGGTACCATCAAACAGTGATTTTTTTAGGATGGATTTTCTATCGATCAATAAGATTTATTCCGTCTCTTTTTTCCAATCATCATTCATCCTACGATATAGGTGGGTTGCTGTCTTTTTTGAGCGACCATTACAAATATTTAATGTTTAATGAAAATAAAACTATTGCATTACTCATTTTATTTATTAGTTCTGCTTTAATTGTCCTTAAATTATACCTTGATAATAAGTTTAGAAAAAATACCATAGCTATTTTAATTCTCATTGCTACCATTATTATACCGAGCGTTGGTTTCTTGGTTAACAATACACCTTCGGAAGCTTATATACCAATTTTTTTTCCTTCCGTTATTCTTATATCGGCTGTTGCAATTGAATATTCCATGCGGACAAAACTTTTACAAGTTCTTGGGGTTTTTATAATTGCTTTTATTGTAAGTATGAATTTATTTGGGTTATTTTCTAAAGACTTTTTTTTAGAGAAGCGAAAGCATGGGTTATCTTTTAATCAAAGACTCCATGGAGCTCAAGAAATAGTCAACAGATCACACATGAAACCTTATACTATTATTGGGTATGGAGAGGGGAGCCAATTTAGGAGTTTTACCATGAATTATGAGTATCTTACATGGTGGTTAGGACATGCGCCATCATCAAAATCTGAAAGTATTCAGATTGTTATTGAAGAAACCCCGTATAAGGTAATTATTTCTCAATAATACTCTGTCTTTTCATCTTTAGGCACATATGTTTAAATAAAGTATATAATTAAATTGATGAATAATAAGATTTCTGCAATCATTTTAACAAAGAATGAGGAAAAAAATATAAAGGATTGTATAAATGCCCTTTCATGGGTTGATAAGATTGTAGTACTAGATGATAATTCACAAGATAAAACAACCGGTATCGCTGAAAAATTAGGAGCACAAGTTTTAATACATAATCTCAACAATGATTTTGCGGCTCAACGAAATTTTGGTCTAGAAAAAGCCCATAATGAGTGGGTTTTATTTATAGACGCTGATGAAAGGGTTTCGTTATCGTTACAGTATGAGATCACCCATTTAATAAATGACCCGATGAATAGCAATAATGGATATTATATTTCTCGGGTAGATATGATTTGGGGTAAAAAAATTTCTTATGGAGAATCAGCACATAATAAATTTTTACGCTTAGGGAAACGAACAGAGGGAAAATGGGTAGGAAAGGTCCATGAAACATGGGATATAAAAGGAACTACTGGTCTATTGAAGAATCCGCTTCTTCATTTTCCTCACCAAACCTTACAGGAATTTCTAACAAAAATTAATGTATACACAGATTTACGGGCACAAGAATTATTTGAGAAAAAAGTAAAATCATATTGGGTTCATATTGTTTGTTATCCAATTGGAAAATTCCTATACACATACATTGTTTTACAAGGATTTCTTGATGGAACTCAAGGGTTACTTATTGCTTTAACGATGTCATTCCATTCTTTTTTAGTACGGAGTAAACTTTGGTTCTTATGGCAAAAAAAATAACATTTATTGTTTTTGTCTTATGGGTAACAATAATTTTAACACTGTATGTTCAACATCTTTTATGCAGAGCGAAAATGTGTTTATCTTTATTTAACCCGTAATGAGTAAATCTAATATATCTCGTGTCGATGATAATCCTCGCAACAAACGAATTCAAAAATTTATAGTAGTGTTGGGTATCTTTCTTTTTTCTTTATCGCTCAGAATGTGGAACTTGAATATTGCTGGAAGAACGTGGGACGAACAAGCATACGTTGGCGCAGGAAACGAGTACATAGAACTTTTAAAAAAAGGAGATTTTCAAAATAGTAAATGGTATGAGTTTCCTGACCATCCTCCAGTCGCAAAATATCTGTACGGAATAGCTTCAGAGTTTGATATCGTGAGCAGATTGGAAAACGGACAGCCAATTTTTCAATATGATTGGACATACAGCCGAATGATATCCGTATTATTCTCCTCATTAACAGTTGTGTTAATAGTTTTATTCGGGTGGAAATATTTTTCCCAAACAGTAGGTATTCTTGCTGGAATTATTTTATCTACACTACCTATTTTATTAGGATTATCCCAACTTATAACAATTGAAAGTATCCTTATTTTTTTCTTCACGCTCGCAATTTATTATTTACTAGTGACCTTAGAAAATCCAACAAAAAAAAATATTATTATCTGCGGTATTATTCTTGGTTTAGCGTTAGGAGTAAAGTATAGTAACATAAAACTCATTCCAATTTATTGTATTATCAGTTGTGTTTATTATTTGCTAAAAAGACGGGAATCATTTAAAAAATTATTTATCATCAATGGTATAATTTTTTCAATTGCTATTGTAATTTTTATCTTATTGTGGCCAGCTCTTTTGTTTCATGCTTCTCAAACGTGGCAGAATATGTATTCTTACCGTTTTAAACAAAATGGAAATTCTGGCTTGGAACTATTTTGGGGAAAATATATCCATGTGCCAGTTCAGTATTATCTAGTGTATTTTTTAATTACAACGCCATTGATTTATTTAATTTTTTGCTGTCTAGGAATCATTAATGCGTACAAAAATAAAAATTGGATAATCTATGTTTTGCTTATTTGGTTTATCTTTCCATTTTTTCAATCATTTTATTACATGAGACAAAATGGTATCCGCTATATCATAGAAATCTATGCACCTCTTTCACTACTCAGCGCAATTGGTTTTGATAAGTTTTCTTCTAAATTTACCTCAAAGAACATAAAAAAGCTCTTACTCTTTTCCCCATTTCTGTTTTATATGCTTATCATTATTTCATCTCTTTCTCCATATTATCTTGACTATTTTAACATTGTTGTAGGAGGAGTTGCGGGAATTCACGAAAAAAAGCTATTCAGTTATGGGTGGTGGGGTGAGGGACAGCGGGAAGCTGGTATGTATATTGTATCCAATGCTCAACCAAATAGCACAGTCGCGTTAGTTGTACAACCAAAATATGTTTTTCCTCCATTGGATGGAATAAATTTTCTAGCGTATAGTCCTTCAGAGCAATACAACTATATTGTAATTAACACGTTTTATCTTATCAATAATCCTTTTGATATAAAGTCAATCACCACCAATTATTTTCCTATATACGTTGTAAATGCTCAAGGCGCCCCCCTAGTAACTGTATATAAGCATAAATAACCTATGTTTAGTATTGCAATCTTTATTGGAATATATTCCTATCTCATTTTTTTATTAGGGCTATTCGGCTTGTTATATAAACAAACAATTATATTTGTTACGGTGTTATATTTTGTCTGCATCTATTTTTTGATACAGCGGTCTTCCGTAAAAAAAGATATCAAATCTGTGCATATATCATTACCCAAACGTAAACTCTCAATAATTTTTCTTTCTCTTCTTGCAATCCAGGCACTCATTAATTTTGCTGGTGCAATTAGTCCAGAATTAGCGTTCGATGCATTATGGTATCATCTAACCCTTCCTAAAATATATCTTGCAAATCACTCACTGGTTCACATACCAGGGAATCTTATGTACTATTCCGATATGCCAAAACTTACCGAAATGCTTTATACTGTTTCGTTTGCGCTTCATAGTGAAACCCTTGCGAAATTAATTCACTTTGTCTTTGGAATTTTATGTTGTGTTGCTTTATATAAGTTCTCACGAAGATTTTTTTCAGAAATATTCTCGCTGATGGTGGTCGTTATTTTTTACTTAAATTTAGTGGTTGATTGGGAATCAACAACAGCATATATTGATTTATCTCGAACATTTTTTGAAATTCTGGCGTTATGGGCATTCGTCCTTTGGCAAAAAAATAAAGAAAAAAAATGGCTGATAGAATCTGCTGTAATGACAGGGTTGGCAATTAGTACAAAGCTTTTGTCGCTCGGGTCTCTTGGTATTTTTATAGGGCTTATTTTTTATGAATATATGATACAAAAAAAAAGAAACGTCTTGAAAGTTTTTATGAACATATCATTGTACCTTTTTTTTGCTTTATTAATACCATTGCCTTGGTTTGTTTTTTCATATATTCACACAGGAAATCCAATGTATCCTTTTTTCACGAACTTATATCCAATACAGGTAAATAGTCATTTATTAAATCCTGTTTATCTTATCAAAGATTTTTGGAATTTGTTTATTCGTGCTGATGATCCCATCTCACCTTTGTATATAATTTATTTACCTATAGCATTCTATTTTTATAAAAAATTTTCTCAAGAAAGTAGGTTGATTTTTTTGTATGCAGCATTAGCGCTTGGAGTATGGTACATAACTCCTCGCACAGGTGGGGGCCGGTTTATATTGCCTTATCTTCCTGTATTATCTCTATGTCTAGTTTTTGTTATCGAACGAATTTGGAAAATAAAATCCTATAAATATCTTTGTATTATTTTAATATTTTTTGTTTCAAGTATATCAATTGTATATCGCGGAGTTTCAACTATAAAATGTATACCTTACCTTATTGGAAAAGAAACAAAAAGTCAGTTTCTTACAAAATATCTCAATTTCAATTTTGGAGATTTTTATGATACTGATGGTTATTTTAACAAAAAAATAACTTCCCAAGATGTGGTATTACTCTATGGATTTCATAATTTGTATTACGTAAAATTTCCGTTTGTAGATAGGTCCTGGGTTAAAAAGGGACAAAAATTTAACTATATAGCGGTCCAGGACCAAGAAATCCCAGAGCGCTTTTCTTACTGGCAACAAGTATATTATAATCCGACAACTCACGTAAAACTTTATAAGTTGGGAGATAATACATGGATGTATTAAAAATTATATTTTCTTTTCTTATTATTTTATTCCCTCTTGGAGAACTAGCACGAATCCAAATTGGAAATGGTATTGCATTTACACTCAATGATATATTAGTGGGTTGTACCATATGTACATGGGCAATTCTAAAAATACGTAAGAGAAATACTTTAACCGTTATTCCCTTTAAACCATTCCTTCTCTTTATTCTCGTCGGATTTATTTCACTGGTAATACATAGCAGGTTTTTGTATATTACTCAATTTATTGTTTCATTGCTCTATTTGATAAGATGGATTTTATACACTTGCCTACTTTTTGTGACTGCAGAATTTCTAGAGCCATTTAAAAAAAGAATACCTAAGTTACTGCTTATCAGTGGAACGGTTTTTGTAATAATCGGATATCTACAATATATTTTTTATCAAGACCTTCATAATTTGTTTTTTTTAGGTTGGGATGAACATATGTATCGATTATTTTCAAGTCTACTAGATCCAAATTTTACCGGGGCATTCTTAATGTTTTTCACCATTTTTTTGTATGGGATGATTATTATTTCTATTCAAACTAAAAATAAAAAAAATACTATTTTGTTATTGTTATTAACTATTGTGACTATATTAGCTTTATTGCTTACCTATTCAAGAAGCGCTTATCTATCTTTTTTAGTTTCTTCTATAGTTTTTTTTGTTCTTATAGGAAAAAAGAAAATAATACCAGGTTTAATTGCTGCAATGCTTATTTTTATTATCATTATTTCACGCAATTTTAATATTGAAAATATAAATTTATTTCGTGTAGTTTCTACAGAAGCACGCATTGAAACAGCACAAAATGCCATACAGATTATCCAAAAAAATCCACTTATTGGGGTGGGTTTTAATTCTTATAAGTATGCACAAATACGGTATGGATTTAGAGATCAACGGAATGCTATAACAAGCCATGCAGATGCAGGAAGCGACAATAGCTACTTATTTGTTTTTGCGACGACGGGGATTTTAGGATTTATGTGTTATAGTTTTATCTGGTTAAAAATTGCAAAAAGTTTATTAAAAAATAAAAACGCTGGAAATTTCCAAAGAATATTCTCTATAATTGCGCTTGCATCAATGAGTGGTATTTTTCTCAATGCGATGTTTATAAATAGTTTGTTTTATCCATTCACTATGGAATGGATATGGATAATGTTGGGATTGGCTTTATCTAAAAGAACAAAAGTTAGGGAGAGTAGGTGACTTTTCGCTCCATCGTTTTCTGGTTGCCGGCTTCATCAGTTGCAATAACTTTAATGTTGTTATCTCCATTTTGGAGTGAAAGTCTATAAGAATAATTTCCATTTTCATCGACAATTGCCCAAAAATCATTCACTGTTACCCTGTTCCCAACATCGGTTTTCCCATTTACATTAATTGCGTTTTCTTCTTTTGAAAATGATTGGTTTTCTGAAGGACTGTCAATAGAAAGCGAAGGTTCTCCGCTTTTATAGGTAATTATTTCCTCATTAGAAAAACCACTTTCTTTTTTATTTTTATCGGCAAGATTATTAGTATCAACAGTTGCTTTTGCCTTTATTTTATTTTCTCCTTTTTTTAGTTCAACGTCTTTAAATGAAAAAGTATTATTCTTTCCTACCTTTGTTTTATCAATTAAGTCACCATTTACGTAGAGTGTAATAATTTGATTATCGGAAGCAGTTCCGGAAACTGTTATTTTTGCGCTATTTGTAGCGCTTTTTACTAAATCAAGTATAGGTGGAGAGACAAAAAGGGGAGTGTCATTTTGATTTTTTTGCTCTGAAGAATTTTTTGCTCCGATAAGAAAAGAAGTAAATGTCGTGAATAAAGGTAACCCAAACTTAGCTAATACAACAATTATTAATACAATTCCTAGAATAGAAATAATAATATTTTTTCTGCTTTGGTCTTCAATACTTCGTGATAGTCGAGATCTCCTTCTCATATATAGAAATTCCAGAGCCGATGGTGGGAATCGAACCCACGACCTACGCTTTACGAAAGCGCCGCTCTACCAACTGAGCCACATCGGCAAGATTCATAGTAATTTTACGAAATTTGAGAGCAAAGCGCAAATAAGCTAGTGAGATGTCTGTTCTAAATATTTTTTTCCGTGGCCAACTGATGTGTTGATCGGTATAGTCTTTTTACATAAAGGGCAATCATTAGGTTCATAATTTTTAGTCTCTAGTTCTCCCAAAGCCATAAATGGCGCACCAAAGAGAGAACTGTTCACTTCTTTTGTATTTCTATTTATCATGACTCCAACACACGTAACAATTCCCTTGGCATTTCTCACACTGTCAACGACTTTTTTAACAGAACCTCCCGTGGTCGTTAAATCTTCAATTACCAACACATTTTTATTTTTAACAACGGTATCATACCCTCTCGTAAAAATTTGATTCTTATCGGCAGTTTTTTCAGTATAAACTGCCAACACTTCCTTCTTTTTTAAAATCGACAAATGATGAGCTGTCCATTGAGAGAGAATAATCCCTCCCAATGCAGGAGCAGCAACCACGTCAATTTTGTCATCTTTAAACTTTTTCGCAAACATCAAACCAACTTTTGAGGCTTCTTTGGTATGGATATAGAGCGCATCTTTATTGATGTACGTAGGAGAATGTTTTCCAGAAGTTAATACAAAATGGCTATTTTCTAGCAAGGCATGAGTTTTTTTTAAAATATCTATAATAGTACTCATCGAAATGTGTTTATTTCCTTTTTATAGTCTAATGCTTTCTGCTTAACCTGCTCAGAAAAGTTTTCAGCTGAGCTTGCATAGATTATGGTACGGGATACGGCGATTATCAATCCTGATTTATCTTTGGTTAATCCGTTTTGCAGAGTTTGTTTTATATCTCCTCCTTGTGTTCCAATACCAGGAATGAGAAAAAACATGTCAGGTGCGATTGTCCGTATTGTTTTTAATTGTTCGGACCATGTAGCTCCAACTACCAAACTGCAGTTACCGAATTGTTTGTCCCACTCGGTAACTTTTTCTGCAACTTTTATACAAAGCGCTTCATTATTTACTTTTAGGTCTTGAAAATCTGCAGCTCCTGGATTAGAAGTCCTACATAAGATAAAAATTCCTTTATCAGAATAAGTTAAAAAGGGTTCAACACTGTCTATGCCGAGGTATGGATTGATAGTCACTGCATCACTTTTGAAGTATTCAAATACTGCATGGGCATATTTTGCCGCGGTAGAACCAATATCGCCTCTTTTTGCATCCAAGAGTACGGGAATATCTGCGTATTGTTCGTGGATATATTCGATCGTTTTTTGTAATTGGGCGAGTCCATCAATTCCATATGCTTCATAAAAGGCAATATTTGGTTTATAGGTACAAACTAAATCATGTGTTGCATCGATAATTTGTTTATTAAATTGAAAAATGGGGTCTTTTAGTTTTGAAAGATGCTTGGGAAGCTTTTCTAAATCAGGGTCAAGACCCACACACAAGAGAGAGTTATTCTTTTTTATTGAGGCGTTTAATTTATCAAAAAAGGTCATTTTGCTTGTTCCTGTTGCCCAATGTCATAGGCTAAATAAGGATTCCACATAGCTCCGGTTGCAGATTGAACTAAGTCAGCACCTGCATTGCGGTATTCAAAATAATCTTTTGGTGTCATCACACCACCAATTCCTACAAGCGAATAGGTATAGTTCTGTTTCTGGCGGATGGTGTTCAGTTTGCTCACCATTTCAAGTCCTGCCCATTTAATCGATGCGCCACATACACCACTTCTTAGCCTGTTTTTTCCCGGTAAGGCTTGGTTTCCGTTTTTATCTACAACTTCAATTTGTAGTGTATTGATCGCTGCGATAGCTTGTCCATATCGTTCCGCAATCTCTGCTAGTTTTTCTAAGTCTTTTTGATTTTTGTAATAACCAACTTTTAAAATAAGGGGAGTGTTCCCAATATTTTTTCGAATAGCCTTACAAACTTGTTCAGTCGTGTCTAAGTTATAACAAACCAACCCTTCATTGCCAATATTTGGACAAGATAAATTTGCTTCAATAACTTTTGCGCCTGTTTGCACAGATAGTTTTGCTGCTAACACAAAGTCATCAATAAACTCCTGGGGTATTTGATTTTCTTTGACAGTTCCCATAAAGCTGAGTATCATTAATTGACCTTTTCCAGCATATGAAAGTGCTTTTTTTACATCTTTTTGCCAGTCCGCGACTTTTTTAGAAGGCACTCCGAATGAATTGGTTATACTGAATGTTTCTTTTGTCTTTTTTGTGCTGTCAGTTGCAATAAGGCGGGGAGTTTTCTCAGGATGGAGTTCTTTTGGAGTATCTACATATAAAACATTTGGAAACGAATGGCACGGGAATTCATCTGAACGTATTGTTTTATACGTTGATACATCAAAACCAAATTCAAATGCGGCTTTTATATAGGCGCTGTTTAACAGCGGGCCAGGCGGAATTCCAAATGGGAGGTTAACATCAAAGCCTAGAAATGAATGTGTTTTAGCAATTGTTCTTTTTTTGGGCTTTTTGTCTTGGAAAAGAATGGGAGGACCTTTCGTATAATTTTTTTCGTATGAAATTGTTGGATCGTAAAAAGCAGCTTGCATTAATTAGGTATTTGGTAAGTTTGGCTTTCGTGACCGTCGTCTTTTGGCCACGTGGAGTTCAAGTAATGATCGTTGTAATTGCGCTTGGGCTTCTGCAAAATCTTCTTCGCTGATTTTCTCCTTCATAAGGTGTTCTGCCCGTTGTTTTGCTTCTTCTGCTTTGGCAATTTCAATATTATCACTATGTATCGCGTAATCGGCTAAAATAGTTACTTTGTTGTTGGCAACTTGTAAATATCCTCCTGCGACAGCTAAAAATTGTTCATGGGTGCCTTTTTTTATAATGAGTTCACCAGATGAGAGTTCAGTCAATAAAGCAATGTGATGGGGAAGAATCCCAATTTGGCCTTTTGGAGTAGGAACCAATATTTCATCTACTTCATCTGAAAGTATAACTTTTTCTGGGGTAATGATTTCTAAATGGAGAGCCATAGGGAATATAAATTTCAAATACTACCAATTTCAAATATCAAATGAAATAAAGTATCTTATTGATTTGACATTTGAAATTAGAAATTTTTATCTTCGTTTTCCCTGCTCTACTGCTTCGTCGATTGTTCCAACCATGTAGAATGCTTGTTCGGGTAAGTGGTCGTGTTTGCCTTCTAGAATTTCTTTGAATCCTTGTACAGTGTCTTGAATTTTTACATATTTTCCCGGTTGTCCGGTAAATACTTCTGCCACGAACATTGGTTGACTTAAAAATCTTTGAATTTTTCTAGCCCGCGCTACTGTTTGTTTATCTTCGTCTGATAATTCATCAATTCCTAAAATAGCAATAATGTCTTGTAAATCTTTGTATCGTTGTAACACTTTCTGGATACCACGCGCAACTTCATAATGGTCTTGGCCGACAATATTTGGGTCAAGGATACGAGATGAAGAGGCGAGTGGGTCTACCGCAGGATAGATTCCTTGCTCGGCTATTGAACGTTCCAAAGTAACTGTTGCGTCTAAATGGGCAAAGATGGTTGCTGGCGCCGGGTCTGTATAATCATCTGCTGGTACGTATACGGCTTGGACCGAGGTAATAGATCCTTTTTTCGTTGAGGTAATACGTTCTTGCAACTCTCCAATTTCGTTTGCGAGTGTTGGTTGGTATCCAACTGCTGAAGGCATACGTCCCAAAAGTGCGGAAACTTCTGACCCTGCTTGCGCAAATCGGAAAACGTTATCGATAAACAGCAACACATCTTCTCTTTTCTCATCACGGAAGTATTCTGCCATGGTGAGTCCGGTGAGCGCTACGAGTAAACGGTTTGCGGGGGGTTCATTCATTTGTCCAAATACCATGACTGTTTTATCGAGCACTTTGGCTTCTTTCATTTCAAGCCAAAGGTCTGTTCCTTCGCGGGTACGTTCTCCAACTCCGGCAAATACTGAGTGCCCTTTGTGTTCTTGAGCAATATTTCGGATGAGTTCTTTAACAATAACTGTTTTTCCAACTCCAGCTCCTCCAAAGATGGCTGTTTTTCCTCCTTTGGTAAATGGAGCAATTAAGTCGATAACTTTAATGCCAGTTTCTAAAATTTGTGGTTTTGTCTCTTGGTCAGTTAATAAGGGGGCGGCTCGGTGGATTGGGTGACGTTCTGTCCCTTTTTCAAGTTCATTTCCACCGTCAATTACGTTTCCTAACACATTAAAAATTCTCCCAAGCGTTTTTGGCCCGACCGGAACCGAGATGGATGCGTTGGTTCGCTCGACTTCTGTCCCACGCGCTAAGCCATCAGTTGATCCAAGCGCAAGGGTTCGTACCTCACTATCTCCGATAGCAAATGCGACTTCTAAAATTAAGTCTTTTTCATTCTGGCGCTTAATAACTAATGCTTCATGAATTGTTGGAGGATTTCCAGGGAAACGCACATCAACAACAGGTCCTGCGATGCGTACAATGATTCCTTTTTGTGAGCCGTTATTTTTTATTTTATCCATAATTTATTAACCCGTATGTTTCATGATAATCATTCGTGTTCTATCTCTGCAGCGCTGAACTATTCGAAACTGAACGCAGAACAACGCTAAAATTTCTAAGCAAATATAGCAGCGCTCGTAATATCCAGGATTTCACTGGTAATGCGCGCCTGTCTTGCTTTATTATATTCTAAGGTTAATTCTTCAATAATGTCTTTTGCATTGTCTGTTGCATTTTGCATTGCAATCATTCGGGCTGCTTGTTCAGAGACAAAACTTTCCAGTAAATATTGATACAAAGACATTTCTAAGTATCTTTTTAATAACCCAGGTAGAATAGCAGATATTCCTGGTTCAAACAACTGGAAAGCGCTCGCATTATCCGTTTTCTCTTCTGATTCTGGAATAGATAAGGGTAAAAGAGTTGAGACTTGTGGTTTTTGATTAAAAACGCTTTCAAATCTGGTCGTTAGGACTTTTACGTTATCTACTTTTCCTCCCAAAAAATATTCATCAATCATTTTTGAAAGCGGGTACACCATATCTACCGTTGGTAATATCGTACCAAAAGGAAAGGATGCAATCACTTGGTTTTGGCTTCTCGCCACGGCGTGTTCGATGCGTCTTCCAATACCAATTAAATAATAATTACTATCCTGGTGAAATGAAAAATATTCTCTGGTTAAGTTGGTGATAAGGCCGCCGCATAAGCCTTTGTCAGGTGCAATAACCAGTAATAACGTTTTCCCCGTTGCATTGGTACTTTTCATATACGGATGACGTGATGCTTGATCTAGCCGCTGCATGATATCTTGGGCAATCTCGGTCAGTTTCTCAACATAAGGCCGAGTGGCAAGAACTGCCTGCTGCGCTCGTTTTAATTTAGACGCCGCCACCATTTGCATTGCCCTGGTTGTTTTAGACACATTTTGAGCTGTCCGTATTCTTCTTTTAAGCAAAAGCGCGTTAGCCATATTGGATAAATTTCTAATGACTAGTGAAATCCTAAGTGGTTCGAGAGGCTCACCATAAAAACATTTCATCCTGAGCTTGTCGAAGGGTTTAGAAATTAGACATTAGAAATTGGTCATTTATTTCACCGTGAACATCTTCTTAAATTCTTCTAATATTTTCTTTAATTCTTTGTTTGTTTCCTCATTCAATTTTGCTCCGCTTGAAAGAGTTTCTAACAATTTTTTGTGGTGTGTTTTTATATACTCATGCAATTCTGACTCAAACCGTTGGACTTGGTCATCTGGAATATCATCTAAAAATCCATTTGTTACTGCCCAAATACTGATAACTTGCAAACTTTCAGGAAGCGGGTGGTATTGAGGTTGTTTTAAAATCTCAACAGTGCGTTTGCCACGTTCCAATTGCTGAATAGTTGATTCATCTAATTCACTTCCAAACTGCGCAAATGCAGCAAGCGAGTTATATTGGGCAATTTCAAGGCGTAGTTTTCCGGCAACAGATTTAATCGCGCCAGTTTGGGCGGCTCCTCCTACCCGTGAAACTGAATTGCCGGCGTTAATTGCGGGCCGAATACCAGCGTTAAAAAGGTCTGCTTGCAAAAAGATTTGTCCATCAGTAATAGAAATAACATTCGTTGGAATGTACGCAGAAATATCTCCTGCTTGTGTCTCAATGACGGGAAGCGCAGTTATAGAACCTCCCCCATTTTCTTTATTTAGCCGTACGGCGCGTTCGAGTAATCGACTATGTAAGTAAAAGATATCACCCGGATAGGCTTCACGACCCGCGGGACGTTTTAATACTAAAGATAATTGTCGGTATGCCCATGCGTGTTTGGTTAAATCATCATGGACTACTAAAATGTCTTCACCCTTTTCTAAAAAATACTCAGCAATTGCTGTTCCTGCATATGGCGCAAGATATTGCAATGAAGCCGGAGCCGACGCGCTCGCGACCACTATAATAGTATAATCAAGAGCGCCTGTTTCCTTTAATTTATCTACCACCTGGGCGATAGAACTTTGTTTTTGCCCAATTGCAACGTATATACAAATAACTGGTTTTTTTCCTTTATTTGCTTCTTTCTGATTAATAATCGTATCAATGGCAATTGCGGTTTTCCCGAGTCCCCGGTCTCCGATGATAAGTTCTCGCTGACCGCGGCCAATTGGAATCATTGAGTCAATAGCTTTAATTCCGGTTTTTAAAGGGGTGTCTACGGGTTTGCGTTCCACGACTCCAGCTGCAATTTTCTCAAGTGGCATATCCTTGCCAGTTTTTGGCTTTGGCCGTCCGTCTAATGGTTGGCCGAGTGGACTCACTACTCTTCCGAGGAAATCGTTTGAAACATTAATGCTTAATAATTTGCCGGTAGTTTTTGCTGTATCGCCTTCCCGTAAATTTTCTCCCCCACTCAGTAAAATAACTGAAACTGCGTCTTCTTCTAAATTAAGGATAGTTCCGATACTTCCATCTTGGAATTCAATCAGCTCACCCATAAAAGCTTTGGAAAGCCCTGAAAGCGTTAAAACTCCATCTGTATTGCGTTCAATAGCTCCCACGTTTTGACTTTTGGGATCATTTTGAAATGTCATGAGACGATCTTCTACTTGTTTAATAAGGGTATCGTTATCAATCATACTGTTTAATTAAGTGCTCTTTTAATTTTTCTAATGTATTTTTAAGGTTAAACTCAGATATTATATCATTATTCACAATTTTTACTCCTAAAATAAGCGAGGGGTCTATCTTAAATTTTAAGTGTTTATCAGGAAACAGATCTTGTAAGGTTTGTTCTTCCTCTTTTAACGACTCTTGGGGGAGAAGGACAACTACATTTCGTTGTTTCTCCAATTTTCGTAAGTCTTTTATATATTGTTTTAAATCATGCCTCGAAAGTGATTGGGCGATCAACAATACTTTTTTTTCATTGAGTTGGTCATCCATATAACTTTCTTGTACCAGTTGTTTAATTTGTTTTTTTGTCATATTGGTTTAGATATCTTGAAATGAGAAGACAGATATTTTTGATCTGGAATATTTGACAACTTGATTTCTTGATATCAAGATTTCAAAAAATCAAAAATTCAAATTCAAAAATACCCATTTCACATTTCAAGAATTCTTAGTTTTGCACTTTCAGTCTCTTAACAGCTTTTGCAACGACTTCCTCTTGCTCTTTTGGACTGAACATATCTGCTATAGCTCTTTCAAGCATCTCAACGGCTAATTGACTTATCTTGGCCGTAAGTGACCTTTGCGCTCTTTCTGCTTCTTGTTGGATTTGCGCTTTTGCTTCGGTAATCATTCGTTCGGCCTGTTTTTTAGAAGCCTCTTCGCTTTGGTGTATAATATGGGAAGCTTCTTTTTTTGCGTCTTCAATTATTTTAACTGATTCGTTTTGTGCGTGTTTTAAAATATTTCGTTCTTCTTCAGTTGCTTTCTCGAGTCGTTTCGTTGCTTCTTCCGCATTTTTAAGCCCCTCAGCAATTGCAGTTTTACGGTTCTTAAGCGCTTTTAGTAGGGGCTTATACAAAAATTTCTGTAAAATAAACAGAATGACTAAGAAATTTACTATTTGAGCAAGAAATAAAATTGGTTGAAATCCAAAATTTGTTAAAATTTCCATATATACCCTAAAAAATCAATTTTTATGCCATTTCTGGCATCTTCGTGTTAATTTGTGTGCCTAAGAATTCCGTAAATGGATAATTCTCATTCACACGAATCAACACGAACGAATAAAACAGAAAAATATTTGTGTTCATTCGTGTCAACTCGTATTACTTTGTAAATGCCAAAATAAGTGCGTAAATAGCAATAGCTTCTGCGAAAGCCATACCTAAAAGCATTGGTGGCAATATTCTTCCTGCTGCTTCGGGATTTCTTCCCACCGCTTCCATTGCTTTACTTCCAATCCATCCAATGGCTATAGCTGGAAACATGCCTCCAATTGCGATAATAGCTCCTCCAGTTAATGTAAAACTCATCTATATCACCTCCTTTATGTACATAGCGAAAATATTAATGGTGTGCTTCCTCATGGGCATGGTGAGGGGTTGTCAAAATAGCCATAAATACAAGAGTTAACATTGAAAACACTAACGCCTGTACTACGGCAACTATGCTTTCTAATAATAAGAAAGGCAGGGGAAATAAGAAAGCAAAGATTTTTGAAACTGTCGCAAGCGCAACCTCTCCTGCAAATATATTACCAAAAAGACGAAAAGAAAGCGATACTACTTTAGTAACTTCAGCAACAAGCTCCAAAAGTCCCACGTACAAATTGATTGGGTTCAAAGAAAAGTATCTACCCAGATAGTCTTTAATTCCTGTCAGTTTTATACTTAACACATGTGTTGCAAAAACAGAGATAACCGCCAAAGCCAAGGTTACATTGATATCACTGGTTGGTCCGCGAAGGATAGGGACAAATTCTTCCTTGCCGCTAGCGTGTCCTGTTTGTTTTATTTCAGGTTCTGTTCCATGAGTATTGTGAGATTCAGCAACCGCTGGGGCGTGTTTAAAAAAACCAATCGTTCCGACTCCGGGAAGCAGAGCAGTAAAATTTGCAACTACAATAAAAAGGAAAAAGCTCATCACAAAAGGAAAAATATACAGTGCAGTTTTGGGAGCAATTGATTCTGTGAGGTTATAATAAGATTCAATTGCGTATTCTACAATATTTTGAAATCCCGTAGGGATTTTTTTGATATTTTTTGTAGCAAAAATAGTGATCGCGATTAATACGCCATCAACAAGAAGGGTGTGGAGCAGAGTATTTGTTATGGGAAAAGACCCAATCTGAGCAATCTGTTCTGCTGGAAACGACGACATCCTACGGTAATTTTACCAAAGTTATTCAAAGCCAGTCAAGCTGTATCCGTTACATACCTGAGTTGAAGGGGAGTTTAGCTTATCTATGAGCTTGAAAAGCTAAATGTTGGATAAATTTTTTCAACAATTATGGCAGGACGGTCACTTTTTGTATCGACTTTTCCTTCAATCAAAACGACACAGTCTTTCACCAAAAGACTTTTATACCTGCTGAATACTTTTGGAAATACGATACATTCAATCATAATGCCATTTTCATCCCCTAAAATTAAGAAAGCCATCTCATCTCCATTTTTCTTGGTAAAGATGCGTTTGCTTGATTCAACAATACCGCCGATTTTTACGCGAGTGCCATCAGGTTCTTCGGTTATCATCTGCAATTCGTGGGTTGCAACACTACGGATGTAAGTCAGGCTTTCCAATTGAGGATGGGACGTAAGGTAAAATCCAAGAAATTCTTTTTCAAAGGCAAGTTTTTCAGTATCTGAGAAATCATCAACATCTGAATTGCTGGAAGTTGTTGTTTCTAAATTGTCAGTAAAATCTCCAAATAACGAAGCTTGGCCTTCATCTTTTTGTTTTTTAGTGCGGTGGGACTTGTCAAGTATCTGGGGAAGCTGAATAAGCATATTGGCGCGCTTTCCAAACTGGTCTAAAGCGCCTGCTTTTATTAAGCTTTCGATGGTTTTTTTATTTACTTTTGACAAATCTACTCGAGCAGATAAATCATCCAAACTGATAAATTCGGCTTGTTGCCGTGCCTGTAAAATGCTTTCGATTGCAGCAGCTCCCACATTTTTTATTGCTGACATGCCAAATCGAATTTTCGTTTTCTGCTCAATTGAGAATTCACTTTGTGATTTATTGATATCTGGAGGAAGGACGGTGACTTTCAATCTTTTGCATTCTGCAACTGCTTGCGCAATCTTTTCATTTTTAGTGGGTCCAGTTGTTCCGCGAGACTCAGCTGTAAGCAAGGCTGTCATAAACTCTACAGGATAATGGGCCTTGAGATAGGCAGTTCGGAAAGCAATCGTAGCGTAACATGCGGCATGGGCTTTATTAAATCCATAACCTGCAAAGGGAGCAATAATATCAAACATCTCTTGAGCTTTTTGTTCTGACAAGCCATTTTTTACTGCGCCTGCTAAAAATGTTTCTTTTTGTTTTTTCATCTCTGCAGGAATTTTCTTCCCCATGGCTTTACGGAATTTATCGGCATCAAGCCAAGTATATCGTGCAATTGCAATCGTAGTGAGCAACACATCATCTTGGAAGGTAAGAATTCCATATGACTCTTTTAAAATATCTTTTAAGCGGGGATCTGGATACGAAATCTTAGATGGATCATGTTTTCGGGCAATAAACTCAGGAATATTTTGCATCGGGCCTGGCCGATAAAGCGCTACCATCGCCATTAAATCAAAAATGTTGGTCGGTTTGAGGTCTTTTATATATCGCCTCATTCCTGCAGATTCAAGTTGGAAGATACCGGTTGTTTCAGCACTGGCCAAGAGCTGGTATGTGTTAATATCGTCCAGTGGCACTTTTCCTAAATCAATTTCTTTATTCTGATTTTCTTTAATGAATTTCAGGGCTTCTTCAATAATAGTTAAGTTACGTAGCCCCAAAAAATCCATCTTGAGCAATCCTACGCCATCTTCTCCAATCGTGTACATGTCATATTGGGTAACAATTCTCTCCCCATTTGATTCTTTTTGAAGCGCTGTATATTCGGTCAGTGGTTTGTCAGCTATGACAACTCCCGCTGCGTGTACTGAAGCATGTCTAGCTACCCCTTCCAACTTTTTCGCAACCTCAAGCAGCCGTTTTGTTTCCGGCTCAGTCATATATGCGCGTTTTAAATCAGGACTTTGCTCAAGCGCGCTATCAATGGTCATAGCGTGCCCTTGCCATCCCGGGGGGATCATTTTTGAAATTCTGTCAGGGCCAGCGTATGGCATACCTAAGGCTCGGCCGGCGTCTCGTACTGCTCCGCGGGCTTCCATGGTTCCAAACGTAATAATTTGAGCTACCTTATCTGCGCCATACTTTTGAGTTACGTAGCTAATAACATCGTCGCGCCTTACATCTGCAAAGTCTAAATCGATATCAGGAGCAGAAGGGCGATACGGGTTTAAAAATCGTTCAAACGGAAGCTTAAAGTAGAATGGGTCGACATCTGTTATGTTCAGGGCATACGAAACTAATGAGCCTGCAGCAGATCCACGGCCGGGCCCGACCGAAATACCATTTTCTTTTGCCCAGTTTACAAAATCTGCGACCACTAAAAAGTACATTTGATATTTTTTTGTCAAAATGACAGAGAGTTCGTAGTCTGCCCGTTCTTGAATCTCTGGAGTAATTTCGCCATATCGTCGTTTTAAACCAAGCTGTACCTCTTCTTTAAGGTATTCGTCTGTTTGTTTTTTATTTGGAACCTCAAAAATAGGCATATGCCATTTTCCTAATTGGATTTCTACATTACACATTTCTGCAATTTTCACGGTATTTTCTATTGCCTCTGGAAGGTCAATAAAAAGCTGTTCCATTTCCTCTTGGGATTTTAAATAAAAGTCTGGAGAGTTAATCATCGACATTTTACGGTTTTCAGTCACAATAGTTGTTTGAGTTTGAATACAAAGCAAAATTTCCTGGGCTTCTGCGTCAGTTTTACGAATATAATGATTGTCATTCGTTGCAACTAGCGGAATGCCATATTGTCTAGAAAGCGCAATGAGCTTTTGGTTGAGTGGTTCTTGCGGAGGTACATTTAAATGTTTTTGGAGTTCCAAATAAAAATGTTCAGGTCCAAAAATATCTGATAACTGTTTTAAACGATTAACTGCTGTTTCTTCTTGGTTATTCAATAGTGGCTCTGAAATATATCCGTTTACGCACGCGCTCAGGCAAATAAGTCCTTCGTGATACTTTTCAAGGAGCTCCAAGTCAGCCCGCGGCTTATAGTAAAATCCTTCAAGGTTAGAAATTGAGATTATTTTCATGAGGTTTTTGTAACCTGTTTCATTTTTCGCCAAGAGAATCAGATGGTTGTAATCTTTGTCTAATTCTTTATCTTTATCATGCAGCCGACGTTTTGTTATATAAATTTCGCATCCGATTATTGGCTTTATCCCGGCAGCTTTACATGCTCTATAAAACTTTATGGCTCCATAGATATTCCCGTGGTCTGTAATTGCAAGCGCTTTCATGCCGAGTTCTTTGGCATACAAAACCATATCTTGCACTTTTGATAGCCCATCAAGGAGAGAATATTCGCTATGGTTATGAAGGTGAACGTAGTCTTTCATAGAGCATCATATATAATACTATTTTCCTGGGGAGGTATCAACCTGAGGTGTATTCTGGATTACTATAATTTTTGTTCAATATTTTGTTTCACTAGGGTAGGGTCTACTCTTTTCTGAAATTTCTTCATAACTTGTCCCACTAAAAACATGAGTACATTTATTTTCCCTTTTTTATAATCCTCAACTGCCTTTGGTTGCTCAGATAGCACCTGATCAATAATTGTATTCAGCTCTGACTCGTCTATTTTTTCAACTTGGACTGACTGGGTGATTTGTTCAACAAGTTCTGCCGGGAGCATTTTAGAAATGTCGGGTTTTTTGTTGATAATGGCGTTGGCAATTTGTTTCTGAGTCACTTTTTTTTGCCCGTCTCTGACTGCTCGCTCAAAAAACTCAGCCGTCTCTCTTTCTCGGGTAATAATCTCAGCGTCATACTCAGGTATTTCAAATTGCTTGACAAATCGAGCTATTTTACCATCCTGGAGTTCTGGCACTTGAGATGTTATCCTGCCAATTTGGTCTTTACTGAACCGAATAGGGGGAATATCGGGTTCTGGGAAGTACCGGTAATCGTTCGCTTCTTCTTTTAACCGTTGAGATACGGTAGAGTTCTTTTTTTCATCCCATCCGCGGGTTTCCTGCACTGGTGTTTCCCCTTGGTCGAGCAGTTTTTCTTGCCGGTTTATTTCATACGTTATTGCTTTCTCAACAAATTTAAAAGAGTTGATATTTTTTACCTCTACTTTATACTGGGGAAGATTTTTACTCGAAACTGGCCGGAGTGAAATGTTGGGTTCCAGCCGCATGTCTCCTTTTTCCATGTCAGCGTTGGACACTTCCAGGTACCTTACAATCCGTTGAAGTTTCTGTAAGTACTGGACAACTTCAAAGGCATTTTGAAAATCAGGTTCAGTTACGATCTCAACCAGCGGGACTCCACTCCTGTTAAAATCTATCAAGCTCACATCTTCACCATGAACCGAGGCGTGCAAGAGTTTTCCGGTATCTTCTTCCATGTGGACTCGCCGAATACCAATCTTCCGCTTTTCCTTGGATTGAGGTTCTGATTGGACTTCAATCCAACCATTAAGTGCAAATGGTTTGTCATATTGGCTAATTTGGTAGCCCTTTGCAAGGTCTGGATAAAAATAGTTCTTACGGTCAAACTTTGAAAATTCCTGAATTTCACAATTCAAAGCTGCGCCAATCATAATGCACCACTCAATCGCCTGTTTATTTGGCACAGGAAGCGCCCCTGGCAAGCCTAAGCAGACAGGACAGGTATGGGTATTTGGTTCGTGTCCAAAATAATCTGCAGAACATTTACAGAACATCTTAGACTTTGTTTTGAGCTCAACATGGACTTCAAGTCCGATTACGGGTTGGTAGTTCATAAATTAGGTTTCTCCTTATGCCACTGAGTTGCTTGTTGGTATTGTTGGGCGATATTCAAGATCAGTTCCTCTGAGAATTGAGGACCGATAATTTGCATTCCAACTGGCAGTCCAGCTTTGGTAAAGCCACCCGGAACATTTATGCCTGGAAGTCCAGCAATAGAAGAAGGTTCTACCAGCACATCGGCCATTTCTCCAAACATAGGATGATTTTTGCTGCTTCCCAATGGAAGAGCCGGCGAGGGGCTTGTGGGACTGACAATTACATCTACTTGTTCAAAAGCTTTTTCAAAGTCTTTGATAATAACAGTTCTCACTTTCAAAGCTTTATTGTAGTACTGGTCGTAGTAGCCTGTGGAAAGAGTATAGGTTCCGAGCATAATACGTCGTTTAGCCTCAGCTCCAAAGTTTTCCCTGGTAGCACCATAGCGAATTCCGTCATACCGAGCTAGATTTGAAGATACTTCTGCTCGCTGGATAATCGTGTACACTGCGATGGCATATTTAGGTTCAAAGAGCTTTAATTTTGTAATTTTATGTCCCATTTTTTCAAGCTCTTTTATCGCCTGTTCTGTTGTTTTTTTTACTTCTTCATCCACGCCTTCAAAATAATCATCAGAAACTCCGATTTTGAGATTTTTACGAGGCCTATTCAAGTTTTTGGAATAGTCTGTGGTAGGTTCTGGAGAGGTGGTGGCATCGTATTCATCTTTACCTGCCAATACATTCAAAATCCTCGCGCTGTCTTCAACGGTCTTTGTCATTGGCCCGGGACTATCCAAAGATGAACCCATTGCTATGACTCCATATCTACTTACGCGTCCGTAGGTTGGTTTTAAGCCCGTAATTCCACACCAAGAAGCTGGTTGGCGAATTGAGCCAGCTGTTTCAGAACCAATTCCGGCAATTGCCTGGTCAGCCGCAATGCTTGTCGCGGTGCCTCCGGAAGAGCCTCCGGGAAGGTAATCGGTATTCCAGGGATTTTTTGATGAGCCATAATCTGAGGTTTCAGTAGACGAACCGTGAGCCCAGGCATCCATATTTGCTTTTCCCAACATAACAATACCCGCATTCAGAAGACGTTCAACTACGGTGGCATTGTAAGGCGGAATATAATCGTCAAGGACTTTACTTGAGGCTGTAGTTCTGATTCCCTTGGTATTAAAATTATCTTTAATGACAAAGGGAATACCAAGGAGGGGAAGGTCTTGACCTTCTGAGATAAGCTTGTCTGCTTTTTTAGCTTGTTCTAATGCGTGTTCTTTGGTTTGAGTAACTAATGCATTGAGCTTGGGTTCTGTTTGTTTGATGCGGGCAATGCAGGCTTGTGTTAGTTCTACTGATGAGAATTTTTTAGATTTTAATCCTTCTTTTGCTTCGGTAATGGTGAGTTGATTTAAGTTCATAGGTATGTTTTTTTTCATTCTGGAGCGAAGCAATGGAATCTTTTTCGGTTATCAGTTCTCGGTTTTCAGCTTTCGGATTCAAGTTGATCAGTTGTCAGTTCTTCAGTTTTAAACTGGGAGACTGAAAACCGATAAACTTGCTTCTGGCAACCGGCACCTGAAAACTGAATTAGAGATCCTATCAAAGTCGCTGTTTCTCCAGGATGACACTTTTAGTCCTCCAATATCGCCTTTACTTTAAAAAATCCGTTGTATGTGGATTTTCCATTTTTGAGCGCTTCTTCTTGGGAGATCGATGGAGCAGCTGTATCTTCTCGAACTATATTTTCAAGCCCAGTTACATTTGCGGCAGGTTCGACATTCCGAGTATCAATTTCTTTTAAATTTTCTATATACGTAAGCGTTTCATTCAATTGTCGCTCGAACTTCTTAAGTTCTGTATCTGATAGAGGAAGATTCGCAAGCTTCGCCACATGAGAGACATCAATTGTTGGATTTTTTGAGGAAGGTTTGGTTTTCCCTTTTTTCATTTCTCCTATTATATTTCTTGAGGCTCGAATAAGCAAGAAGTTATTGAGGAGTTATGACAGCTTGTCAATAACAATATCGTGTGCTTGCCATTCAAGGCTGTCATCTAGAGTTTTGAGGTTTACTGTTTGCTTATATTTCTTTTCCAGGGCGAGGGTAATTAAATAATCTGCAAAATGAGGGTTCTTAGGTAATATTGGACCATGGAGATACGTACCAAAGCTGTTTTTGTAATGCGCTCCTTCGGTTTTGTCTTCTCCGTTGTTTCCAAAGCCGATTTTTACTGTTCCTAAGGGTTCAATATTTTTACCGAGATAGGTTCGGCCACCGTGGTTTTCAAAGCCGACTAGGCAGGGTTTAGGGTCAAGGGTATAGGATTTAGTCGATTCTGGAGATACTTCCGCAACTATATTTCCAATTAATCTTGGTTTGTTCACGCCTGGGTTCTCTGTGTATAAATCAAAGATGCTGAGGCCGTCAATGATTGTTCCGTCTGCTTCTTTGTAGTATTTTCCTAAGAATTGATAGGCTCCGCAGATATAGAGGCCAGGGATTTCTTGTTCAATTCGTTCTTTGAACGTATCTTTTTTCTTTTCAAGGTCAATTGAAACAATTTTTTGTTGGCGGTCCTGGGCTCCTCCCATAAAGAGCAAGTCACACGATTTAAGTTCATTCACATCGAATCCTACCTCAAGCTTTTTCACTTCGGTTTTTATATTTCGCCATTCGCAGCGTTTGGTCAGGACAATTATATTACCTCGATCTCCGTATGTGCTCATGAGTTCTGGATAGAGCCAGCCGATGGTAAGGGTATAGGGTTTAGGGTTCTGGGTTGAGTTCATAGGATTTTTTTACCAGTTAATAATCTGCGAGCTTCGAGCATGGCTGAATAGGTAGGAAGAATATATAAGGTTTCTTCTTGTGGAAGTTTAGTAATGATATCAGGAAGTGCTTTTTCAAGCCAGGGAAAAGTATCTACGTGTTTTATTGCAGGGTGGGAATATTTTAGCCTTATAGCCATATCAAAAGCCCTGTCTCCAGAAGCCATAACGTGCACTTGTCCGTAGCTGTATTTTTCAATATCCGTATCCCAAATCCAAGATACATCCCGGCCATCTGGAATTCGATCATTCAAAATAAATAAAAGATGTTTAGGTTGTAACTCCATAATCGTCCGAAGAGACTGATTAAAGCTCGTCGGGTTTTTAGATAAAAATATTTGAACATTCTTCCCATTCAGTTCAATTTTTTCTTGTCTGCCAAAAGCGGGTGAGAAATGTTCAAGTGCTTGTTTAATAGTGTCTTCAGAAACACCAATTTGTTTTGCTGTGAGAATGGCTGCATGCGTATTATATTTGTTATACATGCCGGCAAGAGGATAAAGTGGAGCCGAAGATTGATCAAGGTTATGTTGCTTACGTTTACACCCACTACAAGCCCAATTTCCCAAATGAGAAAAATAAATCGATGTATATTCAAGTTTTGTTCCGCAATAGGGGCAATAGGTAGAATCTGAGGCATGGTCGAGTGATTTTTGCTTGGTTTTTTCAGCCAAGCCAAAATAGACTGTTTTTGCTTTGAGATCTGAGCCCAAATAGGCAATTTGTGGATCATTTGCGTTTAGTACAAGCGTGGTATTTTCGGACAATTCGTCAGCTATTTTCTTCCATTTTTGAACAATACTATCAATTTCCCCATAACGGTCCAATTGGTCACGAAACAAGTTCAATAACAAAATATATGCAGGTTTACATGCTTTTACTGCCATAGGTAGAGAGTTTTCATCTACCTCAAATACGGCGTAGTCATCGTTTAGCTTTCCAAGCAGATTTGAACGCAGTAATAACGCGGAAGCAATGCCATTTAATAAATTTGCTCCGGAGGAGTTCAAAAATACTTTTTTCCCATCTTCTTGCAGAATATTTTGAAGCAACTTGCCGGTAGTAGTCTTACCATTTGTGCCTGCAATAAGAATGATTTTCACCTGAGGATTTTGTTTCAGTAATTCCTGAATGATGTTTTTATCCACGCTCAAAGCAAGATGCCCGGGCCAGGTTGAGCCGTGTCCACGGCCAAGAATACGACTAAGCCAGGAAATAAATTTACCAATCCAGACAAGAATGAAGTTCATTACGATTATTATAGCTCAACGCAGGTATGTTGTCTAAGACGTTACATCGAGCGGAGGATCTTGATTCGTTCCTCAATCGGCGGGTGGGTATTAAAGAGGCTGGCAAACCAATTAACTGCATCTTTTCCTTTGAATGGATTTACAATATACAAATGGGCTGTTGCATTGTTTGCCACTTCTAAGGGTTCACGGTCTCCACTGATCTTTTCCAGGGCTGATGCTAGGCCTTCAGGATACCTTGTAAGCAGTGCTCCCGAAGCATCAGCTAGGAATTCACGTTTTCGGGAAACAGCAAGCTGGATAAGTGTTGCAATAAGCGGCGAAATAATAGCGAGCACAATACCAATAATGATAAATATTCCATTTACATTCCGTTCTTCCCTATCACGTCTTCCTCCATACCACATACTACGCAGGAAAAAATCTGCTAGAAGCGCAACAACTCCAACTAAAATAACTACAATAGACATAAGGCGGATATCATAATTTTTTACGTGTGATAATTCGTGCGCGATTACGCCTTCCAATTCAGATTTGTTCAGTTTTCCTAAAATTCCGGTTGTGACGCATACGACTGAATGTTTTGGATCCCTTCCGGTAGCAAACGCATTTGGCGCAGAATCATCAATAATATAAATTTTAGGCATGGGTAATCCATCTCCAATGCATAAGTTTTCAACTATCTTAAAAAGTTCCGGATGATCTTTCTTTTCAATCTGCTTTGCATTCGACATGCCCAAAATCATTTTGTCAGAGTAGTAATAACTTCCAAAACTCATTAAACCAGAAAGAATAAGCGCGAATCCCACAAAATCTAGTCCGTATCCTGCGGCCTGTCCGTAAATATACAGAGCTGTGGTTATGAACGCGATAAATAATCCAATAATTAACCACGTTTTCCACTTGTTAGCGCTAATTTGAGAATAGATGTTCATAATCGTTTAAAGCTCAAAGCTCAAAAATTGAATCTCAATCCACGTTTTTCCCCTCACCTTTTTCCTCTCCCTTAAAGGGAGAGGAAATGCTAATTGTTCCCTCTCTTGAGGGAAAGTCCTAGAACGAAACCTTGACTGGTTTCCGTTCATCTTCAGTTGCAGCGAAGAATTGTTCTTCAGTAAATCCAAACATTCTTCCCAAAAATCCCCCAGGGAAAGTAGCAAGAGTAGTGTTGTAATCTCGGACATTTGAGTTCAAAAACTGTCTTGCGTAGGCAATTTTACTCTCTGTGTCAGAAAGCTCATTTTGTAATTCCAGAAAGTTTTGGTTTGCTTTTAAGTCGGGATAATTTTCTGAAACTGCAAACAAACTTTTTAAGGTATTAGAAAGCATATTGTTTGATTGTGCCTTTTCTTCAGGCGTATTGGCTTTCATCAAAGAAGTTCTTGCTTTTGTAACGTTTTCGAGCAGTTCCTTTTCGTGCTTGGCATATCCTTTTACCGTCTCAACCAAATTTGGGATTAAATCTATCCGCCGTTTTAACTGCACATCAATACCGCTGAAAGCTTCTTTAATTCTCACTTTTCCGCTTGCAAGGCTGTTATATATAGACCAGATATACAGCAATATAACTATAACTATTCCAATTAAAACAAATGGTGCTATCATATAAATTCACCCCCTTTCGCTTAAGCCCCGGGGGGCATGCCCCCCTGCTTAGTAGCGAGATTTACTTTTTTAACCAATCCATAAACTTATTGTACGATAATGTGTTTAAAATATCTTGCTTAGTAGCCCAGCCACGTCTTGCCACAGAAACGCCAAACTGCATCATGTCCATCTGGTCTTTTGCGTGGCTATCTGTATTTATTACCATTTTTATTCCATTCTTAACTGCTTCCCTCACCATTATATCAGGAAGATCAAGCCGTTCCGGCCACGAATTTATTTCTAAGGCCTTAGTATTTCTTTTCACAAAATCAAAGAGCTCGTCAAAATTTACCTCATAGCCTGGCCGTTGATTTAAGAGTCTTCCAGTCGGATGGGAAAGAATTTTTGCTTTTGGATGGGAAAGTCCTGCAATGATTCTTTTTGTCATATCCTCCCTATTCATATTGAACGCACTGTGAATTGAAACTAACGTTCCATCTAACAGGGATAATGATTTTTCATCAATAGCAATCTCCCCATTGGCAAGAATATCTGTTTCAAGTAAAGAAATTACTCGAATATTTTTATTACTCTCATTAATTTGTTCAATTTTATCTTTTCGTCTTGCCAGTATATCATAAACTTCTTTTTGAGAATGCTTTGAAACGCTCGGATTGTGCTCAGAAAAACCGATATATTCATAACCCAAATGACGCGCCTTTTCTACCATTTCTTCCATTGTGCTTATTCCCATGTCATGGCTAGGTTCTATGTGAAAGCTGGAGTGAAGATGAAAGTCGGCTTTGATATCCTTTAGCTGGATGAGTTGAGGCAGTTTGTGTTCTAAGGAAAGTTCTATCTCTCCAGTATCTTCACGCATTTCAGGCGGAAGCCAATCCATTCCTAACGCCTTATAAAATGCTTCTTCTGTGGCATATTTCTCTGTCTTTTCTCCGGTTTTTGTTTTAATTTTAATCCCTTTTTCAGATAAAGACATGCCTTTTTTTATAGCCAGTTCGCGTAAGTGCACGTTGTGGTTCTTGCTTCCGGTAAAGTGTTGTAAGAGAGAGCCAAAGCTATCAGGTGGTTGCGTCATTAAGTCAACTTGACGACCAGAAGAAACCAGGATTGATGCGCTTATGTCGCCTTGTTCAATAATGCGTTCTTTATGAGGATACGCAATAAAGTAATCAATCGCTTTCTTAGAATCCTTAGTCGAAACAGCAAAATCTAGATCTCCAATGGTAGATAATCTTCGTCTCAGACTTCCAAGTGGTTTTGCATCAATAATTACGTCAGATTTTTTGAGATAGGTGAGTATAGTTTCGGCAAGTTCTGCGGCATAAGGGAGTACCATTCGCTTTGTTTTTTTATTGCCTTCTTTAAAATCCTCAATTGCTTCCAAAATATCTTGCTGGGATTTTTCTCCGAACCCTTCAAGTTTTGCTATTTTACCCTGTCCAGCTACTTTTTTGAGATCAGCTATTACTGTTTCTGGATTTTTAAAGCCAAAATGAGAAACTAATTTATAGGCTTTCTTTGGTCCAAAAGTGGGCACATCCAATAATGGGAAAACTGCATTTGGAACTTCTTTCATGATAGCTTCAAAATGTTTCACTTCCCCAGTTTTTATGAGTTCTTCTAAATGGGCACGAATAGAAGGGCCAACACCAGGAAGCCCTTCTAATTTATCTTCTTTAATTAAGTCCTTCACTTCTGCAGTAGAACTTTGAATGGCATCGGCTGCGCGCTGATAAGCAATAATTTGGAAGCGATATTTAGCTTCATTTTTTATTGCATACGATGCGGCAACATTTCGAAGGAGTTTGGCAATTTGAGCGTTGGTCATCTCAAAACTCAGCATAGCAGAGCATTGACTATAATTCAAGAATTTGTTACGATACGCGTGCGTTTAGCTTATAGCAAATGGCGTATGGTTTATAAAATTATCCGGAACCATATGCTATCTCCTTAGGAATTTAGCTACTGGGGTGGTAGCTCAGTTGGTTAGAGCGCTTCCCTGTCACGGAAGAGGTCGCGGGTTCGAGTCCCGTTCACCCCGCCCAGTCAAAACCAGGTCGGACCTGTCAGGCCTCGTCCGATATGGTGAAATTCAGTTAGGACGCATTGTGTCCTGCTCACCTGTCCGCTATCTCTGCTCAGAAAGGAGGAACATATGCCAAGAAAAAGAGATACAAGACGATCAGGGAACTCAACAAAAAATAATGGCTCGTGGATCAATCAATTGAAATGGGGAGAGTCGTACACGAGTTTATTATTAGGAATCATTGCGGTTGTAATTCTTGCCTTAATCATTGCTTCGTTTGCGAGAACCCGAAACATTGCTGGTTTGTTTCAACCAAGACAAGAAGTAACTTCTGACAGAACTGTAAACCAAAATGCGATAAAGCCAACTGACCAAAAAATAGCTTTCAATCATCAGCTTACTGGACAACCGACAATAGTTATCACAATTGAACCAACAAAAGCGCCAATAGTACAACCAACCAAACAACCGACACCAACTGTAAAGCCTACGAGTGCTGTTATGGCACAGAAACCAACGGATCAACCGTCACCAACCAAAGAGGTAACGCCGACAGTAAAGCCAAAAGAAACAGCCACGCCGACCAGTCAACCGAACACAAATGAAACCCAGAACAAAAGTGGGGACAAAACATATACAGTCGTAGCTGGAGATACTTTATGGGGAATTTCGGAGAAGATGTACAAGACTGGTTATAGTTGGTCGCTCATTGCAAAAGCAAACAATTTGACCAATCCAGGTTTAATTTCGTCTGGGACAAAATTAACAATTCCAGCGGCAGAATCAAAAAATGGAACTAAGCAAATTGCTCAGACTAATTCAAACACCCAGATAAAACCAACACCGTCAATTGCGCCAAGCAGTAATACTCAAAACCAGCAACAAGCTCCAAATCAAGCAAAAATCGTTGGCAATTCATATACGGTACAGCGAGGCGATTATCTGTGGGAAATTGCAATTCGAGCCTATGATGATGGCTACAGATGGGTAGAAATTGCAAGAGCGAATAATTTGGTGAATCCGGATATCATCCACTCAGGAAATGTATTGAAGCTACCGAGGTAGTATTGAACGATAAGGCGAAAAAACGCATAAGCGCAAAGGAAAAGAGAACTAGATATTTCCTTGCATAGTAATCTCGCATGTGGTTTAATAAGGAAGCTAAGATTGCGGGATTCGTACACCGGTAGTATGCTACCTTCCCAAGGTGGAGAAGCGAGTTCGATTCTCGTATCCCGCTCATTGCCGAATGGCAACTCAGAACTATGAACTGAGAAACAAGAATTCCCTAGGTGTCGTATCTGTTCCACCCCTTAGGTGGAAAATGATTGATGTTAGAGTGATTGAACTACATTTGTAACAAAAGGTTTATTTTTAGGGATGTGTTCTATTTGATTTCTGATTGTAAAATCACTGGGATAAACTTCAATCGACTGAGGGAGTATATAGCGGGGAATAGTTTTTACTTTCAAATAAAAAGTATATCAGCAGCAGATTCTTAACAATTTTTACTTCTGCTTTCCTAATACCGGAGTTGTGTGGATTTGGCCGAGATACTCTGGTTTGATCTCATAGATGTCTGCGAACGGATAGTGGTCTACCAGTCTGTAATTTTTGAGACCTGGCTTATCATAAATTGATCTATAGGTTAAATCGTTCATATCGTTAGTTCTCATGACAATCCATCGTGCCCATAAATCTGGGTGATCTACGGCATTATCCCAATACTTTCCGGTACCTTCATGAATAAACTTTGCCATCGGAAGTCCGGAAGAGAAAATAATGGCATCGTGTGAGGCCGCAGAAATCAGTACAAAGCCTTTCTTATCCTGGGAATGGGTTTGGAGCCATCCACTTACCTCGGATACGTTCTTTTGGCTTGATCCATATTGCGCGTCGTCAACTGTTACCGCGTCTCCATTGACAAAAGCAAAGTACGTTACAAATAACAAAAGACCAATTAACACATAACGAAGGACTTTTGCCCGATGGACCAAATACCCAATAAATATAGCAATTGAAGGCATCATCATAATGCCATAGCGGACATTAAACCAAGTATTTCCTGAGATACCGTTTACAAACAAAACAGAATGTCCTAGATATAATGCAATAATATTGAATAACAATGGAGCAAATAACGCGGTTGCAACAATTCTCATATTGGGCTTAATGTACTTGTCCAAGAGCATTACTGCTGCGCCAATCATACCTATGATAAAGGTAAAGGTGCCTGAATTATATGCCAATGCATAAAAATACACTTTAATAGACAAGAAAAGATTTCCCTTGGTTGCAAGGTCGCCTGCTGCTTCAAGATGTTGTTGCTGGGCGTGCGCAGAATAAGGGCCAAATATAAAGTATAAGGCGTCTTTAAAAATTAACTGGTTCCACAAAAACCATAACAAAATTCCGAGGCCTGAGAGGGTGGCATAGAAAAATAAGTGGCCTTCTGCTGTTTTAATGCCTCTTTTCTTCAACGTAAGGACCGCAATTAAAAAGCCAACGTACAAAAACAAGAACCATCCATCGTACCGAATAAGCGTAGCTGCCATAATCCAAAATGAAGAGAGAATAAGATGAAGGATTGTTTCGTCTTCTTGCCATATTAAAAGTTCATAAATTCCAGCAGTCATGGTGGCAAGGAGTAATAATTCTGTCATTGCGGTCGATTGTAAGTAGAGTACATTCAAATTTGCGACGAAAATTGCAACGCCGACCACTCTTCCTAACATTCCTACCCCTAATTTTTGTAAAAACTTATAGACCAAAAATCCCACAGCCACGAATGAAGCCATAGATTGAATGGCTCCTGATAGTCCTGAATGCCACATGAAATCATTCCAGACCGTAAGTATCATTAGAATATGAGGTAAGGGAAGCCACACACTTCCAAGCTGAGCTAACCCGGGTTTAAGCCCTTCTACAACACGTCTTCCAATATCTAAATGTGAGCGCGCATCATTATAGGCTAATCCCAATCCATTGAGGTAGTAATAGATATAGAAAGAAACAGAAATTGTAGAGAGTATGGTAAAAAGAATAAGATTTGAGTACTTTTCTAACGCATGAGAAAGGTTTGTTACTGCTTGTCTGTTTAAATAGAAATTAAATGTTAATTGATGGAATTTATTGTTCATAATGAATGTTCGTATTTTGCCTGGTTTCTGGCAAGGATAGCGAGCATTATATCAAATCCTATAATAATAATCAATAGGATTAAATAATACTGGATTGCGCTTATATAGTTATTAAAAAACGCTTTGTAAGCGAATGACTTGGAACCTTGGACTTTTAAGAAATCATAGTTCCGTTCATAGGTATATTTTTCTTCTCGAAATGATTTCTTCTCCAAGGCTTGCGCTTCAATTTGGGGAGGATTTTGGCTTGAGGTTACCGCCCCTAAGGCGTTTACGGCCACTGAATAAGCTACGATAATACAAAAAAGTATCAAAAGCTTTTTTTGTTGCAGTAACTTAATCATAAAAGGAGTGCTAATTGCAACCATTGCATAAGTTGGAATAAGGTATCGGGAACCAAATGCCCAGCCTCCCCATGGATCTCCCCACATTGAATACAAAAGAATATTTACCCCAATAATTGCCAATAATAATGAAGTGATAGGTTTATTCTTTTTATACAAGAAAAACATACCAAAGATGCCAAGAAGCATTATGGGAGTGTAATAAATAACGCCACGGTCTTGGCTTAAGAAATGAGTCTGTAATCCATTTAAAAGGTTTCGGGAATAGAAAAAGCCAACCGCCGCTTTTTTATGTTTTGACGTGTCTAATGGCTCGACTGTATGGTTTGCAGTTTGCTTGAATGATTTTATAGACGGTATAGTTCCTGATAACTGGAATGGATTTCCGTATGATTGGTAGTTAAACCATAAAAAGAACGCTAAAGGAAGAATAATTCCAACAAACGTGAAAATGCCAGAAATTTTAAAGTTAAATTTTACCGCTTGATTGTATATTTGAAGGCCAAAAATTCTTCCGAATGCATATATACAAACTGGCGTCATAAAGATTGCATTTGGGTAATCGACAGAAATTGATAACGCTGCTAAGAACCAGATTAAGATTAGTGACCACATATTTTTCCAGCGAACTAAGGTATATACGCTCAAAAGGAGTAAAAAGGTTGAAATATGGTGTTGATATAGAGTTCCCGCATAGGCAAACGCTGGAGTCGCAAACAAAAAGAGACTGCCTCCTAAGGTCGCGGCGAAATTTTTGGCCCCCAAACGCATACTGGTAGCCCGAATAAGCAACGCATTCAATAGCCCAAAGAGCGCGATTACGGCAAAAGCTCCAACTTGGGCGGCCCCGAACATTTTCCCCAAAATATATCCAGGAATCGCAATGAACGATACAGCTGGTGCAAAAAGAGACACAAAATGGCCATTTTTATACCCCAAATCGGGAGTAACAAATTGGGCAATATCTGGCGAGAAGAAAAATGACTTTTCCTCTACAATCGAATAGGTTAACGCATACCGTCCCCGTTCTGGGGAAAGTTCTAGAGGGCCATAATCTATCCATTTTGGAGTATTTAATTCCTTGGCGGTTGGCGTTCCGGGAAGTCCCCTTATGCTGAGTAAGAGAATAATTGCGCAAAAGACAATAAACAATGGAGGCATTGCTCTTTGTGTAAGATTTTCTATGATAATAAATACGTTATTTTTCATGTTAGGTAGCGAGTAGAACTTCTTTTTTGGTCGACTTGATTGGTTCCCATAACCCTTCTAAATTAAGCGGGTCAGTTTCTTTCATAAAATAAAAAATCAGTCCAGTATATAAAACGCACGCAAGCAAGGTAAAAATAGGATGGTGTACAAAACTGTCCAAAATTTTTTGAGCCTTGTAAATTCTAGAAACCTTATACTCATTCTTGCTTTCTTCACTAAAAAATGTGTGAACAGCGCCCTTCTCGGTAAGAAAACGGGTTGCCTGGAAATAGTACTCACTTACACTTGATGGGTTCCTAAAATAGACCCACACTTTTTGTTCGTACTTAAATGTAAGCTGTGATTTTCTGAGTGACAGAAACAAGAAATCCTGATCTGCCGTAATTCCGGTTGGGTAAATAACATACTGGGCGAATTCTTTTCGAATTGCTTGCGCATTCCCGTGTAAGTTATAGATATTGTCGCCTTTGTTTAGGTCTTTTCTGATACTTGCCCATAGCATAAACCACGTATTCACCACTTGTTGTTGCCAATTTTCGGCTTTTGTGGGTAAATCTCTTATTGCTACTAACCCAACTTTTTCATTAATAAAATTCTTTACTGTTTCTTCAATAACAAAATCCTGGGCTAAGAGGACATCCCCGTCAAAAGTAATAAGAATGTCGCTCGTATTAATTTGATAAAGTTGGTTGAGACGGTAGGCCTTTCCAGCTCGTCTTTTATCTGCGACCAGTTTAATAACTGGAAAATACTGAGAAAGCTGGTTTACTTTCTCTTCAGTATTGTCTGTGCTTCCGTCGGAAACTACGATGATTTTTTGGAGAATAAAAGAGTCTCCTCGTTGTTTCAGAAGCGTTCGCAGCAGGTTTTGGATATTAATTTCTTCGTTAAATACTGGTATGCCAACAGTTACGGTAAATTTGCGCTTCATAATTATTTAATAAGTTTTCCATATTTTTTTACTTGTTCAATAATATACTGAAGTTCTTCATCTGTCATATCAGCGTACAAAGGAATACTGACACAATGGTTGCCAATATGTTCAGTTACTGGGAGGGTTTCTTTTCGATAAGGCGCGTAGCCTTTCATAAGGTGAAGGGGAAGGTAATGAATAGAGCACTGAATGCCAGCAAGTTTCATGTTTATCAAGAACTCATCTCTATTTTCAACAAGAATTGGGTATAAATGGTTTCCAGTATTGTTCAATCCCAACGCTTCATTATACTTTTTAACCAGTTCGTTTCGTTTGGCATCAAGATCTTCAACTTTAGATAACTGGACTCGACCAATTGCCGCTTCAACATCAGTCATATCAAAATTCCAACCAGGAACTTCAATTTCATAGTAAAAACTTGATACATCAACTTTATTTTGAGCTCCTTGATAACGAGCAAGGGTATCTTTCGCGATTCCTCCATGGCATCCCATGCGATACCATTTTGCCGCTTCTTCATCGTCTGTGACAATCATTCCACCACGAATCGTAGTCATGTTTTTAACCGCATAGAAAGAATAACAACTGGCAATTCCCTTAAAGTCTCTTCGTTTTACTCTGTGGGCAGAGTCATACATGACTGGGATTTCAAAATTTTCAAATCCTTCTGCATAACTGGCCGCAAAGTGGACTGGAATGACCAATTTTGTATTCTTGGTAATTTTTCGCTTTACATCTTCTGGATCAAGACACCAGGTATCTGGTTTTACATCAGCAAATACTGGTGTTCCGCCTGCGCTGATTACCGAACTTGCGGTTGCGCTCCAGGTAAGTGAAGGAACAATAACCTCATCAGTTTTCTTTAAGTTCATCTGTGATAATCCTAAAAACAACGCCATGGTACAGCCATTTGTTGCTACTGCGTACTTTGCGCCTATATATGAAGCAAATTCTTCTTCAAAGAGCTTTGTTTGCATTCCACGGATAAGCCAACCACTCCTTAATACATCAGTAGCAGCTTGAATTTCGCGTTCGTCAATTGACGGTTTTGTTAAAGTAATTTTTAATGCTTTATTCATAGTTAGACAATTTTCAAATAATTTGCATTGAGATTGCTTTGCTTGATAAATTTAGGCGTGAATATGTATTTTTTAAGATATTTCACCCGATAATAAACGTCTTCATCCATCCCAGTGATGGTTTTATTCTTAAACGCTTCATAAAATTCTTTCACAGAATCTTTAATGGAATATTCTGGTTTGTACTTGAGCTCTTTTTTGATCCGGTCAAAGTTTACTTTATAACTTCGGCCATCAACAGAATTGGTGTCGTGGTTCACTTCTACACCTGGCATTTCTTTTGCAATAATATTGGCTAGGTCTTTAATTTGGTAGTTTTGTTCATTTGAACCGACATTGTATACTCGGTGTTTAGGATTCTTAGCATGTAAAGAACGGTAAATAGCTTGGGCTACATCTTTTACATGGACAACAGGTCTCCATTGATAGCCGCCATTTACTTGCAATTTTCCTGTGAAGTAGCCGGTTCCTATCATCGTATTTACTACGAGGTCAAATCGAGGCTTTGGAGAATAGCCATAAACTGTAGCAAACCTGAGTACGACAGAATCGACATTTTCCCGTAAATAATGGTGTTCAGACAACATTTTGGTATGGGCGTATAAGGTAACTGGACCAAGCTTGCTTGTTTCTTTGAATGTTGCTTTTTCTGAAAATCCGTAAACTGAACATGAGGAAGCATATACAACTCGTTTGCCAGTAGAATGGCAGAGTTTTGCAATGAGTTCATTTGCCTGGTAATTGATTTCCCAGGTAAGGTCTGGTTGTAAGTCTGAAGAAGGGTCGTTTGAAATTGCGGCTAAATTTACCACAGCGTCCGCTTTTTGCATTGCTGGAAGAAGGTCATTAATATTGCGGATATCGCCTCTGATGAGTTCGTATTTGAGGTCTAGTTTGCGTTTGCCTTCATACATGAACGTATCCATGACAATTACCTCATCTCCTTGTTCAATAAGGTATTCGCATAGTACTGATCCGATGTATCCTGCTCCTCCTAAAATTAATACTTTCATATCCTATATCAAATAATTATAAACCTATAGGTCTCGCAATTATTAGACTCATAGTATAAACGATTCACGCTCATTTGTCAACTCTTCGATTATCCATTGCAATTACGTCATAGCAAAATTGCTCATATTGCTTGGCTATCTCGTTCCAGCCGTATTGTTTGGCAAACGGGCGGCAATTCACTTTGAGCTCAGTTCTTTTCTGCTTATTGCACATATGTAATAAAGCTCTTGATAAAGAATTGGGGTCAGATGCGTGGGCTTTTAAGGCTACTTTTGAGGTAACCCAGGAAAGGCCAGGCACATCAAAAACTACCAGAGGCTTGTTCACAGCCGTGAATTCTAAGGGAACCAATGGGAAATCTTCAAACCGTGAACAATAAATACCAAATTGAGCGTGGGTAAGAAGCCACATTTTCTTATACCCGTCTACCCGTCCCACAAACTGTACTTTTTCTGTTAGTCCATTCTTCTGGATCAGCTCCTGTAATTTTTCCTCTTCTGGCTTGGGGCCGTTCCCGGCTATAAGAATTTTTACGGTAAGCTTGTTCCCAAGCTTTTTGCACGAATCTATGAGTAAATCTAGGCCTTTTTGGACAATATCGATCCTGCCAATAAACAACGCATAATTACTTTCTGTTTCTTTTAAGGCAAACATATCCTCACTGACACCATTGGGAATAATGCGGCTGATAACATTTGGGTTTAAGCTTTCCATTTTTGCCTTCGTATTCGGTGAATATGCCAAGAAGTATTTATAGAATTTCCCTCCTATAGCCTCAATCCAATGGAATGGGAAATGATACTTTTTAGCAAATTCTTTAGCCTCAAACATAGTTGGCATGCCGATTACTGGAATTTTGGTAAAAAGCGGTGAAAAACAAGTTGAGATTGGAGCAGTGAAACACTCAATAATGACATCAGCTTTCAAAGTCCTTACTGCAAAAGGGAGGGCGGCAAAGAACAAAAAATTGTTGACCCGGATATTTTCTGATCCAAGGCCGATATGTTTATAGAAAATCCCTTTATGATACTGGTCTTTTGAGCCTGGAAACCGAGAACATACAATCGTAATTTTATTTCCCATTTTTACTAACCGTTGCGCCACTTCGAGCGTTGCCCGGGCTTGTCCACCTGAAAGCAATTGATTTTTAATGTCGTCAAAGTCCAAAAAGACAATATGGAGTTTCTTCTGGTTCTGAATGGTTGCTTTATCAATCTTCATGGATTTGTTCAACCTGATTGTTGACCTCGTCAAACCCGGCTGAGGCAAGCCAGAATGACGGGAGTTTGATGATTGTTTATTATTCGTTTTTTTCATAGGTTATTTACTTTGGGCAACTGCATAGCCTCCAAATAAGGGCCGAACTCGATCTTGCTCAACAGCCCGTTCGATAATTTCGTAACTGGTTTGGGCGCTTTTGTCCCAACTGAACTGCTTTGACCATTGGTATGCTTGTCGTGATAAACGATCCCGTAGCCTCGTATTTGAAGATATCGCAAGCATAGCAGCAGCAAAATCATCGATATTTTTCATTTCAACCAGTAAGCCCGTTTGACCGTGTACTACTGAATCTCGTAAGCCATTTACGTTTGAGGCAATCACCGGAGTTTGACTCGCATTTGCTTCAATAACCGTTATTCCCCAGCCTTCCAAAGTTGATGGTTGTATGACAGCCCAGCTTTTCGCAAGTACACTTGCCTTTGCTCTGTCAGTAACTCTTCCCATAAACACCACACGATCTTGAATTCCTAATTTTTTTGCAAGCTTGCTCAACTTTCCCAAACACTCTCCATTTCCAGCAATCATGAGTTTTGCTGCAGGAAGGTAATGCAGGATCCGCGCGAATGCTTTTAAGGCGACATCGATGTTTTTATATGGTTTTAACCGTCCCACATAACTAAAGAGGGGGTAGTTTGCTTTTTTCAAGTGAGTAAAGCTTTTACTGTTTATTCCAGGATGAACTATTTCAATTTTGTCGATCTTTTTGAATCCAATATCAATGATTTCTTTTTTGGAAGAGTTTGAAACAGTCACGACTGTTTTGTTTCGGTACAACTTAGGCATAACAAATGATTCAGCAAATTGCGCAATCCTTGAAAACGGAAATGTTAAGTGTTTGGTAAAAATATCCTGATGGATATGGTGGATCAACAAAATGACTGGTTTTTGACTGTAAAATGGAGTAAAGAACGGTACGCCATTTTCTGAATCGATAATGACATCAAATTCTTTTTTGAAATGAGTAATATAGTAGAGGAATGCCCACACGTAGACTGTAAAGAAGCCTCCACAACGAATAATCCGGACTCCATATTTACGTTCTGTTTGTTCACTTTCGCCATCATTGCCGCAGAACACAGTGATATCATTGCCATCTTTTGCCCAGCGTTTTGCTAACTCATCAATATATACTTCTGCGCCTCCGGCCCATTTGTGATGGGTATCTCTCCAGTTAAAAATGAGGATACGCATTTTTGTTTTCTTTGGCTTAATCGGTGATTTGTACAATAGTAAGCCTGAGAATGCGTTTCCATTGCTTCGCAAAATCGCGGCAATACTGTTAACCAAGAATCTCAGCCGTGAGGGCCGTTCTGGCATAAGTGGCTTTTCTTCAGGTTTACTCGCTGGTTGTTCTCCCGTTCCAGAGATCTCAATGACCAACTCAGGAGACTTATCTTGGGTTTTTACTAAATGCAAGCCATGGATTGTCTTTTCCCAATAGTGGGGTTTAAATAGCAATTGGTACAGGGCAATTTGTCCAGCAATACTGATAAGCAACCAATAGAACGGCACAAAATAGACGTATTTAATGAGACTCCATTGGTTTCGTTTGGCGCACCCAATCATGTATAAGTAGATAAACATGAAATTTCCAAAAACCAGTGAAAATACCGCCATGTAGAAAACAGGGGTAATGTACAGCGATTCAATTGTTTCTCCAACGTAATGGTAAAGCGTAAAGTACAAAATAGTGGTAATCCACAAAATAGGGTTAATAAGAATAAAGGCAAGCTTACCGCCAACAGTTAATTGGAAGATGAAGCTATGAATTCCCTTCAAATTCGTTCCGTTTTCGTGAGAACGCATATGGACCAAATAAGTTTGCATATATCCTTTGATCCATCGAGAACGCTGTCGAAGCCAGTTTTTGATTTGGCTATTCGCTTCCTCAAGCGTAGTTGAGTCAATCATGGCGGTCATGTAGCCTTCTTTAAATAAGCGGATACCTAAATCCGCGTCTTCAGTCACGTTAAACGGATCCCAACCCAGCAATGACCGTAATTGGCTGGTTTTGAAATGGTTACTGGTTCCTCCTAAGGGAAGGCTAGAACGCGTAGATTGCAAGCCGGGAAGGGTAATATCAAACCACAATGAATATTCCGCGGTAAAGAGACGGGTTAAGAAATTTTGGAACGGATTGTAGTAGTTTAATTTTGCCTGCAAACAAATAATGTTTGCCGGAACTTTTTTAAATGTAAGGTACGCTTTTTTCAACTGAAGTGGATCAGGAATGTCTTCCGCGTCATAAATAACTAAGTATTCGCCTCTTGCCACCGAAAGTCCATAATTGCAGGCTTTTGGCTTTGTTTTCGGTTGTGAATCAGGGACAACAACCACCCGTACATATCCAGGCAATCTCATTTTTTTCACCGCAGAAATAGTGTCTTTGTCGTCGTCTTCAAGCAGTAACATGACATCAAGTTTTTCTGCTGGCCAGTCTAGCTTTGCGATAGCTTTCAGAAATTGAGGAATAACATGGGCTTCTTTGTATAACGGACATAGGATTGAGTACAGAGGAAGTTTTTTAATGTCTAATTTCTTTAACTCTTTTGGGCTTACCGTAATTTCTTGAGGCTTTCTAAGACTTTGCAAAACCACAAAAAAGTTAAAAAGCGCATCAATAAAGTAAATTGTGCTGAGCACGCTGATAATAATTTGTAAGGTAATAAGCGCGTTTACTATTAATCCGGCGGTAATAATAACTAATCCAGCCATAATCGAAAGCTTTTGGTTTACATGGAACGTTTCAAGCGCGGATTTGTTATGAGGAAGGGTTGTATGGGTAATATAGGTACCTTTTTTATGGCGAATACCGGCTCCAATCATGCTTCCAGAATTCTTTGCGGGTATAAAGAATGGCTTGACCTTTTTGACTTTGAGCGCAACCGCTTTTGAACCGATTTCCCATGATGTTTTTACAAACCCAACTTTTGAGCTTCCATTTTGGCGTTCTGAGAAATCAATGTCGTAATTTGCAATTTTATATCCGGCGTGTCGCGCGCGATGGAGAAATTCTAAATCAAAGGTCCATCCTGACATAGGGTCAAACAAGACAGTTTGGAATACTTCTTTTTTAAATACTTTTAAGCCTGATTGGACGTCATATGGTAAACTAAACAGGAATTCACCAAAAGCATATCGAAACCCTTTGCTCAAGAAGCTTCGTACCGTAGTGCTATGTTCTCTTTTTCTATTGGCAATCACTAGGTCTACTGGGCCCATTTGCTGAATCATTCCTTCAAGCGCCTCTGGTGGATATTGAAGGTCAGCGTCAATCATGGCTACAATCTCGCCTTTTGCTTTTTGAAAACCTTCAATAAGTGAAAATGACTTGCCTTTTTTGCCTTCTTTCTTGTAAACAGCGATTTTATATGATTCTTGTTTATTCAAAAATTCATACGTACCATCTGTTGAATGGTCGTCTATAAACACGATTTCGTATGCAGAAGTTATAGTAGAGAGCGTTTTTTCAAGCCGTTCGATTAATTCTTTGAGGCTTTTGAGCTCATTATAGACTGGAACTACTACACTTATGGTTGTTTTTTTGTTAAATATTGTTTTCATAGTTGGTCTTGTTTGGGTTGTCTACCGACTTTGTGTTTTTCGATAAAGGAGAGGAGAGAGGATTTTTGGATACGATAATGACCACCAAATTCGAGGGCTTCGAGTTTTTGCTCCCGTATATACTTATATATAGTCAGCGCACTTAGTTTTAAGATATCAGAGACCTCCGCAACAGTGAGGAAGTCACTTTTCCTGCCAAAAGTCATAGTTGAGTATTAAGGCGTTACTTATACCATACGTTAGCGATATTGTCAAGCTTATAGTTTGTTATTGAGGCTTATTGTGTGTAAAAGTGATATCCGATAAGTTTTTGCTATATACAGGAATATTGGGGTGGGTTTAGTTTGTTAAATTGATAGGAAGTTAGGTTGAGTGATATGAGGTTATAGGTTTTAGCTCATTCATGAACTATACTCACAACCTAATCCCTAGGTGTCGTAGCTTTTCCACCCCTTAGGTGGAAAATAACAAGTTCTTCCTCGTTGTGACAAAGTGGGTTGACTGTTTACTATAGATTTTGGTAATATAAATCGTGCCCCTATCAGAAACTCAATTATCATCTAAAGCTTCAGGAAAGAGGACAAAATACATTTTTGTCTCTGGTGGGGTCATCTCCGGAATTGGCAAAGGCATTACGACTGCTTCCATCGCATTTCTCTTAAAATCCGCAGGATACACAGTCGCGCCTATTAAATTTGAAAATTATCTCAATTTAGATGCAGGCACTATTAATCCTATTGAACACGGTGACCCATTTTTATGCGAAGACGGAACAGAAGCAGATATGGATATTGGTACGTATGAGAAATATCTGAACCAAGATATGGGGACAGAAAATTTTGTTACCATCGGGCGTATCTATCACACAGTAATCGAGCGGGAGAGAAGGTTTGAGTATAACGGAGAAGATGTTGAAGCGATTCCACACTTAACGGATGAAATTATTTCGCGTATTGTATCACTTGGCAGGAATAAAAATGTAGATTTCGTCATAATTGAGCTTGGGGGAACAGCTGGTGAATATCAAAATGTGTTTTATTATGAAGCATCCCGCATAATGACTTTAAAGAATCCCGGGGATGTTTTGCATGTGCATGTAAGTTATGTTCCTACACCAGGCCATTTAGGTGAGCCTAAGACAAAACCAACCCAACTTTCTGTCCGTACCCTGAATTCATTAGGTATCCAGCCGGATTTTATTGTGGCTCGGTCAGAAAAACCGCTTGACCAACGAAGAATTGACCGATTCGCGCTTTTTTGCAATATGCATGAAGAAGATATCATCTCAAGTCCAGACGTTCCAACCGTATATCAAATTCCAATTGAACTACATAACCAGGGACTTGAAAAACGGATCATGGAAAAATTACACTTACCAGTCCGCGAGCCGCACCTTCAGAATTGGGAAGAATTGCTAGAAAAAATTAGGTCAAAAAAGAACAAACGGGTTGAAATTGCCATTGTTGGCAAATATTTTGGCACGGGGAATTATCAGCTCCGTGATTCATATGCGGCGCTTTTTGATGCCATAGACCATGCGAGTTGGGCTGCGGATGTTGAGGTAAAGACGCGTTGGGTAGATTCCGAAAAGCTTGAGAAAGCGGGTTCAGCAGATTCAATTGGCACTCCAGATGGCATTATTGTCCCGATTGGCTGGGGAATCCGTGGCGCGGAAGGTATGATTATGGCTGCGTCGTATGCCCGAGAAAAAAAGATTCCTTATCTTGGGTTGTGTTATGGAATGCAACTTGCGGTAATTGCGTTTGCCCGAGATGTTATTGGGTGGAAAGATGCGAATACCACAGAGAATGATCCTCTGTCACCTCATCCGGTCATTCATTTAATGCCAAAGCAAAAAGAAATCATGGAAAAGCGCGCGTATGGCGGGACAATGCGATTGGGTTCTTGGGACGCGATTGTCCAAAAAGGCACCAGAGCTTATGATATTTATGACAAGCACAACGGGTTTATCAATAAAAGTACAGGGTTAACCAGTGAACGCCATCGCCACCGATACGAGTTTAATGACAAGTTTGTAAAAGAGTTTGAAAAAAAGGGATTTGTAGTTAGCGCCCGATCAGTTGAAGAAAACTTAGCTGAAATTATTGAACTCCCCAGCTCACAACATCCATTTTACCTAGGAACTCAAGGCCATCCAGAATACAAAAGCCGCCCGCTATCTCCCCATCCAATCTTTGTGGAATTCATGGAAGCATGCGGAAAATAGAGGTATCAAAAGTATCACCGGTACCAGAAGTTTTAAAATAAAGTGCTATATGAACTTTTAATACTTCTGATACCTTTGTTAAAGTTATTGAGAATTGTTTAAGTTTAAGTTATAATAGAGCTATGTTACAACAAGTTGAATTTGCGCCAGGTGATTTAATTCGAGTCCATCAGAAAATTACTGAACCTGATAGTAAGGGAAATGTGAAAACGCGTATTCAGGTTTTTGAAGGGACGGTGTTGGCTTTCAAAGGCCGTGGAGATAACCGCATGTTTACGGTACGAAAGTTAGTCGGAGACATTGCAGTTGAACGCATTTGGCCGGTTCGTTCGCTCAATATTGAAAAAGTAGAAATCAAAGCCCATCCAAAAAATAGAGTCCGCCGAGCAAAACTCTATTTCCTCCGCAAGTCTAAACATAAATAAGGGTAATCTCTAGCTTCCCATTTTACTATTGAACACAATCTGTAAGCTCCCTTGATTTTTGTGGAAAAAGTGGTATATTATTGTGCAGCTTTTAACTCTAGGATATTGACAAAAAAAGTAGTTAGGAGCACTCTAAATTGAGGAGGTGAATCATATTTATGAGTAGAAATGTTCAAGAACAAGGACCTAGATATCCCGGAAGAACTAGTTTTACAAGCCCAAGAGAAACACCAGGTTTAAGAGAAGCAAAAGAAGCAGTAAACAAAACTGTTGCTTCGCTAGGACATAGGCTTCTGAAAGAAACAAAAAAATTAGGTCTCAAAGGACCAATATTTGTGGATCTCAAAAAAGCAGTTCATTATTCTAAAAAGCATATATAATTGGGTAAGGATTGTGAAGAAAAAACTTCAAGAAGGTTTATTAGGTGAAGAATTAGCTGCCCAGTACCTCAAAAAGCACGGCTACACGATACTTCAACGGAACTTCAAAATTAGGTACGGTGAAATAGATATTGTTGCGATTGAGCCTTCGACAAGCTCAGGCAAAAATTCTATTCTCGTGTTTATTGAAGTAAAAACCCGTTCATCTACAGAATATGGAACTCCCCTTGAAGCAATTACCTATTTTAAATTGCGGTCCGTTATAAAAACTGCTGAGTATTTTGTGTTGAAGTATCCAAAACTTCCCAAACAATTACGTATTGATGCGATTTCGGTTCAGTTAAACGCTGACGGGTCAGTTGCGGATATTGAGCACGTGAAGAATATTAGTATGTAATTTTTCTCCACCTTTTCACCCTCATCAACCCTCCCATCGAGATAACGATCTTTAACGGAAGAGAATTTCCCGTCGAAAAAATCAGAGCAAGTAAAGAAAAAAATTCGGGATGGGTACGAAGAATTCGGAAAGAGTTTAGACCATAATTTTAGCCTCAATTATTAGGTCTTCAGTTCCAGTTCACAATTCAGAATTAATACTAAGTACTTGGCAGCGGTCCAGAATCGACCTTAAACAGCTTTATTGATCCTGGCCATCGGCTCTGAGGCTCTGGCTCGAAGAGATGCGTTCGTTCCTCACTTACCAGGATGACGACAAGAAGTAACTTAACTCTTCATAGACCGGATTCTATCCCTTAAAACTGTGGCTGCTTCAAAATCCAATTCTTTTGCTGCTTGTTTCATTTCCTGGGACAAATGTTTAATTAACCGTTCTTTTTCATCGGGGAGTAATACTTCCTTTTGTTCTAACTGCTCCATAAACCGGTCTGACTTTTGATATTCTTTCTCTTCCTCAAACGACTCATCAACTAATTTGGAACGGATTGCTTTTGTAATTCCTTCTGGAGTAATCCTATGTTTTTTATTGTATGCGATCTGGACTTTTCTACGGCGTTCTACTTCATCAATTGCCAGTTTAATAGATTTCGTCATCACATCTGCATACATGATTACTTGCGAATCAATATGGCGGGCGGCGCGACCCATGGTTTGAATTAACGAAGTGCGGCTTCTTAAAAATCCTTCTTTGTCCGCGTCTAAAATAGCAACCAGCGAAACTTCGGGTAAATCCAAGCCTTCCCGAAGTAAATTAATGCCAACGAGCACATCATGTTCTCCTAAACGCAAACTATCGAGCACATCTTGTCTGCTTAGTGTTTCAATATCCGAGTGCAAATACGCAACTTTGATTCCTTTGTCTGCCAAATAGCTCGACAAGTCTTCTGACATTCGTTTGGTGAGGGTTGTCACCAAAACCCGTTCTTTCTTTTCAATTCGTTTTTTAATTTCTTGCATTAAATCTTCGATTTGTCCTTTTGAGGGACGCACTGATATTTCTGGGTCAACTAAGCCAGTCGGCCGGATAAGTTGTTCGGCTACGCCGTCATCTGTTTGTTTCGCGAGCGAAATTTCATAGTCATCAGGCGTTGCGCTCACAAACACAATCTGATTTGTTTTTTGCATGAACTCTTCAAACTTTAAAGGCCTATTATCATACGCAACTGGAAGCCGGAATCCATAATTTATTAAGGTTTCTTTTCTTGCCCGGTCGCCGGCATACATACCGCGGATTTGCGGAACAGTCATATGAGACTCGTCAATAATCAGGAGCCAATCATTCGAACATGCTTTCAGGTATTCCAGTAATGAATAGGGAGCTTCACCTGGTTTTCTACCATCAAAATACCGTGAATAATTTTCTATGCCATTTACGTAGCCAACTTCCCGGATCATTTCTAAATCAAAAGTAGTACGTTGCTGTATGCGTTGCGCTTCGATTAGTTTTCCTTGGTCTTTAAAAAACTTGACTTGTTTGGCCAAATCATCTTGAATTTGTTTGAAGACATTCTCATAACTTCTCGGGTCGGTCATGTAATGTTTGGCTGGGTAGACCACTGTTCCATGCATGATTTGAATGGTGTCTCCAGTGAGCGGGTCAAATTCTGAAAGTTGCCTCACTTTATCATTCTCAACTTCAATATGCAGCCCTCTGTCAGAATATGCAGGAAATAAATCAACCGATTCACCCCGAACCCGAAATGAACCCCGATGAAAGCCATATTCATTGCGTTCGTATTGCAAATCAGTCAAACGTTCAAGCAGGCCTTTGAGTTCAATCGTCACCCCCGGTTTGAGTTCTAACACAAACTTTCCATATTCAACAGGCGAGCCGATGTTGTAAATCGACGAGACAGAAGCCACTACAATAACATCTTTTCGGGTCAACAAATTCGTTGTTGAAGAAAGCCGAAGTTTGTCAATCTCTTCATTAATTTCAACTTCTTTTTCAATGTAGGTATCAGTGGTAGGTACATATGCTTCGGGTTGGTAGTAATCATAATAAGAAACAAAATAAGAAACAGCATTGTTAGGAAAAAAATCCCGAAATTCCTGGTAGAGCTGGCCGGCAAGGGTTTTATTGTGGGAAATAATAAGGGTGGGCTTCTGGTATTTTTGGATAACATTGGCCATGGTAAATGTTTTTCCGCTGCCGGTAACTCCTAACAAGACTTGGTACTTTGCCTTGTTCTGCAGGTTCTTGGTAAGTTTCTCAATTGCTTGAGGTTGGTCGCCGGTAGGTTTAAAATCAGACGCGAGTTGGAATTTCATGGTGTTATTTTAACATATTATTAGTTGATATTTTTGATGAGAGAAGATAGCCTTTTTGAGGCCGAATTCTTGATATCTTGATAAGTAGTTTTTTGGATCTTGAAGTTTATAAAGAATCTTTTCAATTGAGTTTAGAAGTTGAAGAACTCCTAAAAACTTATCCTGCTGATGAAAAATATTTACTTATTGGTCAAATGATACGCGCAAGCAGAGGAATTCCAGCATTAATATCTGAAGGATATTGAAAGCGTGAATCAATAAAAGATTTTCAGAAATATCTTCGAGAGTCTATAGAGGAAGCTAACGAAATGATAAATCATATTTTATTATCTAAACATAAAAGTTATATAAAAAAGCAGGGTTATGCGGATGAGCTAATTGAAAGATATAGCCGGGTATGTAGAAAACTGACCCTTTTTGTACCAGTATGTACTCTTGTAATGTTCCCGAAAATTTCGTATAAAATATATACTCTCATTTGACTAACTAAGTGAGAAGTAGAAAGATATGCCAGGAGTACTTTATAGGAAAGAACGGGAAATTTTAGAATTTTTAGCGCAGTTTCAGCGACACTACGGGTATTCTCCAACGCTTGCTGAGATTGCAAAAGCAACGGGACACCGCAGTAATTCCACTATCCATACCCTTATCCGTTCACTCGTTGAGAAAGGGTATTTGCAAAAAGTTGACGGCAATACCAGAGTATTAAAAATAATCGACCAAAAAGTTACCCAGGCCATGTTAGGAAGCCAACCAGCACTTGAATTACCCCTCATGGGATACATTGCAGCAGGTAAGCCTTTAGAACCTCACAGCGATCCAAACGCAACATTTCTTATTTCCGCCTCGTTGATCAGCGGCAAAAAAATTGCCTATGTATTACAAGTAAAAGGAACCTCAATGATTGAGGATGGAATTTTAGATGGGGATTATGTGGTAATTGAGAAAAATAATGAAGCCATGAATGGAGACATTGTAGTTGCTCTAGTTGATGATAACTTAGCAACACTCAAGCGGTTTTATAAAGAAAACGGGCGAGTCGTATTAAAGCCAGCCAATGCCACGATGGAACCCATATATCCAGATCAGGTTACGATCCAAGGCAAGGTTTGTGCGCTCGTTCGTAGATTCTAAGTTTAACTTCTAAACTCTCACCATAAATAATCCAATTCTGGCAAACCAGCTCTTCTTTTTCGCATTTTACTCTCAAAAAAGGTATAATACTATATCACTATGGGAACGTTATATATCGTTGCAACGCCGATTGGGAATTTAAAAGATCTTTCACTTCGGGCAATGGAATTGTTGAGTTCAATCGAGTTTATTGCGTGTGAGGACACGAGAAAAACTGGTTATTTGCTCAAATTTATTGCTGAAACCCTCAAATTAGATTCCAGCCGCAGGCGGCCGACTTTACTATCATATTACGAACAAAATGAATTTATGCGCACGCCGCAGATTATTGCCGCGTTAAAAAATGGCGCTGATGTGGCGCTTATATCTGACGCAGGGACTCCAACTATTTCTGACCCAGGATTTAAATTAGTTCGTGCCTGTGTTCAAGAAGGAATTCCAGTTGATGCGCTTCCTGGTCCAAGTTCACCAGTTCAAGCGCTTGTGTTATCTGGATTGCCGACAGATAAATTTTTATTCTTAGGATTTCTACCCAAAAAACCAGGACACAGAAAAACGCTGTTAGAAAATATTGTTAAATCACAAGAATTAGTAAAAACAACTGTAAGTTTATTTGAAGCGCCGCACCGATTACTCAAAACCTTGCATGAGCTCAAAGAAATATTCGGAGACATTCACATTGTAATAGCACGCGAACTCACCAAAGTTCACCAGGAAATTCGGAGAGAACCAATATCAGCTTCGATTGCCCATTTCACTAAGACAACTCCAAAAGGAGAGTTTGTTATACTATTAAATTATAAAGAAGAAGGAATAGAGATTTAGCAAGAAATATGAAAGATTCACCCTGGAAGTTATTAAAACGGGAAGAAGTGTTTGCTTCGAAGTTTGTTTCTGTTTATAAAGATACCTTGGAAATCCATAATGGCAAAATTATTGATGATTATTACGTGGTAAAAAAGCATGATTATATCATTATTGTGGCGACTGATGAGGAAGGGAAACTTATTGTTCTCAATGAATTTAAATATGGGGCAGGAAAATTTATGTTTGGCCTTCCGGCTGGACATATTGAAAAAAACATGAGTAGCTTAGATGCAGCAAAAAAAGAACTATTGGAAGAAACAGGATATGGAGAAGGAACGTTCGAAGAAATTGGTCCGTACTACGAAGCCCCAACAAAAGACCTCAACACACTTTATCTAGTTCGGGCAAAAAACGTTACAAAGATTTCGGAACCACATCTTGAAAATTCAGAACTACTCACGGTTCAATTGCTCACTATAGATGACGTAAAAAAACAAATCAAAGAACAAAAATGGCAGGCAAGTTTTGCGATTTCTGCGCTCGCCCTTGCTGGACTCTTGTTTTAAAGCGGCCTTTTGTCTCATCAATTATTCCAACAGTAGGTTATTAGCTCTCAACAATGTCCTTAGGAATGGTAAAAGACTGGTGGATTCGTATAGAAAATAACATGACAATAAAAGACTTGCAAGAAAAAATAACTAAATTCCGTGACGAAAGAGACTGGAAACAATTCCATACGCCTAAAGATGCTTCAATTGCGCTCATTATAGAAGCAGGGGAAGTCCTCGACCATTTTAAATGGAAAACGAATAAAGAAACCGAAGAACATCTGCGAAACCACAAAGATAAAGTAGGGGATGAATTGTCAGATGTACTGTATTGGACGTTATGATTATTTCATGATTTAGACATTGATGTTAAAAAAGCATTCGAACGAAAAATGAAGGGAAACAACAAAAAATATCCTATTCCCAAATCCAAAGGCTCACATAAAAAGTACAACGAACTGTAAACAAATTCACCAAAAGACTTAAACAATTTGAGAATGACACATAAACACTAACTGACAGTTGATTTTTCAGGCTGTTTTATTCCATAATACCATTATGTACCTGCTCATTTTTTTCTGCGAATTTATCCTTCTTTCTTTTCTCTCCCATATTCTCAGCCAATCCCTTACTATGTTTTTTCACCGCATAACCAAAAGCAAAACCATTGCGGTTTTTTTGCTGGCTATTTTATTTTTCCCAGGAACACTTATCCACGAAATTGCGCATTACCTTATGGCGCGGTTACTGTTTGTGGAAGCAGGAAATATGAAGTTATTGCCTGTTTTGCAGGGAGATTCGGTAAAACTGGGTAGTGTCCTCATTGGAAAATCTGATTGGCTCCGTAGAATTTTAATCGGGGTAGCGCCGTTTTTGTTTGGATGCGGTCTTATGGTTGGATTATTGTATGCGGCGTTTTCTTATTATTCCGTATTACCAAGATGGGCGCTTATTGTGTTTGGATATGTGATTTTTGAGATTGGCAATACGATGTTTTCAAGTAAAAAAGATTTGGAAGGGACCATAGAATTTTTATTAGTCGCCATAGGGTTGTTTGCTTTGTTGTACGTGTTAGGATTTCGACTTCCATCAAGTATCCTCCAGCACATCTGGACGATCCAACTTCCCCAACCAGCCCACACAATCCAACTTTTATTAGCAGTTCCATTAATCATAGATATCGCAATTATTGTTCTCCTGAGATTTTTACTTTCTGTTTTTAGGTAGGTTCTAGAAATGAATAAAACATTTACGGTACATGATTTGCCCCAATCCGAGCGGCCGCGCGAACGGCTTCAGCAATATGGGCCCGAGGCGTTATCTATCCATGAATTGTTATCAATAATTTTGAGTAAAGGAGTCAGGGGAGAATCTGTGATGACAACTGGACACCGGATACTTTCCCAGTTTGGATCACTTGAAAAGTTGCAAGAAGCTTCTTTAGAAGAATTACAAACTATCCGTGGGTTAGGTTTGGCAAAAGCAGCCCAACTAAAAGCATGTTTTGAAATTGGTAGAAGAGTCCAAAACGCACATAACCAGCAAGATAACCAAAAAAAGAAATCAGTTATTTCACCCGAACAAATCTTTCAACTCATTCGTTCAAAAATTGGCAACTATGCCAAAGAACACTTTATCGTAATTTCATTTGATACCAGAAACAAGGTATTAGGAACAGACACGATTTCAATTGGCACACTCAATGCGAGCCTGGTTCACCCACGCGAAACATTCGACCCGGCAATCCGCCGTCACGCAGCCTCAATAATAGTTGCCCACAACCATCCTTCAGGAGATCCAACTCCTTCAGATGAAGATATCAAAGTGACAAAAAAACTTATAGATGCAGGGAAATTGCTCGACATTCAATTGCTCGACCACGTGATAATTACTAAAACAACATTCTATAGCTTCAGCCAAAAAACCTAACAAATAGTTTGACATTTTCTATTTTATGGAGTAGAATTAATCTCATATGAAAAAAATAAAAGTTACCGCTGATGAGGTTCAAAGAAACCTTCCCGAATTGATAAAAAAAGTGAAAAAGCTCGAGAAACCTATTTACATAACTGGAGAAGGAAAAACCGAAGCTGTTTTGATGAGTGAAGATGAGTATGAAGGGCTGATCGCAACATTGGAGACGTTGTCAGATCCTGAATTAATGGAACAAATTAGGCAAGGAGATGAGGATATCAAGGCTGGGAGAGTAGTTTCTTTAGAGGAAGTTATCGCAGAACTTGAACAGGAAAAACTATTGGTAGCTGATAAAGGTACGAAAAAATATGTATCAAGTCGACCTGTCAAGAGCAGCTCAAAAAAATTTAAGAAAGATCGATAAACGGTTTCAGGAAAAGATATTATCTTCTTTAATCTCTTTAAAAACAAATCCATTTATAGGTGAAAAAATGATTGGGAAATTTCAGGACTCTTATAGGATAAAAATTCCGCCAATACGTATCATTTATGTAATAGCTTTTAAAAGTAAAAAAATTAATGTTAGAAATATAGGTCACAGAGGAGATATTTACAAATAGTATTATTGCAAAGATTTCAAATCTTCAAGAATTTCTTGCATATGTTCGGAAGGTCTTACTCCTTCATATACTTTTGCCACATTCCCATTCGGGTCAATGAGATACGTTGTCTGGAGAATTCCTTTAAATTCCCTGCCCATAAATTTTTTTATACCCCATGCCTTGTATGCAGTGATAACTTCTTTATTTTCATCTGGCAAAGAAAAATCATGAGGTTTCATAGGATATATAATACAGTATAATTTCAACTAAAACATTATCTGGTACAATAGTGCCTATGGAAAGAAGTATTTTTGAACAATTTGTTGCCGAAGCGTTAGACGAACTCCCAGAAGAATTTCAAAAACTGTTAAAAAATATCGCAATTGTCGTAGAAGATGAACCAAATGAACACCAACGCCAGATTTTAAATCTTCCACGCTACATGAGTTTGTACGGCCTGTATGAAGGAGTACCCAAAACAACCTGGGGAGCAGACCAAGCCATCATACCTCACAAAATAACAATCTTCCAGAAACCAATCGAAGAATCATTTATGACTGAGGAAGAAATAAAAGAGCAGGTAAAAAGAACAGTACGGCATGAAATAGGGCATTATTTTGGGATGAGTGAGAGGGAGTTGAGAAGGTTGAAGAAGACATAATTCTTTTCTACTTCATGCTATAGCTATGATAAATCTTCCCTGAGGGCACCTTCTAATTGTGATACGTATCTTCTCAGTTTATTTTCAGTTCTGGAATCTTTAGGTTCAAACCTTATTCCATAACCTAAAATAGTATTAATTGTCGTAGGTTTTTTAGACTCAGAAAGAAAGTTTTTTATTACTTTATACCGCTTCGCTTTGAAATTACTAAGAATCAAGGCACTGTTCAAAGCGAAGCGGTATAAAAGCCGTATCCCTTTCAACAATTGAAGGATTTCCTTATGTGGGTAGCATTTTTTTGGTGAGTAGTCATGTTGTCGAACAAATTTTAAATTATAATGTCGGTTTACACCTTTTACTGACTGACAAACCACAAGTGGAAGAATCAAGAAAAACGCCATTTTTAGAATTAAAAGATGTTTCTGAATCATTAAGATATGCTGAAACCTTGCAGGTATTTGATAAAGTAAGCAGACGCATAATTAGTAGAAAATCATCAGAATATACAAAAGATAATTTATTATTGGAAAAAGCAGAAAGATTTAAAATATGTAGAATTTATTAATCATTTAGAAAGGGATGTGGGCATAGTGCAAAATAATCAATTTGAAACTGTAGGAAAAGCGTTAGGATTGATAAGATATAAATTTTAAGTAAGATTTTACCCCATCTTGTGAAAGACTTTGGCAATTGAAAGATTCTGGACAAGCCAAGTCAGACTTGGACAAGCCAGAATGACGGTGACTATACACATCATGCTCACCCTTTTCAAAGGAAGAAGGATGAAAGGGAAAAATTTGTAGTATAATCATCTATTAATATGCCAAAAAGGACATCAGTAGTTACTAGGAAAAATAAGCGGGTTTTAAAGAAAGCTGAGAAGCCTCAGAAACCAAAAAAAAAGCCTCTTTTGGTCAAAGGTCAGCCTGGGAAGAAGAAATTAGAGATGGATGCCACGGCTTTCATGATGTATGAGGAGATCTCGCGGTCTATAAATGAGTATACCCATGATAGCGCTGAGCCGAAGTTTTTTCTGCCTGAGCCACTCATTGATCATTGCCGAACTATTGCTGCGGCGTTTGCTGCTGAATTGTATGACCCGCCGCTTGAGGACAAACGCATTTTTGAGTCTGTGCCCTATTCCAGTTACCTTCTCACCACCATTTTTGGCGCGCAGTTATTTTTAAAAGAACGCTCGATTGCAAAAAATAGGGCGCCATATCACATAGAAACTGATCCACAAAAAACCCTTGAGGCAAAAAAAAACGCTCTTGAACATTTGAAAAAAAAACGGAAAATAAACGCTTCAGTTGAGCAAGTTATGGATAAACTTATTGACCAACTGCGAAACGTAGAGAAAAAAGTTGAGCTGGAAGACCAAATTGGCCAGTTTGAAAAAAAGAAATTTGACTTATATTTATATGCGACCTTAATGTGGGGATATTTTTTCGCGAAGGGAATGATTATTGATTCGGTTGAGGAGAAGTAGCTTCTTGGCCAGGAGTGACTATTGGTTCCAAGAGTGGTTTCTCAGCTCTTATTTTTTGGTTTTGGGTAGTAAACGCGAAAACCCGAAGAGATAACACAAATATTCCAAATAAAACGAGAATAATACTTGAAGGAGGAAGAACTTGTTTTCCAAGAAACCAGGGAATCCAGAGAAGATATGATTTAAAGCTAAAATGAAGGGTAGTGAAGAAAAACGCGACATACCCAACCCGCAATAACAACCGCCAACGCTTGCCCCCCAATATTTTAATAGCTATAGAATTAGATATGAGCGCCATGACGGTATAAACAACAATTGAAGGAACCGTAATAAAGTAAGGGAGAAGCTTGGACTTTGAGAATGGGTAAGGGTGGAAAGGCGAGAGTTCAGGAATGACAAATAATGATAACGTGCCCGCAAGAATAACTAAGGCATACCCCCAGAGACCGAAGTATTTACGGTAGACTAATTCAGGACTGAGCGCATTCCAGAAGTACGATATACTTCCGAGTGATAAGGATAACCCAATTAATACAAACGCGGTATCTGCTATGCCGTGGTAGAGAACAGAAAGATGTAATTGCCCATAATAGATCCATTCATATGTAGTTGCAATGAGAAAAATCACATACCCAAACAGGATAGTTTTAGCCCACAAAGATGTTGGGAAATGAGGAACATGTTCCATGGTATATATTTTTTATCATAGCTGTTCTATTCTAAAATAACAATCTTTTGGAAGTACAAAGAGGTAGAGAGATTCTTATCAGATTCATACCTTTCTTTAACTTAATTCTTGCCTAGCTCAACTATTCTGTGTTTTAGGTGAATTTATTATGCCAGTGAAAAAACAAATTATTTTTGTTAACCCTGATTTTGGGCAAGATGAACAAGATACATCTGCCATAATTGGTTTTACGAACGGACAAAAAGACGAGGTTATTGAACCAGATAAGAATGTTATTAAAAAAAAACTGAACCAGAGTATAAATAAAGTTATTGATCAAGAAATACGTAAGGCTGCGGAAGAAAATAAAAAAGTGCAAGAAGAAAAACTGAATCACTTAGTTGCTCGGTCGAATGGAAATTTATTACGAATTAAAGCGGTGTTCCCGTTTGATTTTTTTCCTGACGAACTGATAGTCGATAGAAATAAAGTTGATATCATCAACAGAGAATTTTTAAAAAGTGCAACCATTCGAAGCGTATTGCATAGAGATATTACCGATGTGATAGTGCAGACGTCCCTGTTTTTTGCAAAAGTAACCATTGTCGCGCGGAGTTTTACAGACCAAGTGCATGAAATACATTTTCTCAAAAGACACGAAGCAATTCGCGCGCGCAGGCTCATTCAAGGGCTGGTTGCAGCCGTGAGGCAAGGAATTGATTTAGAGCCATTTTCTGACCAAGAACTTACCGTAAAGATTGAAGAATTAGGACAGGCGGTCTCGAATGAAGAGAAGATGAGGGGAATCTAAAGGGCGAGAAGAAGACAAGGCGATTGAGCGCAAGGCGAAAACCGCATGAGCGAAAGATAAGTACATAATATCCTATAACGGTGGATTTCTTCTGGTAGTTTTCTTTTTAGTATTCTTCCAACGTTGAGGTGTCGCCGATAGGAAGGCCGAGTTCTTTGGCTTTGAGGATTCTTCTCATGATTTTTCCACTCCGGGTTTTTGGTAATTTATCTATGAATTCAATTTCCCGCGGATAGGCATGGCCAGCTAAATGGTGTTTTACAAAATCAGATAATTCTTGTTTAAAGGCATCGGTTCCTTTTACTCCTGGTTTTAACACAACAAAAGCTTTGATAATTTCTCCGCGAAGCTTGTCTGGTTTTCCAATTACTCCTGCTTCTATCACGCCTTCGTGTTCTACTAAGGCGCTTTCGACTTCGAATGGCCCGACCCGTTCACCGGCTGTTTTGATAACGTCGTCAGCTCGGCCAACAAACCAGAAGTAGCCATCTTTATCTTTAATACCTTTATCCCCAGAAATATACCACCCTTTTTGGAAATAGGACTTATATTTATTGGGGCGGCGCCAAATGGTTTTCATTAAGCCTGGGGCGCCAACTTTGAGGCAAATATTTCCTTCTTCTCCCAATGGAACTTCTTTTCCATCATCATCCATGATTGCTGCGACAACTCCTGGAACTGGTTTGCCCATGGAACCCGGTTTAATATCCATACAAGGATAATTAGAAATAGAAATTGCTCCCAGTTCTGTTTGCCACCAGGTGTCATGGAAGGCGAGGCCAAATGCTTTGAGTCCCCAGACGATTGCTTCTGGATTTAATGGCTCGCCGACACTTGCCATGTGACGTAAGTTTGATAAATCATATTTTCGTACAATATCAATGCCTTTTGCCATTAACATACGGATTGCAGTTGGCGCGGTATACCAAACAGTTACCTTATAGTCTTGTAAAATTTTATACCATCTATCCGGGTCATAGCGTCCGTCAAACACTATTGCCGATGCTCCTTGTGCCCATGATCCTAAGATCTCATATGCAATTCCGGTAACCCATCCCGGGTCTGCAGTACACCAGTACACATCGTCTTCTTTAAGGTCCAATACCCATTTTGCTGTCATGTATTCTTGTACAATTGCTAAATGGCGATGCACTACTCCTTTTGGTTTTCCAGTTGTTCCAGAGGTATACAACATAAAGGCCGAATCGTCTTTTTGCATTAAACGTACGTGGAATTCCTTTTTTGCCTTATCAACTTGCTCGTGATAATAGCTAATGCCTTTTCCCTTGGGAAGTTCTTTCGCGTCCCGCTCAACAATTATTATTTTTTCTAAACTGGGAAGTTGTTTTCGTATTTTTTCGACTCGAGGATACAGTGCGGCACTGGTTACTAATACTTTCGCATCGCTATTGGATAGTCGGTCCAAAAGCGCTTGCTCTTGAAAAGCAGAGAACATAGTACCTGCGATAGCGCCGCTTTTTAAGATTCCTAAGAAGGCGACATACAGTTCTGGAATTCGGGACAAGAAGATAAACACTCTATCTCCTCTGTTTACGCCATTATCAAGGAGCACATTCGCGAATTGGTTTGAGGCTTCTGAGATTTGGGTAAATGTGTATTGTTCCTTAAGCCCCGCTTCACTCTCGTAATATAACGCAATTTTATTTTTTCGAAATGTTTCTACGTGCCGGTCAATTGCAATGTGTGCAGCGTTCAGCCGGTTATGCGCGATTGCTGCCAATTCTTTTTCGGCGTCTTTCCAGGTAAATGTTTTGTGAGTTTTGTCGTAATCCTGAAGATTTGCTGCTTTGCGAACGTGGTCGTCTTTACGGATGATCTTTTTGTCTTGTAACATAAGGCAAGATTGTACAGAATATCTCTTGTATTATTGTAGTAATATTTTTGAAAAGATTGCAAGAGGGAAGTTGAAGAAATGACCAGATTTAATGACTAATCGAGCATCATGATCTAATACTCAAGATTGGGTAATTTATCCTTAGGTGTCTAGCTATCCAACCCCTGGGGAGGGTATAATATTATGGATTTTTTTCACGCTTTTTTCTCTCACGCTCTTCTCTTTCTCTTTCTCTTTCTTTTCTATACTCTTCTGCTTCCTTTTTAACACGCTTTCTTTCTGCTTCTTCTCGTTCTCTTCGCTGCTTGTTTAATTCTTCCACCAAATCCCATTTATTTTTTCCCGCTTCACCTTCACTTGTTTGCCGCATGCGAGGAACTCTTATGAGCGGTTTTGCTTCAGGCGCGAGTATTGGTACACTAATTAATGATTCCGAAGAAATCACTCGCTGAGGTGTAACAGCTCTTTCTGTATGGGTAAATTTCGTGGGTTGTTCTTTCATTCGCGAAAGTATAGCACACTAGGCTGTAATTTTCAACTTTTATCTGAAGTGATATTTTTGAAGGGAAAAGGAGGATTACGAGGTAAATTAGATCATACATTTTTTTTATTTTCTGCCCGAACTTCTTTTGAAATTACTTTTCCTTGCTGATCAATTTTATACACATATGCTTCTCCTGTCCCAATTTCAAGTTTGGATATTTCTTCATCAGGAACAATATCTAAGTATTTTACGAGCGCCCGTAAGGCGTTTCCAGAAGATGCAATAATAACGTTTTTTCCTTCTTTGAGAAGCGGAAGGATTTGTTCAGCGTAATAGGGAATCACCCGTTCATATACCTGTTTCAAAGATTCGCCGTTTGGTACTGGGTAATCCCAGCTTCTTCTCAATTTTAAAAATTCTTCCTCACCCAACTGCTGCTTTACTTCCCATTTATTTTTCCGGGTAAAATCTCCATAGTTACGTTCATTGACCGCTTTATTTTCAGTAGTTGGTAAGTCAGGCTGGTTGATTTTCTGCTTAATAATTTCTAACGTATCTTTTGCGCGTTTTAACACCGAAGTAAATCCGGCGTCAAAATGAATATCTTGTAAAGCCTCTCCAGCACGTTTTGCTTCTTCTTCACCTTCAGGCGTTAAGGCAGGGTCATCCCATCCAGCCCAGATGCCTTTGGCGTTGTATTCAGAGAGACCATGACGAACAAGTACGAGATATGACATAAGTTCAAAGTGAAGGTATTTTTAACTACGCAAGTTACTTGCTTCCCATTTCTTCCAACTGTTGATCAATATGTAACAGCCTGTTGTATTTTGAGACTCGTTCTCCCCTTGCCGGGGCGCCGAATTTTACATAGTCGGCTGACACTGCTACTGCGAAATCCGCAATGAAGTCATCGTTTGTTTCACCTGAACGATGCGATACAATAACTTTTAAGCCAGCGTCATGGGCAATTTCTACCACGGCCAGCGTTTCGATTACGGTTCCAATCTGGTTGGGTTTAATAATAATTCCGGTGATAGCTTTTTTATCAAGCGCGGTTTGCAGCCGGTATGGATTTGTTACGGTTAAGTCATCGCCCGTTATAATAGTTTTATTTGAAATTCTGGCGCTTAATTTTTCCCAGCCATCCAAATCATTTTCTGCAAGAGGATCTTCAAGGTAAAGGAGCGGATATTTTTTGATGAGGCCGTCATAAAATTCAATCATTTCATCGGTTGAGATATCTCCCTGTTTATCTTTCATATGATAATTTTCGTCTTTATAAAAACTATTTGCGGCGACATCAAGGCCCAGAAAAATATCAAAACCCAATTTATATGCTGATACTTCAATTGCTTGTTCAAGCAATGAGAGCCCATCAGAATTGGTGGTTAATACTGGCCCGTAACCTCCTTCATCTCCAACCAATGAATTCAGGTTATTCTTTTTGAGTAAATCATGCAGCGATTTATACACTTTTACTCCAGTTTCAAGAGAGCTATGGTATGTTTTGGATGTTGCTGGCGCAATAATAAATTCTTGGAAATCGACATTATCTTCCGCGTGTTTTCCTCCATTTAGCAGGTTAATCAAAGGGCTGGGGACTTTTAAGAAACCTGTAGGATTTTTTCGGTATTTTTGAAGGTATAAATAAATAGGGAGATGATCAACTTGCGCTGCGGCTCTACATACTGCGATAGAAACCGCAAGCGTCGCATTTGCCCCTAACTTCTCTTTGTTTTGCGTGCCATCAAGCGCGATCATTGTTCGATCAATTGTTTGTTGGTCTGTAGCATCCATACCAGTTAATCGGGGAGCAATAATAGCTTGGATATTATTAATCGCTTTTAAGACTCCAAGTCCATGAAATCGGTTTGGGTCTTCATCTCGCATCTCAACAGCCTCGTACGTCCCCACGGAAGCACCGCTTGGAACTGAGCCGATTCCAATTGTTCCATCATCAAGGGTAACGGTAGCTTCCACAGTCGGGTTACCCCGGGAGTCTAGTATCTCAATAGCGTGGATGGTTTTAATTTGAGGCATAATCATCCGAAATCCAAATATCGAAACGTTCAGTTAGTTCAAAGTTAAAAATTAAAAGTTACCCCACAAGGGAAGTATCCACTTCGTGGCGTGCTTTTTCAAAGCGTCGCAGTTTAAAGTTAAAAGTTTATAATTTGAAATTTTTAACTGTAATTACGAACTTTGCACTTTGAACTTATTAGATTTCGTGCTTCGAATTTGTATGTCATTTATTTAATTTTCTCTCAACTTCTGCCACGACTTTTCTGGTATTTTCTACGGCGTCGGGAGATACGGAAACGCTGGTAATGCCCCAACCCACAAGTTTTTCAACCAGGGATGGATAGACTGAAACTGATTGGCCGCAGATTGAGGCGGTTACATTATATTTTTTGCATGTTTTTACAATATGTTCGAGCGCCCAGGTTACTGCGTCATTTCGTTCGTCGAATTCTTGGGCAACCTCGCTGTTATCTCGGTCTGTCCCTAAAACTAACATAGTTAAATCATTTGATCCAATAGATACTCCATCAATACCAACGTATAAAAATTTCTCGAGTAAGATTACATTGGCGGGAATCTCAACCATCATCCAGAGCTTAAATGCAGAAGAACGATACAATTCAGACTCAGAAATTAATCGTTTTACCGCGACGAGTTCTTTTACTGTCCTGACGAAGGGGATCATGAGCCACAAATTTTTGTATCCTAATTTGTTGCGAACTTTTTTAATTGCTTCAAGTTCTAGATTGAATACTTGCGGATCACTAATGTAGCGGTACGCGCCGCGATATCCAAGCATCGGGTTTGGTTCAATCGGCTCAAATTCTTTCCCGCCAACTAAATTACGGTATTCATTGGTTTTAAAGTCAGATGCCCGGTAAACAACTGGACGGGGGCCAAATGCTTTGCAGAATTGTTCTAAGCCCTCGGTTAACTTATCAATAAATACGTGCTTTTTTCCGTCTTTAATTAATTTTCGCGGATGCACTCCAATTTGCGCCATCATAAATTCCGCGCGTAACAATCCGACACCGTCACAGTTAAGTTTGGAAGTTCGGTCTGCTATTTCTGGTTCAGCCAAATTTACATACACATGGGTTTTTGTGTGGATTGCAGGGCCATGAGAAAATTGGGTGGTTGAGGTTGAGGTAGGTGAAAGGACGCCTCCCTTGTAAATTTCCCCTTTGACGCCGTTGACAGTCACGATGGTTCCGGTTTTTAACAATTTTGTTGCGTTGCTAGCACCTACTATTGCAGGAATGCCAAGTTCACGGGAAACAATTGCCGCGTGAGAAGTGCGTCCTCCCATTTCGGTAACAATAGCAACAGCTTTTTTCATGGCGGGTACATAGTCAGGATTCGTTTGAGGAGCCACAAGTACGTCACCCGTATTTACCTTTCCAATTTCTTTGGGACTATGGATAACTTTTACCGGACCAGATGCCATGCCTGGAGAAGCAGGGTCGCCAGTGAGAATAGGTTTTGCGTGAATTTCTACTTGGTTTGCTTTATCTAATTTGCCGCTTTTTGCTTGGGATTCAATTGTCGTAATGGGTCGGGTTTGAACAATATACACTTTATTTTTCTCAATCGCCCATTCTGAATCTTGTGGAAAAAAATAATGTTTCTCTAATTTTTTTCCCAATTCTGCCAATTCTAAAATATGTTTTTCACTAATTTTTTGTTTGGATCCTTGCGATTTGGTAAGTTTAATTTCTTTATTGTTCGTGCCAACTTTTTTCATCAACCTTATTTGATAGGCCGGGGTTTTTACTAACACTTTCATTTCTTTTTTGTCCACTTCATAGTGGTCTGGGGTAACAGCGCCTTGCACAATGAGTTCTCCCAACCCAAAAATTGCTTCGATAACTATTTTTGATTTATCGTTGGTGACCGGATCAATCGTAAACATAATTCCTGATTTGTCTGACTCCACCATTCTCTGCACCGGAATTGCTATACCTACTTTAAAGTGGTCAAATTTTTGTTCATGCCTGTAGAAAATCGCGCGGGCGTTAAAAAGTGACGCCCATGCCTCTTTAATTTTCAATACTACATTTGCTTCGCCGCGAACGTTCAAATATGTTTCTTGTTGGCCAGCAAAAGAAGCGCCAGGCAAATCCTCCGCGGTTGCTGAAGAACGAACCGCCACCAAGGCATCTTTAAATATGCCACCAAGAGATCGATATGAAGTAAAAATTTCTTGTATTAATTCTTCTGACATTTCAGATTTCATGATGAGTTGTTTAATGTAGTGGGATACTTGGACAAGGGAGTCTGCTTGGTCGAAATTCGCGGTCTTAAGGAGATTTTTTATTTTGGTAGTAAGGTTGTTTTCTTTAATAAAGTGATAATATGCATTAACCGTTACTATAAACCCATCGGGCACTGGGAATCCTGCTTGGACCATTTCTCCAAGATTTGCCCCTTTTCCACCGACTAAGGAAGTATCTTCTTTCCCAACTTCATTAAACCGGACTACAAACTTACTTTTACTCATATATTTAATTCAGTCATTCCCAAAAAGAGAACTATTTGATCCTCTTAAAACTCAAACGATTCTGGCTGGAGTCAAACTCGACTATCGCAAGATAGGTTCATGTAACTGAATGTAGCGAGCCAGAATGAAGAAATTAACTCAACTAAATTTAGTATGCAGAGTTTTTTACAAATTATCAAGAGGTGCAAAAATTATTTTGTTTTGTTTCCTTGTGATTGGATGAATACTCCTAAATAAGGAATATACAAAAAAGAGGAAATTCTGGTTGACAATTGAGGCGGATTTTAAGTATAGTAGAGTAAAGCCGGCGTGTATTGGTTTTATTGTTATTGGATTTATTTTATGACGTCAAGCAATTTATCACCATATAAACAATTATTTGATCATTCTGCTTTAGAAAACCTTACTCAACTCAAAACTGGATTGTCCAAACTATCTCAAAATCACACAGACGCGGATGCCCTTGAAACAACTCATCGTATGGCTCATTCCCTTAAAGGAGAATGTATGGCAATGGGATTTGAAAGTACCGGAGTTTTGTGCAGAATTATTGAACATATCTTAGCAAAAGTTCAATCAAATACCGTAGAGATTACTGATGGATTACTTTCTGAAATTCAACAGTCCGTTGAGGCAATTGAACGATCATTGGAAAAAATAAAAAAAGAAAATGCTGAAGAAAATCTTACAGAATACCAAGAAAAACTTATAACAATGATAGGAGACAACACGATTTGAAAATTCTTATCATAGAGGATGATACTTTTTTTCAAAAGTTATATCAATCAAAATTACATGAAAAAGGGTTTGAAGTAGAAATTGCGAATGACGGGGAAGAAGGAATTGAAAAAATACACACCTTCAAGCCTGACATTCTTTTGTTAGATTTAATTATGCCGAAAAAGAACGGCTTTGAGGTTTTGGAATTTCTTTCAAAAGACAAAACTTTACAGCGGATTCCGGTGATTGTATTTTCAACGCTTGGCCAAGAACAAGACATAGAAAAAGCAAAAAAACTTGGAGCAAAGGATTATATAACGAAGGGTTTTTTGAGTTTTGATGAATTGGAGGAGAAAATAGAAAAAGTAAGTGAACGTTAAATTTCTAATGACGAATAACGAATCAAAAGGGTCATTACTAAGCTACCTGCCCTATGCTTATACCTGATGATAAATTAAAAGAAATATTGCTCAAAACCAATATTCTTGATGCGAAAGGTTTTGAGAAAGTAGAAGAGTTTGCAAAAAACTCCCATGCTACTATTCCTGAAGCCCTGATTGAGAAGGATATTGTTACGGATGAAAATTTAGGTCTCCTCATTGCCGATTACCTTAAAATTCCATTTATAACCCTCGCAAAAATTACGATTCCTCCCGAAGTCTTCCGTATCATTCCAGAGCGAATAGCCCGTGTCCACAAACTGATTCCCTTTGCCCGCGACCAAAGTAGCATTAAGATGGCAATGGCTGACCCTACCAATACCGAGGTTTGTACGATGCTTGAGCGAAAGACCGGACAAAAAGTTTCGCGTTATTTGGCAACAGAAAATGATATCTATAACACCTTACGAATTTATCGTAAAGATTTACAAAAACTGCTTGATACGCTCTTAAAAGACGAAATTGATAAAGCAGGAAAAACAGTATTAAATGATGCTCCCATCACAAAAATTTTAGACATGCTCATTAATTATGCTTACCAGGATCGGGCATCTGATGTACATATTGAACCAGAAGAAAAAAATTCTTTGGTGCGTTTTCGTATTGATGGCATTTTGCACGACGTCTTATTTCTCCCAAAAAATCTCCATGACCAAATTGTAACCAGAATTAAAGTTTTATCCCGCTTACGGACTGATGAACATTTAGCGCCTCAAGACGGAAAAATGAGAATTAAATTAGATGAAGAAGATTTGGATATCCGTATTTCTATCTTGCCGATTGCTGAAGGAGAAAAAGCTGTGTTGCGTTTGTTGGCATCTCGGTTCCGTTTATTTTCATTAGTAGATTTAGGTATGAATGAACGTGATTTGGAAAAAGTAAACCGTGGATATAATAAATCATATGGAATGGTAGTATCTACCGGGCCCACAGGGTCAGGTAAAACTACCAGTATTTACGCCATCTTAAAAATCCTCAACACCAGAGAAAAAAATATCACTACTATTGAAGACCCGGTTGAATACCGCATTAAAGGGGTAAACCAAATTCAGGTGAACCCGAAAACAAATCTTACGTTTGCCAGCGGACTGCGTTCTATTTTACGCCAAGACCCGAATATTATTTTTGTGGGAGAAATCCGTGATAACGAAACCGCGGGAATAGCGGTAAATGCCGCGTTGACGGGCCATTTGGTTCTTTCTACCTTACACACGAATGATGCAGCGACAGCGCTGCCGCGTTTGACCGACATGAAAGTTGAACCATTTTTAGTTGCTTCAACCGTAAATGTAATCGTTGCCCAGCGTTTGGTTCGAAAAATCTGTGATATGTGTAAAAAATCAGTTACCGCGGCAATGGAAGACCTCACCAAAAATCTTCCCAAAGACGCATTGGCACGACATTTTGGGAATAAAAAAGAAATTACTATTTATCAAGGGCAAGGATGCAAGATTTGTCATTCAACCGGATATGCCGGGCGGATTGGCGTATTTGAAGTATTAGAAATTACTCCAGGAATTAAAGAGTTGATTGTTAAGAAAAATGACTCTGATATTATCCAGCGAAAGGCTATAGAAGAAGGAATGACAACTATGCTTGATGACGGGTTGGAAAAAGTGGCAAAGGGGTTGACGACGGTTGAGGAAGTGCTAAGAGTCACGAAAGTGGAATCCTTATAAAGTTCAAAATTCAAAGTGCAAAGTTCAAAATGAAGGTACTTTTATTTATAAAATTTTGAACTTTGAACCTAGAATTAAACCACGTTATGAAAACAGAACATCTTACTATTTCTAATAACGATAAAATTGCGCTGATTAGTAATTTACATACTATGCTGGCGGCTGGAATTCCTATTTTGGAAACGATTGATTCTTTGCATGATGGATCAAAAGGTTCTGTCAAAAAGTTATTAGAAACACTCCGTGATGACTTAATGCAAGGGAAACATATGTATAATTCGCTTGCAAAATTTCCTGGTATTTTTGACAAAGTAACGGTGAATATTATTAAAGCCGCTGAAGAAGCAGGAACTTTGGATACTACATTGCAAGATTTAAAAATCACGATAAAAAAAGAAATGGAGTTTTCAAACCAAATTCGTTCGGCCCTCATGTACCCTATTTTTATTATGCTCGTTTTTGTAGGAGTCTTGCTGATGATTTTAGTGGTGGTTATCCCGAAGATTGCATCTGTCTTTAGCCGATTACAAGTAGAACTTCCCTTACCGACAAAAATATTAATTTTTCTCTCAAATACAGTGCTTACCTATACGATTCCGTTAATCGTGGGTTTTGTTGTGTTCGTCGTCGTGTTTTTGTATTTATATAAACGACACAAACGGGTCATTTCTGGAATACTTTTTTCCCTTCCGTTGTTATCTACATTAGCAAAACAGATTGACCTTACGCGATTTTCACGAAGTTTCGCTTTGTTGTTAAGCGCCGGAATTCCTATCACGTCCGCGTTAGAGCTTGCCCAAGATGTTGTTATGAAAAAAAGTGTTGAGCAAGCGATTGCGCATTCAAAAGACGCCGTCATTTCTGGAAAAAAATTATCAGAAGGGTTTAAGTATGCCAAAAATATATTTCCAAATATTATGATCAAAATTATTGAAGCAGGTGAGAAGAGCGGTTCTCTCGATAGCTCAATGCAAGAAGTTTCAGATTACCTTGATGACCAGGTTACCAATACCTTAAAAACCGTAACATCACTTCTGGAACCAATCATGTTGGTAGGAGTTGGGATAATGGTAGGAGGTATGATGTTATCAATTTTGGCTCCTATTTACGGTTTAATTGGACAGGTTGGGAGGCACTAAATAATAGTAATGAACACGCGATTTCATTTTCTCCAAAAGGGATTTACCCTTCCTGAATTACTCGTCGTAATGGTAATTGCCGCAACCTTACTGGGTATTATTACTCTTAATCTTGCTTCGAGCAAACAAGCAACCGATTTAAGCACCACGGTAAGTTTATTAACCACAGACATGCAGCAACAACAACTCAAAGCAATGGTTGGAGATACCGAAGGAAGAATGATACAGGACGCGTACGGCATCCATTTTGATGCGACAAGTTACACCCTGTTCAATGGTACAGCCTATACTACGCCTGCTCCAACAGATATTGGAAGAACCATTAATTTAGGGGATAATATTGAAGTCATAAACCCAAATCTCACTGTCATTTTTGCAACAGTCAGTGGGGAAGTTATTGGGTATCCATCAATATCAAATACCATTGTGTTAAGAAATGTAGTAACTGGAGCACAAAAAACAGTGCAGTTTAATAGATATGGGGTGGTGGCGAATATAAATTAAAAGTTCAAAGTGCAAAGTGAAGGTACTTTTATTTATAAATTATTCCTTATACAATTTTGAACTTTGAATTAAGTTTTAATCGCATCCAATCATATGAACTTTAAAACTATTTTCCAACAAAACGGTACCACAATTGTTGAGCTTCTCCTGGCCATTGGTTTAAGCATGATTATTCTGCCGGCCATTCTTACCGGGTTAATTGCGTCGCGGGAAGGAAAGTCCCAGCAGAAACAACGGGTGCAAGCGATTACGGTCTTAAAAGAAACTGAAGAAGCAGTTCGGAACGTCCGCGAAAAAGGATGGACGACTTTTGCTGTCAATGGAACCTATTATCCTGCAATTTCTGGTTCATCTTGGACACTCACCAGTGGTACTCAAACCGTAAACGGGTTTACCCGGCAAGTGGTAATTAGTGATGTGTATCGAGACAGTTCTGGAGTAATTTCTGCAAGTGGAAGCGGCGCCATTGATCCTTCATCAAAGAAAGTAGACATTACGGTTTCGTGGAACCAACCTTATTTATCAACAATTGGTTCTTCACTCTATGTAACACGATATCTTGATAATCTTATTTATACGCAAACAACTGTAAGTGATTTTACCGCTGATACACGGACTAATGTACAAATCACTAATACCAGTGGGGGAGAAGTAATGCTTGCCAATAACACTAAAGCAAAGTGGTGTTCGCCGGCGTTTGCTGCGTCTTATATAGATCTTCCAGATGGGCCACCAGTTTCCGTGGCCGCAACGGCAAGCGCAACTACATCCATTCCTAACGATGTGTTTGTTGCAACTGCGCCGTATGCCACAAGTTCTGTTAAACTTGCGTATGTTAATGTAACTGCGAATATCGATCCGCCAGTTTCCACACTGAGAGGATCATTTACACTTGATGCAAGCAAATATAGCGCTCCAGGTTTAGTTCCCTCAGGAATAGGCATAGACAACACCTTTAAAACAAATAAAGTAAAGTATTACAAATCTAGCGGAGGAAAAACATACGCGCTGCTTGCAATAGACAAACCAGATAAGGAAGTTATTGCAATACAAATAAATAATGGAACATCGGATGCGTATCAAGATCCTGCCAATAAAATTTATACCTATTGGACTTTTTTTAATACAAAACAGTATCGGGGAGATAATCGTTCAACTCCAAACCAAGACCAAGCACCATTTGGATATGGCGCAGTATCGCTTGCAATACAAGGAAACAGAGGATATACAATTTCCGGAGGATATTTATATGTTTTTGACCTGAGCAATATTGATAATAAATCTCCAAGTAATGGTTTGGATATGATTGGTTGTCGTATAGAATTAGATGGATATGATTGCCTACCGGGATCAGGTACTGATAGAAAATACAGCGCAGGACAAACAGGAACAACTTGGAGTAGCACCACTACTCCTGTGCATCTTGACTGTTCTGATGGCGGAAATATTGAATTGTATGCTGATAATGATATATTTCCTGTACAAGTAGGAGCAAATACCTATATATATGTTGCTGTTGGCGCAGGAACAAATCCCGAATTTGAAATTGCGAACGTAACAACCGCTCCTACTTCTGGGAGTGCGCTTACCGGTAATAGCTGCGGCAGAATATCGGGAGGAAACAGCGCATGGCATCTTATTGGTTCTTTGGATTTTAATTCACAACCAAATACAGAAGAAGCGGCAAATTCAGTTTTCGGAAATTCCGCTGGAACTCGCGCTTATGTTTCATCAAACGGTGGAGTAGACGCAAATGGCGATGGCATTCCGGACAGCGCTCAGTTTTATGTCATTGACACATCAACTAAAAATGCACCTAAATTTTTGAGTGGAACCCCATCAACTGGAGCAACAAGCGGATACTATAATGGAGATTTGACCAATATACAATTGTTCCCGCGGCGATCTTTGACAGTTCTAAATGGTCAACGGGCAATTCTAGTTGGAAAAGATGGGTATCCAAATGATTCTATTGAACCAAAAGAGTATCAGGTGCTTAATTTAGATAATGAGACTTCTCCGAATTACTGTGGTGGTCTTAACTTTATCGCGGGATTTAATGATTTAACGTCGGTAACAGAAGCTGATCTTGATAATTTTGTATACTTAGTTGCAAATACCAATGAAAAACAACTCAAAATTATTCAAGGCGGCCCTGACGGGCAATATATGGATACCGGAACAATTGAATCAGCCACATTTGACGCGGGATATAATACTGCTTTTAATCGATTAAGCGCCACTACTACAGTCCCTGCCTCAACAACGCTTCAATATCAATTCGCATCTGCAAATGCCGTGAGCGGGTCGTGTACCGGAGTTCCATTTAATTATTTGGGTCCAGATGGGACTGGCGGGTCATACTATCCCGCAACCGGAAGCGCATTGTTTATTGGGAATCCCGGCACCTACGCGAATCCTGGGAGATGTTTTAGGTATAAAGCGTTTTTATCAACCACTGATTTTAATACGACACCAGTTTTACAAGATGTAACAATTAATTATTCACCGTAGAAAAATTCAAAATTTCCCGTCGCAGCGGGATCAATGACAAAATGCAAAGTTTAAATAAAAAACGTTCATTAGGCTTTACGCTTATCGAACTTATCATCTACATGGGGTTGCTTACCCTTTTGCTTACGGTCATGTCGGGACTTTTTGTTTCTATTATTGATTTACAGTTAGAGTCACAAGCTGGATCAAGTGTTGACCAAGATGGAAGATACCTTATTGCGCGGCTTTCTTACGATATACAACGAGCTGATAGCATCACGATTCCAGCATCTTTAGGACAACAAACAAATAATTTGCAAATTGTTATTGGTGGTATAAACTATACCTATACGCTGAATAGTGGGGTTTTACAGTTGAGTAATAATTTTGGCACAGATAGCTTGAACAGTACAAATTCGGCTGTATCAAACGTTACATTCTTACGGTTGGGAAATCTCAACGGGAAAAATTCTATCCAGATGAATTTTACCGTCAGTGGAAAAACATCACGGCCTTCAGTATCTGAAGCAAAAAACTTTCAAACAACCGTAGGAATAAGATGAGTAACGAGTTCAAAGTGAAAAGTTCAAAGTTCAAAGTTTGGCGAAGCCAAGGTGGGCAAGCATTAGTTACTTTGCTTTTTTTTATGGTCATTGCGTTAACTATTACGACAACGGCCATTCTGGTTATGGCAATTAATAGTCTTACCGCATCAAAACTTGAGCAAGGATCAACAGCTTATTCTGTTGCGGAAAGTGGAATAGAAAATGCGCTTTTACGATTATTACGAAATCCAAATTATACTGGTGAAACATTGGTTGTCGGAAGCGGGTCTGCCCAAATAGTGGTAACTGGAACAACAACAAAAACCATTACTTCAACCGGAACAAGTGGAAATTTCGTCAGGAAAATTCAGGTACTAGTAGGGTATACTAATAATATACTTTCCATTACTTCATGGAAAGAAACATACTAGACACATGATATCTTGAAGATAGAAATGGGATATTCTTGAAATTGATTTTTTGATTTTTAGAGTTCTTGATCAAGAGTTCAAAATATCAGATGCGTCCTCTGACGATCAAAATCAAAGATATCTTACTTCGCATGTCAAGAATTCTAACCGAATATGGCGCAAAAAGGACAGCTTGGGGCAATTTTATTGCAGGCAAAATCATTTTTATTTTTTGGAAGTAATGCATCTTCCGTATTGCAGTTTCCTTTTACCACTCAAATGGTTGCTGATTTGGATGTCGTAAATCAAGACCTGCTTGAATCAGAAATTATTTCATTTATTGAATCACACAAAATTCTGCCCGCAGATATGGTGGTTATTCTTTCCTCTGAAGTGTTGTTTGAAAAAGATATGCCAAAGCCCACGCAACAACAAACACCTTACCAAAAATCAATAACGAACGCAGAAGATATTCTTACATTTTTGAATCTTATTCCATTTGAAGATGTTGACAGTAAATCATATCCTACGGACAAAGGTACCATAATATATGCGGTAAATAAACAACTGTACGATACGATTGAAAAAGTATTTGAAAAAAAAGGATTTACTATTTTGGCGGTAACGCCTGCGCCACTGCTTGCGAAACAAATTCCTCTTACCGGTCAAGTGAATGGAGAAACATTGCGATTAATTCGCCAAAAGGTTGATATCATAAAGCAAAATAGTTTGGAATTTAATCAACCTACTCTCCAAATCAAACAGTCTCCCAGTAAACCAACTGGATACGGAAAATATAGATTGCCGGCACTTATTGGCGTTTTTATACTATTATTGACTGCACTACCAGTCGTATACTATGTCAGTAATCAACCTGAGCCGAAACGTGCCGGAGCGCCCGTTCCGCCTGCTCCCGTTGAAATAATTATTCCCACACAAACATCAGCGGGCGAAAGCGCTGTAATTGACGCTTCTGCCTCGGCCGCTGCAGAAAATGCCGAGTTAAACAGTACTGCCATCCATATCATTAGTTCAACAACAACCCAAACCCGAGCGATTCAGTTAAAACAGCAACTCACACAAATAGGATTCAAATTAGTTGATGTGCAAGTTACCCCCAATGCCAATATTGGAAAGACATCGGTAGTATTTTCAAAAGATATATCCAATAAGTTCAGGGAAAATGTTTCTGAAACTGTCAAAAAAATTATCCCAACATTTTCAGTCATAGAAAATGGTGATAATAAAACAATCACCATAACCTTAGAAACGATCTAAAAAATAAATCTTCTAGCCTCAGATTTTGTAAAAAAATACCCTCTTGACAACCACTGATCTGTATGGTCATAATAATTCATACACCATAAGGATTTATAAAAAATGAGAAGATTTTCTGCCCAAATGGGTTTTACGTTGATTGAGTTATTAGTTGTAATTGGTATCCTCGCAATTCTTCTTGCAATCACCTTAGTCGCAATTAACCCAGCAAAACAATTTTCCCAAGCAAACAACACCAAAAGAAGCGCAGATGTGAACGCGATTTTGAATGCCATTAATCAATACATGGCAGATAATAAAGGAACGCTCCCTCCGGGAATAACTTCAACTTCACAAACTATCCAATCAACGGCATTTAATACATTTTGCGCGGCCATCGTCCCGACCTACATTGCAGCTCTTCCAGTAGATCCATTAACAAATAATGGGGCAGCAGTACCTCAAGCCTCATGCACGGCAAGTACCTGGAATGCTGGATACACGGTACAACAAGTTGCAGGCAGTAATAGAATCACCGTATCTGCTCCAGCTGCCGAACTGAGCGCGACTATTAACGTAACTCGTTAGTCCAATAAATTTTTGTCATCAGTTTCTATTTCTCTTAAGTTCTTTTGTTGATTCAACCATATCCCACACGGTATACTTTTTTTTTGTAAAGGTATACTCCCACCAACCAAGAAAACGACTATATGCTTCCAAAAATACGACCAGAGGAATGTAAAAAACATGTGCTGGTTTGTGGTTTTCTCTCATAAATGAAAATAATGCGCTCAAAAGAATAGCACTTCGAAAAGTTGCTACCTCATAACTTTGTTCATGCTTAACTGCCAAGTGACCATTATAAATTCTTTTCCGCTGCTGAATAAAATCTGAAATAGTCGTTGGGCCTTTGTTGTATATTTTTGCTTCTGGCACATAGAGTATTTTATATCCTTGCCCACGAATAAGTGGTTCTATGTTTGCTTCATCTACACTTGATAACACGGGGATTCTTCTGAATATTTTCCGAAACGCTACAGCTTCTCCCATTTTTGGGTGAACCAAGGATATGCGATGGTGTAAATCCCACAATAAATGAGAAGCGAAGCCGCATATTCCGTCTGTTATTTTATTGACTGGGACTGGCCGCGCGCCTGTCATTCCGACTTCTGGATCGTTAAATTTGCCAACGAGCAATTGAATAGTTTGTGGAGGCAATAACAGGTCAGCGCCTAAAAGGACCACTATTTCGTTTTGCGATTTTTGAATAAACAAGTTAACCGCAGAAGCTTTACCTTCACGATTTTCCTGTTTTATCAGCCGAATACGTTTGTCTTGTCGATGATACTTTTTTACAATATCATACGTTTTATCAGTTGACGCAGAGACAACTACCAACATTTCTTGTATTTCTATGTTTTTTAATTTTTGTTGTAATAATGACTCGAGGAGTTGGGAAATATTTTTTTCTTCGTTGTATGCAAAGATTCCTACAGAACACGTCATCATACTTTTTTAGCAAGCACCAGATAGTTAAGATAAATTCTCTGAGATCTCGCAAAAAAATCCAAAATGAGGGATAAGTATGAAGCTAAGAGAAAAAAGGGATATATCATATAACTGAGAGAACGGGTTATAGTGTTTTTTTGAGCAAATTCAATAAGCGCGTCCATTCTAATCATAGTAATTGTTGAGAAGACTGAACCTTGATGTATAACCTCTACAATTTTACAATCGTTTGTTTTAAATAAATCTATAAGCGCATACTTAGTAAATCGGTAATAATCATGTTGCTCTTCATGGAGTCCTTCGATAAATGGAGCGCTTATTAAAATAAGTCCGCCTGGTTTGGTTACTCTTACTAATTCTGAAATCATTTTTGCAGGTTTTTTGTGGTGTTCGAGGACCTGAAATGAAACTGTGTGATCATAGCTGTTCGTAGCATAAGGAAGAGTGTAGTTTTTAGTATAGTCTTTGGTAAAATAGGTATCCGGTTTTTGTGTGTTGAATACTTGATTTTTAGAATAGGTATTTAAGTCGATTCCCATATATTTTTTTGTTTTTTTAAAGAGGAATCGGTAAGGTTTTTGTCCACAGCCAACGTCGAGTACACTTCCTTCAAATAAATATTGATCCGCGATTCTTTGAATATCTTTGAAAAGATACCATTTAAAAACTGCGTGGGGATGAATATAAAAGTGTAATTTTTGCATTGTTTTCTAGAGAGTGGCAATTATTCGTATTTGCCGCGAACGAATCATAACGCTCCAGAGGGTAGATAAGGTACTATACAATGGTTTTGGGACATATTGATAATAAAATCTGCTATACGGCACCCATGCGCGGGTGATGATTTTTATGGATTGTATGGTGTATCCACACTGGACAAAAAGATTTCCAAGCAACAGTGGAGTCCAGGTGTATAAATGGTGGTTAATATCTTTGGTAGTATATTTTTTTTGGTTTCTCCAATCATCAATTGGCACGACACAAATAAGTGTCCCGTTTTTTTTGAGATAGATTTTTAATTGCTTTAAGATACGGGCTGGGTTTTGGACGTGTTCAAGGGTGTGATGAGAAATAATGACGTCAAATTTTTTTTGGCTGGGTAAGTTATCGAGTTTTTCAAAAACCGTTATCCCTTTCTGTTGGGCAATCTCCCGGGCAACCGGGTTGATGTCTATTCCATATTTTTGGTTTCCGGGTAATCGTTCTAATATGTATCCACCACCGCACCCAAAGTCTAAAACTGTATCAGAGTTTTTGATAAAATTTTTATACATCCAGATGTCTTGCTTAGCGCCATATTCGCCGGCTTTTTTTTGCCAGGTGAAGTAGTCGTTGTCGTAATAATTATTTTTTCTCATTGTTTATTTGCTCAGGTACAGTCATTTCTTTTTAGCTATTTCGTAAAGAGTATATGAAGTTTTTCATATAGTAAATGGTAATTAAATTTAGATCGGATGTATTTTTTTATATCAGTTGATGGCTTTTTATTGTGTTTTATTACTTGTATAAGGGTACTTAAGAATTCTTGTTTTGTTTCTACCAAAAATCCATTTTTCTCATGGTCAATGATGTCATTACATCCGTGTATATTGTAACAAATAACCGGTAAGCCAAAACACTGGGCCTCGAGTAAATTATAAGGAAAACTTTCCCATTTGCTGGTACTTATATAGAGTTGATTGTTTTTGTAAATACTGGGTAGATAGTATTGTTGGATGTAACCAAAGTATCGTACATTGTTAAATTGGTTTGCAATTTCCACTACTTTTGGTTTTAATTCTCCGTCTCCTACAATGTTCCATATAATTTTATTTTTAAGGTCAGTATGGTTTATTTTTTGGATCAAGAACAGTAAGTCATCAATGCCTTTTTGTTCGGTGAGTCTTCCTACCCAGAGAATATTTATCTTATTGTTTTGCCATTTCTCAGAATATTTTTTGTGATGAGCCATTTGTTGATAATCATCAAAATCAAATGGATTGTATATTTTTACAATTTTTTTATATGACAGCAGTTTTGATAATCGTTTTTCATCGAAATTGTTAATTACATGCAATATGTTTGCTTGATTGATTAAGTTTTTATAGATGAATGAATTGTATAAAATATTGTGAAGAAGCGATTGGATGGAGTTTGTTTTGAGATATGTCATGGGGATGTGGAACCCGAGTATGATTTTTGGACGAGATCGGTTTCTAAAAAATAATGATAAGAGCACAACTTCTAACAAATTATTAGTGCTATAAATTACATCGAATTTTTTTAGTTCATTGCTGAGCCGTTCTAAACTCTCCATTTTTTGATAGGTAACAGGCCCTAATTTTTTTTGTATTGTTTTTTCTTGTTCTCGCAAAAATGAGCTTGACAAGTTTTTTTGAAAGTAGAATGAGTAGAAGAAAAGGATTTTTTTTATCAATTTTTCATTTGGGGTAATAATAGAAATTTCCAGATTCTTGTCGAGTCTTTTGAGTTGAGTCGCAGTTTCAAGGAGATATTTTTCTGTCCCTCCACCATGTTCTAACGGCATGTAATTAAAGAAACATATTTTCATTTCAAATTATTTTTTATCGCTTTTTTTTATTCTTGCCTTAAAGATAGGATTATCTTCTATGTCTTCTTTGAAATATGAATAATACTGAGTTTTGAGTTGATTTTTGGTTAGCTCATTTGTTTTACACCGATTATATAACTCAAACAATTGCGCGTAATAACTTTTCCAGATTTTATAATTCTCAATCGCTTTTTTCATCATGAGTATCGCAGTTGTACAATCCCCAAATGCCCGATATGAACTCAGTGCTATTCCTGAATACGCGCTTGAATTTTCGTAATCAATATCTAAAGCTTTTTTGTAAAATTCCAGCGCTATTTTAGGGTCATTATAATAAGATTCAATAAAATTTCCTACCCTGACATACGCATTGGCATATATCATGGGGATTTCTGGGGTGACCGTATTGTTTTCATAAGGGGCCAAATCTTTCCGTTTGGCTGGGTGCATTTTTTGTAATAGGGTGTTAGTTTCTTGTAAGTAGGTATTTTTAGACGGGATATTTTTTTTATCAATAAGTTCATATATCAGCCCTTTTGGCAGTAAATATGAACCTTCAACAGGAGTGCCTATATCATATGAAGAAAATATTCGCCTTTGTGTCTGTATTTGTTGCAGTGTTTTGTGAAGTACTCGAGACATGGGGACTGTGGGATTTTTCTCATGGTATTTGTTTATTTCATTGTCCAAAAAATAATTTGAAGCAACGCCAGGAGGATTAATAATATCTATATCTTTCCGTTTGTTTAAGACATAATGCACGTACCATATATTAAAAGCAGTTGTATCACCGCTTACATAAAGAACACTTTTATGCCGAAGAGGAGAGATAATATCCATTGCCAATGTATTACCAATGTGAGTTTTTGAGAGGTCTGTTTTAGGGAAATTATAAATTATAAGAAAGAGCGGTACAATTAAAAAATACCCAAGCAATATGGTACTGTACATTTTTTTGGGGAAAAACCGTTCTATACTGTTTTTCAAGAGCAAAAAACCAAACGGAACAAAAAACATAAAAATCACGTACGAAAAAATATAAAACCGCTCGGTAATTCCCCAGGCAGTAGTTGTGGTAATAAAAGGAGCTGCGTAATAAATAAAAAACGGCCCCGAAAGAATAAAACCAACAAGAAGGCTTGCAAGTAACCATTTTTGTTTTTTCCCAAGAAAGAGTATTCCTAACAATCCAATAAAACAAATTTGATACGAATAGGAATCAAAAAGCGTAGTGAAATAATCTTTCACTAAAATAAGTTTAATTGAAATGGGAACTTCATTGACAACTTTTGGTGCAATACCATAATCTTTTCTCAATAATAAATGAAGGAAATTTTTTAAAGATGTTGCGTTATCCCAGTTCATCACCGGATTTTTTGACGCTGCTAGTGGGACATAAAGATATACTGAAAATCCAAGTAATACTAACCCAATCAATGAAATAACTCTTTTTGGTGAAGCAAAAATAATTTTTATGTGTTTAGCTATTAAGATAAGAATTGACGGGAAAATAAGTATAATCGTTTGATGATGGGTAGCTGAGAGTCCTGCCAGGAATGCAAGGATATATAATGCCGAGATTTTTTTCTTTGTATAAAATTGGATTGCAAAATAGAGGAGCACAATAATAAAAAAATTATTCAGCGCAAAGACTTCCGGCATCTCGGTAAAAAGCCAAAAATAATATGAAAAAGCAAGTACAGAAGTGCTCAGTAATGAAATAAATAAACTTTTTGTCACCTCTCGACAAAATCTATAGTAAAAAATAAGCGCCCCTAACGATGACAGTATTGAAATAAACCCTATCTTTGAAACTGCCGGGAGGGTTCCGGGAAGATGAGACGCAATATATCCAAACAGAGAAAAAAGTGGATACCCAGATGGGTGCGCAACACCAAACACATATCCCGCTGTTACCAAATCCCCAATATCCCCACTATATACATCTCTGGTAAGATTGTGGGCATAGAGCACAAAAATCCCTAAGAAAAAAAGCGAAATAAAAATAGGTTGCAGGTTATGTATAAATTTGGCTTTATGGCGCATTGATAGAGTAATTGCTATTATAGCAAGAAGATATGCAATATATATACTCCTTATACTCAGGTTTACCAATAATGTATAATACCCAAAGGTTTGAACAGTGCCTTGATTCCGTGCAATTTCAAAGCGGAACGGTATAGTTGGGTTTTTAGGGTTATCATTCATAAGATTAGACTCTATAATCAGATAAATTGATGAGTATTGACTTTGGATAATATGGGTGATACGATCGATACTATGAGTCAGGCTAAAATATTGGTGGTCGAGGACGATGCCTTTTTAAGGGAAGTTTTCCTCGAAACACTTCAACGTGAAGGGTATGAAGTTGAATCAGCGGCGAATGGAAATGAAGGCCTCGAAAAACTCCAACAAGCAGGGTGGGATTTAGTACTCCTTGATATTATTATGCCCGAGATGGATGGATTGGAAGTAATGAAACGGATTAACGCCAGCGGTAAAGAAAAACCCTGTAAAAAAGTTATTTTTTTAACCAATCTTGACAATGATAATGTCTTAAAAGAAGCGTTAACCTTGGGTGATGGATACCTTATAAAAAGCCAATTAACTCCACCGGATTTAGTAAAAGAAGTAAAACTATTTCTTTCTTAAACTGTAACTGCAGCTAGTTTTTGGGCCTCTAACGTTTTTGTTTCTATTTGCTTTTCTTCAGGTTTATTCTCCACTATTTTTTGGTTTGCAATTTGTAAGGTAAATCGAAACGTTGTTCCTTTATTCAATCCTTCAGATTCAGCCCAAATTTTGCCCCCATGAAGCTCTATAATAGACTTAGAGATATACAAACCCAATCCTGTCCCTTGGGTATTTTGTTTGGTTAAATAATTATTTCCAATCATACCAAATTTCACAAACAATTTAGAAATATCTTCATTGCTAATTCCTAATCCCGTATCATGGACAGCTGTTTCAATAAAACCGTCTTTTTTGGTAAATGAAATAGTTATTGTTCCACCAGAAGGGGTAAATTTGAGTGAATTTCCCACCAGATTAATAAGGACTTGTTTGATTTTTTCTATATCAGCATTCACTGCTGGTAAGTTTTCCGGTAATTCACCAATAACTACACTGAGTTTTTGTTTTTGGGCAGTTGGCAAAACTTCTGCAATAACATCCTGGGCAAGCGTTTTTAAATTTACTAATTGTTTATTAATAATCATCCTCCCCCCTTCAATACGTGATACATTCAACATATCATTCACCAAATTAATAAGTCGATCAGTAGAAGAATAAGCCCGATCAATATACGCCATTTGTTTTTCGTTAAAGGTGCTTTTATCTTCCAACAAAAACCACAAATAATACTTAATAGCAGTCATCGGAGTCCTCAACTCATGAGAAGCAAGAGAAACGAACTCATCTTTGAGTTTATCAAGTTGCTGCAATCGATTATTTGCTATCTGTAAATTTCTTGTTACTGCACGAATTTCATTATCCTGTTTTATTACTAATTCGGTTGTTTTTTCAGATTTTATTTTTTCTTCCTCTAGGCGCTTAAATGATTCTTCAAGTTTACCAGCCATCATATTGAACGCGTTTCCTAATTCTTCAATCTCATCACCACTTTTAATTGCACTGCGAATATCGAGATGACCTTTTTCTAACGACTGTGTAGCTAATTTTAATAGCTTAATATTATGTGTTAAATTATTACTGATGAGAATGGAAATAGCCAGTAGCAAGAGAAAAGATCCTATAATAGTGATATAGGACATTTTACGAAGGAAATTAAGGAACGAAAATGCTTCAGAGGTTGGTTGTTCAAAAATAGTTAGCCAGTTGACATGGGGAACTTTTGCCGAATTAGCAATTACGGCAACATTATTTTCATTTCTGTATTGGTAATCCTTTATAGTGAGTTCCGTTGGGTTAAGTGTCGGGCGTGACATCAGATATCGTTCATTAGGATGGGCGATAAGCCTACCTTCATCATCAACTATGTATGCATGACCATGTTCACCAAATTTCGTTTGAGAAATAACATTCCATAATTTAGCAAGTTTTACCTGTGTTTTAATAACCGCAGCCCCAGACGCATTTTTTTTAGAGATTGGAGAGAAGAGGTCTATATAAGGTTCAGGTTCATCATTTAAAAAATAAACTTTTGATATTGTGGGTTTCCCTGCGAGTGCAGCTTGAAATGGTTTTGTACTGATTTCAAAACTTAATTCATTTTCAGATACTTTCTTGGATCTATCAAACTTGAGTAATTCCTTCCCGAACGAGCTTAAGAAAGAAATTTTTCTAATATAATCATTATTTTCTATTGCATAGACAGTAACTGTATCTATCCTATCGTTTTTGCTGCCATTAGCAATATAGATTTTTGCGAGTCCAGCATTATTGATATCAATATTAGTGAAAAAACTCTCAATTTTTTGTGCAGCTTCGTTCGCTTTTTCATTTTGGATACTACTTATATGAGCAGCTATATATCCGTTTATAAGATTGAAACCAATAATTTGTATGAACGTAGAAAGCACTACTAAAACAGCAAACCCGAAAAAAAGTTTGACACCGATACTTTGTTTTTTAAATCTAGTAAATATTGGCATCTTAACCAGTATAATACAATTTTACTAGTATTGAGAAGGGGATCTCTGAAAAGGCATAGATGTAACTTTTATTATTGAAACCATTTTTGTTTTAAATCTTCTAGAATTCCTTTTTGGTGAAGTGCCGCAAGGGCTTTATTAATTTTTGTTATTAATTCAGTATTGTCTTTTCTAAAAACTATACCGTAATATTCAAACGTGAATGGATCACTCGCAATCTTAAAGGCTTTATTTTTGCTGACGATACCCTTTGCATTCGGTAAGTCTGTGATGATGGCATCAATATTCCCCACTTCAAGTACTTTTGCAGCTTCTTCAAAGTCTTTAAACCTAATTACCATTCTTTCTTTTGTATACTTTAATGCTTCTGTTTCGTTTGTTGTTCCTTGTTGGACACCCACTTTCTTTCCAGAAAGATTAGTAGTTGATGTAATGTCAGTTGTCGTTTTTTTTGTGATTATAACTTGTCCTGCGTTAAGATATGGATCTGAAAAACCATATTTTTGTTTTCTCTCATCAGTAATAGTAACTGCTGAAATAATCATATCAATCTGTTTTTGTTCAATAGCTGGGAAGAGGTTGTCAAAACCGATATTTTTGAATTCTACTTGTGCTCCTAATTCCTTAGCCATAAAGTAAGCGAAATCAATATCATATCCGGTAAGCATTCCATTTTCTATATATTCCATTGGTGGAAGAGTAGGATCAGTACCAATAATCAATTTAGTAGGTTGAGCAATATTTGTTGTGTTACTAGAGATGGAATTAGTTATACTTTTTTTTTGAAGCTGCATATTAAAGTACCACGTGAATAACGCACTCCCTAAAATAACAAGAATGATACTTAAGAAAAGGAGAACGCGAAAGCGGTGAGAAGACGAAGCAGGAGGCGCAGAATGGGGAGACTTAACCTTATTAACCTCGTTATCCGAAGCTAAATTTGAAGAAGGAGATAATTGATTTACCTCATCCATATATAAATATACTATAACATACTCATCATTACTTATTTTAAATTACTTGTCAAGATGGATAATTTGGGCTTTGTGCAGTATAAAGGAACAATTACCTTACACCGATTAGCGCGTTAAAATCATGATCTACTTCTTCTGGATGTTCATCATTATAATAGTCACCTGGTATCGTAATCCGAATACGGTCCGGAGTTTCAGGATAAAATGGGTTAACTTCATGTGGATGGTGTCCATTAAAAATAACAGCAATTCCTTGTCGTGGGGCCAACGTTGCTAATGCAGTAGTACGTGTTTTATCAGACCAAATAAGGGTTTCTCCCCCTTCGGATTCTTTTAACCCAACAACACCAAGAAGGACAGTTGCAGGATTACGGTCAACATGTGGTTCATATCCGCCCTCCCTCGTGAGATTCATGTTAAGAGAATGAGCTTTGTCCTCACCGAGTTTATATGAGTCATCTCCCATAAGTGCGGCTACAATGTCTCTAAATTCATTTTCATAAAGGCCCGCCAACCAAGGCAATTTTTCTTGAATTTTTTGTCCGTTGGTTGGATGGTAAACTGTTTTAAACTCAGATGATGCGAGTGATGTAGATACAGATCCACCAACTATGACTTTTTCCGGGGCTAGTTGTGCTAATTCTATTACTTTTTGGTACCAATCAGGATCAGCTTTCTCTAGAAGAAGATTAACATCAACAGTCCATGCAATACCAGGCACAATCTCTTTAATCTCCAAGCCTGATGTTGGGTCTTTCTGTAAGCCTCCTGGAGTAGCCATACCAATATTATACTATAAGTCATCTGTTTTTGCAATAGGTATTTTTGGGTTATCTTACCCTATTAGTAAACAATCTGTAAAAAGAAGCATGTATATCAGTTGTTTCTCTAAAAACTCGTTAAACCATACAGATCCATGGAGTTTCTAAACATATTTGTAAAACCTGAAAGCAAACTTAATATTGATGATGCTACGGTCTATAAATGAATAGACAACTCTTCCTGTCACAGTGAATAATGATTCTTATGTCATCAAATACTTTTTCAATATTTTTCTCCTCTGATATAATCTGTATATGGGAATTATTTTTGCGCTTCTCACATGCATATTACTTGGAACTGCAAACGTCCTGCTCAAGAAGAGTTTCAAGGATTTCCCACCTTCAGTCTCTTTCTTCATTCTTTCTATATTGTCTATACTCATATGGATGCCCATAGGATTGTTACTTGGTGTTCAATTTAACCAACTTCTACTTGGAACCTTTGTTGGAATTATGAGTGCAATACTTGGGCAAGCAATTTATATTTATGTACTTGAAAAAGGCGAGATAAGCATTACCGCTACGATTCTATCCAGCTTCTCGATTTATACCATAATTTTCTCTATGATTTTTAACGGAGAACGACCTGGATTAACCACTTTAATATTTATTGCTCTTACTATACTTGGAACGATTATAGTATCTTTACCTGAACGCTTCAAAAGCAAAGAACTGATGAAAGTAAATGTTATTCTATGGGCAGTTTTTGCAGCGGTATGTATCGGCGCTGCAGATACACTAACCAAATTCTATATTAATCAAGCTACCGTTGGGTCGTTTCTCTTCTATGTGTCCTTTGCCCAATTATTCGTAAGCTTCATTTATTTAAGAATGGAAAAACAACCATTAAAACAATTCCAAGATATATTTCGTAAACTCGGTGAGTATAAATTTTCACTTTTGGGGAGCCTTTTTATTGCTCTTGCTACTATGTTTCTCTTTCTTTCATTCAATTTTACTCTTGCTTCTATAGCATCACCTATTGCAGCAAGCGCTCCTATCGTTACCGTTATACTTGCGCTTGTTTTTCTAAAAGAGAAGATTACACCGAAAAATAGGATTGGACTTATCCTTGTCCTTATCTCAATAATATCGATCGGTATCGTAAACCCGTAGAATCAAGAGAGTTTATCTATCATTTACGTTATCTTGCTTTTGCAATAATTGCTTTACTAATTTGGGCAGACCGAATTTATTTAATTCTCCCCATGAATACTTAAGAAACCTACTTCACCTTGTACCATAAATGGAGGAAAACCTTATTTCTTCCTCTTCATCTCATCATATGCCCAGCGAAATGTTTCCAGCCCGCCATTTAATAAGATGTTTTTAGTTAAACCAGCGACAGATGCAATGTTAAAATATGCTAAACCAGCTTGCCATCCATGCTTTGACCCAATGTATAACGCTACGCCGTAAAATGGCAATTCCCAAGCAAGATGATACTTCAGAGCTCCTTTCACTGCTTCACGCCTTTCATTATCAACTGCATAATCATATTCGACTTTGGACCAAGGATCGAGACTAACTCCTGTTCTTATAAGAAAATCTGCATTGAGAAATGAATTACGGATAAGAATACCAGCCAGACTTCCGTAAAGAAGAAGAGTAGCTCCTCCAACTATCCAAGGATCATGAGGTAAATACTCTTGCACATTGATTTGAGGAATCACCGCCGCTACCCCAGGTATATGAGAAATAAGCTCATTTCCTACGGCGAAGACCGAAGTAATAAGAAATTCTAATTGCCCTCTTTTTTTCGCCTTTTGTATCATTTTAGGGGAGATACCTGTCAACTCTTGCAATAGATTTTTATCTTCCAGTTTACGAAAGTCATTTGCAGCAGCTCTAACTTTCGCTCGCATATCTTTACTGTCCCAAAGTTGTGCTTTGTCAAAAATTTTATTTTTCCCATATTCAAGTACTGGTATCATCTCTTTTGCTCGACAATCATAGTCTTGTTCTCGAAGTGATTTTCCACCACAATTTTGTTGTACTCGTACATGTGCTTTTAGAAGTTCTTCTATTCCTTCCAAAACGATATCTGTATCCGGATATCGTTTTCCTTGATTTTTTGCCAACTCCTTTGAAACTTTTTTACAGTTTTGCAAAAGTAATCTTGAATAGACTGCTTCGGCTGCAAACCTCTGTTCTTGGTTAAGGACTTTGGTTGACGTTTCCCATTTAGGAATAGCTTCTTTCATTTCCTTTACCCTTTCGGGAGTGAGGCCAGTGCGCTTATAGAGAAGATCCAAGTAAAACTCCCCTAACTCTCTCGTATCTTTTACCGCCTGTAGCGTGGTATACCGTGCATGAATAGTGTCCCATTTTTGTGCATTTGTAAAAATCTCATCTTCTTTTGCTTCAAGTGTAAAAGCCATTTCTCGCGCTTGTCTTGTCCAAGCCTGTCCCTTATCTGGTATTTCTTTTTGAGAATAAGTGTCATAGGCATCAAGAAGTTTTCTGATATTTGTTTCTCTCCATTTTGGAAGAGGGGCATGAACATGATTCCTACAATACCTCAGAAGCATACCGGTAAAAGCTATCTCTGCTGCCTTTTTTGGAGTAGGGATGTGACTTGCTTCCTCTGCAGGTTGTGAATATATTTTACGCAACTGGGTCATATGCAAATCTAAGGTTAATTGTGAGTCTTTTTTCAACAATCGTTTTTGGCTGTATTTGTTTTAAAGAAAGTTTTTAGATAATTTATTGCTTTGTTAGTATCAAATTTTTTACAAGTACGTATGTCTGCGGTTACATATTTACATTTTGCAATTGTATGAAAGCAAATATGTGATTCTTCAATCACCACAAACCTAGACCATCCACCTGGATCCGGGATCTTTAATATTATTTCCTTCTGTGCATATAATATATGGTTTAATCATTTTTCTCATTCCAAGATATGAGGGAAGTTCATGGAGCTTACATATAAGGTTCGTATCCTCCAAAACCACAGGATTACAATCTGTTGCATCGGACATTAGGTGAAGGCCAGACGGAACATTTACTGTATTTTGGGTCATATATAAATTGTACTGTCGCGACAATCTAAAATGCAACACCTAACAGTAGTTTACTGCAGGTAATTATAATATATCCTGTAGTTTATCTGTCAAGAGCAAAAACAAGATCTACTAGAGTTTAATTCTATCAATATAGTAGTTACAGGTTGATTTTCTGAGTTGAATGTTTTTATATTATTGATTTTATAACGTATTTCTACCTAATTCTTCTCTAAATTAATTAAAAAATTCTTTACCGCAGCAGATATTGCTTTCGTGTTTTCCTCGTTTTCTTTTGTAATCGGAATGATCCAAAAATGCGCGTGAGGGTCTTTTAATTTTAAACTCATATTTAGAACTCTAAAAGCATGAGCGATTTGCATGCTTTTTTGCGAGTATTCTTTTAGTAATTTCCCTACCTCTTTGTATTCATTCTCATTTAAATCAGCCATATGCTCGACATGTCTTTTTGTTTTAATAAAAAAAAGCCCGTTTTGTGTAAGATCGGGGGAGATATCTATTTGCCAATATTTTGACTCATGTTCTATATATTTTTTATTTTGATTGAAATCGCACACGATACATTTAGTTGCACTTACTTCGTTTACAAGGAGATTTGGCATATCTATCCAGTTCTCAAAAGAACTGTCATGAAGATAATAATATACAAAAATTCAACAAATTTCATTGACATTCTTGTCAATTGACAAAATTGTCAAAACGTTAATTAGGAAATGAGGAGTGTGTTTATAGGAAATTTTGAGGGATGATTGAATTACGGATTTATACTTTTCTTTGCAGATCTATGAGTGATTGCAATTTTTCGTGAAAAACGTTTGTATTAGTATATTTCATTAAATGATCAATAAACGGTTGTGTAATCTTTGTGAGTCTTTCCAATTCATCATTTTTTCCTGCTTCACGTAAATAGAAAAACTCTTTTTCCAAATTACTTATTAAATCAAGTAATTGATGAGAACTAACAAATAAATTATCAATTTTAAATCCTTTTTTAGAATTCATATCTTGGTTGAGACAATAAAACAAATATTCTTCTTCTGATGGGTTTATTTGAAGTGTTTTGCAAAAAATGTGCAATTGGCACGGGGTAAATAATCTACGTCCCTTTAATACTCGAGACAATATACTTGCATCAAAATTCCCATAATTTGCTGTATCCCAAATAACCGATGAGAGTTTGTTGAGCGTATATCCATTTCTAAAGATAATTTTCCCTTTTGTTTTCTTATAATATCTTGTTAAGGCAAGAGGCAGTAAATTCATGGGATTAAGTGCGTTTATAACTGGTAATTTTTTGTGATGTTTTATTATTGTTAATATTTTTATGAGCAGAGGTGAGATGGAGCTTTTTTTTATGCACAATTGAACGCCGGATTTTATTAATCTTAGCCTCCAATTTTGCAGTTTCCTTATGTAACTCTGCAAGTATTTGATTTATTTCTGAATATTTATTATCCACAATTTACCTATAACATATTAATTTAATTGTGTCAATTATTTGATAATACTATTTGATGATATATTATGATATAATTTCGTATGATATGACAAATTCAACTTTGGGCGGTTTATTAAAAGATTACCGTTTACAGAAAGGAAAATCTCAGCTAGATATTGCCTTTTCTTTAGGATGGAAAGAGACTTCAAGGTTGAGCAGAATTGAGCAAGGAAAGACAGAAACACCAGCCCGTGAACTCATTGATAAAATAATAGAAGTTATCGGATTGGAAGAAGAGGAAAAGAATACATTACTACTTACAGGAGGGTATTTACCCACTGCAAAAGAAATAAAAAGAGTCGTTCAGGAAACTGAACCAATACGGCAGGGGTGGCCGTATCCGTGCACTTTATACGACTTTACTTGGAGAATAATAAAGAAAAATGCACAAAATATTCGAGTATATCAGCTTTCCGAAGATCTAATTAACAAAATCGATAAAAATCATCTGCGCATTTTAGATCAGATATTTCTTTTACCCATTGAAAACTACAAGATCTTGGAGGACAAGAATCCCAAAAAATTTCATGCCTTTTTAAGGACTGTTGTTTCACAATTTAAGTACGAACATAGCCATAGAACAAATGAGAAATGGTATATAGAACATATTAAAAAACTAATGGACAGTAAATTATTTAGGGAAATATGGTCTACCATAAATATAAAATTCACAGGCAATGACGTTGTCAATAAATTTGCCATTGAAATTATTGTAAATCCTGAAGATAGTAGAAAACTTTTAAATTTTTACTTGTTCGTAGTGCCCGTCATAAAAGATCCAAGGTTTGAAATAGAATTAATGGTACCTGCAGACCTTGAAACTTATCAATTCTTCCAATAAATCTTCATCAAATAGTATTATCTGTCAATGTGCTCGAGAAAAATGAGTTATTTTCTAATTTAGAACTATATTATTTGTATAGCACCTTCAGAAATGTCTGTCAAGTATTTGATAGCAAATTATTGAATTTGCTTATGGGGCTTCGAAGATTTTCGCGGTATCTTTATCAGCTGGATAACATAAAACAACCTGGAAGCGAGGATCGTTTATAATCTTTGCTGTAGTTAGATGAAAGCTTAAAGTTTTTTTCTTCCCAGATTGTAAAATTGTCATTGTTTTATATTCATAATCGAAAAGTTTTTTGTGATACATACTTTGGTCTACCTTTGGCCACATTTTTCGAAAATCATCATATTTCATTAAATATTGAATTAATTTTTTGTACCATGACTCGTTTTGATATTGTTCATTTTCTGTTTTAAAGGATGCTATTTGGGCGACTTGAAAAGACTTAAGATTTTTTTCATCTTCACCTTTCATGATCTCCACAGTCAATTGATTTTTAGGTAAAAAAGGGAATTCAAGAAAGTTAGGCTTGACATTTTTTACCCAATTTTTTTTTGATTTTGGTAACCCTAGCGCCTGTAATGTTCCGATATTGGTATACAACCAGCGAAAGGAGAAATCCATGAGATATGCTGGATAGATCCAATTATCGATTTTTGGACTAATTACGGTAGTAATTTTTTCGATTTCCTCCTCTGTTGGTAAATAACCCCCAACAAATAAAAAGTTTCCTTTTTCTTGTTCATTCAAAACTAAGGCATCTATTACTTTCTCTATTGTTTCTCTTGTGGGTTTTCCAACTCGTCCTTGTTCGATTTTAGAAATCCTGCTGGTATCCTTCCAACCGATTTTCAAAGAAACTTCAACTTGAGATAGCCTTTTCTTAATACGGTAATCCTTTATAAGTCCTCCAATAGTTGCTACAAGCATATGATTATAGTGGTAAGCATGGTATTTGATTATACCATAGCTTACTTTTGAGGTTATAAATAATATTATCTGTTAAAGTGCATTTTAATTTCCTCTAATGATTCTGGCAATTGTTGCAAGTATAATAGTAAAAAAAGTAATGAATAGGAATGACAAAACTGTCAGGAATCTTGACAAGATATTTGATAAAATGAGCCCAACATGAAAACATTTGCTGAGCTTTTTAAGAAGTATCGGCTTAAAGCGGAGTTTGAAACGTTTGCCACATTTGGTAATGCTCTGTCTGAAAAAGGGTACTACTATGAAGACAGCATATTTTCACATTGGCAAAAAGGAACACGAATCCCTAACAATCGTCAACTCATACTTACTATCCTCCAAATTTTTATTGAAAAAGGAGCGATTTCTTCAGAAGAAGAAGCAAATGAATTTATAGAATCAACAAAATCAGGATTTTTGACTGCAGAAGAAAAAGAAAAGTTTCATATCAACCAGCTCACAAAAATTCCATTCCAAGTACCCAGTGAAACAGCTCATTTTTCCGGAAGAGAAGAAATAATTGACAAAATTAAACAAGAGCTGACATCTGGAAAAACTTTCTTGCTTCATGGACCTCCCGGAGTAGGAAAAACAGCAATGGCAATACACTTAGGATACGTATTGAAAGATAAATTTCCCGATGGTGTTTTATGGTATAAAGTTGATTCTTCGAACATAATGGATATTTTGCTTTCCATGGCTCATTTGTTTGGAGAAGATATCAGTACTATTAAAGATGGAGAAGTAAGAGCTTCTATTCTAAGAACGTTATTATCAAAAAGAAAGTTGCTGTTATTTTTTGATAATGTTACGAAAAACGACAAAATACACATATTATTACCAGGTTCTCCTTCTTGTTGTGTAATTTTTACCTCTCAAGAAAGTTCATTACATATTCCCTCTGAATACACTTCGATTAAAATAAATGTATTAACACACCAAGAAACATTGCTTTTATATAAAAAAATATTTAATAAGATTTATGTATCAAAACACAAAAAAGATATTCTAGCTCTTGGTAAAAAAGTAGGAAATTTGCCCCTTGCTGTTAATCTTATTGCTACGTATTTAAAAAAGTTTGGTATATCTCCCCAGGAATATCTTCTGCAATTGAATACGGATTCCTTGTATTTAAAATCGTTGACCTATGAAGATAAAAATTTGTCTCGTACTATTTCTATTAGTTTTAACAAACTGGATACACTTACAAAAAATATTTTTGTTTCTTTAGGGGTATTCGAAGGGAAAGATTTCTCTGTAGAAGCAATAGCATTCGTTAATAATACTTCTGTTTCTCAAGCTGAAAAAATCCTTCAGCAGTTAATGGATATTTCGTTTGTTGAGAAATCGAGCGATAAGCGTTTTCGTATTCATCCTTTGCTAAGAGTTTTTGCCAGAGAGCAGATAAAAGATTCATTGATATATCTTCGTGCAGCGTTTTATTATGAGCAGGTATTGAACTCTTCGCATAACGAATACTCCAGGAAAGTTCTCATGCAAGAAGTAGATAATATCATTTACGTTTTTAAAAAATGCTATGAATATGAGTATTGGGATCAAATTATTACCCTTTGGAATCCTATTGAAAAGATGTTGTCAAATAACAACGAAATTAAAAAACTCCGATCTCTTGCGCAAACCATTGATACTACACCTAAAATTAATAATCTTCAAAAAATACTCACGATATTTACATTTTTATTTTTAATTTATTGGGGGATTTTTTATTTTGGATACAAACCAACACTTGTTATGAAAAATATCATTTCCCTTTTAGTTGGTATTATAGCGCTTTTAGATGGTTTTGTAGGGATTATAGTTTCAAAACCTTGGGGCATATTTAAAACTAATATAGGGAAAGCAATACTTTTTATTTCTACTGGTTCGTTTCTTTGGGGAGTTGGAGGTGTTATGTGGGGGTACTATAATTTTTTCCTCAATATCGCGGTTCCATATCCATCATATGCGGATTTAGCCTATTTTCCGGGGTCTCTTTCTTGGGTTATTGGAATTATTTATTTATCTCGTGCAACAGGTGCAAAAATTGAAATAAGAAAAAAGAAAGCAAAGCTCTTTCTTCTTATCATTCCTTTTATTATTATGATTTTTTCATATTATTTTATACTTTTTGTCGTAAAAGGTGGAATTATCTGGTCTACACCTATAAAAACATTTTTTGATTTAGCATATCCTAGTATTGATATTATTATCTTAACTATTGCTTTTATAATTTTTGGATTATCCGTAAACTTTTTAGGCGGAAAATACAAATTATCAATTTTTGCTATCTTGTTGGGTTTTGTCTGTATGTTTGTGGCTGATTTTATTATCTCATACAAAACTTCTTTGAATATGGAAATAAATGCAGGTATTTCTGATATGATATTTACCGTTTCGTTTTACCTATTAACCTGGGGAGCCTTGAGCTTTTATTTAACTCCACGGAAAACAATAGTAAAGTATTAAAAAAAAATTAATAAAATCTACTTTTTTAAGTTGAACGAAAATCTTTTTCCAAATCATGCTCGATTAAAAAGTACGAAATAGGAATGACAAAACTGTCAGGAAAGCTGACTCTATATTTGCTAGAATGAGGCCAGTATGAAATCATTTGCTGAGCTTTTCAAAAAATACCGGCTCAGAGCAGAATTTGATACATTTACCGCATTTGGAAATGCTCTTGCTCAAAAAGGGTACTACTATGAAGATAGTATTTTTTCTCGGTGGCAAAAAGGAACTCGCATACCTTCTGATCGGCGGTTGATTATCAATATTCTTCAAATTTTTATTGACAAGGAAGCAATTAGATCACAAGAAGAAGCAAATGAATTTTTGGCATCAACTAAATTAGGGTATCTAACGAGCGAAGAAAAAGAAAAACTTCATATAAACAACCTTATCCGCAAACCTTTTCAGGTACCAAGTGAAATAGCATATTTTACCGGTAGGGAAGAGACTATTAAAAAAATACAACACGATATTACCTATGGAAAGGTTTATATATTGCATGGCCAGCCAGGTGTAGGGAAAACCGCCCTTGCAATCAAATTGGGTCATATTTTAAAAAATAAATTTCCAGATGGAGTTTTGTGGTATAAAGTTGACTCTTCAAATATAATGGATATTTTATTATCTATTGCACGTTTATTTGGTGAAGACATTAGTAACATTAAGGATATCGAAGTTCGCACTTCTATTGTACGGACGCTGTTGGCAGATAAAAAAATACTGCTCATTTTTGATAATGTTAATAAACAAGATAAACTTCATTCATTACTCCCTAATACTTCATCGTGCTGCGTTATATTTTCTTCCCGCGAAAGTGAACTGAATATTACAACTCAGTGTACATTAATTTCGGTATCTATATTTACACCGGAAGAAGTGCTTAGTCTATTTGAAAAAATTTACAATAAAAACTTTGTTCTACAGTACAGAAAAGATATTCAGGAAATATGTAAAAAAGTGGGAAATTTACCACTTGCTATTCGAATGATTGCAACACACAGTAAACAATTTTTTGTGCCTCTTAAAACTTACATAAAAGAACTTAATGAAGAAACTCTAGATTTACAAACACTTACATACGAGGATAAAAATCTATTCCGTGCAATATCTATTAGTTTTAATAAGTTAGAGAATCAAGCAAAGAATGTTTTTATATCATTAGGTGTATTTGAAGGAAAGGATTTTTCTCTCGAGACCGTAACTTTTATTAATAAACTTCCGATCTTAAAAACAGAGCAAGTTTTTAGACAATTGCTTAATATATCTTTTATTGAAAAATCAAGTTCAAAAAGATATCGTATCCATCCGATTATGAAAATGTTTGCAAGAAAACAAATTAATGATTCCTCTATATATTTACGTGCAGCATTCTACTATGAAAAACTATTATCAGAAGCCCAAGAAAAGCACTCATATAAAATTTTAATTCAAGAGGTTGATAATATTATTTATATTTTTAAGAAATGTTATGAATTTGGGTATTGGGATGAAATTATAACTTTATGGAATCCAATTGAAAAATTCTTATCAGATATAAACGAAATTAAGAAACTACGCATTTTAGCAGAAACAATTGATACTCAGCCAAGTATTAATACTCTACAAAAAATCCTGAATTTATTTATGTTATTTCTATTGGCGTATTGGATAATACTATTTTATAGTGGTCTGAAAACTAGTTTTTGGAACTATCTTTATTCGTTATTATTTAGCTTAATGGCTTTTATTGGAGGATTTGTTGGATTTACCCGCTCTAAACATTGGAGGCTTTTCAGCAGTAATGTTGGAAAAGCAAGATTTTTTATATCTGCTGGTTTGTTCAGTTGGGGATGCGGGGGTATAATCTGGGCTTATTACAATTTTACTCAAAATATTGATGTCCCTTATCCGTCCGTGGCAGATGTTAGTTATTTTCCTGCATATTTCCTTTGGTTTGTTGGTGTTATTTATCTTTCACATGCTACTGGAGCAAAATTTGAACTAAAAAGAAAACGCAGCAAATTATTTCTTCTCGTCATTCCTTTCTTTATCACAACCTTTTCTTATTATTTCTTACTTTTTATTGTTAAACGGACATATGTTTCGGAAACACCAATAAAAATATTTTTAGACCTTGCGTATCCATCAATGGATATAATTATTTTAACATTTGCGATCATTATTTTCGGTCTATCAGTGAATTTTTTTGGAGGAAAATATAAATTATCAGTCTTTGCTATTCTTTTGGGTTTTACATTTCTGTATGTAGGAGATTTTCTATTTTCATATACTACATCTCTAAATATATACTTTACCGGTAACTTTGTTGATTTATCTTTTTCAATTGGTTTATATTTATTAAATTTGGGAACCCTGAGCTTTTATTTAACACCAAAAAGGAATAAAAACAATTTGGACCAACAAGATGTGGTACCGTTTACAAGAATTTCTAAATTAATCAGAGGTTCTGGATCGAGCCGAACTCGAATGCGGCAATCTAGAATGACTGCTCAGATATAAGAAATTTACTTCTTCAGCTCTCCCTTAAACCAATCCACCCACGGATTCCCTGAGGGGTTTTGGTCTTTGAGAAAGGCCAAATAGAGGGTAAGATAGCTGCCGTAGGAAAGCACTTCCAAAAAATCATCATAGAGCGTTTGGCCGCTGCATTCGAATTCAAATACTTTGTGATTATTCTTTTTTATTACTTCAACCGTAAGCTCCATACGTTTGGTGTTTTGTTTGGAATAATTCAATGACTTGAGGACTATAAAATATAGTTTGGAATCATCGGGGAATTGGAGGCCTTCCATAAGGTGATGATTTAAATCGGGAACTAAATAAAATGCGGAAAAAAACTTGCTTGTTTCATTAAACTGGTTTCTTAAAATCTGTGCACTGCCTGATAAATGTTCGGCGGCTACTATAATTGGAATCGTATCTTCAAAATCGCGGACATCATTCATAGCTTTGTTTTTAAAATCCTGCATTTTATCTTTGAGTCTTGTTATCGCATCACTGATTTCATGGGCTTCTATGGTAATCAATCCAATTTTGTTCAACAATCCAAGCAAACCTAGGACAGTGTACCCATTTCCTAGGCGGGGAGTGCCGGCTGGGTTTAGTTTGCCATCGAAAATGTAGGCAGGAATATTATTTGTCTTTGCAAATTCTGCTAATTTGCCGCCATTGGTAAGAACTACCATTTTGGCTTGCTTTTCTTTAGCTTCTTCGGCGCACGAAAGAACTTCTTCGGTTGTGCCAGAATAACTGGTTAATACAACTAATGTGTGGGTATTTACATAGTCGGGGAGATGATAATCAGAAACAATTTCTGAAGGATAAGGCATATTGCGGCCGATTAATGATTTAAGAACTAATGTTCCATTGATTGAAGCGCCCATACCGCAAAAAATAATATTCTGAATGTCTTCAACTTTGTAAGGAATCTCTAGCTCATTTACCTGGTTCCAAGCGGCCTCGTATTGTTGAAGCATGAGATCGGTGGATTGGAGCGCGCCTTTGGGGTCTATTTTTTTGATTTCTTCAAGATCGTTCAGGTTGTGCATGGATAGTTAGGCTTCTCCTCGTTCTTTTTTGCGTTGTTCTGGGGTTTCGTCTGGGCGTTTGTAGTCATCTTCGAGACGCCAGGTTATTCCGGCTTCTGGAGTTGAGACTTCTATCACGTCGCAATCGGTGACTGCTTGATGCCGGTGGCGTTGGCCTACAACGGTGGTATAGCCTTTGCCTTTTTCGAGTCTAATTGTCTCAAGTTGTCCATTGGTATTTTCAATAATCAAATTACACTCTCCATTTACTAACCAATATGATTCTTGTTTGGTATCATGGGCTTGCAAAGAGAGGCGCTTTCCGGCATCAATATGTAAAACTTTTCCCATGTAAGGCATGCCTTCGGGAACCCAGTGCAATTCATAGCCCCAGGGTTTGTCTACTTTTTTAACGTATCCTTGGTTGGTGAATTTTGATTTGTCGAATTGGTTGGGGTCAAACATAACTATCCGCGTAATTGTTGTTCTATCTTAGTTACTCTCCGTTTTAAATTTTCTAATTCTGCCTTTTCTGCTTTTGCTTTATCTGCACTGGCAACTATTTGCATATCTGCTTTCTCATATTCTTCAGTTAAAAACATTTTTAATCCTTCAATTTCATTCTTTAAGTCGTCTTTAGTCGCGAATTTTTGTTCAAAACGGTTTTCAAAGGAGCGCAAATCATTTTTGGTTGCAAAATTTTTCAGGTCATTTTTGGTTGCAAAATTTTTCAGGTCATCTTTGGCCGCAAAGTTCTTTGCATCACTTTTCGTCAGCATCTCGGATGAAAGCTTAATTACTGTTTCTTGGAGTTTTTGTAACGTTTGGAGAATCTTTTTATCCATAGTACGTACTGTACTCTTTTTTCTTCATTGACTCAATATGATCTACTGACTTAAAATACATCAACTTTTATAGTCTTTAAAATTTCTTCAAATTTGCCGGCGGTGTCTTTTTCGATTGCTTCTGCTTCTTGCATGAGTTGGTCTTTGGTTTTTTCTTTGAGGTTTCCTTTTACTGCAGTGTAATATTTCATTTTAGGTTCTGTTCCGGAAGGTCGTGCATGGACAACAGAACGTTCATCTTCAGTAAAGAAAAATGAGATCATATCGCCTTTATCCCAGGCTCGTGTCTCGATCAATTCATTTGTTTGGCCGTCACGTAATTCACCGGTAAGGCGGTCGAGAATTCGTACTACTTTTCTGCCTGCGATTTCTTTGGGAAGGTTCTTTCTCAACTCTTTCATGGCTAAATTCATTTGGTCAAGTGCTCCAAAGCCCTCAATCAATTTATAATAAAGTCGTTCGGCGTAGTACCCATATTTTTCGTAAATTGATTCAAGCAAATCAAATGGAGTAAGATTATTATCTTTGCAATAGGCTGCCATTTCGGCGGCAATGACTGCGGGAGTTTCGGCTCCTTTGTCTCGATACGCGTTTCCAAATAAGTACCCAACGCTTTCTTCTGCTGCAAAGATGAAATGCTTGTCTGCTGGTAAATGTTGAATTCTGTCTCCGATAAATTTAAATCCGACTAACAAATCTCCAATTACTTCTACGCCAAAACTTTCCGCGACATCCCTAAACAGATCGGTAGTCACTGAAGTTTTTATCATGACTGGATTTGAGGGAAGTTTGTTTTGTTTTGAAAGCGCGTCAAGAATAAAAAATGCCATGATAACTGCGCCCTGATTTCCGTTTAAGGGTGTCCAATTGCCTTGTTTGTCGGGGACTGCCATGCCCAAGCGGTCTGCGTCTGGATCAGAAACTAAGACGATATTTGCGTTAACCTTTTTTGCAAGTTCTATAGCTTCTTCATAGACAGCGGGAAATTCAGGATTGGGGAAGTGATTTTTGACATTTGGGAAATTTCCATCCATGGTCATTTGGCTTTCTACTAAGGTGATATCATTAAATCCAAGCTCTTTTAAAACCGGCAATACCGATTGAGACCCGACTCCATGAAGACACGAGTACACAATTTTAATATTCCGTTTTGGGTAAATTGATGCCGCTTTTGCAGCTTGGGCAAATTTTTTGTCAACTTCTTCAGGAATATACTTGATGAGCCCTTGTTTAAGGCCTTCTTCAAAAGATATTTTTTTGATTTCAGTTACGCCTTTAAATTCTTCTTCGATTAATTTCCCAACATCGGGAAGGACTTGGACGCCGTTTTCGTCATACACTTTATAGCCATTAAATTCAGGTGGATTATGGCTGGCGGTTAACACAATTCCACCCACGCATTTGAGTTCCCTTACGGTAAACGAAAGTTCAGGGGTAGCGCGAAAATAGTTAAACGTATGCACTGGAATTCCATTTGCGGCCAACACCCGGGCGGTTTGTTTCATGAATTCTTCTGAATTATTCCTGCTGTCATAAGCGAGCGCGACGCCATGTTGGACTTGTGAAGATTTGTGTTTCAGTAAATATTGCGCATATGCTTGGGAAGCCCAGCGAATGATGTAATTGTTTAACCGGTTAGTCCCAATATCCATAACGCCGCGGATTCCGCCTGTTCCAAAAATAACTACGCGGTAGAAACCATCCATGAGGTTTCCCCATTGGCCTTCATGGATTTTTTTGGTAAGGGGTTTGACAAATTCTTTAAATTCATCATGCGTAAGCCACTTCACGATTTCGTCGTACGCGGTTTGATTCAACTTTTTTTCCTGAAGCGCTTGGCTTAATTTTCGTTTTATTTGCTCATCCATAACTATATCATTTTATATCTCAAGCAGTAAAAAGTCAATTGATTGAGCCAGAGGGACAGATTCATTGGCTCCGGTTTTTTGGGCAAGGTCAATCTCATATAATTTTTTATAGATGTTTTTGAGTTCATTTAATGTGAATAATCGTGCTTGTTTTTTCAATTTTGTTAGCTGCCATGGCGCCAGGCGTTTGACTTCGTCAATTTCACTCATGAGGGGGTCGGTGATTGCCAAAAGCAGGCGGAATTGCCGGACCAGCAAATAAAAAACTGCTTCTGCTTCCAAATGTTTGAGAATACGGTGGAACATACCGACTTGTTGCGGGTTGCGCGGTTGGAGGGAATCAAGAAATAAAAAGATTTCTTTAGGAAAATTAAATGTTTTTTGGATTGCTTTTTTAAACAAGGGACTTTTATGCCGGGACACATCTTTACTTTCCCACAGGAACACCGGTTTATCGATATTTTTCTCAAGATATACCAATATATCTTGAGTATCCTTGCTGTCTTTTCGAGTTGAGAGAAGGTCTTCGATAAAAATAGTTTTATCATCTTGAAACAGATTACCCCCTTCAAAACTTTGCAACAAGTCAGAAAGTTCCAGAGACTTCCCGTCAAAAACAACCGGCGACGGGGATTGTTTTTTTTGTTCCAGATAATATTGGCGTGATGAGGCGACGTTGTCGCCGTGAATAATAGTTAACATAGTTGAGAAAATTCTCGCTTAGAATTCTTGAAGTGGGAAAATAGAGGTTCTTGAACTTGAATATTTGATAATTTGATTTCTTGATTGTCAAAAATTCAAGTTTTCAAAAACATCAGGGTCAAGAATATCCCATTTCTATCTTCAAGAAATCAATATTCACAGAGAATTTAGGATTTATTTTTGTATTCTTTAAACAATTTATTCACCATTGACCCCAACTGTCTACCTCGGCTGCGGTGGGGAAGGAGAGAGCCTGAAAAGTTTTTGGGGATATGGAGGAGTTCGTGGATTAAGACTTTTTTCTTTTCATCGGCGTTGAGTCTGTCATAATATTTTGACAATACTTCAATGACATAGGCTGGTTCAATATGCAGCGCATCTTGGAAAATTTTAGGAAATGACCAAATACGCGCATAGGAGCGTGATGTCGAGCCAGTAGTCCGATAACAGAAAATCCGTCCCGCATCTATGTATGACAGATCCAGTTTTCCCACTATTTCTTTAATATCTTGTTTAATATCACTTGCCTCGTGCCAAACCATATGAAGTAAGTTAAAAGTGAAGGTACTTTTATTTATAAATTTTTTCCTTGTGTAACTTTGAATTTTGCACTTTGAACTTTTAATTTGTTACGTATGTTTATCTGCTATGTATGATGCGCCGTAGGCGTCGGGTTTGGTTTTTGCTACGAAGCCATTTCCGGTTACCATACCAACTACTTCTTTGATCATTTCGCGCGTGTCTCCGTGTTGGCCAACGTCAACGTGGATTTCCAAATCATAGTCTGGCGATGTTCCATTGAGTGATTTCTTAAACAACGGTACAAACATGGTTGCAAACTCGAGAGACGAAATCGTCTCCGCGTAGATTTTTTGGCGAAGGGTATGGATTGAAGAGACTTTTTTGCGTTTCCAAAAATATTTTCCTCCGAACCCTTTTCTATGCACTACGACTGCGGTGACTAAATTAATCGTGTTTTTGGTCTGTTTATCATTGACTTCGTGGGAATCTGTGCCAATTACCAAACTATATTTTGCGTCGGGTTCTTCCTCGAGAAATAATTTTAATGCCAAAATTACTTCATCAAGGTTTAGTTTTCCATGGGTAAGGCTTTGGAATGAGCTATCAGTATCTTTGATCATATGAGTTTTAGTTAAATGCTTGTTTTTGGAAGAAGAATTGTTCACCATTTGATTTTCTGAAGTGGGAAAATGGAAGTTTTTGATCTTGATACGTTCAGTTTACATGAACGTATCTTGATTTCTTGATGATCAATAATTCGAGATCGAGAACATCAAACGTATCCCACGTCAAGATATTCAGGATTCCATTTTACCATATTATAGCTTCATCAGCCACTTTAACATTACTTTAACCGGGACTGGAATAATGATATTGCTTTCGGTAAGCCCTTGGGGACCTTTGTTCACTTCATTACGAAAATCTTTGGTAACCGCGTGCGCTAACACATCACTATTGCCGCCTGGAATGATGTCTGCCAACTTGGGAAAACCTTTTACTTTTGCAATGCTTTGCACCACTTTATATTGTTCATTTGGTTGGCCGGCGGAATCCGTAAAGGAAAATTGAACAAACGGGCCTGCCCCGGAATTCAGCAAAAAAGGCGTTATTGCCACTACTGAGGGATTGTTCCATACGGTTGTAAATGCTTCTTGCAAGTACCTTGCCGCCAGAGTTTGAGGAATAACTTGTTGCGACCAGCCGGTTTCAGTAATAAATATTGGAAGCTGTTTTTGAGATACGCTTTCGGCAAGGCGTTTTTCGTACAGAAAAGTGGCAATGCTTTGTCGGTCTTGGTGGGAGGGGGGTTTGGCAAATCCTGGATTTGGGTAAGAATGGCTGCCTAAGCCATCAATTTGGTTAAAAATGCCTGGGACAGCTATATTCATCAACCTGAGGTAATCAAATGAATCAAAAGACATTCCTAACACATTTGCAGACGCGTTATCAAGTCCTGAGGAAATCAAAAAAAAATCAGTGGTTTCGGATTTAAAAACCGTAACCGCGTAGCTTAATAATTGCGCGTATTCTGCAGGATTTGCGAATCCACCCCATTCATCTGACCGATTGACCTCATTAAAAATGATAATATAATGGTTTTTGGTTGGCCAGTTTAACGAATTTAAAAAATTCGCAAAATCTAAAATATCTGCTTCGTTGGGCTTTCTCCATACTTTTGTATTAAAATAATCACCTTCTGTGGCAAGACGGATAATGGGAATTACATGATATTTTTTACAATCATCCATGAAAGTTTGCCATTTTAATAAATCCCGGTCTCCTGCTTGGATAGGAATAGTTACATAGCCCCAATCGCCCCCATTTGAATTCACTAATTGGGCTGCTTGGGGGAGTTCGTACACAAATAAAATGTGAATCCCAAATTTATTGTTTGTTGTGGCCAGCGGGTCTTCTATAGCATAGGCTTGAGTAGCGGTTACGAAAAAAACCAGACATGCAATAACAAAGGCAGTACATTTTCCCATTCTGTAATTATACTATATATCAAAATTTCTTGATATTTTATCAATCTCCGGGGGTGGGATAGCTACAAATGGACGTATCAGAAAATGTATTCCTACTGAAATCAGCCTGGATTTAATAGATGAAAAAACTATCTAGATCATTAAATGGAAACTCAACATTATTACAAAAAAATGTCTTGGATTTAGAACACCTTACCAAAAGTTGCAGGAGTTTTTAAAACGTATATAATGTGGTCGCTGTATCTACCGGTACGTTTCGGGATAGAATGTAGGTTTCATTTGATTTACTGGGGGGATTCATCTTATAATTTTCAGGACAGTTTTAAAATCGGCATTAGCTATTGGGTATTGCGTGATACGTGGTAGGTGCTGCTGATTGGGGATTACAATTAAGGAGTAAATATGCCAAGATGCAAAACTTGCGGCGCGCGGTTAAAGCCATGCGATGCCGGTTGCAAGAACGGAGCGGTATACCGTGACGTTCAAGTAGGACTTGTTTTTTGTACAAAATGCGGAGGCTCGGGCTGGAAAAAGTGTAACGCTTGTAAACACGAGAACAAAAAAAACCGTAATTAAATAAGCGTTCAACACATCCCCTGGGCAGCACCATTCATCAATCGCAGGGCGCACATGCCCAACACTCCTCCTTGGAGCCTTCGCGTGCTCCTGATCAGGACAAGGTGTTTTCGGGCGCGCCCTGCGACGTCCACTCCATTGACAATCACAGCTAGAATGCTGTACTCTAGTTATATATTCTTTCGGGGTACTGTGTAATTCATAATCGGTGGTACACTCCACGAGCCATCTTTTTATAAAGCTACTGATGGCACGAATCGGTGAAACTCCGGTAGCGACCGTATAGTCGGGATGAAAGGAAGAATAAATGTCGTCTTGGAGAGGCAAAGACCTCGACAGGATCCCATAGAATAATTCAAAGTTCAAAGTGAAAAGTTAAAAATTATCCCACAAGGGTACTATCCGCTTCGTGGGGTCGCTTTTTCAAAGCGTCGCAGTTTAAAGTTCAAAATTTTATAAATAATTACCTTCACTTTTAACTTTTCACTTTGGACTTTGAACTAACGTGTGAGATTCTATCGCTCCACTTCGTTTCGCTCCAGAATGACACTATTTTGTATACCCCGAAAAAGATTCGGGGGTTTTTTATGAAAAAATTAGCTCAATTTGGGCCATTATTTGTAGTACTTGCCGCACTTATTTGGAGTTTTGATGGAATTTTGCGCCGCGGCTTATATACGTTACCGCCCACAGTAGTAGTGTTCTACGAACATTTTCTGGGATTACTCGTTTTATTATTTTTTGCAAAATATTGGGTTCCTGACTTAAAAAAGCTTACCAAAAAACAATGGATTGCCATAACTATTGTTGGAATTTGTTCAGGGGCGCTCGGCACCATTTTCTATACTGCTGCGCTTGGCCAGGTAAACTATATCCAATTTTCAGTCGTAATGCTTTTACAACAACTGCAGCCGATTTGGGGAATATCTGCAGCTGCCATCTTGCTTAAAGAAAAGGTGAAAAAAGATTTTCTTATCTGGGCAGGGTTAGCGTTGGTAGCTACGTATTTTATTACCTTTAAGAACCTTACCGTGAACTTACAAAGTGGTCAGGGAACTATTCTTGCAGCATCATTGGCATTAGCTGCAGGATTTATGTGGGGAAGCTCAACCGCGCTGAGCAAGTATGTTCTGAAAAACGTATCGTATATTACTGCCACAGTTTTGCGTTTCTTTATTGCGCCTTTGTTTGCACTCATGTTAATTCTCGCAACCAACCAAACAAAAGCATTAGTTTCACTGAACCAACAGCAATGGGTGAGCTTACTCATCATTGTATTTTCAACTGGCATGGTTGGATTATTGATTTATTACTTTGGGTTAAAGCGAACCCAAGCGCGCGTTTCATCAATTCTTGAACTTACCTGGCCAGCATCAAGTATTTTTATTGATTATTTTTATTATCACCAAACACTTTCTCTCACTCAGCTTGGCGGGGTAGTTCTTCTCATGATTTGTATCTCCCAGGTGACGAAAGAAAAGTAACAGACATAATCACACCGTGTCCCCCTTTCATTCCCGATACCCTAGGTGTCAAGCTATTCCACCCCTTAGGTGGAAAGAATAGTTGGGTTACCTTACTAGACATTGAGTTTTATTTTGATATACTGAGTGTTCATGGATGTCTTGTTCGATAACTCAATCTGGATGCTCTTTAATATTTGGCTTGCGGTCTTGGGAGTTGTGTATGGATGGCTATTTTTATTTACTAAAAACCCACTGTTAAAAATATTTTCTTTTGTTCTGTGGCTTCTTTTTATCCCAAATACAATATATCTATTAACGGACCTTACCCATTTTTTTGAACAAATACAGAACGTTTCGGGAATACCTCAATTCATTCTCATACTTCAATACATAATTATTACTATCATTGGAGTTGTCACGTTTATACTCGCGCTATATCCTTTTGAAAAAGTGATTACATCGAAAAAAGTAATTGGGAAAAAACATGATGTGTTTTTTATTGTGGCGATTAACTTTTTAATTAGTTTTGGCGTTATCTTGGGAAGAATCCAACGAACTAACTCATGGGAAGCATTTACCAACACTCAAAAAACGCTTCACGATATGCTCCAGGTTTTACGCTCGACAGAACTTATGGTTTTTGTGTTTATATTTGGGATATTCTGTAATATACTCTATTTTTCTTTTCGAGGAAAGTTTTTGAGGTATTGGTTTTTAAAACGAATCTGAATTAAGGTTTTCTCCCGCCAACCCAGAAACCACCAGAAGACTGTTGTTTTTGTCTCTCCGGAGGCGCCGGAGGGCGGTTTTTTTCAGCTGCTGCCTTTTGTTCCTCGCTTGCCGTTGGTAATCCCATTCTTCCTCTCGCAAATACTAATCCCTCAGGAGTTAACCCTTGGTATTGTACAGCTCCCGCTATTGCTTTTTCATCACTTCTTCGTGATGGTCTGCGCGATGGTTTACGTTCTTTCATATAGATAAATTTGATTATACTCCGTTTTCAAAAATAATGTGTGGGTACTTATTCCACAAATGTAAGCGCTTTGCCTTTTTTGTTGGCCCGGCCGGTTCTTCCTATTCTATGGACGTAATCTTCATACGTTGCAGGAATATCATAATTGATAACATGCGTAACATCGTCAATATCAAGGCCGCGGGACGCAACATCGGTTGCCAATAATACTTGAATTTTTTGTTGTTTAAAGTCATCTAAGGCGCGTTGGCGTTGCCCTTGGGATTTATTTCCATGAATTGCCGCTGCTTTAATACCTCTTTTTTGCAAGGTTTTTGAAAGTTTTTCAACACCCCATTTTGTCCGTCCAAAAACCAACACTTTACCAAAGCCTTCTTGAGCAAGTAAGTTATGTAATTCGTCTATTTTGGTATTTTTATTTACTTTTATAATATCTTGGTCTACATTCTCGGCAGTTTCTGCTGTTTTTACCGAAATAGTAACTGGATTTTTCAAAAAGGTATGCATGATTGCGGTTACTTCTCGTGCAACAGTCGCAGAGAAAAAGAGCGATTGTCGTTGTTGTGGCAACTTAGATATTAAAAACCGCATATCATTGATAAATCCCATATCAAGCATGCGGTCAACTTCATCAAGCACAATATTATTGCACACAGATAAATTGAAATTGGTATTTTGTATTAAATCCTTTAACCTTCCCGGAGTGCCAATTACAAAAGCTGGATTTCGTCTTAAGGAATTTATCTGGTTATGCATACTGACTCCGCCAATACAAAGAGTAGAATACATATTCAGATTTTTTGCAAACCCTAAAAATTCTTCTTCAATTTGTACCGCAAGCTCGCGCGTGGGAGCCACAATTAAGACTTTTTGGGACCTGTTATACAAGACTTTATTAATCAACGGAATTAAAAACGCCGCTGTTTTCCCGGTTCCTGTATTTGCGATTCCCACAACGTCTTTTCCCGCTAGTAAATGGGGAATTGCTTGGTCTTGGATAGGGGTTGGCGTTACATATCCATGGCTGGCAATATTCTGTTTGAGCTGGTCACTGATTAAAAAATCCGAAAACTTGTGCTGAGGAATATACTCAGTTTGTACTGGTTGTTCTTGGGCTTTTTTAACAAATAACGACACATCAATGTCTTGTTGACGCTGATTCGAACGATTTTGTCTGCCACCTTGGTTTTGGTATCGTGGCCTTCCATTCCCGCGATTTGGCCGCGAATAACGTGAATTGTTATACATAGATTGGTAGAAAAAATGCAAGAGAGAATCTAGCAGAGCTTACCATAATACTTTACCCTGCCATGCCATTTTCTTATATTTCGAAGAAAATAAAGAGGTAGTAAACGTAGCTCAATTTCTACTGTATAGGTATTATACCACACTTTCTTTTCCCGAGCAACAACTATAGGATTATGCCTTGTTTTACGCAATGGCCCTTGGGTTATTTGCAAAAATATGGTATACTGCGGTAATGGCATTACCCACTTTTTCTACGGGTTTTTTCTATAATTCTCAAAGCGAGCAGCTTCTTCTTTACAACATGAGTTCCTCTTCAGTTCCTGAGTGGGGATTATTCAAAGGCAAGACTGCGAGAGGCGAAGAGCCCAAAGAAACGCTCAAGCGGGTAATAGATGATATTCTCCATATAAAAGTCAAATTGTCGGCCATTGAATTCGTATATGACTACGTTTCACAGGATTCAAATGTCCATGTGAACGTTTTTTATATTGATACAGAGTTGTTGCCTAAAAAAATCACCATAAAAAACGAACAACAATTTATGTGGACAACGTTTAAATACATGTACAAGCTTAAATTGTCCCGACAAATCAAACAAGATCTTACCGTTTCCCAACGAGTAATCCAGGCTAAAATCAGGGAAAAAAACCCACAGCCCCCATTAGTTCATCAATCTAAAACTTGACGATATGAATGGGTTTGCTGTATAATAGATATCGCAGATGGTAGTGTAATACATCTGCTTAGTTTAAAATTTCGTTAAAATAGCAAGATAAAGATACCCCATTTATTTACATTTTATTTCGTATCTTCGCTTTCTACTTCACGAACACTTTCTTCATAAGCAGATCTATTACCTTATCATAGGTGAAATTTTTTCAGAAAGGAGAGTACAATGGCAAAAAGATTATTTGTTGGAGGAGTGTCGTGGGATACTACAAATGAAGGCCTGAAAGAGTTTTTTACTCAAGCTGGAGAAGTAATTTCTGCAGAAATAGTAATTGATAAATATTCTGGTCGTGGAAAAGGATTCGGTTTCGTTGAAATGGCAACTGAAGAAGGCGCCGAAAAAGCAAAAAAAGAATTAAACGGAGCTACCTTAGATAACCGAAAACTAAATGTAAGTGACGCTCGTCCCCCAGAACAACGAGATAACAGATCATTTGGTGGCGGAAGCCGAGGCGGATTTGACCGCAGAAACGACCGAAGAGACGACCGCAGGTCAAACGACCGTTATTAAATCTGTTCTTTCAGAAAGCGAATAGCGTTTCATGCTAGGAATGGTTTTTAAAAAACCTGATACTTTGAAGTTGGAAGGTAGGATTTGGAATTGTTGAAGTGGGATTTCTTTGAGGTTCTTGATATTGACGTTTTGAAAACTTGAATTCTTGAACATCAAGATATCAAATAATCAAGATCAAAGATATCAAAGAAATCCCACTTCAAAATATCTAGCCAACTATGCACAAAATAAACCCTATTCCTTTTACTAAAGAAGGATATCAACAACTAAAAGTAGAACAACAACACCTTACAGAAAAACGAAAAGAAACCGTTGAGCATCTCAGAAAAGCCCGCGAAATGGGTGATTTGAGTGAAAACGGGTATTATAAAGCGGCAAAATTTGAATTGGGCCAAATTGATCGAAGACTACGAAAGTTAGTTGAACTGATTCGATATGGAACAATAGTCCAAAGTTCACAATCAGACATTGTTGAAATCGGTTCCAAAGTGACTGTGTCAGAAGGAGAAACAACACGCACATTCAGTATTGTCGGTGGACATGAATCAAACCCCTTAGAACATAAAATCTCCCACGTCTCTCCAATAGGCAAAGCGCTCATGGGGAAAAAAGTAGGCGAAAATGTCACGATTGAAACTCCCTCAGGGAAAGTTTTTTATGCCATCGTCTCTGTCTCTATTGGGTAGGATTTATAAACCTAACAAATCACCTCAAAATAAGTATAATGTATCTATGGAATTCTCCGCCGTTTATCGCTTAGCTTCTGCGTTTAAAATCCCTATCATTGTCGTGATCGGGATTATATTATATTTGCTCCTGGAGTATTTCCAAATCCATGTCACTGCAATTCTTATTATTCTTTCGGTTGTACTGCTCGGCATGTATGACATGGTGAAGGAAACTCTCATCGCGCTCTCTAAGAAACAATTCGCGCTTGATTATATTGCTATTTTAGCCATTGTTGTTGCTATCATTACCCAGCAATACCTGGTGGCAGGCATTCTTGCCTTAATGCTTTCTACCGGAACTACTCTTGATGATTATGGAGTTTCGCAAGCAAAACGGTCGCTTACTCAACTTATAGACCGTATTCCTCAAAAAGTTATTCTGTGGCAGTATGATGGTCCGGGTGAAACAAAAAATGTAAAAGAAGTCAAAGTTGGAGAAAAAATATTTATTAGAAAAGGCGAAGTTGTTCCACTCGACGGAGAATTGGATTCCCAAGTTGCAGAAATAGATGAATCATCCCTCACCGGCGAACCATACTTTATAGAAAAATCAAAAGGCGACGTAACCCGAAGTGGAACGGTAAATATAGGCCAATCAATTGTTATTGTGGTTACCAAAACAGCGGAAAATTCAACCTATAAAAAGATCGTCGACATGGTAAAAAAAGCGCAACAAGAGAAATCTCCATTTGTGCGGTTAGCACATCAATATAGCACTATTTTTACTATAATCACATTAATTATCGCCGGTTTTGCGTTTTGGTATTCACGATTTAATTTAACAAGTGTGTTATCAGTGCTTGCGGTAGCTACCCCGTGTCCGTTAATTATTGCAACACCAATTGCCCTTCTTGGCGGAGTAAACGCATCGGCAAAAAAGAAAATAATTATCAAAAAAATTGCCGCGCTTGAGGCATTAGCCAAAATAAATATCATTGTGTTTGACAAAACTGGGACCATCACGCTTGGAAAACCGAGAGTAACAGAAATTTCCGTGCATGAAAAAAAGTATACCCAGGAAGAAGTACTTGCCATTGCAGAAGCCATTGAACGAAACTCTTTACACCCACTCGCAAAAGCAATTGTTCGGGAAGCTCGGGAGAGAAAAGTACAACCAGTGCGGGCTAAACAGGTGACTGAGGAAATTGGAAAAGGAATTGCCGGAATAATAGACAATGCCGAATTTCACCTCAGTAAACTGGAAGATGGAGAAGGTATGGCTATTGAATTACATCGTGGTAATAAACCAATCGCCCTATTTCGTTTTGAAGACGAACTCAAAAAAGAATCGAGAGAAATTGTAAAAAGACTCAAACGACTTGGTCTTGAACTACACATTTTTACCGGTGATAAAAAAGAAGCGGCAGAAAAAGTTATCAAACAACTCGGGGAAGACGTTATTATCAAAGCCGAACTTTCCCCAGATGAAAAACAAGAAGGGATAAAACAACTCAAAAAACAAGGTAAGTTGGTGGCAATGGTTGGAGACGGCATTAATGACGCTCCCGCATTAGCTCTCGCAGATGTTGGTATGGCATTTACCAGCCAAGAACAAACCGCCGCGTCAGAAGCGGCAGATATTGTTTTTTTGGCCGGTGATTTTTCTATGGTATTAAAATCATGGGATATTGCACGAAAAACAATCCGTATCGCCCAACAGAGTATTTTGTGGGGAATCGGGCTCAGTATTGCTGCGATGCTTTTTGCCGCAGTGGGAGTCATCCCACCTATTGTGGGAGCCGGCCTCCAAGAAATTATAGACGTAGCAGTAATTTTAAATTCGTTGAGAGCAAGCAGATAACAATTTTGTACCCACTATACCCACCCCGGGGGTGGGTAAAATCTTGACAATGGTCAAACCGGCCTTGACAAAAATGCTTCCTTAGTGTCATGCTAACATCATGGCATCAGATGCAGATAAAAAACCTTCCAATGGTCATCTAAACGGCCACACCAATGGCCATACAAATGCAGAAGATATAACTCCGTTAGAAAAACAGATCCAGCGAGGACGGAAAGCAATCCGCAGTTTTAAAGCAAAAGCAAATAGAAATAGAAACTTAACCGAACGCTTTGCCGATTGGATGAGCGCTACTTTTGGAACTGTTGAATTCCTAGCCCTCAATATTGTATGGTTTGTCATCTGGATTCCAGCAAACTTAGGGTGGTTTCCTGGCATAATCCCGTTTGATCCATTTCCATTCGGTTTGCTTACCATGATAGTCTCTCTTGAAGCGATTATTTTGTCAGTATTTGTCCTGATTTCCCAGAACCGTGCTGGAGAAATAGATGAACTTCGAGAAGAAGTTGACTATCAACTGGGGATTATTGCCGAACAAGAGATAACAAAAGTGCTCCACCTGCTCAAACTTGTCGCAGAAAAAAACCATATTGATTTATCAGAAGATGTAGTGTTAGAAGAAATGCTTCAACCAACGAATACAGAACGGATAGAGAAAGTTTTAGAAAAACAAATAGGGAATGGGAAGAAAGATATCTTATTGCCGTTAAAAGCATTTGCCCCTAGGGTAGTGTTACCAAAAATTTTAGGAACTGACTCTGGCGAATCTAAAACGTCAAGCAGTTAAAATCCAGTTTTACTCAGCTCATAAAACGTATCCGCCACCGGTTCTTTTTGTCCTTTGTAAAACAATATCCAAAGGGGATCGTATATTTTATGATGTTGATCTCAAAAACAAAAAAGTCTTCATTCTGAGAGCTGGTAAACACCATCTTTATAGACTGTTAAAGTAATATCGAAAGTTTGAAGAAATAAAATTGCAAATAGCCTTACAATAGTTTAAGAGATTCTGCATTCAAAGTTCTATAGTACCGCGTAGGGGAGTCGAACCCCTGATTCTCGGGCTGAAAACCCGATGTCCTAGGCCACTAGACGAACGCGGCTTGATTTGACGTCATAATTATAACGTACTTTATAGCTCAAAACAAGTTTTTGAGCATAACTCTAGAACGGATTTCCTTGAAGATGGAAGTGAAAGGTTTTTGATATTGACCTTCTTACTTCTTAGAAACCGGATTTGGCCGTGTGAGACCCTTTTGAAGGTTATTCAAAATATCTTTTGCAACTCCTTGTCCTCCCAATCCAAAAGCAATTCCTCCGGCAATTGCGATCATGGCGACAAAACCGGTAAAGAGAATTCGTACTAAATCAGTCGCGACTCCTAATTGGTTGAGTACTGCTAAGAGTACAAAAACCGTAATTGCCCAGCGGGTTGCTGAGGCAATCGTCGGAGATGATTCAGGAGAGACTCTTCTGGTTGATGCTAACATGATGTCGTGGGCAAGCCTCGCGAATACAAACCCAACCAACGCAATGATTGCCGCGACAAATACGTTTGGCAAATAAAGCAAGAATGTGTTAAGTACTGTGACAATTTGCGGAAGTCCCCACACATCAGCTGTAGGAATTAAGAAAATAATTACCACAAACCAACGCACTATTTCTGCTAAAATATTTGACCAATTAAATTCATCTTGAGCTTCCGGAACCCCGTATTTTTTCAAAAAAAGTTCAATTTTTAACGCTTTAAATACTTCTAAAATAATTTGTTTGAGAATAGAAGCAATGATGAATCCAATGAGTAAGATGATTGTCCCTGCAATAAATTTTGGAACAAAATTTGCTATTGCGAAGATGCCGTTGTTAATGGAAGTTAAAAAGATTTGGCTTAAATCTGTATACATATATTCACCTCCCTTCGAAACGTAAAAATTGTAGAAATAAATCTATGTTTATCCATATGAAAGGCAGGGAATATATAGTTTGATATAACTCTCCAATTCCTTTATTTCTCAGTAAGTATACCATAATGCTTCATTTAGGCTCAAGTCAACTTATGAGTACGACTTTCATTTACCAGGGTAAGGGAAGGGTTGTCTCAAGCTTACAGGAGGAGTAAACTTACAGGTATGGTGAAATTCGATCAAGTAAAAGAAACAAGCCGAGTAAGTTGGCGATTGCTTCTCGGGACAAAAAAGTGCGTTAAAAAGATAAGCTATTATTGAAATCCTTAAACTGTATATACCAGATACTTCTTTTCAACTTACTACAGAAGATGTAGTATCCGATGTACCTCATACACCATATAACGAACATATCTATCAAGGAGCAAAAAATAGAGCATGGACACTTTATCAAAAGCATCAGCAGAAATACACCTTATATATAGGCATTGAAAGTGGATTAGTTGAAAGAGAAAAAAAGTTATTTGAGGAGTGCTGGTGTGTAATATATGATAAAGATGGTAAAGAATGTGCAGGATATTCGAGCGGTTTTATGCTTCCTCAAAAGATCATAGAACGGTTAGAAAAAGGAGAAACACACGTTGATATTATGGCAGAGATGGATAAACAACTCAATTTACGACAAAAAAATGCTAGGGCTATTTTCGCATAATAAAATAAAACGAAGTGAAAGTCTAAAAGAGGCTTTTAGGAATGCATTTTTATCTAATTAGTTATTAAGCTAAGTTCTTTGGTCAAGTTAAATCTTTTACCCAACGACCGTTAAAAATCCTATTGTTGTCAACAAAGTTTATCTTTTGGCAGATTTTTCATAGCACGAAACCAGAGATTGAAATCTACGATATCAACCGATCCGTCACCATTGATATCAGGAAAAGTTCCAGGTCTTGGATTTCCCCTCATTGCTTGAAACCAGGCATTAAAGTCTAAGATACCAACGCATCCATCACGATCAATATCTTCTGGAAGAAAAGCGCCCGAAATGATAGGAGTTGGCGTATCCAAGGGAGAAATCGCCGGAGTAGGAGATTGGGATTGAGTTGGTACAGGAGTATTTGAAGGCAATTGCAAGAGATGATTTTTGTATCCTTGGCCATATGTTTGGGTTGGATTACCGGACCAATCAGTAATAAGTGCAGGATCCTTTGCGCAGTTATATGGTCCCCATGCCCAAGCATAATAGCTCTGGCCAACGCTATCCAGGAAATTCATTACCTGATCAATATAAGTATGATTACAATCGAATTCACCGATTTCTGTCCCTAAAATTGGAGCTGTATTTAATACACTTTTTAAAGTAGTATTCCAACAGGCGAGATTTTGGCAGCTTAAACCATCACCATAGGAGTGCCATCCGGCAGCAAGTTGGTTTAATGGATCTGATGGTTTAAATTGTACCCATTGGCTAATATCAGACCCCCAATTAAGACCAGTTATAACAATAATATTTGTGGCTCCGGTTGCCCTGATGGCATTTGTCATTTCTTGCATACCTGCTACTATAAAATTACCATCTCCGGAACGTGAACCTTTAACACTGCATCCTCCATCTTTCCAACAACTCCAAGAAATATCGTGAGGTTCATTGTAAGGTTCAAATAACACCGAACTATTATCTTTGAAAGTATTGGCAATAGATGTCCAGAAATCATTACTATGTGCTCTGTCTGACATTGGTTGTTGCTCAGTAGCTTTGGTATTACCATCACCGTTAAAATGGAGGTTAACGATGACTGAAATGTTATTGCTTGTCAGTAAGGAGACATAATTTTTAACATCTTGTTGATATTTTGCTACTCCACTTGTTGGCAAACCATGTAAACCTAACCAACAATCCTCATTTAACACTAATCTCACTGAGTTAATATTCCATGATTTCATTCCATTTACTTCAGCTTGGTCTGCTGCGCCATCAAAATTTGCTCCTCCAGATGTGCTGTCAATGCACATATACTCAAAGCTTGATCTGTTTATTCCATGAAATTGAATCGCTTCCCCCGTGCTATTTAAGATTTTATTTCCCGAGATATGAAGACCACCCACATTTACGGCCGATAGGATACTCAATGAAGTTTTATCAGGAGTCGCTGTTGAGGAATTTGGATTTCTGTGTTGTTGTTTTTGGTTCAAAAATACCGTAAGTGATAGAGCAACAATGAAAAAAAGAATAGTGATAATACCAAGTGTTTTTAATTTCATAGTAAAGGTATCTAAAAAAATGGTACTACATTATTTCTATAGAGTAAAGGGGTAGGTTATCCATTAAACTAGACACATATTCCCACGAACGGTTAGGATAAAAACAAAGGCGGGAATGAGGAGCTGTATATGGGTGCATTCAAATTCATACCCAAAAAAATGAAGGAAATTCATATGACTGTTCAGGAAAAAAAGCCAGAATCAAACACAATGGGCTAAAAAGCTTAGGGTTCCACCATTGGTAACGCTCATTCCTCTGTAGTAGAGTCTCGTGTATCATTTATTTATGCTCGTATTATACTCTAGATAAAACATTTATAATAAAGCTATGTCTCAAAGAATAAAATTATTATTTGTAATCGTAGTATCAGCGCTAGCCTTATTAATAGGATATCTATACAAATATCAACAGTTAGTCAATGAAGGATCATACTTAGCTGATGAGCATTGCATAAAAGTTAATCCACTCATCATTGCCCGCAAAAATGATTATAGGGATGAAATGAAATTAATGATGGCGTCGGCCAGCGCAGAAGATGTACAAAATGCATTGAGTAAATATGCCAAGGCAAGTAATGCTTACCAAGATGAAGAAAAAAAGTGGCTTGAAAAACAAAGAAAATATTTAGATGGTAAGATATTCAAATTAGTAATACCCTCTTATGTAAGAGAAGGTGCTGAGTTTCAATACCAGATGTACCAGCCAGAATACAATTCATCTCTCTACCTTTCACAAGCGTTTGTCGAGAATGATCAAACAAAACAAGAAGAATTATTTCGTAAAGTTGTGGACGAAACTGCTAAAAGTAAAGATGCTGGTGATAAGTATAATGTTGCTTGGGAAAGAAATAAAGGAAGATCTGATTGGCAAAATAATTTTATTAAAGTTCCTCAATCGAAATGTCCAGCTGAAAATTTTAACATTCCAGACGTACCGAATCCATTTATACCAAAGATTCCATCAGGAAATGATCACATAGCAGGGTAAAGCTACATTATGAGTATTTATTTTCAAAGGCTTTATCTGACTTAGTTAAATAGATAACTCCCTCAATAAATCCAAGAAGCATTGGAATAAAAGTCTAGGAGAAGATAATTCAAGCGCAGATTACTAAAGATGGCTCAGTGCTTGATAAGTACAATATAGTCGCAATCATTTCATTTATCAAGACATTATTAGCTGATTTAGGAGAAGCATTTAGAAGGTCAACTACAAGTCAGGTAAAAGTGCTTCTTGGTTCAATCTTCCCCTCTGGACTGGCTTGGAACTATAATGGCACATTGAACCATGAGATTATCCCTATATATCAAGCTATCCCGTTAGTTGACCCCCTGGTCCTAGTTCGGAACTTTTTTCTTCTCTGGTGCGTGCCTATAAGGAACTAATTGAGCTCGGATTTACATATTATAACGGAAAAGTCAGTTCAAGTGATATAGGGGAGGAAAATTCCGATGAATAACTCCTCTTTGCATGATGAAAAGACGTTTTATGCCCAATTTATTAAGGACTAAGTCAAATGTGAACCTTCGGTCCCATATTCGGGACATAGTTTGAAAGCCTGACAACTGCTTTTGTACACCACTCAACTTACATCGAGTTTTGTACCAAACTTGATACCTACACCATTGACACCATGAGTGAAGAATGCTACGTTATTATTATCAATCATGATTGAGAACATAGGGTCATTCAAGCGGAAGCTGTTAAGAATAGTATTCATCCTAATAGGATTGGTAATTGTCTCTTCTTTATATTTTCCCTCACCAGCCTTTGCGCGCAATGATAATAACGATGATGATGGAAATGGAGACGGTTCCAGCGTTTCCAAACTGATATTAGCAAGGGACGGAGGGGTATTAGAATTAAATGGAGCTACCTTCACAATTCCACCGCAGACTCTTTCCGGCGATGCTTGGGTTACTTTGACGGATACGGGTAAACCCAAACATAAAAAAGATGATCCTTTAAGATATGTTTCGGATGCCTTTCGGGTGAATGCCAATACAAATAATGCAGGGCAAAGCACTACTAGGGAGGTACAGCTTCTCTCTCCGGCAATTTTGGCGCTTAAACTGGATATCAGGACAACCAATAACGTTAAGGATTTAATTATTGGCGAGTCCCGTCGGGATGAGCCTTGGTATGTCAAACTCCATCGCGGCGATCCAATTTGGAGCAGAGATCAAAGCAACCTCAGCTACCAATATAAAAAGTTTGATACTACTGATTGGGTCGTGGCTGTGCCAACCTTACCGAGAGAAGAGCCCACAGAAGCAGAAGTTCTTCAGGTCCCCTGGTATTTCCAATCAGGAATACCCTGGTGCGTGCCCACATCTCTTACGGCGATGACTCGATACTACGATCTTTCCGAAGATGCCGGCGATCCGCTTAATCCCTTTTTCGGGCCATCTGCAGCTTTAGCCAACTGGCAAATTGCCGGCCAGAGTCAACAGCCTAGAGACAGCGGGGCAGGCTATGACGAACTTAATAAAATAGGGATAGACAATAGCCATATTACTATCTATCTTTGGGATGATAACTTTCTCCTGCCGGACGCCAAAACCGGCGTTAATGGCGACTTCACGGATTTCAAAGTCTATGTGATTTTGGTAAACACTGGTTTCTTTGGTCTTTTTGATCGCCGGCCTCTGGCAATGCTCGTGGATAACTGGTGGCATTCAGTAGACATTGTGGGCATAAGCGGCACTGGTTTATTTCTTCACGATTCTAATGGTGGTATCGCCAGCTTCACCAGTTGGGACAATTTCCAAAAGTCGGCTGAAAGCTGGAGAAAAGATGGCAAAGGTAAAGATTACGAAGTTCATACGCTCTGGACAGCCGTCTTGAGCGGCTTCCCCATAAAACCGACATCCAAGCGGGAGGGAAGTGTGGTTCTGCAGAGGAATTCTCTTGCCTTCACAACCGCAAATGGAGATTCTGCCTCTCTGGAATGGGATGGGGCGTCGCCTCATTCGCTTGGATATTACTTTTTTGACTCCACCGACCCGTCAGCAAACGCCACTCAACTGGGTGCGTCCGCAGTCCGTAATCAACCCTTACTCTACAGCTATCGTATCGCCAACGTAACCAATGTAGAGATGGATTTTCAGAGTGTGGCTGAGCTTTCCGGACCAACATATGGTGCCAACAAAGTTTCTCGAACCCACGTTGTCAAGGTGAAACCATACTCATTAAGTGAGTTTATCACTGACAATTTCAACCAGCCCCCAATTGGTGATGAAGCTATCTTTTCTGTAAAACTCCGTGAATTTAAAAAACCATCTTCTTTTCAGGACGTAAAATTCATCCGCTATAAAATTGTTAACCCGCAGTTTGTTATATTTGATAATATTCCACATCTGGGCTTGGGTAATGCTACTCTCTCCCTTATCTCTGATCCAACCCAGAATAAACAATCGCTTCTTGTTAACAACCTTTGCATGACTTGTGGGCCGGATAAACCGCCTGTGGACGGAGTCTTGGTGGGACTCAACAAGCTTAACAATCCTGCCAGCTTCTTTGATGTCTTCTTCAATTTGGAAAAAACAGATTCTAACACCGCCGTTCCGGCTGTGATGCGCTTTTTGGTTGATGGGCTAGGGGCGCTGTCAGTAAAGCAAGGGTCTAGTCCGATTGGTCAGCTAGATATAGTTCCGCCAAACCCAGCCCAATTTAATATTAATTTGAAAAAAATCGGTCTGGAATTTACCAAAGCCACTGTTTTTAAGAAAGGAGAAGAGGTAGCTTCAATAAAGCTTAATTTAGATAATATGCAACGAATCTTCTTTGTCGGTGATTTTCCCAATCACTTTTCTGCTAATGTTAGTCAAGAGCAGGATTCTGGCCCTGTTACTCTCACTTTTGGGTGGAATGATTTTTCTCCTCCTACCTTTACTCTTCCGGGGATCAGGGGAACGGTTAAAGGCGATCACATAGTTTTTACCGGAAAGACAGCAAAGGAGATTAAGAGCGTTCCCGCTGTGCAGATAACCGGCAGCGGCTTTCCTTCATTCTCCGTTAAGGATGAAAAAACCATTCTTAGCAGAAAAGAAGAATGATTCAGAGTTAACTTGAAGCTATTAGCTGAATCTCACAGCTTCCATTTATCAAATCACTAGCCCCATATATCAAGCTATTCGTTCGTTTGATAATCATGCTATCCCGTTAGGCGACCCTAAGCATTAAGGTTCGGAATCAAATCATTCCTGAGCTTATCAACTATTATAGATTATTTGCACAAACTACCTCAAGGCTCGGTTTTCAAGCTAATTAGTACTCCCTTTAAGTATTAGAATCAGATAATTGATTCTGATAGAATTTGAAAATCTCTTTATCTCTGAGATGAATAAATTTGCTTTCCCAATCAAGAGGATTGTCTTTCGACAAAACTTGTCCTACTTCTTCAATTGGTAACCACTCTAGCTGAAAGCCTTCATCTATCTCATTCTGTTCAAAGTTAGGCTGGCCAATTTCACCTTCAACTTCGGCAAGGAAAATATATGAGATTTGAACTAGCCTTTCTTTATCGCGGTATTCAATGGTAACTGGATTTTCCTCTTTAATCTTGCATTTGCATCCAGTTTCCTCTAACACTTCACGTTTGAACGCTTCCTCATTCGTTTCACCTTTTTCAGTGCCTCCACCTGGAAGTTTATGATAATTTTTCTTTGAGACATTCAATAATGCAGCCTTACCTTCATGAACCAAAATCCCCCTCGCTGCTTTTCTTACGTGATACTGACTTATATCTGTTGGGATATAATTAGGTTCAAAAGAATTATCGGAAATTTCGCAAATAATATAACGGGCTAGAGTATTCACAAAGCTATTGTATCACGAACAGTTTAACTTTAGTGTATAATAGCTTATATGGAAACAGCAGAGATACCAGAAATTGCTTTATAACCATCTGGCAATAAAAAATATGACGTAGAAGGAAATGGCATCGGGCTTTCTTGGAAGGCATTTCAGCCAACAGAGACATCTCAAGAAGCAAGTGCATCAAAGAAAGCAGTTGTATTTATTCCAGGCTGGTCAATTACAGAGCAAGCAAAATCTATTGAGTTGCTTGGTAAACATTTGCGGATTATTCTCATGATACTGCGTATGCAGTTGATACCTGAGCAGATAAAGTTATTCCTAATTCCACAGAGTTACAAGCACAAGCAATTAGGCGTTTTATTGAAGAAAGAGGCTTAGAGTGAAGTAACCTTAGTTGGTAATTCTCTTGGCGGAGTTGAGGCAATTCATCTTACAGTATTACTGCAAGAAAGAAATCCTAACATAACTATTGATGGATTAGTGCTTTTTGACTCAATGTCTTTATATGACCAAACTGGTACTAATCTAGCTGTTGCTTATGCAAAGGATATGGTCAACACACGTATGGATTTGCGACATCCACCTCAAATGAAAGGCAGTGATGTATTGGCAGACCAAAATAGCAAGTATATGAAAGATGGAATGGTTGAAACACTGAGAGAAGTGATGCGTTCTCGTGTTCGCTATCCAAGTAAAACAATAAATGAAATACAACAAATGTATTTACGCGACAGGTGACGTCACGCTTAATACCACCAATACAAGTGGAAAATTAACTGTTGTCAGCGAAGGCAACATTAATGACAATAGTACCGGAGCTAATCTCCAAGCATGGGATACGACAAATGGACTACTATTTTACTCCGCAAAAGCATATACGGCTCAAGCAAATGGCACTACATATACAGGCGTTATCTATGCTCCAACATCACAGCTTGATGGTGGGTTTTCAAATTCAACTCTCAGCGGAGGACTCTACTCCAAATATATCAATTTCAACAGTGGAACTTCTCTAACCGCATATCAAGCAGCGGCTTTCCAGCAACTACTTACAACCTACCGCTTTAAGGCATTATGAAAAAGAAAAAAAGGCTGTTTATCATTATAGCTTTATGCGTAATTGTCCTTCCTATTTTGATTTATAAAGCATTTTCTTTCCAGGCATCACTGAGATATGAAATATCAGAGCCTCACCAAAGGTCTGCCAAAACTTTAAAAGAATTGGTTGTAATACTCCTCCAAAACGAGGAAGCATTTTCTGGATTTGTTAAAGTCACATATATTGATGGACATAAAACTGGATTGTGGAATAAAGCAGAGATTCATATTCTTAATAATACAACCCTTGATGATTCTATCGGCGCTGTGGAATATATCGCTATAGCTGAGAAGAAAGGCGAACTTTGGCAATTAACAAGTTATAAATCACATTGGAAATGCGCAAGAGATGTATTCCCCAATTTCTGGACAACTAATGCTTGTATTTAAGTAGTTTGATATACTCAATCTACTTTGAGAAATTACAAACGATACCTTTTCTTCATAAGCTCTGCATTATTAATAATCCTTGTAATCACCTACCTTTCACTTGCACTATATATAGCTAAGCAAGCCGAAAGGGATACAAAATCAAAAGCAGATGCAATATTGGTGTTAGGGGCTAGATCATATATTGAGGGAAAATATAATCCTTGTCTGGAATCGCGAATAGTACATGCTGTTGGGCTCTACAAAGCCGCCTATGCCCATAAAATACTAATGTCCGGAGGAAATGATAAGGAGGACAACGTTAACGAAGCCGATACTATGAAAAAAATTGCTATGGAAAAGGGAGTCTCCACGACTGCTATTCTTGAGGAGAAAAATGCAACATCTACCTATGAGAATTTTACATTATCTTACGATATATTGAAGAAAAACAATTTAAACTCGGTTATTGTCGTTACAGAACCATTTCATGTGGCAAGAGCAGCTTTAGTATCAAAAAAATTAGGATATAAATTCAGTATATCATCTGTAAAAGACAGTCCATGTTGGGTACCAAACAAATATCTCAGCAAGTACTTTTTCAAAGAACCCCTTGCGATTATCCAATATAAGCTTCAAGGTAAATTTTAAATTCCTTATCTCCAATCTGGGAGCCAAAATTTGACTTCCAGAGAATAGTTAAGGAGTAGGTGTTGGTGTTATCTGGACTTCGCAGTTTAAGTTAAATCCAGACTCACATGTGTCTGTACCATTTCCACGATCCGCATAAGAAGCAGCCCCAGGAACGCGAAGCGTATCATCTCCTGCGTCACCAAACATTGTTACTGCTGCTTGTCCAACGACAGTATCGTTACCATTACCGCCATGAACGAGATCTGCGCCATTTGCAACAATGACATCATTCCCGTCACCAGCATTTACAGTACTCGCACCGTCGGAGCTTGTCACGATACAATCGTTCCCTCCTAGACCATTAATCGTATCTGATCCTCCCATTCCGAAAATCAAATCATTCCCTTCTGTTCCGGTAAGATCTTCGGAGCTTGCTGTCCCAACGATAACCTTATCAAATGTCATATTGGAACATTGGGCAGGAGTAACTGGAGGAGTTACAGTAACGGTAGGTGTGGGCGTTCGTGTTACGACAACTTCACAATTGATGTAATAGCCTGATTCACAGGTATCAAACCCCACACCACCATTTGCCATAGATGCTGCTCCGGGCGCACTAAGCAAATTGTTATTAACGTCACCATAGAGCGAAGCTACACTTGAGCAATATAATATAGATAAAATTGCGGAGTTTATAAAGGCAAAGCTGGCAGATTTGTCCGTGACCTACGATTCTTCCACGTTAAGCCAGCTTCGTTGCCTTCTCGGTTCGATATTTCTCTCGGGTATGGTTTGGGACTATCCGGGCTGTTCGAACCGCATGATTAGCCCGGTATATCAAGATATTCTCACATGTGATAACGATAATGTTACCTTCGGTGAACCTACAGGAGAGAGAACTAAGGTATCTCTAAAATCAATAGGAGAAGGATTTAAATTTCTATTTTCTAAGAAAATTCTATGGTCAACTAAACTATTAGACACAATTAGTGTTCTTTTTGCTTCACCTGTCATCATATTCCCTATTTTTGCAAATGAAATTTTACATGTTGGTCCTCAAGGGTTAGGACTGTTATATGCAGCGCCATCAGTTGGAGGAGTCGTTATTGGATTTATAATTGCTCCGTTTATTGGAAAAATAAAAAATCAGGGTAAATTGCTATTAGTTGCCGTAACCATATTTGCTTTAGCGACTATTCTTTTTGGCCTATCAACATCGTTTACGCTTTCTCTTATAGCTCTCTTTGTAGCAGGTGGAGCAAACGTGATTAGTGTAATTTTACGAAGCACGATAACTCAAGTAAATACACCAGATAAGATGATGGGAAGGCTTTCATCCATAAGTAGCATTTTTTGGGTTACAGGAGATAAAGTGGGAGATGTTGAAGCAGGATTTGCGACACAAATATTTGGTGCTAGCCTCTCGGTTGCATTGGGTGGAGTTGCAGCTTTAATTACAGTGGCATTAATGGCTCTAATTCCTGCATTAAGAAACTATACTGATGACTCTCAAACTCAGTAACCGCAAATTTCAACTAATTGTAAATTTTGAAGGACTGATATCTTACAGGCTGTATAAGAGCTTTTAAAAATATCTTAATGAAATTTAGTAAGCACCATAAGACTAATCTAATATAGCCGTTGGGTCATTCTGAACATTAGAAAAATTGTGAGCCATACGGGTCTGGAACCCTTTAGGCCTTATAACCTACTTTTTGGATTGTATCACATTGAGGCTAAATGAGACACTATAAAAAGGGGCTGTTTCAGAAGCCAATGATATACTTTGATATATTTATACTATAACGACCGGCCTGTAGTATCTGTTCTTAGCTTAAACTTTCTTTTAGCTACGCGGCTCTTATTGCTCGGTTCTAACGTCATTTCAACGATAGATTTTATGGGTATTTTATAATGTTCTGCAAAAGCTTTTTTTAACTTACTTTTTAATCTATTTTTGTCTTTTTCTGCTGTATGGAAACCAAGATGATTTTGATTATTTGTATTAAATGGAAAAAGAGTAAGTATGTGACTAAATGAGCCCTCTTTAGAAGTTCCTCCAGATTTGTCGTCAATTTCACAAATATCTATAGTAAATATACCCTTAACATATCCAAAATATTTAAGAATAATGCTACCTGCTATCGGATCAAACCCTGCTCCAGAATATTGAACATTATTCGGCAAGGGAAATTGGTTTGGATACCTTTCGGCTTGATCGAATGGAGAAGAATGGGCAACATCTCCATTTGATCTTTCATCGTAAAAACTTTCTATCCGTTTTTTTTCGTCAGAAGTAATGTTAATCTTTGCGGTTGCCTCTTCCAGTCTTTTCTTAAATGTATCTTTGTTAGATAATGAATCAATAATAATCTCAATTGATTTAAAGTGATCTAAGGCAATTTTTTCTGCGCTGTCTAAGATTAGATATCCTATCGATGAGCGATAAAGATATTTTAAAGCTCTCTCCAGAATTTCATTATGGAAGTTATATATTTCATCTAAGAAATTTTCAGTATTTGCATCCCTCCATTCGCTAAATTCCGGTCTATTAGGTAAGTACATGTGCCCGCTTTCTAGTTGAAAATCGATGTCAGTTTCTTTACCATTTTCATCTAGTACATATATCTTGTTTACTTGATATATGTAAGGTTCAAATGCACCTTTATTCGCACCAAACTTTTTCTTTATATCCTGTAAACAAGCCAAAGTTAGGAATCTAACAATTCGATCTATCGTTCTAATTGCACCACCCAATGCGTCTCCAGGTTTATCTTCCTCAATATCGCAAATAATGACATGCTCTGATTTAATCCGTACAGAGTCAATATAAGGAAGAGATGTAACGTATGTTCTGTAATAATCAACATCTTCACCCTCGGAAAAAGTGCTTTGAATTGGAGAGAATTCTCTTTTGGATTGTTCTTCAAAATTCATCTTTTTAATTTCACAGTCAAATATCTTCCTTTCAGGAAGGGTTTCGCCATGAATTAAAGCATATATTCTAAACTTTGCCATAAATTTTATAACTCCACTGAACTAGTTTTTCAGGTACTATTGAGCAAATAAGTCGCAATTTATCCGAATATTTTCACTTCTCTAGGACTATTAATTACAGGCTGTTAAATGAGGTTTTTACTATTTGATGCTTATTCAGCAAGCCCCATCAAGCCAATCGAATGTTGCCCACGGGCCGGACAGAATACTATGAGCTATGTGAGCCCGGTGGGATTCGAACCCACGACCAAGAGCTTAAAAGGCTCCTGCTCTACCACTGAGCTACAGGCCCATGCTTCGCAATGAGAACTTTGAACTCAGAACAAAACGATTATTGGAATTATAACAAAGCTATGTCGTACTTGGCAAGGAGGGGTAGTTTCGGGTACAATTGGTACTTATATAAAAACCTCATGAATATTCTTTTTTTACTGCAAGCAAAACGCCCAAAACATATGGAAGTGTCACAAAAACATATTCAAGAGATTAAAAATATCTCACCTGACGTTCGTGTGACCGTAGTATTAACAGACCGCACTAAAGAAGTTACAGAAGACCTCAAAAAAACTGATATCCTTATTTCTTCAGCAGACTTACCAGAAATAAATGCCAAAACCGCTCCACACCTTACATGGATTCATGTAACTATTGCTGGAGTAAATAAATTACCTGAATATGTCAAACAATCAGGCATTGTGGTAACAAATTCTTCTGGTGTCCACCCCATCCCTATTGCCGAACACGTATTTGGCTTTATGGTTATGTTTGCGAGGCAACTGCATAATGCCTACAAAATTCAACTGCAAGAAAAAAAGTGGGATCGGTCATTTAATCGGTATCCAACCACAGAACTCTATGGAAAGACAATTGGCATAATCGGCATGGGCAGAATTGGAAAACGCATTGCCCATTTAGCAAAATCATTAGATATGAACGTAGTTGGCGTGACCAAGTCACCTCATCAAAAAGACCAGGATGTGGATGAACAATTCACTGTAGATAAGCTTGATCAAATTATCTCAAAAATGGATTATGTGGTAAGTTGTTTACCCGAAACAAAAGACACGTATCATTTGTTTGACAAAAAAATCATTTCAAAAATAAAACCCACCGCCTATTTTATAAATATCGGCCGCGGATCAGTAGTTGATGAAAAACAACTCATACATGCCCTCAAAACCAAAAAAATAGCAGGCGCAGGGTTAGATGTATTTGAAGAGGAACCCTTGCCGAGTTCAAGTCCCTTGTGGAACTTAGATAATGTCCTTATTACCTCCCATTATGCCGGCTGGACTCCAGAATACATGAATAGAGTAATTGAAATATTTTGTGAAAATCTGAAAGCACATATTGAAAATAAACCTATGCCTAATCTTGTTGATATAACACGCGGATATTAATCTCTACGCGGTTTGTACCTCTGGTTGCATCTGTGAAAGCAACTTCATTGATCCGTTAACCGCAGTAGCCATCCTACCCATCAAAAATCCAGCTTTTTTCTTTTGTCCATCGCGCGTGACGTGTTCACCTACAAAATCTTGTTCAACTCCAAAAGATGGGACAGCTCGAACATTAAAATCTGGGTGTTTTTTTTCTACTTTCCTCATGCTTCTTGTAACTTCATTAATTACACTTGCACTTATTGCGTGGCTCACCGCAGGCAATAATGGTTGGGATTTCATATCTACCGTGCCGCGAGGCACATATTGATTGGGTTCAACTATAGCTACATCCTGTATCTTTCTAAACGCAGGAGGCAACATTACATACACTGCCAAACCTTCTTTTGTTTCTCTACTGAGTTCATAGAGCGATTCCAGCGTTTTCTTATGCCAATCCCCAATACCTTTTTTAATGTTCAGGTATGCTTTGATTAGGTGCATGGACTGCCTCTGAAAAGGATTTTGTACTAATGACAGCGCAATATCAAACTGTTCTCCAACAACCAGGTCTCGAAAATCATTTCCGCCCATATCTACAACAATGTGTTGACGGGCATCTTTTGAATTGTCAATAATATGCTGACGTGTCTTGTTGTCTTCTACTTGCGCTAATACTTGTTTCGCATAAGATCCGGGAAGCGCATGAGTTACGCCTGTCCAGGGAAAACCTCGTCGTATAAGGGCCTCAGCTGTCATATCGGATAACGAGCCAGGCTGATTTTTTCCATATTCAGGTATTAAAATACCTCCATCAAGTGACATGCTATCGCCAAATACATGGGTTTCTCCCGGTTGGCCTTGTATCAGAAATTCTGGGTACGCTCTGCCAGGAAAATTTCTAAGCATTCGTTCATCGCTAAATAGCCACTGGAACGTTTCTGCCACTTTTGTTGCTGCTCCATGTTTTACCCTGTCAAAAATTTCCCCTTTTGTTGGCAATCTCCGGGATCTCTCAACAGAAACACCAGTCAGTCTTCCTGAAATTACTTTTTCACCCATATGTTTCTAACGGAGTGTGAGTATAGTTATTACATCATAAATAATCAATAGTTCATCCGTAAATAGTATAATAAGAATTATGAAGAATCTTGACAAAAAACAATACGTTGCTAGTTTTATTTTTAATTCATCCCTCACAAAAGTTTTGCTCATTCACAAAAACCGGCCAGACTGGCAAAAAGGGAAGATGAATGGTGTCGGAGGAAAAATAGAACCAGGAGAGCAGCCAATTCAAGCAATAGTGCGGGAAGTTTGGGAAGAGAGTGGACTCAAAATATCGGGAAAAGAATGGGATTTGTTTGCAGAAGAGCAAGGAATAGATTGGAAAGTGTATTTTTTTACCGCAATTTACCAGGGAAAATTATCTGATATGCAGGATAAAACTGATGAACATCTTGAATGGGTGAGTATTACATTGCTTCCAAACAAGGTAATAAGCAACCTTCATTGGCTGATCCCGTTGAGTTTGGATAAAATACAAAATAAGACACCAAAGAAAGTTTTAGTAGAATATTGATTCTAGTTTGTTTATATTTTATATCTTCCAAAGTTTCCTCTCTCTTTTAGGGAGAGAATTAAGGTGAGGGCAAAAAGGTAGATGAAAGCATTAAATTAAAATTTTCCCGCCTTCCACCTTCGGCTTCACCGTATCTCCTGGCTTTACCTTCCCTTCAATAATCTGCAGCGCAATCTCATCAGTCAGCTTTTCATTGATCAACCGTTTGAGTGGCCGTGCCCCAAACTGTGGGTCATATCCTTCTTGGCTAAAATAATCTGCCAAATTTTCAGAAATCTCAAGGTTAATATCATTTTCCGCCAAACGTTCTTTTACCAAATCCAGTTGGAGTTTAGAAATATACTTCATGTCTTCCGGCGTTAACGGGTTAAAAATAACCACATTATCAAGCCTATTTAAAAATTCTGGCTTAAAGGTCCTGCTCAATTCTTCCCACACTTTTTTCGTGGTTTCTTTTTTGGGTTGGCCATCTGAGGCGTACAAAATTTCACTTCCTAAATTACTCGTCATAATCAAAATGATATTTTTAAAATCAACGGTTACCCCTTTACTATCAGTTAAGCGTCCCTCATCAAAAATCTGTAAAAACAAATTAAATATCTGTGGATGCGCTTTTTCTATTTCATCCAATAAGATGACAGAATACGGTTTCCTTCTGACTGCTTCAGTGAGTTGTCCGCCTTCGTCATAACCTACATATCCAGGTGGCGCGCCCACCAACCGAGCAACTGTGTGAGCTTCTTGGTATTCACTCATATCAATTCGAATAATCGCATGCTCGTCATTAAATAACTGTGCTGCCAACGCGCGGGCAGTTTCAGTTTTTCCAACACCAGTCGGGCCTAAGAACAGGAATATTCCAATTGGCCGATTCTTTTCTCCTAACCCAGACCGTGACCGGCGAATTGCTTTTGCCAGTAGAGTAAGTGGTTCTTCTTGTCCTATGACTCGTTTCCTTAATTCTTCTTCTAAATGTGTTAACCGTTGCGTTTCACTCGATAACATCCGCGAAACAGGAATCCCTGTCCAGCGAGAAACAACTTTGGCAATGTCTTCTTCATCCACTTCCTCGCGTAAAATTTTCTGTTCCCCAGGAACTTTTGCCCATTCATCTTGCACTTGTTCTAACTGTTTTTGAACTTCTGGAATCTTACCATATTTAAGTTCCGCGGCTTTTTCTAACTCAACATTCCGCTCTGTTTTTTCTAATTCAAATTGCAACGCGTCGAGTTTTGCCCGCAACTCATGGATTTTTTGGATAATTTCTTTTTGTTCTTTCCAGCGTTTTTCCAAATCCGCGGCTTGTTCTTTGAGGAATTTGAGTTCTTTTTCTTGCTGTTCTTTTCGCGCTTTCGCCAGTTCAGTTTTCTCTTTTTTTAAGGCGGCCAATTCAATTTCTGCGTGGGTAATTTTCCGCCGTAATTCTTCCAACTCAGCCGGCATACTTTCTGCTTCAATTTTTATAGCCGCGGCTGCCTCATCAATTAAATCAATTGCTTTGTCGGGTAAAAATCGGTGAGGGATATATTGCGCTGAAAGCCGTGCTGCCGCAATAACAGCGTTGTCAGTAATACGGATTCTGTGGTGCAATTCATAGCGTTGTTTCAAACCTCTGAGGATTGAAATTGCGTCTTCTACACTTGGTTCATCTACTAATACAGGTTGAAACCGGCGGGCAAGCGCTTGGTCTTTTTCAATATATTTTCGGTATTCAGAAACCGTTGTCGCGCCAACCATTCGCAATGTTCCACGTGCCAATGAAGGCTTTAAAATATTTGCCGCGTCAACTGCGCCTTCTGCCGCTCCGCCACCCACAATAGTGTGTAATTCGTCAATAAAAATAATGTACTTTCCATCAGATTCTTCAATTGCTTTCATAACAGCTTTGAGGCGTTCCTCAAATTCACCCCTGAATTTTGCTCCAGCCAGTAATTGGGCAAAATCCAAAGACACGACTTCTTTATTTTGGAGAATTGAAGGAACTTGTCCACTCGATATTTTTTGCGCCAACCCTTCAACGATTGCTGTCTTTCCCACCCCAGGATCTCCCATGAGGACCGGATTATTTTTTGTCCGTCGGGACAAAATTTGCATGACGCGACGAATCTCAGTTTCACGGCCAATAACAGGGTCAAGCTTCCCAGATTTTGCCAGATTGGTGAGGTTAATAGTGTATTTTTTTAATGCTTCCTCAGGAGAAACAGGTTTTAACAATTGTTCAACAACGTTCCCATCCATAGAAATATTTTAACGCTATTAGCACTCGATGTCAATAGGTGCTAAATCAGCAGGAGTAAATTTTCTTGCCGTTGCGAGTGACGAAGAACGCGGCAATCACGTTCCGTCATCCTGGTAAGCGTAGGATGAGCGCATCCAAGATCTACTACAACAATAATAAGGTAGATTCTGGACTAAGCAATGCCAAGTGTAGAACAGTGTTCATAAATGATTTTTTTCAAAATACTCCTGCGCCTCTTCCTCATCTTGCTTCATTTGTTCAACCAACTTTTCTGCAGATTCAAATTTCATGTTCTCTCTGATTTTTTTCAGGAGTGAAATGTTCACTTGTTTACCATAAATATCTTGGTCAAAAGAAAGAACATATGTTTCAGAAAGCACTTCTTGATCTCCAAACGTTCTTGCATCCCCAATAAACGTGAGGGCTGGATACCTTACGTCATCAATCACTATCTCAGAGATGTATATTCCCTGAGAGATGGGTTTGTCCAAAGCTACATTTGCAGTAGGATACCCCAACGATTTCCCTCGTTTTTTGCCTTCTATTACAGTTCCTGAAAAATTAAAATTATTCATCATATCTATTATTTTCCACCTAAGGGGTGGAATAGCTTTGCACCTAGGGAATTTACATTTTTACAGTTTTCAACACAATAAAAGATGTAAATTCATCAATACTATATAGATTGCTCTCTGGAACATCTTGGAGTATAATTATAGATCTCCACAGATATAACAAGCAATAAGAAACAAGAACATATTATTTCAAATAACTTAATCGCTTGTCGCTTATCTCTTATAAACATATGGAAAAAATAATTATTAAAGGCGCTCGCGAACACAATTTAAAAAACATTGACGTGGAAATCCCAAAAAACAAATTCGTTGTTTTTACGGGGCTTTCTGGTAGTGGAAAATCTTCATTGGCATTTGACACCATTTACGCCGAAGGCCAACGTCGATATGTAGAAAGCTTATCTTCATATGCCCGCCAATTTTTAGGTGTAATGAAGAAACCTGACACTGACCTTATCGAAGGATTATCACCAGCAATTTCAATCGACCAAAAAGGAGCTTCCCACAATCCGCGCTCAACCGTTGGCACGGTTACAGAAATCTACGATTACATGCGTTTGTTATTTGCCCGTGTAGGCCATCCGCATTGTCCTAATTGCGGCCGGGAGATTTCGCATTTATCAAAAGAACAAATCACCCAAGCAATTTTTGGATTACTTGAAAAACATAATGTCAAGGCTGCAGGGTTACGGATGTTGCTCCTTGCGCCCATAGTCAAAGACAAAAAAGGACAGTACAATGATTTGTTTGTTGATTTAAAAAAACGCGGGTATAAAAAAGCCCGCATTGATAAAAAAGTTTTTTCGCTCGATGATGACATAGTCCTCATTAAAACCAACAAGCACACTATTGAAGTAGTAATCGACCAAGTAGTATTAACCAAAAAAACCGACAGCCTGAGAATCTCAAATGACGTTGAACAAGCCCTTAAATTCGGCAATGGAGAAATGATTGTGAGTATTGTCAAAGATAAGGGCTTTGAAATTCCGGACAAGCCGCAGAAAATGGAAGACCAACTCTTCTCGGAAAAATTTGCATGCCCTGTGTGTAACATTTCTATTCCAGAAGTTGAGCCGCGTATTTTTTCATTCAATACGCCTCATGGCGCGTGTCCTACCTGCAATGGATTAGGCACAAACTTAACTGTTGATAAAGAATTAGTATTTAACAAAAATTTATCGATTCGTGAAGGAGGTATTTTACCATTTGCATCCCTTCTTTCGCATGAAACATGGTTCTCTAGAACTTTTCGGACATTTTGCGAACAAAATAGAATCCCGCTCAATGAGCAAATCAGAGATATTCCGCAAGAAAAACGGGACATGTTGTTATTTGGGACCGGCAGTAAAGAGTATGAAGTTGAAGGAGAAAACCGATGGGGAAGAGACACGGTAATTTATGAGCCTTTCCATGGTATTTTAACAGAGTTAAAACGAAGATATTCTGATAGCGAATCTATGGCAGTAAAGGCGCAAGTTGAAAAATTCATGCGGTATGAAACATGCCCCGACTGCAAAGCCGGTAGGCTCAAACGTGAAGCGCTTTCGGTTACGATTGATAAAAAATCAATTGTTGAAGTTTCAAATATGTCCATTGTTGCGACCTTGCGATTTGTTGACCAGTTAAAAACTATTCTAAATGCCCGCGAACAAGAAGTGGGAAAACTTATTATCAAAGAAATTCAAAGCAGGTTAGGATTTCTAGTGGATGTGGGACTTGAGTATTTGTCGCTTTCCCGCGGCGCGGCAACGCTTTCTGGAGGGGAAGCCCAGCGTATTCGATTGGCATCGCAAATTGGTTCGGGACTTACCGGCGTATTATATGTTTTGGATGAACCTTCGATTGGATTGCACCAGCGGGACAATGCGCGGCTTATAGAAACCCTGAAAAAATTACGGAATTTAGGGAATACGGTTCTGGTTGTTGAACACGACGAAGAAACCATGGCTGAGTCAGATTACATTATTGATTTTGGGCCTGGAGCAGGTGAATATGGTGGCAAAATTATTGCCAAAGGGACAGTTGAAGACATTAAAAAAGACCCCAACTCGCTCACGGGGAAATATTTATCTGGCGAGAAAAAAATAAAAGTCATGAGCAATCCCAATGGGCAACTTGATTCTGGTGAGTTTTTTAAAACGAAAAAAGTAGTCAAGACCGGCAATGAGGCCGTTAGCATTATTGGCGCAACTGAACATAATTTAAAAAATGTTACGGTGACATTTCCGCTCAACAAATTTATTGTCGTGACAGGAGTTTCGGGAAGTGGCAAATCAACACTTGTCAATGACATTTTGTATCACGCGCTTATGCAGTCCCAAAATCCATTTCACCGTGAACGTCCCGGAGCATTTGCAGGAATTTCAGGAGACGATTTAGTTCGGCATGTATTTTTAATCGACCAATCGCCAATTGGACGAACCCCACGAAGTAATCCGGCAACCTATACCGGGTCATTTTCGTATATTCGGGAACTCTTCGCCCGAACCAAAGAAGCAAAAATCAGAGGATATGGCCCCGGAAGGTTTTCATTTAATGTGAGGGGCGGCAGATGTGAGGCGTGTGAAGGAGAGGGACAAATTAAAATTGAAATGCAATTTTTGCCAGATGTGTATGTAACCTGTGAGGTTTGTCAAGGCAAACAATACACGCAAGAAGCCTTGGAGATTGAATTTAATGAAAAAAATATTGCTGATGTGCTCGCGATGAGTGTTTCTGAAGCGGTAGGATTTTTTAATTTTGTTCCGGGCTTAGCCCACAAACTCCAAACCTTAAATGATGTTGGACTATCATACATAAAGCTTGGGCAACCAGCTCCAACCTTATCAGGAGGAGAAGCACAGCGGGTAAAATTAGCCGCAGAACTTTCAAAACGCGGACGGGACGCGCTTTATTTATTGGATGAACCAACGACCGGGCTACATTTTGCAGATTTGGAAAAATTATTGTATGTCCTTCGGAGATTAGTAGACCAAGGAAATACGGTTGTAGTGATCGAACATAATCTGGATATTATTAAAAATGCCGATTATATTATTGACTTGGGTCCAGAAGGTGGAGAAAAAGGGGGAGAAATAATTGCAACCGGAACTCCGCAAGAAATTGCTGCCAATCCTTTGTCCTACACTGGCCAATTCCTCAAAAAAGCGCTCTCATAAGTTCTGTCCCACCGCCAGGGGAGCGATACACATTTGAAGAAAACAAGCAAATGCCTCCTCCGGCGTACGCTCCACTCTGGCGGTGGTATCGGGTGAATCATAATCATGCTGTCGGGCGCGATCTAGTTCGCCAGCTCTACCTCTTGGTAGGGGTATTGCCGGCCTGCTTGTCGCGACTGCCTCCGGGCAGATTGGCACGGTCGCGGCGACTAGCAGCGGCTTGAGATGCGCCGCGTCTGGCGTACTGAACAGCGGTTATAACGAAACAAGAACTCAACTCAAGAACCGTGAGTATGGTCCTGTGTCCTGGATGTAGCGTTGTGTCAGTTCTATGTGCGGAAAATCTCCTTTCCTGCTCGGCCCTGATACGGGCCTCATTTCTAAGAGTCTCCCTTTGAATACGAGAGAGTCTCGCCGCGTTTTGTGCAGGCGTCTCGGGAGCGAGTGCCTCCCGCACTCCGCGGGTGGCCCGTTCGAGGCCTTTGCCTACGGTCTTTCCTGCTCCAACGCCCCATTTTCCCCAAGCCATTTTTTACTCCTTTTAGGCTTACTGCCTAACAGCATGCATGGTGCTACCCCCGATAAGTAGCGGCCAAATAACCTTTAATAAAGATTTCCTGACCGCTCATTACCAGAGCGCTAATTGCATTTTGTTAATTGTAAATTGTAGTATTAAATTGGTAAAGAGTCAAGCTAGACAACCAGAAATTTCAAATACTACCAACATCAAATTTCAAATAACTAAGGTGTCTATTACCTTTCATACCCATGGGATAGCTAGACATCTCAGGATTTACTGTTTTGTACCTCTTGTCTTTCTTGTATAGCTCCTTAATAATAGTATGTGCATGAGAAAAATTTTTTTGCTTTGCTGTTTTTTTCTGTTTTTTTTTCTATTTACTCAATCACCAATCCATGCCGCAGATAACTTTACCACTGCGAACGATGTCACTTACACTGTCGCTCCAAATGGATTAACCCATGTGGGGCTGGTTATCTCTCTCACGAATACCTCAAGCCAATATTATGCGTCTTTGTATAGCATCAAAGTAGGTTTTGACCATATCCAGGATATTTCTGCCCGTGACGCAGAAGGGCCAATTGTGCCAAAACTCACAAAAACCGATGATGGCCAAACAGTTGAATTGCAATTTAACCAACGGGTCGTCGGAAAAGGGAATACTTTAAAGTTTAATGTCTCGTTTGATACCACCGATGTCGCGCAGCAAAATGGTTCTATTTGGGAAATTAATATTCCTGGCCTTGCTGAATCAACTGAATTTACTTCCTTTGATGTCCATGTTCGGGTGCCTTCATCATTTGGTAAACCCGCATACATAAAACCTGCAATTTCGCCCAATACAAATGTTTCCCTTGACTTTACCAAGGGACAACTTCAACAATCGGGTATTTCTCTGGCTTTTGGCAATGAGCAATCATATGATTTTAATTTGGCTTATCACGTTAAAAATAACCATGTATATCCTGTGCGGACAGAAATAGCGCTTCCTCCTACCACTAATTACCAAGAAGTAGTAATCCAAGATATTAGCCCCAAACCATCAAACGTGATTATAGACAAAGATGGAAACTGGCTTGCACAATATTCATTGCTCCCGTCCGAAACTAAAGACATTATGGTTAACGGAAAAGCGTTATTGCAACTCATACCCAAAAAACAAGTGCTCTCGTCTGATGACCGGGCAAAATATTTAAAAGAGCAAACCTATTGGCAAACATCAAACGAAGAACTGAAACAACTCGCCGCAACGCTTAAAACTCCCCAGGCAATTTACGGATATGTTGTTAAAACCCTTCACTATGACTTTGGGCGTGTGCTTAACAGTAACCCGCGGCTTGGTGCGGTAAAAGCCTTAAAAGACCCGCAATCCGCGGTTTGTTTGGAATTTACCGATTTATTTATCACCTTAGCCCGTGCCGCCGGAATTCCTAGCCGTGAAGTTGACGGATACGCGGTGACCGACAATGCCAAACAACGCCCGTTGTCTTTGGTAAAAGACGTATTGCATGCATGGCCGGAATATTATGACGATACTCAACAAACCTGGATAATGGTTGACCCTACGTGGGGAAATACAACTGGCGGCGTTGATTATTTTGATGTGTTAGATTTCGACCACATAACTTTTGCCATAAAAGGCATTGACAGTGAATACCCGATTTCAGCTGGTGGGTACAAACTATCCACTGTTTCAGATACGAAAGATGTAAACGTTTCTGTGTCCACTACTCCACCAACAAAAGTTCGGACTATTCAACTCATCAAAAACATACCAGATGAAATCATGGGAGGTTTTCCGGTACGTGGATTACTTACGTTTAAAAATACCGGAAATGTGTTACTGGAACCACAAGACGTAAATATCGAAAGCAATTCACTTACGCCACGAGATATGGCTATGCGTATTGACCAAATTCCACCGTTTGGAACCATCACTTCACACTTCTCTTTTGATAAAACCCCATTTTTGACAAACAAACGCGATGTCATTACAATGAGAGTTGCAGATACATCGGTACAGCACCCAATACACATTACTCCCTTATCTTTGAAACAATTTAAAATATCAGGAGGATTTTCATATGCGGCGTTATTTACCATCATCATATCAGTCTTTGCCATCGCAGCCGGGAGTGTATTTATTTTTAGACACGGACGGTAATGTCTTGTACGTGGGGAAGGCCAAAGACCTCAAAAAACGCGTTTCTTCATATTTCCTCCAAAAAAGTTTACTCGGAACCAAAACAGTCGCTATGATTTCACAAATTCATGAGATTGAATGTATTATAGTTGAGTCAGAACTCGAATCATTGCTGTTAGAAGCAAACCTCATCAAAAAATATACTCCCAAATATAATATCCGCCTTACCGATAATAAGTCCTATCCTATGGTTAGAATAACTGCAAAAGACCAGTACCCGGCTGTTTTATTTGCCAGAAGGTCGGAAGACCGTCATTCTGTCTATTTTGGGCCGTACCCGAGTTCCAAGACCTTACGGACAGTGCTTCGGACAATTCGCCGTATTTTTCCATTCCACTCAGTCACCAACCATCCCAAAAAAGAATGTCTATACCACCATTTAGGGTTATGTCCGTGTATTCCTGCGTTTAATACCGAAGAAAACAGGAAGGCATACAAAAAAACCATCAAACACATCATCCAGTTCATGTCAGGCGAGAAAAAATCTGTTCTGAAAGATTTAGAAAAAGAACGGGACGAGCTAGCAAACAACCAACAATTTGAACAATGCCAAAAAATCCAAAAACAAATTGATGCCATCAATTATGTTACGAGTCCTATCCACCGGCCATTTGAATATGAAATCAACCCGAATCTCAGGACCGACTTACGGGCTAAAGAACTCAATGATCTGCGTTCAATTTTAGGAGAATATGGAGTAAAAACTAATTATTTAGAGCGCATTGAATGCTATGACATCTCAAATATTTCAGGAACCAATGCTGTGGGTTCAATGGTAGTATTTACGAACGGAGAAAAAGATGCATCACAATACCGGAGATTTAAAATAACCCCAGACATCAAAGGACCCAATGATTTTGCCATGATGGAAAGTATTCTTACTCGTCGGCTCAAACACGACGAATGGCCGCATCCCGACCTCATAGTAATTGACGGAGGAAAAGGCCAGATTAGCTCAGCAATGAACGCGTTAGAAAAGTATTATTCCTCAATTCCCTCTCCCTTGCCTCAGCCGAGTTTGACTCGGATGAGAGAAGGTCAGGTCATCGACTCTGAGGCTCAGACCCAAGAAGGCGAGGGTGAGAACGAAGATAACAGTTCCAAATTGAAAAGAATCCCACTCGTAGGCCTTGCCAAACGAGAGGAGACCATCATTACTCCAGATTTTAAAGAAATCAGCATATCAAAAGATACCGAAGCCTTACTGCTCATCCAGAGAATCCGTGACGAAGCCCACCGTTTTGCCATAACGTACCACAAAAAACTCCGTTCAAAATCATTCCTTCCCGATGAAATATAAATCTTCCACCTAAGGGGTGGAATCATATTGACACCTAGGGAAAAGGTTGTTACTTTATCTTTATGCCCCAAAGAAAAATGCCACTCGTTACCGGGGAAATATATCACGTATTTAATAGGGGGATTGATAAGAAACCCGCCTTTACAAATAAAAGAGAATACCGAAGAGCAATGCGTGTAATTGATTTTTACAGGTATGCTTCTTTACCTTGCAAACTTTCCAGGTACCTAACATTACCAGATGAAATGAAAACACGGATGCTCAACCACATACGAAAAGAGCTTCAAACAATTGTTGAGATTCATACCTATTGTTTGATGCCTAACCACTTTCATTTTCTCCTAAGGCAACAATCGGAAAGAGGAATCGCAACATTTATTAGTCAATTTCAAAATAGCTATACCCGCTATTTCAATACAAAACACGAACGAGAAGGACCGCTATTTCTTGATCAATTCAAAGCTGTACGAATAGAATCAGATGAACAGCTTCTTCACGTTTCTCGCTATATTCACCTTAATCCTTATACTTCGTACGTTATTTCCCATTTAGATGATTTACCGCAATACCCGTGGTCTTCTTTTTGCGAATACTTAGGTTTACAAAATGGTGAAGAGATATGCGAGAAAAAATTGATCCTCTCATTCTTTAAAAGTAGAGAGGTTTACAAAAAATTTGTGTTTGACCAGGGAGATTATCAAAGGGAATTAGATAAGATAAAACATTTACTGATCGATGATGGAAAATAAAAATAAAGGATAAACTCATTGCACCAAGAAGTAAATTAGTATTTTGAATGCTGAAAAATAGAAAATCCCTAGGTGCAAAGCTATTCCACCCCTTAGGTGGAAAATTTTACTTTCTTACAATCTCATACTCATACGGAAAATAGAGAAACGCAGCAGGTGAATCTGCTAAGAGATATTTTTGAAAGTCAGCATAAATTTTTTTACGGGCTTCCGGATTAATTTCCCGCCTTCCTTCTTCCAACAGTCTATCAATTCGCAAATTTGCATATGAGGTAATATTATTTTCCTGGTCTTTATGCCAAAGCGAATACTGGTCTGGGTCGCGTGGGACACTAAATTCTCCCAAAAAAACTTGAAATTGCGTAGGGACCTTATCCACTTCCTCAATTGTTGTCTTTACTTGCAGTTGTTCCCAGGCTTTCGTGATTTCTTTTGCGATTTTTGCATATTGTGGCAAGGTTTTAATGGTTAGGTGAAGAGATTTTTCAGAATTCCCATTTGCTGCTCCATTCAACAGTAACTTTGCGTGAGGAATATCTTCGTGTTTCTCTTGTTGGGTTTCAGCATAGACCCATAAGGAAGTCGGATAGGGTGAATATGTACGCTTTCCTTGAGGGAATGATTCTGGTAAAGCGTAAGCTAATCCACTGCGTACTTTTTCGTTTGAAAGAGTGCCATCTTGGGTATTAAAAAAAAGCGTCACAAGTTTATTATAATTCACAATTCGTGCCACTTGCGTATTTGGGAAATTATTAAAAGACGTATCTTTAAAGGTAGTGTCAGTGAGTCCAACAGCGTCAGAAACTTCCCCCATAGAAAATGCAAGCTTTAAGGCTTCTTGGGTTGAATAAAAGTGGTAGACGCGGATGTTGTATTGGTTTTTAACCGATGACAAAGTGAGTGATTCGACAAAATTTCCATTTAACTTTAAATCTTTGATTTTGTAATCACCAATGCCTGCAAAGTTATTTTTTAAGAGAGGCCGTGACACTTTGGTCAAAAAAGGTGAGAAGCTTTCTTTGAGAGTATACACTATAGTGTATTTATCTGGCCTGCTTACTGAGACGTCAGAAAAATTATAATTCACTTGGTCTGATTTGAATAGACTTCCATCGTTGAAATAGATGTCGCGCTTAAGGTGAAAAATATATACTTTGCCATCTTGTTTGACTTCCCACGATTGCGCAAGGTCTGGAAGGGGAGTTCCGTCTTCGGCAATATAGGTAAGTCCGCGGGAAATTTCAGAAAAAATTGATGGAGGTAAACTTTCCAGCCGATATGCGCCGACTAACCCAATAGATTCTTTTTTCCCAACTGGTATCTTTGGAACCAATATTGACGCAGATTCAAGGAGTATAAAGAATACAATCAATCCTAGTATAAAAAAAACCAAGATGCGTTTTCCCCAACGCCTCATATATGCGCGAAGCAGCCAAAATAGGAGTCTACGTTTAAAAAAAATCATGATATGCACATATCCGAATAAGATAAATGCGAATATACCCGAATACTAACAAATTATTATTCGGATGCATTCGGATTAACTATTCGGACGCATTCGTGTGTTTATTTTCGTGGAATGAGGAGTACAATGGAAAGAATAGCGAAAATAACGGCAAGCACAATAGTAGCGTATTGCATCAACCGCTCCAGGCTTCTTTTACTGCGGTAAAATTCCCCGGAAGCTCCAAAAGCAGTGGACAATCCACTTCCTTGGACCTGAAGCAAAATAGTCACAATAAGGGCAACACTTACGATGATTTGTAAGACAACAAAGACAATGTTCATAATGACTAATTCCTAATTTCTAATTAAATAGATGATAGAAAATAGAAGATAGATTTTTGAGAATAGAAGATGGAACATGGAAAAACAGAAATTCTATACTCTACCTTCTTACAATACCTTCTATCGTCTATTGTCCTTTTGGTCACTGTCTATTATATCTCTTCACTAACCACTTTGGCAAGTTTTTGGGAATCGTGGTACAGAGGGAATTTCTCATCAACTAAATCTTTTTCAATGAGGTCTATATCATGCTCTGTTAGATTTGTTTTGTCATCTTGGTGATATGAAACATACGAATACTTATATTTCCGCGGAATAGAAATTGAGAAATTATTATTTACGACTACTTTATCAAAAGGATATACTCCAAGGTGTTTTACCACAGCTGTCATGTAATCAGAGACAGAATAATCCTTTGTCTCAAATGGTTTATTGGCAACATTTACAATAAACAACCGTTTTGCTTTACTTTGCGAGAGAATTGCTCGAATTGAAGGAATAATCAATACCGGAAGAATAGTGGTATATAAATCTCCCGGCCCGGCGATAATTACATCTGCTTCTTGCAACGATTTGATAACTTTTTTAGATACTTTGGCATCTTTGGGATTAAGGTATACCCGTTCTAAAACTCGCTTGCCATTATATTTTCCCAAATCAATATTTTCTTCACCAACTACTTCTTTACCGTCAACCGTTCGGGCCGTAATGGTGACTGGTTCGGCAGTGGCGGGTAGAAAAGTTCCGGGAATTTGAAAAAGTTTTTGAAACGCAGGAATAGCTTCATTAAAGCTTCCGGTAATATCCCGAAGAGCTACTATAATTAAATTACCAAGTTTTTGTCCAGAAAGCTCATTATCTTTTCCATATCTGTCTCCAGGAAAACGGTACGTAAATAATTTCGAAAGTAATTCATTGCGATCACCACACAGCGCAGCCATACACGACACCATATCGCCAGGCGGCGAAATGTTATACAACCGACGAAGCCGCCCCGATGATCCACCTTCATCTGCCATGGAAACAATCACAGTAATATCATCGGAATACTTTTTCAACCCTCTTATAAGGTTGACCGTGCCGATGCCGCCGCCAAGACATACGATTTTTTTATTCATAATTTTGAATTCTTGAAGTAAGAAGTGAGATATTTTTGAACTTGATATCTTGATTTTTTGAATTTTCGAAAATCAAAATTATCTAAAATATCAAGATATCAAGTTCAAAAATATCAAAATAATCCCACTTCAAAATATCTAGTGTACTATCCAGTGCAAGACAGAAATTATAACAGATAATACCAAAGAACACACGATGTAGGCGAAAAATGTGTTTAGCGATACTGACGGGATAATAAATCCTGCGAAAGAGAATCCATAAAACGTAAACGGTACTATTTGGATACTTGATATTATAATAGTCAGTAAATAGAGGATAAGCGCATTGGTAATAAGCGAAAATGTTCCGAAGGTAAGTAGATTTAAAGGAAGGGTCAAAACATTCAGAATTGGCCGCAAGAAGAAAGAAAGCATTGCCAATACAGTCCCTCCTAAAATGATGGTTAACGGCCCGCCAGAAATTTTAACTCCAGAAAAAATATACGAAATAGCAAAAAGGGCAAAAGTATATAAAGCAGAATTCCGAATAAGCGTTTTCATGGCTGGTGGTTACAAGATGAGTTATTCCATGCTAACAAATAAGAATAAGAGTGTCAAACATAAACATGTACATAACTTAACAATAAGGTTCCTCTTGCAATTCCCATCTCAAAATACTATAGTTGAATACTACCAAATTAACTCCTATGAACACCATTCGCTGTCCGAAATGCCAAGAGCCGGTTGAAATAACAGAGGCACTCAAACATCAAATTGAAGAACAAATTCTCCAGCAAGTTACCTCAAAGCATAAGGATGAATTAGAAAAAATCAAAACTGAAGCAGATACGATCATCACGAAACGCATTCTTGAAGTCCAGGAAGAAGCAAAGAAAAAAGCGCGTGAGGAAATGGAATCACAATTTAAAAATTCGCAATCCGAACTTGAAGAAATCAAAGAACGTTTTAAAAAGAAACAAAATACGGAATTAGAATTGATGAAACAACTTCGTCAGTTGAAAGATAAAGACCAAGAACGTGAGGTTGAAATGCAAAAAAAATTGCTTGATGAGCGAGGAAGACTTCAGGAAGAAATTTCAAAAACAGAACGCGAGAGGTCTAATTTGGAGAAACTAGAACTCAGAAAACAACTCGATGACACAAAAAAGGCACTTGAAGAAGCCCAACGAAAAGCCGAACAAAGATCGCAACAGTTGCAAGGAGAAGTAATGGAATTAGATCTGGAATCCCAGCTTACGGAATATTTTCCAACTGACGAAATTCTCCCTGTGCCAAAAGGAATCGAAGGCGCTGATATTTGGCAAAAAGTCCGCAACAAACATGGACAAACAGCTGGTTCAATTTTGTGGGAATTAAAACGTACAAAAGCATGGAATAATAATTGGGCAACAAAGTTGCGTGAAAACATTCGGCAAATTGGGGCAAGCACGGCAATGTTAGTAAGTGATATTTTACCGGAAGGAGTAGACAAATTTGGAAGGTACCATAATATTTGGGTAACGTCCACAAAATACGCAATTCCATTAGCATGTGTCTTGCGTGATGGTATTTTGCAAGTTGCTATAGCCAAATCCGTAGCAGCCCACAAAGATGAAAAACTCGACTTGCTCTATTCATATATAACGGATGATGGTTTCAGGCACAGGTTTGAAGCGCAAGTTGAAAGTATTATCGAGCTTGGAACAGACCTTGAATCTGAACAACGGTCAACGATTCGCCAATGGAAAAAACGCGAGATCCAAATAAAACGCATGAAAACAAATCTTTCAAGCATGTATGGAGAACTGCAAGGGATTCTAGGGACAGCACTTCCTACCATCCAAAGTCTCGACTCAGCCCAACTTCCAACCACGGAAGCTCAAACTATGCTGTTAGAAGAGTAGAGACATGACTCATCCAACTTTTAACGAAGAACAAAATCTCTGGAACCTCGGTTATACTCATATTATTGGCATCGACGAAGTTGGCCGTGGTGCGTTTGCGGGGCCAGTTGTAGTTGGAGCAGTTGTGTTTGAGAAAAGTATTAAAGGTACCACAGGTATCACAAGCACAATTGAATCTATCGGGATTAATGATTCTAAATTATTAAATCCACAAAAAAGAGAACAGCTTGAAAAAGAAATCAAGAATTCGTGTGGGCAATTTGCAATAGCTGAGGTTGGAGTTTCAACTATTAATAAAGTAGGTATAGGTAAAGCAACGTTTATTGCTATGAGGAAAGCAATACAAAAAATAATTTCAAATATTAAATTTCAAATACTCCCAATTCCAAATCAAGAAAATAGCAATTCATTAGAAATTCCAAAACAAAATCTTTTTGTTTTGGTGGATGGTTTCCGCGTTAAGTACATCCGTGGGCTTGGCCTGAAGCATCAAAAAGCAATCATCAAAGGCGACCAAAAAAGCATTTCTATCGCTGCTGCTTCAATTCTGGCTAAAGTGCATAGAGACGATATTATGCGGAACCTTCACGAACGATTTCCTCATTATGGATTTTATGAAAATAAAGGCTATGGGACGAGAAAACATCGGGATGCTCTCCAAAGATACGGGCTAAGTAAGATACATAGAACTTCCTTCGATTTATTGAAATTTACACGAATGACCAATTTCTAATGAAATTCGTCAATAGACGATAGATGATTGAAGATTGAAGATGGATTTTTGAAAATAGAAGATGGAAAATGGAAAAAACAGAAATTCTATACTCTGCCTTCTATTGTCTCTTTTGATTAGTCATTAGAAATTAGAAATTTAGTATAAGGGCTTGCAAAATTTTATTTTGTCATTTATACTACACGAATGGTAACTAAATCATCCGCTCGGAGCAAGAAGACAGCCCAAAAGTCAAACAATACTTCAGCTGAGTATGCCGTAAAAACCTCTCGCGGTAAAAAAGATACCGAAGATATGGATCTTACTAATGAATCAGATACTAAAAAACCAACTGAATCCCGAAGTGGAATAAGGGTCAAAAAAACATATATTAGAATATTTGGTGTTATAGCCGGAATCATTTTAGTAGGAGCATTGCTGTATACATTTCGTAGTCTCTTGGTTGCGGCTACGGTAAACGGCCAACCAATAAGTCGGCTTGAAGTCATTAAAGAGCTTGAAAAACAAGGCGGCAAACAAACCATGAATTCAATAGTTACCAAAACCCTTATTCTTCAAGAAGCGCGAAAAAAGAATATAACTGTTTCTGACCAAGAAATCCAAGACGAACTCAAAAAAATTGAAAAACAATTCTCAACCCAAGGACGAAACCTCGATGACTTACTCGCCGCGCAAGGTATGAGTAAAACCCAATTGACCGAACAAATCCGAATCCAAAAACTTATTGAAAAAATACTCGGAAAAGATATTCAAGTAACAGATAAAGAAGTACAAGATTATATTGACAAAAACAAAGATGCCCTCCCTCCAAACGCAAAGCCAGAAGAATTGAAGACTCAAGTAAAAGAGCAAATCAAACAACAAAAATTAAGTAATAAATTCCAAACGTGGATTGCAGACGTCCAAAAGAACGCAAAAATCAATTACATCATCAAGTACTAGACGAATTGCTAAATTGTTTGATTGTTAAATTGTCAACTCCTAGGTCTCCTATCCAATTACTCTCATTTTTTTAGTTTTGAGGCTACACCCTTGGGGTGTTTTTATATGTACACCTGCGGAAATTTGTGATTTAATGATTGTATGCCATCTAGAGTTGTTCCTTTCGTAAATGGGGAGTATTATCACGTTTTTAATAGAGGAGTTGCTGCGATGCCAATTTACAGAAATGCCAGAGATTATGGACGGTTTATGAGGACGATGTTATATTATCAAATTGAAGGCCCAAAACCACGACTTTCTCTATTCAAACCCACAAAAGTATTTTTAAAAAACAAAAAAATTGTTGATGTTATTTGTTATTGTTTTATGCCAAATCATTTTCACTTTCTCATCCGGCAGAAGAAAGATGGAGGAATTACTGAATTTGTGAGTAAAATCAGTAATAGTTACACGAAATATTTTAACACTAAAAATCAAAGATATGGCCCTTTACTCCAAGGAGAGTTCAAGGCAGTGCATATCGATACAAATGAACAACTTATTCATGTCTCTCGATACATTCATCTAAATCCAATAGTTGGTTTTGTAACTAGTGATTTATCAACGTATAAGTGGTCGTCTTTTCCGGAGTATGAGGGAGAAGCAAATGCGAGTATTTGCGCAAAAGAGATTATTCTTGATCAGTTCCCATCAATGGAAGATTATAAACAATTTGTCTTAGATCAAGAGGATTATGCGAGAAAGCTTGAAATCATTAAGCATCAGCTTTTGGACTTTGAAGGCTAATCCGCAGGTGTAGCTACAAAAACACCCCAAGGGTGTAAGGCTAGTTCGTAAAACAATTTCAAATTTGAAATTATTGTTTCCCTTGTCTTTCCATTACCCGCCGTTTAGTTGTATCTAAAAATCGTTTCCTCATTCGCAAACTTTGAGGAGTTACCTCGAGCAATTCATCATCTTGGATAAAATCCAGGCATTGTTCCAAACTCAAAATAGTGGGCGGAGTAAGTTGGACTTTTACCCCTTCCCCAGATGAACGGTTATTCGTAAGTTGTTTCGCTTTACATACATTTAAAGTAATATCGTCCTCTCGGCTCGAAACTCCAACAACCATACCTTCATAGACAGGGACTCCAGGCCCAACAAACATAATTCCTCGCTCTTGCGCATTCGCAAGTCCGTACGAAAGCGTTGTGCCGGATTCTGCTGAGACCAGCGCGCCGTTTCGTTTTGCTCCTACTTTTGAACTCTTGGGAAAGTATCCCAAAAAGTACGTATTTATTAGAACAGTCCCTTTGGTTTTAGTAAGTAAGCTGTTGCGTACTCCTAATAAGTTTTGGCTGGAAATTTTATAGACAAACCGCATAATATTGTGCGGTTCTGGAGTCATACTTTGCATTTCCCCTTTTCTTTCGGCTAATTCTTGGGTAATAGCGCCTGTGTAATCTTGGTGTACATCAATGGTTACTTCCTCAAATGGTTCATTCACTACACCATCGATTGTTTTGTAAATCACTTGGGGCTTGGATACTTCCATTTCAAACCCTTCCCGCCGCATCGTTTCGATCAACACTGCTAAATGAAGCTCTCCGCGTCCAGCAACACTGAAATTTGAACTATTCGGGTCTTCTTCAATGCGCAATCCTAAATTGGTTTCTTTTTCACGTTGTAAACGGTCTTTGATTTGGTTCGAGCTGCAATATTTCCCTTCTTTTCCTAAAAATGGGCTGGTATTCGGGCCGATGGTAACTTTAATAGTTGGTTCCTCAATAGAAATTTTTGGAAGACTTACGGGATTTGCCGGGTCAGTGACGGTTTGTCCAATCGTAAGCTGAGGGATTCCAGCAATTGCCGCAATATCGCCAGAAGAAACTTCTTCAACTTCTTTTCGCTGTAACCCTTCACTGGTATATAATTTTTGCGCTTTGTATGTTCCGATGACTTTGTTTTCATCCACCAAGGTAATTGCCTGGTTTTTTGTAAGCTTTCCTTGATGTACTCTTCCAAAACACAATTTGCCGACATGGTTGTCGTAATCAAGCGTAGAAATAAGCATTTGGAACGGTTTATCCTCATCAATCGCGCTATTTGGAATTTCTGAAAGAATCGTATCAAAAAGGGGAGCGAGGTCACCCGGAGTTTCTAAGGTATAGAGTTCTGGAAGCTGATTAAATGCTTTTCCGTCCCGTCCAACGGCATAAAGTGTAGTAAAGTTTAACAACGAATCGTCATGTGCAAGTTCCAAAAACAAATTTTCAACCTCATGGACAATTTCTACCGGCCGGGCATCTTTTTTATCAACTTTGTTGATGACTAAAATTATTTTAAGTCCAGATTCTAAAGCCTTTTTAAGCACAAATTTAGTTTGGGGTAACGGGCCTTCCGCAGCATCAACCAATAAAATCGCGCCTGAAGCCATATTCAATACCCGCTCGACTTCGCCGCCAAAATCAGCGTGTCCAGGTGTATCAATAATATTTATTTTGACGTTGTTATAGAAAACAGCGGTGTTTTTTGACAGGATTGTGATCCCTTTTTCCCGTTCCAAATCATTGGAATCCATGATAAGGGTTTCCTGCATTTCCCGCTGGTTGTCACGAAAGGTATGCGTTTGCTTCAGCATAGCATCCACAAGCGTAGTTTTCCCATGGTCAACGTGGGCAATAATAGCGATATTTTTGATTTCCATAATAGTTCCGAACAGACTAACTGAAAACAGACAACTTAGAACCGATAACTGAATATAAAAAAGACACGGGGCGCGTGTCTCACTTAACTAATTGTACCATATTGAACAAAAAAATACTATGTCAACCCACATAAAATGTTAAGAAACTGTCATGCAAATGTCAAGAAAATAGCCTCAGCTTGCTTTATTATAGGGTAACTGGTACAATTCAGCGGATTATGAAAGAGAGAAGGCCGGACTTAACATCCGAGAGGGGTCAGTGGCAAGCACGACACGCGCCACAAGAAATTCCAACAGGTGTTACCCGCAACCAGATTATTCAAGAACCAGTTCAACCAATTCAATTTAAATTGGTTTCTGAGTCTGCTGAGAAAGTAGACTCAGAAGAAATGGTAGTAGCTGTACATGAGCTGCAACACGCAATCCCAGCACATTTTATGGGCGCACAGTTAAAAAGAATCTGTGTTGAACCAGGACCAGGATACTTAGGAATTACGGAATACAGTGGGCATGTTCCTCTTGAAGTTTTTCAAATAAGCGCAGCAGGATCAATGGTAAACTCATACGGGTGGAAACCTGAAGGGTATGGGGACGACAAAAACAAAGTTGATTTCATTCATCATAAACACGGAGGACGAAGTACGGAAGCAGCAATGAGAGAAGCGGCAAAATACCATGCAAAAGTTCCTGATTCTGTTATAAGAATTATGGCCCAAACACTGGTAAGAAAAGGTGAGATTGCAGGAAATGATTTTCAACTATTGTTAGAAGAAGCCACCTTAAAAGCATCTCTTGACCCTGAAATAACAATTCCAAAAGTAAGAAGAAGTATTTTCTTCCCAGAAACCGTTGCGGTAAATGCTCAAGCGCCAGAAATAATTACTCATAAAGAAAACTTAGGAAATTATCAATACAAAATTTACGAGAAAATAAATGGGATAAAAGATGACAAATCAGAAAGATATCTTTGTGCAAAATGCCAAGGGATTAATGGCCATACAGAAGAGTGTATATTACGACCTGAACAAGAACCTGGCTCAATTACTATATTTGACCGAAAAGAGATCTCTTCACGAGCTGCATAACATACCCTTAGGGCTAACTTATAACAAGGATACTCTATACAAGTTTAGTCCTCATAATACTCACGTCATTCTGATAAGCGAAGAATGAACGCATCCAGAATCACTCAGTAACACAGTAGATTCTAGACAAGCCAGAATGACGGGGAGAAAAGCTTTGCAAGCAATCTTTAATGAGTTTGACTCACACATTTCCATACGCTTTTACAGCTTGGTGGATATGACTGTGTGCAAACTGTTTCCCAATGACATGAGTTTTTGGAAGAGGTAATCGAAATCGTTGGGGTTGGATGAAGGCTGGGAATTGTAGACGTTACTGTTTTATATTGGTCTACCGTATATTGGTACTGCATGCCCAAGAAAAATCCTACAAATGGCAAGCTGAAAAATAGCAAAAATGCAATTGTTTTTGAAAGGGGTGTAACCGTGGTTAGTTTTTTAGAAAGCCGCATATACTTTAGTATTCCATTACAACCTAAAAAAAGTCAAGAGAATAGTTCCAAAACTTGATATAAGCACTGCAATAAAATACATATACAACACACGCTTCAGAAAAAATATGCCATTACTGTAGAGAAATACCAGCGGTATCGACAGAATTCCCAATAACCAAAAGAATGTTTCAGCGGACCGTATCGAAATCGTGAGCGGAGGATATAAAAAGTAACCGGTGAAAAACCTTGGGACATGCACGGTAAAAAATGACATAAAACTGCGGATTACGCTACTTTCATAGTCCGCAGACGGCATAATGTCAACGGTATATTGCTGTCTTCCATTCTCTAATTGCACTTCTGTAGGTTGAGGTTTTGCGTTGAGTAAAACTGGAACGAGGGGAAGCATGATCGCTAGCACAAATTGGATTGCAAACAAAAATAATATGCCAAAAATAAGTTTCTTCTCATTCAGTGCCATGAATTGATTATAGAAGAGATTTATGGGTATCTCAATGTTGAATATCTCAATTAATATTCGCTGGTATGCGGCTGATGCAAAATAACTTGTTTGGTGTGTTGGCATCTATTATTGGCGTTTTTGTCACGTTGCTATTTTTACGTCCTCTTTCAGGATTCTGAGATGTTTAATCTTTCACTCAGAGAAAACATTACGCTTTTAAAAGATATTGAATCAAAATTGCTTGCGACTGCAATTCAAATGAGCCAACTTGAGGAATTAATCAAAAAATTACCCTAGGTGTCAAGCTATTCCACCCCTTAGGTGGAATGAGATGATGTAACTTCCTTACGTGGAGCATGGAAGACAGATATATATTCAGAATGACGAAGGATATTGGGATTTTTCACTTATTGGTAAAATATTCATATACTTCTTTTGAAATTTTACTAATATGTTCTTCTGCCGCTTCAGGGTCATCGCTTTCTGACAAAACGACAATAATATAATTTTCTGCAGGAAGGTACACAATTCCTGCATCATGGGTATATGAATCAATCTCTCCGGTCTTGTGGGCTATTTGAATACTGTCGTGAAGGTATTTAGGCAATTTATTATTCAGTTTTTGTTGTTTCAGCAGCGTGATCATTGCTTCGGTATTTTCTTTATTGGCAAGTTTTCCGCCATATAATTTTTCCAAAAAAAGCGCTATATCCGAAGTAGTGCTCGTGGGAGGGTCACCTTTTGATCCAATTTGCGATTCATCAAACCCGTGTTCTTTCAAAAATGTAGACACATTTAATAATTTCACCTTTTCAGTTAATAAAAGTGCTGCATAATTATCGGAAATAGTAATCATTTGTTGTAATGCTTTTTCTACGGTAAATCTTACGGTTCCTTCTGCAATTTCTGCTGACGCTGAAGCAATGCCAAACTTTTTATTCAAAACCGTGGCATCTTGACTTAAGACGGTATCCTTTTTTAAAGTTCCGGCTTCTATTTGGCTATACGCAACAGCCATGATCCAAAGTTTGTACAAGCTTCCTGGTTCAAAGACGCGATGTTCGTTATAACTATATGTTTCTTTGGTTGTGATATTTTTTATAACCAAGCCATACGATCCTTCTGATTGCGAAAACACATTTTTCACCATATTCTCAAGCGACTTACTTTCAGTAAATTCAGGTGTGGGCGGGGGTATTGGTGTTCCAAACGAAACTGGTGACAGAAACTGGCCGCGTTCTGCTTGGACACCAAACAGTTGATTCATAAGCACAAACATAAAAATCCCTTCAAAAAACATGAATAAGAGAATCCTGCCCAGTTTTTTCTCACCCAGTTGGTTGCTCATCAGTCATATTATATTGCGTTAATTAGCAAACAAATTCAAGCTCAGCGGGAATTAAATCCGAAACACCAAGCACTCGTTCGACGTCCTGAGCTCACGCCGAAGGGAAATCCGAAATCGTTCGACAGGCTCACCATAAAAAACATTTTACCCTGAGCGAAGTCGAATGGTTCCTGATTTCGAATTTTAAATCTCACTTATAACTCAACGCTTCAATCGGTTGTAAATTTGCTGCTTTCCATACGTGATACCAGCCAAACAATACCTCAATTTTTAATTGAGTTAGCGATCTTATGTTCATCCTTAATAACCAGAATTCTCATGACCGTGTTGTAGCACGTTAAATATGAAAAACAGCTGAAAGAAGTATGATACATACGGGTGTCGTCTAGCTACACGGTAAAAAGTCGTATATAATCAATCCATAACGTACCCTAAAACTCGCGTCAATAAAAAAGTCCCATAGTATTGATTCTTGATTTAACTTACGTTATAATAGATGCATATGAATAGTGAAAATGGCCTCATCAAAAAATTAGCCTTAGTTTTTGTAGTATTATTTCTGCTTCAATTTATAGTTGAAGGATTTATTCTTCGAAGAATTGCCCTGAATCAAACTGAACAACAGCTCAAAAAATCCATTGCTCGAGTAAAAGAAGACATCACCTATAATAATAATCGCTGGGATATGCGTCGGTATAATGCCGATCCAAATGTTCCAGATTCGTATCCATTGTATATTTTGTCTACTGATGGGTTTATTTTAGACCGTTGGAAGCCTGTTCGAGGCTATTTGGATGTTTCAGATATCAAACATTTACTTACTTACCAACCTCCTAAAACGATTAATACCCCAACTGGCCAGACATGGAGAGTGTTCTCAAAACCAATTGTTCAAAACGGAGAAACGTTGGGCGTAGTCACTGTTGGGGCATTCGAGCCACAAGGGAATATCTCTGATATTGATTCACAACTTGAAAATGTGGCATCATTTGTATTCTCAAAAATAACTATCCAAAATGGCCAAATTGAGGCCAAAAATTTGGACGTACGGGACGTAAGCTACAATATTTCCTTTCAAGTCGTTGATAAATACAATAGGATTCTCAGCAAAAACAACAATACCAATAGTATCGATAGAATTCCCAATTACATTGATCTAAGTTATATTGGAGAAGAATTAAATTCAAGCCCCATAAAACAAGTACAAGACAGTGTGACCCGCGAAAGCTTTTTAATCGCAACTGAGCCAATTGTAAACAAACAACAAACAGTTATTGGGCTTATTGTTATGGGCAAATCTATATTATCCATAAACCAAATTTACTATACGTATTTTGTTACCGAAGCTGTAACAGCAGGAATTACCATTATAATTGCGCTCTATATTGCCTATCGCCTCATAAAAAATTACCTCAAAAATGCGCCTCATAAACAAATCGAGAAAAAAGAAGAAGTGGAGAAGATTTCCTTTGATAAAAAAGCAAGCGTTTTGCACGTTGGAAGCCAAGAAATTGCTATACCGTATGGCACTAACCAATACTATTTCTTGGAAGCGCTCTTTTCAAACTCCAAAAAACACTGGGAAGTCGACGAATTATTAGAACGATTCGGAGAAGACCCGTTCAGTAACAACTGGCGGAAAGTCTACGATGCAATGACTATTTTGAACAAAAAGGCCGCTGAATTTTTACCGACGAAACTTATTACTTTGCAAGACAAAACTTACTACATTAATCCTCAATTGCTTCCCAAACTTACCTCTCATACAAGTTGATTCAATACGAATCTCTATTGATTCAAGGCCATAACCAGTATAGTTAGGCCATGAAGAATCAAATTTTACTGGCAAAACTAACAATTATATTACTATGCGTGCTTATTTTTGCAGCTTCATTTTCTATACCATCTTATGTAGGGGTAGATGCAAGCAACAAAGAATATCGAGTTGGCAAGTCACTTATACCATACAATATCCCAGTTCAACTGATGATTACTCCTCCGTGCACAGTCCCACAAGAGCAGGTCGGGAGGTCAATCTACAGAGTATGTTAGTCGCCGATATTTATTTTTTATCCAACCCTCAATGACTATTAAAGAGGCGCATGGAGCGTTATATAAAAAACACTAGTTTGCGAAACTTTTAAAAAATGCCAACACGCCGATTAAACCACTCTTAATGAACCTGGTGTGGCCGTCGAATGGAGATGTTCTTAATTGGATAATTCTGGCAATAGTATATCCGTTTTTTATAGCAATATATTATCTCAAACCAACAACACCGGAAGGTTTAACATTTACCACAAAAGGAAACCACGAGAAAATAAAAAGGTACAAAGAAAACACTCTGTTTGGAGAAGATACTGATTACGGCGAACGATCTGTAGCAGACGGCAAAACCTCACATTTTTTATACTCCCCATGCAACTCCGTAAGGCGAGCAAGAAAAATGGGAATGATTAGATTGTTGTTATTTTGGGCAAAGACATATTTGTATGTTCAAAAACACGGGGTTATTTATAAAGGAGATAAATTTGACTATCCATATGGGAATTATAAATAAATATGTTTTACCCACCCTGGGGGTGTGATAGCTAGACACCTAAGGATTTATCACTAGCTAGAGACTGGGCGCATGCGGTTAGGGGTATCTCTTTTATATTCAACTGCTAATCTTTTTCCCGGTGAACCATTCTTATAAAAAAGATGACTGGGATCTACATCAAAAAATAAAGGCTGACCTTTGGTTTCGCATGCGTTATTGTAAACTCTAAATGCCCGATCAACTTCTTTTGGTATTTCAGGGAAAACAACTACATCATCCATTGCCATCCGCGGCCACAAAAAATGAGTAGAACTTGGCGGTAAAAATGACATTTGAGTAGTAGTTTCATTAGGTAATCTAATTAAAACGTTGGGAAAAGCTCCGGTTTCTTCAATGCTATTAACGACATTATTATCTTTTTCGAAGGGTGGGTCTTGCGTATAAATTTTTTCATGAACTATACCATCTTCAGCGACAGATTCCCAAAATTGGGGAAATTGTGGTTTTTGAACAAGAATATCGGCTAATGAATATTGCCTAATTTCGTCTTCTCGTATTGGACGGTTAGCATCCACAGGATATATCACAGAGCTTTTACTTACCGGAGAATATGCTACACCAATAGCACGGGTGTCTGATGGCAATGGCATTTTGCTAAACGATTTTCCACCTAACATTTCTAAATACGCTTTATATTGCTCCCGCTCAACTTTATTTTTTCCTAGTTTTTCTATCTGTGCTTCTGTACCTGCAACAAATGCATGAAGCGCATTGAGTTGTTCTTGTGATCCTCCTTGTCCTTCTGACATATATTATATTGTATCAAATTCTATAATAATTGTAGAGCTGAGCTTGTGTCAATTTTTCTACTATAGTATACTTAAACAGCAAAAAGGGCCACTAGCTCAATCGGTAGAGCAACTCCCTCTTAAGGAGTAGGTTCAGGGTTCGAGACCCTGGTGGCTCACTGCTTGCTCACTTGTTGTTCGTTCATCTTTCAGATTGTTGCTCATTCCAACAATCTCGTCATAGTTTTTTATTGATACGATGGTGAAATTGCGACCTCTTTTGTTGCTCACTTTGTTGCTCAAAGTAAGAATATCTGTTAAAATTAGGACAAAGATGAGCAATATTTTAATTAAAATAGGGCAAAACCTAAAAAAATATAGAGAGATAAAATCAGTTACACAAGAGGAATTATCAAGAATATGTGGCCTACATAGAAACTATATTGGTTCAGTCGAAAAAGGTGAAAGGAATATATCATTAAAATCATTAGAGAAGGTAGCACAAGGGCTTAATATTAGAATTGAAAGGTTACTAGAATGACAAATATACAAATACCTAATGAATTCTCAGAAAATATTAAGAAAAAATACGAGATATACGAATTTAGACACGCTGGAACCATATTCAAAAATGATTTTCCTGAAGAGTATGGTCAACTTATTGAGTTGCTAGAGAATTTTCTTGTAACATACGAAGATATACAAACTCCAGGAGGAGGTAAATCACCAATAGCTACTAAATTTGATAAGGCATTATATGGCAATGGATGGCAGGAGAAGAAATGGGATATTAGTATTCGTATAGATGGTAAAGATAATCCATCACCAACACACAATGTTGATTATTATAAAAATAACGTAGCTGTTGAATTGGAGTGGAATAACAAAGACCCATTCTTTGATAGAGACTTAAATAATTTCCGTTTATTACATCAACTAGGAGTAATTAGCGTTGGAGTCTTTGTTACTAGAGCAGATGAACTTCAGCAGCTTTTTAACAAATTAGGTAAAGGTCAATCATATGGTGCATCAACTACACACGTAAGTAAGTTGCTCCCAAAAATTATTGGAGGAGGTGCCGCGGAATGTCCAATTTTAGTATTCGCTATAACAAAAAATGCCTGCTTAGAAAAGGTGAAAGAGGTATTAGAAGAAGTTAAGAAAAAATCATCTTAGTGACATAATAACAAAGCTTCTGTAACATCTCTGTCTTTATCTCTTAATCTTCCCATAGTCGAATGTTTATGAGCTATTTCAACAAGTTCAGTTTTATACCCAGTTTCTTTAGCAATATTTATTACTTGGCTGAGTTTAATCATTCCTGTGTTCGAATACGATATTAAAACAGGAATATGATAGCGAAAAGCTCCTACAAATAAATCCCTAAATGCTTCCGGTGCTTGAGTTTTAATACAAAAAGGTGATTGATGTCTATCGGTTCGATACCTCCCTTTATGTTCAACAACAGGATAGTCATAACGGCACAAGTCTTCTATTGCGTGATAAAACCTAGAATAATGCACGAATGAGTAAGGAGGGTCTGCATAAATAAGCCCTACATTACTCATAATATTCTTATTCTTGATTAAATCACGGTAATCAAGAGCAAATGATTTACTATCTTTGTAATATTTATTCACTTTTGAGGATTGTATTATTTCCTCTACTTTTCTGAAAAAATAATCTAATACGGAGCGAGTTCTATATAAAAATACATCTTTAACTGAACTTATGGTTGATAAGTCTCTGAATTGAGCGAAATGCCCCGTACCTGCACTGTTGTAGCTGTAGGAATGAATTAAAGCTACATTTAATACCGAAGCTAAATTTTTATGTTCCTTACCTATGTTGTCAATAGCGTATTTCAAACTATCAATTGAAATAGCCTGTTCTAAACTAAAATACATTTCAGAAAATAACGATGTGGTCTGAAAATATGGGAAAGAGCGTCCATTACTAGTTCTTTTAAAATATTCATTAATTATCCATTTACCCTCAGGTCTCATTCCGTTGGTATTTGTAGGGTAAGGAACTGTTTTTATAAACTCCAGATACCTTTCTAAAAGATGATTGTTCCAATTTCTAACTTCGATGTAAGATTTACTTTCATTTAAATAGTTTGTTAGTTTTGAAGTAAGGTACTTGTAGTTTTCATTATATTTATTCTCTAATAATGACCATATTTTTTCTTTTGTAATGTTAATAGGGGGTATTTCTATAGTGCCTTCCGAAATAATCTTTGAATACAACTGAATATCATTAGAGTATGTGGGATATTTATCGCGTAGATATATTCCAACACCGCAAGTTCCTGCAAAAATATCCAAAATTACCTTACCATTGTCTAAATTTTTGCTTACAATTTTCTCAATCTGCTCCAAGAGTTCTCTCTTTGAGCCCATATATTTCATTACATGAATGTATTTCTCTATAATTTTTCTATGCACACTATAATACTACATTTTAGAACCGTTATATGTCAAGAGATAAAACTATAATTAAGTAAATAACAAAGCATTTGAAATATATATTATTCGATAAGTTTTAGGAATTTTCTCCCAAATGTTGTGAAATTATAATCATAACCAGCTCCACTGCCTATTGTTCCCCCAGTTATCCTTATTCTTAATATTCCAAGCGTGACAAGCTCTGATATACACTCGGTGAATTCGCTTCTTTTTGACCGCTCAAGATTTTCTATACGATGTAACAAATCTGATGGATAACCTGATTGAAGCATATTATACTGTGCTTTAACTTTCTGACTATTTTGATTGAAATTGTCGTATGTCCATTTTTCGATTGGCTCCCAAATTGGCTTGGATTCTGTCATAAAATCGTACCACCACTCCAAACTCCTATCTGATTTCTGATAAGAATCTTGTTTTAACTCTTCTCTTATCTGCTTATCCATCTCGGGGTAAATAGTAGTTTCAAAAAAATTAAGAAATTCTAAAGATTCTACAGAAATTTTGTTTAATACATCATTCAATCTCTCTAATTCGTATTTTCCCTTGTCTTCTACAACTGCGTATCCAAGAATAATCCGTCTTAATACCTTCTTTTTATCCTCTAATCTTTCTTTTAAATAGTGCTCAGTAAATATTAAAAACCCCTTTCTAAATTCTTTGCTTTGTACTATTCCCTTTCTGAATTCATCTGGATGTTCGTTAATTAATTTAACTATTTCATTAACTTCTTCTTGATTGCAAGCCATGTAGACACCATATAGCCCTATTGCTGAATAAAAAATTAGTTCCCATTCTGGATGACTAGTTAAAAAGGGGGTTAATACTGAACTCAAATACGGAAAGGTATTTTGAACAGCTATCGCAGTCGGAGTAATAATATCTCTTTTAATATTCATATCTTTTCAATATTAGCTATACATAGCTAAGATACTGAACATTTTTATTATATACTAAGCTGGTGTAGCTGGTGATTTTTGACTAATTAGATTCTCGATAAGCATCAACAAGTGTAGTATATAATGTTAAGATATTGATAGAGCGAGAGAAAACTCGGAATACTCATGCGTAAGCGTATGCAACAGGTGGCTGGATATTAAATCGTTCGAATGTTGCAATCATACGCTCAAACCATTCAGTTAAAGTGTTCCATTCAAGCTCGATTTGGCTCACAAATTATAAGGATTTCTTAGGATTTTCTACCTCTGATATAATGTAACTGTGCATATTTTTTCACCTCACCAACAAAAACAAATAGAAGTAATTAATTCAATCGAGCAACAAATCAAAAGCAACTCAATGGGTTTTAGCACGGTCGCTCCTGTTAGTGACTATAAAAACGATACTCGTGTTTGTTTAACAAGTGTACATTTGCCGCACCAACAACTCATTACACAGGTACAAGATTCCCTGATAAAACCTTTACAAGAAATCTCACCTGATTACTTCTTTTATCCTTCTGATTCTCTACACATGACCATAAAGAACATTCGAGTTATAAATGACCCTCCTCACTTCACAGAAGAAGATATTAGAAAAGCAGAGAGTGTTTTTGAGTCAGTTATTCCACACCATAAGAAATTTAATGTTTACTTCTATCGTCTACTATTATTTCCAAACAACATTGCTCTAATTGGTACAACTGACCCTGAACTAGATAGCATTGTTCTTGATTTAGATAAAGAACTGAATAATGCAGGTGTGCCAGATGATAAAAAGTATATGAATTCCCAATACTTCTTTAGCAATATGACTTTGGCAAGATTTAATAGGGCTCCTTCAGAGGAGTTTTTACGTAAAGTTGAAGAATTGTCTCAATCACTCTCATTTGAGCCTTATTCTGTTGATTCAGGAACGCTCATTACTTGTACAGCAGTATTTACGAAGAAAAATATAATAAAAACCTGGAACTTAGGAGAGTAGATTTAAGCATAGCCCAGTTTGGACGTTCAAGCATATGCCGGAACTTGAATTTGATATTCCTGGAACGTTTGATAAATTCTGTTGAAATAAGATTCGAAGGTGTTCCAGTCTGGAGACAACCGGCTCACAGTTTTCGGTTTGCTTCGTTTTTATTCGGAATTTTATTTATTCTTCAATCTGTTATACTTTAACCTAACATGGGAAAGAGTTTAATTGCAAAGAGTTCCATTACAATCAACGTTCCAGTTGCAAGGGTATGGGATGCCCTCGTCAATCCGTCAATAATCAAAGAATATATGTTTGGTACGGAAGTAGTTTCAGATTGGAAAGAAAACAGCTCAATTGTTTGGAAAGGGGTGTGGAATGGGAAGCCATACGAGGACAAAGGCGTGATTCTCAAAATGATGCCTGAACAAACGCTTCAATATACTCATTTTAGCCCTCTTTCAGGAGTTCCTGAACTACCTGAAAACTATCATACAATGACTTACGAGTTGTCTGCTGAAGGAGAGCATACGCAAGTTTTGCTATCTCAGGACAATAACTCGACTGAAGAAAGCCTCAAACATTCTCAAAAGATGTGGGATTCAATGTTAGCAGGATTGAAAAAGCTCCTAGAAAATTAAGTAAGCACAGGAACTTCGATTTCATACTTTTCAAAAGTATGATAAACTCTTTGAAAATAAGTCAAAAGTGGTTCGAAAACTGGTACGGACAGGCACAAAAATAACTTATTTGATATATTGTGCAACTTTTTCTAACAAATCATTCATTTCAAACGGCTTCGGGATAAAATCATCTGCTCCTGCCTCGAAAGCAGTTTCTTTTGCATCAGGGTGAGCAGAGATCATGATGACAGGTATATGTTTAGTATGTTTCTGACTTTTTAATTTTTTACAAATATATCTGCCGTCAGTGCCTGAAAGCAACACATCAAGGATAATCAAATCAGGGGTATTTTTTAGTTTTTGCCCAATATAATCGCCATTTTTAGTGCTTGTTTCCACCTCATACCCGGCACTTGTTAACATCAGCTCAAATGCTTCCAAAATGCCCTCATCATCATCAACTACCAATATTTTTTTACTCATACCTTATTATGCTAACAAAAACTTGATTATTTTTTCTTTTGTTGTTTATTCTTATGTTTTTCGTCCCTTGCAATAGGTAACGAAAAGCCGAACGTTGAGCCCTTTCCAGGTGTGCTATCAACCCATATCTTTCCATTATGTCGCTTAATAATCTCCGATGAGATATATAGCCCCAGCCCAAGACCTGGAAAGGTTTGACCACTAGTATCGCTTGCCTGGTAGAAGCGTTCAAAGATTTTCTCCTGCTCGCTTTTGGGAATGCCAACCCCGAAATCTTGTACACTTATTATGACATTATCCCTGTCTTTTGTGGAAGAGACAACCACCCTATCCGCCTTGGGAGAGTATTTGACAGCATTGGTAATAAGGTTGATGAGAACCTGACCGATGCGGTCTGCGTCGGCAATGACCTTTTGTCCAGTCCCTTCTTTAAGAGTTAGCTTATGTTGCGCAGCTACTCTTTGCATGTTTTCCGCTATCTCACGAACCAAGTTATCGATAGCAAATTTGTCCTTTTTGTACTCTAATTTACTTTCCTGTACCCGTGATAAATCGAGTAATCCATTGACAAGCTCTGTCAGTTTATTCAACTGCTTATTCATGCTTGTTAAGAGTTTTGCTGACCTTAGATCGCCAATTTTTTTGAAGTGTTGCTCAATAACTTGGGCAAACATCTTCAAAGAGGTAATCGGGGTTTTTAACTCATGTGAAGCAAGCGCAATAAAGTCATCTTTGCGCTGCTCAAGCTTCTTACGCTCGGTAATATCCCGATAGTTTGCGATAATGCCACCAATCCTTGGATTACTTAAAAAATTCTGATAAATGGCCTCAAAGACTAGCCACGCACCATCACTACGCCGCAATCTAATCTCTGTTGTAACTTTTTTTTCTGGATGTACAACTATATCTTTGAATAGGAGCTGGTTTTTGTCAAGGTCTTCCGGGTAAACGATTGGATCGTTAAATATGTTTTTGCCAATTCTCTCCTCAGGCTTATATCCTAAAATACGCTGTGTAGAGGGAGACTGATATTTGATCGTACCATCTTTGGCAAAAATAGTAAGAATGTCCGAGGCGTTTTGTACCAATAATCTGAATTCTTCTTCTATCCGCCTCTGTTCCGTTACATCTTCAATGGCCAGAAGGATAAGTGTGGCTTTATTGTTTCGCCGGATTAGTCGGCGGGCATTAAGAAGCATTATCTTTCGGCCAATGGATGGGAACTCGTGATCGACCTCCAAACCCTGAAACTTATTCCCGCTCGGCAAGATTTCCAGCAGGAGTTTTCGTAAGGCTGGAATATCCCACTGACCTTCTCCAAGCTCGTAGAGAAATTTACCCTCTGTTTCCGTTTTTTGTACCTGAAACGTTTTGTAAAAAGACAGGTTTGCGTTTTTCACCAGTAAATTTTGGTTGAGAACAATCAATGGCTCACGTATTGTTGCAATGATTGCTTCTGCATACTCTATTGCTTCCTCAAGCTCGGTATTTCGATGGTGCATTTCATCATTGACAGTGTTGAGCTCTTCATTAGTTGCCTGTAGCTCTTCTTTTGCGGTTTCAAGCTCCTCGTTAGTAGATTGTAGCTCTTCATTACTTGAGAGTATCTCCTCATTTGATGCTTTCATCTCCTCGTTGGTAGCTTCGTGCTCTTCTATCACTGACTGCAGATAGTCCTTAGTTGAAGCAAGTTCTGCTCTTAACTGGGTTAGTTTACGATCAGATGTCTTTGCTAAAATAGCTTTTTTTCCCGTAAGCTGTATCTGCCCAGATGTTAACGCGGTAGCTTGCTGCGCAACAGTGTTAAACAAAACCAAAAAATAGCGTTCCGGGGAGGTTGGTCTCTTTACAGGGATGACCTCTAGATTGACCTTAAGGGTTATGTTATTATGTTTTACCTCTATCCCCTCATGGTTTACCAAAACCCCACGTTTTGCTGCCTTATGAATTGCCGTGCCAAGTTCATGCATCAACCCTTCTTTTGCCATTTTCAACAGGTTAAAACTTGCCTTACCGCTAGCAGGCTCAAGAAACAGACCTGTTTGCCCGCGGAATTGTAAAATATCCATATTTTCATTAATAAGGACAGCTGCAGGGGTGTAGTTTGCAAGAAGTAAGCGGTCAGCCTCTTTTTCTACCTCAAATGCCGCCTCGTGTGGCGTCTCTCTTCCTGTCATCAAGCTCTGTCCTACATCGTGCCGCGTGGCCCCAAAGTGACGCCAAGCAAGAGCAGCATTCATCCTACGAGAGGTTGCTTTTTTGGCATATAGCTTGCGTTTTTTGTCCAGGGCGGTAAAAAGATTATCAAAACTCCCAATTGTTTCTGAGGATCCAAGTACGAGAAATCCATGGGGCTTCAGGGCAAAATGAAAGGCAGGCACAATTTTATTTTGTAACATCTGCTCCATATAGATAAGTACATTCCTACAGCTTATGATGTCCATTGTTGAAAAGGGAGGGTCAGCTATCAAATCATGCTTGGCAAAAATACACATATCGCGGATATATTTGTGAATCCGGTAATGGCTATCCTCCTTCACAAAAAAACGCTTGAGCCGTGTGGGGGATACATCCAGTGCAATATTTTCAATATAAAGGCCGGTTCTTGCCTTGGCGATTTTTTGCTCAGACAAGTCTGTGCCAAACAACTGGATCGGAAAAGAACCCCCCTTTTCTTCCAAAAATTCTAATAGGCAGATTGCTATGGAATAAACTTCTTCCCCTCCTGCGCAGCCAGCTACCCATATCCGTATTGGCTTCCCACGTGGTCTCTCTTTCACCAGATTAGGAAATACCTTTTGTTTAAGCTCCTCAAAAACTTGGGGATCACGGAAAAATTTAGTAACAGTAATAAGCAAGTCTTGATAAAGATTGACTATCTCACTGGGGTTTTCCTTCATGTAGGCAACATAATCCTCCAACTTATTTCTGCGAACAATTGTCATGCGCCTATGTAACCTCCGCATCATAGTAGACTGTTTGTAGTAGGTAAAATCAACACCCGTGACCAAGCGCAGCAGCGGAAAGACTTTACCAAGATCCATCTCTTCCATGGATAATGTCTTTGTTGTTGTAACCCTGGTTTGACCGGGGTCGACTTTAGTGTAAGAATGTTTACCAATCCTTACTAACTCCTTTGCGATCTCCTCAGGTGATAGGATAAAATCTACACTTCCCGCAGCAACGGCAGCTCGCGGCATACCGCTATATTGCGCTGACCTTTCATCCTGCACCAAGGCGATACCACCCTCACCCTTAATCTCCTGCAATCCTAAAGCGCCATCTGAGGCAGTGCCTGAGAGAACAACTCCTATAGCCTTGTCTTTCTGATCTTTGGCAAGCGAACGCATGAAGTAATCAATCGGCATATGCTGACCACCAAAAGAAGCTCGCCGAGTCAGCTTCAATATTCCATTTATAATAGATATATCTTTATCGGGTGGTATAACGTAAATTTGATTCGGCTCAACGTTTATGCCATTTTTCGCTTCGCTTACCGGTATGGAGGTTTTTCTTGAAAGAATCTCATGCATCATGCTTTCGTGCTTAGGATCAAGATGGGGAATAAACACATACGCTATACCTGAATCTTTCGGTAAATACGCAAGTAAAAGAGTAAATGCTTCAAGTCCTCCGGCAGAGGCTCCAATTGCGGCAACAGGAAAAGTGTTGTCTTTCAAAGATATCTTTACATCTTCTTTAGTTACCGTTTTTTTGTTCATATGATGTTTTTTATTGCATTGTTACTGTTAGTTTTGACAAGTTTTAATAGCAGCTTGATTAACATTTATAATTTATCACATACGGTATGAAAACAAAAGCTGTTCCACTCTGAGGACAGTTGGTTCACAATTTTTATGGGTTTCTTCGATTTTCTTCTGAGTTTTTAACTTCTGGTTTTTGGTATAATAAGTGTACAGAAAGGAGAAGTAAAATTATGAAAGGAACAGTAAAAACAAAAACGGATAGAGGATTTGGATTTATTACTCGCGAAGGCGAAGAAAGAGATCTTTTTTTTCATTCCAAAGATTTGAACGGTGTAACCTTTGATGAAATTCAAATTGGTGATACAGTTACATTTGAAGTTGTTGATGGTGAAAAAGGCCCAAGTGCAAAAAATGTAACTCGCGGTTAATCATTAAAGATTTACTTTTAAGAATGTACATCAGAGCTTATTCTTGCATTTTACCATTCATTGCATCAGCGCGTTTTGTACCCCAGTTGCAAGCAAGTTTCAGAATGGGTGTTAATGTTTTCCCGGCAGGTGTTAGTGAGTATTCAACTTTTGGAGGTATTTGTCTGTAAATTTTTCTTGCGACAATACCATCTTTCTCAAGTTCTCGTAACTGGCGAGTCAACATTCTTTGGGTACAGTTAGGTATAAGTTTTCGTAGTTCCCCAAAACGTTTTTTGCCATCTATCAGATACCAAAGAATAAGCGTTTTCCATTTACCGCCGATTAATTCAAGTGTAAATGAAATATAGCAGTCGTAGTTTTTATCCCCGACAGTGAAGTTTGCCATGTGGTATACAATACGATACTATACAACAATATTGTGCGTACTTGCAAGAATTGAATTATCTGATAGGATAAAATAGTAACATATATGGACGACCATCAACACCACGAAAATTTAATAGATGGTATCGCAAATCAATTTGCCCAAATCCTTGATACATCAGATCAAGGAGTTTATATCTACTTAGATGATACTCATAAAGTTTGCAACGAAAAATTTGCAAAACTATTAGGATACGATTCTCCGAAGGAATGGGCAAAGATAACTGATTCATTTCCACAAACATTTGTAACTGAAAGCAGCCAAAATACACTCGTTTCTGCCTATCAAGAAGCAATAGAAAAATGCATTGGCTCTATAAGCAATATTTCTTGGAAGCAAAAAGACGGCTCAACCGTTGAGTCAAAAGTAATACTGGTACCAGTAGCATTTGATAATCATATATTTGCCCTTCATTTTGTGTTACCTAAATAGCATATGGAAAATATGGATGAATTGTTGCACGAACATGAGCTAAGCGAGTAGAAAAGTCTAGTAGTTAAAAGGAATTGGAGGTGAAAATATGAAACCAATGCAGAAAAAGAATCTTAATTCTCCTGATGAAACACGTTCGTTCCCTAAAGGAAAACTTGAGCTTGTAACAATCGGCGGTATTACATTTGGGCGGGGAACGTTTGAACCGGGGTGGATGTGGTCTAAAAGTGTCAAGCCGCTGGTAAAAACCAAAAGCTGCGAAGCTCCTCATACACAATATCATGTTTCTGGACACCTTCGGGTAAGAATGGATGATGGTACAGAAGAGGAGTTTGGTCCGGGTGAGGTATCACACCTTCCTTCGGGACATGATGCCTGGGTTGTCGGGAATACACCGGTGGTTGTGATAGATATCACAGGCATGAAGCAGTATGCTAAACAAAATAAAAAGTAATTTTTATTTCGGTAAGTATACATAGGCACTGGTATTTGATATTGCTGAAATGTCTGATAAACTCTATTGAAGTAGCTTTCAAAAGTGTTCCATTCTGAAAACAGTTGGTTCACAATTTCTACGGTTTTCCCCGATTTTCGTCGGATTTCTCATTTAGTAAATTCTTTGGTATACTACTTATACTGTCAGTTTTTATGAGAAAAGTAATTTTATTCATGGTTCTCTCTCTTGATGGTTTTGTTTGCGGACCAAACGATGAGCTCGATTGGGAGGTCCGTGATGAAGTAGTTAGCCGGCATCTCATTCCTGACCTTCTGAGTACGGTAAATACCATGGTACTTGGCAGAGTTTTATATCAGGGATTTGAACAAGCTTGGCCAGCAATGGCTAAAGACCCGTCAAGCCCGAAAGACTTAGTTGATTTTGCTCACTGGGTGGAGGATTCACGCAAAATTGTTTTTTCAAAAACACTTGAAACAGTGGGCTGGAAAAATTCACGGTTAGTTTCTGTAAAAGACGATGAAGATATAGTTACAGAAGTTAAGAAATTAAAACAAGAATTAGATGGTGATATGGTTTTGTTTGGCGGCGCCCGATTTGCGCAAACATTGGTGAGACTTGACTTGGTTGATGAATACCGCTTCAAACTCCAACCAGTTGTCTTAGGGAAAGGAAAAGCATTATTTAAAGATGTTACAAAACCGATGAAACTGAAACTGATGAAATCTAAAGCATTTGATTCAGGAGTAGTTGCTCTTTACTACCAACCAGTTAAAAAGGGCAAATAAGTGCCCTTTTCTCCAATCTATCTCAAGTCCCGAATGATAAATCTCGTGCATATTTTTTGATTCTTGCGGTATACTATTGAATAATGACTACGACAGATATTCTTCGTCACCGGCTGTACAATCAACGACTGAACGCCATAAAGTTTCAAAATCTAACCGAAGCAGTGGCTTGGTTTGGGGCAGTCCAATCCCAAGATTATCCAAATGCAAAATGGGCTGTTGGGCAACGGGTTTCGAATGCGACTGATGAAACACTTGAACAAGCGTTTACCGATGGAAAGATTCTGAGAACTCATGTCATGCGCCCAACCTGGCATTTTGTCGCGCCCCAAGATATTCGCTGGATGCTTAAGCTTACTGCTCCACGCATAAAAGCCATAATGAGGTATTATAGCCGCCAGGTGGGATTAGACGAAGAAGTTTTTACCCATAGTCAAAAAGTATTAACAAAAGCGTTGCAAGGGAAAAAACAACTGACTCGTCTGGAACTTGGAACAAAACTCCATGAGGCAGGAATTTCTGTAAAAACACTCGCATTAGGCTTTATAGCCTCGTTTGCAGAACTCGACGGGGTTATTTGTAGCGGCCCAAGAAAGGGGAAGCAGTTTACCTATATGTTATTGGATGAACGCGCGCCGCAAGCAAAATCACTCGATCGCGATGAATCGTTAGCCCAACTTGCCAAACGCTATTTTCAAAGCCATGGCCCTGCGACATTGCAAGACTTTGTGTGGTGGTCGGGGTTGACAACTGCTGATGCGAAACGCGGCATTGAACTCAATACACATTTTATTGAAGAAGAAATTGATAGAAAAAAGTACTGGTTTACCAAAGCTTTGCCTCCTCCCATTCCTCAAACCACTTACTTATTACCGAATTATGACGAATACACCATTGCCTATAAAAACCGTGAAGCATTCTGGAATGAAGAGTTTGTGAAACACCTCGACACAAGGGCAAATCCACTATTTCAACATATGATTGTAATGAACGGCCGTATTATTGGCACCTGGAAAAGAACGCTTAAAAAAGATTCAGTGATTATTGAATTTCAATTCTTCACTAAACCCACAGAAAAAGAATATAAGGAATTTAAGTCAGCTACAGATCGCTATGCCAAATTTTTTGGAGTAACCGCTGTTTTATCACCTATTAGTTGATTGAAACCGTACTTCATTGGGAATTTTAAACAAATTCTGCTAAAATAAAGCCAAGCGCCCGTAGCTTAATGGATAGAGCACAACGCTTCGGACGTTGGGGTTGGGGGTTCGACTCCCTTCGGGCGCGCAGATTTAAAATGATGGATCGGGAAGCTAAAAAAATCCAAGTCCTCAGAGTATCGATGATGAAGATAATACTCAGCTAAAGCTGTCCCACCAGTCAGATAGAAGTGATTACTAAAGTCTCTTTGCTCAAAAAAAAGTTGTAGCCGGTCTGGTCTTTACAGTAAAAAGACATGATGCCCACGCATTTTATCATTTAATTATGAGCCGTAACGTTATTCACGTTCGAGGGTATCCAGGTTTTAGCACTCCAGAACTAGCTTATCTTAATGCAAGACTTATGGATGGGGAATGATATAAGAAATTACTCGACAAGGTCCCTACTGGGAATGAACACGAAGCTGTTATCCGCGATTTTCCTAATTTTGCTAATGGCATAAGAATCCCTTATGACCACAAACTATTATATGAAATCCTTATTGAGAATCTTCCTGATATAAAAAGGCCTCAAACCACTTCTCGACTTTTAATCTTCAGCTCCTTTTCAGCTATCTTCCATACTATATTATTGACAAGGAAACTCCTTGCACAAGGTGACTCCTTGTCAAATGAAACTACAATATTATTCCGAGGCTGAAAATGGTACAATACATCCATCTATTCATTGATGAGAAAGCCAAAATTTTTGACATTATTTAAATTCTTCATCGGCTGGCCGTTCTCTTTACTCGCCTTATTTTTTATTTTCAAATTCGCCCTTCCGCGAATTGATCTCATCCAAACCAACATCTCAAGTATACAACTCCCAGTGCTCGGAATTGGGTTAGTTTGTTTTTTCTTCTATTACTTTTTCCGGACAGTTACCTGGAAACAAATCTTGCAAGAAAAAAGACATAATATTCCTCTTAAAGAAGTCGCGTATTTGTGGTCAATGTCCGAGGTGAGGCGGTTTATTCCAGGCAATATTTGGTCAATGGTAACTAAAACAGTACTATTTTCAGAAAAAAACATCGATAAAAAAACGCTCTTTTCCGCAATGTTTATAGAAGGGCAACACGTAATTTTAGGGACAGGAATTGTCGCGCTTTTTTCCCTTCCTTTTGTGTTGTATTCCTTGATGCCAAGCTCGGAATTTACCAATACTCTTATGAAAGGAATAACTGTATTGGCAATTCTCATCGTTACTGGATATATTTTTAATCCGGTTTTGTTAAGAAAAATAAAAGGGAAGTTTACCCATTTGTTTGTCTTAGCTTTCCCACAATTTTCTCCTTCCACCAATGCTCGAGTCCTGGCGATTTCAACACTATCTTACTTGTTTTTCAGCCTGGGAACTTACTTTACTATCACATCTTTTGTGTTTTTAAACCCAAAAATGTTTATTCAATTGCTTGGATTTTTCGCACTTTCCTTGTTGGCCGGATATATGTCCCTGCTTACCCCGATGGGACTTGGAGTACGGGAAGGAGCCATGACATACGGGCTTTCAAAAATTATGTCGCTTACTTCAGCTGGCTTTGCGGCAATTTTTGCGCGCGTAACAATAATTGTGGGAGAATTAATTTTTCTTGGGTTTGCGTATCTGTGGCACAACACAAAAAATAAAAAAATCCTGCAGATGGAACAATGGATAGGGAAGCACAAATATGAAGTTACGCTTGCGGCGCTGATCGTAATCTATATTACGTATTTCACAGTCGCCAGCATACAACGCCACGTAAATTTTTATACCGGAAGGTTTGATTTGGGAAACATGACCCAAACAGTGTGGAATACGGCACATGGACGGATATTCCTACTCACCAATCCCGATGGAACAGAAGTTACCTCGCGTCTTGCATTTCATGCAGATTATATTTTAGTCTTACTCGCGCCGCTGTATGCATTATGGCCGAACCCACGATTATTACTAATTGTCCAAACGGTTGTCATTGCATTAGGCGCGGTATTTGTATACTTGCTCGCAAAAAAAATATTGAGAAATAAGTTTGTATCTATTGCTCTTGCGGCCGCGTATCTGTTAAACCCAGGGATACAGCACACAAATCTGTATGATTTCCACGCGGTGACGTTAGCAACTACATTTTTACTTGGGGCGTTCTATTTTTTAATTGAAAAACGGTGGATGTGGTTTTTGGTTTTTGGAATTTTGGCTGCGCTCACCAAAGAACAGGTTTGGATTATTTTAGCAATATTTGGCATGTTTATTATTTTTTCTTCAATTCGGGATGACCATTCAGAACGAAACCAATTTAAACCGGGATTGATAGGGTATATTCTTTCACACAAAAATCTGTATGGGTTGCTAGTATTTTTAGTATCAGCTGGCGTATTTTATTATTTAATTTGGTACGCGATCCCTCAATCCCGTGGTGGAAGCCATTTTGCGCTCTCGTATTATTCGGACTTTGGCGACAAGCCTTCATCAATTATTAAAGCCATATTTTTTTCTCCTCAAAAAACAATCGGAACCCTTCTACAGCTACATAGATTGCTGTATCTTCAACAATTGTTACTTCCGCTTGGGTTTCTCTCTATTTTTGGCCCACTGTATCTCGTGTTTATTGGGCCAGAATTGCTCATCAGTCTTCTTAGTAATAATTCGCAACTTCATCAAATTTATTATCAATATAGCGCAACTATTACTCCGTTTTTGTTCATTTCCGCAATATTTGGCGTTAAAAATATCAAAAAAGTCTTTCCAAAAATTTCTTTAGCTTTGGTTGGGATACTCGTAGTATGCGCGTCACTCTACTCAGCATACGATTACGGGCCACTTCCTGGAGCAAAAAACCCCAATATAAACATGTTTATTAAGCTGCAACCGAACCGGACTATTATGAATAAAGTCCTCCGGAACATCCCCAAAAATTACAGCGTTGCCGCAACAAATAATTTAGGGTCTCATTTGTCCAATCGGGAAAAGATTTTTACCATTCCTATTGGTATCGACAAAGCAGACGTCATTGCGTTTTTGCTTGATGACCCATTTGCCCAACCCAGCCCGGCTGCGCAACGGAAGATGGTAGAGAATTTAAAACAGAATAAAAATTATTTTGTATTGTTTGAGAAAGATAATTTTGTGGTGTTTCAGAAAATTCTCGATTAGATATTTTTGATGTTATACCGCTCCGGTAGACATATACCAGATCCTTGCAGAATGATTGCGGAGTGGTATATACATTATTTGTTAACCTGAATATAAGGGGTATAGATGTTTTTGATAATCTTGAACTTGATAATTCGATATTTTGAAACTTTGATTACATCAAAAATTCAATAATCAGGAAACCAATATCAAGAATATCTATTTTTCACTTCAAGACATCAAGATTCTTATCGTGAGAATCTTCTCCGTTTATTTTCTTTTTATTTGCCAAAAGTATTGCGAGGGCTCCAAGCATAATAAATCCATTAATTCTGAGTGCGAAAGGTGCACCATAATGTTCTGCGACCAGTCCTATTTCAAAACTTCCAAACGGCATTAATCCCAAAACCATAAATATATATATTGAGCACACGACCTCTTAGTCGATCATCTATCGTCTCTTGTCTCTTCAGCTTCTTGCATTCTTCTACCCTTCCATATTACGATATACCTATGGTTACTGTCATCAAAGCCACGGGAGAAAAAGAGACTTTTAGTGAAGAAAAAGTCCGTCAGTCTATTCACCGTGCTGGTATTCCCGACGAATTACAAGACCAAGTAGTCGAGCACGTCCAAAAAAAATTGTATGATAATATTCATACCTCCGAAATCTACCACGATATTACTGAATTTTTAGGAGCTTCCTTACATCCATATTCATCGAGTAAATATAGCCTGAAGCGAGCAATTATGGATTTAGGGCCAACTGGGTTCCCGTTTGAAGATTTTATCGCGCGGTTGCTCCAAACAAAAGGGTATCAAACACAAGTCCGCACTATTGTAAGTGGAAAATGTATTACCCATGAAATTGATGTGATTGCCTCAAAAGAAGAAAACGGAAAACATGAAAAAGTTATGGTAGAAGCAAAATTCCATAACATGCCCGGAACCAAAACAGGCGTTCACGTTTCACTTTATACCAAAGCTCGCTTTGATGATGTAAAAGAAAAAAATGATTTTACCCAAGGTTTGTTGGTAACAAATACTCATATTTCAACAGATGCAATAACCTATGGCATGTGCGCAGATATGAAAATTATCAGTTGGAATTACCCCGATGGCGAAAGCTTGCGTGACATTATAGAAAAATCTGGATTAATTCCCATTACCGCACTTACTACACTTTCGTATAACCAAAAACAAACGCTTTTGAAAAGTCAGATTGTAACATCAAAAGATATCATAGAAAAGCCAGAATCATTACGTATTTTAAACCTTCAAAAAGACAAAGAAGATAAAGTCATTACTGAAGCACAATTTTTATCTCATCCAAAAAATAAAGAATAAATCCCAGTAATTTATTTTAAACTCTACACCAATAAATATAAATTATCGTTCATTAACTATAAGTTATTGACAATCATCTCGTGTCATATATAATTATCCAAGTTACATTCAGGTAAAGAGGAGGTGAATAAAATTATGGATAGAAGAGGAGGTACGCGTAGTCCAGGACCAGAAGCGGCACCAAGACAAGAACAACCGCGACCTGCTAGCAACGGAGTAGTATATGATCGTGGTACTGAACAAGTCATTCGAACAGCAAAACCCGATACCGTTAGCGGCGTTACGAGAAGTCATGAAGGCTATATGATTGGAAGACCTGCAAGACCGTCTCAACCCCGAAGAGGCCCTATGGGAAGGTAACCAATTTTTTGGCAATTTACCGATAATTATTAGAAAAGGCAGTTTAGTTTTTCTTAGAAATTAGACTTGTATTTTTGTGGTATTTCTTACTATTCATTCATTGCTTCCTCAGCCAATCTTGTCCGCTCGTAGGTATCTGCCATATACCCATTTGGAACGGTGGTGAGTTTGTCGGCATACAATAAAAATCCATTGCGTATGGTGTGGTTGCCGTATTTATCATTGAGATTATCCACAGTTTTCCATAATTTCTCCCATTTGAGTTCTGATCCAAACATTCTCAATGACGTGTGTTGTTTATCTTGCAAATTACTTACCCACACACTTATTTGGCGAATATAATTTCTGTTGTCATTCTGGAGCGCAGTGATAACGGAGCGATAGAATCTCATTTTTTGTGAATCGTGATTAAAGACCCTATCAGCTATTTCATGGCTTCTAGGATGACAAAATTCTTGCAGTATGGTTAAACCTATTTCAAATACATCCCTTCCACTATCAAAATAATACGCGTCGGTCTTTTGGCCGTGGATTTCTATACTTCCCCGCAATGACAAACCAACTGTTTTTGCTTTTTTGTTGAGCCGCCGGAGTTTTATTGCAACCTCTTCACCTAACTCATACAAATTTTGTAAAACTACCCGATGGTTGTATTCATTCTGCGGTAAACAATAATTACGGCCAATGGATTTTACCCCTGGCGCTTCGGTATACGGAACTATGGGAGCATTATCAATGCCCAAACCCACATTGTGAAGAAAATGGCCTTCTATATTTCCAAATTCTGCCAAAAGCATGGGAAGGGGAGCAGCGCGAAGATGTAACAGCGTATAAATTCCTATTTTGTTGAGGCGCAACCGAATTCGTTCGCCAATACCACAAATAGCCTGCAAAGGAACTTGTGCATACACTTTTTCAACATCTTTTTTTTTAATTTCTACTAATCCATTTGGTTTATGAAGCCCAGATGCTAATTTGGCAAGCGTTTTGTTATGAGAAATCCCAAAAGAAACAGTAATATATTCTCCAATTTCGTTTTTGATCCTGTCTTTAATGCGTTGAATTATTGAATATACGCCACCAAATAAATGGCTGGTTTGGGTAACATCTATAAATACCTCATCCAAAGAGAATAATTCGATAAAGGGGGAATAATCTCTGCAAATATGCAAAAACTTTTTTGAAATTTCCCAATATTCTACAAAATGCGAAGTAGTAAGAAGTAATTCTGGACAAACTTGATAGGCGTCAAAAGTACGGGAAGGAGATTTTACACCCCGCGCCTTTGCTTCGCGACTCGCGGCAATAATCGCAGTTCTGCCATTATGCGCAGTCACTCCCAGGGGTTTACCGCGAAATTGAGGATTAAACTGTTGTTCACAGCTGGCAAAAAAAGAGTCAAAATCTATATGGAGAATTATTCTATTTTTCATAAATTTAGATCCTGCACCCTAACTACTCTGCCGCCTGCCACAGCAGCTTGTATAGGGTTAGAAATTCTTTACAATGATCAAAAAGGGCAGCGAACATATATCTAACAATACTAGAAATATTTAAGAAAGTAAATAGAATATTACTAGAACAAAATATGACTTTTAGGATCAGTCCCTTTCCTCAGAGGATATTTGAAAAGCATCAATATGAGCTAAGATACTTGTTCCTTCTCCTAATAGAAGAAGGAAATCTTTTTAACTTTTCAAATAGGTTCTAGGTTTTATCTCTATAACCCGTATGCAGATAGGGGAGCGTTGCCGATGTGGTTACGGTGAAGGGTCATAATAAATGATTGACATTGGTTAAAGCCGTGAATCGTTGAAAAGGCCGCTTTAAATCCTTCTTGCCGTAAAAGAGAAATAGCTAAGTTATTAAACGACCCATACGGATAGGTAAAAATATCAATCTTTTGGCCAATGTGAGATTCAAGTTGTGAACGTCCGGTTTGTATTTCTGATTTTATTTTTTCTGCAGTTCCTGTTCCCAACGCAAAGTGTGACCACGTGTGGTCAGTATAGAAAATCTTTCCACTACTATTCATTTCCTGAATTTGGCTCCATGCAAGGTAATCTGCACCTTCCATAAGCCCCGATGGAATCATGATGTTTCCAATCAAATTGTATTTTTTGAAAATAGGAAATGCATAGGTATACGCATCTTTGTACCCATCATCTAAGGTAATAACCACACTTTTTGCCGGAAGGGGAGATTTTTGCAAAATTGCATCCATAAGCTGGTTACTATTGATTGACGTATACCCGGCGTTTACTAAATATGACATCTGTTTGTCAAATATATCACTGTCTACCGAAAGTGCAGTTTGTTTTTTTTCAACAGCAAGGGCTTGTGGCTGTACATGATGGTATAACAACACCGGCACATGCACACAATAATCATTGATTTTGGGTGTTGGAGAAATGGGAACAGGTGTTGGACTGGGCGTAACCGTAGGCGAAGGAGTGGATGTAGGCGCTTCTGATGGAGAAATATTCACCGTCTCAGCAGATTTTACTGCTGGTACCTGACTTAAACGACTACTTTGCACTTTGGTTTGGGAATTCCGAATCGCAAAAAAAACTGACAGCAAGATAAATATCAGCAATATAAGTGAAACAGAAGGAAAGTGTAACCCTCTCAAACCCTTTGCTTTCTTTTTTTTCTTATATCTGTAAACTACTTTTCTTAGAGCCACGAGGAAAGTATAGCAGATAAGCCTCAGCTTTGAAATATCTCATCTGTCAGTCTTTGAAATATCTTATCCTGTCGGTCTAGTTTCGATTTTATTGATATCTTAAATGAGAAGTGCAAAACAAAAAAATGACTAATATCTAATCAAAAGGGACAAGAGACATTGTCTCTTTATTATCCATTTCTTACCTTCTTTTCATCTAATTTTTATTGATGGGTGAGATCATAGAAAAGTATGGAGGCGATTTTTATATGATTCGAACCGCATTCATAGCACTCTTTATGACAGTTGTGTTATGTTCAATAGCTGTTGCAACAAACGTATCAAGGTCAAAAGCAGCACAAACAATTATCTCACCAATTCCAGAAGACCAGATGGTAAAGCCATAAACTTCTATTTCCGGATAAACAAAATCGCGTTTGGTATATTTCTTCCTGGGCCTACCTTATACCCTCCAGACCATAATGCTGTTGATCCGCCGCTATCTAAGTTTATGGCATTTTCTAACCCTAAAGTCTTTAATACATGCGCCCCTTCCGCAACTGTTGCGTTATGGACTACGCCAATATACACGGTGTTTCCCTTTGATCCAACAAAAGTTCGTGTACCTTTGCTTCCCATTTTCGGGTCATCATTTCCGCCAAATGCAATATTTCCACCCGACAATACCAATGGAAAATTTGATAAAACTCCATCAACCCCTGTATCCCGTCCCCATTCCAAAGCTCTGCCAACAAACCGTACCCAACCGCCACCAAAAATTACTGCTGGATTTGTGCTATACACGTTATTATCTGAATTAAAATATTTTTTATTTTTATTCATCACCAACAAATCAAATGAGTTTGTTTTTCCTACGCAACTTGGATATGTTGCTGGGCAAAAATATGAACCATTAATGCCGGCATACGCGCCATTACGGCTTACATAGTCACCGAGTGAAAGAACTGGACAATTATCCCTACAATCACCATCTGAAGCTGTATCTACAATTACCCGAGTGGATGATAAATCTGCGGAAATGATATCAACCAAAAAAGTACCAACATCAGATTGCACTTGTTGCCGGCTGTAACCTGAACCAGGAGCGGCATTTTTGGTAGGAACATTGTCGGGAATTACAAATGTTGCCGCAATTTTGTCCTGTTCTTGCTTAATTCCATCGGCGAGCTGTTTGAGCTCACTTTCTGCTGACGCGTAGTTACGTTCTGAGAGATGCTTTAATGATTCAGAAAATAGTTCGTCGTATTTATCAGTTTTGACATTTTTGGCAGTAATTTTGAGGTCAAGGAGCTTTTCATATATTGAAACCGCATCTTTATACGTTTTTTGGATATTATCAATTTCTTCTTTGAGCTTTTTGTTAATAACGATCTGGTCTTGGTTTTTTAAATCGGTGTAGTCTTTTTGAATATCAGTGAGTTGAGTTCTCGTTTTGCCTTCTTGTGAACGTGAAATACGTAATTCAGCTTGAAGTTTCACTAATTGTTGGTAAAACAATACCGAAGAAGCAGAAACACATACAATGATAATTCCTGAAACAATATGAGGAAGTAATACACTCAACTTATGCGGGATAATCCCAGATAATTTCGGTTTGAGCATAGGCAGCAATCCACCAAAAGGCGGAGACTCTTACCAAAGCGTACAATGTCCAATGAAAAAATGCAAACGAAACTATCCGGTTCTATTGTTATATTTTCTTCTATGACATATCCTTGTTTGTCTAGTTAACACAACCAGGTTTGTACAATTATTCAAATCCATAAAATAAAAAAGCTCGAGTTCTCTCAAGCTTTCTTATTTGTGTTACTGCCCTATGAATGCCTATGATAAAGCCCTCTATCAACGGAGGTGCCCTGTTGTGAACAACTATCTTTCGGGGTTCGTTTGCTACGAAAGGATTTATCATAATCTATACCCATAATAAATTTTATCTGTAAAAAGAATATGAAAGATATGTAATAAATGTGAAAGAAAATACGGATATCTAATTCCTAATGACTAATTTCTAATTACTAGTCAAATCCCAATGACCCAAAGTTGTCATTTCGACTCCGCTCAGCGAGGGAGAAATCCCATCGGTTTTATACCTAACCAGAGGATCTCTCATCTTTCAGGATTCGAGATGACATTTAGAAATTGGTGCTTAATTAGTCATTAGAAATTAGAAATTGGTCATTTAATCTCTGTCATTTACTTTTTCCTTACGATTTTTTCTCTAATCTCTTAAATTCATTGTTTAGTATTTATGTCATGAATACAATTCGGTCGATTTCTCTGATTAATTATCTCGCCTGGATATTTATAGGAGTTGTGGTGGGAATAGTTTCCGAAACAACCGATCACATAAAAATAAAAGGAGGCGCAGTTGGGACTACTCTTTTTGGAATATTGGGCGCAGTCTGCGCAGGGATTCTGGATAGAGCATTTTTGCATGTCCCGATGGGAGGATTTAGTTTTTCAGCATTTATTGTATCAACGTCAGTTTCTATTCTTCTTGCAACGTCGTATAGGCTGCTTGCAAGAAATTTAAGTCAACTCAAGTTACCGATTATACAAAGAGGGGAAAAAAATAATGGACAACAAGAAGGGGGGTTCAATGAAATCTCAGAATCCAAAAGTTACGAATAGGCAAAAAAACAAAAATCATAAACAACAACAAACTAAACCGTTTATGGATATAAAAAAACAAGAATTTACCATAAAACAACCATTTGGAGCTTTAGGAGAAAAACAAATAGAGTATTCAATTACCAAAGGGTTTCATGTACCAGAAAACCAATCTATAAGAGAATCAAAAGAAAAGAGGCGTGTCTCTCCGTAGCTAGAGAAGTAAGTCAGAATAACTTTACAAATAACCCCACTCCGCACTTAGCTACGCGGGGCAAGGTTATGAGGGACTTGTCCCTCCGAAGCTTGAGCGAAGGGGAAGAAGGGAGGTGACTATATATGGCAAAAACAATCATAGGAGTTTTTTCAAGCAGAGACGATGCAGAAGATGCACTGTATGAATTAGAAAGCAGAGGCTATAACCCCAAAGATGTATCTATTGTCATGAAAGATACCGCAGAAAGCAAAAAATTAGCCGAAGATACCGGCGCTACTGTAGCAGAAAATCCAGTATCAGGAGCTACAACCGGAGGACTTGTTGGAGCGCTTGCAGGGTTATTAGTAGGGACAGGAGTTACTCCTGGATTCGGCGCGCTTTTCATTGGTGGTCCGTTAGCCGGCGGTTTACTCGGAGTATTAACTGGCCTTGGTATATCCAAAGAAGAGGCAGAAGTATATGAAGAGCGAATCCGTGAAGGCGGTATCTTGGTAGCTGTTCCAGCTGCGAACCGTCGAGTTGACGAAGTCATCGATGTGTTAGAAGAATCTGGAGCAGACCAAATCCGCGCTATTGACCAAACAGGCGCGGATCGGGAAGATACCGAAGCAACGTATGATCAAGATGGAACCTATACTCGTCCCGATTATTTTAGCGATCCATCCTACTACAACCAAATCGGAAGTAAAGGTGGACAAACAACAGAAGAAAAAGTACCCAGACTTCGACGGAGACGGCGGGTTCCTCGAAGAACGATGTAACTATGAATAATCGTTCAAAACCTAAAAATCCAGAGCAGATTTCTGACTCTGGATTTTGGGTTGATTATTACCATTTTCTTTCCAATTTATATCTTAAATTTATTACAGGTAATCTTTAATATATCTATGAAAGAATTATTTTTTACGTGGTTCCTGGGGATTCCGGGAGTAATAATATTCTTGATGATTTTTTCCGACCTCACTCAATATTTTCAAAATCGGCATCATAAATGAAACTCAATTTTTAACCCATCAGGGTCTGTGGTAAAAATCGCAAATGTTCCTGGATATCCGTCGTCAGTGATACCGCCTTCTTCCATATCGACTCCCATTTCTCGAAGATGCTTTTCAATTTTTTTTAACTCTTTCATGGTGGCAACTTGGAATGCAAAATGGTCGATACCAATATTTGTCTCATCATGTTTCCCTTGTTTCCCGCTCTTTTTTTTCTGCATTAACCACAAACGAAATAAATCATCCCATAGCTCAATTCCTTCCGGTCCTTCATAACCAAACGTTAATCCACAAACCTTTGTATAAAATTCTTTGGATTTCTGAGGATTTGAGACATTTAATACTACATGATGGATACCTTTTGTTTGAACCATACCCGAACTATACAACGTAATTCTTAAAAAAACAAGGAGTTCCCTTGTAAACAAATATTGACTTTTATACTCCTGGAACGTATCGTAAAGATACCGCGTCATGAAATTTCTTTTGATACTTATTCTGATCATTCTACTCGTTGTTGTAATATTGGTAGTTTTTGGCGTCTACCGAACGTATGTAACCCAAACAAACCAAGACCAACAACAATTTTTAAAAGGTCGAATCCCTGACAAAAAACCAGACGGGCTTCACAAAGGAACCGCAGATGGGTATCGGGGGTCATGGAAAGGAAAAAAATTTGATAGTAAACATTCAACAGGAATCAATGTGCTTGAAGAAAAGGGAAAGCAAGCCGAGCGCTACCCATTTAAAACATATGTTGGGAAAGGCATCCATGACAAAGAATTAAACGTGATTAAAATTGATTACAACATTTCCCAAAATCCTCTCTGGTTACGACTTATTTTGGATGAAATAGTTGAAGTACAACCGAATAAATACTTAGGAAAGTTAACTTTGAACATCATTCCTCACATGCCTTTTGCCCTCGCGTTTTTTAGGTTAGAGAAATAATCTTATTGAGAATTCTCAGCAGAACGAATCTAAAATCCCATCTGTTGAGTCACGGCCATAATCCATTTTTTCCACCACGGCGCCTTAAAGTAATCCCAATATCTCTTTTTGCGTTTTTGTTCAATACTTCCTGGAAACGGAGGATTTACAATTACAGATAATACCAATGGTTCTTGGTCGCGGGTGAGTGTCGTAATCACGGTTACTTTAGATTCATCGACCTGTTTGTGGTATTCGGTAGTTCCGTTCCGTTTCCCTGCATGGGACTTTTCTGGATTTTTGAAAATACTTAAGGCGAGCTCTTGTGAAACTCCGCGTTCTTTCAGGCGTTGCAACGCATGATGCGTCCAAATGACTCCGCCATATTTATTGGATGCCATGGTTATATTGTAAAAGTTGAGGCAGAAAGAATCAAGCCCGTGGGGAAAAGTATCCAGAGCCTTCAGTTCTCAGTTATCAGTTTTCAGTTTTAAACTGGTAAACTGAAAACTGATACTCTTGGTACTTCGTGTGCTACAATACACTCATGAATTTAGCGTATCGCATGCGGCCACAAAAGTTAGATGAATTTTACGGCCAGGAACACTTGGTTGGAAAAGGAAAAATCATTCGTGCCATGATTGAAAAGGACCAGCTATTCTCTATGATTTTGTGGGGACCACCTGGAACCGGAAAAACAACCCTCGCCCACATTATTGCCAGTGAAATAGATGCTGACTTCCATGAACTTTCCGCAGTAAGTACCGGAAAAGAAGACCTTACCAAAGTAGTTGCCATTGCAAAAGAAAACCAAAAAATAGGAAAACGTACCATCCTTTTTATTGATGAAATCCACCGATGGAATAAAGCCCAACAAGACAGGTTATTACCCGACGTAGAAAGCAGCCTCATCACGCTCATTGGCGCGACTACGGAGAATCCATCCTTTGAAGTAATTTCAGCGTTGCTTTCCCGATGCAGAGTCTTTGTGTTAAAAAACCTAGAACCAAAAGACCTCGAACATATTATTGACACGGCATTAATAGATACCAAACGGGGAATGGGAACAGATAAAAAAACAATTACCCCTGATGCCAAAGAACTCCTCATCCGGCTCTCAGGCGGTGACGCGCGGATCATGTTAAATGCGGTAGAAATGTCAGTTGCAAATTACAAACAAAAACAATTAGACATAAAACTCATCCAGGAAATATTTCAAACCAAATCAGCCGGTTTATACGATAAAAAGGCAGATGAACATTACAACATCATTAGCGCGTTTATTAAATCTATGCGCGGGTCAGACATTGATGCCGCCTTATATTATTTAGCGCGCATGTTAGAAAATGGCGAAGACCCTAAATTTATTGCCAGGCGCATGATTATTTTTGCCTCAGAAGATGTGGGGTTAGCAGACCGAGGGGCATTAATCCAAGCAAATGAAGCGTTTGATGCCGTCCATAAAATCGGCATGCCAGAAGCCCAACTCATTTTAGCCCACATCGTAGTATATTTAGCCAGAGCTCCAAAATCTCGGGCAACCACAAACGCCTTAGGAAAAGCAAAGGCTGCAGTTTACGAATTTCCCAATGAACCTGTTCCCTTACACTTACGAAACGCACCAACCAAACTGATGAAAAATTTGGGCTACGCAAAAAATTATACCTGGTCAGACAAATACGTCGGCCCCAAGACAAACCTTCCATTTCTTCCGGACAAATTGAAAGGTCGGAAGTTTTACGAACCATAGTTTTGAAAAGAGTAACAATTGCTTGAACTACGAGTCGGACAAACTAGAAAAAAGGTGATGATACCTAAGGCTTCTCGGGAGAAGTTTTTGGAGATTCAACTTCTTTTGTTTTTAATTTTACTTCAATCGGCCGCAACAATTGAACGCCAATGAGTGAGACCTTAAACCCAAATCCCATGACAAAACTCATCAAAAAATAATAAGCAATCGTGTCAAGCGCTTCGTTGAGTGTTTCTTGAGGGACTACTTGTATTTGAGGCATGGGGATTGTCATTCCTTCTTGGGGTGAACGGATAGATGGGGCAGACTGTTGCAATAAATTATTGGTTAACGGGTTTCCGCTAAACAATTTAATCGGTTTTGCATTATTCGTAAACACCAAATACACTTGGTAAAACGCAAACACCATAATTGCTAATCCCGCAAAAAGCAAAACATATCCAGTAACTTTTTCAGACATAGTTAATTTTATGCACAACTGAGAAAAAATAACAATGGGAGTTAGGAAAATGACGAATCGAGAGGACGATAGAAGATAGAATTTCTGTTTTCCCATCTTCTATCTTCAATCATCTATTTAGAAATTCGTCATTTCCTAATTCTCCCTCTTGATTTCTGTGAAAAGTCTCGTGTACTATAAAATATATGGTGTTATATGTTCTGGAACAGTTTGTAAAATTCGCTCTGATTCTGTCCACATCAGTTGCGTTTGTGTATCTGCGAAGAATAATACGATAATTATTTTTTAGGCTCTATTGAAGGAATACTGATAAAAAAAGATGAGCCTTTTCCTTTTTTTGAGGTTACCCAAATAGTCCCTTTGTGGCGTTCAACAATAGTTTTTGATATATACAAGCCTAATCCCAAACCTTCATTGGTATCGCTCGTTTGGTAAAACGGATCAAATAAATTTTTGATTTTATTCTCATCAACACCTATACCTCTATCTTTTATTTGCAAAATAATGTTTTTCTGTCGCTTTGTTAATGTAAGGAGAATTTCTTTTTTTTCTGAAGAATATTTCACTGCGTTTGATAGCAAATTCGTAATGACGCGATCGAGCGATACCAAGTCTCCTAAAACAAAAGCTTTTTTTACTTTTGGAATGAACTCAATCTTAAAATCCGGATGGGTATGTTGAAATACCTTTATTTTACGGCGGCAGAGAGAAACTATATCAATTTGCTCAAGGTTGAGGCGCATTTTTCCTGTTTGGATTCGCGAGAAATCTAATAATCGGTTTACCATTTCCAATAACTTATCCGTTTCTAATCCGATGGTGGTAACTGAATCATGCAATTGTTTTCCCGGCCGCCGCCTGCCGTATTTTTTGTCTAATATTTCAGCGTATAATTTAATCGTCGTAAGGGGATTTTTTAAATCGTGGGCAGTAATAGATGCAAACTGGTCCCGGGCTTTGAGTAGCAATTTTAAGTCGTCACTTCCTTTAATCAAGCTCAATTGGTATCTGCGAATGGTATCTCCAATTATTAAACTTATAAACAATCCAAACAACGTAATATATTCTGAGGCCCGATGGCTTTCAACAAAGATGATATAGCGAGGTTCAAATAAATAGTAGTCTAATAATCCGGCAGTAACAATGGTAGTGATAAATGCAGTACGAAGTCCAAATAAAATGGTAATAATAAGGATATAAAAAATATATGGAATTGTAGGGTCGGGAATATTTATTACTACCACATCAACAACAAGGTATAACAACGTTGTGATAAATAATACTACGAGCAGTGCCAAGTAAAGCCGAATGCGTTGAATTCCCAGTCTGTCCTGGTACATGTGCAATTTTTCTTGAAATTGTCGACGAAAGGTGAGAACGAATGCGATGCATAACACAAGTATAATCAGCAATAACACCCATAGGTGGGACACCAAGTCATGGTAATTTCGCGTGGTAAGAAAGTGAAAAAATGATGAGTATTTCATATGGCTGATATTATACAGCTTTTATAATAGCCTGTATAACTTTATTACCAATTTCACACAAAATCCACATGCTGCACGAGTATTGGAAAAGTAAGATATAAAAATAACAATTGTGTACTAAAAACCAATCTTATTCAGTATCAAATGCATAATGAATAAAATACCTTGTTTATTTGACATTTGTCATTGATCCCTTTGCGAGGGGAAATTTGATATTGGAAATTTCCAAAATACTGATGAGATAGTCTTGAGGTGACAAATTGGTATTTTTTTGCTAAACTCATGGTATGAAGTTGTTATACAAACAAACAGCAGGTATTTCTGAAGAACAGATTACTCAGACAGCACAAACACTGAATCCATATATTGAGCAGGTTAATAAGGTAGTGAAAAAACAAAATTATGAGGACGCAGAAAGCTCAATAAATTTACCCGCAGATGAACAATTATTTTCTGAGGTAAATACCTTAGCAGAAAGATTGGTGACTTCTCAGCTAAAATATATTATTGACATTGGTATTGGAGGCTCGAATCTTGGGACAAAAGCCGTATATGACGCGTTATACGGATTTTTTGATGGAGTTGAACCCAACCGCTTTCCAAAAATGTTTTTTGTGGATACTAACAACCCTGAATTTCTTGGAAAACTTACCACTTTTTTAAAAACAAATATAACAGCTCCTGAAGAAATCCTTATTTGCGCAATTAGTAAATCTGGAGGAACTACTGAAACCATAGCAAATTTTGAAATTATCTATGCAAGCTTAAACCAAAAATTTCCTGAGATTAAGAACAGATGTGTTGCAATAACAGATTTTGAGTCTAAGTTCTGGAAAGCAGCTCAAGAAAAAGCCATTGCCACAGTCCAAATCCCCAAACAAGTCGGCGGCCGCTATTCAGTGTTATCTACGGTTGGGTTATTCCCTTTGAAAGCACTTGGACTGAATATCCAAGCACTTCGCGAAGGAGCAAAAGCAATGCGACAACAATGTCTCAACACCGATGTGGAACAAAATCCAGCTCTTGTCTCAGCAGTAATTTTATATGAAGGCCTTAAGCAAGGTCGAATTATCAACGATAATTTTTTATTCCATGGAGAACTTGAATCACTTGGCAAATGGTACCGCCAACTTATGGGCGAAAGCATTGGCAAAGAGCTAGATTTACAAGGCAAAACCGTAGACACCGGCATTACCCCTACAGTTTCCTTAGGCTCAACAGATTTACATTCTGTCGGCCAACTCTATTTAGGCGGGCCAAAAGATAAAACAACCACATTTATTTACACCGAAAAATCGAAAACAAATGTAAAAACTCCGCAGGAATTACTACTTTCTGGATTAGTTGAACACATCTCAAATATCGAAGCCGCAGATATTATGCGAGCAATCCTAGAAGGTACAAAAGTAGCCTACACAAACCGCGGATTATCTTTTATGGAGGTAGTGCTTGATGATATTTCCGAGCACTCAATTGGAGAGTTTTTACAATTTAAAATGATTGAGATGATGTACCTGGGAAAATTGTTGAACGTAAACACCTTTGACCAACCCAATGTGGAATCTTATAAAGTAGAAACAAAACGGATTTTGGCAAAGTAAAAACAATGCGATATACAACTCTATAAACCTCTGAGGAATCGAGCTTGACTGATGGGGGCTACCGTACGAAGTTCGAACTTATTTTAGTAAATTATCTTTGCATGAAAGGGAGTTTTATAACGTCACATAATGATGTTACAATACCTACTAAACGATCAATATGTATACTACAGTAACTATTCCAACACAAAGATACTGTAACCTCGAAGAATTGACGGGATTTATAGAGCTACCAAAAGTCCTTGAAAGCAAACCTCTCCATCCCGCGTTACCAGAAAATAAACAACTACATAATAATATTATAAAAAATCTTAATAAACTCCACCTAGATCACCCTTTCATCCATACTGGACATACCCACTTTCTCCTTCCCGCGGATCGCATAAACCTCCCTTCACCACAAGACTACAAACAAACTAATGAACCACAACCACTCAAATCAGTTTTTGCCACTTGGTACCTACTACCCAAAAAAGACCTTCAACAACCAAATGCAGAATTTTTAATTAACCAATCCACGATTCCTCCACTTGATGCTAAAGTTAACCGACAATCCACTTCTACTATCTACAGTAACCTGGGATACTTTGTTACACCTGAACTTATTCATTTCAGTAGGCTCAAATCAACTGAATGGGCATTCAACAAAAGATATCCACAATTTAGCATTGAAATTGATGCATCACCTGCGATTGGATTCTATTATGTAAAACAGCAAAATAAAACGTATTCGACAGTCGTAGATTTTCCCAGAGGATGCATAGGCATTACCACTGACGGCACCATTACAATCTTAAATACTATATCCATTGACTCTTACACCTTTGAAATTAACAATTCTCAGTTCACTATACATGATCAGCATATAAATGCACTGAATCAAATTGGTAAAAAGATTACCCTTATTACACCATCTATACAAACAAAACTATCACGACAATATCAGGCCGAAATTGAAACAAGTCTCTGGGAAACAAACTCATGGATACATTACAAAGAAATTATTTCGGCGCCCGATACCTACAATATCTTCATTTCCAACCAGGGGAATGGCACCTATCCAATAGATATTATCGCCGCAGTCTGGAAAGACAAATTTCCAATAGTTCCGTTTGGTTATATTATTAGCATACCCCAATCACAAATGGCCAAAATATTCGGACCCATTTCTACAAACGATCTATTAAATCAATCTATTAACGTGACTCCACAGTCAAAAAAAATTAACTTTGAAAATTTTCAAACTATATACTCAGCAGCAATTCCTCTCATTAGCGGCGAAAAATATCAATTTGAATCACTCAACGCATATCAAATTATGCAACATATGAATCTACTCGGATCATTTACCCATCCCAACATTCAGCTTTCACTTGAATCAAAAAATTTTTCACCAGTCATTAGAGACGCAAGCAATATCGCAATTGAAACAGAAAATTACATCGGTAATATATTATTTAGCGGAAGATTCGAGTTATCTATCGGAGCTAGCTTAATTGACCAACCTATACTATTAAAAATGATTGAAAAAACACTTCCAGAACCTTTCAAAAACGCACTGATGCTTGACGATGGATCTGGTACAAAAGCTGTATATGCGCCAGACAATACAACCCTCCTCCCCCTTAACATAACCAGCGCCGGCTTTAGAAATCCTCTTGGCGATCCAAGCGGCAACTATTACTTCAGCCTGACCCTTCCTCAGTAGCTACAGCGCTTGTAGAAGAAATTACATCACATTCTAAAAAAACAAAAGGTCTAGCAGCCGCCCAACACGCACGGAGCTTTACCTGGGATCGTCACATTGAACCAATCTTAGAAATTTGGGAAAGAAACAGCTAAATATTCGTCATTATATATATTTTCATACCCTACCTATACATTTTCAAATTAGAGTTATGCATTTGTTGTAGCTTACCGTACGAAGTTCGAACCTATTTCTGTGAACTTCCTCTGCAGGAGAGAGAGTTCTTTAAAATCTCATACTGCTTTCTTTTGAGTCAGAAGAAATAATTCTCCGATCTTCATTTAGCTAATAAAATATCCTTGAACAAAAAGTGATAAGAGTATTATGTGGAATAGAATAAAAAGGCAAAGTAAAAGCACTTTTATCCATAATTTCCTTATTTCGGCAATCCAAAGAAAAAAAGACAGTGAAAAGAGCGCATATCGAGGTATAGAAGTCATTGTACCTGTGAGCGTTGGAAGAATCAAATTAACAAGTGAAAAAAGATTTAATCCGAGAAGACTCATTCTTGCTTCTTTCTTTTTATTTTTCCATAGTTGCCATAAATCAAAAAGTAGTATCCAGAAAAAAAGATTGAAAATGATAAACTCAAGGATAGCAATATAATACGTAAATGTATGAGAAGCTTTCAGAAAGATAGCAAAGTAGCGATAATATACTTGAGGCAGAAATATAAGGTGACTTGTTGTTCTTCCTGTATGAAAACTAGAAACAGCATGATAAAAATAGAAGGGGTCATGAGCAGTAATATACAAGTACACCAGATAGCAGAATAATCCAAGCATAGGAGACATTGAAATGATAACCATCTTCCAGTTTTTTCTGATTAACCAAAGAAACTGTATTAGTCTCTCTTTAATTGGTTTCCCTTTCAGATGAAATTTTTGCTGTTCCAAAACGAATGCGGTAAATAATGGAATAAAGAGAAACACGCCCATTAACCGAGTAAGTGATGCCAAAACACTGAGAATAATCACAAGCGTATATTGCTTCTTCTGGCTAAAATATAACACAGCAGTAACAAGCAGGAAGAATAAACCTTCTGTGTATACTGCCCCGAAGAAAAATGACAGAGGATACACAAGAAGCAATAAAATTATCCAATAAATGGTTCTTTTCTTTTTGCCTATCGCTTCTAAATACTTTTTGAAAAAATAAAGGCCAAGAAAAAAGCTAAGGTTTGCAATAAAAAAACCGGCAAGAAAGAATCCATTACCAAATAGTGGAGAGAAGATATGAATTAAAAGAGGAAATAATGGAAAATATGCTTGCATATACATGCCATATCCCTCATGGGCGATATGTAGATAGTTTGCTCCATCATAATTGGCGAAACTGAGAAGAAATGGCGGAATATACGGATCGTAGTGAGAGAGTTGGAATCCATAAGTAAAATGCTCATGGTAGTTATCAAATATATGAACAATATAGGCAGTTACTGTATCGAATGATTTCCATAGAATAAATATAAACAAAAGAAGCCGGATCTGTTTCATCATACTAAGTGTAGCAAACAGAGCAAAATATAGGAATTGTTTTTGTTTTTTTTTATGAGTAATCTGTTACGATATAATTATCCAATGAGACGTTTATTACCTATTTTAGGATCTATCGTGTTCTTTATCATCAGTACTTCTGTTCTTCCACTAACTCATGCTGATGCCGCTTCTGGTGTTCCGATCCTCACCTATCATTATATTCGCGACTATAATTATCAAAAAGATCCTGCTGGTAATACCCTATCAGTCTCTCATGCTGTTTTTGATCAACAAATGAATTATCTTGTATCCCATGGCTATACTCCAATAACACTTGATACCATGTACGCTATTTTTAATCATCAAGCTCCGAGACCAGCAAAACCAATTGTCTTAACCTTTGATGATGGATATATTGATTTTTATGCCAATGCCTATCCAATTCTTAAAAAATATAACTTCCATGCAGTTTCCTTTATCGTAACTGACTTTGTTGGAAGACCTGCATATCTTTCGTGGAGTAATATCAAAGAAATGCAAGCATCAGGACTTATATCGTTTGAGGCGCATACGACAACGCATGCCTATCTACCAACACTAAACTATCAGGCCGCGCTTTCTGAACTTAAAAATAGTAAGGATACACTTCAAGCACAAACTGGTACGATTGTTAATTTTATAGCTTATCCTTATGGGGCTTCGAATTGGAATGTTCAAAAAGCTGCCTCTCGAGCTGGCTTTGTTGGTGGAGCCGGTACATGGGGAGGATATGCTTCTTCTCAAGGTATGAATATGCCTCGGATTGCAGTCAGAAATTCCCTGCAAAGTGTTTCCTCACGATTTCCCTAAGAGCGATATCGTAGATACTGTGTTGGGGAAAATATAATGGTCTCAAAACAGCAGATATCTACACCTCCGAACAAGGAGGACTTTCAGCGTGTATTAAGGCGTAAGGGGTTCAACATCCGGTCAGAGATTGTTAAATTTTAGCCGTAAAAAATTTGGAGTAGCATCCGAACGATGTCCGTACCTATTACAGTTCTCTTCAATCACAAGATTTACTGTTTTAGAAAAATGCTTTTGGTGTCTTCTTAACCTGAAATCCTGGCAACAACATTCTCCGTCGTTTGCGTCGGCTCGAGGAGCACCCCATTATTCGATACATAGGGTTCGGAACATAGGTTACGGTTAAAACAACATGGTCTTCGCATTCCGGCCTTGAGCTTTGCACATGCGGTCTCGATTCGCCGTTTACGAGTTTCCGGTTGTTTGGTAAAGCGTATCCAGCGAATCCAGTCCCAGCGCGCGTTTGGCGTAATATTCATCCATAGGGTGTGTGCCTGTGGGGCGGCCGCTAGGGCATTCTTCAAATCCGCTGGCACCTCGGGTTCAGACCATTCTTTAGTCGGCTTAATCGTCAGCGTTACCGTGTCTCCTGCATCGGCTCCAGTGGCTTCGCACATGGTTTTGCTGAACCTGAACCAGTGGCCTCCCTTACCGTCTGGTTCGAGCGCGGCTTTAAAGCGGAAGTCATTGATGGTTCCCTCAACCATTGTCATGGCTCGTGATGGAAGCTTCGCACTTGCGCTCTTAGGCAGCCCAAGAAGGGTCCATGAGCCGATTTTAAACAGTTTAGCGTTAAAATGGATGGTCGACATATTTCCTTGCTCCTTGATTATTCTCATAATATTTATTTTACCAAATCTTCACTTTTTGGTCGAAGATGAGTAATTAACACTATATACATGAAGATATTATACCAAAGGTTCGAACTCGGTCTTGGGGTGTAATAATTTGATATATTATCTTGAAGCTAAAAAACTTTGGGTAGCCTCCCGAACGAAGTTCGAACTTATTTTAGCAGTTTATCACTGGATGAGAGAGAAATATATAAAAATGCGTATGACTATTTGCTCTGAATAGTTAAAGATGTTTGGTGAGGGTCAAATGCTGCAATGTTTTCCTTAGCATCTAATATCTCAATACCTAAAATTTTCCCAGATTTATCTTCATCTACTAATATTGAATCAGAAATTTTCCTTGTTTTATTATATTTTCCTTTTGCCAAATCAATATAGACAACATCTTCTTTTGAATCGTATTGTAATTTCATATTTGTTCCTCCAAATAATAAGCAGTTATTATAATTATACGAGAACCTTCAGTCTTCGTAACTACTTCTAATATTTTATCACCGATTTGTCGTCGTCGCAACTTTCTTCCACGATAACTAGTTAGAATCTCTTCAGGTTCTCCTGCAACTTCTAAAACAAGTCCTTGAGAAAGATCACGTCTTTTTATTTGCAAGATTGCATGATCAGACAGCTTAATTGGCATCTATTCTTTTAGATTATATATTGCAAATCGAAGATAATACAACTAGCAAAGACAATTAAAGGAAACGAAGCATTTAAGTTTAAAAATCCATCCCAAAAAGCTAATGCAATTTTAGGATTTATAACAATTGTTTAGAAGGCAAAAAATTTGGGGTGGAAGACGGGTGCCGCCCCCGCGACCTTCAGGTCCACAACCTGACGCTCTACTGTTGAGCTACATCCACCATATTGAACTCAGATTACATCTAGAATTCAAAATAAAGTATACCACAGAATAGCTTCACTCTCAATGCTTCCCTAACTGATTGGGCTGAGCTCACCGTCGAAGATCTAACCTTCTTCCCACCACTTCAAACGTGGCTGAGGAATGGGCGGGGGTCGGGTCTTCGACTCCGGGGCTCAGACTCGAGGAGGTGATGGTGAAAAGGTAGAGATCACCTATCAAGTTGATGAATAGATAAACAAATTCTAATTGCATTTTCCAAAAAACACGCTATACTAAAATAAGAATTATGTATTACTCATATCCATGTCCCTATTGTTCAAAAGTATTTTATACGTTTAACGATGATAAATGGGCAGCTGCAACAGCGTTGTACAATTGTATAAAAAAACATCTCGCAGATTATGGTGAAGACAACAAAGAACACAAACTCGATTACAGCCCAGAAATAGATATCAAAATGATCCATGAACAGATGACAGAATCAAATGCGGCCCCTGCTGGAGGATACCAAATATAGTTGTCACTGCAAGGAGGAACGACGAAGGGACGTACCGTCTGGTACATCCTGAAGCAATCTATATTTCTGTTCATGACTCAAACTTTTAAACATAGCTTCTCTCTTAGCCGCTCCCTTATGTGAAGAAAACTTTTCATAATATTTCAGAGCTACTGGCCTCCGAACTTTCGTGTATTTTGCCCCACCTCTTAATTCACCATTATGTTGCTTCATCCGTTTTGACAAATTGATACAGCTTCCTGAATAAAAAGTCCCATCAGCGCATTCAACAATGTAGGCAAAGTAAAAACGAATAAAGAGCATACATATAGTGTAGCAAAATCAAACCAATTTTGTTCAATAGCTACTTTTCTATCAAGGTAGAACCTTGTAATAGAACACTTTTTGTAAATCTTTAGATGTGGTAATCTATACTCCTTATACTCAAGTTTACAAAAAATGTATACCGCTCCGCAATCATTTTGCAAGGATCTGGTATATGCCTACCGAAGCTTTGAACAGTGCCTTGATTCCTTGCAATTTCAAAGCGGAGCGGTATAATCCATTGATGCCCACTTTTAACAGTAAAATAATTCGGTCAAATCGAAAAACTGTCTCGCTTCGCATTCTTTCTGATGCCAGCCTGCTCATAAAAGCTCCGTTCCGCGTGTCAAACAAAGATATTGATGAATTTATTCAAAAAAATTTACCGTGGATTCAAAAGCAAACCAGTTTAAAACGGCAACGGAAAATTGATAAAGAAGAAAAACAAGAACTTTTATTTTTGGGAAAACCGCATAAACTTGAGTTTGGGAATTATACCTCAATCAGAGCTCATGAAGATAAAATTCTTTTTCCCCAAGCCTTGCAGTTCCGCATGCAAAAAGAACTCACCTCATGGTTTATCCACCAGGCACAAGAAATTATTACCAAGCAAGTAGAATGGTACGCGCTGCAAATGAACGTTTCATACGCGAGTATTTCGTTCTCTGACACAATTTCTCGTTGGGGTTCATGTAGCCATGATAACCACTTGCAATTCAACTGGCATTTGGTTCAAGCTCCATTGCTTGTAATCAATTATGTCGTAGTCCATGAACTCGCCCACACCCAACAAAAAGACCACTCTGCGGGGTTTTGGAGTAGAGTAAGACTTTTTTCCCCATCATATAGACAACAACGGGAATGGTTAAAAACTCACGGAAGTACTCTTACCACTTAAATGCTATGGGCTTGTATTGGTGAGTGAAAAGGTATATACTCATGCTATGAACCCGTCCAACACAAAAGAACGCATAAAAGCTGTCTATCATCTTCTGACTCAGGAAACAACAACTCATGAGAAGCTTGACCATATCAAAACCCTTATTCATGGGATTAATCCTCGTCTTGATACAAAACTTGATTCTCTTTCCCAACTATTTTCAGATTACGAAAAACTCCACAATGGCGATGTAATTGAACTCAACGCAGAGCACTTGCCCGAAGAAACAGAAGAAGAGAAAAAGCGAAAGAAAGCGCTGTTGTTATTGATAAAGTCATGGAAAGAGTTACGAAATGAAGTAGAACGGGTCAAAACTGAGCTGGAACACAAAAACACGCAGCAAGGTCAGGTAAAAAGTTTTGGAAAAATAATTGCAGGAGCAAAAGGGCCATTTGGCGTTATAACAATCGTTGCGCTCGTAATCGCCGGAGGTATTTTTTATTATAATTCGCATCAAAAAAATCAAGTAACGCCTCAAGTTGCAGGTTCTACGACCAATCGTTCAATACAGGGAATTATCGCGGAAGGGAAAAAAATACCGTTAAGTGAAATTTATATTGGCCATGGAACTGATTGCGATAGCCCGCACTTCCATGCCAAAAATCATATGACCGCTCGAGCATTGGATGGAACTATCGTTTCTGATCCAGGAGGATGCGGTTTTGGAAAAGCTAAAGATGTTGCAGTAGTTGATATTCAATAAAAAGTTTTTCCATTTCCCTAGGTGTCAATATGATTCCACCCCTTAGGTGGAAGTTTTACTGCAGGTTTTGGAGTAGAGTTCGCTTCTTCAGTACATCATACAAACAACAGCGAGAGTGGTTAAAAACAGATGGAAATATACTTACTATTTAGAAATCTAGTACTTGACAACATAACAATAATTATACGACTATAAATATATAGTGATTCAAAAACTACATACATTAAACAAAAAACATATACCCCATAAATTAAGTTTACTGATAATTCTTGCTGAAGTTGTATTCTTTTTAGGTATTTTTACCTTTTATGCCGTTTCAATTCAATTAGCGTTACCTGCAAACAGATATCTGAGAACAACTGTACAAGCGGCGAATGAAGTAAGCTTTTATGATAATTCTGGTAATGCTATTACTCAGACTAGCTCACCGACTGTGAATGTAAAATTGACATCTCCTTGGCCCGCTCAGGCACAACCAGCGGCAGCGTCAGTGCAAGCAGCAGCATCATATGCAATTTATAGTGATGCTTTAGTGAATGGATGGACAAACGCATCATACAAAGCCACTGTTAACTATAATATTACTTCTCCTGTTTACTCAGGCACAAGATCTATCAGCCTGAAAGCAAATGCGTATGGAGCATTATCAATGAACGCTCCTGCAGGATTTACAACCAATGGGTATACCCATATTCAATTAGCCATGAGAGCAACAGCGGCAAATGAAGATTTTGGGATCTATCTTGAGAACGCAAATTTTAGCCCTCTTAAAAATACTATCAGCCTGACAAAGTATGGTGGGTATCCTTCGACTACAGGATGGACTGTGTATACAGTATCACTCGCAGATCTGAATGGGGTTAATAAAGGTTTAGGAGATGTGAGTATCCAAAACAATACAAACAAAGCATTACCGCTCGTATACGTTGATCAAATCCAATTTATTAACAATGCTACACCAGCAACGCCTACCCCCACGCAAAGACCAATACCGACTCTTACTGCCACCCCAACTCCTGCATCTCAATTCACAGCTTCTGCTGTGCTTGCTGAAGATGCAAATTTTACAACCTACATTAAAACTATATCTCCGTATCCTTCAAATCCTTATACTACTTCTTATACATTTTCTAATAGCACTCCCGGGACAAAAACACTCTATGTTAAATTTACTTCTACTACCGGCCAAACACAAACCTATTCAGGTTCTATTAAGTTAGTCAATCCAACAACTCCTCTTCTTACTCCAACTTCTTCTCCTTCAAGTGGATTACGTGTGTCCGGGAATAGATTGGTAGATAATGGTACGGTAGTGCGACTTTTGGGAGTAAATCGTTCGGGAACTCAGTATTCGTGTATTCAAAATGCTGGAATTTTTGATGGACCAAATGATGACGCATCTATACAAGCTATTAAAAATTGGAACGCAAATGCGATTCGTGTGTCGTTAAACGAACATTGCTGGTTGGGAAAAACCTATATTAACGCAGCTTATCGAGGACAAAATTATATCAACGCTATTGCAGATTATGTTAATCGGGCGACAGCCTTGGGAATGTATGTGATTGTTGATAATCACTGGTCTGCTCCTAATAACCAACAAGCAATTGAACAAGCTCCTATGCCAGACCGCGATAACGCAAATGCTTTCTGGCAAAGTGTTGCAGACACCTTTAAATCTAATAATAAAGTTATTTTCGACCTGTTCAATGAACCGTATCCAGACAACGAATCAACTTCTATTGCAGCCTGGACATGCTGGAGAGACGGAGGAATTTGTTCGGGAGTTCCGTTTGTTGCCGCAGGAATGCAAGAAATGCTCAATGCGGTGAGAGGAACCGGGGCTAAAAATTTAGTGATAGCCAATGGAGTGAATTGGGCAAATGATGTTTCCCGATGGTTGGAATATAAACCAAATGATCCTGAAAACAATCTTGCAGTAGGATGGCATAACTATCAAGACGGCCTTTCATGTACAGCTCAAACATGCTGGAATCAATATGTTGATCCATTAGGACAGCAATACCCAATTATTACCAATGAAATCGGCCAATTTGATTGCAAAAACGACAAAGTAGAAACCTTGATGAACTGGTTGGATGCGCGCGGACACAGTTATCTCGCATGGGGATGGGTACCTTCAAATTGTTCAAAAGAACCTGCATTGATAACCAACTTTAATGGTTCACCCACTCAAACCTATGGTCAAGGCATTAAGGACCATTTTATGCGATTCCCTTAATCAAGATCTGTTAAATGAACGAAGCATTCATTGAAACGAATTGAGCAATTTAAAACAATTTTTCGCTTGACGACAAGTGTTCCAACTCCTTTAACAATCCACTTTACGGTTAACTGATCATAAAATAATTTTATTACTCGCCATTTAAGTAACAGATGAGGAAAGTCCGAGGCGCTTTTCAACGCGGGAAAGTCGCTTACGCAATTCCACCCCTTAGGTGGAAGTTTTAATATACTCCATACAAAAAAATACGCATCTTTGTCAGTTATTCCCGCTTCCAGGTGATATACTCACAAAAGAGTTGAATTTATATAAATCTCCTTTATAATAGCATAATGACAAGACAAGAAAGAACACCAGATCTTTCAATTCTTCAAGATGAAATCAACCAGGATTTATGTACAATTGCAGTTGCACGAGTTACAAAGCCAGATTCTGAATGTAACGAACTAGCCAACAATCTTCAAGTAATTACCCCTCCAAAAGCAATTGCTGGTTTTATTGAAAGTGGAGAGTTTAGAATAGCAGATACACCATCGGATAATCATGCTGGGCTTTGGATAAGTTATAAAAATGATGCAATAAATCAACAAAAACCAGAACCTAGGAAGGTAAAATCTGGAGAAGTTTTTGCGCTGAAAACCCAACCTGAAGTTCTGATTGTTCAATTTGATACAATTCCTATAGATCCTGATTACAAAAATCTTTCTAACCTCACGGGAAAGCTTGTAACAAAGGGCTATGTTGTAATTGATAGAGAGTTCAACATAATCACAGAATAAAATGTATACCGCTCCGGGTATTATACATTATTGGTAAACCTGAGTATAAGGAGTATAGAAATATTACGTAAATGTATATACTTGTTCGTTCTTTGGGAGGACAATACTCGGTATCTTCAATTCATTTTTTATTTTTTCTGCCAATACTTCCCTTTGCTGTTTCTCTCCATGTGTCAAAAACACTTTTTTCACTCCTTGCATACTTGAAAGCCATTTGAGCAATTTTGGCTGGTCTGCGTGGGAACTTAATATTTTAATTTCTCTTATATGAGCTCTTACTGGTATATTCCGCTCATCAATTTTTACATTTTTTGCTCCTTCCAAAATTTTTCTCCCCAATGTTTCTTCTGATTGATAGCCTACAAACAAAACTCGCGTTGTTTCTCGGTCTAAATAATTGATGGCGTGGTGCAGAATTCGACCGCCTGACATCATGCCAGAGCCGGCGATAATTACTTTTGGAGCTGGTTGGTCTACGATATTTTTACTATCTTGCGAGTCGTTAATTACGACAAGTCCTTCAAAACTAAATGGAACATCTTTGTAGGCTTGAATCTCATTATTACAAAATCGTAAAAAATCCAAGTAGACCGCAGTCACGTCGATCCCCATAGGACTATCAAGATAGATTGGGGTACCGGGGAGAATTTTGCCAGCCTTTTTTAAATGGTGAATAATATGGAGCACTTCTTGGGTACGTTGTATGGCAAAAGCAGGGATCAGTAATACTCCATGCGTTTTCTCAATAGTATTAATTTCTTCTTGAATAATTTGTTTCGCGTCTTCTTGTGGGTGGCTCGAATCGCCATAGGTAGATTCCATCACCACAAAATCTGAAGATTGAATATATTCTGTGGGCATTACGATATCTTGAGGAGTATTTCCTAAATCTCCGCTCAATACTATCTTTTGTTTTTTATTTGAACTTGTATCAACCAACTCAATGCTAGAAGACCCTAAAATATGCCCGGCGTCTTTGAATGTTGCTTTAAAACTTCCAACTGAAACCTCTTTGTTATATTCAACAACTTGGATCATATTTAATGTTTTCCATACTTCATCTGCTGTATATAACGGGTGTCTCGTTAAATCTTTTTCCGCAATCCGCGCCGAATCTTGTAAAATAATTTCAATCAATGCCTTAGTTGGCGCGGTCATGTATATTTTTCCCAGAAACCCGCCAAATACCAACAATGGCAGCCTGCCGGAATGGTCTAAATGGGCATGGGTTACAAAGACTCCTTGTAAAGCAGGAGGGTGGAAGAGGAGAGGACTATAATTTTTATCCTCTAATTCTTGAGACCCTTGAAACATCCCAAAATCCACGAGAACCTGGTTCCCGTCATCTGCAGTAAGTAAATAGGAAGATCCAGTAACTTCATCACCAGCAGCACCTAAAAATTCAATCTTTTGCATACAGTACAGTATATGATGAAATAGAACAAAATGAAACTAGATGTTAATGGAACTCCTTGAACAAAGTTCTTCCATTCGAGGAATGTTTTGAATGAGGAATTATTTTCTAAAGAACAAATTCAGAATGAAGCTGAGAATAATGCTCAAGAGAATTGAAGTCACAATCGGGAAATAAAACGTAAACCCATCTTTTTTAATAAGGATATCCCCGGGTAATTTTCCAAGGAACGGTATCTTTGAAGACAACATCACAAAAGCCCCCATTATAATGAGTACAATTCCGGAAATTATAATAAACTTCCCAATATCAACCATACATCTTTTGCATCCTCACGCCAAACTCCCTTCTATCGTATCTATATTTCTCGGTTTTAATATTTTTGCTAATACAAATCCAGCAATAAACCCGCCAATATGGGCAAAAAATGCAACCCCTCCCATTGAGCCTGTTGATGGTAAGGAGACAGCCCCTGAGATTACTTGCAAAATAAACCAATATCCTAACATAAATGGAGCTGATACAGTCACAAAGCTTATAAATCCAAATACTGGCAAGAGCGTTTTAATTTTTGACTCTGGGAACATCACATAATACGCTCCTAAAACGCCAGCAATCGCGCCTGACGCGCCAAGTGTAGGAATAGGGGAATCTCTCATTAACAAAAACTGAGCCAAAGACCCAAGAATTCCTGAGGCAAAATACAACAATAAATATTTAAATGTTCCCAGATATCCTTCCACATTGTCTCCAAACACCCATAGAAACCACATGTTTGAGATAATATGCAAAAATCCGCCGTGTAAAAACATTGAAGTAATAAACGGAAAAAGGGTAGCGGGATTTGCAAAATTAACCTTGGACGGAATAAGCGCGTAAGTAGCCACAAAAGCTTCAGTGTCAGGCGTCACGATCTGTTGGAAAAATACAAACACATTAATGGCAATTAACGCAACAGTAATAAATGGAAACCTCCGCGCAGGTATTGAATCTGAAATAGGGAACATATGAGCAGTAGTTTACCACAACAATGTAAATTTTATGTAAAAAAGAGTAGTTCAATTACAAAGTTGTGCCTTGTATACCAGAATAGTCAAGCTTTTTTTAGCACAGTTCCTAATTTTTCTCCGATCAAATCATCGCAGCAAAAGCGTTTGAACCCTTTGGATTCAAGTTGCTTTGACCAATATGTTTTTCCTGTACCTGACATCCCTACCAATGAAATAGTCATACGCGTCTTTTCCAAATTTTTGTCCCGCAAAAATCAGGCCGAAACGTATTTTTTACCTTACAATAATTTCTTTCGAAGAGATCGGTTTCATTGCTTCGGGATGTAACACTTTTGCGCCATTCCTGGCAAATTCTAATGCTTCTTGGTATGATAATTCAGTAAAAAAACACGCAGAACAATCTTTTTCAGGGTCGGTGTTGTATACGCCATCAACTTCTTTCCATATAATAACTTCTGTCGCATCTAACACATAAGCAAGAACGGTCGCGCTGTAGTCAGAACCCCCACGGCCAAGCGTTGCAACTTTCCCATCCCTGGTCGCGCCAAAAAATCCACTGACTATGGGAACTATTTTTTTGTTGAGGAGGGGAACTAATGAATGTTGGGCTTGCTCAATTGTTTTGGGAAGTAAGGGTTTTGCATTGTTAAATACGGTATCAGTTACAATGACATTTGAACTATCAACAGGCTCCGCGGCAACTTTTAATGTTTGGGCCGCTGCGGCAAGCGAAATACTACTGAGTCGTTCTCCAAACGAAACCACATAATCATAATCTGCAGTTGAATAACCGGTATACACCCGAAGATACCGGGCCAACTCGTCAAAAAGTCTGGAGAGTGACCTTTTGGCTTGTAAATAGTGAACCTTATTGAGTTGTAACTCTTTCAAAGTCTCAATACGCTCTTTACACAATTCATCAAGTTGTGACAATCCTTCGGCTGATTTTCCTGCCTTATGTTTTTTAAAAATAGTAATGAGGGTATCAGTTACTCCTTCCATAGCCGATACAATAACTACCACGGTATCTTTCGCGCTGAATTTTTTTATTACACCTGCAACATGCATTATTTTTTTTGCTGAATCAACCGATGACCCCCCAAATTTCATTACTTTCATAAATATTTTTTCGTGTCATTGCGAGCGACGGAGCAGCGTGGCAGTCTAGTTACAAGATTGCTTCGTCCCTCGCAATGACAAATTAAATCTCCAAAAACAAAAAAACCTCCTTTTCTGGAGGTGTGTATCTGGTTATTGTGTGAATCACTACACATCCTCCCGTCGTAAGCGGGTAATAGTAGTGATAATACAATTTTTGATCGTTGTCATAAAAAAATCCGTCCCCAAATAATAACTCTATTATTCAAAGACGGATCTTCTCCGTGGTTCCACTTTGATTCCTACCTCATCGGCAGACACTTTTTAGTTCGTATCGAGAACTATTCGTTTTAGCTTCTCAGGTGGTCCTTCGAAGAAAAGTTTTAGCTCTTTTTCCTTCTCGTCCCAAGTCAAATGCTAAAAGTTAATTAATCCAACTATAACAATATGTGTACGATGTTGTCAATAAAATCTGAATTTGGATAGATTTTCCACCTAAGGGGTGGAATAGCTTGACACCTAGGGAGGTCGGGTTCAAATATTCAAATCATCTTAAGAAATTCATTAACTGTCTTGCATTTTCTATAGCATATCCATAAAAATCACTATTAAAATAACAATTCAACAATTTATATGCTATCTGCTAGTTCAAACAATTTTAACCCAATTTCTTCGTCAAACTTTTTTTCATGATATGTATCAAACTGAGTGACGAGTAATTCAACAGTTGCTGAAACGATTGCCTCCACCAAATGCCCCCCAAGGGCGTTCATATCTTCATCAGAAAGGGTAACATGGGTATGGACAAGAGGTTCATTCTGAACCAACCCCACGGTTCCGGTTAGATTCGTAATCTCAAAAATTCCCTTGAGTTTTTTCTCAGTATATTTTTTCGTATCAACCCGATAATGGGCGAGTGTGGGATTTTCTACAGAACCTAAAGCCGTAAGTGATCCATTGTCGATTTTTCGGTCAATACAAAACTTTTTGATGGAATTATTAACTTCTTCACCTTTTACCAACCGGATAAGATACGTATGCGAGGAAACTTTTGAGTAAAACATTCTGTATAAGGTGACTCCTTGTAAGCATTATACAACAGAATTTGATTTGAGATGGAGTTACTCAAGATCTATATACCGGCCAATTATCAGTGGAATAATCGGAGATAATACTTATTTGGAATGTATTTCTCTCCTATTGGTTTAGAATAGTCTACGAATAAAAGTCACTTTATAGAACTATTTTTCTAAACATAGTTATACTTTTGTTAATATCTTTCTGTATTTCCTCTTGAGGTGTTCCTTTGGGAAAATTAAAAATTTCAAAGATTACCGTTCCCTTATATTTTGATTTTTTTATTTCTTTGAATAATTCTTTAAACGGAAGTTTCCCTTTGCCAAAAGGAAGATGTTGTTTTCTAACAGATGCATCGCTGAGATGGAGTAAATTAATATTTTTATGATATTTTCTAAAAAAATCAACGACATTGTAGTTCCATGATGCAACGTGCGATGCATCCATATTGATAGGTACGTTATTTTGAATACAAAATTCAGCAAATATTTGCGGGTCACAGGTTTGTTTTGGATAAAATTTAAAAATGAAGTATTCATTTGGGTTACTTTCACAGCTAACAAAGATGTTATTTTTGAAAGCCAGCTTTTGAAATTCCTTAAGATTATGTAAGTTTTTATTCAGGGGATTAATAAATCCACTTAAGACGATTCTATGATTTCAAGCTCATGGCTCAACAAAGTAAAACGGGTGAAGTATAATAGAAGTATGAGAAATCACAAATTTGATCATGACGATTCACACATCTATGATGGCTTTGAAGCTTCACTAGGTTCATATTGGACGCAAGTTTGTACTGGAGGCGGATCACTACATGTGGTTGATTCCACAGTCCGAATGTCCTTTCCATCAGCATGTCAGGGGCGATATACTGATGCGCAAATCGATGACTATACTATGCTTCGAAGATCGGCTTATCCTTGGAAACCTCCTTTACGGATGACAATACGCGCCCGTTCATCATCACCTACAAATGTTTTACGGGGCACTGCTGGCTTCGGTTTTTGGAACAACCCATTTTCTTTACAGGGAGATATTCTTGCGCTGCCTGAGTCAATTTGGTTTTTCTATGCTTCTCCACCATCCAATATGGCTCTCGTACCTGGAATCTCTGGCTGGGGCTGGAAAGCCCAAGTAGTACACACCGTGAGTCTCAGGTCACTCGCTTCCGTTTTGCCAATGACAGTAGCCACAGCTTTTGGCCGCTTAACAGGCAATACTTTGCTCGCTTCTCATTGGATGCAACGAATGGCAGGCGCACATGAAGCTTTATTAAGTGTAGATATGACTAAGTGGCACACGTATATACTGGAATGGCGGAGTGATCAAGCGTTTTTTTGGGTAGATGAAAAACTTGTTCTTCAAACTTCACAGCCACCAACACGCCCTCTTGGTTTTGTGGCTTGGCTTGATAATCAATATGCCATTGCAACTCCTGACGGTATTAAGCGTTTTGGAACAGTCAACAGTGGACCGCAATGGCTGGAAATGGATTTTGTGAAAATCGAACAGTTGTAACATATGAAATTATCTGTATGGGTTTTTGTTTCCGACTTAGTAGTTACACGCCAAACAAAATTTGAAAAGATTGTCAGTTTGTTTGACAAAAAATATACTATGTTCCAAACATTACCTCACTACAACATATTTCAATCTTTGAAGCAAGCTGGCGTTGACGGATTGGAACTTTTAATTCCTTCCTATGCCTCAGATAAAAATATTGAAGATATAAAAGGAATTGTCAACAAAAACAAAATACCTGTTTTTAGTATTCATCAATCACTCAGTAATATAAACTCTATTACACTTGCTGAAATTGAAAAACTTTGTTCAATCGCAAATACCTTTACAGCAACTGTTGTTGTATTACACTCAGGAACATTGAAAGAAAAATTATTTGATCCCAAATTTATTTATAATCTCAAACATTTACAAAGGAAATATAATATCATATTTGGTATCGAGAATATGGAAAAAATGCCATTATTGTCTTCCAAATTATATACTTATAAGGGAAATGAATTTTCATCGGCCGTGAATGAGGCTGGACTTTCCATAACATTTGACACGACTCACCTCGGGCAAGTAGGAGAAGATATAATACAATTTTATCTTGCAAACAAAGAGAAGATTATCAATATCCATATAAGCGACTGTAAAAATGACTGGTTGAACAGGCATGTATTCTTACATAAGAGTACACATCTTCCATTAGGATATGGAGACTTACCTATAAAAGATTTTCTCAAAATCTTAAAAAATGAAAGATATAAAGGAATTATTACAATGGAAACAAATGCTAATCTTGAGCAGATATGTGAAAGCGCAAAAATTATAAAAACGTACATGGACTAAGTTCTTCTACCCTGCAGAAATATTAGTATATATTAAAACTGGAACCAGTTGATATATTTTCACTGAAATCCTCGGACAGAATTCTATTCATGTTACGCGCAAAAAGAAAATCTTAAACTGATTTTTTTGCTACGATAAAGGTCGGTTTATAATAGAACGGTACATCTCTTTTCCCCTGATCTATATCAACCACGTCTTCATACTTTTTACTTGCCTGTCTGTCGACCTCAAAACCAGCATTCGTAATTCTTTGTGTCATCCCTTTAACGCTTGTTTCCTGAAAAATTCCTTTTTTTGAATGTCTTTTCCATGGCACTGTATCTACAAGAAATGTTGGAAGAACAAAGACGCCATTCGGTTCTAAAACTCTTCTAACTTCGCTAAGCCAATGATCGAAATCTGCAATGTATCTGGTAACCCTGAGAGAAATAATAGCGTCAAAGGAATTATCTTGAAAGGGTAAACTTTCATTCATATCTGCTTGGACAGTTGTTATTTGCTTTCCAAGATTAGCTACTGCTGCTTTTTCTTGTAGCTTTCCAAGTTGTTCTACAAATAAATCAAGTGCAGTTGTGGTAAATCCTCTTTTTGCAAGCTCTAGAGTTAGAATTCCTGTGCCAGCACCTATATCTAATAATTTTCTGTGTTTGGAATCTGCAGAGTTAGCCTCTATCACATCTGCTACACCTCTTGCCAGATTATCTCTTCTATACAATTTGCTCATTGCTCCCTCTTCATACTGATCTGGATTTTGATAACTGGTGTATTCCTTGTTTGTGAACAGGTAATCAACTAAAGTCTTTGATAAGTCTCCCAGGCCTCTTCCATTTTGATTAGCAAGAGATTGTATCTGAGCAGTTTCTGCAAGAGCTAATCCAATATTTCTTCCCAATAAAGTAGCTTCTTGATGCTGAGAATTCGTAAGATCACCAGCTATCCACTTTCTTGCAAATCTCATTATTTCAGTACCATGTTCAAATAAAAAATCATATGCGTTTTTATCTACTCCTTCATAAGTTGTAAAGTATAACGCGCCACACATATGCGTCCAAAAGTAATATGTGTCTCCTGGACCATCATTTCCATCTGATTCTCCGTATACTTCAAACTGCGCAATTTTATCGTTCCATGCGAACATTTCGTTTTTTCCCACATGAATGTTTGGATAAGCTCGTGTTTCGAGACCTCTGGCCATAATTCTTGATGAGATTAAGCCAAGATTTGCCGCACCCATAAGCTTATTACCAGTGATATCGAGTAATTTTTCAAATTGTTGTGGCAGGGTAGCTTTTCTTTCTATGTTCATAACCCAATTAATGTAGTCTGTTACATCTTTTTCTGGAGGTAAGGTTGTGGATGGTAATGGGCCATCATGATAATCCGCAAACTGTACAAGCGTACCGAACATTTCTAGCGGATCATATGTTTTATCAGGAGACCAATATGGATGAAGTGCATTTTCTAACGTAAGGTTTCTTTCATTTGCAATTTTAATAAACTCTGGTAATAGTACTTCTTCTCTGTTTTGTGGTTCAATTTGTTCTCCTTGACTCATTGCGCGATAAACAAGCTTATGTCTATCTACAGTCGTATTTATTTTGAGAAGACTAAGGCTTGCCTTTTTTGCAAACTCTACTGACCGCCTAGGCCATCTTTCGTTCATAAACAAAATAATTGGTTTTTTATACAGTTCAACTATGCGTTAGTATAACATACAGGTTCAAATGAGACAAATTATAGGATATAAATAGAGCAAAAACCAATAGCAGTAGATTATTATTAAATATGTAAGTGCTGTATGAAGTAGGCTCAGAAATTAAACGAGTACCCCAAGTGTTTTCGCATTGGAACCAGCTTGTAGCCTCTATGCACGCCTGGAACAATTTAATGGAATATGACCGTGGTAGAGATTCACGATACTACTACCAGTAGTTAATGGAACATGTACCAGGAAGCTGCCACTTGAAGATCTGGTAAAATGTAAGAATGAACATAAGCAAAGACGAACTCTTATTTGCCGATGCATTTCTAAAAGAACATTTTGAAAGATATAAAGAATGGGTTGTCGGTGATATTAAGAAGAGCTGTCGTTTGAAAGAAGATGGAACCTGTGAAGATAATGGTGCGCTTGTTGGAGCATTTATCCTCTGGTGTTGTGCTATTGAGTACTTTGGTGGTCTCCTTACTGCAGATTCAGGGAGAAGTGGTACAAAAGCACGCATTATCCGTTTTACAGAAAAATACCTGGCAAAGTATGGGAAATATGACGGCATAAAACTGGAAGAGTTGCGATGGTCTCTAATTCATTACTACTCCCCACATCACTTTGTTTTGGCTCACGAGGGAAATCTTGGAAAATATCACTTAAAAAAATCAAACGCAGGATGCGTTCTTCACCTTGCTACATCCATTAAACACCTGGAGCATGCAGTAGATGACTACACAAAGGATTTATGGAGTAATCCTCAATTGCGCATCAATGCCTGGAGATATTGGAAAAAACAGGAGATAATAAAACCTCTTGATCCAGCCAAAATTCGCTATACGGATGAAGAATGTGATTAACCCCTTGACAGGTGAACGATCGTTCACTATACTGGTGTTGTGAGCATATCTTTAGAAACAGCCATCTCCAGGATACAAGACTTCCATAAAATGAACGGGCGTGTTCCTACCTATAAAGAGCTGTCCAAAATGTTTGGCTTTGCATCAAAAAATGCTAGCTTCAAATTGGTTCAGAAACTTATTGAACAAGATGTTCTGGAAAAGGACAAAACAGGCAAAATCGTACCAAAAAATCTGTTTAAGATTCCCCACCCTGAGTTGACCAAAGGGAGAGTTCTTTCCAGCGATCTTAAAAAAGTTTTGGATGATCTTTTGGACGCAACCCATGCTCTCGCAGAAGCGCATCCAGCTCCACAGAATGAAACCGACGAATTTCTCAGAGTTCTCGAAGCGACATATAGACGAGACACTTTCACTGCCTTAGCGATTTCATATTTAGCAGAGAAGTTGTCGCTTGCCGATAGTGCTGTTGATTTGGTTAGAAAAATGATCGAAGATACTATTTCAATTGAATATATGATTGCCAAAGGTAAACAAGAAATGGCAAAAAAATTCAAGAGATTTATGTGGATGCAATTCCACCAAAACAAAGAATTTCTAAAAACAACTGGTGCAAATTTTGAGGCACTTGGTATGGCTCATAAGTCAGAAGAAATGGAAAAAAAGTACCTGGAAGTACGTCCTGAATTTATCCACGAAGCAAGCGAAAGCGATCTTCGGTCTTGGATAGGAAATGAAGCAAAAGATGTAGAAGATATGTTACAGCAGCTGAAGAAAATGGGGGCAATGAATGATTTTGATGTAAGCAGAACGGCAATCGGCTATGTCCGTGCATGTTGGAAGAATCATTTTAACCCATATGATGTAAATGCGTACTTAACAAACGATCTTCTTGAAGCCAGTACCCAAGAAGCAATGAATCACGCTCTTATCTTTGCAGCCACTTGCCATTACAGATTAACCACTCGATACATTGACCAAATACGAGAGGCAACAGAAGACAATAACCAATTTGAAGACATACATTTAAGGATAGCTGAGATTTGGAAGAGACTCAACCCTGAAGACTAAACTATCCGTATCAATCAGGGTATGCAATCTCGTAGTATTTTGTTTCGTGTGTTGCTCCGTGATAGTTAAACCAATCTTGCTCACCAAAGTCGTTGATGAAATCACCAAAAGCATTATCTCTCTCCTTTGTCTTCTCCAATCCGAAATGTTTCTCAAGTTTTTCAATTATTACATTACTGTCTTTGCTTCTGATGAATGATGGATTGATAAACGCATGAGGCATCTGAAACAAAGTAATCATCTCAGGGTCTTTCTTATCAAACATCTTGTGTTTTTTTAAATAACCAACATAGATCGGCACACTTTGCTTTGGAAACACATCCTTAACCCATCTTACTGCAATATTAAATTCGATAGTGTAATCATCTTTTGTTGTGGCGAGCTCGTTACTGTAAATATTTTCAGTCCTATAGGGAAACTCGAAGAAGCCTGAACCCCATTCTTGTGAAGAGAACAACAATTCTTTATCAGGAAAGAAAGTATACATTTGATAGAGGGTCTTTTGATGCTTTCGTGCCCATTCACCGAGTTTTTCTTTTTGTTTGTCGGTTAGTTTCTCTCGTGGTTTATACCAATCATCTTCATCAATGCCAACTGCCTCACGAATCAATGGCAAGTCCCAAAAATCTGCTTTGGGTGCAATACGAAACTTTGTAATTTCTTTCGAATCCTCAATATACTTTTGCAATGCTTTGACTTTGTACCATAGTACATAAACAAAATAGGCAGTCACAATCAGCGCAATCCACGTCCACATATCAATATTTTAGCATACTCATCAAAAAAATCATGAAATGTTGTTAAGATTTGTTGATATTTTTGACATTTATTTCGCGATGGGACGATACCCGCTATGAATATAGTCGAGTAAAGGGGACGACATTTGCAGTAGGTTAAGGGCGCTTGTAAGATAAATTTTTAGATTTTTGACACATTTTGTATATTGTCATTCTTAGAGAAAAATGCGATACTATTAACGTAATTTTTAGTATCTTTTTTAACACCCTACACGATACTCTCATATGCTGAACGCCGCATGACGTTAGCATCTACCTGTTAGTAGGAAAGCCGCTAATCGATTATTGTGGATTTTGTTTGGCATGTGACGAGTTATGTCACTCACCATAAACCAATGCCGTAAAATTCTTGGGAAAGAATATGAAGGCATGACCGATCACCAAATCCAGAAACTAATTAGTTACATCTACTCATTCGCTGACCTCACGGCAGATATTCTCATGGATAACGGTTCCAACAAACAACTTGGGGTAATTGACGTAAATTCATCTAAGGAGGAGAATGGTAGCTAATACAAGCCAAAAAACCATGAATGCAGCCATATATACCAGGGTCTCGACAAAAGACCAGATCGAAGGATATTCTCTGGATTCTCAGGAAAAGATTTGCAGAACCTATTGCGATAAACAAGAATGGAAAGTCATAAGGTTATTCCAAGAACAAGGAGAATCCGCAAAGAGTGCCGATAGAACTGAACTAATAAAACTTTTGGATTACTGTCAGTCTAACAAAGGCAAAGTTGACGTTGTGCTCGTGTATAAACTCGATCGTGTTGCACGTAATCTTGCAGATCATACAGCCATCAGAGCGAGTCTAGCAAGAAACAATATTGTCTTAAGATCAGCGACGGAAACCATTGATGATTCATCTCAGGGACGATTTATGGAAAACATTTTTGCAGCCGTTGCACAATTAGATAACGATGTCAGAGGTGAACGCTCCAGGGAAGGACTAAAAGAAAAAGTGCGACAAGGACATTGGGCTTGGAAAGCGCCACTTGGTTACCTTAATACATCCTCAGGACTTATAGTTGATAAAGAAAAAGCACCATTAGTACAAAAGGCATTTGAGCTTTATGCTCAGGGAAATGTGACCATAAAAGACCTTGCTAAGAAGATGAATAGCTGGGGACTACGAACAGATAAGGGGAAAAAAATAATTCCACAAAGCGTAGTAAAAATGTTTCAAAATAAGTTGTACATCGGTGTCTTATGTGTCAAAAAATGGGGCGAAACAATAGAGGGAATGCGTGAAAAGCTTGTTGATCCCGATTTGTTTTATCAGGTGCAGCGAGTTCGTGAAGGGAAAGGTAATGTTGCAGCTCCTCGAAACACAAACAATCCTGATTTCCCCCTGCGCAATATACTGAAATGTTCGAGCTGTAAAAAACCTTTAACAGGCAGTTGGTCGAAAGGACGTCATAATCGTTATGCATATTACCACTGCGTCTGTGGGGCTGTACGGGTCGCTAGAAAGGCAATGGAAGAAAGATTTTATGAGAGTCTGAAGACAATTCAGCCAGGTGAAAAATTTAGAAAGCTTTTTGCCATCGCTTTCGCCGATGTGTGAAAACAGAAACACGATGAAGCAACAAAATCAATTTTCCTCGTTGATAATGAAATCAATAAAATCAGAGAGATGAAGACAAAATTAATACAGAAAAACCTGAATGGAGTTGTATCAGATGATGACTATAAAGAGCAGATTGAAATGCTAAATTCCAGAATAACAGGAAAAGAGATAGAAAGAAGCGAATACAGAGTGGAAGAAACAACAGTAGATCAATATATAGGCATGGCAGAAAGTTTATTTTCCAATGTTTCGACTATGTGGCTTGACGCCACATTTCCAAACAAACAGCGGTTTCAGACGCTTTTGTTTCCAAAGGGAATAGAACTTTCAAAGGAGGGCCTTGGAACCGCTCAATTGGGGCTCCCATTCAGTCTAAATGATGATTTAGCACCTTCTCAAACAACTTTAGTACCCCCGGGGGGAATCGAACCCTCAACCTTGTCGTTAGAACCGACCTGCTCTATCCAGTTGAGCTACGGGGGCGAGAAAACTGAGAACTTTGAACTAAGAATTAGACTAAGCTGAATGAAGTATAGCAAAATACCTTCGCCTTCTCAAGAAAAAACGCAGTTAACAGTCATTCGGGAGCGGAACGAAGAATCCCACCTGTTAGTTCAAAGTGCAAAGTGCAAAATTTTATAAATAAAAGTACCTTCACTTTTAACTTTGAACTTTGAATTATTCTATACGATCCTATCGTTGCCGTTGCCTCTCCAGGATGACAATATTTTTTCCAAAAAAACTTGACAAATTCTACTCATCTTGATACTCTAACATTAATGAAGAAATTTGTGATTATATCTGTAGTAATTTTGGTTGCCAACATCACTCCGGCATTTGCTGAAGAGCCAACTACAGCACCCACAACAAACTCTCCAACTACTGGGGAAAACCGTGGCGGAATGGAAAAGAAAATGATAAAACAAACTTTTGAGCAAAAACAGCAGAATCTTATTAATAGACTCGAACATAGAAAAGAAGAACTTGCTTCACGCGAAGGAAAACTGAAAGAAAAACTCCAGGAATTTAAAGACAAGTTTAAGGCAGAACGCGTAACGAACATTAATGACATGCTTAAAAGAATTAATGAACGCCGCACAACTGGAATGTCCAAACATTTGGACAGAATGTCAGAAATATTAAATAGACTGGAAACGAGAATCAATGAAGCATCCGCAAGTGGAAAAGATTGGACGAGCACAAAAAATGCGATTGCCTCTGCAAGGACTGCTATCCAGACTGCCAAAACAGGCGTTGATACCCAAGCAGCAAAAATTTATACTATTAACGTAACGAATGAATCAACGGTAAAAGAAGACGCGAAAAAGATGAGAAATCAACTACATACCGATTTAAAAACAACCCATGACATGGTTGCTGCCGCTCGAAAAGCGGTATCAGATGCAATTCATACTGCAATGACCGTGAAAGGAGAAACGAATGGAAAATAACCAAACACCAACTCCAGAACAACCTACACAACCAGTCACGCCAGCCCAACCAGTGCCACAATCCGTCGCGCCACACCAGGTAACGGAAACTAAAGCTCAGCCAAATAATAAAGGGGTATTGATTATGGGAACCGTGGTAGGAATTTTAGTTATCCTTTTTGGAATCTTTGTGGTATCTCAAAATAACACAAAAAAAACACCAGTGGTTCCCCCAAAAACAGTAATGGCCCCCACATTCATTCCAATCCAACAATCAACTCCAACCGGAAGTGACATGTCGTCTCTGAACAAAGAAGTAAGTACCATTGATTTAGGAGATGTAACAAACGACCTCAAAGAAGTAGACAGTAACCTTAACGGGTTATAAGAATTTCAAATACTACTAATTTTCCCTAGCAAGGGGATCAATGACAAATTGTCTTTCCGCTCAAGCTTGAATCAAGAATTAATTAAATATTCTATTGTTCTTTTCAACGCTTTTTTTAAATCTGCAGAAAAACCAGTCTAAAGGTTCTTATCTTTTAAACTGAAAAGAGTATAAACGTAGAAATGCATAAAAACGTCTAACGTTTTACAATATATATACAAATAACAGCCAAGTCAGACTTGGCCCTCCTCTAACGCCAGCCGAGTTAGACTCGGGAGCGGGATAGGGGAGTCGAACCCCTCTTTTTTGCTTGGAAAGCAAATGTTGAACCGATCAACTAATCCCGCGATGCGCTTAAGCTGTTTTAGTATAGCAAAATGGCCTTGGATTCTCAAGATAAACAGAAATTTATGATATAATCCTTTTCAACTTCTGCCCACTATTTTCTTGCACAGTTCTTATATTACCTTAATAGTATTTTATATATGAGCGGTCAAAATAAAATATCGAATCCTTTGGCGTTGTTCCGCGTAGTTTGGCGATTTGCATCATTATGAAGCGATTGTTTACCATGGACCCTAAAAAAAAGCGCGCGTTTCGGCGGGGTGCTACCCAGAAATTTATAAAATATGAAAAGACTACCTCGTCAAATTCTTTTTCCTTTCCAAATCCGCTTTTTGGAATTATTCCATCAATACTCATTGCGTGCTCAATCATTATCCTTTCTGGATACTATTTATTTATTACCCAGTACAAACAACCGCTGTCATTCCGAATACAAGCTCCTCCTATTTCAGTAGCTCCGATATCACATGGATTCATAGTACTGAAAAATACTATTGCCCGGACTGGTAGCTCAATTCACATTCCACAGATCCCGAAAATCTCGTATCAGTTTCATGCTCCTCACATTACCGCTCCGACTATAACTCTGCCAAAAATTTCATATCCGGTAATCCAAGTTCCCAAAGTAAAAATCCCTCATATTTCTTTCGCTCTTCCCAAAATTTCATATAAGATTCCTGCTATTCCACAAGTTCGAATGCCGCAAATTCCGCAGATAACGGTAAAACCTCCACCGATGCCTATTTCTTTTGAACAAGTTAAAGTAATTGCTACTTTTCTAGTAGCTGATAATCGAGTACGTTTAGAACCAATTTTTGAGATTAGTATACAAATATCTGGAATCGTCTTGAATGGAATGCAAACTACCATTCAAAAAATAGATTTCGTAGGCTTAGGAACTGTTTTGCAAGACGTGAGTGTAGAAGTGTTTGAACAGGGAATAGTTTCTGGAGTACATTTTATAAAAATGGTTGAACCAACTACCGTCAGCATACAAATTATGAGAATATTGATGAATGGAACCATAACGTTATGGAACATCACTCGGAACATTGATCCAACACCATTTGTGACAGAAACACAAAGGATAAGCCAAATAATTATTACTTCAGTCATGAATGGAGTTACTCAAACAGCGGGAGTGTTAAATCCTCAACCACTTTTTAAAAAAATATATAAAATTGCCGAGTCGCTCGCATACACTACTGCAGATGTAGAACTTACCATCATGAAATTTCTGGGTTCTGCTATGCAGGCAATAATATTCATTGTACAAATAGTAGTGAACTTCATAGTCAACATATTTTGGGGCTTGGTACATACAATTCAATCACTCATTGTCACTATCATTCGTACGATATTAAACTTCTTTGATGCAATATGGCAAAAAATTGCACAATTTTTTGACTTTATCGACCCTCGTAAACCGTTCGGAAGAATAGGAAAGTGGTATAACGCCAAAATGGAAGTTGTCCATCACCGTGAGGAAAAATTAAGACCTTACGTAACTGCGGTAACAAGTACCTTAAACCGCAGCGCAAAAGATTTAGGCAGCGGCTTCACTGAATTCTTTGCGCTTTTATCAGTAGTAGTTACCCACAAATAAAAATGGAATAAGAAACTCCATCATCAGCAGAACAAGACCTTACCGTTAGGAAATCAATTGAAGTTAATCGCCAAATGAATTTGCTACGCGTAATCCAGAGAAGAAGACTTTTTGACGTTTCATTTTTGTCGGGGTGGAGGGAATTGAACCCACTACTTCTCGGTCCCAAACCGAGCGTTCTACCGATGAACTACACCCCGATTTTTCGCTTTGCGAAAAAAACTGAGAACTAAGAACCTATTTGAAAAGTTAAAAAGATTTCCTTTTTCTGTTAGGAGAAGGCACAAGTACCTTAGCTCAAAATGATACTTTTCACATAGCCTCTTAGTTCAAGGTTGCCTCGCTCCGCGAGGCAAAGTGCCCCAGGTCTTTTTCTGTTCGAACACTTTCTTCCTTGGATTCATCAAATTATGCTTGCGTACCAAGAGCAAAATGAAACAGAAAGTGACATATTCCTTCTTGAGAACACGAAGTTCTCTAAAAACTATTATACGAAAAAAGTAAATTAATTAAAAGAACAGGGTTAAAGAGGGAGCTGAATCTTAACATTAAGTGCCTTTGCTATATTATTTAAGATATTTGCTCTGGCATTTGGTTCGCCTCTTTCAATCCGGGCATAGTAGTTAACATGGATACCTGCCTTTTTAGCTACTTCGGCTTGTGTTAACCCTGCCTTTTCACGAGCTTCTTTAAAAATTTTACCTATTTCGTCTTGAAAACCCATATACGAGAGTAATTATACACCTTTTTGAGATAGTTTGTCTTTTCACAAAAAGTAACTACTCTGATAGAATTAAATATGAAATGGATATTACTGAAGAAATTTTTAAAAATAAACGGTACAGGGAGCAGATTAATCAGATTAGTAGTGAAAAGCTATCTTTGATAGCTAACGACCCTTTGAGGGCTCTTGAAGAGGCACGCAGGGGTATTCAGCATGAGGAACCGGATAGAATAGATGATGTTAAGTATTTACAGGATTTAGCCGATGGAATGCAGAGGTTGGCTCAAAAAGTCTTGAAAGAACGAGCTAAAAAATAACTATATGCATAATTAAGAAATTTAATGACTTCTTTGAACGCAAATATGCACCCAAGTCTCCTTAGGATACATATTGCTAAAAAAAACTTCTTAAGCCAATATTGGCTTTTCGAGTTTAAGTTCTTTCGTTTGATGCCAATGAAAACCTTTCTCAGGTAGAATTATGGCTATATCTACTGGGCCTCCTACGCCGGGAATATCCCCGGGCATCATAGGAATACCATCTGAAAACCTTTGGATGGCTGATGTTGTTTCAATCATCAGCTTAGCAAAGGCTACAGCGTCGGGTAAGGTCATCGCGCCCCAATTGATTATGTACTCAAGGGCGTGCAGTTCCTCATCAACCTTCTGGTCACCCATGTTTTGTCGGGCAGCCTGAACAAAAGAAAGATTGCTAATTCTTGGATCAAATCCTAAAACTGTCCTAGAGATGACATCTGTCTGTCCGGTCCAAGTAGCTCCATACTGACTAGGCTTACCATGCTCTCTCTTATGCTCCTTAGTTCCCGGAATTCGAATAAGGAAAGCGTTCAAACCGGACTTACCAGTTGGAAGCTTATCGTAACCCGCGACTATCAGACTGATAGGCATTATCTGACCGACAGCTTTTTGCGGTTTTCCGTCTTTATCAGTGTACTCACAATTATTCCCTCATTGTGGGGAGCAGGATCTTTTTTGGCAATATCAATTGGATTTTTTTCTACGTCATATACCGTAATCATAATAGTATGATGTAACATGAAGCCCGGATTGTCAAGAAGAGGCATGACAGGTATAATCATCTCATGAATATTGGGATAGACTTTGATGGTGTGATCAACACCAATAACGCCACAGCCATGGCAATTTTGGAAAATGCCATAGCTCATAACCTTGGTTATCGAGTCTGCAGACCAAAGGCACTAAATTCGCAAGACCGCTATGGTTTCACTGATGCTGATTATGACATTTATCAAACCTTACGACACAACCAGATAAACTCGCAGCAATTTTTTGCTAATATGCGAATGATGTCTGGTGCGAACAGCGCCATCAAAACGCTCAACGACATGGGGCATCAAACCTATCTCGTGACAGCACGGGGATGCGACAGTAACGGCGAATTCGATGCCAATGTGCGTCAATATGTTCATCAGACGTTGACAAAGTGGGGCTTACTCGACCGCGGGTTGCTTATTCACGAAAATTATTCCTTTTCCGACCCAACAAAAAAGCAGATTGACAAAGTCGTCCAGTGCAAAAACTTGGGTGTTACGGTACTGGTGGATGACTACTGGAAAAATATCCAAAAAGTGCGCCAAGCCGATTTTTCGGCCATACATTTTGGCGTTGAGGTGCGAAACTGGCAAGTAGTAATCACGCAAATAGGAGAATTAGCATAAGCCCCTAAACACTCTTTTGACATAAATGGACGCGGTGGCTGAATGTCTGAAGAAGCGACATTCTAAACTCATAGCGGTACCAAGAACCGATCAATATCTCTCCAGATGAAAAGGTTCCAGAATTTATGCACTTGGGACCTTTTCTTTATATGGCAACCGCAAAACAGAATGTCATATTTGATAAGGGAAGAATTGATTATTCGTTAGTTGCATAAACTTTTGTTTTGTTTCCTCAAAGTCTTTGTCTTGGTTATTTGCTAGTTTGCTTTTAACCGTGTTCCACACATCCTGAAGAAGTGAGAGGACAACATATGCCAATGGTGTCAGAATCACTGTTTTACAGGGTACAAGCTGCTATTGATGGCAGAAATACCAATATTAATGTATCCCTTCCGAAAAGGTTAAAGGATAATCCTGAGTTTCCTTTAAGAGGAATTGTCCGATGTATATGCGGTCAAACGTTAACCGGAGCATGGAGTAAGGGAGAACATTCAAAACACGCATATTATATGTGCAATAAACGATGCGGTGCTAAATCTATTCCCGTTGACAAGTTGAACCAAGCTATGATTGCATTCCTCTCAACTATTACACCAACAAAAGAAGGGCTAGATGCGTTTATCGCTATGCTCCGAAGGGCATATCGTCAGCGAAGTACACAATTATTCAAAAGACGAGAGGAAGCGGATATTGAATTGAAAAAATTGTATGAACTACGCCAATCCCTAATACAAAAGAATTTAAGCGGTGTATATTCTGATGATATATTTAAGGAGCAAAATAAACTGATTGAAGAAAAGATCGCTTCAATCCATGTAGCGCAAAATGATGAGCTGTTACAGAAATATAATCTAGAGGCAATAGTAGGGTTTATGAAAGAAAAGTTTGAGAACCTTGGGAAAACGTACCAATTATCCAGTCTTACTCAAATTCGTGTCCTCTTAAGTTCGATAACCCCCGCCGGAATGATTTGGAACTATCCGGGCTTATCGAACTCCCAGATTAGCCCGATATATCAACAAATTCGTATGTTTGAGACTGACGGTGTCCCACCTGGTGCCGCGGGAGAGAGTCGAACTCTCACACCCTTGCGGATAAAGGCTCTTAAGGCCTTCGTGTCTGCCATTCCACCACCGCGGCGTAAGTGTATTTTAGTCGAAATATGAGTATTATTCAACCACGAAGTAAAATTTAGTAACGTCTATATTATAGTTCCCTCTCCCTCAAAAGGAGAAGGGATAGGGTGAGGGTAAAAATATAGTGAGATAACAATTAGTCATGCAAGGGAGGAACAATTCCCAGTGATTTTAAGGAGAAATCGAGGAGGTTTTTCATTTCTGCACGCCTATTCTCACTTCCCAACAAAATACCTACAACGTGTTGGCCTTCAAATTCAAGGTAGGATACCAAACAATATCCCGCCTCTGGCGTATAGCCGGTTTTTACTCCCTTTACCCCTGGATAGGTACTGATTAAATTTGTTTCATTCTCTAAATAATATTCTTTGTGCGTGGTGGTTTTCGGAATGGTATGTTCAACTGATGAAGCAACCAACTTAAAAAGCGGGAAATTAGAAAGCGCGTAATCTGTCATTACTAATAAATCATGGGCTGTTGTATATTGGTTCCCATCGCCTTGCAAACCCGAAGGATTCGTAAAATTGGTATCAGTTAATCCTAATGCCTGCGCTTTTTTGTTCATAGCTCGAGTAAATTCATCTCGCCTCCCTGGATAATTTGCTGCCAACACCTCTGCGGCATCGTTTCCTGAATGAAGCATCAACCCATACAACAATTCTTCCAAAGATAATATTTCCCCAGCATTCAATCCCATGCTATCTTCTCCGACCAAAGCGCTGGCAGGAACCAAATACTTGTCGTCGTCTTTTTTGTGTTCTAAGGCTACAACCGCGGTCATAATTTTAGTAAGCGACGCCATGGGCATATGTTGGGTAGGATTTTTAGAGAACAATGTTTTACCGTTCGTAAGGTCATACATAAGCGCTGCTCTGGCGGTAATATCTGTTTCTTTTACCTCGTTTGCTTCTACATCACCAATAACTGGTTGAAATAAATGCATGGTTGAAACTTGGTTGTTTTTTAAAAGGTTTAAAAAGTCGGGGAGCGGAGAGGTTATTTTTTGGTTTCTCCCAATTGCAAATGGGTCAAAATACCATAACACTAAACATCCCAACAGACTTAACAACACTATGGTACAAAAATATGACAGCCACAGATGCTTCATCGAAGATACAACAAGACACTACTCAGCATAATAAAAAAGTGCCATTTTTGTCAAACATTTCTTTCTCCCTTCTTACTCCTTTTTGACCTTCCTCTTATTTGCTTCGCTTATGATGGTTTGATAATTTGAGGAGGTGAACAGATATGAATGACCCTAAGAAGCATAAAACATCAATGCTCGATGATAACACCAATAAAACTGACGACATGGACATGAATGAAGACGTCGGGCGCGCAGGAGGAATGTCTCAAGCGCAAACTGAATCCGAAGATGAAGAAAATATGAATGTCACAATACCTGCAGCTATAACTGATACTGAACCTGAAGAAGTGATAGATGAAACTGATGAAAAAACCAAAACAGATATTCCTTAAAAGCTATCAATACAGTTTATTGTAAAGGATTCTTGCACATTTCTTACTTCTTTTTTGTTGAACTATCACCTTTGTGCCCTACCATAAATATATGAATGCAATCAGAAAGGAGGAACAATGATCTCAGAAGTACATACATGGCAATGCCCGGCTTGTGGATATACTACTTTCACCCATTCCAAAAAAAATGAGCATCTGGCCAAAACCCAGAATGATCCCATTCACGTGGTTATAAATGAACAACAGGGAAGATACGATAACACCATGCTTATGCCTACACAATCAACAGATGTTAGGTATACAGAGTTAGAAATGAATGTTAAAAAGGACGAACGACTCCTCAACTAATATGCCTCGATCCTCACGGAAATCATAACAACCAGCGCAACACCAAAATGTTCAACCTGGCCACGAATGGCAAATGACGCCTCTGCCAGAAGAAGTTGCCTCAAGTTTTGTTTTCTTAGCATCAGATGATTCACCCTACATGACCGGCCAAGTTCTCCACCCGAATGGAGATGAAGCTAAAGAATTTCAAATGTCAAATAAAAATAACAGTACCTTAGCAATTTGAAATTTGATATTTGAAATTAGAAATTTGAAATTCTCAGCAGGGCTCTTACATGACTCTTCCATTCCTCTTACCCAGATTTGACGGACACTTACTAATATTTAGATATGAAACATACTATCTATATGATCGAAACGAAAGGGGGTGAAAAATAATATGGGTATTTTATTATGGATCGTTTTAGGAGCAGTTGCAGGTTGGATCGCTTCAGCGATAATGAACACAGGACATAGTTTGTTAATGGATATAATGTTAGGAATCGTTGGCGCAGTTGTCGGAGGACTTATTATGAATATGTTGGGAACACCAGGAGTCACCGGCTTTAACCTGTATAGCATTGTTGTTGCAGTAATTGGCGCAGCGGCAGTAATTTGGCTTAGTTCACGATTCTATCGCGCATAATGAAGCCGATACAACCATAAACATAGCGTTACTTGAAAAAGTAGCGTTATGTTTTGTGCAGATTATAGCTACAATTTTAATTATATGATAAAATTGCGGGTATTATGCCAAGTCCACGAGAAGCTGGTTTGGTTCGATGTCCCAGACTTGCAACAGGAAAACCTGGAGAAATTCCACCAGCAGTATGCAGAGCAACTGGTCAAGCTCTTGTTATACCAACAGAAGCAAAAAACCACACATGGATATTTTCTTTAAAAAAAGAAGTAACTCCTGAAATGATTGCAAGAGGAAGTCTATGTCCTGTTGCAGATATAACGACAATTCATTGTCAAATTCAACCAGATAAAAAACAAGAGGTAATTGATAAAACAGGAGGATGAGGTTTTAAACTATCACTCCTTCAACAAAATCCGCCGAATGATGTTGACGGATGATTTCCATATTTCTACTATTTGCCTTAAACACAAAATCAATGGCATCTCCCACAAATGGAATAAGGCCTATTACAAAATCAAGCATGACATTTCCTAACATCTGGGCAATTTTGTTAGCAGGTAATCTCATTTGGATACCAATCCTCACAATATACAGACAGATAAGAAAGGCAATAAAATCCCCTATTCCAGGAATAGCGCCAATCAACGGATCAAGCCTAAACCTAAACCTACCAATTTTAAATTGGTTATCAAGCAACTTCGTGAGAATTTCAGCAAATTTCAAATGGTTTTCATAACTAGCCTCTTGGAGAGAAAAATATAGCTCTAAACTGAGATAAGGTCGGTTATCACAATCCAAACTTATATCGTTATGATAAAATCCAGTCATGGCCAGCTATTCAAAACGCTCATTATCTGAAAAACTTGGAATTAAATCGGGAAGTAAAATTTTATTTTCCAATGAACCTCAAAACTATAAGGAGGTGCTCGGAAGTCTTCCCAAAACAGTTATGATTGAACATGAAGGAAATGGCCCATTTGACCTTATCCAATACTTTACTACCCAACAAAAAAAACTCAAACAATCCTTCCCCAAACTCAAAGAAAAACTCGCCATAGACGGCTCACTGTGGATTTCCTGGCCAAAACAATCATCAAAAGTACCCACCGACCTCAATGAAAATGATGTTATGCATATCGGCCTAGAATATGGATTGGTGGATGTGAAAGTAATTGCCGTTGATGAAACCTGGTCAGGATTAAAATTTGTGTATCGGTTAAAAGATAGAATTTAATATGTCATTACGAGGAAGCATGACGAAGCAATCTAGTTACCAAATCAGATTGCCACGCTGCACTCTGCTTCGCCCGCAATGACAAAATATTTGAACCTATTCAAAATTCTTATTTACAAACAAAACAAAGTATGATATTGTGAGTCCGCTTGAGTTAGTTTTTCTTACATTCTTCCTGCCTTCATATTTTTCAAGCTATTCCTGTCCACAAAATCGCTGATACACGAACTGATATCTGTGTTGTTTAGCGTTATGTTCGCGTGGTTCAGCGATAGAAATTCCTAAAACTGCCCAAACCTTAATTAACAACTAGTAATGAAAAAAGTATCAATCATTATTCCCACGCGAAATGAAGAAAAAAACATTGTTCCGCTTCTCGAACGAATCCACAATGCGCTTTTTGACAAAAAAATACCATACGAAGTTATTTTTATTGACGACCACTCAACTGATAAGACCTTTGAAAAAATTAATTCAATTAAAAATCTATATCCCATAAAAGTATACCTCAAAAAGGGGCAGCGCGGAAAAGCGCAATCCATTTTAGAAGGCGTCTCATATGCAAAATATGATTTACTCTGCATGATTGACGCGGATTTACAATATTCGCCCGAAGCAATTCCTCACATGGTCGAAAAAATTGGCAGCCACGCAGATATTATTGTGGCCAATAGGCACAAACGAAATGTGGGATTCCACCGCAAGCTTGCTAGTTTTGTGTTTGTAACCGTGTTTGGCAAATTTTTACACGGACTTGATTACGATGTCCAATCCGGGTTAAAAGTTTTTCGAAAAGAAATTCTACAACGAATCGTGTTACATCCAACAGCATGGACATTTGATATGGAATTTTTACTCAAGGCGCGAATGGCCGGGTATAAAATAGAGAGTTTTGATATTGTCTTCCACAAACGAAAATATGGAAAATCAAAAGTAGGCATCCTGAAAGCAACGCTGGAAATTTCTGCGTCAGCCATTAAATTAAAACTCATGACGCCGGAAATTATTCCGTTCCACCCATCAATTGCCAAACAAAAGGGCAATGGCTTTCACTACAAGGGCGCGGAATTTGTGCATTATACCGACCTGCAACTTAAAGACAGCGCCATGACCCGACTCACCTTTTTACAGAAAATGTTTCTTATATTAGGAACTGAAGTGATAGTCCTTGGCCTTATTACGAATTGGCATCTTACCGTTACGATAGCTATTGCCGGGTTAACTATTCTCTATTTTACCGACCTGCTCTTTAACTTGTTCCTTATTTATCGGAGTTTTTCAAAAGAACCTGAAATCAACATTTCTGCTTCAGAAATAGCCAAAATTGCAGAAGATCAATTGCCAACCTACACGATTATGTGTCCTCTCTATAAAGAATGGCAAGTACTTCCACAATTTATGAAAGCAATCCATAATTTAGATTACCCGAAGCACAAATTGCAAGTGTTGTTATTGCTCGAACAAGATGATAAAGAAACTATAGAAAAAGTACAGCAATTTGCGCTCCCCAAGTATTACCAAATCGCGGTTATTCCACATTCAATTCCAAAAACCAAACCCAAAGCGCTCAATTTTGGCCTTACTCAAACAACAGGTGAATACGCTGTGGTATACGATGCAGAAGATATTCCAAACCCACAGCAATTAAAAAAAGCAGTATTGGCGTTTAAAAAACTCCCCAGAAAGACTGTATGCGTGCAAGCAAAACTCAACTTTTACAACCCACACCAAAACCTACTTACCAGGTTATTCACCGCTGAATATTCATTGTGGTTTGATTTAGTACTTACCGGATTACAGTCAATCCAAGCGCCAATCCCATTGGGAGGAACCTCAAACCATTTTAGGACGGCAGACTTAATAAAACTCCGTGGTTGGGATCCATTCAATGTTACCGAAGACGCGGATTTAGGAATGAGAATTGTAAAACAAGGATATGCCACAGCTGTCGTAAACTCAGACACCATGGAGGAGGCAAATAGTGACTTCCCTAACTGGATCAAACAACGCTCGCGATGGATTAAAGGGTACATGCAAACTTATTTAGTACACATGCGTCGGCCGCAAGAATTCATACGGGAATGGCATAATCCAAACTTGCTCACCTTTCAACTTATTGTTGGGGGGAAAATTCTCTCAATGTTAGTAAACCCACTCATGTGGATGACTACGATTTCATACTTCGCCTTTCGGTTAACACTCGGCCCGTTTATTGAATCATTCTTCCCAACGCCTATCTTTTATATGGCAGCAATTTCCTTAGTAGCTGGAAATTTCCTGTATTCCTACTATTATATGCTTGGAGCCGCAAAACGAAACCAATGGCAACTGATTCCATATACTCTTATAACTCCGTTTTATTGGCTCGCCATGAGCGCAGCAGCAGGCTTTGCATTATTTGAATTTATTGTCCGGCCATTCTATTGGCAAAAAACAAAACACGGCCTTCACCTACAAAACAAAGTAGAAAAAGTCCCAAGCGTCCAGCAAAAAATTTCTGTGGTCCCAGCTACATAAACTTTTATTGCTTTGAACAGTAAAAACTGGTGCTAGGACCCGTGAGGCTGAAGCTATAAATCAGACAGTTCTCAAAAAATGAGATCTCTTAAACCCGAAACGGTAATTTTTGATGTTCGTGTCCAAAGGGGAAAAAACTCGCAAGCGCATACAACACCAAATGCCCTGCGTAGCTATTTCCTCATACATATGAAAAAAATGTTACACAATCCCATGATCGTAACAGTAAGGCGATCATTCTATCAACAAGCTCTTCTCGCGGTATTACTCTTAAGCGTAGCTTCATGGTATTTTTGCTACAGCAACGGAACCTCTACTCTCTACAACGACGCTATGTCTCACTTAAACCTCTCACGACTCGTAATAGACAACATGGAACCTGGTTTTTCTCAACTTGGAGGAGTGTGGTTACCTTTAAACCACATCTTGCCACTCTCATTTATTTGGAACGACTGGGCATGGCATTCAGGATTCGCCGGAAGCATTGTCTCAATGATTTCGTATATCGTATCAGTCATTACGGTATACCAAATTGTAAACAACCTTACCAAACACCGTCTTGCTTCACTCATTGGAGCACTCTCATTTGCCGTAAATTTAAACATGCTCTATTTACAATCAACTCCCATGACCGAACCGCTCTATGTAGCGATTTTTTGCTTGTCAGCATATGTTTTCGTCAAACACATTCTTACTAACCGCGTGCACTATTTATTACTTCTTGGATTGCTCGGCTTTCTCCAAGTACTCAGTAGATATGATGGGTGGTTTGTAGTCGGCATTGAGGGGCTCATTATTATCTTTCATGAACTCGTCACCCGGAGAAATTCCATCTCAGAAACAATCGGAAAACTCTTGTTATTTTCATTTCCTGTAGCATTTGGAGTAGGAATGTGGCTTGCCTGGAATCTGCTTATATTTCACGACCCGTTCTTTTTTGCCTTCGGGCCATATTCTGCACACGCCCAACAGAAAATTTCAGAAGCACATTTAGACTTAATTACCAAAGGAAACGTTAAAAATTCTGTCCTAGCCTATACATATGCGGTGATCGGGAATCTCGGCTATTATGCAATAGGGTTATCTCTTGCGGGCGTTGCATTTTTCTTCTGGCAAAAAAAACTTATCAGGCTGAACGCAAAATATAAATCAGCGATTGTAGTATTTCTGTCTGCACCAATTCTATTTAACATTTTAGCACTATACCTGGGATTCTCAGCGCTAAAAATTCCAGAACTCGCGATTTCCAACGACCCTGCGCAAATGTGGTTTAATGTGCGCTATGGGATACTAGCGCTCCCAATGGCAAGTGTATTTATTGGAGTATTTGCCAGCTGGAGAAAAATAATCTCAAGCTTTATTGCGCTCCAGATTATTATTCTCCAGGCTATCATCATGTCAAGCGGGATTGTCACGATTACTGACGGAGCCATTGGGGCGAGTTCATTTAAAAATCAGGACATATCAGTTTATCTACAACAGACCGTAAAACCAGGCCAAAAGGTATTATTAGCGACCTCTCTCTATAGTCCAGTTGCGTTTAAAAGTAATGTTCCACTCAAACAAATCATCCATGAAGGAGTCAGTAAACAATGGAACTTTGCGCTCAAAAATCCGCAAAAATATACGACATGGATTGTTATGGCCAATGGCGACGTAGGCGATCCTATTTATACCATGATGGTAAAAGAAGAGCAAAATCGTTTCTTACAATTTTACTCTCTTGACTTTAGGGGAAAATATGCTAATATCTATAGGATTAAAAATTCATCTGCCCCACATGAACGTTTAACAAGTTCTGCCCGCAAATAATTCAGTTATCAGTTGTCAGTTTTCGGAATTTACTCTATCGGTTTTCAGTTCATCAGTCTGATATACCGAAAACCGACAAACTAAATTCTGACAACCGAAAACTGAAAACTGATACCTGAGAACTGAATTCAAACTTAATGAAGAAATTATTCAATTTTATTACAGTCGCATTATTAGGCTTGCTTTTTTTGGTACCGAACAAACCAGCGAATGCGGCTCCTCCTACTAACTTTCAAAAAACCCTTATTATCGGTTCAGGACTTGCTGGGCCTTCTGGATTTGAAATCGCTCCTGACGGCCGTATCTTTATTTTACAAAGAACAGGTGAAGTCAAAATTTATAAAAACGGGGCATTGCTTCCTCAGAATTTCACTGTACTCCCCTCTGCTGCTTCAGGAGATAGAGGATTGATCGGAATTGCTTTTGACCCAAACTATTTAACCAACCACTGGGTATATTTTTATTATACATCCCAAGCTGATTTAAAAAACTATTTGGTCAGATTTGACGCTTCAACTGATGTAGCCCAAAACGGACCAATAATTTTATACCAAACCATCGACCAATCCTTCCAACTTCACGTAGGAGGAACCATTCGTTTTGGTCCAGATGGGAAATTATACCTTTCTATTGGAGATAACGGATACCCACCGAATGCGCAAAATCTTTCAAATCCACATGGAAAAATTTTGAGATTAAACAAAGATGGTTCAGCTCCTTCAGATAATCCTTTTGTAGGTGTACCTGGTGCGCTCCCTGAAATTTATGCTTACGGACTCAGAAATCCATTCCGCTTTCAATTTGACAGCACCACTGGTAAATTATTCCTCGGAAATGTCGGTGAAGCTACTTGGGAAAATGTAGATAACATCGTACGAGGTGGCAGATATGGATGGCCTCAATGTGAAGGCTACTGTAATCCTCCTGATCCATCTATCATTGATCCTATTTATTCATATAATCATAATGGTGGAAGCGCAGCTGTGGTAGGCGGACCAGTTTATCATGGACAATTATTTCCATCTGATTATCAAGGGCGGCTCTTTTTTGGAGACTACGCTATGGGCTTTATTAAAACCATGACCCTTGATGGAAATGGCAACAGAACCGGTGTTTTTGACTTTGACAATAATGCAGGATCAGTTGTTGATATGAAAGTTGATCCTCGGGACGGATCATTATATTATATTACCTATTATCCAGGAGCCTTATACCAAATAACTTATTCTACTGGAACCAAAGTGCCCGTTGCTAACGCTTCCTCAGACGTTACTAAAGGCGTGCAGCCCCTAACGGTTCATTTCTCAAGCCAGGGATCAAATGACCCCAATGGTCTGCCTATCACGTATAACTGGGATTTCGGCGATGGCACTAACAGCATAGAAGCAAACCCAACCAAAACGTACCCAAACAAAGGACAATATACAGTTCAACTTCGTGTCAGTAACGGAACCTATACTGCACTTGCAAATCCAATTGTCATCCAAGTAGGAATTCCACCAAAAATTACCATTGGAACTCCTCAAGATAGAGCAACGTATAAGGCGGGAGACTCAATTACCGTTAATGTATCAGCGGTTGATGGAGCAGGATTTGATATAAGTGATGGATCACTCGCTACAACTATTGTTTTCCATCACCAAACTCATATTCATCCGTTTCTTGGTCCATTAACCGGAAGAAGTAATACCTTTACCATTCCGAATACCGGAGAATCATCTCCAGACACGTGGTTTGAAATTGACGCGACCGCAACCGATACAAGCGGGTTACAATCAACAGCTGTCACGCAAATTTATCCCAACAAAGTAAACCTGAGCTTTAATACCATCACCTCTGGACTGCAAATTCTGCTTGATGGAATTCCAACCAACACTCCAATATCTATTCAAAGTGTGGTAGGATTTATGCGGGAATTAAGCGCTCCGTTTGTTCAAAAATTAAATGGAGTTGTATATCAGCTTGATCATTGGTCTGATGGAGGAACCTGGAAACATTTAATTACTACATCAAATGTTGACGCAAGCTTTACCGCATTCTTCAATCAAGTTCCACCATTTAAAGGAGAGTATTTCAGTAATCGAGACTTAACCGGCAATCCTGTACTTACCCGAAATGACGCGGCAATTGACTTTGATTGGGGAACTGGATCTCCCGATCCCAGCATACCGAATACTAATTTTTCAGTCAGATGGACAAAAATCCAAAACTTTAAAGCGGGAACCTATAAGTTTACTACTTCAACTGATGATGGTACGCGTTTATTTGTTGATAATAATTTAATTATTGACCAATGGCACGATCAAGCTACAACTTCTTATAACGCAACCATAAAGCTAACTGACGGAGACCATCCAATAAAAATGGAATATTATCAAGCGGCCGGGGGAGCTGTCGCAAAATTAGTATGGGATATGATTGACCAAGGTCCAGTTGCTACGCCGACTCCAACGCCGGGTGGAACACCACAAAAGCTGGGTGGAATGAATTTAGATGGATATTGCAAGAGTAAAGGTCAAACCGGCGCAGCAGTTGTAAACGGTACCTGGAATTGTACACCAAGCAATACAGCAATCGATATGAACGCATCTTGTGTGTGGCAATATGTTGACGCAAACGCCTATGCAAAACAAGACATTGCTGGAAATGTATACAGTTGGACATGTTATACTAATGGTGCAGCACCGAATCCAACACCAACACCCACGCCAGTAATAAATCCAACTCCTACCCCAATCCCAGCAGCTGGATATCAAGCAAAATACTGGAATACTCCAGGAGCTGGATCAGCGCCTTCTATTCCAGCAACCCAACCAACTTTAACTCGAACTGACGCGGCAATTGACTTTGACTGGGGAGCCGGTTCACCTGACCCAATTATTAATAATGACCATTTTGTAGCGGTATGGACAAAAACAGACGTCTTTGAAGCAGCAACCTATAAATTTACCGCATCAGCAGACGATGGCGTACGAGTATATGTTGATAACTTGCTGATCATTGATAAATGGATTGACCAACCAACTACAACCTACTCTGCTGACCAAGTATTGACTGCTGGAAATCACGATATCAAAGTTGAATATTATGAAAATACTGGCGGCGCCACAGCCAAATTCTCGTACGTAAAACTTGCTGGTACAGTTCCGACACCAACACCAATTGCGCCCACACCGACGCCAATAGTTCCAACGCCGACTCCCACACCTGGTCCGTCACAAACTTACCAGGGACAGTATTGGAATACTCCAGGAGCTGGCAGTAAACCCGCAATCCCGGCAACTGCACCTACGTTAAGCAGAACTGATGCGGCAATTAACTTTGACTGGGGAGGCGGTTCACCTGACCCAATTATTAATAATGACCATTTTGTGGCTCGTTGGACTAAAACAGACGTGTTTGAAGCCTCAAATTATACCTTTACTATAACCGGTGATGATGGGGTACGAGTGTATGTGGATAACCAATTGCTCATTGATAAATGGGTAGACCAGGGACCAACCACTTACATCGCAGATAAAGTCATGACAGCGGGCAACCACGATATTAAAGTTGAATATTATGAAAATACTGGAGGAGCCGTGGTTAAATTCTCTTACGTTAAAAATGTGACGCCTGTCCCGACTCCAACTTACGCACCTGGCCAACAAAAATTGGGAGGAATGGATTTACATACGTACTGCGTAAATAAAGGCCAAACCGGAAGCGCGCTAGCGAATGGAACCTGGACCTGTACTCCGAGTGGAACACCGATTGACATGGATGACGCGTGTAAAAAACAATACACTGAGCCTACAGCCATAGCCAAACAAGACGTCCCCGGAAATCCCTACACATGGAGCTGCTATAAGTAGTCAGTTATCAGTTCTCGGATATAAGTTTGTCAGTTTTAAACTGGTAAACTGAAAACCGATTGACCTGATTCTGACATCCGAGAACTGAATTCACTCCACAGGAGATACGTACAGCCCAAACAATAACCCAAAGATACTTCCATTTAAAAGTTGTTTAATCATACTCATAATTCCACCTCCCTCATCGCTCCATTCACTTTTCACCTTCTTCCACACTGGAAGCGCGTTATTTACAGCAAAAAAGCTCAGTATCTGGAAATCCAATAAATTCATCACCTCTATCGTACTCATGCCTGAGTGAGAAAAGCTTTAAAAAAAGGTAAGAAAATGGCAAGAGAGAGGTGAGGACGAGAACATGGAGACTGAATCTTACTCTGAGCAGCACCAATCAAACTCAATCTAAAGAAGCCTATAAATATATCTTGCTTGAATCAAAAACAACCTAATTACTCCTCTTGACAAAACCTATAGGATTATGATATAAGATAACCTATAATTATTAGCTCTGCTATGAAACCTTTTCATTTAGCACTCAAAACAGGTATTGCTTTACAACTCATCGCTTTATTGGCGATTGCCTTTACTGGTCAAACAAGCGCTCATGACCAATACTTAAATATGTTCCCAGCATGTCCTGGCCCCACAGGAACCTTGAAAGTCCATTATGATAGTGGAACCCACGCAATTGTAGGAGACCAAAATCTTCATGAGGGATCAGATTCCGTATATTGGATTGACAATGGGAACGCGCTGCAATGTTTTTGTCCTCCTGCTGAAGCGCCAGAAACTCAAGGAATCCAAACTAATTGGCTTGATACAAACAATGTAGATGAAACTACCAAGCAAACCCTTCAAAATGAAGGCTGGATCTTTGTGGAAGACGCCTCAGTCTGGGATTTAGGCGCAAAATCATTCTTGGCTTTTAATAAACAATTCTCATGTAAAGCGCCCGTAGCAACTCCAACTGGTGAAGTAACTCCAACTACAGTTCCTCCGCAAGGCGGAGACGTACCTACTCCAACACAAACACCATCAAGTAATAATCCTTCAAACAATGGTGGTAATGGCGACGGCGGTTCGTCTTCAAGTAAAACCGGTGGATCTTCTACTCCTGTAGTTCTTGGTGCAAGTACCTTAGCACCAACTGGAACCGTAGAAAACCTAGCCGTGGCAACAGTCTTGGTACTAACTGGAGCTCTGTCACTCAGCTATGGAATACTCTTCAAAAAAACCGCATAAGTTGCTTCAAAGAGCCAACTTTTATATCCTTTCTGGTTTTATCTCAATACTAACTGGTATTACAGTACTTTTGTACGGGTCATTCAATCCAGCAACAGTATCAAAACCCGTTGTAAACGTTGTTGAAAAACAAAACCCCGAATTACTTTTACCGTATTCAATCCAAGTAAAAGGCGTTACGAAAGAACTCACCGTAATTCCTGGACATTTTGAAAAAGGGGAATGGGATTTGTCTCCAAAGGCAGCTATGTTTTTAACTCAATCCGCTCGGCCAAACCAAAACGGGAATACCGTAATTTATGGTCATAACACTGAGAATATCTTTGGCCCACTGAGAAACGCAAAAAAAGGAGACCTCATTGTTGTCCGCACAAAAGACGGCAAACAATATATTTATGTAGCGACAACTATAAAAGTAGTAGCTCCTACCTATGTAGAGATACTGAAACCTACCAAAGAGGCACAACTTACTATTTTTACCTGTAGTGGATTATTTGATTCGCAGAGATTAGTTGTTGTGGGGAAGAGAATATGAAATTTAATTTCAAATAAGTACCAATTTCAAATATCAAATTGCTAAGGTACTTTTATTTTTATTTGACATTTGAAATTATAACTTTATACTCTCTTCCTGTTGGAACTTCTCAACTCTTCTCACCGTTTTCGCTAAGTACTCCAGCGCTTCTACCGGATATTTTCCAAACGCAGTCTCATCAGAAAGCATAACAGCCCACGCGCCGTCTAATACTGCATTGGCAACATCTGAAATCTCAGCTCTGGTAGGATGGGGATGGTCAACCATACTCATTAACATTTGGGTTGCGACAATACTGGGAACTCCTTTTTTCGTAGCTCGTCGTATCATGTCTTTTTGCAGGAGCGGAACTTCTTCAATTGGCACTTCAATTCCCAAATCTCCACGCGCTACCATAATCACATCGCTCTCCGAAATTATCTCATCAAGCTTCATAATGGCCATTTTCCGCTCGATCTTTGAAACAATTTTAATAGATGTGCCAGCGATTCTTTTTTTCAAATTTAATAAATCCTGGGCATCTTTTACAAATGACATGGCCATATAATCCACTCCTATCTTTGCTCCAAATACTACGTCATCGATATCTTTATTTGTCAGTCCTCTCGTTGTTAAATCAGTTTCTGGAAGATTTACTCCCTTGCGTGAATACAAAGTCCCTCCCCGGATAACTTGGGCTTTAATAAGCGTTCCTTTTTTGTCGAGCACTTTGAGCTCTATTTCTCCATTTGAAAGGAACATAGGTTCTTGTGGTTGAATATCCTCGTGAAGATAGGGGTCATTAATATAAATTGCGTCTTTTTCAGAAGAATCTGTAGTAAAAATAACCTCATTACCATCTTGCAAAGGCAATCCTTCCAAAGGCATGACTCCTACACGCATACGTGGACCTTGTAAGTCCATCAGGGTCTCAACATGCGTTCCATGCTTTTTGTTGAGGTTATCGATATGTTCTTTAATGCGAATAAACTGGTCGTGTTTTGCATGGGAAAAATTAACCCGGGCAATATCCATGCCATGAATAACAAGTTGTTCGAGCACTTCTTCAGATTCCGAAGCAGGGCCAATTGTACAAACAGTACGCACGCGATCAATATTCATATCCTGTCATTGTACTGCAGAGAGGCGATAGAAACAACAAGTAACAAATATAAAGAATTTGAAATTTGAAATTCTTCAGAAGGGTTTACTTCTTCTTCTCCGGAGCATACCGTTTCTTGAGCTTTGCTAAATTGATGATATCCCGTACCTCTCCGTCTTCTCCTTCAATTTCATTTACCCCAGCCATTCGCTGGAATTCTAATAAATAGTCAGAAAGCGCGTTTTGTTTATCTTTGAGGTCAGTACTCATTTGCTTAATTTTGACAGACATCGCGGATACAGATGGTTGTCTTGAAATTTGCGCTTTGGTAGTTGATGCTACTTTTGCTGCTTCTTTTGATTTTTCCTGGTTTTGCTTGTATACCGCATCATTGATATATACATCATCAAGCATTTGTTTTTGGGTCTTTAAATCATTCCGCAGTTTATCAATGCTGGTAATGTGGCTTTTAATAAGCTGTTCTAAACTAATAAGGACTTCAGCTTGATTTGCGTTTTGAACTTGAGAAGCAGCAGATGCATCATCTACAACCTGACCATCAATAACATTATCCTGATCATCCATATCTTTTACTATATAAAAAATGCCCAATTTAAATCAAGGGGCATTTTTTAGGGTACAACTTTTTTATAGTCTGCATGATATATTGTTGAACAGTAGATCGATTGATTTTGCTGAGTTTGAGTAGGAATTGGGGTGGGTAAAATTAACTGTTAGTTATACACATGCGTATTTGCTGAAAATGGGTGAAATAAAGTAACAACTTATATATTTTTTCATTTTTCATATTTAAATAAAAACTTTCATCATTCTGGTAAGCGAAGTATGAGCGCATCCAGAATCATTACTGTTGACAGATCCTGGATCCAACTTCGCCAAGGCTACGCTGGACAGGCAAGCCAGGATGACGAACAAAAAAATTTAGATCAATTTTAATAGAGAACCCTTAATTACAATCTTATTTTCTTTTGCAATTTCCAAAGCATCAAAAAAACGTTGGAGTTCAGTATTAAGGAGTGACCGCCGGAGGCGCGGTGGGTCGAGAGCTCTGTTGTAGGACGGCTATCACCCCGCATCTAACAAAGAGTATTTCTTCCGCTTATTAACGTATTGAAGCATTATAGGCTATAGAATGGGAGATTAGCAGTAAATTATGAAGCAAGAGGATTCTTTGGCTCGTAGTTGGTGAAGAGCTCTGAACAGCTGTTGCCTACACAGGCTGTACAGCTGTATTTATAGTTTTTGTAGATTGATGCTCTATGAATTGGGGAACCTAACCACCAATTAACTGCTTGCTGTTCAGAATTACTATAAATGATATTCTCAACTACCCAGTAAGGCAGATTACGGTTGTACAAACCGCTGTGCATAGACCGAGTAACAAATATTTCCCCATAAAGCTCAGGACCTCGCGCTTGGGCGAGTTCGCAAAGCTTTGGTTCTTTCTCAAACGCCGGTAACCCAGCTTGCTCGCGGAGCTGGTTAACCAGGTTAAAAATAACGTCTGCGTTCAATGGATTTGCTATTGTTTGTGGAGCTGGCTGTTGGACAGCCGCATAAGCTGCTTGAATAGGCCGTTTTAAGACCCCTGAGGGCTCTTTAGCGGGCTTTTTTTTATCTTCTATAGGTTTAGCCGGTTCCAGTAAAGAAAGGAACCCATCTTCAGGCGGCATGGTATCATCTACGGTTTGGATTTTTTTGCTTTTACAGAATAGAAGGTCGTACAAACCTTTGCAAAGAGGAGATTGTTTTTCGAGTGGCTTATTTTGAACTTCGGCTGAGGCTGGTTTTACCAACACAACCTGAGTCAGTACCATTAAAAAGAGGGTTATGAGACAGCTCTTCCCAACCTGTATGGCTTTCCTCATGATAAGCGGGAATTGTAGCAGAACTAACAATAAAAAGCAAGTTTTATGAGCACATTATATACCCAGGATTTTAGAGGATTATTCTGGCACCCCCGAGTTCATCGTAGTCGTAAGGATGGGTATGATGGATTGAACCAATGAGGATCCTGTTTTTTCGGATTTTATATTCTTTAGAAATTTTATCAATCATTTGAGGGCCGAATGCTTCTTTTCTATTGACGAGTTGAATATTAAAGTGGGGAAAAACTCCTGCTTTTTTCAAAACTGGTAACGCGTTTTTAATATCATTGTAGGTTTCTCCCTCCCCGTCTTGACAATGGACAAGTATGATATTCCATCCTGTTTCATTTTTATTAATGTACTCCAGAATTTGATGGAGCCTATTTACGTGGTGGATAAATACGACAAATCTTCCCTCAATAAGGTCTTCAAAATTCCTTCTCAAAAAGCCATTAACACCAGGAACTTTTCCAAAAAATCGAAGGAGAAACTTAAAAATATAATCCTGGTAAATAACCACAAATACTAAAATAAGTGATGGAATAAAGTAAATCTCAAAAAAGCGTAAATTATTCGGGTTAATACGGATATTGCCTAAGATTCCAAAAGTAGTAGCTAACAAAGCGAGTACGACAAATATGAGAGGAGCGTGATACGTTCGCTTGAGCTCTGTCCTGGTTTCCCTGAGAATAAGGTTTCCAAAAGCAAATAAGCTCATCACACCCAAAAACGCGATTGTATACACACCGGCTAACGAAAGTAAATCTCCACTGGTGACAATCAGGATTGAACTACACAAAATAAAGAACGCAATGATAATACGGGGGAATGAACCTTTTTTATTTGGTTTTGAAAAAAAGGTAGGAAGACAATTGTCAATACTCATGCGATTTGCCAATCCAGATACTCCTACAAATGAAGTAAGTACTGCTCCTGCAAGCACAAGGAAGGCATCAATAACAACAATGTATTGATACCAGGTTCCTCCAATTGCTTTTGAGGCGTCTGCTAATAAGAAGTCTTTTGCAGCTATAATCGCGTCGTAAGGCATTGCGTTTAATACAACCAGCGCAATAAGCGGGTTAAAAATAGCAACGCCGATAAGCATATTTCGAAGTGTTTTTCTAAATACGCCCCTCTTTTGTTCTTCTACAAAGTTAGCAGAGCTTTCAAACCCTGAAACGCCTAACAAACAGGCAGAAAACGCCAGATACAAGGTATTAAATGTACCACCCTGTCCTTTTACAATATCCCAGGTGTGGGCGAGGTTTAGTCCAAATTCCGAGTGTCCTTGGAAAAAGTAGAAAGCACCCATCAGCACAAAACTTACGAGAGTAAAAATATGGATCGCGAAAATTCCAAACGCAACTTTGGCAGAATCTTTTATTCCGGAAATAACGAGCATTGCAAAACCAAGAAGCAGAAAAATGGTAAGGCCAATTACCGGATCTAAAGAAAACTCCCCGAAAACGGGGAGCATCATATGGTATTCTGGAACATGTAAAATCGTATTAAAGTACTCAACGCCTACTTTTGCAGAGATAACTGCAGTTGCGATATAAGAAAGAATCGTCATTACTCCTGCGACTGCCGCAATTGATTTTGAAGTACCATTTAATAAACAATTGTAAGCTCCTCCGTTTACGGGAAGCGCTTCAACAACTTCTGTGTATACCGCTTTGTAGAAAAAAAGTACTAACGCGACAATCGCAAGCACTAATGGAGCAAATACCCCAGAAAATAATACGGCGATGCCAGAAACATACAGCGCAGAACTTAAAATATCATTTCCGCAAATAGCTGTGGCGAAGAGTTGTCCTAATTTTGAATGATGTTCGTTTCTTTCAGGTGAAGAGTCGTTTTCCATATATGTTGATAAACCCAATGTAAATTTGAATAAAAAATACACTTAATAAAGTGTATTGTGGCGAGACCTTAATCTTTGTGAATGACTTGATTCAATGTGAATCATCTAAAATCCACTAACAGCATTAGTATAAGAAAAGATTGTCTTCCTGTCTATACATCATGGATATGTATCACAAGAATTTCAAATTTCTCCCTCGCAAGGGGATCAATGACAAATAACCAAAGTACTTTATTTTTATTTGACATTGGAAATTCTCTTAAAAGATTCCGCGGTTTCTCATGTCGTGTTCTATAAGCTTACGAATATATACAGATTTAGGAGTCTTTTCTTTTTTAACTATCTCATCAAGAAATAAGGCGATCTCGGGAGTAATGAAAAAAGTAAAACGAAGGTCACTTTTGCTTTCAATGAATCGGATAAACGTATCTATGGTTTCTTTATACGATTGGTATGTGTACTGTTCGCTGACTAATTTTTCATCTTTATAATAAGAGAGTAATGAAGGGGCACCACCAGCTCCATAAAATACCAGCACAGGCTTTCCTACCCGCAAGGCAAGGGAAATTTCATACCCCACACTGACGCTTGGGTACGAGGTATCGGCAACAACGAAATCACAATTTTTAATAAAGGATTCCATTTTTGAATGAAAACCCAAAACAGCCTCTTTTGAGGAAGTCTTAATTTGTTGTTCACTGGCTCTAATAATATGGTCATTTTCTACTTCGTGTCCAAGAGACTTGAGGTAGTTGATAACATTGAGATATTCGGTGATGAGTTTATGTTTCGCAGAAACCGAAGCAGTAAAATATATTTTCATCCGTGCCTATTATAACAGAAAGATTGCAAAATACATCATAGTGCTGTATGTTGCTCATGGAACTTAGGTTGGGAAGGAAGAATTATTTAAGAAAAACGAATGAACTAATTACCTGATCATATATATTTTGATACGTAGACTTTCCGTAAATGATAATTGTCCTTGAACCATATGGAAGAATTACTTCAGTTGAAATATCGCCATTTGAATTTTGGTTCACCCTTTTTGTCGCGCTTATTGACGCTACTTGAATTGCTGAGGTATTTTTTGTGTTTGTCCCCAAAACTTCTTGGTAGGTACGGATAGTATAAGTAAAGGTAATTGTTAACGCTCCGAGTGCGGCACCAGGAGGATTGAGAACGATGTACTCAAGAATTTTGGGATCTGACTGGACGGTATTTTTGAGTGTCCAATCTTTGGGGTATCGAAATGAATAGCCGTTCCTGGTACTTACATACGCGCTCCACGTGGCTAATGGATCTGGAGTAATTGCCACAGTTGGAATAGCTGTGGGTAGCGGACTCGGAGTAAGTGAAATACTATCTTGAGTAATACCAAACGTTGGGGAAGGAGGAGAAGATTGAATATCCTGGACAATAACCGAACTTGATGCGGGTTCTTTTTTTTGCTGGTTTGATAATACAAATGCCCCTGACCCTAACCCAATGATCCCAAAAACTAGTACGCCTACAATAATGTATTGACTCGGCAGTTTAAACTTTTTTTCTTCTGTAGGCGAACCTGTTTCGAATTGAACTGTTTGCTTATTAGATAAATCCATCCGTCTAAATCATTTCACAGAATGTTTCACATTGTCAAGAATTTCACCTGTATAATGGGTCCATGAACAAACAAATCACAGTTTTCTCTGGCTGTGTAATTCGAGATGGGAAGATACTTATGGTTCAACGAAATGAACCTGAATGTCCTGACGCGCATTTGAAATGGGAATTTCCGGGCGGAAAAGTACAGTTTGGAGAAACCGCCGAAAAGACAGTTATCCGAGAGCTAGAAGAAGAAACAGGAGTGCACATAAAAATCAATCAGCTTTTACCTTTTGTACAAACGTCATATTGGAATTATGCATGGGGAACACAGCAAACATTATGCTTGGTTTTTTTGTGTACATATGTATCTGAAGATGAACGTAAACCAGATCACCACGTAAAAAAAGTAGATTGGGTTGACATCAAACAAATCGAACAGCTTGACTCTTTACCCGGAACCAGTACAATAATGAAATTTGCAAAGGAGGTGAAAGATATGGCAGAAGAAAAAAAACAAGAAGAACAAACAACAACTTCTTTTAAAATCAGAGGCGATGAACTCGTCAAAAAAGTGAAAGAGTTCATTGAGGAAGGAAATGTGAGAAAAATTACTATCAAAGACAAAGATGATAAAGTAATCGCGGTATTTCCGTTAACATTTGGAGTAGTCGGAGCACTCGTCGCGCCAATGTTTGCAGCGATTGGAGCAATCGCAGCGTTGGTTACGGAATGCAGTATTTCGGTCGAACGGACAACTCCTACAAAAAAAGTGGTGAAGAAGAAAGAGTAAGTATCAATGAAGTTTCTACTTTATATCCCATTTTCTGGAGTTGTTTTTGAATGTCTAATACCTCTTTATAAAACGACGCGCTGGAGCAAATGGTGATAGTCTTAATTCTTTTTCTCATAATCTTTCCAGCCATATTCAGAAAAGATTTGTCCTGAACTGTATTGTTCTATCGCTTGTTTCACCGAAGAAATAATATTTTTCGGGAGTTCGTCGAGAGGAAACCATTGCATATCATCACATTTTTCAGGTTCAGTATTTTGGGGATTTCCTTTCCATGCTTTTGCAACCAGGAAAAAATCAACGTATTCACCAACTTCTGCGTTTCGATGCATTACATGAGTAACCTGTAAATCATGGGGATAGATTGTTATACCAGCCTCCTCATGCGCTTCGCGAACCATCGCCTCAATTACCGTTTCATTTCCATCCAGATGTCCGGAAATCAACCCATAATTTCCGTCAGCCCAACCGGTATTGCGCCGTCGTAACAGTAAGACTTTTTTATCTTTGATTAATAACAAATAAACAGCAGCCCGAAGCGTAAAACGTTGGATCATACCTTACATTTTATATCATTTTTGCGATAAAAATACCAGAAGAATATTCCCTAGGTGTTAATACAATTCCACCCCTTAGGTGGAATTTTAAGAGAGCTTAAACTTAGGAAGTCTTTTGAATTTTATTTTTCAGTTTTTTCAGTAAACTATAAACTTGCGTTGCGTCGTAAATTTGATCTGTTTTTAGGTTCCATTCTTTTTTTCCCATAATAAACGGAAATCCTTGTTCGCCTCCCATACCCCCATGGCCACCGGCTTGGTCTTCAAAATTAACTTGTTTTTGTTGCTGAAATGCCCCAAACAATATAATATCCCCAACCGTCTCAAAATCATTGAGTTTGATAAGTTGTTTTGCCACAATTGTTGGATCATCATACTGGGAAAGATACTTTCGCGCGTCCGGTGATAATTTTTTGCCAAGGACAAATGTGTGTTTTTGGGTGATAAAGAGATGTTTTTGTCCATCCCGCACTAACATACCCTCAATTCCTTGTATTTTCAGAATTTTACTTATAAGTTTTGGGAATTTCTTCTGAATTTCTTGATAGGTAAGCCGCCATGAGACATCAATAAAATAAATATGTGCTATAGCTCCTGAATACGTGATTTCGATATGCCCGTCAATACGGTCACCTAATTCATTGCTCTGACCAGTCATATCATGGATACGGTAATGTGGCAAAAATTCAGCCAATTTTTCACGAAGTCCTTTGCCAATGACATCATGCAAGGGGATCGTAGCAACTTGCCCATGGTCTGACAACACGAGTAACTCGTAATCAAATTTTTCATTTTTTGGATTGCGCTTCGTCGCAATATATTTAATTGTCCGGTCAACTTGAAAAAGCATTTGGGTACTAAACGGATGCTGCGGACTAAACGCGTGGGCCGTTTCATCATATGCATAAAACGCCGCATAAATTATGGGGTAATTTCCTTTCATGGCCAAGCCCGTTGCAAAACGGGTAATGTGGTGCAAGAACAACTCATTCATTAAATCTCCCATCACAAACAAAAACACTAAATGTCCCCCGGTTAACTTGGTATATAGATATACAAACGTTAGCCGAAGGATAATCCACATACTGTAATATAACCAATCAAGGATATGGAACGGGTTTATGAGCCAGCGGGTAATAAGTTGTAAGCGCATAGTTTTTGACTGGGAATGTTCAACTCGACGGCGATAGGCAAGCGCAAAGGTTTGTTTGGCACCGCCAGGAAAACAAGTCGCAATGCATGCGCCATTTTTAGTCAACGGCTCTGACTTATGGAAATACCGGTGTGCGACTTTATGAAAAGTTGTTTGCGGCCCAAACTGGACTTCAACTCCGGCTTTTTTATCCCACCAACGAAATGAAGGGATATTTTTGTTTTCACCATATAATATCCCTGCCTGGACAAAGGAAGTAGTCGACGGCAACCCGCACCGATACCGCAATACCTCGTAGCCTTCTGACTCCATCAGTTTTTTAGTATACGGCATGTACCCTTGGTCCAATCCTTTTTTGAATTGTTCAAAACTTAATCCGTCTATGTGGAGGATAACTAAGCCTTTTTTGTGTTTCATATACTCCTTATACTCAAATTTACCAATAATGTATAATACCCGGAGCTTTAAACAGTGCCTTGATTCCTTGCAATTTCAAAGCGGAGCGGTATAGAATTACTGAAAGGAATGATGATCTTTTTCTAAAAAGGCAGAGGGATTACGTAATTGCTGAATTGCTAAATTGTTACATTGTTTGATGGAAATAGCTTTAGCAATTAAACAATTTAACAATTGTTACGTTATTTTACTACTCTAGGACTATATTTGCAAATACGGGGATATGGTCTGAACCCGGTTCGTCCAAACTCCAGGATGTATAAGATAGAGTATTGGGTTTTAAAAAAATCGCATCAAGTTTTTGTTTCATCCGTAACCTGGGTTCGGAAAAGGTCCAATTGATTTCACTGGTTAGGTCCACAAATCCTTGTGTTTTAGTATCTTCGACTAAGGCGTTCCATGATGGCCGTTTTCGGATTTTAAACGTATTAAAATCGCCAGCAATGCAGGTGATATCGGTTGGAGAGCGCAATTGCTGGTCTAAAAAAATAGTATTCAGCTGATTTCTCCGATGAGTAAAGCCAAGAACATCCAGATGAGCCACATAAATCCGCAGGGATCGGGTACCAAACATTCCTTCCAAAACCAGGCTATGTCGTTGTTGTTTGGGAATGACCCGCAAAAATGTTTTTTCCCAGCGTGGAATTTTTGCTTCATGTGCTCTTGGCAATAAAAAACTTTCCTTCTGGGTGATTTTTATTCTCTTGTTATTCCAGATAAGCGCGTTTGCTTGCAACATTTTCAGAAATACATGCGTGCTTACTTGAAAATATTCATAATCATCTCCCAGAGTACGCGCAATGGCTTCCGCATCCTCAATACCATTGTGGACTGATGCTTCTTGAAGCGCAAAGAAATCTAAATTCTTAAAATCTGCGTTATACTGGATGGTTTGTAAAATAATTGGAAGGCGGAAACCAAACTTAATATTCCACGTACAAATCTGTAATTCATTTTTCATATACTCCTTATACTCAAATTTACCAATAATGTATAATACCCAAAGGTTTGAACAGTGCCTTGATTCCTTGCAATTTCAAAGCGGAACGGTATACAAGCAATTATATCGAATAAAATCAATATCTCCTATTTTTAAAGAGTTAAACTGACAAGGAAATTCCTTAAAATAAGAAAACTTGAACTTCACTTTTGACCCTAAAATTTGGTATTATAGCTGTTATGTCAAAAAATGTTCCGGTCGCAATCGACACCCAAGATTCAGAATACCTATACAAGTTAATTGAGCGAAAACGCAAGAAATTGCTCAGAATAAACAAGCGATACGAAAAGCTCAATACTGAAATTGGGAAAATACAAGATGAGTACAATGGCCGTATTGGCACATTGTTCCGCAAAAGTAGCTTGTTAGATAAGGAGATTCAACGCTATCAAACCATAAATCGCCTTATCCAACGGGGGCTCAGTTTTGATGAAGCCTTGCTGGCAATTGAGACAGAAGAAGCGAAAAAGCGGTCGCAAGAAGACGATTGGGAATATTTAGAAATGATGGAAGATGAGCCAATTTTAGACGAGAGCAAGCAATCGCTTCGGCGGCTTTGGATTAAGTTAGTGAGAAAATATCATCCCGACCATTCGGATGATCACGAGGAAAAAAAGAAACGTGAACAAATTATGAAAGTCATCAATAAAGCTTATTCAAAAAAAGATTTTAAAGCGCTTCAAACTATAGAACACCAAGATCTCTTGGAAAAAGTGCCGGTAGTGCATACTGAGAATTTAGAGCAAACGCTTGTCGACTTAGAAAACGCGATTATTCGCTTGGAAAAAGACCTTATGGAATTAAAACGATCTGAATGGTACGCCTGGCGAAAGAAAACGCAAATGGAACGCGATATATTATTTACCGATTTAGAACGAAGCTTAGTGAGAGAAACGTTACAAAAAGAATTCATCCTCGACCGCCTCAAACGAAAACACGAGCAAGTTTAGTAAATAATTTAAGAGGAGTCAAATTGCAGTGTTTGCTGGATAATTTGCCGTAATGATTCTATGCCGTCGCCTGTTTTTGTGGAAACAAACTGTGGGTGAAACAGCCCAAATTTTTCTTGGACTTTGTGTTGGTCAAATCCGTTTGCCATATCCATTTTATTAAATACATAGAGCTTTTTTTTACTTGCGATATGTAAATCCCAAAGCACTTGTTCAACCACCACAATCTTTTTTTCCATATCTGCATCCGAAGCATCAATTACATGCAACAATAAATCCGCGTGGATCGATTCCATAAGCGTTGATTTAAACGCCTCAACGAGTTTTGCGGGAAGATTTTTTATAAATCCAATGGTGTCGGATAGTAATACTTCCTTTTGAATATCTGGAAAATAAACTTTCCCTACAGCGCTATCTAAGGTTGCGAATAAAATATCGTGCGATAATTTTTTCTTTCCGCTTAAGTAATTAAACAAAGATGTTTTACCTGCGTTGGTATACCCAATAATTGAAACGGTTTGCAAGCCAATTTTTTGCCGCCGCTCAAGTTGGTGCCGCCTGTCTGATGAGAGCTTTACGAGTTTATCTTGTGTTTTTTTTATCTGGTCGCGCCAATGTCGTTTCATAAGCTCGGTATTGGTTTCTCCAATTCCGCGCCCGCCAATTCCACCTGTTTGGCGAGACAAAACCATTCCCATGCCATAAACGCGCGGCCCCATATGGTGCATGGCGGCGAGTTCAATTTGGAGCCGAGCTTCTGAAGTTTTTGCGTGTTTTGAAAAAATGTGCAAAATTAAATCAACCCGGTCCCATACTTCAATGCCTGGATTACTGTTATAAAAAATCGATTTCATATCGTATAGTTGTCCAGGGTTAACAATTGCGTTCAGTACCACAACATCAATGTGTTTTTGTTTGATAATTCCGGTAACTTCTTGCACCTTCCCGGTCCCGATATACATTCCCTTATCATGGATCTCACGGCTTTGGGTAACCAAATCCACAACCACGCCACCATATGATTCAACCAATGACTTTAATTCGCGTAAATCCCTTAACGCATCTTCTTCAGTAACTTTTTGCGGAATAATACTCACCAAAAGAAATTTCCGTGCCGATTTTATATCCTCCATACCAGCTATTATACGATAACTATCAAAAGAGGATAACCCCCTCCGTCATCCTAGCATGACCAAGTTTGACTATTGGGAGTTGCCAGATGATCTTGAAGTTTTGGAACAAATAAGGAAGTGCGCAGTACTGGGAAGTATTGAAGTTAAACCTGAATATCAATCACGCGGAGTTGCATCCAAGCTGATTCTCCATGCAGAAGAATTAGCCAAACAGAAAGGCTATACAAAAGTTGGGTTGAGCGTTGCAGTGGAAACCACCCGCGCTCGACGCCTCTATGAAAATCTTGGATTTGCGGATAGAAATATTGAAGAATATCTGGAAACCCGGACTTAAGTGAAGAAAGATGGAACAGTAAGCCAAGAATCTGAGCGTTGCAATTTTTTGGTAAAAGATTTAGCATAAGTATTGACAATTTACCTTGCGAATACCTTTACAATTGAAGATACAAGAATGTTTACAATTAAGATTACAAATATATTGACAAACGAGGCTAGATGTGATATACTATCTAGTAAAGTTTTGAGCTTTGCATTTGGTTTTGAGCTTTGATCTAATTTTTATGTTTCAACCTAAATTTAACTACACACCAAAAATCATAACCGAACTTTCTACAATTGAACGCTCGTATGGTAAATTGCTGGGTGAAAAGCTTATTCCATCCCTTGCCTTAAAACTTTCCCAGGAAAACCAAATCCTTGCTACCCACCATTCAACTAGTATCGAAGGGAACCCGTTAACTCCATATGACGTGACCAACATCATTCTTGGCGACCAAATTCCAACCACAAAATCAGAAAAAGAAGTACATAATTACTTTGCAACCCTGAACTCTATTTTTGTGCTTGCGAAAAAACAAGAACCAATCTCTATCATCCTTACCAAACGCCTGCATACACAACTCATGACAGATTTGTTACCAAAAGGCTTAGGAGAATTCCGCGATGGCCCGGTTTTTGTGGGACACCGTACCCCAATTGAAATTGTGGTCAAGCACAATCCGCCTCATCATACGACCCGGGAAATTGAACAAGCGCTCACAGAACTCTTTGAATGGCTCAACACGCCAGATGACCTCCATCCGCTCATTAAGGCAGGCATTTTTCACCACCAGTTTGCCTATATCCATCCATTTTTTGACGGTAATGGCCGCCTTGGCAGAATTCTTACGGCGTATTATTTATTGCTTAAACATTATGAGGTAGTGAAATATTTTATTATGGATGATTATTATGATATTGACCGCCAGCAATATTCAGACACCCTTCATACGGCAGACATAGGCGACAAAACCAAATGGATCGAATATTTTCTGGAGGGAATTGGTTATTCGGTTCAGGCAGCAATGTCTAGAATTGATGAGCTGAAAAAAGTGACCATGGAGGAAATCAAAGGTGAAAAACGGGTTCTAGTGACAACTAGGGAAGAGGAGGTACTCCAAATTGTGCTGGACAAAAAGGCAATCAAGTCGAATGACGTTTCAGAAACGCTCGGTGTCACCCGGCAGCAAGCTCATGCATTATTGTCATCCCTGGTAAAAAAAGGGCTTCTAGAAAAATTCGGCTCCACCAAAACCAGCTATTACAAACTCTCTGTACAAAAATAATTTTCTATACAAGCCTAATCCGCAGGTGTAGCTACAAAAACACCCCAAGGGTGTAGCCTCAAAACAATTCATTTTAGCATGGGTATTATTTTAATCTTCCTATGTACTATGTATTGATTCAACCTCCCTATCCATCTCTGTCGCAACTACTCCCGGAGCAGAAGAAAAAGATGCAAAAAAACCGTGCCGCGCTAAGAAAAAAAAGCAGCAATATACATCAGTGTTACCTATTTACTTTTGTCAGCTTTTTGTCATAATTATGTTTGACACTGCCCTAAAACTGTGCTATAGTCGCAGACTAATATGTTAGACCAAGGAAGATGTTATGATGGAAGCCGCTTCCATGCCCCAAAACCTCATATAGAAGTAATCGGGGACGCCGTAATGGATAGGTTTATCGTTCCTCCTCAATCTGCAATCCAAGGTGATTCAATTGTATTTGAAAACGGTATTAAATATAAAATGGAATTTAGAGGAAAACGGCCAGGTGGAAATAATCTAAATATGGGAGCTGCAGCTCAAGCGGATGGAGCGGTCGTTGAAGCATATACATGGCTCGCAAAATATGATCCATCAACAACAGTTATGAGACGTGATTTCAAGCAACATCATGTGCGTTTAGCTCATCAAGACGATCGTGATCCTGAACACGAAAATTCTACCTCTACTATTTTATTAGGTACCGGGGAACCTCCAATTCTTTCTGAAAAACAACAACGTGAACATCCATTTGATCCAAATAGAATGACATTAAAGGATGCCGATCTGTTTATCGTAACTTCGACATCAGACTTTTGGAAACCACCTTTTGATCTCGTAACTAAACATGCGTTGAGAAATGGAAAACCATATGCATTTTGTCCAGGTTCACCTCAATATGAATTAGAGGATGGTAATCTGCCACCGGAGTTTTGGGAAACTCTTAGGTATGCAACCTACTTTATAAGTAATTGGAAAGAAGCGGCTAAGGTAACTGGCAAAGATCCATACAACACTACTCCTGAAGAAATGGTTACTCTTATTCAAGAAAAAGGGCCGCGGGAGGTAGTAATAACGAGAAGCTCACAGGGAGTTTGCGCAAAAAGCGCTGACGGAACATTCTATGAAACACCTTCGTATGCAACAGAAGTAGTTGATGCAACAGGGGGAGGAGATACTTTTACAGGTACTTATTTAACTAAACGAACAAAGAAAGTATCAATTGAGGACTCTTTAGAGGCTGGACAAGTTGTGTCAGCACATGTAGTTCGGTATGTAGGAGGGCATTCTGGAATTCCTAGCAAGAAGACTGTAGATGTTGAACTAAAAATGATTGATCCCACAATGAGAACTAAAATAAATGGAGAACGCAGAATATTTGAAGCGGCCAAACCTAAATCAGAATCTGGAATCGAGGTTCCACAACAACCACATATCGCAATTGTTACGGCAGGACCTGAACCAGCCTTTGCTCAACCCTAATTTTACTTCTTCCAATCCCACCATTCATCCGATTCCTCCCCTTAAGATGCCAATCATGGGGATATGATCTCACAGAATAATTCAAAGTTCAAAGTGAAAAGTTAAAAATTTTATAAATAAAAGTACCTTCACTTTGAATTTTGCACTTTGCACTAACCTGGGATTCTATCACTATAGTGAAAACTTCTCATAGTGAATAAACTTTTTCTCAACTCCTAATTCCATTAATGCCTGTTTCACTGCTTCCATGAATGGAACTGGTCCACATAGATAGATTTCCCTTTTTTTCAGATCCGGGACTATCCGCTGGATTTTTTCTTTATCCAACCGCCCTTGTTCTCCTTTAAACTTCTTGTCCTGAGTCATAATGTAGCGCAATCGAATCAACCCTTGCCTTGCCCAAGTATCAAATTCTTTTTTGAAAATTACTTCTCTCTCTGTTTTATTGCTGTACAATAAAAAAATATCTTTTTGCTTCAATACTAATTTTTGAATCATGGCAAAAATCGGAGTAATGCCAACTCCACCGGCAATAAAAAGAAACTTAGGCCGGACTGCGAGTTTGCCTGTAAAAATCCCAAACGGACCATCTATCAAAACCTTTGTTCCTTTCTGTATTGTTGGCAGCTCTGAGGTGTAATCTCCTACTTGTTTTGGAGTCAAACGAATAAACTCAGAACTCGGATAATAGGAAACAGAAAACGGATGAGCTTGCCACCACAATTTTTTATTCAAGAATCGATATATTAAAAATTGTCCGGCGTCAATTTTAAAGTCCGGTAAGTTTTTTCCCCCAATGTAAACCGAAGTTGTATCGCTTGTTTCTTTTTCTACTTTTTGAACGGTAAATCGATGTTTATAAAATAACCACGTTTGCCTCAAGAAACGGAAAAAAATATGGTTAACTGCAACCGCAGTATATAACGCATACCAGTACCATTTAAACACCGGATTTGCTAAAAAGTCTGAGCCAAGTTCTAATTGATGCAAAAAAGCGAGCGATATTGCAGCGTAATTTAATAAGTGGACAAAATACCACGTCTCATATTTCAACCGTTTGCGGATGATATATACAGACGCAAAAATGATGGTGATGAACAATAACACGGCGCAAAACGCAAATAATATATTCCGATTCGTACTTATTAAGGTAATAAATTGCTGGACTGCATTGGTTTTGGAACTTGATGCATAACCGAACGTAATAAATAGAGGATGTAGCAAGATGAAGGTAAACGCGAGGTAACCATTGTAATGATGAACACGGGAAAGTTTATCAAGTCCAAACAATTCTTCTATCCATCGAGACCTTCCAATGAGCAAAAATTGTAACAAAACGCAGGTCACTGCTAACAAACCGAAGAGTCTTCCAAAAGCCAAAAAGAATTCAGCAAAACTGGTAAAAGCCAAAAACCCGGAAGACATCAGCCAGAAATACAAAATAACAAAGAGATGAACCCCTAATAAAAAGTACAATAAATACTTTTTCATATCGTCATTATAACTAAAAGGGGAGTCCATTTGAACTCCCCACATACCATCTGTCATTGGAAATAGAACAACCCTCGTCATCCTGGTAAGCGAGGAACGATCGCATCCAGGATCTGTTTTTTTGTCATTTCGGCTGTGTGCCTCCGAAGCTTTATGCGTAGGGACAAGCCGAATCTGACTCGGTCAAGCCAGAATGACGAATATACTTAAAGCCACAAAATTCTCCCCATTATGACGTTCGAAATCCTATTCTTTTACAACAAGTGTTCCAACCATTCCCATTTGTCTATGGTTACCAACACTACAATAGTATTCAAAGGTTCCGGCTTTATCAGCAGTAAATTCAAGAGTTCTACTCTGTCCTGCTTGAATTGGTTCCATTTTGACATTAAATTCATCAAGAACCAAATTGTGAATACCGCCAGAATTGTTAAAGATTATTTTTACTTTATCTCCTTTGTCTATAGTGATTTTATCTGGCTTAAAGAAAAAGCTTCCACCTTCAACCGTAAATGTTTTTACTTTACTGGAGGCATTCTTTTCTTCCATTGCGCCAGAAGGGCCAACAGACGGTCCCTCGGTTTTATCCTTCTGTTCTATTGCTTGGGAAGGAACAGTTGATGTAGTTGGGGAAGTATTCTTTTTCTGAGAGTTCATGACCAACACACCACCACCAACTAATACGACCAATATAATTACTCCAATTAAAAGGGGATTCATGCCGCTGCTTTTTGGAGCTTGTGTTTCGTTATCCATCCTATTCACCTCCTTTCCATACTATGATTCTTAAGAATTGTACTTCACGGAGAATGTATGCAGTTATCAAATTGGTTATACTGATCATCAAAAGCAATAAAATTGCTATAAAATGAATCTGAAAATAAACTGAAAACAACTCATACCTATACTCCTTATACTCAGGTTTACCAATAATGTATAATACCCGGAGCTTTGAACAGTGCCTTGACTCCTTGCAATTTCAAAGCGGAGCGGTATAAAACTATGAGCGGGAGACGGGCATCGCACCCGCGACCTTCTCGTTGGCAACGAGACGTTCTACTACTGAACTACTCCCGCATTTTTTGCGAAGCAAAAAAACTATGAACTAAGAATAAATCGCTCACAAACATTGTGCTGAGGGTCAGACTCGAACTGACATGACCTGTTCTTCAGACAGGCGCCTTGACCATCTTGGCTACCTCAGCGCGTTCAAAGCATAGCATAGTGGACGATGAGGGATTTGAACCCCCGACATCTTCAGTGTAAATGAAGCGCTCTAGCCAGCTGAGCTAATCGTCCATGTTCTGCTTTGCAGAACACGTATATTATAGACGAATTTATACGCTCAATCAAGGATTTCAACATATTATCGGAAGTTTTCAATACGAATAAAAGAAATGAGGATAAAATATAAAAAATGAACTTAAGCTCGTGAATTCTTATGAGGCAATTTGTATAGAGATTGATGACGCAAGCTTCCGTGCGTTTTGCCAGTCCCAGATAATTGAGCCATCCTTGAGTTTGCGGAACGCAAATTGGTTGGCTAAAAACTGCATTTTTCCTTTTTGGCGAAATACTATTCTTGATGAACCACCACCATCCAAAAAGTATGCCCAGTTAAAAGCGTTCCGCTTAAAAAATGGGACAATCTCTTTTGCTGAAACTCCTTTAAATCCGGGAATATATTTTGAACCATCAAATGTTATAAAGTGGATAAATCCATCCCTATCTTCTGCAATTATCGACCTTGCATCATGCCTATTGACCCGTACGTCTTCCAGGAAAAAAGGGTCATCGACCCTTCTTCCAATTGTAATACCCGCAGTAATTTCGCTCAAAGGAATATCTTCAAGCGCAAACGGCATTACTCTGTCGCCAACTTTAAAGGAATTCTGACGTGTGGATTCTATCTGTAGAATAAAATCACCATCAAAGAAATGAGTTCCTCCACCTTTTCGAATACGTTTAACAACAAGCAAACCAGCAGCATTTTCTCCAACTACCACATCTTGAAGGGTTTTACCTTTAGGGGTAAAAATATTTTTATTATCCAAAATACCAATTTGTATATTTGTTTTTGGATCTCTCACTTTTACTACATCTGAACATTTCGAGTTATACAAAATCGCATATTCGTTGTTTTTTTGAGGATGATCACTATGGGCTCCTACCCAATGAACCTTTTTATTTCCTATTTTTAGTGTGCCAATTGCTTTAATCTCCTTTGCATGGAGTTTACCATTTTGAATATATGCAATAGGCTGGTCATATGAGGGAAGCCCTCGCACCTTGCCGTCGCGGACACAAAAGTTATACGGAAGATCTGTCGGTTGCTCTTGTGCAATATCTGCTAAAAAAAAGAATGCCCCATTTATTGCTGCAACAGTATTTGCGTCGTTCTCTACATAATCCGAGAGGAAATAGGGAACTTTTGATGAGGTAATAACAGGCTTAATATCTGGTTGTTCAGGATTCCAGTAAACATCATATATATTAGTAAAATTGTTCTTACTGAATTCAGTATAGAACTTTCTATACCAAACGCCTTTTTGAAGTTCCTGGACAGACCTATTTTCCCGAACTGCAATGCACTTGGTATTTTTTCCTAAATTTTCTATATCAACAGAAATTCCTGTGCGCGCGAGGTAGCGCATCTTCTCCAAATGGTTTACGCTTGACTGTGAATGTATCATAGATATTGAAGTTACAAATAAGGATTGATTTTACCACTTTTGAACAAAATTGCAACTTGACTGTACCCTAAATCTATACTATTTTAGGGTGTTATGAAAATGCATACCAATTACATACATATGACCCCTGCACAGGAAACTCTAGAAATTAGAGTCCCCGAAATCAAGAACCATAAGACATCAGATACGCTTAAGGAGGTACTTTCAAAGGCTCAGAAAGCGGTGATTTTTTCGCCTCATTTTGACGATGCGGTACTCTCGATGGGAAGCACTCTCTCCTTTCTGCTTGCGAGTGGAATTGAGGTAGAAGTAGTCACGATCTTTACAAAAGGTTCAAAGAGCTCGTCACCACTAACTCAGAAATTACTTCACCAAGCGGGCATACACGATTCTGCAAAGTATTTTGAAGCACGTAGACAGGAAAATGAGACTGCGATCACAAGCCTAGGCGCCATACATATTCGAAACCTTTCTTTCATAGATGCTGCCTGGAGAGCAACAAATGCAGGTAAAATGATATATCCTGAAACAACGTTAGGGGAGATAAGCATGTCTGATGAATCACTTCGAGAGGAACTTTCTCAAAATCTTAAAAAGATTGATATTTCAAAAAATACGCTCGTATTCGCCCCAGTCGCACAAGGAAAACATGTAGATCATCAGCTTACCAGAGACGCCTGCTTGAACCTTCCACAGAGCATCTTTTACCAGGATTTTCCTTACTCAAGTACCTATGGAAACGAGAAAGATTTTATAACCAAACATGCTCTGGTAGGAATTGAATGGCAAGAGGACTATTATGAAAAAAAAGCCCTCTCAATTTTTGCCTATACCACCCAATTGAAAAGTCTTTTTCCCAAAAATTCATTGATTTTGCCGCTCGAACATTTGTATGTACGTTCAGGAGTAGCATAATTTGCAAAACCTCAGAGAGGATGAACTGGTGCGGATGAGAGGACTTGAACCCCCACGCCCTTGCGGGCACAGCCACCTCAAGGCTGCGTGTATACCAATTTCACCACATCCGCATTTTTTTGCTTTGCAAAAAAACCTATGAACTGAGAACCAAAAACTAAGGACAATGAGGTATATTATAGCGTATTTTATATGTTTGTTCTAGCTTCCATATTATTCTCAGTTCCGTGTTCTTGGTTCTCAGTTGCTCCGCGAAGCGGGGCATAGTGCCGCGGAGAGGACTTGAACCCCCACGCCCTTGCGGGCACAGCGTTCTGAACACTGCGTGTATACCAGTTTCACCACCGCGGCGTTATGGGAATTGTACCAAAAGAGATAAGGGATGACAACTTACCTATATGTCATTGCGAGGAGGAACGGCGAAGCAATCTATTCAATAAACGAGCTTGCCACGCTATCGCCCGCAATGACATAAAATTTATTACCATTTTTTAACAAAACCAAACTATAATACAATAATGAAACTTACCAGCCCTGCATTTAGACATAATGAAACCATCCCGTCAAAATACACTTGTGACGGAGAAAACATCAACCCACCGCTTGAGATTTCCGGAGTCCCAAAAGACGCAAAAAGTTTGGTTTTGATCGTGGATGACCCTGACGCGCCATCCAAAACCTGGACTCACTGGATTGTATATAACATCTCACCCGAAACCAAAGAAATCATAGAAAACTCTACACCCGGAGGGACACAGGGAATGAATGATTTCGGAAAATCAGAGTGGGGAGGCCCATGCCCACCGTCTGGAACACACCGGTACTTTTTTAAACTCTATGCGCTCAACAAAACGTTAGACCTACCCAACAATATAACAAAAGAACAGCTAGAAAAAGCAATCGAAGGAGCTATTCTGGATACAGCGGAATTAATTGGAGTATATAAGCGGCAATAAATCAATCCCCAGAACACCCACGACACGCTTGATCTCCACAGTTGGGACACATATTCATAAAATCACCTCCTCAAAACAAATCGTCATTCTGGCTTGACCAAGTCTGACTTGGCTTGTCCAGAATCTATAAATAATAGAATTATGCTATAATAATCCTGGTAAAAATTCAATATTTTATTGTTTAAGACTATTTCTTTTTTCCCCTCGCCTAAAAAATAACTCATTGCCAAGTCGTTCAATGGTAGGACAACGGACTTTGGATCCGTTTATCATGGTTCGAATCCATGCTTGGCAGCAAACTCGGAATAGTGTCCCTCAAATACTCATTTTGGATTGGTGTGTCAAGTAAAAGTGTAGGTTCGATCATATCAAGTAAAATTTGGTATTTTTCCTTCATTCCCATTAAGATAGCAAACGGTTTGCGTAGTTGTAACAATAAAATCTCATCTTTTATGATTAGGTTCGATCCAAGTGCATGGAGTATTGACCGTTTTTGCTCATTTGTACCTTCTTTGAACCAAATATGTGCATAAGTGGCAAACTCGAAGGTTTTTTCACAAAGGTCTAGCCAATCATCTGCTCGTCTTTCCGTATTTTGTAACTTGTTATTGATTTCGTTTTTTTCGAGAAGTAATAGTTCTTTCTTTTTCTGATATTCTTCATCAGTAATAAATTTCCTCAACCTCATATCCAGCAAATCATCAATTTGTTTTTGCGTACTGTTATAGAGTTCTTGTAGATTATTATTAACCATCGTTCGCTCTTTTACTTCTTGTGCATGGGTTTCTCCCACCCCTATGATTCTTAGATCGCGTTGTATTATTTTTGCCCATTTCTTTTGACAGCCGTAAGTAAGACGGATAATAAGAAGAACAACCTTTAACTCACGCTTTGAGAGATTCAGCAATAATAAACACTGGAAAAGCCAATGAGGTATTTGAGTATGACCTTTACTGAAATTATCGTTTACCTGCTCCATAATTCATTCCTCCATTTCTGGCTTTGGCAACTTGCCTCCAGAATGTTTCAATTGCTGTAAATAAGTCCTGTGCGGAGATATGCGGCTCGGTTTTCGTGTTGAGCTGTTCCAGAAGCTCTACTGCTTTGTCCTCAGGGGAGAATTTCCAATACAAGACACCGTGATCTAAATAACTTCCGTTGAAAGTAATAAGTCCTGTGAAGCTTGCTGCAAGGAGATAGGGAGCATTGTGCTTATCATTTTCTATATGTAGATTGCTTGATCTATCCATAATTTAATTCCTTCTGCAATCATTCTATTAACGTGTTCGTTAATCCTTATACATTTTTGTTTCTGAACAAAAAAAACGATCCGGAACCAAAGTATGGTTCTATGAATCGCTAAAAAAAATTAGATCGTTAAGCTTTACATGCTAAAAATGAAATTCGTTGATTTTGTTGATCTGCTAAAAATACAAAGTGCTCGTTTTGTTTATTTTGTTCGTGTCTAAAGAACCTTCTGAAATATAAGTAAGATTTTGCTATACTGTTAATAATATTTTATGAATGCGTCTGAACTTATCGACAAACAAATCGCAGATCTTGCTGACTGGCGAGGAGAGCTGTTTACAAAACTTCGCAAGCTCATTCATGAGGCTGACCCTGAGACCACAGAAGAATGGAAATGGGACACTGCAGTGTGGACTCATAACGGAATGATTTGTGCAGTCGGTGGGTTCAAAGACCATCTCAAAATTAATTTTTTTCAAGGCGCAGCTCTTTTAGATCCGCATAAACTCTTCAATGCAGGTCTTGAAGCCAAAAAGACACGGGCAATAGATTTCTATGAGAATGATAAAATAAATGAGTAAGCACTAATGAATCTCATCCGTGCAACTGTTGCACACAATAGTGCAAACAAGAAATAAGAGTAAAGGAGGTGAAAAATAGTATGGGAAAATATGTAGACGGATTTGTATTTGTTGTACAAAAAAGTAAAGTTGCCGAGTATAAAAAAATGGCAAAAGAAGGCTCAGCGGCGTGGATGAAATTTGGTGCTCTTCAATATTTTGAATGTATGGGCGAAGATCTCGTCACAAAAGATATGGGTGGAATGAAAGCGCTTGAATTCACGAAAATGACGAAGACAAAACCAAGCGAAACAGTCTGGTTCTCTTTCATTGTTTTCAACTCCAGAAAACATAGAGATGAGGTGAATGCAAAAGTGATGAAAGCAATGACAAAGGCGATGGAGGGCAAGAAAATGTCGATGCCTTTTGACATGAAGAAGTTTGCTTACGGTGGCTTTGAAGTCGTCGTAGAGGCATAAGTAAAAAATTTAATAAGCAAAAGGAGATGAAAAATAATATGAGAAAGATTGTTGTTCTCGAATTTCTTACCCTTGATGGCGTCATGCAAGCCCCCGGTGGTCAGGAAGAAGATGAAAGTGGCAAATTTCAATACGGTGGATGGACTGTCCCATACTTTGACGAATTCTCAGGTAAAGTTATGGGCAAACAAATGAAAGGGAAATATGACTTGCTTCTTGGACGCAAAACGTATGATATCTTTGCGGGATATTGGCCGCAACACACAGAAGGGTGGCCCGTCGTCAATAAGATTACAAAATATGTAGTATCCGCAACCTTGAAAAAACCTACCTGGGAAAATACTGTCGTGGTAAAAGATGTGAGTGAATTAAAAAAACTGAAGAATTCTAACGGTCCGGATTTGCAGATATATGGAAGCGCTAATCTCATTCAGACGTTACTCAAGCATGACTTAGTCGATGAATTGTGGCTCAAAATATTTCCTATCACGCTTGGCACGGGAAAGCGTCTATTTGTTGAAGGTACGATTCCAGCGGCCTTCAAATTATTCTATAGCAAGGTCTCGCCAAGCGGAGTTATTTTCGCCAATTACAAACGTGCGGGCGAGGTTAAGACCGGATCGTTTTAAGGCGGAAAGAATTTGCCGCCCAGTCGTTAGGCGTACCGATGGAAGATGTGGTAAAATGAAAGTCATTAACCAAGAATAAATATGAAAAATATTACACCCAATCTATGGTTTGACGGCAACGCTAAAGAGGCAGTCGAATTTTACGTTTCAGTATTTCCGAACAGCAAAGTTATCTCTACGATCTATTATCCAAACAGTGCCGAGGAAGGTTTGGCTGATTTTCAACTTAACCTTGCAGGTAAGGTCTTGACGATTGACTTTGAATTAAGCGGCACTCGTTTCACGGCTATTAACGCTGGTCCAGAGTTCAAGTTCAACGAATCAGTTTCCTTTTCGATCCCCTGTGAGAACCAGAAAGAGATTGATTACTACTATGACAAGCTCTCAGCCGTGCCAGAATCTGAAATATGTGGTTGGTGTAAGGATAAGTATGGACTGAGTTGGCAGGTGGTACCGAAAAACATGGAAGAATTAATGAAGCGTCCTAATGCTTTTGCCAACTTGATGAAGATGAAAAAGATTGTTATTGAGGATTTCTAATCTCGTATTTATTAACAGTATCCATAAACTATATGAGCAAAATAAAAGTTACTTCTGGAATTACCGTGTCTCTTGATGGGTTTACTGCAGGACTGAATCAAAGTTTCGAAAAACCATTCGGAGATAATTTTGATTCAGACTTATTAGACCGCTGGATGTTTGCTGAGCCGGAAAAGCATAAACATAAAAAAGAAATAGATGCCATTCTTGATGCAGGTGCGTTTATTATGGGTAGCAATATGTTTGGGCCTAAAGACAGGAGAGATAAGTCAGAATGGAAAGGTTGGTGAGGAGACAATCCCCCTTATCATGCTGCGGTTTTCGTGCTCTCCCACAAAAAGCGAGAATCGATAGAAATGGAAGGCGGAACCACATTCAGTTTTGCGACTGACGATATTGAATCAGCACTTTCAAAAGCGAAAGAAGCAGCAGGAAATAAGAGTAAAGGAGGTGATTATATATGAAAACAATGACTTGTAAACAACTTGCTGGAGCTTGTGATAAGGAATTTCATGCTGAAACCTTCGATGAGATGGCACAACTCAGTAAGCAACATGGTACTGAGATGTTTCAAAAAGGAGATGCAGAACATCTGAAAGCGATGGAGCAGATGAAAGAAAAAATGAATGATCCTAAGGCAATGCAGGAATGGATGGAAGAAAAACACAAAGAATTTGACGCTCTACCAGAAGACAATTAGTATCTTGCTGTTTCCCATTACTACAACCAATGAATAAAATAAATACGATGGCGACTATAACTTGTCCTAAATGTCAAACTAAACAGATTGCTAGGATGCCAACAGATGCTTGTCAGCATTTTTATAAATGTCAAAATTGTGGCGAGATGCTAAAGCCAAAAGAAGGCGATTGTTGTGTTTTCTGCTCATTCGCTGATAGTAAATGTCCGCCCAAACAAATGGAACAAGCAAAAGTAACCTAGCACGTTATCTTCTAGACTAGAAATGTAAACCCTCCTTGACAAATTCACCATCAAGTCTTAGACTAATGTCAAATCTACTTGACATTTTAAAACTTATGATGGAACATATTAATAACAAGGTATCTGAGTTGCGGAAGGAACTAAATGTAACTCAAGAAGATCTTGCAAAAGAAGTTAAAGTATCCCGTCAAACAATAATCGCTATTGAAAAGGGAAATTATATTCCCTCATTGTTACTTGGATTAAAGATTGCAAGATTTTTTAAAATGCCTGTTGAGGAAGTATTTACATATAAAAATTAATATGAAGAATAAATTTGTCGGTGAAATTGTTATCTCTCTTGCACTCATTGGACTTTTGGTCTTCTTTATAAATCCTCTCGACCTTCTTATGCCTCACATGTTGCATCCTTTTATGATCCCGTTTCTTGCAATACTTTTTATTATCTTTGCAGGACTTCTTTGGAAAGAAACTCCAGGAGATGAACGAGAGCAGCTACACAAATTTATTGCCTCACGAGTTGCCTACTTTGCAGCCATAGCAACACTTATCGCAGGTGTTATTTTCCAAAGTTTCAAAGGTGAAATTGATCCGTGGCTTGTCATTGCAATCTGTATCGCCTTAATTGCTAAGATACTTGGACTTATTTATGGGTATATTAAGCATTAAAAACGGAAGGGGGTGAAAATGCATGAATAAAGGAATAATAATCGCAATTGTCGTTGTACTGGTTGTTATCTTTGGTGGTATGTTTATTGCCAATCAGCAATCGCAAAAAGCAGAACGGGCAAAGATGGCTCAGGAAAAAGCCGCCATGAAAGAGAAAGAAGACAAAGACGCGATGATGAAAAAGGATTTAGAAAAAGACGGCGGAAAAGATGAGGCAGCACAGATGCGCAAAAATGAAGAGATCATGATGATGGCACAGCAAGACACAACAAGCAAAAAAGCTACTCTTTCTGATGTATCAGGTGGTACAGGAAGTGGCAAGGCATTTGTCCTTCGTAAGGGAGGCAAGCTTTACTATACTGCAACTGGCAATCTTTCAGATCCTCAAAATGGAACTTTTTACGAAGGATGGTTGGCAGTCAAAGGAGCTAACCCACCTAAATTTGTTGATACAGGAAAGCTGACCAAGCAGAAAGATGGAAGCTATGAAGTATCGTATTCTTCAGATAATTTGTATGAGGGATATGATTTCGTGGTTATAACTTGGGAACAAGTGGATGACCAAAAACCAGAAAAACATATTCTGGAGGGAATGGCACTATAAATTAAGTGTTAACGAGGGGTTTGGATATATTTTTTCCAGACCCCTGTTAGCAAAATGTCAAACCTACTTGACATTTGTATTCTCAATCGGTAGGATAAATATATGAATAAAAATTTGTTAATCGGTGGAATTATTGTAATAGTTATTATTGGCGGTATCATCTTCTTTACCAGTCAAAAACCTCAAGGAAATAGTTCAAATACCCCTACAACACAAACACAAAATACTGAGGAAGGTAAAATGGTTGCAGGCTACACCGGGAAGGTTTTAGCAGGAACTACCTCCCCGTATATTATCTTTAATAAGGCAGATTATGAGAAAGCACTTGCGGATAATAAAATAATCTTTTTAGATTTCTTTGCCAATTGGTGTCCAATCTGTCGTGAGGAAGCACCCAATCTTAAAGCTGGTTTTAACAGCTTGCAAACAGACAACGTGGTTGGATTCAGGGTGAATTATAATGACACTGAGACAGATGAAGATGAAAAGAAATTAGCAAGTCAATTTAGTATTCCCTATCAGCACACTAAAGTAATTCTTAAAAACGGTAAAGAAGTAACGAGATCTTTAGAATCATGGGATAAAGCTACATTTCTCACGACACTTAACGATATTGTAAATAAATAACTTATGATACTTCTACTTGGATTCGCATTTCTTGCAGGACTGGTTACTATCTTAGCGCCATGCATTTGGCCTCTATTACCAATAGTACTTACTTCAGCAGCAGCCGGTAAAACTCATGCCAGACCACTCGGTATCACACTTGGTATCATGCTTTCATTCACCCTTTTCACTCTGGCTATTTCATTCCTTGTCAGTCTTTTTCATCTTGATCCTAATATTATTAGGTTATTTGCTGTTGCTGTTTTGATATTTCTAGGATTATCCATGATTATTCCCGCTTTATCACGACTGACTGAGTCGTGGGTCAGTAGACTTGCTGGTAGATTTGGTACAACAGGACAATCTCAAGGCAGTGATTTCGGCAGTGGTTTTATTACTGGATTATCTTTAGGTATTGTCTGGACACCGTGTTCTGGACCAATTCTTGCATCAATTGCCACACTTGCTGCAACCGGACAAGTCAGTCTTCAAGTTATTTTAGTAACACTGGCCTATGTTACCGGTGTTGGAATTCCTCTCTTTCTTTTTGCCTATGGTGGACAGAAAGTTGTTGGCAAAACAAGATTTTTATCAGCCTACACCGGACGAGTTCAGCAAGTATTTGGCGTTCTCATGCTTTTGACAGCCTTAGCAATTTATACTAACTACGACAAAGTAATTCAATTAAAATTACTTGATGCCTTTCCCAGTTACAGTTCTGCGTTGACGAGTTTTGAAAAAAACAGTGAAGTAAAACAACAACTTGACGTGCTGAAAGGTAAAAAGACGGCCCCAACAGATACTGTTGATACAAGCGGACTATTTAATGAAAACAAACCTGCGCCTGAGTTTATTGGTATTACCAAGTGGCTGAATACTGATCAGCCTTTAACAATAAAAGAATTAAAAGGGAAAGTTGTGCTTGTTGATTTCTGGACGTATACGTGTATCAACTGTATCCGCACCTTACCGCATGTCACCAGTTGGTATGACAAATATAAAGATCAGGGATTTGTAGTTATCGGAGTTCACACGCCTGAATTCGAGTTTGAGAAAGATAGCAATAACGTTTTAAATGCAATTAAACAATACAATATCCACTATCCAGTTCCACAAGATAATGTTTTTGCAACCTGGAATAACTACAATAACCAATACTGGCCAGCAGAATACTTGATCGATGCAAAAAGTATTATTAGGCGTACTCACTTTGGAGAGGGTGAATATGATGAGACTGAAAGAGCAATTCAAGCGTTACTCAAAGAAGCGGGAAAGCAAGTAAATAGCGGTCTGGAAAGTATGCCAGATCAAACGCCAAAAAGTCAGAATTCTCCCGAAACATATCTTGGATCAAAACGAATGCTCTATCTCTCACAAGGTGGTAAAGCAGATAACGGCAATCAGACTTTCAAGTTAGATTCTCAGGTTTCAAAGAATCGTTTTTCCTTTGGAGGTGAATGGAATATAACCGATGAGCAAGCAGTTTCGGGTAAAAACGCAGTGATTAGTTATAATTTCTCAGCAGACAAAGTGTTTTTGGTACTTCGCCCAGGAAATAATGGGTCGTGTAGTCCGGGTCAAGTATGTAAAAATCCAGGACAAGTAAAAGTCTTCCTTGATGGAAAAGTAGTTGACGCTTCTAATGCTGGAGCAGATGTGAAGGATGGGGTTATTACCGTTGATACTGATCGACTTTATACGCTTATTGATCTTAAAGGGAAACCCGGAACCCATGTCTTAAAACTTGAATTTCAAACTCCAGGTATAGAAGCATTTGCTTTTACATTTGGATAAATAGAGGAGGTGAATATATAGCAGAAATAACACTAACAGATAGTAATTTTGATGAAGAAGTCCTTAAATCAACTCTTCCAGTATTGGTTGATTTCTGGGGGCCTAGTTGTGGTCCATGCAAAGCACTCGCCCCAACAATTGAGGAATTAGCAAAAGAGATTGAAGGCAAGCTAAAAGTTGCCAAGCTAAATGTTGAAGATAATCCTGAAACTGCGGGTAAATTTGGCATTATGAGTATTCCGACACTCGCGTTTTTCAAAGAAGGAAAAGTTGTTAAAACACTAGTTGGCGCACAGGGAAAAGAAGCAATCAAAAAAGTGATTGAAGACATTCTTAAGTAATTTTTTTAATAAACCTAACTTCATTATGTGAAAAATTTCTCTTATCATACTAATCGTTATCGTAGTAGGTTTAATTTTTTTTAGACAGCACCCTGCAACTCACCCTGAAATGACTTCTACAATTGATAGTAATACGATTGTTTCTGGAGCATTTGATAAGAGTAAGATGAAAACTGAATATGAATGGAAGAAAATTTTAACTCCAGAGCAGTATCACATTTTGCGAGAAGCAGGGACTGAGATTCCATTTACTGGTGCTCTAAATCATGAAACACGTAAAGGGACATATTATAGTGTTGATTGCAACAAAGCTCTTTTTCGTTCAGAGCAAAAATATGATTCAAAAACAGGTTGGCCGAGCTTTTGGGCACCAGTTAGTGAAGATGCTTTAGTACTTCGTAAAGAAGATGCTCCTGGAGATGATCGTATTGAGGTGCTTGATACCTGTGGAGGACACCTAGGTCATGTGTTTGATGATGGTCCACAGCCTACAGGTAAGCTTACTGCATGAATTCTATCGCGTTAAAGTTTGTTCCAGACGAAAATTAAGTATACCCGATGAAACACAACCAGTATAAAATAAATAGCAATGTTTGGCTTTATCCAGGAATGGCGGGATGGCATTTTGCTTCTGTACCTCAAGACGTATCTGAAGATATAAAAAATCATTTTGGGGACAGGAAAAGAGGCTGGGGCTCTCTTCCGGTTATGGTAACTATCCTTCGACCTCGCTCAGGACAGGTTGGCAAGACAAGCTGGAAAACATCAATTTTCCCTAACAAAAAGACGGGAGGGTATCTCTTGCCACTCAAAACTGAAGTGCGCAAAAAAGAAGGAGGAGTTGCTGATGATACAATAAAATTGTTACTCGAGGTAATAATCTGATGAATAAACCTATTTTCATAGGAATTGCAATAACTGCTCTTTTAGTAGTTGGTTATTTCATTTTTTCCAATTCAAACAAGAATCCAAACAATGTTCCTCAAAAAGAAATCGTGCAAGAGCGGAGTAACCACTTCTCACCTGTTCCAGATGTAGTAAATAAACAAGCCTCATTTGCAATATTTACAAAGGGGACATTCCGTGTCTTTACAGCCACTATGTATCACAATCTTTCAGAGGATGTTTATATTCAGCAGGATAACCCAAATATTATTCTTATTAAAAAGTCTGGTGTCACTTGGAATGACTTTTTTAAGACTCTGCCTTTTTCACTAACGAAAAACTGCCTTACAACCGGCACAAAAGAAACTTTCTGCACAAATCAAAATGATGCACTGAAATTCTATCTAAATGGAGTCAAAGATGACGATTTATTAGAAACGGAGATACAAGATGGAGATAAAGCACTTATTACCTATGGAAGTGAAAATGAAGAACAAATCAAAAAACAAATGGACAAACTAAACTCGTTTACTGAGGTACAACAATAACCTGCAAACTCGATCAAAAATTCAACTAAGTATACTTACTCTCCTTACTTTTTGATACACTCATAGCATGGGGTATTGGAAAGCCTATCGGTATAAAAATCTTACTATTTTTGGATTGTCTGTCATTTTCGCAGTTATTCTCTCCCGTTTTGAAGCCTTTCACACTTTTCTACTCAATCTTGGGGGTCTTGGCTATATCGGCGCGTTTCTTGCGGGTTTTTTATTTGTGTCAACATTTACTGTCGCAACCGGGGCTGTGATATTACTTATTTTGGCTGAAAATCTATCTCCGGTAGAAATAGGCATTATAGCGGGTCTGGGAGCTGTAGCAGGCGACCTTATCATATTTAGATTCATTAAGGATAATCTTCTTGAAGAGATTACTCCAATCTACAACCGCTTAGGTGGATCTCACATGACTGCAGTATTGCATACCAAATATTTTAGCTGGACACTGCCTGTGATTGGCGCTCTTATTATTGCCTCACCACTTCCTGATGAAGTAGGAGTAAGCCTAATGGGAATTTCTAGAATGAAGACGTATCAGTTTTTGTTTCTTTCTTTTCTGCTGAACGCTATAGGGATATTTCTTGTTGTATCCGCTTCAACGGTTATAAAACCATAGAAAAAGAAAAGTATTCAGCTAAGAATAGAGAATCTGTTGCATGTATCTGAAGCTGTAATCAAGCGGTTGGTATGGCTTAGTCCATTCATAGGTTCTGAACGTGGAGGCCAGAGCCAGCACGTTCTTCGTTTTCTGATACTCCGCTACTGCCTGTTCATCAAGATTCTGTTTAAAAAGTGCTGTTGTCCCAAGAACAAAATGATCAACACCCATATGATTGAAAATCATTACTTCTTCAAGACCGATTGCCCCATCTACTCCAATCGTTATTTTTGGAAATTTTTCATTAATATACTCAGAAAGTATCCTAACTCTTTCATGTGATGTTTTTACGAATGGCTGCCCTGAAAAACCGGGATGAACTGTCGTTACAAGGGCATGATCTATCTTTTCAAGAAATGGATAAATATTCTCTATTGGCGTATCAGGATTTATAGCTATCCCTACTTGGCCTTTCTTATCTCGAATTTGTTTAATAGTATAATGAGGATCGCTTCTAGATTCAATATGAAACGTGATAATATCTTTCTCTGTTAATTTAAGACTTCTTATAGCCATATCTGGATAATCCATCATAAGATGAATATAGTCAAATTTATGCTTCTCAAACACCTGCAGGTCTTCATTAAGTTTAAAGAGGTTTCCACACATTAAGGAAGGAGAGATGAGTAATCTCTTATTTTTAATAGAAGTTTTCATAAAAGTACGATATAATTGACTAATTAATAAAGCAACTGTTATATACAATATTATTGGTACATTGTATAGAAGAGATTAGTATGAAAATAGTCGCACATCGAGGAGACATAGAATCATGTCCAGAAAATACTCTTATAGCATTCATGGAAGCTATTAAAAAAGGTGCAAATGCAATAGAAATGGATGTTCATCTAAGCCTCGATAGTAAACTTATTGTCCATCATGATTATGATTTAAAAAATCCTTCCAAAGGAAAAGGATTTATTCATGATACTTCTTCAGTTTACATAAAAACTCTGGATGCTGGGGTTTGGTTTAGTCAAAAATTTGCTAAGGAAAAAATTCCTTTCCTTGAGGAAGTCTTTGAAACTCTTGGTAAGAGTACATATTATGAAATTGAACTCAAAGGGTATACAAAAGAATTTCTAGATATTGTTTTCTCTACCGTTAAGAAGTTTAATTTATTTGAAAATATTGAATTTACATCTCCTCATATTTATATGCTTACTTATATAAAAAAACTCTACCCTGGCAGTACAACTGGCATGTTTGTTTGGCCTATTCCTGATTGGATGGACAAAGATTTAGGAAGAGAGATTATCAAAAATAATGCATTGTTTGGAGATATAAATGTGCTCCATTTCCCATTATCAATCTTGACTGAAAAATATATTGATAGCCTACATTATTATAAATTTATAGTTCATGCAGCAAATTGCAATACGGAAATAGATATTAAAAAAGCATATAAATTAAAGGTAGATCAATTCAGTACAAATATGTTAAACTTAGCTCTTGCTATTAAAAAAAACTATGAATAATACTACTTTCGAATATACTCCAACTGACGGATCAGGTGTCTCATTTGTCTCGTTTTGCCTTGGAATGAGACACTGCTATAACGTTAGAATGGGTCTTGACCGGTATGCTCGGCTTTTTCTTAGCTTCAAAAAAACCATATCAAACTAAGCTAACGGAGAGAAGGACTCGAACTTGTGCTATACTTTTAACATAAAATGTCAAAAGAAGCAGTGCTGTTTCCGGGACAAGGACTTCAACCTCAAGAAATAATTGGGTTTTATGAGAAACTTAAAGCTGTTGAGCCGGAACTTGTTAAGACACAATTATCTTTAGCTCAAGACGTATTAAATGACATAAATGGTAATTTAGAATTCAACATTTTTTCATCTTTGGGTGATAAAAACTCTGCAGCTTTTGAACAAACTGCTTTTGTCCAACCCCTTGTATATTCATTAAGTTTACTGAGTATAAAGGCATCAAATTTGAGGCCCGACTTTGTCGCTGGACATAGTCTTGGAGAATACGCAGCGATTACCGTAGCAGGAGCAACTAATGAAGAGGAAGGAACCATGCTTGTGGCAAATCGAGGAGTTTTTATGCAAGAAGCTTGTGATAAAAACCCGAGCAAACTGGTGAGCATATCAGGACTTCCACTTGAGAAGATTGAGACATTATGCAGTAATGACAATGTGAGGATAGCAGAGGTTGCTTTGATAAATGCCGGAGACTTAATAGTCGTCGGATGCGCAGCTGAAGTAGCCGAAGATGTAGAAAACAGATTTAAAAATTCTGGTGCTTCAAAAACTGCCATATTGAGAACTGCTGGAGCTTTCCACACATCGTTTATGGAAAGTGCAGCTGCGAAACTTGAAACAGTTATGCCGAATTTTGATAAACCAAATATACCTTTTGTTTCTAACTTAAGCGGACAACTGGTAAATGGTGAGCAATTTTCAAAGGACTTATTAATTAAGGCTATGACAAATCCTGTTCGTTGGTCAGAAGTTTTAAATACCCTAAAAGGGTCTGATGTAAAAACTTTTTATGAAGCAGGGCCAGGTAGGTCTATGACTGCACTTAATAGAATGAATGGTATTCCAAGAGAAAAAACAAAAATAGTTTTCTAAATACTCCCATCATCTTTTGAAGCGTTATTTTTTCTTGGTACGGATTTTATATATTCCCTCCAAAAAATCTGTCCCAGCATACCCAGCTAGAAATGACACTTGCCATTTCGTATCAGCGAGAGCTCCTGCTGCTGCCCCAATAAGACCTGAAATAATAAGCGTACTAAAAAAATAGGGCACATTAAAACGCCTCTTTTTGCTTTTCATATATCCCACGAGGTTCCGGATAATACCACCACAAAATCCTGCAATAATAAAAATGAGTAACTCTTCTGAAATCATTTCTCTACATATAGAGTATACGATGTAACAAGTACTTGTCAAAATACTAATTTTCTCAACATCTATATTCCTTAGGCCTTTTAAGCTCGCTCTCCCTTTTAGGTTTGGATTTTTAGCCTCACCTCTGCTATAATCCCCGAATGCTCAGCAAAAAGACCGTTTTCATTGTCCCAGGATTTAAACAACTCCCTAAAAATAAGGCGTATAAAGAAATTGCCAAAATACTCAAAAGTGAAGGCTATCGCCCTATTCCTGTTGCGATTCCGTGGAAACAGACTACTATTTCTGAAAATACCGAGTATTTTTTGAAAAAATACAAAAAGATACATTCACAAAAGAAGTATATACTTGGGTTTTCGTATGGGGCAATGATTGCGTTTATTGCATCAACAAAAGTGCCAGTTTCTGGGCTGATATTGTGTTCCTTATCTCCTTATTTTAAAGAGGACTTGCCAAAAGTGCGTTCGGTCAAAGCATCAGTCATTAACCGATACCGCTATCAGGATTTTTCAAATCTCCATTGCAAAACGTTAGCAAAAAGAATAAAAGCAAAACAAATTCTCTTGCTGTATGGATCAGGAGAAGCAAAATCCGTCATTAGACGTGTAAAAGAAGCCTATCACCAAATTTCTTCCCCGCGCAAATCCTTAATTTCAGTACGTCAAACCGAACACAATATTGGTGACAAAAGATATTTATACAAAATCCACCAAATCGCAAAGGTATTGAACTAATGCGCATTAAACTATCTGTGATCTGACCTCATACATACATTTTACTGGTTGACAATTGTGTGCAAACTTTCCGATACTTTCTATTGATGAAAGATTATTCTGGGATAAATAAAAAATGGTGGAATGATGTCACTCCTATCCATGCTAGTTCGCAATTGTACAACCTTGAGAGCTTTAAAAAAGGAAAAAGTAGTTTGCAGTCAATAGAAACTGAAGAATTAGGAGATGTAAAGGGAAAAACCATATTACATCTTCTGTGCCATTTTGGCATGGATACACTTTCATTTGCCCGCAAGGGGGCACTCGTTACCGGAGCTGATTTATCTGAGGATTCAATAAAACTAGCAAAAAAATTAAGGAAGGAAATCCAGGTACCAGGTACATTTATTTGTTCAGATGTATATAACTTGCCAAAGGTGTTGGATAAAAAGTTTGACATTGTTTTTGCCTCATATGGGGTGTTGTTGTGGTTATCAAATTTAAAGAAATTTGCAAAAGTGGTGACCCATTTTCTCAATACAGGCGGAATTTTTTATATCGTTGAGCTCCATCCCTTTACCAATATTTTGAGCCATGATTTTAAGATTCATTACAAATATTTTGACAAAGGGCCATTTTTAGATGATTCATCAGGTACTTATACTGACTGGGAAGCAGACGTGAAAGGCATTACCTATGAATGGAGTTATACCATGAGCGACGTGATAAATGCGTTTTTGAAAGAAGGGTTAGAAATAGAATACTTGCATGAATTTCCTTATACCATGTACGACCAGTTCCCCGGATTTATGGAACAAAACGAAAAAGGCCAATACGTGTTAAAAGATAAAAAAATCCAAATACCCCTTTTGTTCTCCCTCAAAGCAACGAAATACTCTTAAATCTCAAATCTAATGAGGGGGAAACCGTGCCTGAATTGAGGTGGCGGAATTTTTTTGAATGCATTATAATATTTCTATGTTCACCTTATACAACCAAGCTCCTGTTTTAACTCAATTAAATAGTGAGAGAACGCTACTCAAGTCTTCATCGATTGATACCAAACTTGGGCCAATGATTGCAATTGCAAATGATAACGAGCTTGTACTATTGGAATTTGTCGATAGAAGAGATTTGGAACGAGAACTTCAAAAGCTTAAAAAAAGAACAGTTATTATGCCAGGAATAACGAATCCAATCATTTCCATAAAAAAAGAACTCACGGCTTATTTTGATGGCAAGCTACAAAAATTCAAAACCCCAGTTTCTTTAAATGGCACCAATTTTCAGAAAAAAGTATGGACAGCTTTAAAAGATATTCCCTATGGAACCACACGATCATATAGTGATCTTTCTCAGATACTTAACATCCGAACAGCAACAAGAGCAGTTGCGTCCGGTATCGGAACTAACCAACTAGCCATAATTATTCCGTGTCATCGGGTGATTAACAAAAATGGGAGGTTGGGCGGATATAGTGGAGGGTTAAGACGCAAAAAATGGTTACTGAATTTTGAAAAAAAAGCTTAATGAAGAAATACCTGAAGAAACAGAAACATTCTACACGCAAGTTACCGTAACATCCTCTTTTAACAATGCTTAAACTTCCAAGTACTAGACCGAGAAAACTGATTAAATCATTGGAATTAAAAATAGCGCATTATTTCTTTTCTGCAAAGAACTTTAAAGAAAGTCCTCCTGAACCAAGCCTCACCTGTTATAATATAGGACATGGCACTTATTGATGATGTAATGGTAACAATTAAAGCGGGAAATGGTGGCGATGGAGGAAAATCGGTCCAAACTGTCACTACTTCTCCTCGAACGTACCCCGACGGTGGAGACGGAGGACGTGGAGGAAATGTATATTTCAAAGCCTCAAGTAATATTTCTGATTTAGGCCAATTCCGATTTCAGAAAAAAATAAAAGCTCCTGATGGTGGGAGAGGGACCAATAAAAATAAGAACGGGAGAAGTGGAGAAGATATCTACATTCTAGTTCCGATGGGAACTCGAATAATTGATGAGCAAACCAATAAAGTTATTGAACTATCTGAACAAGATAAACCGGTTTTACTTGCCCGCGGCGGGCTTGGAGGAGAAGGAAACCACAACTACAAGCCAGATATTAACAATTTTGTAATCCAAAAAAGGGCAGGGGAACCAGGTGAGGAAAAAAATTTACACCTTGTCTTAAGTTTGATTGCTGATGTGGGATTCATTGGCCTTCCGAACACTGGTAAGAGTTCTTTATTAGATGTTTTAACCAACGCAAATCCCAAAATTGGCAATTATTCTTTTACCACTCTTGAACCAAACTTAGGCGCTATTGGAAAAATCATCATCGCAGATATTCCAGGCCTCATCGAAGGCGCTTCACAAGGAAAAGGCTTAGGCATACAATTCTTGAAACACATTGAAAAAACAAAAATGCTCATGCATTGCATAGACGCGTCAGATGAAAATCCAACGCAAACATATGAAACAGTCCGAAAAGAATTTAAAGAATACAGTGAAAAGCTGCTAGAAAAGGAAGAAATTATTGTATTGACAAAAAAAGATTTGGTGACTCCTCAGAAATTAGAAAAAAAGATAAAACTGCTTAAAAAATTCAAACGAAAGATTATCCCTGTATCAATTTACGACCCAGACAGTTTAGAAGAACTCAAAAAAACAATCCAAACCCTATAGCTAAAAATTCCACAAACCTTGTTCTTTTGATATACTCCGGATTGGAACTCATCCAACCACAACCAAATAACCAATTCCCTAGGTGTCAAGCTATTCCACCCCTTAGGTGGAAAATACAGAGGCATTTTCTTTGGAATGTACCTCATCATTAAGTAAGATGGTATTATATTTATCCCATTCAAACTTAATTTTCTTTTTAGACATTTCTGTACATCTTTGGTATGTACAAAAAATACCATAATAGTTACAGATGTCAAACATTTCATGTAAGGCTGCTTCATTACTATGAAGAACTTGGATTACTCAAACCGTCATTTATCAAAGCAAACGGGTATCGGTGCTATGAAGAGCAAGAACTCGCGGACAACATGGATAAAGAAGTAAAAAGTCCAGAAGTCCAAGCATGGTTGCCAAACATCATAAAGGAATTGAAACCTTTTATAATTGTTCATATGAGATGTATCGTGGTTTAGGCAATTTGTATGTTACCGATCCACGGTTTACCGCCTTCTATGATAAATTTAAGCCAGGTTTGGACGAATGGTAGAATAAAGCAATACAATGCTATTGTGATGAGCACGAGAAGTAACTAATGATAACTCCATTCAAATCTTAGCTACCACAAAATTGAATGTTATTTAATACCTGATATAATCATTTTAGTAAGGTAAGATCCAATACAATTCGTATATAGTTACTAAGAATTTATGGAGTCAGGAGAAAATTCAGATTCAAATAGTCAAACAGAAATTGAAAACATAAGCAAAGATGAAAGAAGTGTTTTTCGTAAATCAGCTGATTTCGTTAACAAACTACCTTTTGCCGGAAAATTTGCTACTTCTTCACTTACCTTGGACGCAATACATGAAAGAAATCCATATTACAAAAATGTTAAAACAGCAGAAGCAGTCGGTTTCCTTGGAGTAATGGTCGCTGCTCATTCATCTCTGACTGGACTTGGACTATCAAGACTGCAATCAAATGCTGAACAACTCGCATATAATCACTCTCCCGAAAACTTACTAGCATGTGGTATAGATGTTGCATATACAGCAGCAAATTGTGCAGCCACATATGCACAGCTTCATTTAGCTGGAAGACTTGGTAAACACCTTTCAAGAAAAGACGTCACCAGTGTACCAAGATTAAAAGGATGGGGAATAGATGGAGAGCAGGTTAATTATAACCTGGTAGCAGAAAACCTTATGACTGCGATAGTAAATGGCGATCAAAGAGACATTGATACTTTTTTTATGGTACTCCCAAAGGAAGAAAAACAAAAAGTAATGGAAAACATTAATGCAATCACTGAAATTGCTGACGAAACTTACTCATACGATGTGATAGACAAAAAAATTTCTCAGTTGGATGAAGATGTAGAGGCAAAATCTCGTTTTGGATATCTATTAAATATAGTAAAGAACGCCCACAAAAATCGCTATGGTAAACCATACTCAGCCAAAGAAGTTATAGCCACATTAACTACAACAATAGCAGGCCAGATTGGATTTCTAAAATTAGGGTAACTCAAGCGCTCATAACCACTCATTTCTTTCTCTATTCTTACTCCATTTTGCTCCGTATCTTATCCAATGAGACTAAAGTATAAAAATGTTCTGCAAGGCAGAAGGAAGGAGGTGAATGAAATGACAAAAACAATCATTGGCGTATTTACTGACCGATCAGATGTTGAGGAAGCAATTTCTAAGCTAAAAGCTGAAGATTTTAATCCAAAAGACATTTCTATTGTCATGAAAGACAAAAGGGAAGGAGATGAAATAAATGATGATACTGGAAGTAGTGTTGCAGAAGGAGCAGTTTCCGGCGCAGCTACTGGCGCAGTTCTTGGAGGTATTACTGGACTCCTCGCTGGAACCGTAATGCCCGTAATCGGGGGTTTGTTAATTGGTGGCCCTATTGGCGTAGCGCTCGGTTTAACAGGGGCAGCAGCCACAACAGTTTCGGGTATGGCAACTGGCTTGGTCGCAGGAGGATTGCTTGGCGCCCTTATGGGGCTTGGCCTTCCAGAAGAAGATGCCCAGCACTATGAACAGCGAGTCAAAGAAGGAGCAATTCTTCTTGCTGTTCCCGCGCGTCCCGAAGAAGTAACGGTTGTTGCCACCATATTTGAAGATAATAATGCTTCAGATATCAAAACAATTTCCCAGCCACAAGATGAACGCGCTTCACGCAGAACCCGCTCATCAGATACAGAAGATTATCAGAGGAGAACTCCTATGCAATCCTATCAACAATTTGCTCAAATGGGAGCAAAAGGAGGAGCAACTGGAACGCGCAGACGCCGTTCTAATACTGAATCAAAAAGTGGCAAGAGTCCAAGTGGAAAAGGCTGGCATGGTGATTCCAAACATCACAGAGAAGCCCGACAAGGGAAAGAACCACATCACAAATAATCTTTGACTTTTGGGTATTCTCTACATAGAGGTGAGACAGTAACCTATCTCATCTTTATGTGTAAGTTGTATGCTATTGACAAAAAGTTGGTATAATAATCCAATTGTACTGAGGTCTTATTCCTTACAATGGTGAAACGAAAAAACGCTCATTCTCCATCCTTTCTTTCCATAACAGTACCTTTTGCGCTGTGTATATTTTTGGGGTCGTTTCTGTTGTTTCAGGTCCAACCTATTATTGGTAAGTATATTTTGCCCTGGTTTGGAGGGACTTCTGCGGTTTGGACCACCGCATTACTTTTTTTCCAAGTAGTTTTGTTATTTGGATACTGGTATGTTTTTTTACTCTCCAAATTTTCGCTTAAAAAACAAATTTTACTTCATATTATTCTTCTTCTAACGATAACTAGTATTATTGGTATTTTATTTTTTGTGTGGAAAGCTCCTATTATGCCAGAGGTAAATACAAAACTGAACAATACTGTTTCTCCTATCGCGCAAGTGTTGGGTGTGCTTTTTATCAGTGTTGGCCTTCCGTATTTTTTGCTCTCTACCACCAGTATCGTATTGCAAAAATGGTTTAGCAACATTCGGGGAGGAGAATCACCGTATTTATTTTACGCGCTTTCAAATGCCGCATCTCTGCTTGCGGTTTTGGGGTATTCGGTTGGTGTTGAGCCCTTTTTACCGCTTCGACTCCAAGGAATATGGTGGTCTGTAGGATTTTTGTTGTATGGAGCTTTTCTCTTGGTTTGTTCCTTACAGACATTTTTTTCTTATACATCTGGAAAAATACGGGTGGTTGCCAAACACATTGTTGAAAAAAATCAACCTCACATTAAAAAACAAACCTACTTATTATGGATACTCCTTCCCGCAATTTCTTCGTTAATGCTTTTGGCAATTACGAATTTGTTAACCCAATCGATTGCTTCAGCGCCATTTTTGTGGCTGCTACCATTAAGTTTGTATTTAGTGTCATTTATTCTTACGTTTAGTGGCGAGAAATGGTATTGGAGAAATGTCTACGCGTATATCCTCATTATTTTCGGGGCGTTTGCGCTCCTTTCCCCGGAACTGCTTTTTGCAAGCCTTCCGTTAAAATTATTCATGTATTCATTTGTGCTCTTCAGCATTTGCATGATTTGTCATGGAGAAGTCTATCACCTCAAGCCGCACCCAGAGCGCTTGGACAGGTATTATTTGTTCATCGCCCTTGGAAGCGCGATAAGCGGTATGTTTGTTGGAATAATCGCTCCGCTTTTTTTCAAAGGATTTTGGGAAGTATATATTGGTTTTTATTTCAGTTTTGTGACAGCGTTTGCAGTGTTAATCCGTTATAAAAATTCATTTGTGTATCGATATACCAAAAAGTTTTTCACAACTGAAAAAGAAGCACTTCTTTCTACAACACTATTGTATCCAGTAATTATTTTAATTTTTGGATTGTATTTTTCTTCAGCAAAATTATACGACTCAGAAAAAAACTGGAGAAGTTTTTATGGTATCTTAAGCATTAAAACAAAAACTGCAAATAACGTAAAATCCGCCTCATTGTGGCATGGTTCTATTGTCCATGGCAGGCAAATTTTTTCTTCCCGTTATCAACGAATCCCAATATCGTATTACGGATATAAAAGTGGTGTTGGCCTTGCATTGCTTCATTATCCACGGCCTCAGGACGGACTTCGTGTTGGCGCTGTGGGTTTAGGCATTGGAACGCTTGCCGCATACGGGCAAAAAGGCGATTATTACCGTTTTTACGAGATCAATCCACAAGTCATAGATATCGCGCAAAAAGACTTTACCTACCTCAAAGATTCGCCGGCTGATATTGACATAAGCATAGGCGATGCCCGCTTATCTTTGGAAAAAGAAATAAAAGATCCCAAACAAAAAAGATATGACATACTCGCCATAGATGCGTTCAGCGATGATGCCATACCGTTTCATTTATTAACCAAAGAAGCGTTTGAGGTATACCTCGCCAGGCTTAAGCCGGAAGGGGTTATAGCTTTTCATATTTCAAATAAATATGTAGATCTAAAACCCGTACTCGTGCAAGCGGCCCAGCACTTTGGGTTACAATACGAATTTATTCATGCCCATACAGAAGGGGTCGCAGCAGAAACACACTGGGCACTACTGAGTTATAATAAGAAAGTTTTCAATATACCAGAAATCGCAAAAGCAAGAGAAAAGGAAAACAACTATAAAAAAATCGCCCTCTGGACTGATGATTATAGCAACTTGTTTCAGATTTTGAAGTAGAAACTTTAGACTGATTTTGCGGACAAAATGAACTACTATTAACCCGTTCAGTAGATCATTTAGGAAAAAGAGCAACCGATGAAAACCGCAGCAGCGTTTGATATCAACCGTTCTTCAGTGCCATTCATTGCCGTTGCGGTAAAGCATGGGAATCCCCATACGGCGCGGCATTGTCGTCTACCTGCAACCCAACGCGCAAGCCCGCGGCTTTTTTGGCCATTAAAAACTTGTTTGAACAGTATGTCATTCTGGAGCGCAGTTTGAACGGAGCGATAGAATCCTACACATTAGTTCAAAGTTCAAAGTCAAAAATTCAAAGTGAAGGTACTTTTATTTATAAAATTTTGAACTTTGAACTATTCTACGTGATCTAAGGTACATTTGTAGTTTTACCCTCAAATTGAGCTCAAACTCAACTTGACAAATTGGGCTAAAAATGTCACGATAAATCGCATGAGAAGGGCTGTGGTGCTCACCAGTTTCTTTATTACGGCACCGTTTGTGCTGATCTTTTGTATTCTCTTTTTCTCCCACTTACGCTACCAACGCCAAAGCTCTGCAGCTTCAACTTCTATGTACTCATCTTCGCATGGTGTAGCGTATGCTGCGCTTCCCACCTCTCAAAATATCTTTGAAGAACAAATCCAGGAAAAAGACGGCCGCACCGAAATGGTACGACAGTTTTTTGCAAAATATAAATCACCCTTAGAACCATATGCAATAGACGTAGTCGAGGCTGCTGATCAATACGGTCTTGATTACCGGCTTATTCCTGCAATCGCCATGCAAGAATCAAATTTATGCAAAAAAGCGCCTCCAGAATCATATAATTGCTGGGGATACGGAATATATGGTAAAAACGTGAAACATTTTGAGGACTATTCTGATGCAATCTGGACGGTAACTAGAACCTTAGCCGTAGACTATAAAAATTTAGGATTACATACTCCCGAAGAAATTATGAGCCGTTACACTCCCTCAAGCAATGGTAGCTGGGCTTACAGCGTAAACCATTTCATGGAAAAGATGCAGTAGCCTCTGTTAGGGTACAGGGTATAGTCAATAAAGAACTTTATTTTATATCTTCCCCCGCCTGAACCCTATATCCTTGACCCTGTAGCCTATCTTTGATCATTTTACCCTATATTAATTACTCGAAAAAGAGTCGAATTATACTCATTTTTATTGCTTAACTAGGCATGTGATTATATTGTCAGAGTAGGCCATCTACATTACTTGACAAACCTATAATGTTGTGGTATAATCCCCAGCTAGATCCTGCAGTATTCCAATTAAAACGGGCATACTTCAGGATTTTTTATTGGAAACACGTTTGTCTCACATATAACTCCACGTTCCCCAAATTGTTCTGTTTAGTTCTGAATTTTCTTGCAGATAATTTAGAACTAAGCGGAACAGCACAGTACAGACAGAAAAGATTAAATGAATCTTATGAAACAAGTTGCTATTATTTTAGGAATCCTTTTAGGAGGATATTTCTTATCCAGCGCTCAACCTGTATACGCGGAACAAAAAGCTTCAGCGTCTTCAGCCATGCTTGCGTGTGTAAGTAAAAAACCCATAGAGGACAAACGGGTACAGATTTTGAAAGGGTATCTTAAACGCTATGAATCTCCATTGGCAGAGAGCGCGGATACGTTTGTGAAACAAGCAGACGAATATAAGCTTGACTGGAAATTGGTAGCTTCTATTGCTGGAGTTGAATCCTCTTTTGCCCACCACCTTCCCTATAACTCACATAATGCATGGGGTTGGGGAATTTATGGAACAAATTCCCATTCATTTGAATCATATGATGAGGCTATTAAAATAATCTCTAAGTCTCTCCGTGAAGATTATATGGATAAATGGGGAGCGCAAAACGTGTACCAAATTGGAGGCTTCTACGCTGAAGATCCAGCCTGGGCATATAAGGTAACCCATTTTATGGAAGACCTTGAAAAGTATAGTCAAAGCTCGAAACACGCTCTTTCCATTTCAATTTAAGTTAGGTATAATGAAAACTAAGAACTTTGAACTCAGAACTAAGAATAAAAAGTTCCTAGTTTTATATATTTACTGTGTAGATTTCTTGGCGTCCGGAGTTCTAAGTTCTTAGTTCATTCTTGCTTCGCAAGAATGCGGACGTGGCGAAATGGTAGACGCGATAGGTTTAGGACCTATTGGCCGTAAGGCCTTGGGGGTTCAAGTCCCTTCGTCCGCACAGAACAGTTATCAGTTCTCGGTTTTCAGTTATTCAGTCTGATAGACAGAGAACCGACAAACCAAATTCTGAAAACTGAAAACCAAGAACCGAATATGAATTCAATTATACAAAAAGCTGAAGACGGAACAATTACTTTAACCATTACCATTCCTGCTGATTTGGTGAAAAAAACGCGGGAGGCAATGGTGGAAGAGATGGCTAAGCAAGCTGATGTTCCTGGATTTCGTAAAGGAAAAGCTCCAACTAAGCTCGTCGCGGAAAAACTCGCCCCTGAACGCGTGCGAGAAGAAACCCTCAGAAAACTTCTTCCGCAAGGGTATATGGAAGCGGTAAAACAACATAATATCCACCCAATTATGAATCCTAAAATCCAAGTTAAAAAGCTTGACGACGAACACGATTGGGAATTTATGGCGATAACGTGCGAATCTCCGATTGTTGAACTCAAGGACTATAGAAAAGCAATCCAAAATGTTACTGCCAAAAGCAAAATTATAGTTCCTGGGAAAGAACCAGAACAACCAAAGCTGGACGATATTGTAAAATCACTTATGGAAGTTGTCTCAATTAAGATACCCCAAGTCCTTATTGAAGCTGAAGTTGACCGGCTGTTGGCCCAAACTCTGGATGAAATTAAACGGCTTGGGTTATCCCTTGAACAATATCTCTCAACTACCAATAGAAATGCCGATGATTTACGCAAAGAATATGCCCAAAAAGCCGAAGCTGATATTAAATTTGAATTTACCTTACAAAAAATCTCAGAGGTAGAAAATATCACTGTCGACGGAAAAGAAATTGAAGAAGCAATCCACAAAGCTCAAGATGATAAGGAACGTCAACATCTCGAGCAAAACCGCTATTTGTTGGCCAATATTATCCGCCAACAAAAGACCCTTGATTTTATCAAGAACTTATGATATTGTGCAGGCAGGAAGCACTGTTATTCTGAGTTAGTCTAGACACTATATCAAAGTACATCTTCTCTCGATAACAGGAGCCTCCTCAATAAAACTATGAGCTCAAAAAAATCAAAAAATATTAAAGAAGTATTGGATAAAAATCCATTTGAAGGCCCGCTTACTGATTTAGGGAGCGGTATTGCGAGTTCTGTGCACCACGACCTGGTCCAGGAAGGCAGAAAAGACTTTTTTGAACAATTGCTGGGATTAGGTGATTTTGAATCAAACCGTTCATTCAAATTGAGTGGAGAACTCATCGAAGGACAAGAATTTGACCTCAAAGTGTATGAAGAAGAGGGGAAAAAACTGCGTGAAAACCAAGAGGCAAAACACGCAGGAAAAGAACCAGAAAAAGCAAAAAAAGATATTGAGCCTGGAATTAATTATTTCAGCGAAATTATCCATGGGGAAAAACGAATTTCCAAAGAGTACGAGGGAACAGTTGAGTCTAAGATTCAAGAAATTATAGTTGAATTGCGGCGACTTATTTCATCTTCAGCTCAATTACAGGTTGAATACAAAGAGATAGTCATGGAGCAGCGCGCGGTAAAAGCAGGGAAGTACTATGTAAACTTCTTCGAATGGCTATTAACAGTCATTCGTTCAGCTCGCATGAAAGTAGAAGATTCAGGCGCATGGCTCAGCGCAATGAAGGGCAAAAAAGGCCAAAAAGGCTACTGGTCACAATTCAAAAAACACGGCACCTCATTCGGTCTCTCCAACGAGCGGGTAGTTGCTACACAGACTGGCTAAACTTTTCAGCATCGAATCTAACTTAAACCGTAGCCTTGACAATTCCCCTATACTTTCCCTATAATCAATCTAATGAATAGACTTCTTTCCCTTACTAACGTCGTTGTCCTCCTTATCGAGGGCTAAAAGGCGTGGGAGGAAGAAGCTCAGAAAACAAAACAAGAACCTCTCACAAGGAGGTTTTTTTATTTTAAGAACAATTGTCATCTCGAAGGAGGAACGACTGAGAGATCTTATCGTTGAATGTAAACTGATGATTTCTCAGCCATTACAAGGCTTCGAAATGACAAATAAAATTCTATGAAAATTACTGGCGCGCAAGCCTTAATGAAGGCATTACTGAAAGAAAAAGTTGATATTATCTTCGGATATCCCGGAGGCGCTATCATGCCCATTTATGACGCACTTTATGACTATGAGGATCAAATCCATCATGTATTGGTTCGGCATGAACAAGGCGCAGCCCATGCCGCAGAAGGATTTGCTCGGGTAACCGGAAAACCTGGGGTTTGCTTTGCTACTTCTGGCCCAGGAGCAACCAATCTGGTAACCGGCATTATGGATGCCATGATTGATTCGGTACCAATTGTGTGCATTACTGGCCAAGTCGCAGCTCATTTAGTTGGAACTGATGCCTTTCAAGAAACTGATGTGATTGGAATTACCACTCCAATTACCAAATGGAACTTTCAAGTCACCGAAGCATCAGAAATCCCTGAAGCCATTGCCCGCGCATTTTATATTGCAAAAAGTGGCCGGCCAGGGCCGGTTGTCATTGATATTACCAAAAATGCGCAATTTGAGACATTTGAGTATGATGAATCACAATATCCCACTCGTTTTAATGAAAATCACCCGATTCCGCCAGTTGCCCAGGAAGAAATCAAAAAAGCCGCGGAACTTTTGAATAACGCAAAACGGCCATTTATTCTTGCCGGCCATGGGGTCTTAATTTCTAAAGCCGACCAGCAACTCATGGAATTTTCAGAAAAAGCGCACATTCCTGTTGCGACAACCCTTCATGGGCTTTCTTCTTTTCCCTCAGAACATCCCAATTATGTCGGAATGTTGGGAATGCACGGGAATTACGGCCCGAATTTATTAACAAACAAAGCTGATGTCATTTTTGCCGTTGGCATGAGATTTGATGACAGAGTAACGGGGCGACTAAAAGATTATGCCAAACAGGCAAAAATCATTCATGTCGAAGTCGACCCTGCAGAGATCAATAAAAATGTCCGTAATGAAGTATCACTGGTCGGAGACGCTAAAAATGTATTGAGCGAACTGATCCCGCATATACAAGAACACAACCATACCGAATGGTTTGATGAATTCAAAAAATTGCATACCGAAGAATTTGAAAAGGTGATTAAATTTGAAATTCACCCAACAAAACCAAAATTGAATATGGCAGAAGTGGTAAACGCCTTAAGTGAAAAAACAAAAGGTGAGGCAATTGTTGTTGCAGATGTTGGACAACATCAAATGATAACCGCCCGCTATTTTAAATTTAAGCATCCTGATAGCTTTATTACCTCTGGAGGCGCGGGGACCATGGGATTTGCCTTGCCAGCGTCAATAGGAGCAAAATTTGCCGCAAAAGATAAAGATGTTATCGCAATTATTGGAGACGGCTGTTTTCAAATGACTATTCAAGAGCTTGCAACAATAGCCCAAGAAGAATTGCCGGTAAAAATTGTGATTCTCAACAATAATTATCTGGGCATGGTACGCCAATGGCAAGAATTGTTTTTTGAGAAAAGGTATTCTTTTGTCGATTTAAAAAATCCGGATTTTGTCGCAGTTACCAAGGGATTTTATATTGACGCCGAACGGGTAGACAAGAGAGAAGACCTGGACGGAGCATTACAACGGATGCTCGATTCTAAGAAACCCTACCTACTAGATATTCATGTTGGAAAAGAAGACAATGTATTTCCAATGATACCCAGTGGAGCAAGTGTAGAAGAGGTGAAACTAGAATAGTTAAAAATATGACTAAACAACTCTATACCGTTACCGTAGTATCCGAAAACAAACCGGGCGTTCTCTACAGAATCGCCGGTATTTTCGTGCGGAGAAAAATTAATGTTGAGAGTCTTGAGGTCCATGAAACTGCAACCAAAGGAATTTCTAAATTCACCATTATTATTAATGCCGACCAAGAAAATATTGAAAAGGTATTAAGTCAAATTAGACGGGTAATTGAAGTGATTAATGCATCAATAGAAATATAAGGCAACACGCAATGAGAAAATCTACCCACCCCAAGGGTGGGATAGCTAGACACCTAAGGATATTTTGATAATATTGTGTTGTTCTCTTGAATTTTCTAAAATTTGCAGTATACTGAAGAGCATATATATTGTAGAAATAAATAATATGGCAAAAATAAATTTTGGGGGAGTTTCTGAACAAGTTACCACTCGGGATGAATTCCCATTACATAAAGCAAAAGAAGTGTTAAAGGATGAAGTCATTGCTGTGATCGGCTATGGAGTACAAGGACCAGCCCAAGCACTGAACTTACGGGATAGCGGATTTAATGTCATTGTCGGACAACGCAAACCTTCATCTTCCTTTGACAGAGCAGTAAAAGATGGATGGAAAGAAGGAAAAAATTTATTTTCTATTGAAGAGACTGCAGAAAAAGGAACCATTCTCGCTTTCTTACTTTCTGATGCAGGACAAATTGCTTTATGGCCAACCATAAAAAAACACCTCACCAAAGGCAAAGCAATTTATTTCTCCCACGGATTTGGAATTACGTACAAAAAACATACCAAAATTGTCCCGCCAAAAGATGTTGACGTAATTTTGGTTGCGCCAAAAGGATCCGGACGAACAGTGCGCAAACATTTCTTAGAGAAAAAAGGGATTAACTCAAGTTACGCAGTATTCCAAAACGCAACCGGAAAAGCGCAAGACCGCGTGAAAGCAATGGGAATTGGCGTAGGATCAGGATATTTGTTTGAAACAACTTTCGAACGCGAAGTGTTCAGCGATTTAACTGGAGAACGGGGAGTCTTAATGGGCGCTTTAGCCGGAATTATGGAAGCGCAATATACTATTTTACGGAAAAAAGGCCATTCTCCTTCAGAGGCGTTTAATGAAACCGTTGAGGAGGCAACCCAAAGTCTTATTCCCCTTATTGCAGAAAATGGCATGGATTGGATGTTTGCCAATACCTCAACCACTGCTCAGCGCGGAGCATTGGATTGGCGTCATCAATTTAGAAAAGCAGTTGAGCCGGTATTTTCCAAACTCTACCGAAGTGTAAAAAGTGGCAAGGAAGCGCAAATAGTAATTAAAGCAAACAGTAAAAAAGACTACAAAAAAGGCTTGCAAAAAGAATTAGACGAAATCAAAAATTCAGAAATGTGGAGAACCGGAGCAAAAGTACGGGAACTCAGGCCAGAGAATCAAGGAAAATAAATTTAAAATATCCTCTCAGCAATTCCCAACGACGGAATTCTTATGGATAGAGTTATTCCCACACCAGAGTCAGTTAAAAACTTTTTAGATGAATTATTGACAACTCGATAATGTAGGCATATAATCTACGTATCAATATGAAAGTTACTTGTTTCCAAACCGACCTTCTCCTTGCCCTTAATTAAGGACGGGGGAGTAGTGGGGAAAAAAGACCATTATGAAACCGCCTCAGCACTAGGCGGATTTTTATTTTAAATGGCATTGCGAGGAAGAACGACGAAGCAATCGAGTATAGAAATGCGATTTCCGCGTTTCGCTCGCAATGACAGAATAAAATTATGACTAACAAAGTACTGGTTTTCGATACAACACTCCGAGATGGCGAACAAGTCCCTGGCTGTCAGTTGAATACTGTTGAAAAAATTGAAATTGCCCAGGCATTGGAAGAAATGGAAGTGGACATTATAGAGGCTGGATTTCCTATTTCTTCTCCAGGTGATTTTCAATCGGTTGTTGAGATTTCAAAAGTGGTCAAAAACCCAGTGATTTGTCCGCTCTCCCGGGCAATAAAAGCAGATATTGACGCGGCGGCTGAGTCGTTGAAGTTTGCCAAACGCAAACGCATCCACACATTTATCAGTAGTTCTGATATTCATATTATCCATCAGTTTAATTCCACTCGAGAAAAGATTACCGAGCAAGCAGTCGAGGCAGTAAAATATGCCAAAAAATTTGTTGAAGACGTAGAATTTTCTGCCATGGATGCAGGCCGGACTGAAAACGAATTCTTAGCCACATTTATCCAGGCGACGATTGAAGCCGGAGCAACAACTGTCAACATTCCTGACACCACAGGATATTGTTTGCCAGATGAATTTGGCGCGAAAATTAACTATTTATTTGAGAATGTAAAGGGAATTGACAAGGTAATTGTAAGTACTCACTGTCACAATGACTTAGGACTAGCAACTGCCAATACTATCGCGGGCGTAGCAAATGGAGCCCGGCAAATTGAAGTAACGATTAATGGAGTAGGAGAACGCGCTGGCAATACCTCACTTGAGGAAGCTGTAATGATTATCAAGACCCGAAAAGACATGGGAGTTACTACAAATATTGATACTACAAAGATTTACTCAGCAAGCCGATTAGTTTCACGCCTGATGCGAATGCCTGTTCAGGCAAACAAAGCAATTGTTGGCCGTAACGCGTTTGCCCACTCCGCAGGAATTCACCAACACGGAATTCTGAAGAATAAATTTACGTATGAAATTATGAACCCCGAAGACGTGGGAATCCCCCAGACGTCACTTCCCTTGACAGCACGAAGCGGACGGGCAGCATTAACGCATCATTTGGAACGGTTGGGATACAAAGTTTCACCTCAAAAACTTGATAAAATCTATGCAGACTACTTAGCGTTGGCAGACGAGAAAAAAGATATTGTTGACGATGATTTGCGGATCTTAATGGGCGATGAATCAACTGGAAAAGGAATCACCTTGGGACTGTTGGAAGTTACATGTGGAACTCCGCTTACTCCCACGGCAACCGTGAAATTAAAAGTAAACGGACAGGAAGTTACTGGCACTGGCAAGGGAAATGGTCCGGTTGACGCGACAGTGAACGCGATTGACTCCGTGCTTAAGAAAAAAGTTCAGCTGGAAGAATTTTTAATCCAAGCAATGACCCGGGGAAGCGACGATCTAGGTAAAGTCCACATCCAGATTCGTTATAAAGACAACATCTATTATGGATTTGGAGCAGATACAGACATTGTGGTAGCATCAGCAAAAGCGTATATTGATGGGCTGAATAAAATAGTTTAAAATTTCTAATATCTAATGACTAATTTCTAATTAATTCCCAATGACCTAATGTTGTCATTTCGAAGCCTCTAAGTGGCTGAGAAATCCCATCCGTTTTATAACTAATCAGGGAATCTCTCACCTTTCAGGATTCGAGATGACATTTAATAATTGGGGATTGATTAGAAATTTCTCGAACTTATGTCTTGTAACGGCGACTGCAACTGTGATTGCAATGACGAACAAAATTTAAAAAACCGCAGCACTCTTCTTACGGGTGACCCGTATAGTGGAGATTATTACAAACGCGCCCATGCGCGTTCGATGTTTCGCGCAGTTGGCTTTACTGACGAAGATTTTGAAAAACCGTTTATTACGGTCGCATGTCCTTACACCAACGTAACCCCATGCAACGGCCACATCCAAGACCTCGGAAATATTGTCATGAAAGCGGTTGAAGAACACGGCGGCAAACCATTCATTTTTGGCACTCCAGTTATTACCGATGGCGAAACGATGGGATTTGAAGGCATGAAATATTCGTTGGTAAGCCGCGATGTCATAGCTGATTGTATCGAAATGATGCATGAAGCGTATGCAGCTGATGGGTTGTTTACCTTAAGCGGATGCGACAAAACTATACCCGGCGCGTTAATGCCGATTGCGCGGACCAACGCAATTGGAATTACACTCTATGGTGGTTCAATTCGTCCTGGCCATTACAAAGGAAAAGATTTAACAGTGGTAAGTACGTTTGAAGCAATCGGCGCAAAAAGCGCTGGAAAAATTTCGGATGAAGATTTTCGTGGAATAGAATGTAATTCATGTCCGGGATTTGGGGCATGCGGAGGAATGTTTACGGCAAATACCATGAGTAGCGCGATTGAAGTCTTGGGCATGAGTATTCCGTATTCTTCTTCTCATTTGGCTGCGGATGAACACAACAATATTTCCAAAGAAAAAAAACAGGATTGTGTTGATTCGGTCAAAGCTTTGTTCAATTTGATGGAACGCGGTATCCGGGCAAGAGATATTATGACTAGGGATGCATTTGAAAACGCGATTACTATGGTCATGGCACTGGGTGGATCAACCAACGCGGTATTACATTTAACCGCAATTGCCCATGAAGCAGGGGTAAAAATTACGCTTAAAGATTATCAAAGAATAAGCGATAAAACACCCTTGCTGGGAGACTTTAAGCCGTTTGGAAAATATGTCATGGAAGACTTAGATAGAATAGGTGGAGTTCCGATGGTAACGAAATATTTATTGAAGCATGGACTGCTGAACGAAGATTGCATCACGGTAACTGGAAAAACTCTCGCGGAAAATGTAAAAGACGCCGCAGATTTACCCAAGAACCAAGACGTCATTCATCCCGTTGAAAAACCATACGCGCCTCCTGGAAAACACCTTGTTATTTTGCATGGAAATTTAGCAGAAGATGGCGCAGTCATGAAAATTTCCGGGAAAGAAATGGACATGCACAAAGGTCCAGCTCGGGTATATAACGGTGAAGAAGAAGCAATGGAAGCAATTCTCGATGGACAAATTAAAAAAGGCGATGTCTTGGTAATTCGATACGAAGGGCCAAAAGGCGGACCAGGAATGCGAGAAATGCTTTCTCCATCATCAGCCTTAATGGGAGCAGGTTTAGGGAAAGAGGTAGCCTTGATTACGGATGGAAGATTTTCAGGTGGAACTCATGGAATTATGGTCGGCCACATCTCACCCGAAGCATACGAGGGAGGCGCATTAGGACTTCTTAAAAAAGGAGACATCATAAACATAGATTTGAAAAAACGGACAATTGATGCTGAACTTTCCAAAGAAGAATTACAAAAAAGAAAAGCCGCCTGGAAACAACCAGAACCTCGATACAAACGAGGCGTCCTGGCAAAATACGCTAAACTTGTTTCAAGCGCAAGTAAAGGTGCTGTGACTTCGTAAAAATAATCGCTATAATAAAACTATAAAAATTGTCATTTCGACGAAGAATGAGGAGAAATCCCTCAGGAATGTCAAATAAAGTACCTTAGTTATTTGAAATTTGATATTGGAAATTTAAAATTCATCGGGGGATCTCTCAGTCGTACCTCCTTCGGGATGACATACATCTATGAAATTCTCAAAATTCGGCACTCGATTTACTACTCAAACCGGTATTGGCGAACTCATGGATGATTTGGGCAATGCGATGTCTGGCACAGAAAAAATGCTCATGTTGGGCGGAGGAAATCCAGCGCATATTCCTGAAGTTCAAAAGATATTCAAAGAACAGATGCAAACCATTCTTCAAACCCCAGGCGCTTTTGAAAATATGATTGGCAACTATACTACTCCACAGGGTGATACCGAATATTTGAACGAACTCGCCGCATTCTTCAACCGAAATTATAACTTTAACATTACGTCAAAAAATATTGCCATTCTCAATGGCGGCCAAACCGCATTTTTCTTTTTGTTCAATATGATTGCCGGAGAATTCGAAGACGGGGCTGTCAAAAAAATCCTGCTTCCCATTGTGCCGGAATATATTGGCTATGCAGACCAGGGACTAAATCGTGACTTTTTTGCCGCTTCAAAACCATCCATAGAATATATTGACGACCATACGTTTAAGTATCACGTAGATTTTAAAAATCTCAATATCACCAAAGATATTGCGGCAATGTGTGTATCACGGCCAACCAATCCAACAGGAAATGTAATTACTGATGAAGAAGTAGAGCACCTTTCACAACTCGCCAAAACAAATAATATTCCACTTATTGTCGACAACGCATATGGCGCGCCATTTCCCAATATTTTATTTACCAAAATAACCCCAACGTGGGACAACAATATGATTTTTGTGTTGTCACTCTCTAAATTTGGCCTCCCTAATGCCCGAACTTCAATGGTGATTGCCCATGAAGAAATTATTGCCGGTTTGTCGCGTATTAATGCAATCGCATCATTGGCAAGCGGACGGTTTGGGCAACAACTAATATTACCGCTTCTGAAAAATGACAAAGTGTTAGAAATGAGCAAACAGATGATCCAACCGTTTTATCAGAAAAGAGCAGAACAAGCAATAGAACACTTCCATAAACACATGGACCAAAAATTACCGTATTATTTACATAAGAGCGAAGGCGCAATCTTTTTATGGTTGTGGTGTAAAGATTTACCCATTAGTTCTCATGAGCTGTATGAACGTATAAAAAAACAGGGAGTGCTAGTAGTTTCAGGCGAATACTTTTTCCCAGGATTACAAGAAAAATGGAAACATACCCAAGAATGTATACGGATTACCTACAGCCAGAATGAAGACGATGTAAAAAGAGGATTAGAGATTATTGCCGAACAAATCAAAAAAGCGTATAATCAAAGCTAGATTTCCTGTCATTGCGAGGAAGGAAGCAATCTCATTTCGTCATTCTGGGAAGCAACGATTTCGCCAAGTCAAACCAAGTCAGACTTGGTCAAGCCAGAATGACGTTGTAAAAAATATGAAACAAAAAACTGAACCCAAAACCTTATTCGAAAAAATCTGGGACTCCCACGCAGTCCATGTGCAAGAGGAATACCCAACAGTGTTGTACATTGACGCCCATTTGATTCACGAGGTGACCAGCCCGCAAGCATTCGATGGTTTGAAAAAACGAAACATTCCGGTTTTTAGGACAAAAAGAACCTGGGCAACCGCAGACCATAATGTCCCTACTAAAGACCAGCATTTACCCATTCGTGAACTGTTATCAAAAGTCCAATTAGAAAAACTCACCAAAAACTGCGAAGAATTCGGATTGCGATTATACGGACTTGGACATCCATTCCAAGGAATTGTCCATATTATTGGGCCGGAACTGGGAATTACTAAACCCGGTATGACTATTGTATGCGGTGATAGCCACACTTCAACTCATGGCGCGTTCGGCGCAATTGCTTTTGGTATTGGAACTAGTGAAGTTGAGCAAGTCTTGGCAACCCAATCAGTTTTGCAGGTAAAACCAAAAACCATGCGCATTAATGTGCATGGAAAATTAGGAAAAGGTGTAGTTTCCAAAGACATTATTTTGTATATCATTGCAAAAATCTCAGCAAGCGGCGCAACCGGCTACTTTGTCGAATATGCCGGCTCAACAATTCGAGCCTTGAGCATGGAAGCACGTATGACTATCTGTAATATGAGCATAGAAATGGGGGCGCGCGGCGGCATGATCGCGCCTGATGAAACTGCTTACGAATACATGAAAGGCAGAAAATTCGTGCCGAAAGGGGAAGAATGGGACAAAGCGCTTGCATACTGGAAGACATTACCAACTGACGAGGGAGCAGTATTTGATAAAGAATTTACCTTTGACGCCGCAGATATTGAACCAATGGTAACGTATGGAACTAACCCTGGAATGGGAGTAAAAATAACACAAAAAGTCCCCACTGAAGACAAATACAAAACCGAAGCAGACAAAGCTGCATTCCGCAAGGCTCTTCGTTATATGGATATGGAGCCAGGAAAACCCCTAAAAGGCCATAAAGTAGATTACGTATTTTTAGGAAGTTGTACCAATGCCAGAATTGAAGATTTCCGGGCAATGGCAAAAATTGTAGCTGGCAAGAAAAAAGCAGATGATGTATTTGTCTACGTCATTCCCGGGTCAAAACAAGTAGAAATGCAAGCGCGCAAAGAAGGCCTGGACAAAATTTTTGCTGACGCAGGATTTGAGCTACGCGGTCCGGGATGCTCAGCGTGTTTGGGAATGAACGAAGATAAAATTCCGGCAGGGAAGTACTGCATTTCGACATCTAACCGGAATTTTGAAGGCCGGCAAGGCCCAGGAGCCCGGACATTCTTAGCAAGCCCATTAACAGCAGCAGCATCGGCTTTGACCGGAAGGATAACAGATGCGAGAGAAATGCTATAAATCGGTTCTCAGTTTTCGGTTTACCAAACTGATGAACTGAAAACCGATAACTGAAAATATGAAACACAAAATTATCACCATTACTTCAACCTGTGTTCCACTGCACTTTGAAAACGTCGACACCGACCAAATAATCCCTGCTCGGTTTTTAAAAGCAATCACTCGGGAAGGTTTCGGCGAAAATTTATTTAGGGATTGGCGCTATCATTCTGATGGAACTCCTCGAAAAGATTTTGTTTTAAACAATGACCGCTATTCTGGAGACATTTTAGTCGCCGGAAAAAATTTTGGGAGTGGCTCAAGTCGAGAACATGCCGCATGGGCGCTCGCAGACTATGGATTTAAAGCTGTAGTATCTAGTTTTTTTGCTGACATTTTTAAAGGGAATGCTTTGAACAACTCGTTGTTACCCGTACAAGTTTCCGAAGAATTTTTACAGCATCTTTTTTCTCACATCAGCCGAGATCCAAAAACAATTGTAGAAATTGACCTACGCAGCCAAACAATTTCAGTCCCTGAACATAAACTCTCAGAAGAATTCGCCATCCACCCCTACAAAAAAATGTGCCTCATGGAAGGGTATGATGATATTTCGTATTTGTTGAGTATGAAAGAGAAAATTGAAGAGTTTGAGAAAAAGAGAACGAATGATTTTTCTCTTGTCCACGAATCTTAATCGTGTCATTTCGGCTGTGTGTTTCCTAAGCCTTATGCGTAGGGACAAGCCTTGAAATGGCTGAGAAATCCCATCCGAACATGTACTGAGCAGGAATCTCTCGTCGTTCCTTCTCGAGATGACAAAATTACTTTTATGAACAAATCAATCGCACTCTTACCAGGAGATGGAGTAGGAAAAGAAGTAACTGACCAGGCAGTAAAAGTACTAAACAAAATTGCTGAAAAATATCACCACAAATTTACTTTCACTGAAGGATTAATTGGCGCTGCAGCAATTGATAAGGTAGGCGACCCATATCCACAAGAGACTCATGAACTATGTTTAAGCTCTGATGCTATCCTCTTTGGCGCAATCGGTGACCCAAAATACGACAATGACCCAACCGCAAAGGTTCGGCCAGAACAAGGACTCTTGAAAATGCGCAAAGCGCTTGGATTGTATGCAAATGTCCGCCCGATTATGGCTTTTCAAGGATCAGAAAAAAAATCACCGCTCAAACCAGAAATTGTTGAAGGAGTAGATTTTGTGGTTATACGGGAACTCACTGGCGGATTATATTTTGGAGAACGGGGAAGAAGGGATAATGGAACTTCTGCATTTGACACGTTGACATACACCGTCGATGAAATCTCGCGCGTCGTAAGGTTTGCATTCGACCTAGCTCGCCGTCGTCATTCTGGTAAGCAAGGAACGCGCGCATCCAGAATCTCCGATGAAAACAGTAGATCCTGGACAAGCCAGGATGACGGACCTAAATTAACCTTAGTTGATAAAGCAAACGTACTGGAAACCTCTAGACTCTGGAGGGAAACAGTTCAAAAACTTGCTGAACAATATAAAGATGTAGCTGTTGAATACATGTTTGTGGACAACGCGGCAATGCAACTTATTAAAAAGCCAAAAGATTTTGACGTGATTGTCACGGAAAATATGTTTGGGGATATTTTAACTGATGAAGCGTCAGTAATTACCGGATCTTTAGGCATGCTTCCATCTGCATCAATAGGGGACAAAACAGCGCTCTATGAGCCTATTCACGGGTCATACCCCAAAGCTGCAGGAAAAAACACGGCAAATCCGATTGGTTCAATTCTATCAGCGGCCATGATGCTTGAATACAGTCTTAACCTTTCTGAGGAAAGTCAGGCAATTTATACTGCGGTTAAAAAAGCGATTGAGCAAGGTTTGGGAACCCAAGATATAGCATCAAACAATCCATTGAGTACATCACAACTTGGTGATAAAATTGAAGAGTTAATTATCATCTAAGAATTTATTAAAGGAGATTGCATATGGGTGAAACATATATGGATCGTATAGCAGCGGCTGCAAGAGATAAAGCTGCTACGGAAGCAAAAAGGAAACACAATGCTCTCCCTGTTATTGATTTACCAGAATCAGAATTTCATGTAATATTTACACGAAAGAAAATCCAACAATGGGACCAAGGCGAATGGAAACAACCTGACCTAATAATCAGGCACAAAAGGTAATAAATCGAAGCTAAAACTTGACTCATCGCTTAAATTCTGCTATAATAATACTCACAATTTAAAAATAAAAGCGTATTTACTGAAGTCACGATTCAGGATTCTGTAAAACAGAACGCTGAAGGCCAAAATGCCTTACGGAAATTGAACCGTAAAATACAATAGTCGGATGTCATCCGCCAAAACGGATAGAGCCCGGCCCAAGAGCTTACAGGAAAAATATCTGTAAGAAATAAGGATGGGACCGCGGGAGCGGTTCTTTTTTTTAAAAGAGTGCCTCTCGTTCCTTAGATTTTAAACCAGGTAGTTCGAATGAAGTAAAGCAACCCAAGAATCAAATATAGTGCTTCACTCTTCGTAACAACACCAATTTAGAATCTAAAGAACGGGAGTTTTTTTGTAATATATGCAAAATACTAAAAGAAAATTACAAATTGGAGTAATGGGATCATGTTCTGATCTGCAATACTCTAAGCAAATCGAAAAACTTGCAGAGGAAGTTGGGTACTGGATTGCAAAAAATAACGCAACTCTTATTTTTGGCGCAGAAAAGGATGTGGATTCACTATCAACAGCCGCGTGCCGAGGCGCGAAAAAAGCGAAAGGACTTACCATTGGTGTGACATACGGGAAAGGCAAAGAAGTGGTTGAAAAAAACGTAGATGTGATCATTGCAAGCGGGTTAGAACGGGGCGGCGGACGTGAGCTTACATTAGTGCTCAGTTGTGATGCGATTATAACCATAAGTGGTGGTTCTGGAACCCTTACGGAAATTGCAATTGCATATCAAGCAAATATCCCAATTGTTGTGCTTGAAGGAACTGGTGGATGGAGCGATAAATTAGCGAATCAATATTTGGATGGACGAAATAGATTAAAAGCAGAAGCAGCAAAAACACCCAGAGAAGCAGTTGAATTAGCCATTAGATTAGGAAAGAAATATGCAAAAACAAAATAAATTTATTATTGCTGCTACCTATGCAAAAGACAAAATCCTTGATGAACAAGGGAAGGTAATCATTGAACAAAAGGGCGGCCCTGCTTATTTTATTGAACGTATCTTTCGCCTAGAAAATCAACGATATGATATCATTTCTACTCCAGAAGTAACCGTAGAAATTCTGGTTACCCCAGATGGAGAGTTTGGAAAAATTCTCCAAAAACCTCAATCATTGGATATAACCTATCAGACACTTAATTCGGACGCGCTCTTAATTTCTACACTACTTGATGAAGTAGTTTTGAGAGGATTTTCACAGTATAAAGGAAAGATATTTCTTGATATTCAAGGCTATGTTCGAAATGGGAATGACTTTGGAAAAAAGAAAAAATGGCTTCCATCCTCTGAAATAACAAAATCGATATTTTGTATGAAAGGGACTGCAGAAGAAGTTTCTATGGTGCCAACAGATATTGTTGAATTACAAAAAAAGAACGTATTACTTATCACGAAAGGATCTGAAGGAAGCGAGCTCTATGCTTTTGACAAAAGATATGTTATAAAACCAACACAGAAAATTGACCCCAAGAATACGATAGGAGCTGGGGACACATTTTTTGCCTATTTTACTATTGCTATGATACAAACAAGCAATGCGTTACAAAGCGCAAGATCTGCTGCTCAAAAAACATCTGATTTTTTAGTTGGGAAATCAAACGATTGAACTCCCTTTTTTAGAAATTATGCAATGTAATTTCTTAAAGAGGGGTTTTTATATCAGAAATGTATAGAAAAATAATATGTTAGCAGAACAATTAGGCGGACGGCCAACACAAGAAACAAAAGAAACTCCTGGACCCACTCCATACGTGGTTTCAGCTGATATTCGATTGTTATTACAACAATGGGCAGATAAACGCGGATATACACTTCCAGATAATCATTTTTTTACTGACCTTAGAGGAGAATTTAATGATTATGCAAGGGGAATTTTCCCAGGTTATCAAATGGTATCTGAGGTAGAAATGTCTACCGGCCTATCAGATATTGTGAATCGAAATGGATTATTCCCTGTATCATTGGATAAAGTATACTATCCTACAATTCCAGGTCTTGATCTAAATCGTCAAGTAGATATAAACGGCCAAGATAGAGGAATAGCTCGGAGAGCTGACACGCCACTGTTTGTGAGGCAATTAAAAGACTTACGAGACTTAGGAGTAAAGGAAGTCGCGCTTGTGGATGATGTCATATTTACTGGTACCCTTATTGGAAGAGTAAGCGACTCGCTTGAAAGAATGGGTATCCAAGTTCCGGTTGTGTGCGGTGGGATAGGAGTTGGTGAAGGGATACAATCATTGCAAGCTTCTGGTAAAAAAGTAGAATGTGTGCGAACTTATACTAAGATTGTAGATGAAATTTGTGAACGGGATTTTTACCCAGGTGTACCACAATCAGGTAGACTCTTGGCAAATGATGGAAATGTAGGACTTCCATATGTTTTACCTTTTGGTAATCCACAAAAATGGGCATCCATTCCAGCACAAGAAGAAGGACGTTTTTCTGAGTTCTGCCTAAAGCAAACAAAGCGCTTATTTGAAGCCATAGAAACATTTTCTGGAAGATCTGTGAATTGCGAAGATCTAGACAGAAAAGTTATCGGACTTCCTCAAGACAATACTCGATTTGTTGACGCGCTCAATCAAGTTTCAATGAGTTAAATTGACAACAATCTTTCTAACTGCTATCATCTGATCAATGGGACGAAATTTTAACAGTATTCAAATTATTGACCTCGTTAAGCGAGGTTTATTGGCTTAAGCAAAAAAGCGAACCAATGAACCCCGCCAAGCGGGGTTTTTTTTATAATGAGGTATTTAACCTCACCCTGACCCTTTCCTAAAAGGAGAGGGAACATTTACTTTTCCTTCTCCCTTCAAGGAAGAAGGTCAGGATGAGGGTGAAATAATCGGTATTATGAACATAAATGTATCCGTACAAACAATCGAAGAAGCAGCCAAGCGGCTTGAAAAAGTAGCCAAACTTACCCCGTTACAGTTCAACAAACGATTGTCCGAACTCTACCAGGCAAAAGTCTATTTTAAACGCGAAGACCTCCAGGAAGTCCGCTCGTATAAAATCCGCGGCGCGTATAATTTAATGAGTTCTCTTTCCGAAGAAGATAAACGAAAAGGAGTTGTGTGCGCTAGCGCTGGGAACCATGCACAAGGAGTTGCGTATAGCGCCCATGCATTGAAAGTAAAGGCAAGAATATTCATGCCTGCAATTAGTCCGTTGCAAAAAATCAAACGGGTAAAGCAGTTCGGGCAGGAATGGGTAGAGGTTGAATTGGTAGGCCAAACGTTTGATGAAAGTTACCAGGCAGCAATGAAGTACTGTACAGAAAATGGCATGGAATTTGTGCATCCATTTAATGACGAACGGACTATATCCGGCCAGGGAACAGTCGGAAAAGAAATTCTAGAACAATTAGAAGACAATGAACCAGATTACGTGCTTTGTCCAATTGGCGGCGGCGGGTTAGTTTCTGGTGTTGGGACATATATAAAATCAAAATTTCCAAACGCAAAAATTATTGGAGTTGAACCAAAAGGCGCGCCGACAATGTATGAAGCAATCAAACAGAAAAAAGTGATAACGCTTGATACCATTGACCCATTTGTGGATGGCGCTGCAGTAAAAACAGCCGGACAAAAAACATACGAATTAGCTTCAAAAATTGTTGAAAAAGTACTTATTAGTGATGAAGGAAAAGTCTGTACAACTATGATTGACCTATACCAAAACGAAGGAATCGTCGCGGAACCTGCTGGAGCATTATCAATAAGCACGATTGATGAACTAGCAAAAGAGATCAAAGGAAAAACAGTCGTATGTATTTTGAGCGGAGGCAACAATGATATTTTAAGGTACCCCGAGATTATGGAAAAAAGTTTGGTGTATCAAGGATTAAAGCATTATTTCTTAATTGAATTTGCCCAAAAACCTGGACAGCTCAAGCATTTTTTAAACCGCGTCTTAGGACCAACTGATGATATTGCGCTCTTTGAGTACATAAAAAAAACTTCCAAAGAACGCGGCCCAGCACTTATCGGCATAGAACTCCAAAACAAAGAAGATTTACAGCCACTTCTTGACAGAATGAAAGCAGCCGAAATAAGATACACTAAGATATCAAGCGACGACCCGCTGTATAGCTTTGTACTATAATTCGGTTTTCAGTTTTCGGATACAAGTCAGCCAGTTTTCGGTTTTTCAGTCTGGTAAACCGAAAACTGATGAACTAAAATCCGGCAACTGAAAACTGATAACCGGAATCATATGAAATCTATTCAAACAGAAAATGCTCCTAAAGCCGTTGGTCCATACTCTCAGGCAGTTGTGAGCAACGGGTTTGTTTTCTGTGCAGGCCAGGTAGCTTTGAACCCAACATCAGGCGAACTTATAGGAACTGCTATCAAAGAACAAACCGAACAAGTGATTAAAAACATACAAGCTGTCCTAGAAGCTTCAGGAAGCTCTCTAAACAAGGTTGTACAGACTACCTGCTATCTTACCAACATTGCCGATTTTGCGGCCTTTAATGAAGTATATGGAACCTATTTTGACGCCGCCAAACCTGCCCGGGTAACCGTAGGAGTAGCCGCTCTTCCCAAAAATGCCCTGGTAGAAATTTCCGCAATAGCAGAACTTACGTGATCAGGTTAGATGTGGAATTCGAAACAATCAGCTTGTATGTAAATTTGGCAGAGGTAGATTTCAGAATTTCGTAAAAGTATAGTTGAAATATCTCGTATTGAAAAATACTATACTCTCTAGTATAATAATAATGAATCGCATGAACTATTTGTTTTCCATATCTATTACTGGCATGTGTTGTCTAAAACTAACCTAATAGTGTGGAGTGATATTATTGTTATGTATACCTCCGCGCAGGAGGTTTTTTTGTTTTAATACCCTATGATAAATCAAGATCGATTGGTACAAACATTTTTAGATTTAGTAAAAATTGATAGTCCCTCGGGTCACGAAAAGGCAATGGCTGAAGAGGTAGCAAAGCGCCTGGAAAAACTAGGCGCCGCGGTTGAATTTGATTCCTATGGCAATGTCATCGGCCATTTTGAGGGAAAAGGCGAACCATTTATGCTGAATGCCCATTTGGATACAGTTGAACCGGGACGCAATATTAAACCGATTGTAGAACACGACATTATTAAATCAGATGGAACAACTATTCTTGGCGCGGACCCAAAAGCCGGGGTGAGCGCTATTTTGGAAGCTTTAACCTCACTGAATGAAGATACCCAGGAAACCGTTCCTCTTGATATTGTATTTACCCTGGGAGAAGAGAACGGATTGTATGGGGCAACATATTTAGCATATGACAAAATTCGCGCAAAAAGGGGAATCACATTTGATGGAGAAGGCGAACCGCATAATATTGATCTTTCTGCTCCAGGATTAAACCGTATTAATGCTATTATAACAGGTCGTTCCGCGCATTCCGGTGTTGAACCAGAAAAAGGTATTTCTGCCATTCGGGTTGCTTCTGAAATTATTGCTCAACTTCCACTCGGGAGACTGGATGAAGAAACAACGGCAAATGTAGGAATTATCTCAGGTGGTAATGCGTGGAATTCTGTTCCGGAAAAGGTTGAGTTTAAAGGAGAAATTAGAAGTAGAAACTTAGAAAAATTAGAACAATATTCATTAGAATTTCATAGCATCGCAAATACAGTACTTACTCATTACCCAGGCGCAAAGTTAGATTTAGTAATTAAACGTGAATTTGATCCGTACGAATTTACTGACGATCATAAAATGATTGCTCAGATAAAAACAATTTTTACTGAACTTGGAAAAGAGGCGCGCTTGCTTCCATCAGGAGGAGGAACTGACGTAAATATTTTTCACACTCATGGCCTTGAAACAGTTGTAATAGGAACCGGCGCTTATGAAATGCACACGACTCGAGAATATGTGGAAATTCCGCAAATGTTAGAAGCAGCACAGTTTTGTGAGATGATTGTAGAAAAGATGAGACAGGAAAATGATGAATCAAGAGAGACGAGAGAGAATAGACGATAGAATTTCTGTTTTTCCGTTTTCCGTTTTCCATCTTCTATCTTCAAAAATCTATCTTCTATTTTCTATCATCTATTACCATCTATCGTCTATTTAAAAGGGGTAATTCTATTATAAACTTTGACCCTTCCTGAGGCTTGCTTTTAAGCCTAATCGAGCCGCCATGGGCTTCGATAATTTGTCGGGAAATATATAAACCAACTCCTAAACCCCGATAGTCGCGCGCAGAAACTCCCCGTGCAAAACGTTCAAAAATCTGGTTTTGGAAATTGGGTTCGATTCCAATTCCATGGTCTTGAATGGTAAACTGCGCGTGTGAATTTAAGCGTTTTAATTCCAGTTTAATCGGTTTCCCTTGCCCATATTTAATTGCGTTCGCGATTAAATTTGAAATAACTTGTTCTATACGCGTCCTATCCCAATATCCAATAATATCTTGTTGCATAGTTACCTTAACTTTATATTTAGCCCGTTTGAGCTGTTCATGAAATCGTTGAAGTGTTTCATCAATAACTGAAGAAAAATCCACTTTTTCACGGTCAAGTTGCAACCGGCCGGTTGAAATAACTGAAATATTTAACAAATCATTAATAAGTTTTGAAAGTTTTTTACTTTGTTGTTCGGTATTTTGCAAAAGCGAAAGAAGTTGTTGGTTTGATTTACTTTCTTTGGACGTTTTTTGGACACCCTTTAATACAATCTGTAACTGCAACAATATTGAGGTAAGGGGTGTTTTTAATTCATGGGAGGCAATAGATAAAAACTCATCACGGGAACGAATAGCTTCTCGCGCTTCATGGTACAACCGGGCATTATCGACCGCAACTGCCGCACGGCTCGCTAATTCTTCAGCCAGAATTAAATCTGATTGAGTAAATGGATTTTTGCTTCGGGATGCAAAAGTAAGAACCCCAATAGTTCTTCCTCTACTAATAAGAGGAACAAAAATATGGGAGTTTAATCCCAATTTATGAATTATCCGTTTTTCTTCCGGATGGGCAACACTGCTTAACCATTCTTTGGTTGCTTTTTTAATAAGTATCGGTTTTCCGGTACGCGCGACTTCGTAAATTGCGCCTTCAACCTCAGGGTCCGGAGGATATTTATGCATTTCTTGTGCTATTTTAATTTTCTGAGAATCTGCGTCGGCTACTGCGACACGGTAAATTAACCCGTTTGCATCAATTAAGTCAATAATAGAAAAATCCGCAATATAAGAGACAATAAGCGTTGCAACACTTGTTAAAGTCCGGGTATAATCAAGTGAAGAATTAAAAATCTTGCTTACTTCTGCCAAAAAGCGTAAATTATATTCAGGGAGATATCGAACTGGTTTCTTTTGCATATTTTGGTAACCAAGTTTTATACCTTGATTATCTGAAAGTATTATACCAAAGCAAATCTACTGAATGTCTTTCCAATTGAAAAAACCTACGAGATGCAATACTATAGTTGAATATGGGCTTGCATGAAAGACAAACTCCTGGAATAGAATATGTTACTGCCCCACGGGAAACATCATATACAGGAGAATACGGTAAAGAAATCAATCTTGTTTTATCACAATGCGCTCTTGGACCAAACAGATGGGTCTTAAAAGAATTACAGCGGTGGAGGACTCCTCATGGATTCTATTTAGGAGACGCAAAATACAAATCAGTTAAAAAGACTATTCTTGAAGGATGGGGGCTCAACATTCCTCAATCCGAAAAGTATGTAAGGGTACATCCAGATACACAAACTGCCCAAGAAATATTTATTGATAGACCTGCTATAGAAGAAGACCAGGTACTAGTACATGGCGGAGGAGGCGCTTTGGGAATTGAAGAGGCGGCGCGAGTCCTGAAAAGACTAGGGTATCGAGAGATACTTGCTCCAGAATATTCTTTTCCATATGTTGATGATTTCGCGGAACGTCAGGGTATTCGATATAGAACTATTCGAACTGCTTCACACCATCCACTAGACTCTTTAAACCAAGTATTGAGCATGAATCCTTCCGAAATTGAAGGAAAAGGTTTTTACAACGATTATGGGAATACACCCTTTGGAGTCGCAGACGCAAAATTAACCAGAGAGTTTGTAAAAAAAGTAGCAGAGTGCGGAGGAATACCAATTGTGGACCTGGCTTTTGCTGAAGTTCTCGGGAAAACAGAGTTTCGTAACATTATTATGGAAGTAGTAGGAAATGGAGGAATTGCAATTGCGTCACTCTCAAAAACCCAAGGATTTCCCGAAGAACGAGGAGGATATTCTTTTTATAATAGAGCGATTATTGAAGCGTATAACAAAAGATTTCCCAAACGAAAAGGTTCGCCTGAAAATACTCCTTTTGAACGCCACAAAGTGCCTTTTCAACTCCACCCTGAGACAGAAGAAGTTATGAACCAACTATTTCAACTTCGTAAGATGCCAAAAGATGATGGATCGGCAGAACAAAAATGTTTTGCCGAAGTTTGGGCGCAGGAGGTTGCAGATTATAATGAGGTAACAAATTATAGAATGTGGTTGGGATTTCAAAAGCTGGGTTTTAGAATGCCTTCGCAAACAGACTGGAGGACTCCAACTAAAGTGATTATTTCTGACCTGCCTGACCTTCACCAAAGGCTTGCTTTGGTTGGGTTACGAACAAGCAGTTTGATTCATTATGATCAAACACTTCGTGATCCAAGACAAGGATATGGAGACTCAGCTGTCCGCTTGGTTACTCCTCCACCTGAAATATATATTGATGTAGTAAAACGAGCAGCAATTGCGGTTGAAAAAGATCCACAAGAAATAGAAGAGTACATGAGGAATTTGGAGTGAAAAAATACCTGGAGCAAATGAGTATAACCCTAAGTAAGAACCCGGTTTCATTGTATTTCCTGCTATATTTTGTTAAAATTAAGCTAATCGTGGGCTCGTAGCTCAGCTGGTTAGAGCGTTACATTGACATTGTAAAGGCCAGAGGTTCGAGTCCTCTCGGGCCCACTGGAACAGAATTCTAAATCCGAAGCACGAAATCTAATAAGTTCAAAGTACAAAATTGCAGTTAAAAATTTCAAATTATAAACTTTTAACTTTAAACTGTAACATTTAATTTTGAACTTTTAACTAACTGAACGTTTCGATATTCGAATTTCTGATTTAAAATCCTATGACTCATGAAGACGCATATCGATTGTTAACAATTTACCTAAAATCTCCACACCTTATCAAACACTGCCTTGCCACAGAAGCTACCATGCGCGCATTGTACAAACGGTTACATACCAAAACAACGCCTGAGGAAGAACTTACTTGGGGGATTACCGGATTACTTCATGATGCGGACTATGAACTCGCGAAAAACCATCCAGAAAAGCATGGGTTATTATTATTTGAAAAAAACCTGATGGAATTTCCACCAGAAATTGCCTACGCTATTAAAGCCCATAATTATAAATATACAAAAGTTCAACCAAATTCACCAATGGATTGGAGTATTTGTTGTTGCGATGAACTAACCGGGTTGGTTGTTGCATCTGCCCTTGTCCATCCCGACCGCAAACTTGCTTCATTGGACGTTGATTTTGTGATGAACCGATATGGCGAAAAATCTTTTGCCAAAGGTGCAAATAGGGAACAAATTGCGTTATGTGAACAACAATTGGGAATTCCGTTGAGAGAATTTGTAGAAATTACCCTAAAAGCAATGCAAGGAATTAGTTCTACACTTGGCCTCTAACTGTTAAGGTTACACCTTGACAAAGGTGTAACCTTAACAACAAAATTATCTAGATTGATGTATTTGACACATTGCAAACACCTCTCTATACTGCAAGTATGAAACAAAAAAATGATTTATTACAACCTGCAACAAAACGCGATCTCGTAGAACTTGAAGAAAGATTGGAGAAGAAATTTGATAAAAAATTCGCAACTAAAATTGACCTTGCCGTTCAATTAGAAAATTTATATACCCGAATGGATGATAATGCACGGAAATACCGCGATCAAATACTTACAAAATTCGATTCTATAGTAGGAGAGCAACAAGACAATAGGCAGGAACTACTCATTACAAATCATCACAGTTCGAGATCAGGTATCACAACATGAAAAACGTATTACCAAACTCGAAAAACCAAAAGCGTGATTAAACACCCTATGGAAAAACATGAAGAAGTGGTTCATGGCCACAAGAGTATGTTCCAGATTTTTATCACCAATTTTGTTGGTGGAATCGCCTGGGGACTCGGCGCATCGGTTGGAGTATCAATCCTCGTTGCACTTTCAGGGTTTTTATTAACCAAGATTAATCTCATTCCCATCATTGGCGACTTTATCAACAACCTTAACTTTTATCTCAGCCACGGCAGTTAGGAATCTATTACCGAATTAATAGCATTTTCTTACACCTCTATTACATCTGGCAAACTGTACACTGATATAATCGTTTATAAGGCAATTACAATGTATACTCATTATACTCGGTTTACCAATAATGTATAATACCCGGAGCTTTGAACAGTGCCTTGATTCCTTGCAATGTCAAAGCGGAGCGGTATAAACAGATCATGGAGCATATTCAATCATACACGCAAGAAATAGTACCGCGCAATCGCATCTTACATGGATGATAAGTTTTATTAATCCGAGGGTAAAAAGTACCTGTGGTAAAGGATCAGCCTTTTATTTTTCAGTTTCCATACACCCACTAATATGAAAAAAATCTTAGTTATTGATGATGATGCAGACATTTTGGACGCGCTCTCTTTGGTGCTTGAGAGTGAAAATTATCGTGTGGTGACAACAACCAAAGGCGACCAAACTCTCAACATGATCAAGCGAAATATGCCCCATTTGATATTGTTGGATGTCTTGATGTCAGGAAGCGATGGACGAGTAATTTGCAAGAAAATAAAAAAAGAAACAAAGTATAAAAAAATCCCTATTGTTATGATTTCAGCCCATCCTTCAGCCCAACAAGGATCAATGGAATGCGGCGCAGACGCCTTTTTAGCAAAACCATTTGAAATCGACGACCTCCTAAACACCGTAAAAAAACACATTCTATAAACACATCCAGCTAAAAACACAAGCTAAATTGATTTTCTTGTCGGGCCGACGCCTTTTCGCGATGGGCCTAATAGTATCTCTTGTCCGATTCTTACACTTCTTTGAGGAATTTCTTAAGTTGAGTTTATAGGATAGACCAAAGGGGGTGAATCGTATGCCACAAGGAAAAGGTCTAAAAGGTGTTTCGCCAAAAGAAGAACGAATGTATGAACACATCAAAGAATCTGGGAAAAAGCGATATGGCGACAGAGCCGAAGAAGTAGCAGCCAGAACCGTGATGAAAAAACACGGCAGAGCACAACATAAGAAAGGACAGTAAGATCAAATACTAGATATCTTGAAACTCTTCATTTCGAAAGGGATAGGGAGTTTTTTGGAGTGAAACACTATTTTCTGCTTTATAATCTCTTCAATTTTTGGTATAGTACTGTCATCCTGGAGAGGCCACGATAGGATCCCAGAGAATAATTCAAAGTTCAAAGTGTCCCACAGCAGTGGGATCAATGACAAAATTCAAAGTGAAGGTACTTTTTATTTATAAAATTTTGAACTTTGAACTAACCTGTTGGATTCTATCGCTTCGCTCCAGAATGACAAAGTAAGTAATCTATGAAAGCTGAAGAATATAAAATATTTTTAGAACACCTTCGTCATTCAACCGCGCATTTGTTGGCTGCCGCTGTTATGGAATTATGGCCCAAGACCAAACGGACCATTGGGCCGGCAATTGAAAATGGATTTTACTATGACTTTGATTTTGGAGATGTAAATATCTCTGAAGACGATTTTCCTAAGATTGAGGAAAAAATGCATGAAATCGCCAAAACGTGGAAAGTGTTTGAGCGACACGAATTAACTGTTGAAGAAGCAAAAAAAGAATATCCCAACAATCCGTACAAACATGAATTAATTGATGAATTTTCAAAGGGAGGAAAAAAAGTAAGCTTTTATAAATCCGGAGACTATTGGGATTTGTGTGAAGGAGGACATACCGAAAACCCGCAAAAAGATCTCCAGCATTTTAAACTCCTCTCAATCGCTGGCGCATATTGGCGCGGAAGTGAAAAAAATCCAATGCTTACCCGCATTTATGGAACTGCTTTCCCAACTCAAAAAGAACTTGATGAGTATTTAGCCATGCAGGGAGAGGCCAAAAAACGCGACCACCGAAAATTAGGAAAAGAACTTGAACTCTTTTTCATTGACGAAAGAGTAGGAAAGGGACTTATCTTGTGGCTCCCCAAAGGGACAATTATACGAGATGAAGTTGAAAAACTCGCAAAAGAAAAAGAAGAAGAAAATGGATATGTGAGAGTTGCAACACCCCACATTGCAAAAGAAGAATTATTCCTTACGTCAGGTCATTTGCCTTATTACAAAGACGGCATGTACCCGCCAATGACCATGGACGATGGAACGTACTATTTGAAGGCAATGAACTGCCCGCATCATCATTCGATTTATTTGTATAAACCACGAAGTTATAAAGACCTTCCACTTCGATTAGCAGAATACGGAACGTGTTATCGAAACGAACTATCAGGAACATTAGCAGGCCTATTACGAGTACGTGGCATGACCATGAATGATGCACATATTTATATCCGTAAAAACCAAATTAAGGAAGAATTCAAAAATGTGTTAAAGCTTACGATGGAATACTTTAAAATTTTTGGATTGCATGATTATTGGTTTCGTCTCTCAAAATGGGACCCGCAACATACTGAAAAATATATTGATGAACCAGAAAATTGGGAATATTCAGAACAAGTTCTCCGGGAAGTGCTGGAAGAGCTAAATGTGAAATTTGTGGAAGTTGACGACGAAGCGGCTTTTTATGGGCCAAAGGTTGATGTTCAGTTTAAATCAGTCGTAGGCCGGGAAGAAACGATGTCCACCATTCAACTTGACTTCGCCGCAAAAAAACGCTTTGGACTAAGTTACATTGACGACCAAGGAAAAGAAAATAATGAGGTATTTGTTATCCATCGCGCGCCTCTGTCTGTACATGAACGCTTTATGGCGTTTTTAATCGAACATTACGCTGGTAAATTCCCTGTGTGGCTTTCTCCAGTGCAAGTGAGCCTGATTCCTATTGCTGACCGCCATCAGGAGTACGTTCAAAAACTGGCAAAAGCATTACGGGCGGGACATATTCGTGTTGAAGTTGACGACCGCTCTGAAACCATGCAGGCGAAAATCCGAGATGCTACTTTACAAAAAGTGCCCTATATAGGTATAATAGGGGACAGAGAGGCTCAATCTCAAGATGGGCTCTCTTTTTCTGTAAGAACTCGGGAGGGTCAAGACTTAAAACAAATGAGCCTTCCGGACTTCTTGCATAGGATTAACGAAGAAATTGCAAAAAAAGTATCATAAGCACAAAGAAAATAGGCCGTTCTATAGAATAAATGAGCGCATATTTGCCAACGAACTTCGCGTATTAGACGCGGAAGGCAAACAAATAGGACTTATGAGCAAATTCGATGCGCTTTCGAAAGCAAGAGAATTAGAACTAGATTTGGTAGAGATTGCGTCAACGGCAAAACCGCCGGTCGCAAAAATTATTGACTTTAAGAAATTTCTCTATCAGCAAGAGAAGAAAAAACGGGAAGAAAAGAGAAAAGCAAAAGTCTCAGAAACAAAAGAAATTCGCCTTGGACCATTTATGAACGACCATGACTTAGAAGTCATGATTCGGCGAGGCAAGGAATTTTTAGAAGATGGAGACAAAGTACGGTTGGTTGTTAAATTCAAAGGACGACAAATTACGCATCCGGAATTTGGGCAACAAATCATTAAAAAAGTAGTAGGGGCGCTTGCGGGTATTTCAAAAGTAGAACGAGACCCGCATTTTGAAGGAAAACAGCTAACAGGAATCCTTGCCCCAGAAAGGAAAAAATCAGCTTCTGCGCAAATCGTTGGAAGCGATACACAAACAGATGAAAAAAACACGAAAGTCAGCCCTGAAAAGATTTAAAATTACCAAAACCGGTAAAGTATTATATTCCCACCAAAATAGTGGCCATTTGCAACGGAATAAATCTGAAAAAACAAAACGCCGTCACAGAGAACCTGGAGTATTAGAAGGTGTTTTTGCAAAAAAAATAAAGAGAATGGTAGGATTTGCTTAGAAAGTTAAAAGTGCAAAGTTCAAAGTGCAAAATTTGATAAGGAAATTTATAAATAAGAGTACCTTTACTTTTAATTTTTAACTTTGAATTTTAAACTAAATATATGGCACGAGTAAAACGGGGTACAGTTTCCCGAAGAAAACATAACAAATTACACAACCTTACCAAAGGTTATAGAGGAACAAGAAATCGATTGACGAAAGTTGCTCATGAAGCTGCCTTGCATGCAGGCGCATACGCATATCATGGAAGAAAACTTCGCAAGCGTGATTTTAGGGCGTTATGGATTACTCGAATTGGTGAGGCCGCAAAACTTGAAGGGCTTTCATATAGTGTATTTATGAACAAACTCAAGAAAGCAAATATCCAACTTGACCGCAAAACCTTAAGTACTATGATTGTCAATGACACCAACACATTCAAACAAATAGTTGACACCGTAAAAAATGTCTGATATTATCACCACAATGAATAGAAATTGGTATTATTTTTACTTTACTTCCCCAACAGGGAGGTAAGTTGGTGTCTTAAAGATAAGGAAGACATGAACACCTCCTGCAAAGGAGGTTTTTTTGTATCTAAAGCAGTATAGACTATTATTTATTGTCATTGCGAGGAGGAACGACGAAACAATCTCATACCGGCGCATCGTGAAAAAGCACACAAGCGCAAAAATACAACGAGATTGCCACGCTACGCTCGCAATGACAATCACAAATTATGAAAAAATCTAAAAAAAGAAACACAATTTTAATCGTTGGCCCGTGCGCGGCTGAATCGAAGGAACAAATCCTCAAATCAATTGAATTTGCCAAAAAACGCGATATTGATTTTATGAGAATTAGTTTGTGGAAACCTCGCACAAAACCCGGATTTGAAGGATTACAAGAAGAAGGAATTCCTTTAATGGCTGAAGCAGCAAAACAAGGACTGAGCCCTGCAACCGAAGTCATTTTGCCAAGCCATGCCGAAAAAGTAATTGAAGCGGTACTCAATGCGTCAAAGACCGCAAAAGTTATGGTATGGATTGGAGCCCGGAATCAAAACCACTATGTGCAACAAGAAATCGCCCGTGTCGCAAAAGGAAATGATAGAGTATACTTAATGGTTAAAAATCAACCCTGGTCAAGTTTGGAACACTGGGAAGGCATTATCGAACATGTATTACATGGTGGTATTGCAACAGACCATTTAATTATTTGCCATAGAGGATTTACGCCTCACGGGTACAATAATCCACGCGGCTACCGAAATGTCGCGGATTTTGAAATGGCAATGAAAATAAAAGATAAATACAAACTTCCCATGATATTTGATCCTTCACATACCGGGGGAACTGTTGAAAATGTTATGCATATTGCCAAAGAAGCGGCAGAATATCCGCTTGATGGACTCATTGTTGAAGTACATCCTAACCCAAAGGCGGCATTGACAGATACCAAACAACAACTTACTTGGGATCAGTTTGATGTCTTAGCAAAACCACACCCATGAAATCGGATGATACGAATACACAACACTATACGGTACGTTATACCGAACAAACGGATGTCATTATTGAATCTGGTTTGTTAGAGCGGTTGCCTCACTTTCTTGCTCCCTATAACCACACGGCATACTTCATTATATGCGATAGTACTACTAAAAAATTATTTGGAAATAAAATCATAGAGATGCTTTCAGTATTAGATCGCCCGGTACGCTCATCAACTATTGAAAGTGGAGAACAAAGCAAGAGTTTATTGGTAGTGATGAATATACTTTCATCAATGCATACGTACAGACTCGACCGTAAATCAGCAGTTATCGCGCTGGGTGGAGGAGTTGTTGGAGACATTGCAACAGTGGTTAGTGGACTATACTACCGAGGAGTTGATTGCATCCAAATTCCTACTACGCTTCTTTCCCAAGTTGATTCTGGGTTAGGTGGAAAAGGAGCAGTAGACATGGGATTCCATAAAAATACTGTTGGCATTATTCGGCAACCACGCAGCGTATTAATTGACCCGTCCCTTATTTTCCAATTACCACCAAAACAAGTAATCTCGGGCATGGGGGAAATCGTAAAATACGCGGTCTCTTTGGATAAAGAATTATTTGAAAAATTAGAAAAAGCAAAAAACTTAAAATTCCCTCCATCCTCAAAAGATCAAGCTGATGATGAATGGGATTGGGTGATTAAACGATGTATCAAACTCAAAATGAGTATTGTTGAACAAGATCCAGAAGATATAACCGGTATACGAGCGGCTTTGAATTTTGGGCACACTCTTGGCCAAGCTATCGAATTAACCATGCCGATTACTCATGGGGAAGCAATTGGAATAGGTATGGCATATGCAATGAAAATGAGCATTAAGCTTGGAATACTGGACAAAGAGGATAATAACCGAGCTCTAAAATTAATGGGAAAATTCAATCTACCGATTACTATGAAAAGATCTCCAGTGAAAGACATTTTGTATCATATGAAAAAAGATAAAAAAACTATTGGAGGACGGTACAATTTTGTATTACTAAAAGGAATTGGACAAGCGATTACCAACCAACAGGTCAATCCTGAAGTAGTTGAAGAATCACTTCAGGAGATTATGCAATGAAATCGGTCGCGCTTCATCCCATATCGAAAGTGACCTCAATAGTCGCAATCCCTGGCTCAAAAAGTTACACCAACCGAGCCCTTCTGATAGCGGCAATGACTAACAACCCAGTCACCATTTGGAATCCACTCATCAGTGATGATACGAATGCGATGGTTGAATGTCTAGAAAAATTAGGAATTAGATGTGAATTCAATCCCTCTTTTGTCATTTCGAAGGAGGAACGACTGAGAAATCCCCAAGAGATCTCTCACCCTTCGGGATTCGAGATGACAATAAAACCACAGAGTATAGAAGTTATTAATTCAATCGCTGATATAAAAGAACAAAATTATCAACTCAATGCCCACCTTTCGGGTACTACGATTCGATTCCTTCTTGCTCTGCTTTGTAGAGTAGCCGGAACAAAGATTCTTACCGGAGAAGAAGGCTTGAATAAACGCCCAATTAAGGATTTAGTAGATGGATTGCGGCAGCTCGGAGCAACTATTGAGTACTTAGAACAGGAAGGATTTCCACCACTCAGAATTTCGTCATCTCAACTTACTCCTGGTGAAATTTCTTTGAAAGGAACGATAAGCAGCCAGTATTTTTCTGCAATTTTGATGATTGCGCCTTTGGTTGGAGAAATCAGCATCAAAGTCATCGGAACCCAAGTTTCAAAACCATATATAGATATGACAATTGATACCATGAAACACTTTGGAGTAAACGTAATACAAAAAAATTATGAACAATACACAGTTTTGGGTGGACAAAAATATTCAGCAACAGAATATGCTGTTGAAGGAGATTATTCAAGCGCTGGGTATTTCGCAGCAATTGCGGCGCTCACTGAATCAACTTTGACACTGAAAAATTTGAATTATGATTCCGCCCAAGCCGACCGAACATTTTTAGACGTGTTAGAACGCATGGGAAATCAAATCGAAAAAAAAGACGATGAAGTTTGTATAATTGGGAAAGGAGTAATGCCACTGGAAATTGATATGATTGATTGTCCCGACCAAATTCAAACACTTGCGGTGCTTGCCGCTTTTGCAAAAGGCGAAACAAAAATTCATGGCATTGAGTCATTACGAGTAAAAGAAACAAACCGAGTTGTTGCAATAGAACAAGAACTTAAAAAAATGGGCATTCCAACGCAATCGACAGAACATACCTTAACGATTCAAGGAGGAAACCCACAACCAGCAACCATTGATACTTACGGCGATCATCGCATGGCAATGTCTTTTGCTGTAGCAGGAACAAAAATAGATGGAATAGTTATTAATGACCCTGATGTCGTGAATAAAACGTTCCCTGAGTTTTGGACAAAATTGAAAGAAATTAGCATACAGATAGAATATCAAAATCCTTAGGTGTTTAGCTATCCCACCCTCAGGGCGGGTATTTCTATTATGAACATAATTCTCATCGGCATGCGGGGATGCGGGAAAACGACAATTGGTAGGATTCTCGCAGAAGAATTGAATAAACATTTTGTAGAAACGGATTATTTGATAACCCAAAAAGTTGGAATGTCGATTCCGGAAATTGTTAAAAAGCACGGCTGGGATTATTTTAGAAAAGAAGAATCTGAGATTGCGCAGGAAGTCTCAGAATTAACCAATGCAGTTATTTCAACCGGAGGAGGAGTAATTTTAAACCAGAAAAATGTGGAGTCACTTAAGACGAAAGGAAAACTGATCTACCTAAAAGCAACAGTTGAAACCTTACTTACACGAATTGGAGTCGACCCAAACCGTCCAGCGCTTACCGATAAAAAAAATCTCAAAGAAGAACTAGAACAATTATTACTAGAACGAAAAGGACTCTACGAACAAGCGGCTGATGAAATAATTGAAACGGATGATCTTACTGTAGATGAAGTGGTAGATCAAATCATGGAAAGTAGTGTCATGGCGAGAAAGAATGACGGTATAAAAGAATTAGTGCGTTGACAAAATAATTATGAACATAACAGCCAAAACAAAATTCTGTATGGTAATCGGAGACCCAATCGAACATTCCTTGTCTCCCCAAATGCACAATGCGGGGTATAAAGCGTTGGGGATTGATAACGAATATGTCTACGTGGCAGCCCGAGTGAAAATTGAACATATTAAACAAGCGGCGGAAGGTATGAGAGCGTTCAATATTTTGGGGATGAGTTGCACCATGCCGCACAAATTAGAAATTATGAAATATTTAAATACTATTGATGAAGTGGCGCAAAAAATCGGAGCGGTGAATACCGTAGTGAATGAACAAGGCAAACTCGTTGGATACAATACTGATTGGCTTGGCGCAGTAACTCCTATTGAAGAATTAACCACTTTGAAAGGTAAAAAAGCCGCGGTACTCGGAGCAGGAGGAGCGGCACGAGCTATCGTATTTGGATTGATTGAACGGGGATGTTCGGTGACTGTATATAATCGAACTCCCGAAAAAGCACAAGAGTTAGCGCAAGAATTTACTTGCGAAGCAGCGTCGAACGAAAACTTACAAGCTGTCAAGAAAGTTGACATTATTGTCAACGCAACATCGTTAGGCATGCATCCTCATGCCACAGAAACACCCTTGCCAAAAGAATATATAACAAACAATCAAATTGTTTTAGACGCCGTATATGTTCCGTATGAAACACGATTCTTGAGAGAAGCTAAAGAACAAGGCGCACAAGTAATTCATGGAATTGATATGTTGTTGCATCAAGGAGTCGCACAGTTTGAGCTGTTTACGGAACAAAAAGCACCAGTTGAAGAAATGAGGAAGGTCCTTATTATGTAAATTAGTTAATTTTCTCGTCATTCTGGCTTGTCCAAGTCTGACTTGGTTTGACTTGGTGAAATCGTTGCTTTCCAGAATGACGAAAAAAATTAATTGAAAATTTCAAATTATGACTATAAACTATTGTCTCCCTATCATCAAAAAATCAAAATCTGAAGTTTTAGAAACGATTGACCAGAACCGTTCTGAATTTTCGTTTTTTGAAGTTTGGTTAGATTATATCGAAGATCTTGATATTGAATTTATTGAAAAACTGTCTGATGAACTGGGAGAAAAACTCATTTTCTTATTGAGAAGACAAAATTTGGAACAAATTCAAATGAGTTTACAAAAAAGACACACCATCATGCAATTACTCTCGCACCAAAAATCATTGCTCGACTTAGATATTCGGCAGCAAGACGAACTGCATTTCTTAAAAGAACAGTCTCTGTTGAGCCCGCTCATTTTGTCTTATCACAATTATGGAGAGACACCACAGAAAGAAGTTTTACGAGAAACAATTGAATCCATGAGAGAATACAAACCAGCAATATATAAAATTGCTACTTTTTGTAAAACTAAAAAAGAGGCAGTACGTCTATTAGATTTATTAGTAGAGTTGAAAGACCAGTCACTTCGATGTATCATATTGGGCATGGGAGAACTCGGAACGGTTACTCGAATTTTTGGGACACTCTGGGGAAATGAACTCGTTTTTGCGCCCTTAGAGAAAACAGCAAGTTCCGCACCGGGACAATTAACAAAAGAAGAGCTAGAAAAAATATTTAGTACGATATCTTGATGTTAGATATCCTTGCTATTTTTGAACTTGAATAATTGATGATTTGATTTCTTGATATCAAGATTTCAAAATATCAAAAATTCAATTTCAAGAATATCCCATTTCTATCATCAAAAAATCAAAAGCTATCATTATGCCAGGTAATTCATTCGGTCACATATTTAAAATCACTACATTCGGCGAATCACATGGAGGCGCTGTGGGTGTTGTGGTTGATGGATGTCCGCCAGGAATTGAAATAACCCAGGAAGAAATCCAAAAAGAATTAGACAGACGAAAGCCAGGCCAAAGTAGCATTACCTCTCCTCGAAAGGAAGAAGATAAAATCCATGTACTATCTGGACTGGTTGATGGAAAAACAACCGGAACACCAATTCTTTTGCTCGCGTACAACAAAGACGCAAAGTCAGAAGATTATGTGCATCTCAAAGATTTGTACCGACCTTCTCATGCAGATTATACCTACATTAAAAAATATGGAATTCGTGATTGGGCAGGAAGCGGTAGGGCATCTGCGCGGGAAACCTTGGCGCGCGTTGCGGCTGGCGCACTAGCAAAAAAATATTTGCGCCAAAAAGCAGGAATTGAAATTATAAGTTTTGTTGAACAGGTTGGTGATATTCGCGCTGAAATTAATATGGACGCAGTTACCATACAAGATGTTGAAGCAAATATTATAAGGTGTCCAGATCAAAAAACTGCTGAGCAGATGATAAAACTCATCGAATTAATCCGTGACGAAGGGGATTCAATCGGGGGAGTAATTAAAGGCGTAATTCGCAATGTTCCTGCTGGACTTGGTGAGCCAGTGTTTGATAAACTCTCAGCAGATTTAGGAAAGGCAATGCTCTCAATTAACGCGGTAAAAGGATTTGAAATTGGTTCTGGGTTTGAAGGAGTAAAACTAAAAGGAAGCCAGCATAATGACGAGTTTTATAAAGATGAATCTGGTACAATACGGATGAAAACAAACCGGGCAGGCGGAACACTTGGCGGTATTTCAACTGGAGAAGATATTTATTTTCGAGTCGCATTTAAACCTGTGGCGACAATCAAAAAAGAACAAAAAACAATAAATAAACAAAGTGAGGAGGTAACCTTACAAGCATCAGGAAGACACGATCCCTGTGTGTTGCCGAGGGCAGTACCGATTGTTGATGCGATGTCTGCGCTCGTAATAATGGACCATTACCTGAGACATAAGGCACAGAATTTATGAATTTCAAATATGAGAGATAAAACAGTTCATATCATCGGTGGAACAGGCAAAATGGGGCAGTGGCTCAAACTTTTTTTGGAAAGCCAAAATGTTTCGGTCACTATCGCTGGAAAAGATTACGCCAAAAATCCTGAACAGATACAACAGGCAGATATAGTCGTTGTTTCCGTGCCGATTTCTGAAACAGAAAAAGTAATTCAAACAGTCAGTCCCCTTATGTCAAAAGACGCGCTTTTAACAGATATTACCTCTGTTAAAACGATGCCGCTTGCTGCCATGGAAAAAGCAAAATCAGGAACATTGGGCATGCACCCGCTGTTTGGGCCAACCATTGGATCTGTAATTAATCAAAAAATCGTATTTTGCCGCCTAAACGATAATAATCATGTAGAATTTCTCAAAAATCTGTTTGAAAAGTCAGGAATGGAAGTTATAGAAATGTCAGCAGAAGAACATGATTATCAAATCGCCTACATTCAAGCCTTGACTCATGCAACACATTTATTGTTTGCAAAAACAATTTTGGGACAGGAAAAAACCATTTTGACAAAACTACAAACCCCAACATTCGCAATTCATGCATTGGCAATGGGACGGGTTTTGAACCAAGATATTGAACTTATGTCCGGAATTGAACTATACAATCCCTATTTTATGCCCGTATTTGATAACCTTATGGAAAATGCAAAAACGCTGTTGGATATTCTCAAAAAAGGAGATGACAAAGCATTTGTAAAATTCTTTGAATATGAACAAAAACTTGCCAAGAATTTTTCGGGATTGTCTTTATTTCAAACTAATAAAATACTCCGGCTTATTGACGAAATGCCAACAACCTTACCTCAAAAAATCGAGATTACGAATGTCCCGACGTCTGTACAAGTTGCATATCTCGGCCCTGAAGGTACTTATTCACATCAAGCAACAAAGCGGGTATTTGGGAAAAAGTCGTATCACGAACATAAAGCAAATACTCTTTTTGAAGTTTTTCAAAAAGTTTTGCATGGAGACGCGGATTTTGGCATTGTACCAGCTGAAAATTCCATTGAAGGAACAGTCCGAAGCACAATGGATTACTTAGTTGAATTTTCGCTGTATGTTTGTGGATCTTTTGAAATTCCGATCCGTCACCAATTGCTCTCAGCAGAGAAAAAATTATCCGATATTAAAACGGTGGTTTCACACCCTCAAGCACTCGCACAATGCAAAAATTGGCTCCAAGAAAAATTACCAATGGCAAAAATTGTTTCAACCGAAAGTACTACAACTCAACTAAAAAATCCCAAAAAAGGATATGGGTATATTGCATCTGCAGAAGCAGGAGGGAAATATGGACTTTCAATACTCGCAAAGAATATCGAAGACCATACCAGTAATACCACGCGTTTTTATGTGATTTCAAAAAACCCTATGCACCTGAAAGGAATCCAGAATTCAAAAACAATTTTATTTGTGACCGTATATAACAAAGTCGGAATTTTGAGAGATATTCTGAACGTTTTTGCAGACCATAATTTGAATCTCACAAAACTTGAATCCCGGCCAAGCCGCGAAAAATTGTGGGATTATCACTTTTTTATAGAAGTAGAAAAAGACCAACACGACCCGGCGTTAATTAAAGCATTACATGAACTGGAAACATATTGTCCGGTGATCAGGGTGTTAGGACAAACATAATTGAACTTTGACTTGTGAGTTTCGAATTTCACGCTTCGAATTTCGAATTTTTATTGATATAATAAATTATGGAAGAATTACAAACACTCAGACAACAGATAAACGAAATTGATATGCAACTGCTTTCTTTACTCGCAAAGAGATTTCAGCTTGTGTCAGAAATCGGGACTCACAAAAAAGTTCAGAATATTGAGATACAAGACAAACAACGTGAAGAAGAAATTCTTGAAGCTTTGAACCAAAAGGCAAAAGAGTATCATCTGGATAAGAACCTAGTCCAAACAATCTGGCGAGCAATATTTAATCAGGCGTATTTGATAGAACAGTAGAAATAATAGCCTTCGGCAAGCTCAGGCAAGAATTAAATAGAATCTATGAAAGCAGATACAGAACAAATAATTTATTTCAACGGAGAATTTGTACCTGAATCACAGGCAAAAATAAGTGTGAAGACACATGCGCTTCATTATGGAACAGGCTGTTTTGGCGGCCTCCGCGCGTATTATAGTGAAAAGGATCATGCCCTGTTTGTCTCACGAATTGAAGACCATTATAAACGATTTTTAGGGTCGTGTAAAATGTTGTTTATTGATTTAAAACTTACCGTTGAAGAACTGAAAAAAATAACTATCGAACTTGTTCAGAAAAATTTTGCTGAGGCTGACTTATACATTCGGCCACTTGCATATAAAGCAGATCCTGCTGTTGGAAATTTTAATTTACCAACCTTGAGAGACGGATTTTTGATTTATACAACTCCACTGGGAAGATATTTAAATGTTGAAAAAGGAATTCGAGTAAATATAAGTTCATGGAGACGAGTTCCCGATAATGCTATCCCACCGCGAGGAAAAATTACGGGAACCTATGTGAACACCGCGCTCGCAAAAACTGAGAGTTTACAAAATGGCTATGATGAAGCATTGTTGCTTGATGGCCAAGGGCATATTGTAGAAGGGAGCGCTGAAAATATATTTATGGTCCGAAATGGCATGGTAGTAACTCCACCGTTGTCAGATGATATTTTACAAGGAATCACGAGGGACACCATTATGAAATTGTGCAAAGACTTAAAACTGCACGTGCAAGAACGCAGCATTGATCGCTCTGAGATTTATGTGGCAGATGAGGTATTTTTAGTAGGAACAGGAGCTGAAGTTACTCCGGTAATTGAAGTAGATAAAAGAAAAGTAGGGGATGGCAATATAGGAAAAACGTCACAACAAATAAAAGACGCGTACTTCAAACTTACCCACGGAGAGTATCCAAATTTCAAAGAAACAGTAACAAAAATCTTACCAGTGAAATAACCTGTACCCTACACCCTGAACCCTAACTTTATGGAAAATGAATTGATGAACATTAAAAATGCAGCGGTGTCGCTCATTTTGGAAGCAGATGATAAAGAATCTCTCGAAGAAATCAAACTCCAATTTTTAGGAAAAAGCGGACGTCTCACGCTTGCATTAAAAGAACTTCCAAAACTCCCCAAAGAAAAACGCCCCGATATTGGAGTGCTCGCAAATGAAGTGAAGCGAATTATTGAAGAAACAATCCAAACAAGAATTTCAAATTTTAAGCCACATCACGAAACTGTTGGTAAAAAAGAACGAAAACTCGACGTTACTAATCCGGGAATAAAACCACCGCTTGGACATTTACATTTAATTACCCAAGCAATTGAAGAAATTACGGGAATTTTTGAAAAAATTGGATTCACGAGAGTACGGTATCCAGAAGTAGAATGGGACTGGTACGCATTTTCTTCTTTGAACTTTCCCGAGAACCATCCGGCCCGTGATGATTGGGAAACATTTTTCATTTCTGGAAAACCCGACCCAGAAAAAGGGCCGGTTATTTTAACTCCGCACACTTCTTCAGGACAAGTTCGGGAAATGGAAAAGAAAAAACTCCCCATTAAAATGCTCAACATTGCAAAATGCTACCGCCGCCAATCTGATGTGTCGCATACCCCAATGTTTCATCAATTTGAGGGATTGGTTGTTGGAGAAAATATTTCAATTTCTCATTTGAAAGGCACACTCGACTTTTTTGTAAAATCCTATTTTGGCGAAAAACGCATTTCAAGAATTCGGCCGTATCATTTTCAATTTACTGAACCGTCATTTGAAGTCGATGTTTCTTGTGGGGTTTGTAATGGAAAAGGTTGCAAACTTTGTAAAGCTGGTTGGTTGGAACTGGGGGGAGCAGGAATGGTTCATCCAAATGTATTAAAAAACGGCGGCATCGATCCAAACAAATATACCGGTTTTGCATTTGGCTGGGGAGTAGAACGGGTGCTGATGATGAAAGAAGGAATTGAGATTGATGATTTGAGGTTATTGTATTCCAATCGGCTTGACTTTTTAGAACAGTTCTAATTTGTCATTGCGAGGAGCAACGACGAAGCAATCTAGTTTTATTTGCGCTTTATCGCTTTGCGCTCAGTAAAAGATTGCTCCGCTCATACTTCGCTCGCAATGACAAAATAATTATGAATATCAAAATTCTCGACTCTTGGCTCCGCGATTATTTAAAAACAAAAGCTTCTCCGCGAGAGATAGCAAAGAATTTATCTCTGACGAGTGTCTCAATTGAACGAGTCGAACCATACAAACAAGATGTCACTTATGACATTGAAGTAACTACCAATCGTCCAGATTTGGCATCGGTGATTGGATTGGCAATTGAAGCGGCAACGGTATTACCGCAATCAGGAATTGACGCGAAATTCGAAAAACCTACCATAAAACTTCCTGCAGGAAAACCAACCAACCCAGTTGAAATTACCATTAAAAACGACCCAAAACTGGTAAGACGAATCTGCGCGGTTGTTATGGAAGTGCACCTCAAAGAATCTCCAGAATATGTAAAAGACCGCCTTGAATCTTCAGATATTCGGAGTCTCAATAATATCATTGACGTTACTAATTACGTTATGCGGGAAGTAGGCCATCCCACCCATGTGTTTGACTATGACCGGCTGATGACTAAAACGTTAATTATTCGCGAATCAGAAAAAGGAGAGAAAGTAAAAACATTAGACGGCAAAGAGTACCAACTTCCTGGTGGAGATATTGTAGCAGATAATGGAGAAGGGGAAATAGTTGATTTATTAGGAGTAATGGGAACTGCGAATAGCGTTGTGACGCACAATACCAAACGCGTTTTGTATTTCATTGATAATGTTGAACCAAACCATATTCGCAAAACTTCAATGACACTTGGCATTCGTACTGAAGCAGCAGTGTTGAATGAAAAAGATATTGACACGTCATTAACAATGGATGCATTAGTTCATGGTATTGAATTATTCAAAAAAATCGCGAACGCAAAAATTGTTTCTGACATTATTGATATTTACCCGAGTGTTCCAAAACCGCATTCAATTACCATAACCAAAGAAAAAATTCAAAAAATTATTGGAGTAGAAATTCAGCTTAAAAAATCCGCCCAGATACTTACGAGTCTTGGTTTTAAAGTAAAAGCAACCAACAATAAACTTATTGTCACGGTCCCCTCGTGGCGGGCAAAAGACGTAACTATTCCAGAAGACATAGTAGAAGAAATTGCCCGAGTATATGGATATCATAACATCCCAAGTAAACTCCCATACTTTGAAACACAAGTAACCGAACGGTTAGGAGAAAGTGAATTTTATTGGGAACAACGAATAAAAGTAGCCATGAAATATTGGGGATTTACTGAATTGTACACGTATTCATTTGTTTCAGAAGATTTATTTGAAGGGCCAATTGAACATGCAGTCACAGTGGCAAACCCATTGAATGAAGAATTTATATACATGCGAAAAACCCTGGTGCCAAGTTTGTTGAAAGCAGTTTCAGAAAATAAAAATAGGGAAACAATTCAGATTCTTGAAATTGCTAATGTATATGACAAAAAACCCCATGAAGGCTTACCAGATGAGAAACGAATGTTTGCAGGAATCATTCGAAAACCCAAAGTATCATTTTTTGAGGTAAAAGGATATATAGAACAACTTGCAAATGATTTAGGGATTCATAATCTAAAATTCAAACCCGCAACCCAAGGCGACGGGGCAGATATATATATCACGCATGTCATCTCGAAGAAGGAACGGCAGAGAGATCCCCAGCAAGAACAAAATGAACGCGGGATTTCCCCTTCTGCTTTGCAGAATCGAAATGACAAAACAGCGTTTCTTGGCTCAATAGAAATCCTTGACGAAAGTACCATTGATTTTGAATTGAGTTTTGATGTCTTACGTCAAGAGGCAACTTTGAAAAAAGTATACAGCCCTATTACAAAATTTCCCCCAATCATAGAAGACTTAGCAATTATAGCTGACGAAAAAGTATTAACAGGGGAACTTGTTGAAACAATAAAAGAACAGAGTCAGTTGATAGTTGAAGTATCGTTACTAGACCAATATGAAGCAACACGGACTTTCCATATTTTGTATCAACATCCAGAAAGGAATTTAACCAATGAAGAAGTAGGCGAAATCCGCGAAAAAATCCTCCAAGTCCTCAAAGAAAAATTTGATGCTCGGTTGAAAGATTAGTATCTTCTTCAAGGTACTCTTATTTGCTTTTTCTGAGTGAATCTGATATATAGTCTCATCTAGTATGATTGAAGACCCGCTTACTTTCCCTTACAGACCAGATGTAAAAGATATGTACTGGAGCAGTAGAGAATATATTAAGCATAGTTATGCTTTGTGGCGTCAATCATATGGTCAGGCCGCTGAACATTTTGGTATACCATATGATGGGACTTTGCGAGTCTCCTCTGAAATGCCTTGGAAAATGGAAGACAGAACCTACGCTGAAGCCCGCACAACAGGCGTTCCGTATCGTGGGTTTGTAATTATGGGTCCGCAAGATGTAGGAAAGACTGATGTAAAGGGCTTTTTACATGAGTATTTTGGATATGCAACTACTCCTAATTATATTACCCGACCGCTCAGACCGAACGAGGTAGCAGGGGTTGATGCAATTCCTGTTTCTGAAGAAGAACTCGCTCACTTACATGCACAAGGTGACCTTCTTTCAATGTCTGATCAAGTCCATTGCAAAAATGAACCCCCATATAAATCTGGTTTCTCCAAAGAGCTATTTCTTCAAACACAGAGAAACGATAAGCCTTTCTATATTGAAAAGAGTATCGGGGGATGGCAGCAAGTCCGTGAAGCTCTACAAGGGTCTCCTGATTTCACTGAAGAAGACTTTAACGGAATGAGAGTCATATTTTTACTTCCCCCCGCACCGCACGTATTGGCATTACGGGCTATACAACGGATTGACTCATTGGTTACACAAAAAGCAAATTTGAGATAAAATAGCGATGGAAAATGAGAAATTCTATCCTCTATCGTCCCTTTTGTTTACCAATAATATACAATACTCCGAGCTTTGAATAGTGCCTTGATTCTTTGCAATTCCAAAGCGGAGCGGTATATACTATACTCATACCAATTTCCTATGAACAATCAACCAAACGTCTGGAGAAATACTTTTCAGGAATTGCGCGGAATTTATGCTCTAGCATTGCATCTTCAATTAAAATATTTCAAAAAAATATTAGCTATCTACACAATTTACCTTTATGAATATCCAATTCCTGACTTCATTATGGTTGCAATGGTTCACCAAGGAGAAGAAGGTTCTCCTATGAGTCTTAGAGAGATTTCCGAACAAACATGGAAACACTATAAAAGCATCTGGGGGACACGCTCATCTTCATCAAGTGTGGCAGCATATGAGGGACTTCTTATTAGACATCGTGCTTCAGTAAGCGCAACTAGTCAAGCAACCTACGACACGCTGTTTAAAAATAAAAACATTCTTGAGGCGCTTGAGAGTGGAACGAAAGATATAAACCAGCATTTCCGTTTAACAGCTCTTACCAATATCTCAATTTGGATTCTTGGTGCAGTTTATTTACTGATCTTTTTAAAAATTTTTGAATACGCGCCAAGTTCCATTTTTCCTGTTCTATTCGTTGCATTTATTCTCACTCTGTGGCTTGTGCTACTCCCATTTTATACGCTCCTTGGATATTCATTTTGGCTTGCAAAAGCCGGCCCTCAAAAATAAGACGAACTCAAATTACGGAGTAGGTGATGGAGTAGGAGTATCTCCTCCTGGTGTTGGAGTTGCGTTTTCCCGGTGTTCATCTTTGTGAGGATTAAGAACATCATCTCCGGGATGGTATTTAGGATCATCTTTATGATTTTGCTCAATCCACGCGTTAATTCCTTCTTGCCAAAGGTTTTTTCCGTCTTTTGAGACCGTGTCTTTTTCCCGAAATACAAAATAATCTTTCCCATCTTTGCTTTTATATATCAGCGATGGAGCCGTGGGTTCAGTTCCTTTAATAAAATATTCGGACCGTGTTGGTTGGCTTCCATATGGTAACCCTCCACCAAAAGAATCTACCGTAACCGCAATAACATTGTCAGGTTTTGCGAGTTGTTCATCTTTTTTATCTTTGAGCGCCGCGACCATAAGTTTACTCCAAATAGGGGAAGCTCCGGTAATTCCTGAAGCGATTGCTTTGTTCATAGGCGCGTTATTGTTATTTCCTACCCAAACTCCCACCACAATTGAAGGGGTATATCCATATGTCCAGTTGTCACGTTTTTGGTCGGTTGTTCCGGTTTTTACAGAAACAGTCTTTCCCGGAATTTTTAAATATGAATTAGGCCCAAACGCTTGGCTGCGGGCGTTATTGTCAAGCAAAATATGGGAAATTAAAAAGGCGACTTCTTGAGATAAAACACGGGGACCTTGATGTTTCTTATGTTCGTATAGTGAATGTCCTTTCACGTCGGTTACTTTTTCAATCCCATACAAATCCTGCTTAATGCCTCCATTTGCAAAAACTCCATAAGCAATTGTCTCATCAAATAAGCTTGTTTCACGACCTCCTAATACCAGGGACAAACCTACATTTTTTCGATTTTCATCAGTTGGTTCCCAATTTTTAATTCCCATATCATACGCTTTTTGCATGGTATCTTTAATTCCTACCAGAGCAAGCAATTTTACTGCAGGAATATTAATGGAATTTCCAAGTGCAAAACGCAGTTGTATAGGGCCGTTGAATTTTCCGTCATAGTTAGCTGGCGTATATATTGGATTCTCTGGTTCATCAGTTGGGAAATCTGTTTTTACATCCATTACCATAGCCGCTGGCGTATACCCTTTTTCAAAAGCTTTTGCGTACAAAATAGGTTTCAGTGATGAGCCAGGCTGGCGTACTCCAAATACCGCGTTAAAATTCCCGTCATTATCAACGTCAAAATAATCCTTACTTCCCACCATACTCAGAATTTCACCGGTTTTTGGATTGGTAATTAAGGCCGCGCCATTTCCAACCCGATACCCTTTTAATGCTTCAATTTCTTTTTTAACAATTTCTTCTGATTTTTTCTGCAGTTCATAATCAAGGGTAGTAGTCACTTGTAATCCACCTGTTTCTACAACTGAATCTCCGAACTGACGGGCCAACAATTGCTTTATATACAACACAAAATGTGGCGCTTTAATGTTTGATTCACGATGGTCAAATTTGTATGATTTAATGGTTGCGAGCGACGCATCTGCCTCTTTTTGAGAGATATAATTATTTGCGACCATTTGATGTAATACCGCTTGTGAACGGCCAATATAGTAGGTATTTCCACTGAATGGTGAATACATGGTAGGACTTTGCGGTAACCCTGCAAGAAAGGCTGATTCAGCTAAATTAAGGTCTTTTGCTTTTTTCCCAAAATACGTTTCAGCGGCAGCTTCCACGCCTATTGCGGTCCCACCATACGGAATGTTATTTAAGTACATTTCTAAGATTTGGTCCTTACTGTATTTTTTGTCTACTTGGACTGCAAGGATAAATTCTTTTATTTTGCGGGGGAGGCTTCGATCTGAGGTAAGCAAAATGATTTTTACTAATTGCTGGGTTATAGTTGACCCGCCTTCGAGCCTTCTATAAAACAGAAGATTACGAAATTGCCGCAAATACCCCCGTATAGAAAATCCTTGGTTTTTATAAAAATCTTCGTCTTCTGTCGCAATTGTCGCATTTTGTAAATCTTTGGGAACTTGAGAAAGTGGCACGTAACTTCTATTTTGCTCTTGGTATACCGAATAGAGCAAAACTCCTTTCCGGTCATAAATTCTCGTGGCATCAGAATATTTGGATTGGACTAACTTTCCAGGTGTGGGTAAATCTCGGCTGTACCAGATAAATAATAACACAACACAAATAATACCTCCGATAAGTCCAAATAATAACCATTGGGTAAGTCTACTGACGAGGAAAATATTGAAGTCAAGCTTTGGAAAATGCCTTTTCCGCCTTCTACTTCGGTAGTCAACCATACCACATAGTATACCAAATTTACCCTCAATATAAAAATATGCTATACTCGAGTAAATAATGATAGTTTGTCATTGCGAGGAAAAATGACGAAGCAATCTAGTTATCAAACCAGGTTGCCACTCTACACTTTGTTCCGCTCGCAATGACATTGAGGACTTACCAATGGACAACATTACCGAACTTCTAACTCGCGCCGTCGATACAATCTATCCTACCAAACAAGAACTCGAGAAAGTTTTGAAATCTGGAAAGAAATTAAAACTGTATCAGGGTTTTGACCCCACTGGGACTCAGCTTCATATTGGCCATATGATTGGGCTTCGTAAACTTCGACAATGGCAGGATTTAGGTCATCATGTAATTTTTGTAATTGGTGATGGAACTGGACAAGCTGGTGATCCTTCTGGAAAATTAAAAGCTCGGGATCGTTTTTTTACCAATAGAGAACTCAAAGAAAATGCAAAAGAATATGTGATGCAAGCAGCAAAAATTGTCCGTTTTCATGGAGAGAATCCTGTGGAAATTTTATATAACGGCGATTGGCTGAACAAACTCACACTTCCAGAAATATTAGATATTATTGGTCATTTTTCTTTGCAGCAACTTGCAGAGCGGGATTTATTTCAGCAAAGAATGAAACGAGAACAACAAGTCAATATGCGCGAGTTTATTTATCCAATTTTGCAAGGATATGATTCTGTTGTTATGGAAGTTGACTTGGAATTGGGTGGAAGTGATCAGCTTTTTAATATGCTCTGCGGCCGAACACTTTTGAAAGCAATGAAACAAAAAGAAAAATTTGTTATGACCACGCCTCTTCTTACCGATTCAGAAGGAAAAAAGATTGGAAAAACAGAAGGAAATGTTATCGGTTTAACTGATAAACCATCAAACCTCTATAGCAAAATGATGACCTTGCCTGATGACATAATTGTTAAAAGTTTTGAATATCTTACCGACGTGCCAATGCAGCAAGTTGAGGCAATTGCAAAAGCCCTGGAAGACGGAAAAAATCCAATGGAATTTAAAAAGCAACTCGCCTTTGAAATTGTTAAGCAATTAAATAATGAACAAGAAGCTCAAAAAGCGCAGGAGGCATTTGAAAATACAGTCCAGAAAAAAGAATTGCCAACAGAAATACCAACTGCCGAACTTTCAAGAGAGTATATCGAAAGCGCCACCATCAGTGACGCATTGGTTACATTAAACTTAGCAACCAGTAAGGCTGAAGCAAAACGGTTAGTTGAACAAGGCGGAGTAACCATTGACGAAGAACTTATTGACAATCCAAACTCACCATTTGCCGTCCAGGATAATTCTGTAGTAAAAGTAGGAAAACGCAGGTTTGTAAAAATTAAAATCGCGTCTTAAATATGCTACAATATTCATATGGACTTCATACGAAAAAAAACATGGATTTGGAAAGTAATCGTTATTGTGGCCTCTATTGCCCTTATTCTTACCTCTTTTTTACCATACATGCTCAGGTAAACCTGATATAATCCACATACAAGAATGTCAAATAAAAATAAAGTACCTTAATCATTTGAAATTTGATATTTGTCATTGATCCCCTTGCCAGGGGAAAATTGGTAGTATTTGAAATTTTATGATGACTCTAACTACTCCCATTCCCGACGTTGGCCGCGCTTTTAAAATGTATGCGAAGCGATTAGAAAAACTTGGATTATATACGATGGGAGATTTCTTGTATCATATTCCATTTCGGTACGAGAACTACTCCCTCATTTCAAAAATTAACCAAATTCAACCGGGCGAAATCATAACTATCCAAGGAACAGTTGAGGAGATGAAAAATGCTCACACCAAAAACAACAAAATTTTCCAGCAAGCAAAAGTAACAGATGATACTGGAACCCTCGATGTTACTTGGTTTAATCAACCTTATCTCACTAAAACAATCCATGCAGGAGATCACCTTTCACTTTCTGGAAAAGCAGATTGGTTCGCCAGAACAATTACGCTTCAGTCTCCAGACTTTGAAACAATGTATCCCGATTATAGAGGCGGTTACCAACCTACAATCCATACGGGCAGGCTCGTGCCAATTTATCCAGAAACGTATGGGGTGAGTTCTAAATGGCTCAGGCGGCAAATTTTTAAAATCTTGCAAGAACATAAGGACGAGATTATTGAATTTCTCCCAGATTCAATTCTTGAACACAATAAACTGTACCAACTTATAGAAGCGCTGCAGCAAATCCATTTTCCAGATTCACTCGAATCAACGCAAAAAGCACGGCTCAGACTCGCGTTTGACGAATTATTTTTACTCCAGCTTGCGGCGCTCAAACGTAAACGTGAGTGGAAAGAAACGTTGGTAAGCCATCCATTTGAAGTAACAACACACAGAGAGCATATCGAAAAATTTTTTGATACCTTACCATTTACTCTTACAAACGCCCAGCAAAAAGCAGTTGAAGATATTTTTAGTGACATGCATTCAGACCGCCCTATGAACCGGCTGCTCGAAGGAGATGTAGGGAGCGGAAAAACCGTTGTCTCGGCAATTGCCATGTACTTAGCGTATTTAAATGGATACCAGTCAACCTTAATGGCGCCAACAGAAATTTTGGCAAACCAGCATTATCAAACAATTTCAACCTTACTTGAACCAATGGGATTGAAAGTTGAACTTGTAACGGGAAGCATCAAGCTGAAGAAGGGTAAAGGGTCTAGGGTACAGGGTATAGGAAAAACCACATCTTCCCGCCTGAACCCTGATATTCTCATTGGTACTCATGCGCTTCTTTCTGAAAATATAACATTTGACAAACTCGGGCTTGTAGTAATTGATGAGCAACAACGATTTGGAGTCGAACAACGCGCGGTTATTCGGGGAAAAGGGGAAAGCCCTCATTTGTTAACCATGACCGCAACACCAATTCCTCGAACCATTGCGCTTACGCTTTATGGCGATTTAGATTTGTCATTTTTGGATGAACTTCCAAAAGGACGGAAGTTAATTAAAACCTGGTATGTTCCTTCAGAAAAACGCGGCGGAGCATACGAATGGATTGAAAAACAAATAAAAGAACACGATTCACAAGCGTTTATTATTTGTCCATTTATTGAAGAATCCGAAACCATGCAAACCATAAAAGCAGCGACAAAAGAGTTTGAACATCTTCAAAAAAACGTATTTAAGAATCTAAAACTCGGACTTTTACACGGTAAACAAAAAGGGAAAGAAAAAGATGAAGTCCTCCAACGATTTAAAAACAAAGAATTCCAAATTCTTGTTGCAACTCCGGTGGTTGAGGTTGGGATTGATATTCCCAACACCACAATCATTATGATTGAAGCCGCGGAACGATTTGGCTTATCCCAGTTGCATCAACTGAGAGGCCGTGTGGGGAGAGGAGAGAAACAGTCATATTGCTTACTATTTACCGAATCACAAAGCGACCACGCAATTAAGCGATTACGGGCAATGGAAACCTTGCATGTAGGTTCTGCATTGGCAGAACTGGATTTACAAATGCGCGGGCCAGGAGAATTGTATGGAACCATGCAGCATGGATCTCGTGATTTGAAGGTTGCAAGCTTTTCCGATAGGCCACTGATTGAACTCGCGCGAAGGGAAGCAGAAAAAATATTTCCAAAATTATCTGATGAACAAAATTTGCTCCAAAAAATTAACTCAATTGCCATCAAACAAGTCTCCCCGGATTAAATTCCTGAGATGTCTAGCTATCCCATGGGTATAGACGTGGCTATATTACAGCTTCTTAACCATTTTCCCATATGCCAATAGCAAAAATGCTAACAACGCCATAAATGAACCATAGAAAAATGTTGCTGAGGGATGAATTGAACTCCACAATAAACCTCCAATGAAAGATGCAAGGAAAGTGGCAATTGCGGTTCCTGCTTGGTACAGTCCAAAATACGTTCCTGATTCTTTTTCTGTTATAAACCTTGAGATGTATGCTTTTGAAACTCCATCAGTAAATGCTATATATAATCCGTAAACAGGGAAAATGAACCAAATCCAGAAGGGATTTTTGATAACGCCGAACAAAAAGTAAACGACTGAAAAGATCAATAATCCGTATGCAAATACTCTCCGTGCTCCAATTTTATCTGCAAGTTGGCCAGCAGGAGTAGAGACAAGTGTTTGGACAATATTATAGAGAACATAGGTCAGTACGGTAAGTGTTGTGGTGAGTCCTAAATCTTTTGCCCGCAAAATTAAAAACGCATCCGAGCTATTTCCAACGGCAAAAAGCATACTTACCGCGAAGAAAAAGAGAAACTGAGGTTTCATTCCTTTCCATTTGAAGTGGAATTCATACTGTTTTTTTTGCTCATCTGCTCTTTTCTTTTCTGTCACAAAAAGAATAAGTAAAAAAACACTGATCGCTGCCGGAATAAACGCAAAAAAGAAAGTTAACCTCATATTTTCTTTGAATAAGCTCAGCAACCCAAGCCCAACTAGTGGGCCTATAACTGCGCCTAATGAATCCATTGCGCGGTGAAATCCAAAAATAAAGCCTTTATTATCACTATTAGCATTTTGTAATAATATTGAATCACGCGCTGAAGTTCGAAGCCCTTTTCCTAATCTGTCGATGAACCGCGCAAACAAAACAAAATACCAGGTAGTTGCGATGGCGATTAACAATTTAGAAACAGCTGCAAAACTATATCCGCTCACTACAAAAATTTTGCGTTTGCCAACCTTATCTGAAATATACCCAAATGCAAACTTCGCAAGGCTTGAAGTTCCTTCTGCAATTCCTTCAATAAGTCCCACGACCGCAACCGGCGCACCCAACACAGAAGTCAAGAAAATAGGCACGATGGGGTAAATCATTTCCGAGGCAAGATCATTAAAAAAGCTAACAATGCCAAGCACCAAGACATTTTTTGGAATTTTTGAGAACATAGCCATATTGTAGCAAATTCTTGCAAAGAAGAGTAAAATGAAGTAGAATGGGAGTTGAAGATAGACAGTAGAAAATAGAAGATAGTACTCTGAAGATAGAATATAGAGAATAGATTTATCTATAATCTAATTTCAATCTTCAAACGCTATTTTCCATCTTCTATCATCTACATTTCAGAACCTATGCCCCAAGAACCAAAAAAACGACATTCAAGACAACGAAAAGGAAAAAGACGCGCGAGCATTCATTTGCAAGTTCCGTTGGGCGTCCGATGCCCCAATTGCCAAAACATAACACAACCACATATGGTATGCAAAAAGTGTGGCTATTACGACGGAAGGCCAGTGTTGGCAATGAAACAAGCGGCTAAGAGTTAACAATCCGAATGTGTCCGAATGGTTAGTCCGAATATATCCGAATACTAAGGAATAATAATAATCTACTCCTTTTTATTCGCATAAATTCGCATTATTTCTATTCGCATCCATTCGCGTTTTCAATCATGAAAACACCCCAGGACCCGAGGCATAAAAAACGACAACGACTGATTGAAGAACTCTTCAAACTGGACTTTCATAAGCAACCCGTAAGCCCAATCACCCGTGAGATATATTCACATATTACAGATGTTGATACCCGAATTCAAAAATCAGCTTCGGAATTTCCAATAGACAAAATCAATAAAGTAGATTTGGCAATTTTGCGCTTAGCGGTATATGAACTCGTCATAGAAAAAAAAGAACCGCCCAAAGTTATTATTGACGAGGCCATCGAACTTGCCAAAGAGTACGGAGGAGATACCAGTCCTGCCTTTATAAATGGCGCGCTGGGAAATATAATTAGCAATGCAAAGCATTCCAAAGTTTAACAATCATAAATTATTTATTCAAGCGTTCACCCACCGTTCGTTTTTGAATGAAACCAAAGAAAAAATAGAGAGTAACGAGCGACTCGAATTTCTGGGAGACAGTATTTTATCCTTTGTGGTATCAAAATATCTATACAATGAATATCCTGATTTTAATGAAGGAATGCTTACCAACCTCCGTTCGCTTCTTGTAAACACAAAAAGTCTGGCAGAACTCGCAAAAGAACTCAATTTTGGAGAACAACTGAGGCTGTCCAAAGGAGAAGAAGAATCTCGAGGAAGAGAAAATGAATCCTTGCTCGCAAATGCCTTTGAAGCAGTAGTTGGGGCATTATTTATAGATCAAGGGGTTGAAGCGGTAGAAAAATTTATCCATGACATCCTCCTCATAAAATCTGAAGGAATTGCCCGTAAAAAAACTTTAAAAGACCCCAAAAGCTTGCTACAGGAGTATGTTCAGTCCCAAAAGCAAAAATCGCCTGTATATAAAGTGTTACAAGACGAAGGACCGCCTCACGCAAAGGTCTTTACGGTGGGAGTATTTGTTGAGGACCAACTTGTAGGACAAGGCAAAGGAAAGTCCAAACAAGAAGCAGAAGAGAAGGCCGCAGAGCAAGCACTTGAGCAAACGACGAAATAATGGTAGAATACAGATTGTATTGACGATAGACGATGGAAGATTGTTTCTATCATCAACCGTCTACGCAACCTATGTCATTAGTTATTCGATTAACACATGTAGGAAAAAAGGGCGAGCGGCGCTTTCGAGTAGTGGTAAAAGAAAAGCGTTCTCGTCGTGATGGAAAAGCAATAGAAGAATTGGGATGGTTTGAAAAAACAACGACCGGCCAGAAAAAAGAAATAAACGGAGAACGCGCAAAATACTGGATTTCCCAAGGCGCCAAACCAAGCCCAACAGTAGAGAAATTGCTTAATATGTAATCTGGTAAAGGCATCGGTTTAGTTCTACGACAAACAAAAACTATACCGATACGAGTCGCGAAACCTATACCTACACCAAAGTATATTATGAAAGACACCTTACAATTCATTGTAGCCTCAATAGTCGATAACCCAGATGCAGTAAGTGTAAGCGAAGAAGAAGCCGAACAAGGAACTCAATTTATCGTTACTGTTGCAAAAGAAGATATGGGAAAGGTTATTGGAAAAGAAGGAAAGATTATTCGAGCAATCCGCAACGTCATGAAAATACCAGCAATTAAACAAGGAAAACGAATCAATATCAGCCTCGCAGAAAATACACCTCAAGAAACTGCTGAATAAATTGTATATACTCTTCTTACAAGATAAATGACTAATTTCTAATGACGAATTAAAAGAGACAAGAGATGATTGAAGATAGAAGATAGATTTTTGAGGATAGACGTTGGAAGATGGAAAAAGAGAAATTCTATCCTCTATTGTCTCTTTGATTACTATGAAAAGGAAAACACTATGAAAGTCACAATTTTGACTCTCTTCCCTGAAATGTTCTCCGGCCCTTTTGACTATTCTATTCTTAAAAATGCCCGGGACAAAGGATTGGTTGAGATTGTATTTGTAAACATTCGAGACTTTGGGGTTGGCTCACATAAGATGGTCGATGATAAACCATATGGCGGGGGAGTAGGCATGGTAATGAAAGTTGATGTATTGCATAAAGCAATCGAAGCGACAAAAGACCCAACCCTTTCAAAGAACGAACAAAAAGTGGTGTTGATGGATGCCGATGGAGAAACATTTCACCAAGGAAAAGCCCGGCAATTTTCAAAACTCAAACACCTTATTTTATTGTGTGGTCACTATGAAGGAGTAGACGAGCGGATTAAAAAATATATTGATGAGGAAATTTCAATTGGAAACTTTGTAGTGACTGGAGGAGAAATTCCTGCAATGCTGATTACCGATGCAATCGTACGATTGATTCCTGGAGTTCTGAGAGAAGGAGTAACAGACCATGAATCGTTCTCATTAGGAAACGAACAAAACACCCAAGAAGCAACTGACAACCTAGAATATCCCCACTACACCCGACCACCTGATTACGAAGGAGATGTTGTTCCGGACGTGTTACTTTCCGGAAATCACAAAGATATTGAGGAATGGAAGAAAAAACAGATTTCTAAAGTTAAAAAACTAAAGCAGGCGTAATCCGCACGTGTAGCCTCTAAAACACCCCAAGGGTGCAAGGCTAAAGCACTCATTGTCAGATGATCTTGCGTCATTCTGGCTTAGAATCTGGATAGTTATTGGGTAAATTTGAACGTAGTAAGGATTTGATTAAACCACTCTTTTGCCTCGATAAGCTTTGCTTTCTCTTGAATGTAATAATGAATTACTAGAGTTCCTTTAGTCTGTGTTGAGTTACTATCTTGAGTGCTCACTTTGTCGACAAAAACTCCTATTTCATAATTGCTATTTTCTGGAGTAAGTAACTCCTGCCGAATAGCTATATGATTTCCAAGCATAATATTGTTTCTTTCATCAGGTGTATTTGTCCATTCTTTTTGGGCCAAATTTTGTGGAGTATCACTTTTATTAATATAAGGTCCACAAATAGTAAGCCAAATTTTTTTGGTTTGTGGGGGGTAGAATACTGGACCACATCCCTCACTGAATGGTACCAACGTCCAATCTGATGGGTATTTAATGCTATAACCATTGTTTTGGGCGTCATATGTTTTCCATCCGAAAGTATCTATTGTCGGTGAAGGGGAGTGAGTAGGCGTAAGAAGGCGGGCACGCTTCATTTCTTCGTGAGAAGCTGGAATAAGTGAAAGTGCATAGAAAATAAGCCAGAAACCTAATGCCGCAAATAACAATTCCGACAGGTGTTTACTCGTGTAATCAAGGATAGATTGAAACAATATTTTTTGTTTTTTATGACGCACCATATTAACTATTGTGAAGGAGTTGCTATTCCTGCTGAATTACTTGAAACGGCAACACCTGCTGGGATTAATTTTGGAATTGTTGCAAAAGCTCGCGTTCGTTCTATTTCTACTTGCCATGTTTGAAGTTGCGCGAGTAATTGTTTATTCCCTGCAGACACAGGTCGAATTGCAACGGTATCATCTACTTTATCGCTTGAGTAATTTTTAAAATAAAAAAGAATGGTAAGTGTTGATGCCTGGCCAGTGGTCTCAATACTGGTGACTTCCGCGAGGGGAAACCGCTGGGAAAGTTCTTTTATAAAGATCTTGGTAGATGGTAAATCACCTCCTACAGTCAACAAAATTTTGAGTGATGGCCGCTCGGACAACAAAACAGGCTTTGCTGAAAGTTCTCCTACTTGGAATCCATAATCTCCAATAGCGACTCTTGAAATGATCGCCGTGTCCGAAATAGACTGTAACACTCCTAAATAGTCTTTATCTGAAGGAAGTGCTGTGGTCGCAAGCTGTACTTCGGAATCAAGGCTCTGGTTATTGAGCCCAGTTAAAAAAGTGATATTTTGCTTTAATATCCCAATGCGCTGCTGATATTGACTTTCTTCATCTTTTAAAGAAAACCATTCTTGTATCTGAGGGAAAATAACCCAAAGCATCAACACAAAACATACCACAATGACTAGGCTCGACAGAATAATATCCTTATATTGCAAATAAAAGAGTTGTGCTGCGTCTTGGCTAAAATAGAACTTTCTCGTCATAATTCTGCTAGAAAAGTAAGAGTATAGACCTTCCGTTTATTATCAAATATGAGCGTGTCTAACGATACTTTTTTAAAAGTCTTTTGCTGGCTATTCTTTGCCAGCAAATTGTCTAAATAGGTATTCAATGGAGTTAAAGATGAAGAAGTTATATTGAGTGAAACCTGCTTAGCATCGACCTTAAGCGATTCAATGACTGATTTAGATGGAATTTCTTGGGTAATAAGGTTTAATAACTTTTCTAGATTTGACCGTTTGGCCATAACTGTTGATATATTTTGTAAACGATCATTCAATACAAAATATTTTACCCTACGATTATGAAGAAGGGCTAGGTCTGATTGGAGTTTTTTCTCTTCTTGTTGTAGTCGAGAAATGGGTAATTGAAGCTTGAGAAGAAACACCATGACTGACGAAACTGTCACAACAAATAAGAGTGTAATCGAGAAAAATCTCATGCCTTGAACAATTATTTTTACGTGTGATTGGTCACGTTTAATTTGTGGAAGTAGATTAATACCCTTAGTCATAGAAATAGAAATAACCCCGTACTTCTTATTTTCCGCGTTGTTTAACGTATAGTTCTGCTTTGTTTTGTGTTATAAGTCTAATCGCAGAACTACGCGAACAGATAAAGTCTCACGGTTATTACTCATAATCTTTCATAGCCAAACCAACCGCAATAGTGTAGTGAGGTGCGTTATCAAGGATTTCTTTGGGAACTTGTTGACTGGTAAGAATTTTCCATGGATTAGCCATTGCAATCTCAACCCCACAATGCTCCGCAAAAAAGCTTTGGATTCCAGGCAATTTTGCAGACCCGCCTGATAATACTATTTGGCCAATAGGCGCTTCATTCTTATATTTCTCGCTATAAAACGCGAGCGCTTTTTTTACTTCATCAATGATAGACATCAAAATAGGCGTTGTTGCCTGGCCTATTTTCCCCCCAAGCGCATCATCGGACATTCCATATACTTTTTTGTATTCTTCAGCTTGATCTACAGAAAACCCAAAATCTGTGGCGATGGCACGATTAATAGCAGTTCCTCCCGTAGGAATGGAATAAGTAAATACGATAATGCCGTCTTTAATGATTGCCAACGAAGTACTCATCGCGCCAAGACTTACAATGAGTGTATTGGGGAATTTATCTCCGGTTACCAGCGCACGAACAGTTGAGAGAATTTCAGTTTCGATGGAAACAATAGTTATACCAGTCATAGAAAAAATTTTTTCATATCGATTAATAAGTGAAAGGGGAGCGCCCACCAATAATACTTGCATTTTTGCGTCTTCATGGGGATGGTCTGGTTTTCGAAGAATTTCCCACGCGAGCTGGAGAGTTTCTAGTGGAACAGGAATATATTGTTCAGCTTCCCAATAAATGGCCGTGGAAAGCTCTTTATCTGATAATACCGGCATTTCTATCACCCGAGTATAGACTTGATTTTCTGGAAGTGCAAGATGGACTTCTTTACTCGATATTTTGCCTTCAGTTACCAATCGCCTGATAGACATTGCTTCTTCTTCTTGGTCTAAAATTGCTTCAGATAAAATCCCTTTTGATGGGCCATCTAAGGTTATTGCCGCACTGAGTAAATATCCGTCTCCCTTTTTTTGTAATTCAACAGCTTTTATTGAAGTAACTCCAATATCAAGACCAAATGATTTTGCGCTCATATTAATTTAGATAATCTTGAAGTGAGAAATGGGGATTTTTGATCTTGATTTTTTGAAATTTTGATTCCTTGATATCAAGACTTCAAGATATCAAATATTCAAGGTCAAAAAAATCTCACTTCCCACTTCAAAGATTCCATACATCATTTCGGTGAAAGTAATACGTAATTAAAAAATTCGGCAGGTATTTCCGGGTATCCTTGGATAAATACGATTTTGTGTTCTGTTGTCCCTGAGACACCAACTGATTCTATTCGGCGTCCTTGAGAAGGAAGGGTTTGGGCTCCTCCCGAAACACCAACCAGAGAATTAACATATAAAGGAATTATTCGAGCGATTAATCCGGAAGCTACCGGAATATCTGCTCGGTACAAAAAATTTTGGCCGGTAATTGTTGCTCCAGGTCCTGATTGGGGAGAGAAGGAATTCGAGTTTCGCCGTGACGCGCATGGGTCAAAAACAGACCTGCTGGATACAGGGGCCGCTTGGCTACCAGTGATAAGTATTATTTCCATAGCCGCATTACTACAATCTGATCCACTCACCTCCCAGTTAACCGCAAGAGTACCGTTCCATGGACTACCGTAGTTTGGCACATTACCAGTATGTGGAACAAGCCATACCGTTGTTCCATTGTCTTTATCCACGAGGTTTCCCCCATTTAATAAGAAATCAGTGCTTTGCACTTGTACAATATTTACTTGCTTGATAGTAGAATTATTTCCCAAATTTTGGTTTGCCAAAGGCGTATTGGTCTGAATGACTTGTTCTATACCTGCTTCCGCAGCAGAAAGTGCACGTTGTGAATTTTCCTCTTCTGTAGAAATACGAAGATTGGTCACGCTTCGGAGCGCGAGAGATAGCCCTACTGTTAAGGCTACAACCATAACCAATATAATAATAAGGACTGTTTGTCCTTTTTCTGAATTTCGCATCACTATTTTAGAGTAACAAGCACGAGTATAGATGTCAACACGAAAGAGAGCAAAAGTACTATTAATTTCGGTTATCAGTTCTCAGTTTCTCCCGTCGCAGCGGGATCCAGCGTAAGTCGTGACAGTTTTCAGATGCAAGTTTGTCAGTTGTCAGTTTTCCAGTTTCAAACTGATAGACCGAAAACTGATAAACTAAATTCTGACAACCGACAACTGAAAACCGATAACTGAAATTAACCTTCACCTTTCACCTTCCCAAATTTCTAAACGTTACCGATGTAGAAAAAGGAACCGGACTTGCTTTGCGTTCATTGAGGAGACTGGTGGTATTGGAAGAAAGAGTAAAATCCAAATCAAGGGTTATTAATCCGTCAGATAGGGATTGGGTACAGGTAAAATAGCAATTTGATACCACTACTGCTGTAGTATTGACCAACGAAGCACTATTAGAAGAAATAGTCGCAGGAGCTGTAGAAATACATCCAATGGTTGTTTGTCCTCCATCAAACGATGTTACCCTTGCGTATGTATAGGGAACTGGAGTAGGAGTAGGATTTACAGCTGGTACTGTACAATCAGTGGTATAGGTTACATTATCTGTGCTTACTCCATCAAATTGTTTTGCATAACGCAATATTTTTGTTGTTTGGGCAATGACAAATGAGCCATTTTGTCGGGCATCGGTAAGGGTATTACTTTTATTTACTCCCCGAAGCGCAGAAACCATAATAGACGCCATGATTCCTCCTACCGTAATAACTACCCCAGCTGCAACAAGTAACTCAATAAGTGTAAACCCCAATAAATTACTCGATTTTTGAATTTTGAATTGAAATTTTGAATTTTGCATTTTGAACTTTGAACTTTGAACTTTGAACTTTTAGGGTGTTGGTATAAAATTATAATTCGATAAACAAGAAACTAAATCGGTTTTATGGCAATAGGGATTCGTCGGGTCTTTACATTTTCCATCTGCCCAAGAAACAGACACAATAACTCGTGAAACATCACTACATTGAGCGTCATTATGATGGAGAGTCACTGCACGTACGAATAAATCTACGTTTTGGCCACACGATCCGGCCATTACCCGAAGTGTTGAACTCCCTTTGTCTAAACAGTAATTTGTGCTATTCAATCCAATAAATGAGTCCCACCCCGAGTCTCGAAGGCGGCGAACTACTTCAAGACCCTGTTGCGCGTACTGTGAAGCGAGATATTGATCAGTGCTGAATTGAGAACTGTTTAAAGAATAGGTCACAGCGCCAATAATAGCGGTAAGAATAATTACCGCCGCGCTCAACGCAACCAGGACTTCTAATAAGGTTTGACCGCGTTCACGGTTTATAGAGAAGAAGTCGATTAAATGGACCTTATAATAGGTAACTTTGTAAAAAATTTGAAATTTGGAATTTGACATTGGAAATTGTATACTCCTCATACTCAGGTTTACCAATAATGTATAACACCCGGAGCGGTATGAATTTTAAATTAATAAACTATTCTCCCGTTTGAATACACGGTGATAGTTTTTGTTTTTCCATTTCCATTTACTACTAATTCGGTTCCGCCGGCATCAGCGCCAATAACGCCATTTCCTAAGACAGTAAATCGAAAATTAACAGGCGGAGGAGTTCCAAACACAACATTTACCGGTAACATATATGCTGAAACGGGAACAAGCGTTCCGGCACAAACTGCTGATAGAGAATAATCTTTGTTTGAGGAGACAGTGAATTGATATCCGTCAAGAGCTGTCTCACTACATTCAGGCGGTTTTACTTGGGAAAGTGCTCGTGATTTTGCAAGTTTCATGATGGTTATAACTTGAGATGTTGCTGTTTCGAGTTCTTGGGCTCGCTGGTATCCGCTTAATGACGCAAAGCTCAGTGTTGCAAGAATTGCCATAATCGAAAATGAAACAATAAGTTCAATAATGGTGAAACCAGCCTGCCAGCGGCGGGAATTTCCAATTCCAAATAACCAATGTACTTTATTTTTATTTGAAATTTGAAATTTGAAATTTGACATTGGAAATTTATACCTATGGATTTCTCACGGTAAAGGAAAATCCGGAAGTACCATTGCAAGGAGCGACATTGGGGCTGTCTTTCTGCTGATCGTTTCCATTTTCTAAACATGAAATAATTGTATAGGTTGTACCTCCAACAGACGCATAGCTATATGAGCCTCCCAACGGGTCACAGGGTATATTCGTCATATAGGTTGTAGCGGGCGACCCTCCGGTTAGCGGACTTCCGCACGCGGCTAACGCACCTGGGTAATAACCCAAATCGGCCCGGTATGTCTCAAGAGCGATTTTAATTTGGTTCAGGTCTGACTTTCTCTGTGCGTCTCGAGTACGCTGCCGAACTCCAATAAAATTTGCCATAAGGAAAGCAGACAAAACCCCAATGATAACAATAGCAATTAAAAGTTCTATCAAGGTAAAACCCTCCATTCCACTAAAGCCTGACCCAAGAAAGTGTTTCCCATATTTTTGAATTTTGAACTGTAATTTTGAATTTTGCATTTTGAATTTTGCACTTCTTAGGGTTTCACATTGGCGCTTGTTACCCCGTAATTGCATTGGTCATTGACGCCGCCGCACAAAACTCCTGCCGGAACGTTGGGACAAGCCGTTCCTGCCGCGTTACAGGCTTGCGGATCTCTTCCGGCTCGGTCTAAACTAGTGTATAACCGATAAAACTGGCCAGCGGGGTCAACCGTATACACATACCGTTTTGCTCCATTTATGTCCTTTGGAATTTTACCCATGTACGGATTCCAAGCCTCTCCCCAGGTTATACAATCGTTTCCGTCTCCGTTATTTCCTTGAATCTGATACTGACAATTCACCGCATTTGGGGGATACCGCTCATTATCTTGATAATATATTTCTAGCGCCTTTTGAATTTGCGCTAAATCACTTTTCCGGTGAGTATCCCAGCCTTTCTTCAGTTGTTCTAATGGATTTAATGTCGCAAGTATTCCTACAGAAAGAATTCCAATTAACCCAATCACGACGAGAAGTTCTACTATGGTAAACCCAGATTTATAGTATTTCATAGAAGCTCTAAAAAAACATTCGTATGTATTTGATTATTTGGTCTCCCAGAAAGTATGAAATAATCGCGCACACGATAAGAAAAGGACCAAATGGAACGGTATTCTTAAACTTTAATTTACCGGACATAACTAGTATTAAAGAAATTATTGCTCCTGTCAAGAAACTCAGATATAAGTTAATAAAAATGAGTGGAAATCCCAAAAATAATCCTAAGAGAAACACTAATTTTACATCCCCAAATCCCATTCCTTTTCCTCGTGTAATTGCAAACAAGGCAAAAAACAATAGAAAAGCGCCTAATGAAGCAAGTAAATGATTTACAAGTACTGAGTTATTTGCAAAAACGAGGTGAGCAATGGTTACCAGTATCGCTGGAAAAACAATTTTATCTGGTATAATCCCATATTTTAAGTCAGTGAAAAAGATGACTATGAACGAAGACAATATCCATAAACTGTAAATTATAGTTACTACATTCATAATACTTACTACTTGATACTGAATACTTTCATCCAAAACCATCTGCTTCTGTGTCAGAAAATAAACCGTTAAAACAAAAATAACGCCGGTGAGGATTTCCAATAACGGATACTGCCAGCTCAATTTATGATGACAATACCTACATTTTCCTTTTAAAACCGCAAAGGAGAAAAGGGGAATAAGATCATACGATTTCAGCGTTTTTTTACAGTGGTCACAAAAAGATCTTCCTTTCCACGGACTAATTCCTTGAGGGAGACGATCTACAAGTACGTTTAAAAAACTCCCAATTGTAGTTCCCAGGAGAAAAATAAGCAGAAAAAACATGGATAATATCACGTGTTATTGGGCACACCAATAACAGTTATTGCTTGTTGAAGGATCACAAGCAGCTCCAGTGGGATTTTGGCTATATTTTGTTTCTGGCTTTTTAGACTCTGACCTCGATTCTGGATCGTAACATACTGATACTGAAACTGCAGTACTTCCCGCGGGCGTAGTCTCAGTAATATATAAGCTACTGAGAATATTATACTGAGCTGCAAATGAAGATTTTACTTCTCCATCATTCGCAAGAGCGGTGATGCAAGCTCCAAAAGCAGATGCGGCAGCCCCGTTACTCACCCGCAAGGCAGCAGGAGCAGCCGGAACCGCTGTGTTACATGCTGCATCTCCACCATTGCCGGGAGGCTCCCATGGCATAGCACTATGAGTTCCGTAATAACGGGCAAGCCCATTGACAAGTTCCTGCGCGGTGCTTCTTCGATTGGAGTCTGCTCCTTTTCGGAGTTGTTCCAAGGGATCAATTGTTGCTAATAAACCTGCCGCTAATAATCCCAATACTCCAATTACTACCAATAATTCGACTAAAGTAAACCCTGCGGATTTCAGATTGGACAGTTTTTTCATTTTATCTCTTCCATGTATATAGAATCATACTTTACTGCTCGTTGTCAATAGCCATTTTCTAAAACTTAGTCATTACGCTATAAATTGGTGTAAGAATGAAGTAAATTAAGAATGCCACACCAACACCAAGCGCAATTAATATAAACGGTTCGAGTGCTGTGGTAAGGTTCCGCACTTTGTCATCGAGTTCCCGTTCAAAATATTCAGATACTTTCACGAGTGATTCGTCAAGTTTACCAGTTTGTTCTCCGATTTTTACCATTTGGACAAGGATTGGTGGAAATAGCGCGTATGACAGCATTGAGTCACCAACAGAAATTCCTTTTTCTACTCTATTTGATACTCCGACAATAGCATTTTTATATAATACATTGTCTGCTGAATCTGATGTCTGCTTGAGGGCATCAACAACCAATGTACCACTGCCAATAAGTAAACCGAGAGTACGGGTAAACTCGGTGAGAATGGTTTCACTGATAAGCTTCCCGAATACCGGTATTTTTAGAACCCACGCATCAATAATTAACCGCCCAGATTCGGAGCCATACCATCGTCTAAACAAGAAATAGGAAATAAAACAAACAATAATGCACAATGGCCAAAACCAAGCTGAATTAGATACCAACACTAAAATCTGTAAAGTCGCCGGCAGAGGAATGTTAAGGCTTTGCGAGAATTCTACTAATTTCGGTACCACAAGAACTATCATAAGTATAACAATGATAACCATTCCAATCATAACAATAATAGGGTACATCAACGCCGATTTAATAGTACCCTTGAGTTTTTGTTTTTTTTCTAAGTTTTCTGCAAGCCTAAGTAATACTTTATCTAAAAGTCCTGATTGTTCTCCCGCTTTTACAGAAGAAACATACATTGCGGGAAATACATCAGGATATTTTTCTATAGCCAAAGAGAGTGACCTTCCTTCTTCAATGTCTGAAATGACATTTTGAATTACATTTCTCATGGAAGTATTTTTTATTTGGTCCCGCAAAATATTTAATGCCTGAAGGAGCGTTAGTCCGGAAACGAGCATTGAAGATAATTGCTCAGTGAAAAAAACCAGTTCTTTCTCTGATCTATTAAAAAAAGGAATATATTGGTGGACTCCTTTCTCTTTTTGTTCAGAAATACGAATCGGGAGAAGTCCTTTACTACGAAGATAAGCAACTGCCTCTTTTATATCTTTTGCGTCAACAAGTCCTTGTACAATTTTTCCATCTCGACTAGTGGCTCTATATAATAATTTCATACTGATTTGATTATAGATTATAGAAAGTAGAAGGTAGAGTTTTGAAGTTAGAAGATAGAGAATAGATACTGATGGTTTCTAAATTCCATTTTCCATCTTCAAAAATCCATATTCTATCTTCCATTATCTATCGTCAAGCGTTATCCGACCATGCGAATTAGTTCTTGTTCGTGTAGCGCGTACGCTTTTGCAGTTTCAAGACTTACCTCACCAGCCAATACTAATGCAGCTAATGAGGATTCTAACGTACACATGCCCGCCGCAGATGAAGTTTGGATAATAGAATCAATTAAATGAGTTTTTCCGTCCCGAATATTACTTGCAACCGCTGGTGAAGTCATGAGTATTTCGACTGCCGGAACTCGCCCTTTGCCGATTCTAGGCAATAACCGTTGCGAAATAATTCCTTTGAGTGATGCAGCAAGTTGAATGCGAATTTGTGTTTGCTGATGAGGAGGGAACGCGTCTACCATACGATCAATGCTTTGCGAAGCGGAATTTGTATGCAAAGTAGAAAAAACTAAGTGGCCAGTTTCAGCAATAGTAATAGCTGCACCCATCGTTTCCGGATCACGCATTTCCCCAACTAGTACCACGTCCGGGTCTTCACGAAGAGCCGCTTTCAGGGCTAAAGCCCATGAATGGGTATCTATTCCAACTTCCCTTTGCGAGATAATACTTCTTCCGAGAGGATATACATATTCAACTGGATCTTCAATAGTAAGAATATGGTTGGTACTATTTAAGTTAATTTCATTAATAATAGCGGCAAGTGTTGTTGATTTTCCATGGCCTGTTGGACCGGTTACCAATACCAATCCTTGTTTCTCGGTCGCAAAGTTGTGTAATACTTTTGGCATCCGCAAATCTTCAATAGTTTTTATAATATGGGAGAGAAATCGAAAAGCAGCTGCTAAGTTTCCCTGCTGATAATATGCATTTACCCGAAACCTTCCTTTATATCCCGCTTGGTCCCCATCAACACCAATAGAAAAGTCCAACTCCTTATTCGTTACCAATAAATCTTTTTGTTCTTTGGTTAATACAGAAAACACCATGGTCTCGATCTCGGTATGGGTAAGCGCAGCATATTTAGCAATGGCAGATAAAGCTCCATCGATACGCACTGAAGGAGGAAGCCCCACTAATAAATGTAAATCTGAAGCTTGTTGTTTAACTGTTATCTCTAATAATTCATGAATAGTCATAAATTTAGTTCAAAGTTCAAAATTACATAAGGAATAATCTATAAAATAAAAGTACCTTCACTTTTAACTTTGTCATTGATCCCACTGCTGTGGGACATTTTGAACTTTGAATTTATTCCTGTGCAACTCTTAACACCTCTTCTATAGTAGTCGTTCCTTGCAAAACTTTCAAATACCCATCTTGTTTCATAGTGATCATGCCCTCATCTATTGCCTGTTTTTCTATTGTAGCACTATCACTCCGTTGCATGACAAGATGTCCAATTTTTTCGGAGACCGGAATAACTTCAAAAATACCGACTCGGCCCGTATATCCTGAGTCTCCACATTCACCGCAGCCTTTCCCTCTGAATAACTTTCCATCTGTGTTATGGGCGGGAAAGAGTGGCCCCAATCCTTTTTTAATTTCTTCAATGAGCGCTTGCGGGGCAATATATGATTCTTTACAATGAACACAAATTTGCCGAGCAATGCGTTGCCCAACAAGCGCATTCATAGTTGATGCCAGCAAAAAGGTCTCAGCTCCTAAGTCAATGAGGCGAGGAAGTACACCGGCAGCGCTTGAAGTATGCAAAGTAGAGAATACTAAATGCCCGGTGAGTGCAGCTTGCAAAGCAAGTTCTGTGGTTTCCGTATCACGAATTTCTCCAACCAAAATGATATTCGGATCTTGTCGTAAGAAAGACCGAAGTCCCGTGGCAAACGTGAGTCCTACCGCAGGATTAATTTGTACCTGGTTAATTCCGGCAATTTGATATTCAACTGGATCTTCGAGAGTCATAATATTTACCCGGGTTGTATTGAGACGTGAAAGAACTGAATAAAGTGTGGTAGTTTTTCCAGAACCAGTAGGACCGGAGATAATAATAATTCCATGGGGACGCAAAATAGCGGTTTCTAAATTTTTCAAAGGCACTCCGTTCAACCCAAGTTGTATAAGAGATGGAACTCCTCCTGATTTTCGTAACAAACGCATAACAATCTTTTCACCAAATACAGTCGGTAATACCGAGATACGAAGGTCTACTTCTTTATTGGAAACTTTAAAATTAAAACGTCCGTCTTGGGGAGTACGATGTTCATCAATTTTCATTTCTGAAAGAATTTTAATGCGTGAAATGACTGAATCCTGTACTTTTTTGGGTAAGGTGAGCCGGTCATTCAAAATTCCATCAATACGATATCGTACCCGAATCCTATCTTCTAACGGTTCAATGTGAACGTCTGATGCTCGGCTGGTAACAGCATATTCAAGAATAGTAGACACAATCTTTGCAATTGGGGCTTCTTTAATAACTTGCGCGATTTGGGTGCTATCAATAACTCTTTTTTTATTTAAATCATCAGTTTCTTTCAGTGCCTGGCCAACATCGCCAACTAATTCCTGGCGGTACTGGGCACCTATAGCGCTGACCACGTCAGAGGATGCAGAAGCAAATACTTTAATCGTTTGTTCTGTTTTTTGCTGGATAAAGGAAATCGCTTCCAGATCGACAGGATTGCTCATTGCAATAGAGAGAGTTTTTGTTGTTTCGTCATACGCAAAAGGAATAAGCTGAAACCGTTCGGCTACCACGCGGGGAATAAAGTTAAGCGCCGCGGGAGAAAAAGTGGTTTCTGCCAAAGAGATAAACGGAATATTCAGAAGTTTTGCTTTTGCTTGCGTGAGCTGAGCTTCAGTAACAATATGCAAAGCCTTCAGGACATTTTCTGCGGACTCGTTTTGGCTGGCCATTTTTATTTTGACCTCTTCGTATTGGTCCGGGGAAATGACCTGCTCATTCAAGAGCACGTCGGCAACAGTACGGCCAGTTTCGTTCTCATAGGGAAAAGACGAACTCGGCAGTGTTATATCAGATGAATCCGATGAGAGAACCCCATTGGTAGGCATTATGGTAATAGTACGGAATTGTGCGATATAATGTCAATAATAAGTCTCTGTTGTCAGTTCTCAGTTTTCGGTTTTCAGATTTAAGTTTGTCAGTTGTCAGTTTTTCGGTTTTAAACTGGTAAACTGAAAACTGATAGACTCAATTCCAACAACTGAAAACCGAAAACTGAGAACTGAAAAATTATGCCCAGCTTTCTTATCGTTTCAAAAAACACAAACCAACTTGACCAGCAGCTGCAAAATCTCTACGAAAAATTTGGAGTGCGACCCTTAGACATCACCGTGCTTGAAAAGAGATCTGAACCTGGCAAAACCGCGGTAAAATCTCCAAGTATCTCAAAATCAATTGGCATTGAAGATATTCGGACATTTCAAGAAAAGATATTTCTTACTCCGATCACAAGCGAAACAAAAGCAATGGTTATTAAAAATGCCGAGTTACTTACTCTGGAAGCACAGAATGCCCTTCTGAAAGTGCTCGAAGAACCACCACAGCACACTATTATTGTTTTGGTTACAACACATAAAAATCAATTACTTCCTACCATTCTCTCGAGATGTTTTATTATCGAAACACAGGAAGGGCCGACTGTTAAAAAACAAGCAGTATCAGCCCAAGAGTTATCGAGTCTTTTTGAAGCAGGGATTGGGAAACGGTTAAAAGAAGCTCAAGATATTGCAAAAAGCAAAGAAGAAGCGTTGGGATGGCTTGAGCGAGCAATTGGAACAATGCGTCAAGTTCTCTTAGATTCACCTACTGACCGGGAACAAACGAGTCACCGTATTCGGACATTCCAAAAAACCTATACAACAATAAAAACAACCAACGTAAACCTTCGGTTAACGATTGAAAATCTTTTTATATCTTCGTGATCTGATCTATTTCGATATAGAAACTGCCGATTGACAAGTCTTAAAATAGGATGCTAGTGTAGTATTATGTACAGGTTCAGAAACCAAAAAGGTTTTACGTTGATTGAGTTATTAGTTGTAATTGGTATCCTCGCAATTCTTCTTGCAATCACCTTAGTCGCAATTAACCCAGCAAAACAATTTTCTCAAGCAAACAACACCAAAAGAAGCGCAGATGTGAACGCGATTTTGAATGCCATTAATCAATATATGGCAGATAATAAAGGAACACTCCCTCCGGGAATAACTTCAACTTCACAAACTATCCAATCAACGGCATTTAATACCTTCTGTGCAGCTATTATTCCAACTTATATTGCAGCTCTTCCAGTAGATCCATTAACAAATAATGGGGCAGCAGTACCTCAAGCCTCATGCACGGCAAGTACCTGGAATGCTGGATACACGGTACAACAAGTTGCAGGCAGTAATAGAATCACTATCAGCGCTCCAGCCGCGGAATTAGGGGCCTCAATTTCAGTCACACGATAATTTCTTGAATATATCCTTGAGTATATTTTACATTCGAAATAAGATTTAAATCTGTTCTCCTCCTAATGATGCAGTAACCGCAAAAATAGTCCCGAATACCATGCTGGTCCCAAATAAATACATAGAAAAAATTAACACGATCGCAATTGCCATCTTGAGGTCAGGATCAGCACTGGGCAAAAATTTGTCTATGAGCAACGCGATGAGTCCGATAACAATCACAAAAAGAGCAATAAGAAAACATAAGGTGGCGAGCTTCCCAAAAGAAAGTTTCATCCTTTGATCATATAAATAACTCAGCAGAAAATCCAGAATGAAACTGAGAAGTAACCCACTGGAAATTTATAATTAGATCTGCTAAGATAGACTGTATGCCGTCTAAAACGACATCCTCATCTTCTTCTCACCAAGAGGAATATTCAGCTAAAAATATCCAGGTCTTAGAAGGCCTCGAACCCGTGCGCAAACGTCCAGGTATGTACATTGGGTCAACCGATGTAATTGGCCTTCATGAGGCGCTTCGGGAAATCATTGATAACGCTGTCGACGAAGCGTTGGCTGGTCATGCAAAAAACGTGTGGATTGTTATCAATAAAGACGCTTCAGCAACAGTAGTCGATGACGGACGTGGAATTCCGGTTGATACGGTCCGCGGTTATGGAAAATCAGCTCTGGAAATTGTTATGACTAAACTCCATGCTGGAGGAAAGTTTGGAGGATCTGCATATAAAGTTTCTGGAGGATTACATGGGGTCGGCGCATCAGTCGTAAACGCGCTTTCTGAATGGATGTGGGTTGAAGTCAGAAGAAGCGGTAAGGTGTACCGCCAGGAATATTCACGCGGTTTGGTAAAAACAGATTTAAAAGTACTTAAAGAATCACAATATACCGCGGAAGGAATTCAGCTCCCTACGGGAAATGGAACCACCTCATCGTTTATGCCTGATAGCCAGATATTTCAAACCACAGAATTTGAATTTGAAACCGTTAAAAAAGCAATTCGAGAACGCGCGTATTTAGTTCCCAGTCTCTTTTTCCATTTTTATGACTTAAGTATTGAACCCCGAAAAGAAGCGCATTATTATTTTGAAGGCGGCATTAAATCACTGGTTGAAAAAATTAATGAGAATAAAAGTCCCATCAACAAAACAATTTATATCAAAAAATTGGAAGGCGATGTAGAAGTTGAAGCCGCAATCCAATATAACGAAGGATATGCGGAAAATGTCGAATCATATGTAAACGTTATTAATACGGTAAATGGAGGCACTCATCTCACGGGATTTCGCATGGCCTTAACCCGTGCCATTAATGATTATGGCAAAAAAATAGGGAGCTTTAAAAATGAAGATGATTCAATTACCGGAGATGACACAAAAGAAGGACTCACCGCGGTAGTTTATATTAAAATGCCCCAGGACCGTATTCAATTTGAAGGTCAAACAAAAGGGAAATTAGGAAACTCTGAAATCCAACCATTAACCCAACAGATTGTAAAAGACGGGTTAAGCACATATTTTGAAGAAAACCCCAGCGAAGCGCGGAAAATTTTAGAAAAAGTCTATTTGGCCGCAAAAGCGAGACTTGCCGCAAAAGCCGCAAAAGAAGCAATTTTGCGAAAAGGCGCATTGGAAGGATCAACGTTGCCCGGAAAATTGTGGGATTGCCAAGAGCGTGACCCCAGCCAATGCGAACTCTATTTGGTAGAGGGAGATTCGGCTGCAGGAACAGCAAAAAGCGGACGGGATAGAAAATTCCAAGCAATTCTTCCGATTGGGGGAAAGATTTTGAATACAGAACGTGCGCGTTTGGACAAAATTATTGAATTTGAAGAATTAAAAAACCTGATTATAGCCTTAGGAATGGGAATAGGAGAAACACTCAAACCTGAGAAATTGAGATATCACCGGATTATTTTAATGACTGATGCTGATGTTGATGGAGAACATATTGAAACCCTCCTCCTCACCTTTTTCTACCGCCATTTGCCAGAAATTGTAACGCAAGGATATTTGTATGTTGCCCAACCACCGCTGTATAAAATCCAACGAGGCAAAGATATTCGGTACGCGTATTCAGACGATGAGAAAGACGCAGCAGTGAAACAAATGAAGAATGGTAATGCAAACATCAATATCCAACGGTATAAGGGACTCGGAGAAATGAATGCCGACCAATTGTGGGAAACTACCATGAACCCGGCAAATAGGATTTTAAAACAAGTGAGTGTTGAAGATGCCGAAGAAGTCGACGCAATATTTACGATGCTGATGGGAGACGAGGTTCCACCAAGGAAACATTTTATTACGAGTAACGCGCAGTTGGCAACGCTAGACATTTAAAAGTTAAAAGTGAAGGTACTTTTATTCATAAAATTTTGAACTTTGCACTTTTAACCTGATAGGAGGTGAATAAACTATGAACATACAAAACATCCCAGTCGGTAAAAATCCACCAGAAGAAGTAAACGTCTTTGTTGAGATTCCAAAAGATAGTAATATCAAATACGAGTTGGACCCAGAATCTGGGGCAATTTTTGTTGACCGGTTTTTATATACCGCAATGAATTTCCCATTTAATTATGGACATATCCCAAATACCTTAGGAGAAGACGGCGATCCAATTGATGTATTGGTGCTGTGCGAAAAAAGTTTGCAAGCCGGAGTAGTTATTCCATCCCACGTTATTGGCATGCTAGAAATGGAAGACGAAGAAGGCATTGATACCAAACTCGTTGCAGTTCCGACAGCAAAAATCGACCCACTGTTTGGAGTCTATAATGATATTACTGACGTCCCAGAAGCAACCAAAAATAAAATCCGCCATTTCTTTGAGAATTACAAAACACTCGAACCCAAAAAATGGGTCAAGCTCAAAGAATGGAAAGGGAAAGACGTTGCGTTAGAAGCAGTGAAGAAAGCCGTTAGCAATAACCCAATAAGCAAATAACCCAATACTACCAATCAATAAACCAATGCATAATAAGATAATTCTGCATTGAGTATTTGTATATTGGTAGTATTTGAGAATTGGTATTATTACCAAAGCGTTATGAACATCGGAAAACTACTCAAAACTGAACTTGGGACAGAAATGAAAAAAGCGTACTTAGACTACGCTATGTCTGTTATTGTTTCCCGCGCGCTTCCTGATGTACGCGATGGACTCAAACCAGTGCACCGCCGCATTCTCTATGTGATGCATGAAATGAACTTGCACCACACGGCAAAATATGTAAAAAGCGCAAAAGTGGTGGGAGAAGTCATGGGAAATTACCATCCTCATGGTGACATGCCAATTTATGATGCGTTGGTGAGGTTGGCGCAGGATTTTTCCATGCGATATCCTTTAGTTGATGGACAAGGAAATTTTGGATCAATGGACGGCGACCCTCCAGCAGCTATGCGTTATACCGAAGCACGTATGGCCGCAATCGCTTCTGAAATGCTCTATGACCTTGATAAAGAAACGGTTGATGTAACCGCAACGTTTGATGCAACGAGAAACGAACCGCTCTATCTTCCCGCAAAACTACCGAATTTACTGTTAATGGGTTCTGAAGGAATCGCGGTTGGAATGGCCACAAAAATTCCTCCGCACAATTTAAATGAAGTTATTGATGCGATTGTGCATATGATCAGTAAAATAAAGGTAGAATTAGTTCCCCCAAATGGACAGCGAAAACCGCCGCATATTACTTCGGACGTTAGTGTTGATGAACTAACTGAATTTATTAAAGGGCCAGATTTCCCAACAGCTGGCGCAATTTATGACCATTCTGAAATCAAAAATGTTTATGCCACTGGCCGCGGCCGTATTGTGATTCGGGGAAAAGCAGAAATAGAAGATATTGGGTCAGGAAAATCCGCAATTATTATTACTGAAGTTCCATACCAGGTAAATAAAGCGCTGCTTGTCGCGCGCATTGCAGATTTAGCAAAAGAGAAAAAAGTTGAAGGTATTTCTGATTTACGCGACGAGTCGGACCGCCACGGTATTCGAGTTGTAGTGGAACTTAAAAGAGATGCTGCGCCCAAGAAAGTATTGAACAGTTTGTATAAGTTTACCAGTTTGCAAACAGTTTTCCCGGCAAACATTGTTGCTTTAGTAAATGGCACTCCTCAAACGCTGAACTTAAAAACAATTCTTGAAGAATATCTAAAACACCGGTTTGAAGTGGTTACTCGCAGGTCTGAATTTGAATTACGACAAGCCCAAGCGCGCCTTCATATTCTGGAAGGGTTAAAAATTGCGGTTGATCATATTGACGCAGTTATTAAAACTATTCGTGAATCCAAAGATCAAGAAGAAGCAAAGCAGAATTTAATAGCTCGATTTAAACTTTCTGAAATACAAGCGGCCGCTATTTTAGATATGCAACTTCGTCGATTGGCAGCGCTCGAACGACAAAAGATTGAAGATGAATTAATCATGGTGAAAGAGACCATTACATACCTTGAAGACTTATTAGCGCATCCTGAGAAAATCATGGGAGTTATTAAAGACGAACTTACAAAAATTAAAGAAAAATTTGGAGACTCAAGACGTACGAAAGTTTATAAGAGTAAGGTAGGAGAATTCTCAGAAGAAGATTTGATTCCAAACGAACCTACCGTAATCACTTTAACAAATACTGGGTATATTAAACGCCAAAATCTGAGCAGCTTTAAGGTACAAAATCGTGGAGGCAAAGGCGTAATTGGGATGACGACCAAAGAAGAAGACGGTATAGCTCATATTCGCTATGCCGAAACTCACCATAATATTTTGTTCTTTACCAACAAAGGGAAAGCCTATCAACTCCGGGCATATGAAATTGCCGAAAGCAGCCGCACCAGCAAAGGAAGCGCAGTCGTAAACTTGTTGAACATTGAATCCGGAGAACGAGTGCAATCGTTCATTAGCTATAAACTAAACGCCACAAAAACCGAGCAAGCTGGCAAATATATTTTCTTAACCACGCAAAAGGGAACAGTGAAAAAAACCGCGATTTCTGAATTTGAAAATATCCGCCGTAGCGGCATTACCGCAATCAAACTTGACCCTGGTGATGAATTAGTATGGAGTGAATTTACAACCGGGGACCAAGATGTGATTTTAACCACCAGAAACGGAAAAGCGATCCGGTTTAGTGAAAAATCAGTAAGGCCTTTAGGAAGAAGCACTCAAGGAGTTCGGGGAATCAAACTTACAGAAGACGATAAAGTAATTGGCATGGACGTCATTGATGCAAGCCAAAAACTAGATATTATGGTAATCATGGAAAACGGATTAGGCAAGAAAACCTCAGTCGACCAATTTAGGGGACAGAGTAGAGGAGGCCAAGGCGTTAAAGTTGCAAATGTAACCCCAAAAACAGGAAAGGTAGTATTCGCACAAGTGATACCAGCACAAGCTACAGAATTTATTTTAACATCTAAAAAAGGCCAGGTAGTAAAGATGCCAATCGCATCAATTCCAAGACTGCATAGAGACACTCAAGGCGTTATTTTAATGCGCTTTTCCCACAGTGGCGACGCAGTTGCTTCGGCTACTTGTATATCTGGACTAGAAGGATAATAAAAGGTATAATCCTAACCCACCCCAATGTGTAAACATAACTGTTTTTTGCCTGAGCTTGTCGAAGGCTATTTTCCTAATTTTTTTCGATAAAGCTAAAAAGGTGACCTTCTAGTATATGAGGCCCAGATTAACACGGACACTACCATCACCATCCCCTGGCGAGATACGGTTGTTGAGGTTACGACCCGCAACGAAGCTGGTGAATTGATGGGAGTAATGTGCAAGGGCGTGTTGCCTGCCGAGGACAACGAACAGCGCATCACGTTCAACTGGCCGATAGATGTCCGAGCCAACCCTGATTCTGATTGGCCCACGTGTGATTTGGTGGAACGCACCCTGAAGTAGCGGCGCCGTCACGGTCGCCTTGCTCCGTTCTTGTGCGGGCAAAAGCCTAGGGCTAATGTGTCTGGCCCCGTAAGTAGATACGGTACCCGAGTACTCCTAGGTATAGACCAAGTGTGCCGAGCGTGGTAAGTACGATCGTTATAACGGCTGCCACAATTTGCGCATCATACGGAGAGCAGAAGGCGCACCAGGGAATATCTTGGGTGTAACTTGAATAATACCATCCTACTAGCGCACTAGCACCTAGCGAGAATATGTACCCACTATAGTACGTTTGCTCCCTTGATAGATACGCCCTCGCATAAAAACCGTAGATAAACCCAATGATAGGAGCAATAAATAGAGCACCGGTATAGAGCATGATCAGGAGAGCGCCTATGCCATCTATAATGATGGATAATTGCAATTTCATAATAATGTAGTTATATCATATATCATCAATATAATGTGTCTTGAGTTCGAAAGTCTATAGTTTTAAAGATCATGCCGTGTCGCACTCTGCGACACCGGTGCAGTTGTAGCTCCGCCAAGCCGACCTCCAGGACTGGCTCGCCGCCCTTACGCCCTGGGCTCCTTCCCATTTCACGGGGGAGCCCTCCCCGTCCGCGTCTGACGCGGCGCATTTCACGTCGTCGCCCCCGCAGCGAAGCGGCATCACGCTGACGCCGCTGGACGGCAAGAGCCGCAGGCCAGGAAGCGCAGCACTCCTGGATCGACCCTTGCGGAGAGCAAGCGCGTGATAGCCTGGCTGAGCCAGGCGACGACGCCAGAACTCCCCTCACCCCTGTCAAGTCCCAAACGGGCCGTCAGGACGGGCCAAACGTTCGGGACCCCAGAAACCGGTGCGATAAAGCTAAAATAGAATGAAAAACAAATTCTCATCATAGTTATTGACAAAATAACGTATAATAGAATTGCAAGTTTTACCTAATGAAAATTGATGGGAATGTATTGGCTGCCCAGGTTTTGGAAGACCTTAAGAACAGAGTAAAGGAGTTGAAAAAAAGAGGAGTAACGCCTCAGCTGGCAATTGTCTTAGTGGGTGATGACCCTGCTTCACAAGCGTATGTTCGACAAAAAGATTTAAATGGAACTAAAATCGGCGCCAAAGTGGCCATACACCGGCTCCCGATTACCATTCGCCAGGATGAATTAATAGATTTGTTGAGCCAATTAAACCGTGATCAGTCAGTACATGGAATTATAGTCCAGCGACCACTTCCTCAACATATTAATCCATATATAATCAATCAGTCTACTGAACCCAAAAAAGATATCGACAATTTTTCTGAAGCATCTCCCTATACCTTCCCCATAGCCGCCGCCGTGTTGTATATTTTGAGGTATGTATTTGAATCGAAGGGAGAAGGTAAGGTCATCGACTCCGAGGCTCACACTCGAGGAGATAAGGGTAAAAACTCTGATGAATCCTTTATCCAATGGCTTAAATCAAAAAACGTTGTCATCATTGGAAAAGGGGAAACTGGCGGAGCACCAATTCGTGCTGCATTGAATGAACTTGGGGTACCGCAGACTATCATTGATAGCAAAACTTCAAATCCCGATGAGATTACCAAACAAGCTGACATTGTAATTTCTGCGGTAGGAAAACCAAACGTAGTAAAACCAGAAGCGCTTAAACAAGGAGCAATTTTGTTAGGGTTAGGCATGTATCGAGGAGAAGATGGAAAATTGCATGCAGATTATGATGAAGAAAAAATCAAAGACGTGGTAGCCTTTTACACTCCTTGTCCAGGAGGCATCGGACCCACAAATGTCGCGATGCTTTTACAAAATCTTTTAATCGCTGCCGAAGGAAATTAATTCTTTTGGAACGCTGAACCTCACCCTCGACACACAAAATAAACATGCAAAACACTCTACCTTGCAGGTTTATATGAGTTCTTTAACCTTAATCAATCCGGTGATGGCTCATAATGTAAAAAAATGCTACTGTCCCAACTACTAACTCGGACAGAAGCAATTGTAAATTATTCATACTACATATAGTAGACTCTAACTGCAAGAAAGTAATGTAAAAACAGTCATAAATATGTAAGAAAAGTCCTCATTATCATAGCATCTATTGCATAAATTGATCCGTTGACAGAGTATTCCTGCTCTGTTAAACTAAAATCCCAGAAGCACTATCTGGGTTTTTTATGGCAAATACCTCTACCATAGAAAAGATTAATACTAATTTTAAGAAAAAAGATATTATTTCCCTGGATCAATTTTCTCCAAAAGATTTGCAGATTTTGTTTAAACATACCGCAACGATGCGAGATATTGCCAAAGATGCCAAACCATCTGATGTGTTAAAAGGCAACATTCTCACCCTTATTTTTTATGAGCCGTCTTCACGAACTTTTGGCTCCTTTTCTGCAGCTATTAAACAATTAGGCGGACAAACCGTCGAAATCCAAGACCCGCACCATTTTTCATCAGTCGCAAAAGGAGAAACGTTGCCAGATACTATTCGGGTGTTTGAGGCCTATTGCGACGCCATAGTTATTCGACATCCACAAGTAGGAACCGCGTTAAACGCTGCCAAAGCTGCGCAATTTGTGCCTATTATTAATGCCGGAGATGGAATCGGAGAACATCCAACCCAAGCCTTGCTGGATTTATATACGATTTATGAAAAGTTTGGAAAACTGGATAACCTGACTGGAGTTGTGGCAGGTGATATTTTGAATGGTCGAACCGTGCACTCATTAATCCGCGGTCTTTCTTTGTACCAAAACAATACTCTCTATTTACTCTCCCCCGAAAGACTAAAACTTACGCGTACAGACTTTGAAGAGTTTAAAAAGCGAGGAATTAAACTCATAGAAATTTCGAGTGAAACACAAATTCCCAAAAACGCCCATTTTTGGTATTGGACTAGGGTGCAGAAAGAACGATTTGAGCATATTGAAGAATATGAACAAGTCAAAAATACCTTTGTAGTAACCACCCAATTATTAAAAAAGTATGGAAATAAAGACATGATTTTGATGCACCCGTTACCGCGAGTAGGCGAGATTGATGAAGAGGTAGATGAAGACCCAAGATCAGTTTACTTAAGGTCACAAATTAGAAACGGTATGTATATTCGAATGGCGCTCATTGCGTTAGTATTGGGAAAGACTCGATAATATACCGCTCCGGGTATTATACATTATTGGTAAACCTGAGTATAAGGAGTACAGATATCTTGAAATGCGAAACGAGACGCTCTGGAATTTGAAATCTTGATTATGAGAATCCTTGATTTCAAGAGATCAAATTATCTAGAATTCAAGATCAAAAACAGCAGGAATATCCTACGTCAAAAATTCTAATCTCTAATTATGCAAGGCACATTAATCTTTGAAGATGGTTCTACCTTTGATGGAAAATCATTCGGCGCTCCTATTTCCAGCGCTGGTGAAATCGTGTTTACTACCGGCATGGTAGGATATCCTGAAAGTTTTACCGACCCATCATATGGCGGGCAAATTTTAATCATGACCTATCCGATTATTGGAAATTATGGAGTGCCGGATAAAAAATATTGGGAAACCGACAAGTTACAAATTGCGGGATTAGTTGTGTCAAACTACATTGACACGCCTTCTCATTCTCAGAGTAAACGGACACTCGCCCACTGGTTACAAGATGAACATATCCCAGGCCTAGAAATTAAAGACACACGATTCCTCACCCAAAAACTCCGAGAAAAAGGGACAATGCTAGGGAAAATTATTATTGATAAAGACATTGAACAATATGATCCAAATAAAGATAACATTGTCGCAAAAGTTTCCACAAAAAAGATTCAAGTGCACACCCCCGGGGTGGAACAGCTTGACACCTACAGAAAGAAATCAAAAATAGTCTTACTCATCGACTGCGGAGCAAAAGGAAATATTGCCCGATGCTTAGTAAAGCGCGGAATAAAAGTAATCGTCGCGCCGTGGGACTTTGATCCATTTTCTGATGTCATCTCGAAGGAGGAACCACTGAGAGATCCCCATCGTGACTCAAAAGAGCAGCGGATTTCTCTCCGGTCGTTGCCGGATCGAAATGACAACCTGAATTTTGATGCGCTTCTCATCTCCAATGGCCCAGGAGATCCTAAAATGGCTGATAAAACTATTCAAACAATTCAAAAAGCGCTTAAAGCAAAAATTCCAACCCTTGGAATTTGCCTTGGCCATCAATTGCTTGCGCTTGCAGCAGGCGGGGATACCCAAAAATTAAAATATGGCCATCGAAGCCAGAACCAACCATGTATTCGAAGTAATTCGGAACAATGCTATATTACTACTCAAAATCACGGATTTCATGTGGCGAATATTCCCAAAGGCTTTCGAGAATGGTTTTCAAATGCCAATGACGGCACCAATGAGGGAATTATCCATACCAGTCTTCCATTCATGTCAGTCCAATTCCATCCGGAAGCGACCCCAGGACCCACCGACACAGAATGGATTTTTGATTTCTTTTTAAAACAAGCTCTTAAACTATAACATGACAGACCTTGCTTCCCAAAAACCAGAAGAACAATTAACAAATATGGAAGAAGTACAAACCCATATTAAAAATAGGGCTGAGAAATTTATTTCGACGCTTGAGGCGATAGGAGCGGGATTAGGCTGGGAACATATTTCAGAAGCAGAAGGCATCACTCACAAAGAATCCGCGCAAAGACAAGGCGATCATGCAGTTTTTACTGGACACGGAATATGTCAATTGGCCGCGTTTGCGATTTGCGACGCGCTTTCACCAATTTCTCAAGGAATTTCATTTGACTCAGTTGACCTACAAACAGATTTTTATGCAGAAAATTGGTTGGCACAAAAAAAGCAACCATTTGAAAAAATAAGAGGGCATTGTATTGTAAAAGTAGTTGATGCAAAATCAGACAATGCGGTCTATATTGATGCTGCATACAGACAAATAAATCATACAGCAAAAGACCTAATTCAATTTATACCCCAAAAGGATTTAGGAAACTACTATAAAAATGCCAGTGGAACTATCAAAATAATACCCTATACCTTAGAAGACAAAGTATCGTTGTTTAAAGAATTTAAAGATTATTATGGAATAAAAGAACGAGATTTTAATGACTTAGTTGCCACGATGGCCTAATTGAATCATGAAGCATCAATTTAGGATTATGAATAAAGAATAAAGGAAATAGTTATGCCTTTGTCATTGCTTCGTTCCTCGCAATGACAAGAAATGATATGAATAAACCTAAAAAAATTCTCATTCTCGGCTCCGGCGCTCTCAAAATCGGTGAAGCAGGGGAGTTTGATTATTCTGGCTCTCAAGCTATTAAGGCGATCAAAGAAGAGGGTATTAAAACTGTATTAGTGAACCCCAATATTGCGACTATTCAAACATCACGCTTTTTAGCAGATACTATTTATTTTTTGCCAGTAAACGATTTTTTTGTTGAAAAAATTATTGAAAAAGAAAAACCAGATGGCATTTTACTTTCGTTTGGCGGACAAACAGCGCTGAATTGTGGACTTAAGCTCTATAAGAAGAAAATACTTGCCAAACATAATGTCCAAGTCCTGGGAACACCAGTTGAAGCAATTGATTTAACTGAAGACCGGGATAAATTTGCAAAACATTTGCATAAGATTGGTATTTCGACTCCACAAAGCCACGTGTCAACTTCCAAGAAACAAGCCTTTGAAATTGCTGAGACAATTGGATACCCAGTGATGATACGGGCAGGGTTTGCGTTAGGAGGACAAGGGTCTGGGATTGCAAAAGATAAAAATGAGCTCGAAACAATTGCCGAAAAAGCATTTGCATTTGTGTCTCAGATTTTGGTGGAACAATATTTACACCACTTCAAAGAAGTTGAATACGAGGTAGTAAGAGACCAATACGATAATTGTTTTACTGTGTGTAACATGGAAAATTTTGACCCCTTGGGAATTCACACCGGAGAATCAATTGTGGTCGCCCCCAGCCAAACCTTAAATAATTTCGAATACCACGCCTTACGAACAAAATCGATTGAAATCGTGCGGAGTTTGGGAATAGTTGGGGAATGTAATGTACAATTTGCGCTAAACCCAAACCCAACAAGGAAAGTATCAAAGGCTAAAAATGAAAGCACCTTAGAAGTTTTTGATACTTCTGATACCTTTGATACCTCTGGTACTTCTTCTCTCGACTATTACGTTATCGAAGTAAACGCACGGCTCTCCAGGAGCTCTGCCCTCGCTTCAAAAGCAACTGGATATCCACTTGCCTATGTTGCTGCCAAACTCGCCCTTGGGAAAAACGTTACTGAGGTTAAAAATAAAGTAACCAATATCACCCAATCTTGTTTTGAACCAGCGCTTGATTACATCGTAGTGAAAATTCCGCGTTGGGATATAGAAAAATTTAAAGGCGCCGAAGAAAGAATTGGAACCGGCATGAAATCGGTTGGCGAAGTAATGGGAATTGGCCGGACTTTTGAAGAAGCCTTCCAAAAATCAATCCGTATGCTTGATTTAGACTTGGAAGGGGTAACATCTGAAAAATTATTAGTGAATGGATATAGCAGCCAAAAAACAGTGGAACACCTACTTGAGGTTCCAACTCCAAAACGCATGTTTGCAATTTCCAAAGCATTACGACAAAACATGTCAGTCAAAAAAATCTACGCCCTTACAGGCATTGACCCGTGGTTTTTGGAAAGGATAAAAAATATAGTTGATCACGAAAAACAACTAATGTCACGAAAAAGCGCAAAGGAAATAAAGCGCAAAGGCGCATCTTCCACTTTTCCTTCTCCCTTTAAGGGAGAAGGTCAGGATGAGGGTAAAAACTTAGATCAAGAACTTACCAAACAGCTGTTATTGGAACTCAAACAACTTGGTTTCTCTGACAAACGAATCGGTGAACTTTTAAACTTGAAAGGCTTGGATATTCGGGAAAAACGAAAACAGTGGGGGATTATTCCATCAGTTTTACAAATTGATACGCTTGCTGGTGAATTTCCCGCCCAAACAAACTATTTATACCTCACCTATAACGCTTTTCATAATGATATCAGGCCAACCAATAAAAAAGGCATCATTGTATTGGGTTCCGGGCCGTATCGCATTGGTTCTTCAGTTGAGTTTGACTGGACGAGCGTGAATACTGTTTTGAGTTTAAAAAAACATAACAAAGAAGCAATTATTATCAACTGCAACCCCGAGACAGTTTCTACTGACTATGACATTTCTGACAAATTATATTTTGAGGAACTTACCTTTGAACGTATTGCAGATATTTATGAATTTGAAAATCCCGGAGGCATTATTATTTCGGTTGGTGGACAAACTCCGAATAATCGGGCACATTCATTGCAGTCTTACGGATTCCATATTTTAGGGACCGACCCGAGGGATATTGACAGGGCAGAGGATAGAAGCAAGTTTTCAAAACTGCTAGATAAACTGGATATTGCGCAACCAGCATGGAACAAATTCTCAAGCGTGAAAGACGCATTAAAATTCTGTAACCGAGTTGGATATCCGGTATTACTACGGCCATCATTTGTTTTGTCTGGAACCGCGATGAAAATTTGCCACAACGAAGAAGAGTTATCCGCGTATTTGAAAAAGTTTGCTTATATCTCCCAAGAATATCCCATAACTGTTTCCAAATTTATTACTGATGCAAAAGAAATTGAACTTGATGCTGTAGCCCAGCATGGAATTATTAAAACTTTCATCATTTCCGAACACGTAGAAAACGCAGGCGTCCATTCTGGGGACGCGACAATTGTTTTGCCAGCGCAAAATATTTATGTTGAAACGCAAAAACGCATGAAAGAAATTGCAGTAAGACTGGCAGAATCGCTCAAAATTACCGGTCCATTCAATATTCAATTCTTAGCAAAAGATAATACTGTCCAAGTTATTGAAATTAACTTACGATCATCTCGAACATTTCCATTTATTTCAAAAGTAACTGGAGTGAACTTTATAGACGTTGCTGTTGATGCATTTTTTGGTAAGTTAGACACTTCTCATACCAAACAATCTTTGTCATCTCGAGGAGGGACGACGAAAGATCACTTACTCAATACCGTACAAGACGGAATTTCTCAGCCTTTGCAAGGCATCGAAATGACAACGAACGGAGCAAATCACTTCGTAGCCACCAAAGTCGCCCAATTTTCTTTCTCGCGCCTTACCGGAGCCGACCCGGTACTGCACGTTGAAATGGCCTCAACTGGAGAAGTCGCCTGTTTTGGAGACGATATTGAAGAAGCGTTCTTAAAAGGTGACTTATCAGTAGGGGGGAAAATTCCGACGAAAGGAATATTTATTAGTTTGGGAGGAGATGAAAATAAGATGAATTTTTTGGAAGGGGCGCAACAATTAGCAACAATGGAACTTCCAATCTATGCCACAGAAAAAACATCAGATTTTTTACGAAAAAATGGCATAAAAACAAAACGTTTATACAAAATTCATGAGCATAAAACACCGAATATTTTAACTGCTTTTTCAAAAGGAAAAATCGATTTAGCAATCAATATTTCAGATACGAATGTAAAACGGGATATTGATGATGACTACGCGATTCGTCGTTCAGCAGTAGACCATAATATTCCACTCTTCACCAATATAAAAAAAGCAGAACTATTTGCCAAAGCGATAACAACTAAAAAGATTGAAGAACTTCCCATAAAATCATGGGATGAATATACATTGCCTCAAATTGAGCCTTCCTCATCTGGGTAGCCTTGACTTTTCAGATTCCTACTGAAATACTAAAAATATAATTATTCTCGGGCGTCTTCCAGAGCACTATGAATACTCTGAGACCTTCTGATACAGGTTGTTTTTGCCCCTTGACATTTACTCAACAGTTAGTATTACAATAGATATGTGAAGCACGATAATTATTCTTTGGCAAAGCACATTATTTACCTTATGGTGTTTCTTTTGGCAGTTTGCGTATTTCTTATTTTTGCTACTAACCAAGAAGCTATTTTGACTTCTCCATACGTTGCGAAATACTTAACCCTTATAGGAATAGGAATGATGTTATTAGTGGGCTTAATTTATTTAGTAAGCAATTCCAAGCATCATTCTCATTCCCCACGGCATTCGAGAGCCGTAAGGCATAAAAAAAGAAGATCCCGCTAACATCTCTGGCAGTTGAGTCGTATGCTCAAAGAATTATTTATTGGTCACCGTCCTTCTCATTTTCATTTAAATCCTATTGTAAAGGCATTCATTATTTCTGAAACCTTTATTTGGGCTTCCTGGAATTTTTTTACTCCTATTTTTGCCATTTTTGCCTCAACCACTATTGCTGGTGGCAATACCGAAATCGCGGCTTCCTCATTTAGTTCGTACCTTATGGCCCGAGTACTTTTTGAACTCGTGAGCGGCAAATTTCTTATGAAATCGGATGAATTTCAAAAATTTATTGTCGCGATAATAGGAATTATTATTCTCAGCATTACGTATATAGGATATGCCTCCACACATACTATTGTTCAATTGTATGTATTTTCTATCATGTCAGGTTTAGGATTAGGAATTTCAACACCCGCCAAAAACGCGCTTTTTTCAACCCACCTAGACAAAAATAAAGAAGCAGCTGAATGGGGAATCTATGATGCAACTGCCTTTATGGGAATGGCTTTAGCGGCAACGCTTGGGGGTTTTATCGCAAACAAATATGGTTTTCAATTTCTCTTTCTACTCGCGGCAATGATAAACTTTTTAGGAATTATTCCTTACTTACTAATTCTTAATAAACCCACGAAATAATTGCCTGCATTTTTCTGCTCGTACAACTTGCTAGATGTAGATTTTTGATTTACTATACGTATATATGCCAGGTGCTTTTGGACAAACTACCCCGCGAAGGAGTGATGGGTAGTAACAAAATGAACTGCCCATGAATCTAGAATTTATTACATTAAGACAGCTCAAACAAATCCTTCCTTATAGTATAATTCTATTTTTAGGACTCGTAGTAAACGTATATGCTTATTCTCATCCTTCCCTTATACTTGGCACTCCACACCCAGAACCTGCTAAACAAGCAGCTGTTTTGGCATCACACAATTCAAATAATCCTTATGTGAGAAAGCACTACGTATATTTTACCCCTACGCCAATTCCAACAGCAGTTCCAACCCGTATTCCCAGTAAAGCCGCTGTTGTAAAACCGGCACCAACAAACACCACAGCACAGAATGCAGAACCCTGGGGAGTAGCAAAACAAATCGGCGAACACACGTGGACCATGAAAGTTGAGAATGATGAACAAATGGGGACTCCGCAAGATATTTTACAAGCATTAAATGCATACCGTCAAAAAAACGGGCGGGGAACACTGGCGTGGGATAACAAATTGGGAAATTTCGCTCAAAGCCGCGCAGACCATTTTAAAACTATTGGAAATACCGATTCGCACGCAGGGTTTAAAGCAATGATGGATGATAATGGATTTGAGAAAATGGGCTTTAATGGGTTAGGTGAAAATTCAAGTTACGGATATCAGTTAATTGGGGTCCATCTCATTGAGTGGGTCTATGCAAGCGATAGACCACATAATGATAATCAATTGAATTCTGAATGGAGTCATGTGGGAATTGGCGTAAGCGGCAAAGCAACAAACTTAATCTTCGGCGGCAATAAACGATAATTTTTTTCTTCATATTTTCTTACATAATATCTATACTTTCGCACTATACTTTACTTCATAAAATACTATGCCCGCAGAAAGAATCCAACCACTTACACTGGGAATATATGAAAATGCGATCGGAAAGTTTGGTAGACTTGCTGAAGGAGAACGAAGAGCGCCTGTGGTAAGTATTCCATACCAAGGAGCACGGTCAGACGATTCGCAATCAATACGGAACGAAGTTGAAAACTTTTCTGGGATGAGAACTGTTGAAGATGTATCAGCCGGGTTAACGCTTTCTCTCTCTCCCCATACAGTGGCGCGTGTTTCAACATCTGCAATTGAAAGTGCAGTACAAACAACCTTAGGCACAAAACCTTCCGTTCTTCCAGAAGAAGATGTAGCCGCGCATTTACTTACCTGGTGGTGGGGAAAAGACGGAAGCCGATGCGATTTACTGCAACTATCTCATTTACCCGATAGGGAAAGAGAAAAATATATTCAAGTAATTGCTCAACAGGTATCGGATGGGGTTGAGGTATTACGAGCATCACTTGGACTATCAAAAGAAGATGCAGCTCAAGCAATTAAAATTTATGGATTATGGGGTCACGGAACTGCTGAAGAACGGCGACAAACGGGATTAAGTCGGGGAGCGCAAAGTAGTCCTGATGGACATCTTAATATCGCCTACCATCCCTATGAAAATATTCATGCTGCAAATTTACAACAAGTAACCTTGTCAGAAACTGCAAAACAAATTGGCGCATGGGATAGTATAACATTTTACCGTTTTGAAAGCACGATTACCGAACAAATACGCAGAATTGTCGCAGCCAGAACCCACAATAATCCAGCTGTTGAGGTAGCAGCAGTACAAACCCATAGTGCTCGAAGTGATGGGAAAGCGCTTCGGTTTTTTGAAGGGCACAAAGTAACATTTGATAGGCCGGTGGATTTTCATACCGCAACGGTTATTTTGTTAGATACGGTTGACCAATTTGGAACATTTTATGACAAACTTTCTGCTCACTATGCCGGATATCATAAAAATATTACTGACTCAGAAAAAAAAGCCCACATTCGAAAACAACTTTTGGAAGATGCGCATGCCATGAAATTTGAGGGACCTGCAGGGGAAGAACTTGCAGATTATGTATTAAGCATGCAACCAACATATACTCAAGTCACTCGATGGGCGCAAGAATTACAAGACGAGGGAAAAAGCCCTGACGATCCATCAGTAACCACGCTCGTTCATCTTAGGGGAAAATATAAAGCAATCAATGATCGTTTGAACCGACCGGGTGGAAGAAATTTTGTCCGTGCTATCTTACTGGGAAACTATGACATAACGTCTTTTGAGGCAGATATTTTATTGACCATGATTGAAGACAGACTGAAGCCAGCAGAAGAATATCGGAATATCGAATTCACGATGCCAAAATATTTTTCTGGAAGTTATTTTTTTGAAGACTATGAAATCTCAGAAGACCGATCAATTCAAGTAAAATCCCTTACGTTTTCAAGTAGACTTGGGAGCACAAAAGGAGCAATCGAAGATATGCTGGGAGTAGTTATCCGAAGGTCTATGGGACAATAAATCCAAGAGAACCTCACTTGTTTGACAAACCAGATACCTACCCTGCATGATATAAGTATGCCTACAAAAACCAAAATCACGCAGGTAGATATTCTTGTTATCGGGGCTGGTCAATCAGGATTAACACTTGGATATTACCTTAAAAAAGCCAATAAGTCATTTTTTATTGTTGACGCCCATAAAAAAATAGGGGAGAGCTGGAAAAAACGATATGATTCTCTGCGGTTATTTACCCCTACCGCATATTGTTCGTTACCAGGACTTCGATTTACTCATACAACCACGTATCCGAACAAAGACCATATTGCGAAGTATTTAGAGCAATACGCCCAAACACACGCCTTGCCAATACAATTAGATACTCCAATCACACAATTAAAAAAACCAACGCATTTGTTTGAATCCCGCGCCCACAATGAGGTGATTCAATCTAAAATTGTGGTTGTTGCCACAGGCCCTTTTCAAAAACCGATTATTCCCTTTACTCAACGCTTGAGGGATGTTTTTCAAATTCATTCATCAGAATATAAAAATTCCCGACAACTTCCAAAAGGATCAGTGTTGGTTGTTGGAGGAGGGAACTCCGGCGCCCAGATTGCCGTTGAGCTTTCAGTTACGCATGATGTTACCCTTGCCACTCGCAGTCCGTTACTATTTTTCTCAAAGCAAATCCTGGGCAAAGATTTTGTCTGGTGGTTGGATAAGCTCAGATTGCTTCATCAACCGTTAGATTCTTGGGTTGGGAGAAAAATAATTGAGAAAAAAAATATCATTATTGGAAGGCAGTTAAAAGAGTTGCTCAAACAAAGAGTGATAAAACACAAACCGCACGTTACTGGCCTGACGAATGAACAGGTAGTCTTTGCCAACAATACCAAAGGACAGTACTCAACGATTATATGGGCGACCGGCTTCCAACCGGATTACCATTGGATTTCAATCCCCTATGCAATTGGGAAAGATGGCCATCCCATACACCAAAAAGGGAACAGCCATGTCAGAGGACTATATTTTCTGGGCATGGATAAGCAATCACGGGTTAGCTCAGGGGTATTTCCCGGCGCCGCAAAAGACGCAGAAGACATAGTTCATCACCTCAATGCAGTATTACGAGGACATATTGCGCCAACATCTTTGAAGACATAGTTCAGTTAATGCTATACTGATTTATATACTCCTTATACTCAGGTTTATAAATAATGTATAATACCCGGAGCTTTGAACAGTGCCTTGATTCTTTGCAATTTCAAAGCGGAGCGGTATAATTTCAAATTTATGAAAAACTTCACGCTTCCCGGCCTCATTGACCCACATGTCCATCTACGAGACCCCTACCAAACAGAGAAAGAAGATTTTTATACCGGCACATGCGCCGCGCTCGCAGGTGGATACACAACGATTATCGACATGCCTAATAACAAAACCCCCATCACAACCCTTGAGCGCCTCGAAGAAAAAATTGCTATTGCTCAAGAAAAAGTCGTATGCGACATCGGGTTTCACTTTGGCTCGCTGGGAGATAATTTGGAAGAGTTTGGGAAACTTTTTTTTCATCCTGAAAATTCCCCTCAGAACACCCCTAACTCCCGCGTCCTCGGCCTTAAACTGTATCTGAACGAAACCACCGGTAACTTTTTAATTGATAAAGCAAAACTCAAAGAAATTTTTAAGGCCTGGCCAGGTTACAAACCCATTTTGCTTCACGCAGAAGACGATGCGGTGAGATACGTGATTGAAATAGTACGTCAAACAGGGAAACGCAGCCATTTTTGTCACATAAGTACCTCTGCAGACCTTAAACAAATTATGGCAGCCAAACAAGAAGGATTGCCGATTACCTGTGGAGTAACTCCACATCATCTATTCTTAACAGACACTGATGCGGAAGCCCTCGGCCCGTTTGGTCGCATGAAACCTCCCTTGCGGAGTAAAAAAGAAGTAGAGTTTTTGTGGAAGCATATTGATGCAATTGATGTGGTCGAGTCAGACCATGCTCCTCATACTATAAAAGAAAAACAGAACACTCCGTCACCGTTTGGTGTACCTGGACTCGAGACAACTCTTCCACTTCTTTTAACAGCGGTATCAAAAAAGAGATTGTCAATTGATGATGTGGTTCGACTTTGTTCCGAAAATCCTTCAAAAATTTTTGGCATACATCATCCTAAATCCACCAAAGTTGAAATTGATGTACACAAAACATACACTATTGAAAATAAAAACCTTTTTACTAAATGCGGCTGGACCCCATTCGCTGGACAAAAAGTAACCGGAAAAATTCAAAAAGTTTTTATTCGAGGGAAAAAAGTATTTGAAGGTGGCAAAATTCTCGTGAAACCAGGTTTTGGAAAAATTCTCCCTACTTAAACTCTAAATTTTCTCTCCCTTCAAGGGAAAGGGTTAAGGCGAGGGTGAAAACTTGAAGATTCGGTTGACAGAGTGCAACAGAATAATTATTATTATAAGTAATGAACTTCCGCGACCTTAGAACTCCATTTTTTACCGTCTCATTTGTTTTCCTCGGATTGATATTCTTTTTTAAAATCTATGGCGCTATCCCATTTTCAGTAAACAGCATTCAAACCACCAAAGACACACTATTTAGAGTTGACGGAACCGGGAAAGCAACGGTAGTCCCAGATACAGCGGTAATCCAATTAGGAGTTACTCAATCTGCAACAAAAGTCGCAGACGCGCAGAATAAAACAAACCAAGCGACCAATAAAATTGTAGAAGACCTCAAACGCCTTGGGGTAAAAGAAAAAGACATTAAAACAACCAACTATAGTGTGAATCCTGACTACAATTACAACTCAGACGGCAGTAAACCTAAAATCACCGGTTACACAGTCACCGTAAATATCCAAGCAGAAGTGAAACCGATTGACCTGGCTAATAAAGTAGTAGATACCGCAACAGCGGATGGCGCTAATATGGTAGGGAACATTGCATTTACGGTAAATGATGAAACAAGAAAAGAACTCGAGGACCAAGCCCGTGAAGAAGCAGTAAAAAATGCCAAAGAAAAAGCCGCAAGTTTGGCAAAAGCCGCGGGGATAAGTTTGGGAAGAATTGTAGATGTGCAAGAATCTGGTAGAGGATATCCAATCCCACTCGCATATGATAGACAAATGATGAGTAAAACCCCAAACGCAGGCGGTGAACCTACTCAATTAAACCCCGGTGAAAGCAGTATAGAACTCACCGTCACCCTCTCATACGAGACAAGATAATTGTAAATGGAAAATTATTTCTCCTTGTTCCCAGAATGAAACGCCGAATGAACTTCCCGAAGTTGTTTATTGGTAATATGAGTATAGATCTGAGTTGTTGCGATATTTTTATGTCCGAGCATTTCCTGGACAGAACGAATGTCAGCGCCATTTATCAGTAAGTCTGTTGCGAATGAATGACGAAGCGTGTGAACCGATGCATCTACCGGAAGTCGTGAACGTTTTACATATTTTTTTACCGCGCGTTCGACACTTCTTACTGTAAGGCGCATTTTTTCACCCTCATCATCTTCAATTACTTTACCCGAATAACGAATAAACAGTGGCTTGAACTTATCTTCCCGCGCTCCCAAATATTGCTGTAAATGCTCAGAAGCTCTCTCTGAAATAAATACGATGCGGCCATGACCACCTTTTCCAATTACGCCGAACTCGCGACGCTCAAAATTTATGGTGTCACGGTTTAATTTGACCAATTCTGAAACCCGAAGGCCGGTAGAGAAGAGGAGCTCTAACATTGCGCGGTCTCGTAATCCTTCTTCTGTTGACGTATCAACACTGGTGACAAGCAAATCGACCTGGTTTTTTTCTAAAAACTTTAACGACCGACTTTCTGTTTTGGGTAAATCTATTTTTGAAGGCTCAAGAGTTTTGTAGTCATTTTTGATAAGGAACCGTAAAAATGACCGAAGCGCGATAATATAATAATTTTGGGTAACCCGCATTAAGTTAATACCATTTTGGTCTACACGATTGGCTAAATAAACCCGGTATCGCCGAATCGTGGGTAAATCTAAATCTTCAATGGTTTTATGGGATTGCGTGGTAGTAAACCACTCGGTAAATATCCTTAGATAAATTTTATAATCACGGATGGTTAGTTTACTCGAGTTTTTCTCAACAGCAAGATGTTCAAGAAAATCATTTACGAGTTCTGGCAATGGAGAAGTCATGGTTTAGGTCTTTAAGGTTACACCTTTGTCAAGGTGTAACCTTATACAACGCATCATTTACTTTACAGGAACCAAACAGTATTTGTCAAACATTTTACGACGCGATTATTCTATTTTTGATACGCTTAACAACTTTCAGGAGGAATATCTACAATGACTGTGTTGAACCCGGCAGTTTTGAACAAAGTAGTGAGTTGCTTACGCGCATTATTTGACGCTTCACTCAATATATTTCCCTTACACGCCGCGTTTTTGATTTCTTGCTCTGCAGCTTGCCTGGCTTTTGATTCCAAATCTTTGTCTCCACGTTGGAGCAACCCTTGTTTACGGTCAAACACACGCGTTTGGTCATTATCTAATTTGGTAACGAGTATTTGAGGTTTGGGCAACGTAATTTTGAGAGTTGAACCATCAATGCTGATATTTTGTTCACTGAGGTTGGCAAGATCAAACCCCGCAATAACTTCCCCATGGGCAATCAGTAATATTCGATCACCATATAAAAATTCTTCAAACTTGTTTCCTTGCGTTCCCGCGTCAATTACTTTTTCTATGGTGAACAATGCAGTTTCTAATCTATTGAGAGAACGTAATTGTTTGATAACGGTTTGTGAACTCGTATTGATTACAAATGGCGATGCAGATTTTTTATTGAGTGCATTGAACCAAAAAATCACAGAACCAATTATTACAACCACTAACAAGGCAATAAAAAAATATCTTTTCACATTCATAGTATAATACCAATTCTTACCTTAAATTTCCTGCAACAATAACAGCTGGGTCTTGAGCTAGGAAACTATCTCTCCAAGCGACCAGATCCTGAGGAGTTACCTTATTATATCCTGCCTTAACTTTATCAGCATCAATTATTCTTCCCTTACGTAATCCTTCCTGTGCCAACTCAAGTCTCCGTTGAGGCGACACGTCCACAGCTTTCAGTCTTTCTTTTTCTTTTGCAATAACTGCCGCTAATTCTTCCTCTTCTATTTTTTCTAGTACTTCTTTTCTCATCATTGCAAACCCAGCATCACTCACCAAAGCCTTCCAATCATACATTCGGGGAATTTCTAATGAAAGCGACCGAATAGTATTACTTGGTGTATCGTAATCTTCCACATTTGTTTCATATCCAAATCCATGACCTCTAAAATAGGAAAAAAGTCTATCATGGACTAGCGGCATAAATAGATCCAACGCAAACTGTGAACGAGTAAATTTCTTTTTTGGAAACCTCCAATGATACTGAGCAGTTATAAAATTTCCAGAGCGTATACGTCCTTCATATGTTTTTCCGGGACGATAATCAGGATTTAGCCTATCTTTTAAACTATCATCTATTATTCGGCCACGTACATCAGCACGAGGAAATTTACTAAATTGACTCTGTAATAAATCTGCTAGAACCTGCTCTGTTCCGTGCTGTCCCTGAGTTAAGAAACTAATGTTCATTCCATGTGGGATAAATACAGTTGCAGCATAGCGCTTTGCGTCTGCAAGTGAAATTGCATCAAGGCTAAAATGAGTCCCTACGTTCTCCTTTAAAAATGGATTATCAAGCGCATACACAGTTCTTCTGATAAATTCCGCAACTCTGGCTTCTCGAGTCATATCAGCTTCTCTTTGTCTCTCTAATTCCGAGTGAACTACCTTTTTTTCATTCTCAAACTTTGCGCTTTCTTGCAAGCTTTCTAAAGGATTTGCTAATGAACTGCAAATAACCGGAATGACTGGCCAGATACCATAGTTTGGTACCGTCGGCTTGGCGGCTCCACGTAAAGTAAATTCTACTGTTGAAGAACGTGTTTCATCATTAATTTCTGTATCGTTTTGTGCTGCTTCTGCAGTACTATCTTCCATAACAAAATGCGCTATTAAATGATGCATTCCTTCTTTTCCATCAGGGTCATTATAAGATCCAGAAGGAAACGTGAAATATATTTCTGCTCCTGCTTCATGTTCAACTTCCTGAGCAATACCCACAATTGTTATCCCATTTGATAGTTTTCTTAACTCCATATGATGCGCGCGGAGATACGCTGCCTCTTGTTCTCTTGGAACAAACATATCATGCGGTTGGGGAGTTTCATGTCTCAGTGTTTCTGCGAGTCCCATAGTTTTGTGATTGTAGCATAAACTTTTAGAAAACAAAATAATAACCTTGACAAAACATAATTTGACGTTACAATGGTTCTATGGATAACGGCACTAAATTTCTCCTGGATAGTGGTGATCCAGATGAATATCGAGAGATTTCAAAACTTGCAAAAGAACAGGGAAGTGAAATTTGGGGAAGTACCACGAATCCTTCTCTTATTGCAAAAAAACTCGCCGGAAAAAAAATAAGCCAACAAGAAGCCTTTGAACTCCAAAAAAAAATTGTCCTTGAGATTTTAGAAATTGTTTCAGGAGCAGTTTCTGCAGAGGTATATGCCGACCAAAATACAACCGCCGACGCCATGATAGAGCAGGGGAATGATATCGCAACTTGGCATTCCCGTATAATTGTAAAACTTCCTACAACAATCGAAGGTTTTAAAGCTCGAACCGCGCTTCGCAAAGCACACATTCCGGTAAATAACACTTTGGTATTTTCACAACAGCAAATTTATGCCATCTGTTTGCACGAACAAATTATGCAAAAAACCTATGGTCCATTACAATCACTTTTCCCACCTTTTATTTCTCCGTTCGCGGGAAGACTGGACGATATAGGGCAGGATGGTATGGCTTTAGTCGAAAATGGCATGAAAATAAAAAAAGAATTCGACCTTCCCCTACCAAGTGGCTCACTTGCGATCTGGATGCTTGAAGCATCGGTGAGAAGCCTTGAACATATCAAACGCGGCATTGTCGCAAAAACTGAATTACTTACCGCGCCTGCAAAAACGTATAAAGAATGGTTTGCGCTTCCAAAAGAACAACGAGAGTCACTGAATGGTATAACCTCATACGCTGAAAAATTAACGAAGCCTTCATACTGGACCGCGCCAGAAGCACTAAAATCGATCTCAACCCCAGATGAATTTATGAACGCAATTGAATCTAGAAAACTTGATATTACTCATTCGCTCACCAATAAAGGAATTATCCGCTTCGCCGACGACTGGAAAGCAATCATAGCTGAATAAGTCCATATCTCGCCAAAATTTTCCGTGAAAATTATTTTCACAACATTTCTAAGAATACTCAACGTACCTCAAAAATTCCCCAATACATTCACATTGGTTAGTACAAATAATGTATAATACCCGGAGCTTTGAACAGTGCCTTGATTCCGTGCAATGTCAAAGCGGAGCGGTATATTACATGTCATATGCTTGATTTTAGATGTCGGTCGATAGTCGTTGATATTAGTAGTTAATAAACCACGGAACTTTTAAGTCCGGCCACTTCTTACATATCTTCATCTACCAATTTTAGATACCAGTCTAAACATTAAATATACATAAACGAGAGATGGTGCTGCTTAATTATTTCATATGCCTCAAATCGAATCCTAGTGACACGAAAATACGCTCCTCCAGGGAAAGATACCGGTGGGGGGGAATATAAGTATAGTAGTGTCATAAATCTATGAAATTGTCTTAGAACGAAGCTAAAATCTATGAAAAAGATTGATGAAAATTAAGTCATCTAGAACTTATAGTAACAATTTGTGGCTAATAATTGCCAGGAGATCATTGAAGAGCATATAGACACCTCGTATACAGAGGATTATAAATAATAACGAACTACATGCTTGCATTACAAATTACAAATACAGTCTCCCCTCAGCAAACCCCCAACCATGACGTCGTAAAAGTATTATTGTACGACGTAATAATATTTACTCCTTGTCTTTGTTCTTCAGAGCGATTTAATAAGTGCGCGAAAGACAGAACATCATATGAATATGTTCCCCTGCAGAGTACAAAAGTCTGTCTCATCTCTGTATCACGCTTGAGAAATATGCTCCCGCCGCTTTATTCTACTATATGAATTACTTAATACATGAGGACACGACAGACTCTTCTCCGAGAAGACCATTTAGCAGTATCTAAATTAGATTGTTATTACTTGCTAAACTTATTATTTTAGCTTCAATAATAAAAGGGCGTTCGTATTTTTTTCGACAGAATCGTAAGGGGCAGTTATACTCTGGAAAAGTCTGCAGGCTTATTAGTACTTAACCGTGTAAATATTCCCGAATGTACGCGCATGAACGAACATCCATACCTGTGAAAAGTAGAGCGGCCACGTCGTGAAATGTATAGAGAGTTGTGAAAAGTAACTCAATGTTCTGTGAAAATCAGAAGTTATCCACAATAAACATCCTATAATTGTTTCAGGTGCGTATCAAACTATATCATTTGAGGCTACCAAAAACCCTTCCCCTCTCCTCCACTCTAGTAGAATACTACCAATAACCCAATAGAGCAATAAAAATGCATTGAATTATTGGTAGTATTCTTATCCTTTCCATGAAGTGAACCAAATCAAAATGAAAAATGCTATCACTGGTATCCATACATACTCCCACAATACTCCCCTAAATAATCTCCGATCATTCCATACTTGTGACAAACTCACAATGGTATAGAAAAAACCAGTAAGAAATATTGAAATTACAATGGGAAGAGTTGGCCAAAACCACAGCGGAAGAGAAATTTCTGCTAAAACAACCCCTATTGCAAATGCCCATAAGACATTTTTTTGTATAGACTTTTCAAGCGTTATTTCCCACGTAGCATGTAACATGAGTAAAAAAGATATAACAAATATTAAAATAGCCGGAATAAAAAGTCCTATGACGGCGATAATATTGGGAAGATGGAGAGAAAAAATAATATCCGAAAGCAATAAATATGAAATTACCGCAATAATTAATGACACGATGCGCGCGCCTTTTAATAACGCGATGGTTCTGATTGATGCGACTATAAAAATATTCTGGCTTAAAAATAAGGAATAAATCCCAACTCCATATAACGTTGTCAGAATAAATCGTGAGAGAAATCGCGACGGAGTCAGATAATGAATTAATCCAAAAGCAACCGTAAACATAAAAGGAAGAATAAACATTTGAATATTTTTATTCCCCTTCAAATCTTTATACATTGAAATGAAAAATAAGATATCAGCCAGAATTCCTAATAAAAAAGAGGCCCAAAAGTTATAATTTCGTACTGACGTGTACGACCAAAAAAGCCCACCAGATAGAAGCAACACTGATATTACAAAGCGGTGTCTTTTAGAAATAGAAAATTGTAATCTTTGAAGAAAAGGAAATCTCTTTACCAGAGGAAACGGTTTTCGTTTAACCATATAATAAGAAAGCAGAAAAAAATGACTAACGTCTATTGTCCCTTTTGATCCGTCATTACACTATACACTCATTACATTATCCGCGATATCAAAATTCGCATATACTTTTTGAACATCATCGAGCGCTTCCATTTTATCCATAAATGATAACACTTTTTCGGCTGTCTCTTTACTTTCGATTTGTTGGGTTACGGTTGGTTTTCGAGTAAGTTCTGCGTCGGTTACGGATAGTTGCGTTGCAACAGTATCTCTCACTTTTGCTAACTCATCAGGATTTGTGTAAATAAATACTTCATCCCCTGCTTCTTCTACATCTTGCGCGCCAGCATCTGCGGCAATAAGAAAAATATCATCAATTGTTTTCCCATCTTTTTTAACTGTTATTAACCCTTTTTGTTCAAACTGGTATGATACTGTTCCTTGTGATCCCATATTCCCGCCATTTCGTTCAAAAATTTGGCGCACTTCTGACATGGTCCGTTGTTTGTTATCAGTTGCAGTCTCTACCATAACTGCTACATTTCCTGGACCAAACCCTTCATACACCGCCTCTTGCAGCCCCTCCCCTTTTTCGCCTTTTCCGAGCCCTTTTTCGATAGCACGTTCAATCGTATCTTTCGGCATATTTATTTGCCGACCTTTTTCAATCATTAAACGGAGTTTAAAATTTTGTTCTGGATTTCCACTCCCGCCTTGTCGTACAGTAATACTAATCGCTTTCGCAAGTTTGGTAAATGCCTGACCTCTTTTTACATCTGCTACCCCTTTTTGCCGCTTAATTTGCGCCCATTTAGAATGACCACTCATCTTTTCAAGAATTTCAAATGTCAAATGTCAAATAAAAATAAAGTACCCAAGCTATTGGAAATTTGATATTTGAAATTGGTATTATTTGAAATTCAAACTCTATTGTATCATTTGGGCATTGACTTTTGCAAGAAATATTACTACAATATATACCTATAAATTCATAAAGTATTTAGGGAATTATTTGGCTATTATTGGCCTTAGAGAAATGACTTTATTAAAATCCCAAGCAATACAAACTGCCCTACTTGGTGACTGGAATAACGCGATATCCATCAATCAAGAACTTCTTAGGGAAAATCCTTCTGACACTGAAACTTTAAATAGACTCGCATTCGCATATTCTGTTATTGGGAAAATAAAAGAAGCGCGAGAAATGTACCACAAAGTTCTTCGAATTGATAGCCTGAACCCAATAGCGCTCCGCGGATTAAAACGCCTCGTAGGAACAACCGGAATATCATCTCATCCTGTCGATAGCATTATCTCAAACACCCAACAACCTGTTGGACACTTCAATAATATCTTTCTTGAAGAAACTGGAAAAACAAAAGTTGTTGACCTTATAAACATTGCTGATCGAAAAATTATTTCCCAATTGCGAACAGGAGAGTTTTTAACCTTATGTGTAAAACGGTTAAAAATTTTTGCATTAAATAGCCAAAAACAATATATTGGCATGCTTCCTGATAATATTGGCATGCGGCTTATTAAATTCTTAAAAGGCGGCAATAATTACGAAGCATATATAAAATCATGTGGAAAAGACCGGATTACCATTTTCATTAAAGAAGTAAAACGGGCGCCTCGCTTTAAAAATCAGCCATCATTTCTTTCTAATGAATTTTCCCCACTCGTTTTTAGCAAAAGTATGTCTACCATGAGCAGTAAAAAAAAGCAAAGCGATACGGATGAAGACCTCTATTCTTCTGACGATGAAGAAACAGAATCACTTTGATACACAATTTTCTTCTTAGATAATTCTTTTCTGACCTGATCGCTATCTTGCTGAGCGTGTAGTATCCCCCGCAAAGACCAAAAAGCCCAAACAATTGAAATGATTATGAGGATGACTACTACCGTGATAATCATAGACTTGTATGTATCATAATTTTAAATGTAGCAATTTTTGTATACTCCTTATACTCAGGTTTACCAATAATGTATAATACCCGGAGCTTTGAACAGTGCCTTGATTCCGTGCAATGTCAAAGCGGAGCGGTATAATAACAATAAATGGCTTTACTACTTACAGTGGCAGTGATCGCATTGTATCCTTCCCAATTATTATTATAACATCGGCTATTCCTTGGGTATCTTGTTGGGTTAATGGAAAGTGTAAAACCCGATGAATGCGATTACAGGTATAAGACTTTTCTCCAAAACATGATACTTCTGATATTTTAGCTTCTTTCTCTTGGGTACCAACTGCAATAACATTCCCCCCCATGTTAGTAATAAAACGGGCAAGCTTATTACCAAGTCCTGACACTCCAGTTCCATTTATTACCTGGATTGTCAACTTTTCTGACAAAATAGTCGAATCTGAAAAGAATGATGAAGAAAGCTTATCAATTGCCGGTTCTGAAAGTGGAAATTCAACCTCCCGAATGGTTATATTGCTGGTAGGAATAGCCTTCGAATAGAAATACATTTTTATTAAATCAACAATATTTAAATTGGTGGACAAATCAGGAAAATGGAATATTAGATACTGTAGCTGAGAACTTATGGTTGTGTGAAGCATATACCTTTCTCCAATATCTGCGTGTTTGAACTGAATTTTTCCATCAATTGGAACTGCGAAAGTACGTGATAGAAATGATGATGGTTTGTCTAAGGCAACTTGTAAATATGAAAGCGATTCTTTATCAGGAGCAAAAGAGAATAAGTATACTTTCTTACTTTTGTCGATTGGTGTTACCGCAAGATTGAAGGTATGTTTTCCATCATACTTACTTTCTGAAATCAAAATAATAATCTTAAAAATGGTTGAGATTACCAAGAGTAGCACAACAACACCCAAAAACATACTCACCATTTTCAGGTTGCTTAGTTTTTGTGGTAGGTGTTTCTTCTTGGCAGCCATTTCACTTAGGTACTTACTGACTATTCGTCTTTTCTCTTTTTTGAAATTAATTCAGGTAGCACAAGTACAGGAGCATCTGAAGAGATGGATTTACCTTCCTTGCCCTTTTTTGGTTTTTTCTTCTGTTTTTTTGCAAAATCACCAAAACCTCCCATATAAGTCACCTCCAATCCTTACATATTTGGACAGGATTATCTAATAGTACTCAAAAAATCCTTATATGACAATGCCTCTTATTAAATTCGAAACAACAAGAAGTCAAAAATCAAAAGTGCAATGCAAAAGTCAAAAATATTTTGTGTCCTTTTTTCATTTTGAATTGAAATTTTGAGTTTTGCCTTTTGAATTTTAACTTTCTACTGTTTGTTTCGAATTTCTCCCAATATCGTGAGATACGGGATCCCGCTATTCCATAGTCGGGAGAAATTCGATTTTAATTATTCACTAGGCATTTCTTCTCTAGAAACTCTCCCAAAACTTGTGGTAGCGGGCTTTCTAATTCAATTCTTTTCCCGGTTGTAGGATGATTAAAAGAAATTTTGAAAGCATGTAAAAAAACACGGGATAAATCTTTCCGGTCATTCCGCGCTGTTTTTCGTCCGGCATATAAAAAATCTGCAACTATTGGATGGTTGATATGTTTAAGATGAACCCGAATTTGATGAGTCCTCCCTGTCTCCGGATATAATTCTACCAAAGAATAATGCTCTGTTATCGGTTTTCTGTTTTCGGTTTTCGGAATTTGGTTTTTCAGTTTGCCAGCTTGTCTGTTTTGATGACTGAAAGACTGATTAACTGATTGACCCCTATCTGACAACTGAGAACTGAAAACTGACAACAGTTTATACTTGGTTACCGCTTCTCTTCCTCCTGCAATAACACCAAAATGCCTCCGATTCCAAGGGAGCCTCCCAATTGGAGCATTTATCTCACCTTCTGAAGGTTTAATTTCCCCATGGGCGAGCCCAAGATAGGTTTTTTTAACAGTCCGTTCTTTAAACTGTTGCTGAAGGTTTTGAAATGCTTCAGGAGTTTTGGCAACAATAATAATTCCCGAAGTCTCTCTATCAAGCCGATGTACAATTCCCGAACGCTCTTGAAATACTTTTTGATAATACTCCGGATCTGTATATTCTAAATTCTTTTCCTTATTAACTTTTAACTTTGCACTTTGAATTTTGAACTTACTATCCGCCCAATCTTGCAATGTCCGCTCTCCTGTTGTAGTATCCGACCGATTTACCGTAATTCCTGCTGGTTTATCTAAAACAGCAACCTGATCATCTTCAAATATAATTTTCGGCTCTTCCATAGCTGCAATCATAGCAGAAATAGCCTGGAAAGTAAAAATAATAGAGAAGAATTTTATGAGTTGAAATGAGAGACCAACAGAAAAAAGCTTTTTTTTTGCTTTATTTTGTAGTTTTTTTTCGTGCGTTGTTTCTGATAATAATAAACAGAAACGCTGCCGCAAAAAATCCTAATATTATAAAATCTTCCGCGCAAAAAATACCAATTACTTTCGGCGCGTGTTGAATAACATTGAGCGCGAATGCAAAGACTGCAAAGATTAACATTACCATTAATCCTAAATTTCCATCTTTCAACGCTCCTCTCCTTTGCAGCGGTAAAAAAATTATGCTAAACAAAATAAATACTACCAAATACGATAACGATAGCAAAAAATCCCATGATTGCAGCGGTTTTTTTTCAAAAAGGATCGTATTTAAATATCCAAACGACAACGCGCAAAAAAAAGAAAAAGAAAAAAAATCAAAGAGTCGGGCAACAGGATATTTTCGATATCGCGCATATAAAAATAAAAACAACGATCCCCCTGCTACTTCTCCAATAAGAGACAACCCTGGATAATAGGGAAAGGCAAAAAACACTATTGGGTTTAGAAATGATGGGTTAAAATGAAGGGTAATATAGACTATTCGGGCAGTTAGAAATCCAATGAAAATTACTAAAAAAGCTAAATTAAAGGCTTGTTCCATTGACACGTTTTTTCGAAGAAGCACAAAATCATCTTGCACCAAAACATACAAACAAAAAAGAAATACTAACAAATGAAAAATCAGGAAAAAAGATAATATATTCATAGCATTAATCAGAAGAAAATCCCAGCGCAAATGACCCTAAACAAATCATTATAATACCTATTATTACAATAACTGTCCCTACTCCTAAAATATCTGCCAGCCCCCCCGCGACTACAACCGGCAACAGAGAGACTGCCCCAACAAGCGCGTTTAAAAACCCATAGATTCTCCCACGAATATCTTCACTGGTATATCGCTGGATAGTTGCGTTGGCCGGAACAAAAATAAATGCGTTCGCGATTCCCGCAATGAATGAAAGCAAAATAATGATATGGAGCGAAGTTATATCAAAACTACGAGGGAGAAAAGCATTAATAGTTTGGGTAATACCTTGAGATGCCACTCTACTCCCCAATGGTAAAAACAAAAACATCAATCCTGTGAGAATAAAACCCGCGCCAATAATTGTCCTTCCCCGAATTCTTTTTCCCCAATTTCCTACAATAAGAGACCCAACGATCATTCCTACCGCCGCTGGAGCCAGCAATACCACAGAAAGTTGCTCTACTTGAACATTTAAGATAGTTGCCACATATCCCGGCCCCAATACGGCAAAAGTAAAAATGATTGCTTGAGAAACAGTGAGAATAACAAGCGCTTTGGAAACGACCTGCGCTTTTCGAATGTATTGAAAAATTTCCTTGATGTCTTTAGTGAATGAGTCTCGCAACGCATGCATTGGTACAGTATCTTCTTTTTTCTTTTTTTCGGGAATAGGAACAAATAAAATGCAAAATGCGCTGATAAAAAATAATAACGCAAGAATAATAAAAACTGTATTTGGCCCAAGCCATAATAATAAAGGTCCTGACCCTACATATCCGATAAGGACTGTACTATAAATACCAATCGCATAAATAGCATTTGCAGAAATAATTTGTTGGGGTTTTACGAGTAAAGGAATAATCGCGGATTCTGCGGGAAGAAAAAATTGAGTAGCAACCGCAATAAAAAAGGTAATTGTATAAATAACAGCAAGATGGAGATGTGGTATGAGAAACAATAATAATAATAGGCCGCGGAGAAAATTGGTAGTAAATAATACTGATCGTTTTCTCCATCTATCAACGTACACTCCCGCAGAAATGCTAAAGATTATGGCTGGAATAGTAAAAGATAAAATAAGTCCAGAAACAGCAGTATTTGAATGCGCGATATGGTAAATCACAAAAATAAACACAAAATGTTGCATGTTAAATGCAATCTGTGAGAAGAATTCAGAAACCATGAGGAGGAAAAAAGACCGAATCCGCAGTATTTGGAGTAATTCGTTCCCCCTAATTGCTTGTGTGAGGTTCTCCATATAATACCATCTATTTTACAACTTTCTACGCTGTGTTAGATATATTGGACACAAATGAAAGAAGTAAAATTCTCTCAAACTTTTTCGCTATACGCGCCGGTTCTAGTATCAATACGAACCTTATCGCCCGTATTCATAAACAGGGGAACTTTTGTCTTGATACTATTTTCTAAAATCGCGTCCTTATAGATATTGGTTGCTGAATTGCCGCGCAATGAAGGCCCTGTTTCTATAATGGTAAATTCCATTTTCGGCGGCAAATTTATTGAGAGTACTTCTTCTTGATAAATACTTAAGCTGTATGTTTCTCCATCTTTGAGATATTGTGAATCTTGCCCTAACGTCCGCACAGGAACTGTAATTTGTTCGTAGGACACCGGGTCCATAAAATACGCATTATCTTCATCTTTATATAAATATTGGAGATCTTTTTTTATAACTGAAACATTATTGACCCGCGCGCCATTAATAAAACTTTTATCGGTAGTTGACCCACTCCTGACATTCCGAACCTTTACTTTAATATTCGCGCTTCCCCGACCCATTTTAATATGTTCATACGACAACACTTGGAATAGCTGTCCCTGCTCTTCATAAATAGTACCTGCGCGAAGTTCTGTTACACCGATCATAGTTTTATTTGACGATAGATAATAGAAAATAGATTTCTTGAAGATTGAGGCTTGAAGATAGATAAAAGATATCTAGCTTCTATTTTCTACCTTCTAAACGTTTTATCCGAATGAGTCCTGAACAAGCAACTATCTCTACTCCCCTTTTTTCTAATTGATCGAGGAACAAATTCGCTCCAATTGAATCTGCTGCCATATGTCCGGTATCAATTACGTTGATGTGGTGTTTTTTGAGTTCTGTTAATCCTTCTTCTGGGACATGCATTTCAATTAATGTCCCGACTCCTGCTTTTGCAATTTCGGCATACAGTTCCTTAGAGGGATTCGTGCCGCCGGTGAAAGAAACTGCAACCTTTCCAGCCCTTCTATCTTCTGACCCAGATACCAAACTTGGTCCGGACTTTCCTTTGGTAGCTTCTATAAATTCTGGAATTTCATTAACGTAATCGAGTACTTCTCCAGCAGTATCAAACTTTTTTTTCTGCAAATATTCTTCCATGAAATTATTTCCCAAATTATCCCAAATCGTGTGAAGCGCTAATAAAGGAATATCGAGTAAACGCGCGGCATCTACTGTTCGGTTGTGGTTTAATGGACCAAATCGTCGTTTTACCATGGATTTTCGTTCTTGAAATAATGCATCTGCCACATTTACGGGAACCCCTGCTTGGGCAAACATGTCAACTTGCACATCCATCACTTCATGCAAACTTGCTAACGCATGGCCATCTGGATGGTGAGAAATAACTAAATCAATTTTGCCTTGCCCTGAGCTTGCCGAACGGGCTTTTTCTGAAAGTCGATCTGCTAATAACAGTTCTCCGACTTCTGCATCAATTCCAGCCATAAGCCGTTTAATACGAAGTTTTGAATCACCGAATAAGATACGAGAATCGGAATATGGGTTAGCGAGGGTTTCTTTGTCAAAATATTTCTTCTTTTTTTCTGACATCTGTTGGTATCGTTTTTTCCCGCGGTCTAAATATCGCTTCACCCCATCAACGCCGCGCGGATCAGCTTTCATTCCCATCTCAACAGCCAAATCATAGATTTCTTGTAGTGTCATATGGGAAAGTATATAATATGTGAAGCTGAAAAGTCAAAGATCAATTAAATACTAGTCTGTCATTGCAAGGAACGAAGCAATCTCGTTTTCATACATGCGAATCGTGAGAAGGCGCATTAAAATAGATTGCCATGCTCCTTCGTCACTCGCGATGACATATTAACGAAATGCCTAATCACAACATCCACGTCACCCTAGAAGTCTTTGTCCGAAAAGACGGAAAATATTTAATGCTTCATAGACATCCGAGCAATCGGATTCTTCCAAATGTATGGATGGCACCGGGCGGACACAGAGAATTTAATGAAGGTGTTTTTGAATGCGCGAGACGCGAGGTTTTGGAAGAAACCGGATTGAAAATTAAGAACTTAAAGATTAAGGCAACCGGAGTTGCCCACTTGCAAGATTTGGATTCTGAAATTTATTTTCATGATGTAACTGCTGATTATGCTGGAGGAAGTATCCATCAAAACCCATCTGACGGCGAATTAGTATGGCTGAAACCAAAAGATATTTTGAAACTTGATAATTTGCTTGCAGAACTGAAACACGTGCTTCCCTATATTGTTGGGAATAACCATCGGGTGATTTCTTATGTAGCAGTATATGACAAAGGGAATAATATGACTGAGTTTACTCTTGAATCACATATATAGTTTTAACCAAGGTTCTGCTTTGCAGAATTGAATCCTCAAGCTTAAAAGTATATAATACAAAGGAATTCTGAAGTCAGTTTTCTAATTCTTAATTTACAACCCGGGCAAGTGGCGGAATGGTATACGCGGTAGTCTCAAAAACTACTGGTCGCAAGGCCGTGAGGGTTCGACTCCCTCTTTGCCCACCGCGTCAAACTTGGCTGTGGCGCGGCTTCGCCAAAAAGTTTAATTTTCTTCGATTCTTGTTCATTTCTTACCTTCCTTTTATACATTTTTAACCCTTGAGGTCCATATTCTATAGATATGAAAGGAGGAAAATATCGTGGCATATGAAGCTGCATGGCTATTGGGAGTTCCACTGTTTTTGTTGTTGGTACTTTGGTTTTTCAAACGCGTTGTTTAAAGTGACACATACAAAACAATCCCAGTGAACTTTTTTCTTGTAATTTTCTTACCATCCTCTTATGGGTAATTTGCCCACAGTTATTAGCATAAGAGTATATGGGATATAATATTGCTTGGTTATTAGAAATACCTTTAGCATTTTTAGCTGTTACTTGGTTGCTATCGTATGCGTTACGCGAACCGTAAACAACTGAGCCGCTTTTCAAAAGAGCCCGATACAACAGGCTCTTTTTTTATGGTAAAATGAGCTGAAGAGTGACGGAAAAGCATGCGCTTTATGAGATTACTTATTTATATTGTCATTGCGAGGAGGAACGACGAAGCAATCTAATTACGAGATTGCCACGCTCCTTCGTCACTCTCAATGACAAAGTCTAATTTATGAAACTTACTATTCTTGGCTCAGGAATTTACGTGTTCTTAAAAGACCGAAAAGGTCCTGCTTATCTTTTGGAAGTTGGTGACCAGAAAATCTTGCTTGATTGTGGTTGGGGGTTTGGACCGAACCTTTTAGAGGCTGGCTATACTATTTATGAACTCGACCATATTGTTATCTCCCACCCGCATGCCGACCATATGGGCGGGCTTATGAATATCACGCAATCTATGAAAGGCGGCAGACATTTTCCAGAGTATTACCGAAAAAAACCACTATATCTGCATGGATATAAAGGATTTAAAAAAGATTTTGAGACTTTACAGAATATTATGAATCCAGAAAAAGATGAGTGGTATGAAATTAAAATTTTTGAATATGAGGACAATCAAAATTCAATTGGTGAACTGAAGATTTCCGGTGTTGAAGTAAAACATAATCCTCACCTATTTCATTCATCTGCATATAGGATTGAACACAATGGGAAATCTCTTGCCTACAGCGGAGATTCTTCATATGACGAACAGCTCGTGAAAGTGTCAAACAATGCCGACTTTGCGCTTTTTGAATCATCTAATCCACCAAAATTATTTAAAGAACAAGGGCCAAAACCTAACCACCTCTCCCCTTTTGAAGCAGGCAAACTGGCACATGCTGCGGGAGTAAAAAAATTAGGATTAATTCATGTTTACTTTCATTTGACAAGTGAAGAAGAGATTACAGAAGAAGTACGAAAAAATTTTAAAGGCGAATTATTATTTCCTAAAGATCTCCAATCAATCCAGATATAATCCTACAGATAATTTGAAATTTTCAATGAACTTTTTCTCGTCATTCTGGAAAGCAACTGGTCATTGTGAAGAAGGATGTGGCGTTGAGCTCTCTCTCTGCTTATCCATACTATAAAATCGAATGCGATCCCCGCGAAATAACAAATCAATCTCTCCTGTTGGCCCATTGCGGTGTTTGGCAATTAATAGTTTCGTAAGCATGGTTGGCGCGAATTCATCGTCTGGCCGGTAAATAAACATGACAACATCTGCATCTTGCTCAATTGCTCCTGATTCGCGCAAGTCTGCAAGTTGCGGTTTTTTCTCTCCCCTGTGCTCTACCGCGCGGGATAACTGAGACAAGGAAAGGACCGGAACCTTAAGTTCACGAGCTAAATTTTTCATTGATTGCGAAACAACAGAAACTTCTTGGACTCTACTTTCGTAACGCCTCCCAGGGTCTACTAACTGTAAGTAATCAACAATAATTAACCCGACATGATGCTCAAGTTGCAGCCTTCTGGCTTTAGTACGCATTTCAGAAACCGTAATTCCTGGTGTGTCGTCAATAAATATAGGCGCTTCGGCGAGCTTTCCCATTGCGTCTTGAAGCCGAGCAAAATCTGATTCTGACAATTTTCCGGTTTTCAGTTTCCACGCATCCACATCTGCTTGACCTACTAATAGTCGATCAACTAATTCCTCTTTACTCATTTCTAAAGAAAAGATGCCGACCGGAACTTTTTCATTCACCGCTACGTGTTGGGCAATATTAATTGCCATTGCAGTCTTTCCTTGCCCAGGACGGGCGGCAAGGATAACTAAATTTGATGCTTGGAGCCCCGATAAAATATTATCTACATCCATAAAGCCGGTCCTGACACCTCGATACCCCATTCCTTTTGTTTTATTTAATTCGTCAATTCTGTCAAAACTCTCAGCAAGCGTTGATTTAATTGGAATAAATCCACTCCTGATATTTCCTTGAGAAATAGAAAATATTGACGACTCTGCTTTATCGATGAGAGATTTTACCTCTTCTTCTGAAAATCCTAATTCTACTAATTGGCCTCCTGTTGAAATGAGCGCGCGTTTGGTTGCTGCTTCTTTAATTATTTTTGCATAGTGTTCAATATTTGCGGCGGTTGGAACAATATTCACCAGTTCTGTTAAAAATGACGCGCCAATTTTGGCATATATTTTTTTCTTTTTGAGTATATTAGTAAGTGTTATAAGATCTATGGGTTTTCGCTCGTCATTTAAAAGTAACATTGCGTCGAACAAAATTTTGTGGATGTCATTATAAAAATCTGAAGGAGCAAGAAGTTCTGAAATAAGGTTGATAGCCTCTTTATCGATAAGAATAGCGCCGAGGACGCTTTGCTCTGCTTCTTCACTATGAGGAGGAACACGTAATATGGCCATATAAATTTCAAATATTACTAATTTCAAATATCAAATTTCCAATAAATAAGGTATATCACTTGATTTGACATTTGAAATTTGAAATTAGAAATTTAATAATTACTGGAGAACTACCACTTCCATTTCATCTGGTAGTTTGTCTGCTGTTGTTTGGTATTTTGCAGTGGGAGTAATTTCTTCTTTGCCTAATGCTTTTGCTCCTTCTTTGGCGTTATTTCCATAAAACACAACCACTCGGGGCGAGAAAGATGGAAGACCAGATTGGTCCCCGACTTCTTGCGTGTTAAGCACAACAATATGGTAATCTTTCATGATATCTTTTGATTTTTGCAAAATATCTTGCTTACTCATTAATTCATCTATAGCTAAAAATAGTGAAATCCCATCGATTTTAATATCGTATACTAAATCCGCACCCAGGCGAAACGCTGAAATTTTTACTCCGCCAATTTCGTATTCTCCCGGGCCTTGGATAGTAAGTCGAGCTCCTTCGATTTTTTGTCCGGTAAAATCTGCGGTGTTTCGCAGTTGTAAAATTGCCTCTGCTGACGTTTTTGAAATTCCTTTGGTGGGATCAATAACAAAAGATGCTTGCTTACCTTTTATACGAATACTTTGTGCATCAAGCGATGAAATTTCCATTGGACACCCATCGTACCACAGTCAACTTTTCTTGACAAGGGCATACTTTTATCGTATCATGAGTCAGCCCATCGATGACCTCATTCTAATTTTTAAAATCGCTGAGATCTCATGAAGACTGAACGTATTGTACTTTCTTTTATTGCTGTGTTAATTGGTATTTTAGTAGCTGCAGGTGCCTTTTATTTTTATCAAACTACAAAACTTGTTCCTACTCCCAAAAAACAAGATAATCCAGCAAATAACCAACCTTCCGCTGGAGTTATAAAGCCTACCCCTCCTTCATCAGTATTTCTAGCAGTTGATAGTCCAAAAGATGAGGACGTGGTAGATAACAAATCACTTACTGTCTCAGGAAAAACAGTTCCGGATGCAGTAATTATTATCACAACAGCCATCGCAGATGCGACTATCACACCAGCCACGAATGGAAACTTTACGACAAATATTACGCTTGATGACGGGACAAACCAAATAGAAATAACCGCCATTGCGCCGAATGGGGATGAAACGAGAGTAACCCGATCAGTAACCTATTCAACTGAAAACTTTTAACTATGAAAAAAATATTTTTTATTTTAATTCTCTGTATACTTTTAACGGTAATGTTTCATCGTCCTCCCGCGGCGAACGCACTTACCCCAACGCCAAAACTCTCCCTTACGCCAACCACCAGTCCCACTCCTGGCCAAAAATCTCACTTAATTGATAACTTAGACCAACAAATTAACGATTTGAAAGATCGTATTGCTTCCCGGGTAGCCCAATTAAAATTGGTTGAAAAACGGGGAGCAATTGGTACAGTCATGGATATTTCTGGAACTCAGATTACCCTTACTGACCTTCGCAAGAACACCCGTTTTGTGGATGTAGATGAACTCACCAAATTTTCATCTCCATCTGCTAAAGGAACTTTTGGAATTTCGGATATTACCAAAGGAACAAAGTTAGGTGTGCTTGGATTGTATAATAAACAATCCCGAAGAATTCTGGCGCGTTTTGTAGACGTTTTAGTAACACCGACTGTACTGAATGGAGCTATCGCTTCAATTGATTCAGGTAAATTTAGTTTCAAAATGGTAACCGCGGATGAAAAACAATATACCGTTGATATAGAAAATATCACCAAAACTAGAGTTTATACAAAAGCAGATGGCTTGACAAAATCGGGATTTTCAAAGATTGCGGAAAACGAAAACGTACTGGTAGTAGGATTCCCCGATGTAAAAAACGCGAATAAAATTATTGCCTCACGAATTATTTTATTCCCTGACCTTCCAGTAAATCCAAAAATCGTTATCCCTCAGGCGGCGCTGAATCCCAATACAGAGGTAACGCCTTCTTCTGGAAATGGGAAAAAGTTGACACCAATACGATAAATTTTTAATGCCCAGACCTTGAATAGAAGATGGACGATGGAAAATGAACAATAAATTGTTGAAATTAAAAACTGCTATTCAAGAACAAAATCTCGGCGGTCTTCTCGTTTCCACTGTTCCCAACATCATCTACCTCACGGGCTTTTCCGCATTTTCAATCGAAGAACGGGAGGCCTTTTTGGTAATTACCAAAACAAACCAATATATTATAACCGACGGGCGCTACACCGAAGCAGTTTCTGCTCAAGTAAAAAACTTTACGTTGCTACAAACCGCTCAAGGAGAACCAGCAAAAGCGCATATTCAAAAAGTATGCAAAAAACATTCCATACAACTGCTGGGCTTTGAAGAAACAAATCTTACCGTCGCAGAATTTACCGGCTTTTCAAAAGAATTAAAAGGGACAGCAAAATTAGTTCCAACGGATCATACTATTGAACAAATCCGCGCCATTAAAACTGCTGAAGAAGTGAATGCGATTCAAAAAGCATGCAAGCTGGGCGATGACGGGTTTGATTTTATACTCGGCAAACTAAAACCAGGGGTTACAGAACAAGAAATGGCAGTGGAGCTAGAATTTTTTTTAAAAAAACATAAGGGAGACAGTTCATTTCCTGCAATTGTCGCGTTTGGTTCTCACTCCTCTATTCCTCACCATCAACCGACAGACCGGAAATTAAAAGCTTCAGATTGGATATTGTTAGATTTTGGAGCAAAGCTTGATAATTATTGTTCGGACATGACGCGAACAGTTTTTATGGGAAAAGCGGGTGAAGAACAGAAAAAAATGTATCAAACAGTTACAGATGCCCAACAAAAAACAATACAGCAATTAAACAATTTAGCAATGAAACAATCCGAGATCCTAATCCAAGCATCAAAAATTGACAATATAGCGAGGTCACATATTGTCTCACAAGGATATCAAACTATTCCCCATTCATTAGGTCATGGAACCGGGATTGAAGTCCACGAATTACCTCGCTTGTCGCCTACTGGGAAAGATATGTTGGAAGTTGGAAATGTATTTTCAGTTGAACCCGGAATCTATATACCAGACTTTGGCGGTGTGAGAATTGAAGATTTAGTAGTTCTCGAACATACCGGCATCAACCAACTGACCAAATCCCATAAAAATCTTATAGAATTATAAATTCCATACTCTTTATACTCAAGTTTACCAATAATGTATAATACCCGGAGCTTTGAACAGTGCCTTGATTCCTTGCAATTTCAAAGCGGAGTGGTATAACCAATACGTTAGACAATAATTACTGACTTTGCTATACTTGAGCATACTACGAGTATGCAAGTCCAAACACTCAAAGGCTTTCGCGATTTTTTGCCCCAACAGGCGCTCAAAAGGCAGTATGTTATCAACGCCCTGAGAGGCGTTTTTGAACTCTACGGATTTGGGCCGCTTGAAACTCCTGCTTTGGAATACGAAGATATTTTGCTCGGGAAATATGGCGAAGAAGGAGACAAACTGATGTACCGGTTTGAAGATCATGGGGGCAGAAGAGTAGCCTTGCGATATGATCAGACTGTTCCACTTTCCAGAGTGGTAGCGCAATACAAAAATGAACTTCCCTTACCATTCAAACGCTATCAAATTCAGCCGGTTTGGCGGGCTGAAAATACCCAGAAAGGAAGATTTCGCGAATTTTTTCAGTGTGATGCTGACATAGTCGGCACTGACACTCCTCTCTCTGACGCAGAAGTTATTGTAACAGCAGCAAGGGTGTTGGGAAAATTAGGATTTACCAAATTTAAAGTGCTCATCAACGATAGAGAAAATTTAGTTTTTTATCATAAGGCGCAGAAATTGAGTGAAGAACAAAATATAACTGCAATCCGCGCAATTGATAAACTTAAAAAAACCGGCCGTGACGGAGTAATAAAAGAATTGCAAGACAAAGGATTTTCTCAAGAACAGGCAACATTTGTAATAGAAACCGTAGAGACTAAAAAGCCTACTCCCCGTCTTCAAGAACTTTTTGATAATCTGAATAACCTTGGATTGTCACCAGGACAATATGAATTCTTTCCGACTTTAGCCCGGGGACTTGATTATTATACTGGTCTCATTTTCGAAATCGAAATTGACGGATATACTGCTGGTTCTGTGTGTGGAGGAGGACGATACGACAGACTTATCGGTTTGTTTACCCATCAGGAAAGCTCAGGACAAGCCAATAAAGATATTCCTGCAGTGGGGTTTGCCTTTGGGTTTGACCGGCTTATGGAAGCAATGGACACTTTAAACCTTTTTCCGCCTGAATTGTCTGTAACAAACGTATTAGTAACAATTTTCTCTCCTGAACTTAAAGAAAAGTCAATCGAACTTAGTTCTCGACTTCGCTTAAACAATATTAATACCGAATTGTACTTAGACGAAAAAGCAAAAATGGAAAAACAATTAAAATATGCAAACCAAAAACAAATCCCATACGTAATCATTATTGGCCCTGATGAAGCAAAAAGTAATACAGCTACGGTCCGGAACATGAAGACCAGAGAACAAAAAGTTGTGAAACAAGAGGAGCTAATAAATATTATCAAATGATAAAATAACTATATAATAAAAGTACCATGAACTTTGAATTTTGTCATTGATCCCACTGCTGTGGGACACTTTGAACTTTGAACTAATTGTATTCCTGCCCAATGAAATCACCACTTAAATTTTCAAATCCAGTCATTGCCGCAATGGTAACCCTTCTGTTTGCTTGTGTGATATGGGGCGCTACTGGCCCATTTATGAAATTTACCCTCCAAACTGTCCCTATTTTTTCTTTAGCGTTTATTCGATTTATGACTGCTTCGTTATTTCTCCTTCCGTTTATCTATCAAAAATTAAAAGTTGATAAAAAAGACTTTCAATTATTCTTATTGGCAGCAATGGGAGGAGTTTCTGTCCATATTCCGCTTTTTTTCTGGGGAGTAAAACTTACTACAGCTATAAACGCGGGGATTATTAGTTCCTCCCTTCCTATTTTTTCATTGTTAATCGCGCATTACCTGCTTCGGGATAAAATTACCAGAAATTTAAGTATTGGCGCGATTTTGGGAATGGCTGGAATTTTATTGATTATTGGCAAAGATGTTTTCTCAAACGGCATAACACTCTCCCCTGTTGGCGACGTGTTAATTCTTCTTGCAACAATTTGTTTCGTAATGTATGAAATGGTGAGCAAGAAACTATCCAAGACCTACCCGCCGCTCGTAATAACCTTCTATACATTTTTTATTGGAAGCCTTGCTTTATTGCCACCGGTGATTTTTGAGAATATGAATGATTCAACGTGGACGAGTCATCTTTCGACAGGGGTAATCTTGGGAATTTTATACGGAATTTTTATGTCATCTCTGCTGGCATATTCACTATGGGAATGGGGACTCTCTAAAATTCCAGCCTCTAGAGTGGGGTTTTTCTTTTATATTGATCCTGTTGTTAGTACGGTTGTATCAGTGCTGTTATTTTCTGAAAAAATTACGATTCCGTTTATAATTGGTTCAATTTTGATCTTTGGCGGACTCATTTTTGCCCAAGGGCATCTTCCGTATCATCCTCGAGTATTCAAAAAATATGCGAGCTGATTTTATTGTTGAGCTAGGCTAAACTTATAGTTTTGGAGAAAAAACATATTGCAAAATAGATTGAGATTGTGTTACGATTATGTTTGTAAGAATTTTGTAAGAACTCATCGCTATTTATTTATTTCATTATGCTGTCCCTTGTCGAAATTATCCCAACGTCATTCACCAACGACTTATTCTCACTCACCATAAAACACAGCAAGCATTACTCCCTGGTAACTATGCTGTCGTATACATCTATCATAAACACGCGCGATATTCCATTTACCTATACAATTTTAGAAAAACAGCTCCCCAGTATTTTGATTGCTCAGTGTTTTAATGACGAAGGCCTTCCGTTTTCTCAAGAAGTAAAAATGACAGAGATCGGACATTTATTTGAACATATTATGTTGGAATATTTATGCATTCTTAAGCTTGCAAATGGCCACAGTAAAGCCACATTTCGCGGAGAGACCAATTGGAATTGGAAACGGGACTTACGCGGAACATTCCATATTCACATTAATGCAGGTATAAAACACGAAGAGATTTTTGACGAAGCGCTTACTAACAGTATTGAACTGTTGGTGAAAATTATGGGAACTTCACTCAATTTGAATTCTTATCCGACCAACACGTTTACTACCCAGTCTATTCAACCGATTATCACTTCTCAGTTTAAAGCATATTCTTACGATATTCAATCTCCTACAATAAGAGATAACAGATAGGTTGTTGGGCAATTTGAGTAAGATCGAACATCATATCTTACAAATTAGAGGCTATTTCCTCAATGCTTGTCAATAAGAGTAATTTAAGCTATAATTATAGGTATGAAAGCAGTTCACCCACAATTTTTTGAAGAAGCGCAGGTTGTATGCGCCTGCGGCAATAAATTTACTACCGGTTCGACTGTAGAGTCGATTCGCATTGAACTTTGCAACAAATGCCATCCTTTCTATACCGGAGCGCAGCGCTTTGTTGATACTGGCTCAGTAATCAAGAGATTCCAACAAAAAGTGGAAGTTGCCCAACAACATCAAGCTGTAAAGAAGCAAAAAGCAGAAAAGAAAAAAGAAGAAGACAATCAACCCAAGAGTCTCCGCGAAATGCTATTAGGATCGAAGTAGCACCACAAGTAGACGATGGAAGATGGAAAATAGAAAATGGAAAATGGAAAATAGATAAGCCCTCCATCTTCTAACTTCAAATTACTACCTTCCACATTCTATTATCTATTTTCTATTCATATGGATGATTATCGATATATACAATTAGCCCAACTTGATGAAAAAATCGCTGAAACTAAGTCTTTGCTTGAAGACCCTGCACTTAAGGATCTTGCCGAACAAGAATTGAAAGATTTAGAAGAACAAAAACGATTGCTTGAAATGAGTTTTAATAGTTCGTCTCAAGAAGCAAGTGAAAAAGATTCATTTGATAACCGCAATGTAATTTTGGAAATCAAAGGCGCCGCGGGTGGCGAGGAAGCAAAATTATGGGGAGATGAGTTGCTTCGCATGTACAGCCGCTTTGCGCAACTAAAAGGCTTTAAGGTTGAAACACTTGATGAAAGCATCATAAAGATCAATGGCCGTGGCGCGTTTGGAATTTTTAAATATGAGGCGGGTGTACATCGCGTGCAACGCATTCCCAAAACAGAAAAACGCGGCCGCGTGCATACGTCTACAGCAACCGTTTCTATCTTACCCGAACTCGAAGATATTGATTTACATATTGCGCCAGAAGATATTGAATTTGAAGCCTTCCGCGCAGGCGGACATGGCGGACAAAATGTAAATAAGGTTTCCACAGCGGTTCGATTGAAACACTTACCCACCGGTATTGTAGTTACCTGCCAAACCGAACGCTTTCAAGCGCAAAACAGGGAAATTGCCATGGAATTATTGCGCGCAAAATTGTGGGAGATGGAATTAGAAAAACAACAAAGCCAACTTTCTTCACTCCGGGCAACCCAAGTAGGCCGCGGAATGCGGGCTGAAAAAATTAGAACCTACAATTTTCCGCAAGACCGTTTAACCGATCACCGAGTAAGCGAATCCTGGCACAATTTACCAGCAATTTTAGAAGGAAATATGGATGATGTACGAAAGGCTATGGATCAACTTGAAGAAACCACAGAAACTGCTGACTCCTCTGTTTAAGTGAAATTTGAGATTATCATTAACCGATCAATTCAAATATATTAAATCCTTTGATTTATACGTCTCAACGTGTTCTAAATCGTCTTTGATAATTTTTGCCAAGTGTCTTCCTCCTGCTAAATGAGGTAACACTACATAATCTGCGCCTGCCTGGTATAACATCTTCGCGTCTTGTGATTCCAAAGCCATTACAATTATCTTTGCTTTCTTGTTGGCAGACCGTAACCCTTCAATGAGTAACAGATTATCTTCTAAATCTGGAACAGTTGATATAACAAGTCTTGTTTTATCGAGCTTCACTCGTTCTTGAATTTCTACATCTGCGATATCGCCAAATAAGCTTTTGATTTCTTTTTCTTGTAGTTTTTCAATAATATTCGGATCGAAATCAACGATGATAACCTCATCGTCATTTTCTAATGACCGAACTATACTCTGTCCCATTTGATGGCCCCCTACAATCACAATATGGTTTTTCATATCTAACAACTCCGCATCAGGTGAGGTACTCCCGTGTTTGCGGTTCGATCTCAGCTCAAACAAATCCAAATGATTACTGAAGACCTTGTATAATTTGTTGCTGTTTTGAATAAAAAACGATGAGCCAGTAAAAGTAATAATTCCTACCAACAACATCAGAGTTACCACTTCTGACGATACATATCCTAATGTATTTCCTAAAAACATAAGAATTAAACTGAACTCAGAAATTTGCGCCATGCTTGAACCTACCAGAAACGTAGTACGCTTCCGATACCCCATAAAACCCACAATTCCCATGACAATCAATGGTTTAATAAGAAGAACCAGATATGAAGCAAAAAGGGCTGGTAAAATTATGCTACTTATATTAGTAAACGTCATGTTAATTCCTAACACGACATAAAAAATCGTGATAAAGAAATCACGTAATGTTTTCATCTTTGCCACAATTTGAAAATTTTCCTGCGAATTTGCCAGTGCTAATCCTGCTAAAAATCCGCCTATTTCTATTGAAAATCCAACTTGTTTTGAGCTTACCAACGCCGCAAGAAAAAAAACCCATGAAAGACTAAATAAAAAGAGCAGTTCTGAATGCCGGGAAAGTATATGCAGAATTTTTGGAAATACCTTACTGCTGAGAAATAGAACAACTGAAAATAATAAGACAATTTTAATAATAAGCCATCCGACTTGCGGCACGAGTGCGCTTAGTCCTGCCTGCGGAGAAATTCCCCTTAAGAAGATAATGGTTAAAATAGCAAAAAAATCTTGCACAAGCAGCAAGCCAATCGCAATTTTCCCGTGTAAGCTGGTTAAATCTTTTCTATCAGACAATAATTTAACAATAATAATAGTGCTTGAAAAAGCCACGCCAATTCCAATAAATAACGAGTTTTGGGAAGAAAAACCAAGACCTATACCAAGCAGATACCCACAGAGGAAGGTAATAACCATCTGCAGTGTTCCGCCAATTACCGCGGTTTTCCCGATTGAGGCAAGTTCACGAAGTTTTAACTCTAACCCCATCATAAAGAGTAATAAGGTAATTCCCAATTGGCCAAACGACTGCAACGCTTGTTTATTTTGTAGGTCAATAAGCCCTAAGGGACCAAGAATAATCCCGGTAAGGATATATGCCAAGATAGTAGGCATTTTTAAAAACCGAAAGAGAATGGACAAAACAGTGGCAAGGCAAATGATGATTGATATCTCAAAAAAGATAGGGTTCACTCTTTTAGAGTAGCACGAAAATTATCCAAAAGTAAACGCATAGCATTCAGTGCCTGGAGTTAAGAATTCTAACTTGAGAAGATGATTAGAAACGCCTCCTGAAACTTTTAGTACATGGTAGAGTCTATCAGTGTCTACCGTTACTTCCCCATTTTTTACATCCGCCCCGGCATCTTTGGAATCAACAAGCTTGCCATCAATATACACTTTTACATGAACATTTTGCTTGGCTGAACCGCTTCGCATAACCAAAAAGACATTCTCCGCGTTAAAGTTCAAAGCAAGTGTTGCTTTTTCCCCTGCCATGGCATACTCATCACCAATCGTCCATGTTCCACCAAATGAAAAATTATTTTCCGGGATATCTGAAGGAAGTTTAAATTGGTGAGTTCCAGAATCAGCTATGCGGCCCGGATGAAAAAACTGCATCCTCGTTGCCCCTAAATAGGTTTCGGGAGTTAATTGGATTCGTGGAGTGGTATCGGGCATAGTCTCTTTGGATGTATCAACTTTACTTCCAGCCTCTTGTAACAAATTTTGAATCGCTTTTTCTGTGGTATCATATACTCTTCGTATGCTCAAAAAAGATGAATTAAAACAACTAACTACAATAATTGACGAGGTACTTAAAAAAAAGCTTGAAACAGCTTTTGAACCTATTAAATCTGACATTCGCATCCTTAAGATCGATGTAGGTACTTTAAAAGCAGATATGCAAGAGTTGAAGTTAAAAGTAAGTAAAATAGAAAAGCAAACTGCAGATCTTCCCCAGCTTAGAAAAAGAGTGAGCAAGATTGAAAATCATCTTGGTATTGAAAATACTACTTGATTACTGATAGTTTTGGAGCCACGAAGTCACGCATACTTTATTCACAATTCTTAGTTCATCATTTTTTACTGTTCCGGCGCTTGTTGGAAGGTAACTTGAAGGTCCATGAATTTTCCTTTGGTTGAATCCTTAGATGATGAATCTGGTCGCCATACCGTAAGAGTTACGGTATCTCCTACTTTTTTCTTTGAAATAATTTGCGCTAATTCGTTCTTTTGCGCTTCGATTTTTTGTCCATCTATTTTAGTGATGATATCGCCATCTTTTACCCCGGCTTTATCTGCTGCTGAATCAGGGACTACCCGTTGGACATACGCGCCTTCTGGCAAACCATTTAAAATAGCCAGGTCACGATTAATCATTTTATAGGAAACTCCTAAATACGGACGGTTGAACTGGCCAGTCTCATTAAAATTTTTGAGTGAATCTTTAATGACATTTATTGGTAACGCAAAACCAATATTTTGGCCTTCTGGGGCAACAGCAGTATTTACTCCAATGACTTGGCTTGAAGAATTTAATAAGGGGCCTCCTGAATTTCCAGGATTGATGGCGGCATCTGTTTGGATTACATTATCAAGCCGCTCTGCATATTGCTGAAAAAACGACCCGGCGGTAATCCCGCGGCCCAAACCCGAAATTACGCCGGTTGTGACGGTATTGCGAAATTCTCCTAATGCAGTCCCGATCGCAATCACAAATTGCCCAACTTGTAGATTGGATGAATCACCAAGAGTGAGTGGTTTTAATACCTGTCCCACATTTTGGTTCGGGTCAATTTTTAAAATGGCAACGTCGTTGAGTGGGTCGCGATAAATTTTTTGCACCGTATATCGTTTGTCGGTATTAGTAATTATGGAATATTTTGCTTGTGCGTCTGATACCACGTGTTTATTAGTAACAATTAATCCGTCTGATGAAACCACAAAGCCCGAACCAATATTTTGCGGCCCTTGGGGTTGTTGGTCTTGCGGGCTTTGGCCTGGCAATCCAAAAACATTAAATGGCCCGAAATCTAACTGAGGGTTTCGAGATAGGGTATTTTCTTCTGAAACCGTGACAACTGAAGGGCCTACATTTTTTACCGTATCAATCACCACAGATTCTTCAGTTTTAATATTTATTTTCTCTGGTTGTCCAGAAAGCGGAGCGGTAGAACGCTGCAAAAATTGTGGAGCCTGAGGAAGATATTTTCCAAGAGAAGTCCATACTCCTAAAACAACAATTAAAATGAGAACAAGAAGAATGAGTCGACGCATAAGTAGAAGTTAAAAGTTCAAAATGTCCCACAGCAGTGGGATCAATGACAAAATTCAAAGTGAAGGTACTTTATTTATAAAATTTTGAACTTTAAACTGCGACGCTTTGAAAAAGCGACCCCACGAAGCGGATAGTACCTTGTGGTGCTAGTCCCCTTGTGCGATAATTTTGAACTTTGCACTTTTAACTTTGAACTATTTTATCACTTCCAGTATTGCTTTTTCAAGTTGTACGTCGTGTGATGGGTCCTTTTGGTCTAAAGGAACTGCGATATCTGGAGTAAGTCCTTTCCCATGCACCCATGTGCCATTTGGTGTTAACCATTTTGCAACAGTCACGTGCAAACCTGCGCCGTTTCCTAAGTCTTCTGCTTGCTGAATCGTTCCTTTTCCAAATGACGTTTCTCCTACCAGTTTGGTGCGATTATGGTCGCGTAAGGCTCCCGCAACAATTTCACTGGCTGATGCAGAACCTTTATTGATCAACACAATTATTGGAAAGTCAGTAAGTAACCCTTTTCGATCTACCGTAAGCGGAACTCGGTCGGTAACTCCATTATCTTGGTACACGACTACTCCGTCTTTAAGAAATTCAGATGCGATAAATTTAGCATCGGTAAGGTATCCTCCAGGATTATTGCGCAGGTCTAAAATTACCCCTTTTACTTGCGGATCTTTTTGGATCTGCAAGTCTAGGTTATTTACGACAGATACCCATTCTTTATTGGTATTATCGCCAAATTGAGAAAGCCGTATGTAAACAACAGCCGCGTTGGGATTACTCATTTTTACCGAATCATTTATTTTTTCTACATCCTTTACTTTTTTTACCCACCCCTCAACGCTTTTGACTTGGATAGTATCGCGTTTAATTTTTACCGTTAACGGCTGGGCTGTAGATTTATGCAAAATTGCTAATTCCACTTCTGTCCCTTTGGGCCCACGGATTTTTTCAACGGCTTGGGCAAGTGACCACCCTGCCGTATTTTGGCTATTCACTTTTAATATCGCGTCTCCTGCTTTTACTCCAGCTTTTTCTGCCGGACTTCCGCTCAGGGGAGCTACTACAATAATTTGTTTAGCATTCATACCGAGTTCGGCGCCAATGCCAGAAAACTCTCCGGCTAATCCTTGTTTGAAATCCGTATTTTGAACTGGCGGAAGATACACGGTATATGGATCATCGAGCCCTTCCACCATACCCGTTATTGCGCCGTTGAGGAGTTTTTGGGAATCTAACGCAGTTTTATCATAATATGACTCATGGATTTTTTCCCAAACAGTCCAGAACAATCCAAAATCAACATTTTGGACGCCTGAAGGAGGTTCTTTGTTTACAACGGTTACGTGAGGTTTGTAGTTACGCCATTCGAATTGAACTTTGTTGACCCCTACATAATATCCTAATAATCCAGCTATAATTGCAACGATAACAATGTGGAATGCTCGTAACTTCATAAAGATAATTGTATCATAATTCACAAAAAAAATTGTCTATAATTAAAGTTTCATTCGTCATTGCGAGCGGCGAAGGAGCGCGGCAATCTAGTTGTATTTTTGCGCTTGTGCGCTTTTTTACGATGCGCCGGTATGAGATTGCTCCGTTACGTTCATGTGAACTGAACGTAACTTCGTTCCTCGTAATCACAAAATTATGAGATGAGCAAAAGAGGTTTTAAAGATTAAACTTGTACTAAAAACGGAAGTAATGCCAAGTGTCTGGCGTGTTTTACTGCTAATGACAATCTCCGTTGGTGTTTTGCGCATACCCCTGAACGAAGTCTTCCGAGAATTTTTCCTCGCTCGGTAATGTAACGTGACAGGACTTCAATATCCTGAAATGTCGGATCAGTTTTTGCCTCGCAAAACGCGCATTGTTTTACAACTGGCATCATTTTTCTTCGTCTTGGTTTAATTTGTTTCTTTGGCATAATATTAAATTAAAAGTTCAAAGTGAAAAGTTAAAAGTGAAGGTACTTTTATTTATAAAATTTTGAACTTTGCATTTTGAACTTTGAACTATATTCAGAACGGTATATCATCCGGCGTTACATCTTCTGTGCTTGGCGCTCCTGATGGTTCTTCTGGACTTTCGGCTTTCTTTGGTGGTTTTGGCGCTGAAACCGCAGCTTTTTTAGCTGGGACAGAACCTTTATCATCTGTTCCACTTACTGGCGCTGAATGGGCTTGTGCTGAACTCCCGCTCGCCGCATGTGAAACAGCTGGATGTTCTTCACGTGCTTGTTCACCTGAATGATTTTCATCTACAGGCCTTCGTGAATCTACCAAGATCATGTCATCAATGACCACTTCGGTTGTGGATCGTTGTTGACCATCCTGACCTGTCCAATTTCTGGTAGCAAGGCGTCCTTCTACGTATACTTTCCTGCCTTTTACCAAAAACTGGCTACATAATTCCGCGAGTTTGTTCCAAGCTACAATTCGATGAAATTCTGCTTCTTCATGTTTTTCACCAGTATCAGTTGTCCAATTTCTATTTGTAGCGATTCCAAACGAACAAACTGCTGTGCCTGTTGCTGTATATCGAAGTTCAGGATCTTTTGTAAGATTTCCGATTAACTGAACTCTATTTAAACTCTTAGCCATACCTTAATAGAATTTCAAATATCAAATAAAAATAAAAGTACCTTAGCAATTTGATATTTGATATTTGAAATTGGTAGTATTTGAAATTTATTTATTTCCTTCTTACCACCAAATGTCTCAATACCTGATCGTTGGTGATTAATCGTTTTTCAAAATCTATAGGCATGCCTTTTTCGCCTTCAAGTGTAATATATAAATAGTATCCTGAAGTTTCTTTTTTAATGGGATAGGAAAAAGCTTTTTGTCCCCATTGTTCTTCCTTGGTAACTTTCAAGTCTTTTACCCACCCTTTTATGGTTTCGACCAACTTTTTTCGCTGAGCTTCCATCAATGATGTCCGAAACACAATAACTAATTCATAACTTCGCATGTTGTGGTAATCTTACCAAAATTACAGCTTCAAAGCAAGGAGGAAATTCCCTAAAATAGCTGATCTATTTTGACTTCTCTGCTTTATTTTGCTAATATCTACCGATTATGAGTGGGTCTAAATATGAACAAGGGAGATCTGAACCAGATAATCATTCCAATGAGTCTAAAAGTAACTTAGAAAACTATGCCTATATAATAACCCTGCTGAATCAAGTAGAAACTACTCCCGAGAAAAGATTGGCATTGTATTTGGAATACCGAGCTATGATAGATATTCCGCTTAACAAACTCGCTGAGGAATTAGGAATGTCTCTTGCTGATATAAGCATCTTGCTGAAGAGAACAATACCTGTAATAGCTCAAGAACGATCACAATTCCATTCAGAGATTTTGCAATCGGAAGATGTTCCAACAGACCATAAAATTAGGCTGCTTCGGATACAAAATCCAACATTATCAGCTAAAATTATCGCTGAACGTGTTGACGCTACGGAACAATATGTTAGAGAAATTACCAGAGATTTGTATTCTACGGGCAGAATTTCTTCACCAACAGGTCGACCAGTATCTCATGATAGAGAAGAGTTGGACAGCCAGGTGGCTTTCTGGAGAAACGAAGACCCGCTTATTAGAATTGACGATATCGCTTTTGCTTTACATAAAACAAAAGGACAAATAAGAAAATCTGCGTCACGACTTCTTGCATCGAGAGATATCTATCCTGTAGAACCTGGCGTTGGAAGAAAAGGGCTGGTTGAAAGAGAAGCGCTCGATAGTAAGGTAGCATTCTTAAAAATAGAAAATCCACTTTTTACTCAAGAGAAAATTGCAGAAATATTGGGGGAAAAAAAATATACTGTTAAAAGATCAATACGAAGACTTGCAGATTCAGATGTGCTAGAACGAGACCACCCAGGCAGAAAAGCAAATAGATAACCTTCCTATTACTATATAGAATTCCTATAACTCATCTTTTCAAACCTATTATTCTGCAATATTCGGCAATATCTGGTAAAATTAGGCGATATCTGGTAAGATTAAATGCGGAATATCAGAAGTGGGAAATGAAATATTTTTGATCTTGAATATTTGAAAACTTGATATCTGGAAATTCACCTATCGAAAAATCAATATCAAGAATTTCTCACTTCTCATTTCAAGATATCAAAATATGCTGGTTCCTCCCAAATACATTCTTACGCCTGAAATTTCCAAACTCCTTGCGTCTATTGAATCATCAAAAGAAGTTATTAACTCTATTACTATTCCTCCTGAGGTTGAGATGAATATTCGTCGGGCATCATCTTTAAAGAGTTCTCTGTTCTCTGCACGCATTGAAGGAAACCCACTCACCTTAGAAGAACTCGACCATGCGCCATCCAAAGACCAGAAGAAACAAGAAATATACAATATATTAAAAGCATTAAACTTAATCCATCAACGCTCTGCGCGAGACATTACCTCAAAACAAATCTTGGAAATGCATGAGGTTGTTATGAATGGGCTCATTGAGAAAAGCATCACTGGAAAGTTCAGGACAGAAGTAAACGCGATTTTCAATACTGCTGGCATTGCAATTTACCTTCCTCCCCCACCTCGGCAGATTGCAGGATTATTGAACCGGTTGTTGAACTTTATCAACACCTCTAAAGAACAGTTTGTACCAATTCGCTCTGCGTTGGCCCACTATTCTTTTGAGAAAATCCACCCGTTTATGGACGGAAATGGCCGAGTTGGAAGATTATTACTCCAAGCAGTATTGGCAAAAAGCGGGTATGGAATGAAAGGGCTGTTGGCATTGGAAGAATATATGGACGAAAAAAGAAGTTTGTACTACCGGTCATTGGAGGATACCGATCGTGATGTAACGAGCTATGTTGAATTTATCTTGGAATCAATTGCAACAGCCGCTGATGCTGCCAAACAAGAAGTCTTAAAAAAACAATCTCTAGAAGTAACCGACTACCTTCTCCCCCGAAGGGCTGAGATTTATAACATAATAAAAGACCACCGATTGGTAAATTTTGACCAGCTCAGAAGACGATTCCTAGCAGTGAATGAACGCACACTGAGATATGACTTAAAGAAACTCGCAGATGCAGGACTGATAAGAAAACTTGGAACTACCAATGGAGCACATTATGAACCTGTAAAATAAATTAAATTTGACTTTACAGTATTAGTTTAGTAATGTATTGCCGATATGAACAGAGAATCTCAACCACCCGATCATCCACAAAGAGCAGAAACTCGAGCTCCCCATTCTCGTACCGACATGCTAAAAGAACAACATGGTGGCGCAATAAAACTATTAAAATCACTTACTATTGATCCTGATATAAGGATGGGATTATTCATTGCATATCTTGCTCAATCAGGGAAAGGACTTAAGGAAATTGCCGGAGATATTGGAGTGCCGGAGAAAAGTATTAAAACTCAACTAAAGCGGGTGTCAACCCAAAATCCTGTCCAAATATTCGAATTTTTTCAAGCGGTAGAAAAAGAACAAACAGAGATATATCAAGGTCGGGCAACAAAACCTGTTCTTCGTTCAGAGCGTATTTCAGCTAGAGCAGCGCTGGAAGCGCAAGACGCTGCTGTTTTGTACCAACTGAGACAGAATCCAGAATTTTCTACTATAAGCTTGAGTAAAGCATTGGGAATTCCTGAAGTCCATGCACAAGATTTTATTGATCGTCTGAAAGCTGAACGTAAAATCGGACCGGCAGAAATAGAGATTAGAAATCGGCATCAGGAAGCTATTTCTGCGTTATTATCAATTGGTATTCCACAACCTCACCAAGAAGCGCTGTTTTATGATTATTTAGTTCGCCACGGAATGCATGTTAAGAGTATTTCTGCAGGAATGGGAATACCTGAAAATCATGTACAATTCCAGCTAGAAACCGTAAAACGGGAACTGCCTGTCAAGCGGTGGAAATTTTTGAAAGCAAAAGAGGCTACGAAAAGAGAATCCAAGCGAGTATCCGCATCTGAAAACTCTCAAGCCGCAACGGTAATTGAAGCAAAACCGAATCAACAAAGAACGTATTCTTCTGCAACATTACTGGCTCGCAGACAAGCAATTAAGTTCTTAAAAGAGCAAAATCCAGATATAACAAAAAAAGAAATAAGCGAAGAAATGGATAACCTAAGCCTAAGTATCATAGCAAAAGATCTTAACACTCTAATAGCAAACCATGAGATTACACCGTATCTAAGAAGATATAATCCTACCGCGGTTGCCGCCCGTAATGAATTTAGAGCGCAGGTTAAGCAAATGTACGAAGATGAATCATCTTACCCGGAAATAGCTAGCAAGACGGGCAGACCTATTGGAACTGTTATTAGTACTTTGTCTGATCTCATTCAAACTGGTCAAGTTACTTCAAGAAGAGCCAAACAACAAGATTCGCAAACTACATACACAGAACACCCAAAAAAAACAACTTAGCTCCCATATATTTGTCCTTGTGAAGTTCTGTAATGGAGAAGATACCCGTCATGATCCAATTTTAAACTCCACCACATCCCCATCTTGCACTACATAATCTCTACCTTCCAACCGGGCCCTTCCCTGTTCTCTTGCTTTTTTCCATCCGCCGAGCGAGACAAAATCTGGGTAAGACACAACTTCTGCCTTAATAAACTTTTTTATAAAGTCAGTATGAATCTCACCGGCTGCTTGCTGAGCATTTGAGCCTTTTTTAATCGTCCATGCTCTCACTTCTTTTTCTCCAGCTGTGAGGAATGAAATTAAACCAAGACGTTCATATGCTTTTTGGATAAGGCGTTCAAGCCCTGATTGCTGCAATCCTAAATCTGCCAAATATTGTTTTTGTTCGTCTTCTGAAAGTTCGGATAATTCAGATTCGATTTTTGCGCAAATAACCACAGAGTTTTCTGCTGAAACTCCCAGCGTTGACGAATATTGTTGCAAAACTGATTCGATAGTTTTCGAATTATATTGTTCTTCAGAAACGTTGAGAACCACAATTTCTGGTTTCGCAGAAAGCAAAAATAAATCACGGGCAATTAGGTGCTCTTCTTCTGACAAGTGAACTGACCGCGCCGGCTCGCCATTATTTAATGCCGTTTGAATTTTTAAAAATACTTCTTTTGCCAACCCAATTGCTAATTTTCGATTACTGATTGCCTTCTCAACAGTCTGCAAATCCGCAAGCATCAATTCTGTATTAATAGTTTCGTAATCCGACTTCGGATCAACACTTCCCTCTTTTATAATATCCGGATCTTCAAACGCCCGTACTACATGAGCAATAACAGAAACTTCCCGAATATGCGACAAAAATTTATTTCCCAGTCCTGCACCTTCTGACGCGCCTTTAACGAGTCCGGCAATATCGTAAAATTCAACTCTCGCGGGTTTAATAGGTGGAAAAGGCGCATTCGCGCTATCGCGCCCGTGAACTTCATCGCGCGTTATTTCTGCGAGCTTTGCGAGCCGACTATCCGGCACCGGCACCACTCCAACATTCGGCTCAATCGTCGCAAACGGGTAATTCGCAGCCAACGCCTGCTGCCTTTTGAGAAGCGCATTAAATAACGTACTCTTCCCCACATTTGGAAGCCCGACTATCCCAACAGAGATATTTGACATATGCAGGAATTATAGCATGAGAAACTCGAAATTATCTATTTTGAAGAATTTGAACTTTAGCAGGGTCAGTGATTGATAACTAACATTTTATCTTTCTTTTCGGGAAAAGGTGTAAAACGAGTTTTCTGTTGAATCGGAGCTAACAATTCCATAACTGGTATTAATGACCATTGGGACTGAACCGATTCTTGTTCTTCGTTAACTCGTCTTTTTGTTAGATGCTCCCCAGGCTCAAACTGGTATAATTGAACAGCAGGGGCTTAAATCCAGTCCAACGCGGTTATGGGAAACATCTGGATTGACCGGTTATCGTAACGCAAGAATACATGATAGGGGTTTTATTCAAGAGTTGCTCTTTTCGGCAAATGATGCAATCTATATTCTTAATCTTGTCGGCGATGCACCAATCAAGATTTTGGAACAACTTGAGAATATCATGCAGACAGAACAAACAAGAGTATTGGCAGGGAAACCATTATTAAAAGATCATGTTGAGTTGAGAAAATGGACAGGTCCGATTTTTGTTTAACCTAAAATATGAACAGAAAAATTTTAATCGCAACTGGTAATCCGCATAAACTGAAGATGATCGGCTCGATCATAGACGGTTATTTTGATGAAGTAAAAAACTTACATGATCTTCAAAATGTTGCAGATGTTGATGAAATTGGTCAGACATTCAAAGAGATTGCTGAAAAAAAAGCCTTGCATTTTACAGAATATTTTGATGGCTATGTCATTGCTACAGATAGCGGTATGCAAATGCCTCATCTTGAAAACTGGAATCCGTTATTTACCAAACGGTTTATACAAAAGGAGAAGGCGACTGATTTTGAAAGAATGGATAAACTTCTGGAGTTGATGAAAGACAAAAAAGGTAATCAGAGAGAAATGTATTGGAATGAGGCTATTGCTTTGGCATATAAAGGGAAAGTGCTCTTTTCGGTTCAGGTAAAAGGAGCTGAGGGAGTTATGCAAGAGACATATGATAAAAATAAATACAGAAAAGGAATTTGGTTATGCAGTCTTTGGTATTTCCCACAATTCGGCAAAAACTTTTTTGATTTAACGCCTGAGGAGACTGCATATGCTGAAATCTCATGGGGGAAATTAAAAGAGGCTACTCGAAAATTTTTGCATAAATATGATTTCCATTCTCCGACTTAAAAGGTAAATACGTTATCCACATAAGATCAAATTTTATTTTTTTGTCACGACTCACTATTATTTTTGCCGGGTCACATTTAGACATGTTGATCGCTTTTAGCAACGAACATTTGAAATAAAATTATATAACTGGTATTTGAGATCGTATAATTCTTCCTTTTCCATCTCTTTGAACTATTATTCTTTCTTTATTTGGAGCCGGAAGTACGAAATTGAACTTGAATTGTAAAGTTGCGATAGTGTGCTGAAAGTACCAACCGATAGGTTCATATCCCAACTTTTGGATGTTTGGTAATGGTAAATGTGCCCATACTTCTACTCCACTCCTTTCTTGAATGATAACTTTGTCTATTATATCTTTTATTACTGCGATTTTGTTAGATAAATCAATTGATTTCAATACTTTCTTGACTTCGTTAATTACATCTTCTGGCAGGAGATTTATAGCCTCCTGAGATTGTTTTTTACTTAATTCATCTAGTTGCTTCTTGTAAATCAACTTCTTTTTCTTAGTCTCTTCAATTAAGTCTCTAAATGCCTCAAATTCAAGAGTTCCTGCCCCATACGTCTTTGCATATCTTTTTTCCTCATCTTCAATTTTACAAACTAACTCAATGAGCTTATTCTTCTCTCTAACATCAACACCATTATTTGCTTGCAGTCTTAGCCACTCCTCCACGTGCTCTTTTAATAATGATGGGTCATCGAGGATATACTTGACTCAACCAAGCCCTATAATTGAGTCAAGTAATTTCTACGCCTTTAATTAGTGGGTATTTGTTAGTATAATTAGCCATGAGTATTTATAAGAGTATGCATTTAAATAAATTGTTAGAAAAATGGACACTTTCGCAAAAAGGAATCCTATTCTTTTGTGCATTTCTTATCTTGCAAATCCTTATTTGCAGCATTATTCTTTATGAAATTTCTTTAAGCCAAACAAGAGAATATCTGCAAAAGACGACAGAAAGAGTAAAAGAGGATATAAAGTATGAAAATGGTAAATGGGATACTTCTCTCTATAATGCTGATGGAGTAGTACCAGATATTAATCCTCTTTATATTATTACCTCAACTGGTTTTGTAATTGAAAGATGGAAGCCCATTCATGGGTTACTCGATGTAGTCGAGTTTACCCGTTTACTTTCCTATACTCAACCAGAAACAATTAATACCATTACGAATGAGAACTGGAGAATTCTTTCAAAACCAATAGTGCATGATGGAGCAACCCTTGGTGTAATTACAGTTTCAGCATACAAGCCAGAAGCGAACGATTTGGCAAAAATAGATAAACAATTGGGGAAAGCTATAGCTGGAATAAATTCTGACCTTATTTTACAAGCAGACACAATTGATGTAAGTAAAATTGACGCAAGGAAACTCCCTTATACTATTACTTTCCAAGTGGTGAATCGATTTAACAAATTACTTATTCAAAATGACAATACTACAAGTATTACGAGAAGCCCAACATTTATAGACAGCAGCTATGTAGACAGTCAATTAAATAATAAAGAGAAACAAATAGAAGACCTTACTACTCACAAAACATATTTAACTTTAACCTCTCCTATATATGATACAAAACATTCAGTTGTCGGCGTTATTGTTGCTGGAAGTCCAATTGATAGTTTTTCTACATTTGTATTCAGATATACATTATTGCCAACAATTGTTACCTGTATTTTATTACTGTCGTTTTTACCTTTTTTTATAAAACATAATAGAAAACAAGTATTTATTCTTGCAGAAAAGATGGGTGAAAAGAAAGATCCAAGACAAATTATTTTCTCCAAGAAAGATTGCAAACTCAGTATAGATGAGCACTCGATTATTGTTCCTTATGCTTCCTATCAATATTATTTCTGTGAAGCTTTATTTTCAAAGCCAAATAAAAGATGGGAGATAGATGAGTTACTCGAAAAGTTTGGCGAACAGATTGAAAGTAATAAATGGCACAAGGTCTACGATACAATGGCGCTACTTAATAAGAAGACAGGGGCGGTATTAAACGCAAAACTATTTATAACAACTAATAAAACATACAGTGTAAATCCTATCTATTCCTCTAAAATTCTTTCAATAAAAAGCTGATATTGATCTTGCTTGAGTTGACTCAATAAATCTTCGCTTGACTCAATCTTCGCCAGAGTATGCTTAGTTTAATAATTAAGTGTATTTTGGTTACAAAAAAAGGCAAGTCACTAGACGAGATTATTAAAGAATATAGAGATCACGATAATTACAATATATTCTTCAAAACTGATACGACGAGTAGCATGAAGCAGAAAAAGATTAATTGGGTTACACTAGTTATTTTATTAGTAATAGTATTCACATTATTTGAAATAATTGTTCTAGTTATATACATGTTTACGCATAGAGGTTAATAAAAAGAATACTATATACCAACATTTATTATGAATAACGAGGAGGAAGACGATAATGCTATATTTTTCACAATTACAAGGAAAAAAAGTAGTCACAGAAACCAACAAAACTAAAGCTGTTGGAAAAATAAAGGATTTCATTTTTCTTGCAACCGAATCTCCACTTATTACAAAGGTTGTTGTACAATCGCCTAAAAATAAACTACTAATTATTCCCGTTGAGTCCATACAGACAATAGATCAGCAGGTTGTGTTAGAACAGGTATATACAACTGTTGAGAATGGTCAAGAGAATGAATTATATCTAGTCAGAAATCTTTTGGATAAGCAAATCATTGATGTGAAAGGTGGAAAGGTAGTCCGTGTAAATGATGTAGCTATCCAACACAAAGAAGATAACAATTCATTTTATATCGCTGGTATTGATATAGGATTTCGGGCAGTACTGCGATGGATTCACCTCGAAAAACCTACGTTGCCTCTCTACAAAGCACTTGGCCTATACTCTCATCCGCATTTCTTGTCATGGGGTGATATTGAACCACTTGAACTTGCCCAAGGGAAAGTAAAACTCAAAAAAGAGGTAGAAGAACTTGAGAGAATGCGTCCTGAAGATTTGGCAGATTACCTTGAAAAAACCAATATCCGCAATGTTGATAAGATAGTAGAAACCCTTGATGATAAATTTGCTGCGGATGTTATTGCAGATTTGAATGTTAGTTACCAAACTACATTATTTAAGCAATTTGTCTCTGAAAAAGGCGCGAAATTAGTGGAACACCTTGACCCTGATGAGGCAGTGGACATTTTGTTGGTATTAACGAAAGAAAAAAGAAATGAAATACTTGACCTTGTTCCTGAAAAAAAGAGAAAAGAGTTACGAGAGTTAATGAAGTACTCAAGAACCCCCATTGGAGAGCTTATTACTCCAGAATTCATTACCGTTTCAGCAGATAATACAGTAGGCGGTGCTCTAGAAAAGGTAAAAAGCACAATTACTGACTCGCACTTCTCAGCCTATCTCTATGTAATAAATAATGAAAATGAACTCGTTGGAGTAGTTGACCTTTCGCAGCTTATTACACAACCTTCAGATACTCAAATACACAATATTATGGAGCAGGATGTCGCTGTGATTCATCTTACAACACCTAAAGAAATTGCTATCAGGAAATTACTTCGTTACAAACTCTATGCGTTGCCAGTTTTAGAAGGAAATAAAAAAATAATTGGGGTTGTAACCTATGATGATTTAGTTGAGGATGTTCTTAAAAAACTATGAATTTTTTAACTTCTTTAAAATTTAGACTCTTGTTACTCTTGGCAGTTGTTGGGCCTGGGCTTATTACAGCCTTTGCTGATAATGACGCAGGAGGAGTCGCAACGTATTCTGTTGCTGCAGCAAAGTTTGGATACAATATTCACCTTACATTTATTCCTATTACGATTGTTCTAATGATTAGCCAAGAGATAGGAGGAAGAATCGCAGTGGTAACAGGGAAAGGGCTAGCTGATTTAATTCGGGAACGTTATGGAATACGAATCTCGCTTCTTATCTTTGCGTTACTATGTTTTGTAAATTTCGCCGTTATTCTGCAAGACATAGGAGGACTCAAAGCAGGGCTAGAACTATTTCATATTAATATTCTTATTTTCCTTCCGCTTATACTACTCGGTCTTTTGTACTTTATTACTAAAACCTCTTATGCAAAAATCGAGAAGTTTTTCTTATTACTAACCTTTTTTTATATTGCCTATTTGCTTTCTGCCATTTTAGCAAAACCTGATTGGGGGCTACATGTAAAATCGATATTTATTCCCTATCAACCTATTCATCTTGATTATCTTTATACCTCAATTGCTGTACTTGGCACTACGGTCACAGCGTGGGGGCAGTTTTTTATTAATAGTTACGTAAAAGATAAAAAACTGACTATTGATAAATTAAAGATCAATCAGTGGGAGATGTATGTAGGCGCTTTTCTTACGAATGCGGTCTCTATGCTTATGATGATAGCAGTGATTGCGACAGTTTGGGTGCACCATAGTCAAATAACCGATGCGGCAACTGCTGCTTTGGCTATTAAACCATTCGCAGGAGCGTTTGCAGGAGTCCTCTTTGGCTTAGGTCTCATTATTGCAGGATTTATAGGAGCGGCTATTGTGCCTTTAGCAACTGCCTATGCATTTTCTGAATTCTTCGGATATGAAGGAAGTCTGGATGTTAAATTTAATAAAAGTAAATTATTCTATGGTCTTTTTTTCGTACAGATTATTATTGGTATGCTCTTTACGCTTCTTCCCCAATTATCCCTTTTTCAATTCACAATCCTAGCTGATTTCTTGAATGGACTATTTCTACCTGTTATCTTCTTTTTCCTTTATAGAATTGCTAACAACGAAGAGTTAATGGGTAAACACAAGAATACAAAATTTCAAAATATCCTCTTAGTTGGATCAGGTATTGTAATTACTATTGGAGCGCTAGTAGGAGGAATTGGTGAGCTATTACATTTTTGAAAATGAACAAATCAACGAGGTATTTACTCTGTTTTGCAATAACTATTACCTTAATTTCGCTAGGAATCAACTTGCTTAATGTCCCTCCCATTTATATTTTATCAGCGAAAACTTTCTTTTCTCTTATTGTTTTCTATATATTATGGCTCATTCTTCATAATCAAAATAAAAGACGAGATAAATACAAAAAACAACTAGATAAGATGGAAAGTTTATTAATAAAAAAAGACAGACAAAAGAAGCAGTATGAAAATTAATAAAAGAGATTATCTAGTAGACAAAACATAGCCTTTCTCTTGCCATAAAAATATGGATAATAAAATAATTCCTTTGGTTTTCTTTGCGAATAAAGCAATTCCAAATATTCTTCAAGAACTTCATTCTTCTGAAAAAGGCTTATCTGAAAATGAAACGGCGAAAAGATTAGAAGCATATGGGTACAATATCTTGATGCACTTGGGAAAAATTCTAAAAATGTTCTATTTCACGCCTATGTCAACAGTAGTTTTCAAACAGGAATTAAAAATCCTATTGATGATGCAGTACTACAGTTTCTGCAACCTGGACTGTCATTTTCCGTTCCGTATCTTGGTGATGATCAAACCTGCCACAATCTCGATCATTTTCAAAATTCTTTGTTTACCTGTGATCTTACGAAATCCCATGGCGCAGCCACAGAACTTGAAGGAAGTCTTGGCACCGTAAATTAAACGCTCTTGAAAGATATTAAGTAGAGGTTTGTGGATTAAGTTTTTGGCAAACTTCCAATAGTGCGGTCGTTTGCGCCTTGTTTAATGAGGGGTTTATGGCTTGAAAATAGTTTGTGATAGTCTCCTGTGTCGTCTTTTTTAAAGATTCCTGAATCTGTTCTTCAGAGAAAATTTGTTTCAGTACATCTTCTGGATGATACGAACCATCCTTTAGCTGTTGTTCGATTTGGCCTTGTTTTTCCGCGGGTAAGCTTTTAATAAGCTCTATATAGGCTTGAGTATGAATATTTTTCAAAAACCTATCGATAAATTCAGCTTTATCGCCTTGATAATCGATAGCGGTAAGTACTTGTTCTAAAAAGTCTCTAAAATTATTGCTCATCTATGTCTTCCTGATAGCCCGGCTGAAATGGCCATAAGTGCGAATCCTGCAGCAGCAACTCCAAACCCCAGCGCCAACTCATTCTGTCCGTAAGCGTAGGTTTGTCCAGATGCAAAAGCAGAAGTGCCAGTTGCAATAGTACTTGCAACTAATAGTGACTCCCATCTCTTTAAAAAATTATCAGAGCTTTCGGTTGGGGATTCTTGACGCTTTTCTGATTCATGTCCATTTGATTCACCCATAACAATCCCATTGTTGCATGGTTGCTCCTATAAGTCAACCTATTACTGCGGAAAGCCGTAGACGACGTTAGAATTTTTTACGCACAATCATTGGCTTCTTCGCAGTACATTATATACCCGTCATCCGCAAGAATGCAATTTTGAATTTCAGACAAAACTCATTGCATTCTCCAGTAGTTTATCGATTATATCATGATCAGATATCTACAAATAAAACGAGAGGTTCTTACACCTCTCGTTTTTTCATTAACTGAAACAATCTTATTTTTCTCCTTCAGCCTGATTTGGCACTTCCCCACTATCAGCTGTTTCTGTATGAAGAACCGCTCCATTACCCGCGTCTACTTTGACTTCTTTATTGCCAACTATGACTTCATAGACAATGTTTCCGTTCTCATTCTCAAGCTTCACACTGGTAGCTTTTCCACCAGCGCTTTTCTCAGCGGCAGTTTTTGCGTTTGCTTCACTGATTTTTGCCAGGGACGCAAGTCGTTTTGCTTCTGTTGCCTCATCTACCTCTGTGGCAGATTCAGGTGCTTTTACACTAGAAGTGTAACTTGGATCTTCCTTATCGCCTGCATTTTGCGGCTGAACTTGTCGTGTTGCCGATCTTGCTGTTACTGATTGCGCACGAACACTTGTTGGACTTGCCTGACTAAATGTATACATTGATCCTGCTATCCCTACAATTGCTAAAGCTAACAAAGGAATCGCTAATTTATTTTTTACTTTTTCGTTCATCTTTTTCACCTCCATCCTGTTCTTTTAAGAACAATGTCACTATATAAAAACCCTCGTGGGAAGAACATGAAAATAGAATGTGAGGACTAAACTTTTGGGAGCACAACAGTAAAAATAGATCCTTTCTGTAATTCGGAACTAATATGTAATTTCCCTTTGTGCTTCTGAATAATAGCCTGGACAATTGAAAGTCCGAGACCATAGCCTTTGGTCTGAGACCGGGCGGCATCCACCTGGTAAAATCTTTCAGTTATTTTTTTAATGTGCTTTTTTTCAATCCCAATTCCCGTATCCTGCACAGCAACAACAATGTTATTTTTTTCTTCTGAAAGAAAAAGCGTAATCCTCCCGTTTTGAGTTGTATATATAATCGCATTATCCACCAAATTGTAAAATAACTGGTACAAGAGTCCGGAATAGCCCGCTACAGTAGGTCCTACCACATCACCTGTATCCATTGTTATTTGAATCTTTTTCTCCTGAGCCTTTGATTGCAGTGCATGTATAACTTCAGATAAAACATCAGTAATATCAACCGTCTCAGTTTGTATACTTTTGGCATTGCGATCCGCTTCGGCGAGAAATAATAAATTCTCGACGAGTTTTGCCAATCTGTTAGTTTCTTCTCTGGTACTTACCAATGTTTTTTTATATTCATGAGCTGTCCGTGATTTGTTGAGTGTTACATCAAGTTCACCACTCATGATTGCGAGTGGTGTTCGCATCTCATGAGACGCATCCGATACGAACTGTTTCTGTTGTTGATGCATTTGCAGTACAGGTGACAGTGTCCGTTTGGCAAGAAACCACGACGCAATTGGTATGGCGATGAGCAAGCCTGAATTTAAAATGATAAGAACAGAAAACAGCTGATCCAATGCCACATCTCCCGCAATCGTTACGAGTGCTTCATTTTTGCCGGCAAATTCACCATCTACCTGCCCATGCTGCCGTTCTTTGACCTGACTAATGTATCCTTCACCAAAGGATCTTTCCATCCAATAATAAAGCCCGAAACTAAAAGACCAGAAGAGCAACAAAAATAATGCTGAATAAAAAAAGGTCAATTTGAGTTGTGCTGCTTTAAACATATACTCCTTCAACTCAGGTTTACCAATAATGAATAATACCCGAAGCTTTGAACAGTGCCTTGATTCCGTGCAATTTCAAAGCGGAGCGGTATATCATGTTCCTCTCAAAATATACCCTGAACCTCGCATCGTGTGAATAAGCTCTTTTTCTGCGGGGCCGGTCTTTATTTTTTTGCGTAAATACTTTACATATGTTTCAACAATATTGGAAAGTCCATCATAATTATAATCCCATACATGCTCTAAAATCTCGGTTTTGGTAAGGACTTGATTTGGATGACGCATGAAGTATTCAAGCAATGCATATTCTCGTGTGGTAAGAATGATTCTTTTTGATCCACGCATTGCTGTCCGTGTAGCAGGATCAAGAGATAAATTATCTATAGTAAGAATCACCGGATCAGCTTTTTTTCCGCGGCGAATGAGTGCGCGTATACGCGCAGAAAGTTCAGTAAAGGAAAACGGCTTTGTTACATAATCATCAGCACCCGCGTCAAGTCCAGCAACTTTATCCTCAACAGAATCTTTTGCTGTCAGTAAAAGAATTGGAATCATAGTATTTTTTTGCCGAATTGTACGACAGATAGAGATACCATCTCCCTTTGGAATCATGATATCCAAAACTATACAATCATACGTGTTGATATTAAATTTATATAATGCTTCTTCCCCTGTCCGGGCGATATCTACAGCAAAACTTTCTTCCATAAATCCGCGCTTTAGAAAATTCGCTATTTTTTCTTCGTCCTCCACTATGAGTAATTGCATAGTACGATTATACAGGAAATATTATGAAAACGAGATGAGTGTACGGTCAGGGAGATTTCGGAATCTGAGTTTAAATAAATAGGCAAACAGTTGAAGAAACAAGTGAGTATGCCAGAAATTAGGCTGGGTTTGAGAAGTATACTTTTGTGATGATCAATCTATTACAGTATAATTTATTTCTTTCTCGAAGATCCCATTGCTATAAAGCTTGACTCGATATGTTCCTTTTTGATGAGTCGCAGTCTTAGATTTAAGCACCCATCTAAAGAAAACATGCTGCGTATTTGGTCTCAGAATTTCAACGCTTTTGTGATCAAGATATTTATCATTTAAGTACCGTACATATTCTATCTTTTTACCAGGAAGAAGATTTTTGACATCCGCAATAACATAAATAGCTTTCTCGCTTTTTGAAAATGTGCTTTTTGGTAAGCCTGCTATCCCAGTTTTTGGGTTAATACTATCACTGGTAACAACATTCGTAATTATACCTGGTGCTTTACTGAGTGGTCGTTTTGGTTGGATAGTAGAAACCGCAGCTTGCTGCGAATTATTTTGTTTTTCAGGAACAGGAGTTGACGATTTTTGAACCATTGCGAATACTCCTACTAAAGCAAGAAAACCAACAATACCAAGTGGAATGAACCATTTTGAACGAGTCGAAGATTGTTGTGGAGATTGCACAGGAGACGGTGCGGTATCAGATTGAGTATTTGGATCTTCAGGTTGGGTAGTTGTATTCATAGCATTTCTTTATTGTTTTTGGCCTTCATCTTTATTTTCTGGTTGTCCAGACTGATTGCCATTGTCTTTGATACTGCTTGGGGTCTTATGAGAATTCTTAGTTGCCGATTTACTTGCATCATCTTGTTGACCTTTCTCTGTATCATCTACATTATTAGCGTTTTCTTGGTTTTCATCATTTTCAATATTTTCTTTAGGCTCTAGTTCTTGTACTCCTGCCTGGTTTACTTCCCCAGCATCAACATTTTCCATATCTTTTGTATCTTTCTGGTTTTCATGAGCATCCATATCATTTGCCGTATCTTTCTCTCCTTCTTGTATATCTCCCACGAAATCGCTTTTTGGTGTGATGGTAGGGGTAGGAACAGTTGATCCCGTCGGCGTAGGAGTGAGTCCAGTTTGTGCAAGAACTTGTGAGTATCCGACGAAAAACAAAATTATTGCAGAAATAGCTGGGAAAATAAGGATTTTATAATTTTTCATATTTTATTGCCGGCTAGGAAGGATTTTAAAGAGAAAAAGTTAGCTAATGCAGTATACATGAATCTAAAGTACTCAGAAATACTGAGTTTAATTAAATTATAAGAACAGAAAAATATGTTGTCAACAAGCAATTGAGACTTGAAGCTACAAACGAAAAGTGAAATTCTTAAGTAGGTTCAGTTTCTGATCGCACTGTTGAATTTCACTTTAAGGTCTAAAACGTGCCCGATCTTTAAACAGCTAAAGATTTCTTCACTCCCGGTGAAGTTGTGGGATTAAATGCTGCCCGAACACCAAGGGCTGTAGCAACTACGATTGACCGACAACAATTCCATATACTCCTATCACCCAAATAAAAGCAAGCCCTCCCGCGATTTGGTATCTGAGTACCAAAAAGCCAGCCAGAATAGCAAGTATACCCGCAACGACCTCAAGAATTCGAGTCCCGATATCTCTATCGGTAAATGCGACAAGAATTTCCATTACTCCTTGAAGTAAGAATGAGAACCCGATTGTCTCTTTTGATTAGAAATTAGTAATTAGTAATTCAATTCGTCATTCTCCCATACGCATTATTATATTGAAACTCTTCCGTGGGTTCTTTTTGGACCGGGTGTAAAGTGATCGTCCAATCAACTAACGCTTGTAATAATTCTGCAATTTTTCCTATGGTATGTTCGTCAACCACATTTCCTTGCGCATCAACCTTGTCTTGCATCATCGGAATGATTACTTCAGGCTTGTTGAGCGGGAACATATTTAAAAATACAAATGTTTGTCTCAAATAAAATTGCGTGAGCTGCGTGAATTTTTCCCTTAAACGATACAACAGCGGCTGGAAGATTTTTTTCGTTATCCTGATTAAATTGAGGAATATCTCTCAACTGCTCAAAAACTTCAAGCTCTGCGTTTTGAGGGACGCTGCTGGTATAACTTACTTAGATTTTGACTCTTTTTCTCCTCTTCCCCTAACTTTAACAGTAAGTTTTTTAGGTGGGGTTTGAGGAGTTTTTGCAAGTGTAATACGAATCATTCCATTCTCGTACGATACCTGTGGTTCTACATTTGCATCAACGTTCTTTGGAATTGCGATTCGATAGGAAAATTCCTGCGCTGCTCGTCGATAGAATTTTCTTTTTTTATCTTGTTCCTCTTCCCGAGCTTGGCCTCGAATCCACAACATTGCTCTATCCATAGTCACTTCAATATCTTTTGGGTTAATCCCAGGAATTGCTGCTTCAACGTATACATTTTTATCATCTTCGGAAATTGAAAGCCCATTACTTTGTGTTTGGGGAAACGACAACAAGTCGTCCATTTCATCAAACATCGATGGAACCCGAAGCGCTGGTAACGACCAAAAATCACCTGAATTCATATTTGCCATATTTTTTTCACCTCCTTCTCACCTAGGGTTTAGGTACAAGGTCAAGGGTATAGTCATAAGGTACTTTATTTTTAATTTCTTTTTCCCCTGAATCCTAGACACTGTACCCTATATAATTATTTTCCTTACAGTTATATTACGAAGAATTTATAAAGTTTTATGCACAGGTGTGTAAAAACAGGGTAAGGAAAAAGAGAACGCGCGGGGCCTGATCGAGGTATGTCTATTGCTGAAGGTGTTAAAAACATGCCTCCTGAAGTTGCGCAAGTACTTGAAAATGGAGAATTAGCCGCTTAAAAATTTACGAAGTTTATTCAGAAGAAGTTACTGCAAACAGGTGAGGACTCTTATTTCCTTTTTGTCAAAAAATATACTAACCAGTCGGCAAGCCAAACTGCAGCAAAGACGGTAATGCCGATACTCACAACATTTGAAAAGCTATATGCAAGTACCCCGCCAATCGTAGAAGGCCCCATAAACCCTGAATATTCTCCCGGTAATGCTTGAGTGTTTTTTGAATTTTTTTTTGCCATAACTATAATAATGAAGATTAAAATCTCAACTGTCAAGAGGTTATTTATGGTAATCAAATTGTTGCACCAGATGAATTGTTATGTTGTTTCTTCCAATTTGCGTTCCATTTGGTATAACGCAACGATAAAGAGGGACTCGCTCCAACCCAATGGCGTATTTTCGTTGTACTCGGGGGAGTTTGAGAAATATAGTTCCGGAAGTCCTTCGGGCGTGTCATCAGCAATAAGATTTTTTATTAATTCTTCGGCTTTTTTATAATTTCCTAAATTCTCATAAATAATTGCCAGCCAGGCGAATCCAAACGTCCATTCTGCTTCCTCACTAAACCCGTCTGGATTTTTATTGTAATATCTGTCCTCCTTATACCGAATCACTCCCCTATTTTTGAACAAATGATATTCAACGTTTTCTAAAATCTGGTCTCGCTGGTGGTTAGTTACTACGTGATACGGCCAAATTAAAGAGAGCAAAGACAAATCAACAAATTTTCCTTGGGATTCGCGGGGTAACAAATTATTCAGCGCTTCTTCTCCTTTTTTTATTAACCAATCAGGTACCTCAACGTGAGGAAGCCGGTTAATTGATTTTAGCCCAGCGACACAAGCACCAACTGAAGACGCATGAAGCTCTTCGCCTTCTTCCCACATACCGCTATCTGGCTGTTGCCAATATTCTATATTTTCTAAATATTTAACCAGCTTATTTGTTATCCTCACTTGGTCTTCTGTCTCTAAAACTGTGCGTTTGTGATGTTCTTCTAATTCACCAATTCGAAAGAGGATACACCCAATCGCGTCATTTTGTTTATTTCCCCATTCTTCCCAAAACTCTTCAAATGTCTCCGGGTGAAACCGGGCGTGGATATATTGGTACGTGTGAGTAGGTTTATTCTCAATGGCCCAGTCTATTTTAGATTCGTGTTTTAATAAAATTTGTAAAATGGCGTCATACGTTTTTTCAACCGTATCCCAATCTTGTAATACTTCAAACGCAATTGTTTCATAAAAATTATCCCGCAACCATGATTTATCGTAACCGGTTGAAACATTTCTTTTGGATGCTGCAAAAATTCCAGTATGATACTGTAGATTTTTTAGTATCTCCAAATGTTTATTTATTAACTCCTGGTAACTTAAACGCGCCATAGATTGATCTTATGTATTAGATGGTATAAGAGGCTGCACTTTAAACTCCGCGTATTTTGTCTTTCCTTCTAATTCCCGCTCAATTCTCATGAGCCGATTATATTTTGCTACCCGTTCACTTCTGGCTGGCGCGCCTGCTTTAATTTGTCCAGTCCCCATGGCAACCGCAAAATCCGCAATAAACGTATCTTCTGTTTCTCCGCTTCTATGGGAAACAATGCTGGTCATGCCGTTTTGTCTGGCGAGTAAAATTGCATCGATTGTTTCTGTAAGCGTCCCAATTTGATTAACCTTGATCAAAATCGAGTTAGTCGTTTTTTGTTCTATTCCTTTTTGTAACCGTTTTACATTTGTCACATATAAATCGTCTCCTACAATTTGAATAGTATTTTGGACTGATTCGGTGATTTTTTTAAAGGCCTCCCAATCATCTTCTGCAAAAATATCTTCCATTGAGATAATTGGGTAGTTTTGTACGAGATTTTTATAAAACTCAGTGAGTTCATCACTTGATACAGTTTTTCCTTCTTTATTTAAATGATATTTCCCATCGTGGTAAAATTCAGTCGCCGCAGCATCAATTCCTAATGAAATGTCTTTTCCTAAGTTGTATTCTGCTTTTTCTATTGCGTCAGAAAGCAATTGAAATGGTTCTTCATTTGAACCAACATTCGGGGCAAATCCTCCTTCATCGCCAACGGTTGTTCCATATCCTTTTTCTTTAATAATAGTATGGAGAACTTGGTATACTTCTGCTCCCATGCGTACCGCTTCCGAAATAGAAGGCGCTCCTATGGGGAACAACATATATTCTTGAATATCCGTTGCCCAATTCGCGTGCTTTCCGCCATTCATCACATTCATTTCCGGAATCGGCATGATGTATGTTCCGTCAAAGTTAGGGTTGAACTTGGTGAGATATTCATAGAGTTCTTTTTTTTCAGATGATGCCTGCGCGCGGGCGATTGCAAGTGAAACTGAAAGTAAGGCATTGGCTCCTAAGTTTGCTTTATTTTCTGTCCCATCAAGCTCAATCATGGTCTGGTCTACTTTTCGTTGGTCTTCTGCCTCAAGTCCAATTACTGCTTGAGTAATGGTAATATTCACATGCTCCACCGCACGCTGTACGCCTTTTCCGCCATACCGAGATGCAACTTTATCTCGCAATTCTACTGCTTCATATTTTCCAGTTGATGCGCCTGATGGAACAGCAGCCCGACCAGAAGAACCATCTTCAAGGGTAACAACTGTCTCAACCGTCGGATTTCCCCGACTATCCAAAATCTCCTGAGCATTAATATTACTAATTTTCATAAATCTTCCACAACAATGAAAACGTTAATTTATTATATGAAACATGCTAAGAGTAAACAAGAGTTGAAACAAGTTAATATTCTGGTGTTGAATAAACGTTGAGGAAAAAGATGGAAAAAGAAAATATCGCTTATACAATAAAAAAAGTAAATTGGTCTACAAGGAGAATTATTGCTGGTTTTAGAATATAACAGTTTCACAAAAAAGTCTCTATAATTATCCAAGAGTACCACTAGCTCATGTTTTTACAGAAGAGTAAGGCTGTCATCCTCAATGTAACATTGAAAATAACAGCCTTAAAGCTGTGAGTAAAACCGAATCCGCGTCTTTGCTTGCAATAGCAAAGTGCAGATATTAGTCACCACCACAGACTTTGTACCTTGTTGGATACCTTATCCTTTCGGTTATGTGTTTGTGGATTATTGCTTTTGTAATCAGTGCCCGTAAGAGCTGCTTTCTCATGTCAGGGATAAGACCTAAAGCCTGTGCAGTAACGGACGCAGTCTATTAGGAAAGACAAGATTTAGCCACCCCTTCCTGGGACCTGAAAGTATCTCAATCTCGACTGTTCCCGGACGCCCGGGAGGATTCTTTCGAATCACTCGGCATCTCCAAGAACTTGTTCGCCCTCGCCCGAATACATACGTGAGAATTTGACCTTCGTGAATCTCGTCTAGGTTCACGATGATGCCTCCTTTTTGGCTTAACAGGTCCGATTACTGTCATATCCTACCAAGGTACGTCACACATTCTATATTATGGATTTTATTTAAGCAAGTCTTATGACTTCTTGGCAGGGTAATTCGGTTCTCTCCAAAAAATTTACCACATAATCATACCGTTAAAAACAGCTATAACTTTATGATAATTGCTTTTTTTAGTTACGCTACTTTTCCCTAACCCTTTAACATATTCTTCTGGGACATGGAAAAAAGTACTGATGATCTCTAATAATATTATTATGGGTAGATTTTTTGGTTGTCAAATCATATAACTCGAGAGAACCGAATTACCCCGAATTTATGTGGATTATTATACATCTATTGCTTCTAATTATAGAATCTTATGTTTTTTGCAATTGAAAACGAAAGTTCTAGAAACGATCGCCACCCCCCTAAAAGAGATGGTTGAGGTATGATTCATTTCCTGAGGTGGGAGTGGGGGTGAAAATGAAACATACAAAGATTACGAGAACAGAACGCGAGCTACTTAATCAGTGATTAAAAGAAGGGATGTCAAAAAAAGAATGTACTAAAAGATTGGGAAGGCATATACGAACGGTGCAACGAGAACTCATACGAAACAAGACAAGAGTTGAGATTGGTAATAACGATTGGCAAATAATCTATGCCGCCAAAAGATGTTTGAGGTCGAGCCAATGCAGATTGCAACAGACCTAAATCGCGTATCTCGTGATTTCCGCCATACCAGTCAATCATGTCATCATGAATAGCTAAAACTTCGTCGAGGATAATATATTTCACTTCTCAGCAAGCTTTTTGTAGGGCACTTTTATGTTTTTCGTTATGAGTAATTGCGACGTATGCCATAGGCTCATCTTATTCTGGTAAGAATCACATTTGTGCTTCTTGTCTTGCTCGCTCTGCTTCTTCCTCGGCTTGAGTTGCTTCTTGTTCGTAATAATCTAAATCTTTTTGGGCTTGTAATTCTTCTTGTTCATATTGGTTTGCCTGTGATCTATATCGCTCGGCTTGTTGTGTATATGTTGCTGCTTGCTGGTCATATTGATCAGCTTGTCTATTATACGAATCCTTATATTGTATAGCACGATCTCGTTTTGATCTTGCGCTATCTATGTACGTACGAAGCGTTACAGGGTCTGCCATAGAACTCACCTCCTTTTTGGCACAGTTACTATCTCACTTAAATGCTATATTTTCATTAAATCTTGGTAAGACGGGAGTAAGAATTACTGTTTGATCAATACTTTTGATAGCGAATGAACCAATTCGATTCGAAGCTTTATTCTTTTATCTTGATAACAACTTTCCCTTTGGGATGACCTTCCTCTGCATATTTAAATGCTTTTTTTGCTTGGTCAAACGGAAAAACTTTATCTATTTGAGGCCTTATAATTCCTTGTTCTACCAGCTCCCGAAGGCGGTCTAAATTTTTTGTGCTGCTGTCAGTGGCTTGACTGATTGCGGTTACCTTATGTTGTTTCGCAAAATTTTCGTTTGGTCTGGCAGACATGGCAACCAAAATACTGCCTGGCTTGAGTATCGCAAATGAGGTGTCTGTGGTTTGTTGACCAACGGTATCAAAGACTGCGTCAAAATCTTTAAGCATTGTTTCAAAAGCTTGGGTTTTATAGTCTATTACCTCATCTGCCCCTAATTGTTTTGCAAACTCAACATCATGTGAACTTACGGTTGTTGCGACATAAGCGCCTTTTGCTTTTGCGAGTTGGATTGCAATACTCCCAACTCCTCCAGCGCCACCATTGATAAGGATTTTCTGACCTTTTTGTAAGTTGATATGTTGTTCTAGTGCTTGTATTGCGCTTACTCCAACTAATGGTAAAGAAGCAGATTGGATATAATCAAGATCTTTGGCTTTAATTGCAGTATTTCCTGCATTTGATGCGATAAATTCTGCAAAAGAACCTGATCCACCGTTTATATTAATGGATTGTCCATATACTTCATCTCCAACGTTGAAACCCATAACCTCTTTCCCAACTTCGGTAACAACACCAGAAAAATCACCACCAATTGTTACCGGAAATATTAAAGGCAGATTTTTTTGTAAGTATCCTTCGCGGACTTTTGAGTCAAATGGATTGACACTTGCTGCATATACTTCGACTAAAACTTGCGTTGCAGAAATTGAAGGCTTGGGAGCATTTTCATTGATTTCTAAAACATCTGGCCCGCCATACGTATTGTACTGAACTGCTTTCATATACTCATGATAATCTTTACACTTCCCTTTGTAAAGTAGTTACTTTTATTGAAGTAATGCAGTATTCTCAGAAGATATCTGACTTTACCTTCTTTTACCTGAGGGACGGCTTATAAGGTATGCATACAATTGAAACCCAATCACACTCCCACCAATCTCTGCAAGATAATATCCAATCTGTGTATTTTTCAACGCCAATCCAACTGCCGGATTTAATATCCCGGCCGCCCCACCCAAAACAGAAATCGAGATTCCAAGCAGTAATGAACCGCCAACAATGATGCCACTTACCAGTGATTTCTGCTCGTCAAATACAACCGAAGCAATACCAAACGTAAAGATACCCATTCCCAACAGTTCTAACAGATATGACTGCATGGGAATTGAAAGAATTCCACCTAACTTCATCCCTGCAATATTCGCCAGTACAAGAGCAAGCAATGCACCGACAAGCTGAGAAACTATATATAATAGGCTATCTTTTAATGTGATTTTTTTTAGACTCCATAGTCCAATAGTTACAGCGGGATTCATATGGCAACCTGAAATGCTACCAATTGAATATACAAAAAGCATCAAAACTAATGCCGCTAACAAGGGGGTCGGAATAACATACTGATATGCAGATGATAGAAGCACTACAAATGAAAGCGTGAATGTGCCAACACATTCAGCAATAAACCTTTTATCCATACTATTAAATAAACCTAACCTTATGGTATACCGCTCCGCTTTGAAATTGCAAGGAATCAAGGCACTGTTCAAAGCTCCGGGTATTATACATTATTGGTAAACTTGAGTATAAGGACTATATATAAAATATTTCAGAATTACAAGAATCTCTATGGGAAAACATGATGTCAATACAGACTGAGTATTTCTGTGAGGATTGTTCATCGGTTTATTGGCTTGCGCCAGGAGAAGTTTCCGATTTATATTGCTCCGGCATTTTTTCTATTTGTTTTTGGTCAATAGAAGGGACTGCCTGACCACTGATTGGAGTTTTGAACATACTTGAGAAATCCGAAAAAGTAATGTCAGATGGAATAGTAAATAAACTATCATCAACTCCCGCTGGCTTACAACGTGTTTTGTATTCCTCAAGGTTTTTCATAATTTCATCTTTCTGAGAGATTCCTTTTTGCGGTTTCTTGTCTTTTGGCAATCCACTGGGTTGAATATTTGATAAATCCATCATAAATCCCTGCTTTGTACTGTTCCAAAAATACATTTTCTTATCTTTTATAATTATGCTTCCAGACTCTTGGGGATTTGATGAAGTAATATCGGTGCGAATTTGGCCGTTTTTAATGTATGAGATAGTTTTTCTCCCCTTGTCATCAGTAAAGTCACACGAAAGACTCATAGACTTAGACAAAGCGTCTTGGATAGAAGTAAATGCGTTGTTAGATGTGGGTTGTGGAGCAGTACTTGTAGTTGGAGATAATGGCTGGGAAGTTTGCTTTTTTTGCGCATTCATCACAAAAAATCCTGTTCCAGCACCAATGATTACTAAAACAACAATTCCAATAAAAACATTTCTATTCACCAGCTAAGGATAGCAGAGTTTTAAAATTTGTCAAGTACAGAATTAAAATGAATGAACGCCTGAACACAGGTTTCCACCTAAGGGGTGGAATAGCTTTGCACCTAGGGATATAATTGCGAATCAATTGATATACGAGGTTTAATTTTTTATACTGATTTTCTTTCGCGTTTTTTGTATCCGAAGTAACGCACTCATGAAGGCTGCTTGACGGAGCGGGACATGATATTTCTTATGGAGGTTATATACGGTTTCTGCTGCGCGTTCCATTTTTTTCTGTAATTTAGTTAACACCCGTTTTTTGGTCCATCGCTCGTTCCGAATATTTTGATACCATTCAAAATAGCTTGTCGCAACGCCGCCGGCATTGGCGAGAATATCTGGAATTACCAAAACTCCTTTTTTCTGTAATATCTCATCTGCTTCTTTGGTAGTTGGGCCATTTGCCATTTCCAAAATGATGTTTGCTTGAATCTCAGATGCATTTTCTTTGGTAATAACATTCTCAAGTGCCGCTGGAACAACTATATCAACTGGAAGGTTTAATACATTTGTGGAAGATATTTCTCTTCCGCCGGGATTTATTTGGTAACTTCCCCGCAATGAACCAGTATCGCTTTTATATTGCGCAAAAAGTTTCACATCGGGCAAACCATTCGGGTCACAAATTCCTCCCTTTGAATCTGAGATTGCCACGACAGTAAATCCGTAACTTTGAAGAGATTGCGCAGCATATTCTCCTACATTTCCAAACCCTTGTATTGCTACGGTCAGGTCAGCTGGTTTTTTCTTTAAGTGTTTTAAGATAGCAAGCAAGACATACACACCACCATATCCCGTTGCTTCTGTTCGACCTTGTGAACCGCCCAGTTCTAAAGGTTTTCCTGTCACAACAGCCCGTAATTCTCCTTCTGTTCTTTGTTTTGGGTTGTGAGTTTTTTGTTGTCTGGCGTATTCATCAACTATCCATGACATAATTTGAGGATTCGTATTTACATCAGGGGCAGGAACATCTATCTCTGGACCAATATATTTCGCAAGTTTGCTGGTGAATTCCCGGGTAAGGTCTTCTAATTCTTGGAGGGTAAGTAATTTAGGGTCAATGCCAATGCCACCTTTTCCACCACCAAACGGAATATCTACTACCGCATTTTTAAGCGTCATTAATAATGATAACGCTTGCATTTCATCAAGCGATACTTGCGGATGGTACCGAAGTCCTCCTTTATACGGACCAAGCGTATTATCATGCTGTAGTCTATACCCCTTAACCGTTTGTTTCGTGCCGTCGCCTTTTTGAAATGTAATATCAAATTCTAACGTGTTATCATGGCCTAATAATTTGGTGAGTAATGTATTGGAGATGCCTATTTGTTCTGCTGCAGATTTTAAATCTTGTTGAGTTCTCGTAAAAAACGTCTTCATACTTGTAAGTATACAAACATTAATTAAACTATTAATTATAATAAATGTCAATATATTAAAAAAAAATCTTTAGTATTTTACTATATAAAATTGTATTCTTAGGGCTGAGAATATTAGAGATGTGTATACATTTTTACACATACTTACCTCTTTTGCTTGACACGAAAACAACATTTACTGGACTGGTAAATGACTAATTGAGATGAACCGATGCTGGAGAAGAAATAGAAGTATACACAATGAAATTTATGGTTTTTTTTTGTGAATCGGTATACTACAGTAAAATGTTGATCCTTTCCCCTTTTCACTCTCTACCCATAATTTGCCATTGTGTCGTTGTATTATCTCTGACGAAATATACAAACCAAGTCCTAAGCCAGGAAATGTTTCATGTTGTATTCCTGGTTCTCGGTAAAATCGTTCAAACACATGCGGAATATCTGTTTGGTCTATTCCTAAACCAAAATCTTGAACACAGAATACAACATCTTCATTTCTTGCAGAGATTTTGACAATAATAGTACGGGAATCTGGAGAGTATTTAATGGCGTTGGTAAGGAAATTTATTAATACTTGCCCAATTCTATCTCGATCAGCACAAATTTTCTTCTTGGTTGCCCCTTTTTGAACAATGCTATGATTTTTTGCGATTATCTGAATTTCATCAATAGTCTCTCTTACCAAATCGTCAAAATAAAAGTATTCTTCGTGAAACTGCAATTTTCCACTTTCAATCTTGGTAATATCTAATAAATCTGAAATCAGAGTGGTAAGTTTATTTATTTGTGAAGCCATTTTAGTGAGGTGTACAACAGATTCCATATCGCCTTTTTTTTGGAACTTTCCCTTAAGAACTTGCGTGTAAGCTTTTAGGCTCGTAACCGGTGTTTTTAACTCATGAGAGGCAATACCGAGAAATTCATCCTTTTGTTTTTCGAGTTTTTTCCGTTCTTGTATTTCTGCTTGAAGCGATTCTGCTTTTTGTTGTAACAGGGCAATCGCGCGAAGACGTTCGTCTGGATTGACGAGCGCGCAATAACTTTCTGCGGGGATAAGCCGCGAATGTCGGGTGGCAATTTCGGAAAAGTGGCTCCCATGGAATTCTTTCCCAAAACCAGCCATGGGATATGCGCAAAAAAGCGAGAACGAATATGTTTTTGCTAAATCATTCCAAAGTTGCTCTAATTGAATTGCAGCGGTATAATTTCCATCAGCCCATAACAAAGCAACTATCTCTCCAAAAACCCTAATCCGTCGGCCCTCCTTCCTTGCATTGGCAATAATATTCCCAACCGTTTCAGAAAACCGTTTTGGATCAGGCGATCCATCTACCATAAACTGTGACAGTATTTCTGCCGCATCCAGTATTACCAGCCTCCCTTGTATCTGGGCAGCTATTAAGTACAATCCATACACTTTTAATTGTTCTTCCAAAGCGTCGCGATGGACTTTGTTTGCAACCACAATACACGCATCTTCTTCCCGAATACCCATGCCGATGAACCTACTTAACGAATCAAGGAGAAAAACGTCACTTTCGTAGAATTGGACAAAATGCTCTGACTCACCCATCTGTGTCCAATCAAGGCGAGGAACAAGGGTTTGCGAAGAATTGTTCGTTTTTTCTTGAACCATCATAAACTCACGCGTTCCCATTTCACGCATATTTGTTTTTGCCATTTTGAGAATATGTTCTTGAGTAAACCGCCAATCACCACGCATCCCAACTTTTAATCCGTGTATCTCTTTTGATTGCGCCCATCTACGGATAGTTCCTGGATTTACTCCTAAAAATGTTGCTGCTTGTTGGACATTCAGAAGCTGGTTGGTATGAGATAAAATTTTCTTACTCATTGTTACATATTCTTATACAAGTTATATTAAGATACCACAGAGAAATGAAAATAATGTAAGAAATTGATAAGAATTTGCTTTTTCATCCCCAGGAGTATATATCACAACTCTCAACTATTGTAATCTCTCTCGAAAAGAGTGTACGATAAAATTAAGAGATAATGTAATGAAGAAATTGCTTTTCTTTTTTTGTATCAATCTGTTAGGCTTTTTCATAGCAGATACTGCCTATGCTGCTCCTCCTGCAAACTTTCAGACCACATTGAAAATCGGTTCAGGACTTGACAATCCAACTGGGTTTGAAATAGCTCCTGACGGTAGAATTTTTATCCTCCAAAGAACAGGTGAAGTTAAAATAGTTAAAAATGGCCAGCTCCAGCCCAACAATTTTACCGTCTTGCCATCTGTAGTTACCGGTGACCGCGGCCTTATCGGTATAGCCCTTGACCCTGACTTCTTAAATAACCATTTTATTTACTTCTACTTTACTGATACTGATCTGAGGAACAGACTTGTCCGGTTTGATGCATCTGGTGACATAGGAACAAATGGACCTGTTATTCTATATGAAACCACTACTCAGTCTTTCCAATACCATGTCGGAGGGACCGTGCAGTTCGGCAAAGATGGAAAGCTTTATCTTTCAATTGGAGATAATGGTACTCCGTCAAACGCGCAGACTTTCTCAAACGTCTTTGGGAAAATTATCAGACTCAATAAAGACGGGACCATTCCTCCAGACAATCCATTTGTAACTACTGCCAACGCCAAACCTGAAATTTGGGCCTATGGTTTGCGCAATCCTTTTCGCTTCCAATTCGACAGTGTCACCGGAAATATGTATGAAGGAGATGTCGGTGAAGCTACCTGGGAAGAAGTTAATTTAATCAAGGCAGGACGCAATTACGGCTGGCCAAATTGTGAAGGAATCTGCAACCCAAGTAATGTTCTTTATACCGATCCCCTTTATACGTACAACCACAACGGAAAAAGCGCGGCAGTTGTAGGCGGGCCTGTGTATCATGGACAAGTCTTTCCTGCAGAATATCAAGGCCGGTTGTTCTTTGGAGATTATGCCCTGGGGTTCCTCAGAACCATGGCACTTGATGCCGATGGCAATAATGCCGGAGTTTTTAACTTTGACACAAATGCGGGTAGTGTGGTAGATATGAAAGTTGATCCAAGAGACGGAACGCTGTACTATTTAACAATTATTCCGGGAAATCTATATCAAGTGACATATTCGACAGGAACAAAAGTACCGGTTGCCAATGCATCAAGCAATGTGACCAAAGGAACTGCACCGTTGACCGTCAATTTTTCAAGCAATGGCAGTAATGACCCAAATGGCCTTCCGATCACCTACCGTTGGGATTTGGGAGATAAGACTATAAGTACAGATCCCAATCCAACGAAAATGTATAACAACAACGGTAAATATACCGTACAGCTAACTGTTAGTAACGGCACTTATTCAGCTCTTGCCTCATCCATAATTATTCAGGTCGGTACTCCTCCATCAGTTACCATCAATACTCCTGCAAACGGGGCAAATTATAGAAGTGGCGATGTGATAAATTATTCTATTACTGCAACAAATAGCACGGGACAAACACTAGGAGACTCATCAATCTCCACAATCATTCTCTTCCACCATCAAACCCATATCCATCCATTTTTCGGACCAATAGCTGGAAAAACAGGACAATTCACTATACCAACTACTGGTGAAGGATCTGCTGACACCTGGTTTGAGATTGCTGCAACAGGAACCGATGCGAACGGCCTGACAACAACTGCAGTATCAAGTATCTTTCCGTTAAAATCAAATATTTCATTTAACGCAAATGTTAACGGTTTACAATTTCTTCTTGACGGACAGCCCACGACAACGCCAATTACTGTCCAGGGCGTCGTTAATTTTATGCGGGAAATAAGTGCGCCATTTTTACAAGTACTCAACGGTACTGTCTATTCCTTCCACCGATGGTCTGATGATGGCGCATATACACATACCGTCAAAGTGCAGAATAGCGATACTTCTTTTACTGCAACATTTGACCAAACAACACCCTTCTCAGGGCAATACTTTACCAACCAAACCCTTTCCGGCACACCTGCATTGACCCGCCAGGATAATATCATTAATTTTGACTGGGGAAATACGCCGCCTAGTCCGGCAATTCCGCATGATCGTTATTCTGTCCGCTGGACTAAAACACAATATTTCCCAGCTGGTAGGTATATCTTTACCACTGCAAGTGATGATGGTAACCGGTTATATATTGATAATAACTTAGTCATAGATGCCTGGAGAGACCAGGGGCTTACATCAACAAATGCACCAGTTGACCTAACTGCAGGGAACCATGACATACGGATGGAATATTACCAAAATATGGGCGGTGCGATTGTAAGTTTGGACTGGACGTACCCGGTAAATCAACCTTCAGTCATCCCAACACCTACATCTGTCGGTGAGCAAAGACTCGGCGGGATGAATTTGGACGGTTATTGTAAAAGTCAGGGACAGAACGGTACTGCGTTATCAGGGAATACCTGGACCTGTACTCCCAGTGGTACTGCTATTAATATGACAAATGCCTGCCGATGGCAATATAATCCAAATGCATTCGCCAAACAGGATGTAGCAAATAATCCATACACCTGGTCATGTTATGTTTCTGGTACACTACCAACGCCTACTTCCACACCAACTGCAACTCCTACGCCGCAGCCTTCAACTAATTATCAAGGAAAATACTGGAACCTTCCGACAAATGCAACATTCCCACCCAGCATCCCGACCAGCGTTCCAAATCTCACGAGAAGTGATCCAACAATTAACTTTACCTGGAACTACGGTTCCCCTGCTTCGCAAATTAATGTTGACAGATTTATCGCCCAATGGACAAAGACACAAAATTTCACTGCCGGGACATATACGTTCACCCTTACAAGCGATGATGGAAGCCGTGTCTATATTGATAATCAACTGATACTCAGTCAATGGAGCGATCACGTTACCACCACTATTACAGCAAACAGGAATTTAACAGCAGGCAACCACATAATAAGAGTTGACTACTATGAACGCACAGGAGGCGCGAATGTTAAATTTAGTTTTGTGAAAAATTAATAATTAGAATTTCGGGAATGGAATAGTTTAAGCATCGGGGGATTTAGTTTTGTATATGCTGGGGTAACTGGACGAATCTGGAACTTTTACCGTAAATATTTCTGTGTGTAGTTCTGCAAGATTGTACTGATCATGAGTGAGTCTTCAGCAATTTTTTCTGTATGAACATTATGTAGGATAGTATCTAGGTTATTTAGAATAGTTTTAATATATGGTTTTATCTCTTTCTCATTAATTTCTTGCTTTCTTTTTAGTGCTTCTTGCGTAAATCGCTTTGCCATAATGAAAGAACCTCTGTGATACCCAAGAGCGACTCGTTTTAAATCCATAACCAAAGATTCTAACGCTACTTTATTATTCATAGAGTTCTTGAAAGAAAAATCGTATTAATTCTTCATATTTTTTACGAATAACTTCATCTTGAATCTCATTACTTGTGTTGTTTTGAGTAGGTCGTATATTAATAAAAGAATTACAATCAATAATTTTTGTTTCTAAATCTATGCCTCCACCCCATACATTTTCTTGCTTAGAACCATTTTTTAACAAGATTGTTTCTGATTCAAAATGTCTATCACATCCAGCCGAACAAATTCTTTTCTTAATATCTATTACTGTTTTAATATATACATCAAATTGCTCACGTAATCTTTCAAGTTCTGCTTTTGTAAAAGGTTTATTCTTTGTAATTATCACAATTACATTTTAGCAGATTTACTTAAGAGAGCACATAATTAATTGATAGTTGAATTGAAGCTAATAACTCTAAGATACCTAGACGAATCTGGAACTTTTCTCTCCAGTAAGACGTAAGAAAGTATTTATACTAATTTCCTTAATTCATCAACTGATGGACGGTATGGATTGTCTTTTTCATCCCAAAAAAGAGGAGCTAAAAATGCTTGACGAGGACCATTTGGACTGGTTTTTCACCTACAGCTCTTCGTATTTTATCACCTATTTCAGGATTTGGTTCGTCTGGAGTAGAACGAGAATACAACATAACAAATTCTGATCCATTGAATACAACGCAGGGTGCCCAATGAAAACTTCTCGCATTCGTATGCAATGCTTTCCCAAGATGTGTAAACTTTCGCAAATCATTTGTCGCATAAACGGTAAATGCATTACTTTCTGCTTGCGCTTTATCAGTATGATACACATAATATTTGAAATCAGTTTTTATCCTAGGAGGAACCACCAACATGTATGGATTTCATTGATTAATATTGAAAATTTGCTATAATACTACATAGTAATCATGGCTATCCAATCAGCAATCAACAAAGCTAAAGCTCATATACCAAAGCTTATTTTAACCCAGCATGTCAATAAAGTTGTTCATGGGGATAGTCCATTTGGTCGTTTTAATGCATTCGTCGCAGTAAAAATAACAACGATTGTCGGATCTATGTGGTGTGCATACGTGTTTGCTTTACTTGCGCTGATATCGCTGCCAGCAGCAATCAAATCCCATGATCCAATTATTATTGTTGCATGGATAGCACAGACGTTTCTGCAATTAGTGCTCTTACCAATCATTATCGTTGGCCAAAATATCCAAGCTGCAGCTAATGATGCAAGAGCTCAAAGTGATCATGACACACTCATCGCTATTCACACACTAAGTGCAGATATATACAAAATCAATGAGCAACAAACTAAAATTTTGGATTTACTTAAAAAAAAAGATAGCCACGTTACTAAATAGAGACTACATGCAATCCTAAGTAAAAACTAATTCCGCGACGTTTGAGATTAAAGATTCTTGGTTGCTTGCGGAGGTTTAATCAAACAAATGATCTGTCTCATGCAAAACCACGATTATGAAGTTCTTTTGTAGGAAATGTGAGGTTAAAACCTAGCTGGAGAGGTTATTCATAATATCTTCTTCTATAACGAGAATAGTGATGGAAACTACGATGAATGAGCAATGCAAAAATCAATACTCCTATGACAATTGCTGGAAGGTTTGTTACTGCAATAATACCAAGCGTGGCTACAATCCAGATAATTAAAAGTGCCCCTACAAATATTCGAAGATATCTCGGAACGAATCCAATTATCCAAAATAATACTAAAAATATAAGCAGTTCATTTAAGGTAAATATATGATGATTATATGTATAAAGTTGATAATTCGGAATATGGACACCAGGAATTGTTACATATCCTGTAACGAATAGAACAATAAGAATCATTAATGCAGCTTCTACCATACTTCTTATCATAGAGTGCTTTACGTAATAATACAAGAGTATATAAGAACAAGCTGTGCTCAAATTTTATATGACTTGCCCCTCATATTGCTGCCGGATATGGATTCGAACTATTGAGAAGTGAATAGAAATTTGTCACTGCACCTTCAAATACTCCAAAAAATTTCCCTGCATCTGATGTTTCTTTTCTTGATTCATTGCCTGTAAGAGTATCGTTGCCTCATGGGATTGACGAATGAATTCCCTATCCACCTTCGCAACTGCCGGATTGATTTGAAGCGCCATTTGATTCATGCCCATTAATTTTAACCCGGATAAACTCCGAACACGAGACAATGCCACATATCCCATCCCCGGAACAAAAGACCTGCTCAAATCAATTTCTGCAGCATCCAAACTCATGCCTTGGGATTTATGGACCGTAATTGCCCAGGCTAACCGAAGAGGAAATTGGCTGATTGCCGCGATTTCTCGATTCTCTTCCTTGACCTCCCAACTTGCTTGGCTTACTGTGATTTCCGAACCATCAAACGTCCGAACAATTGGATGGTCTTCTTTGTCAAAACCGAGTACTTCTCCCAACGTCCCATTTACATACCCTACTTCATAATTATTTTTGACGAACATTACTCTCGCGCCTTTTTTTAATACTAAAATCTCTGGCGCCATACAACTTTTCTTTAAAAGTTCTGAAAGGCCTAAACTCCCTCGCCTGCTCATAATAAATTCGTGCGGTTCTTCGGTAAGTTCTTCCAAATGACGCTTATTGATTGCATCCACATCGGTATTATGGGTAAATAAGCGGGTCGGGTTTACATATCCATTGGTGTCTTTATTTAACCGTTCTGACAAATATTCGACTGTCATTTCACTCACTTCATTATTACGGATATCGTTTAGAACCCGAAGAAACGCCCGGTCGCTTTGCCGAAACTGTTCATCCAAATAACAAATCTTCAAATTCATCTCTTGCCAGATAGAAGAGGTGTAGACAAAGTTTTCTGAGTCTAATTTCAATCCTTGAGTTGCTGAGTCATCCCACAATGGCGTCATTCTGGCTTGTCCAGAATCTATTCCATTTTTGAGTGCGAATCTTTCTCTTCTCTGAACAGGTGGCAGCTGAAAAAAATCTCCACACATAATAATCTGCATCCCGCCAAATGGAAATGAATTTTTCTTGAATGCCTGGCAAATCTTATGGACCAACTCAAGCAAATGACTATGCAACATGGATATTTCATCGATGATAAGAATTCTGGTATTTTTAAAGCGTTTATTTAGATACGATTTTTTAAACAATTCTGCGATTTCGTGGTCGGCCATACTATCCTTAATTCCCATCCCAGACCAACTATGAATGGTCGTTCCACCAATATGAGTTGCGGCAATTCCGGTTGAAGCTGTAATTCCTACCGGGATTTTATGGGAATGAAGATATTGGATATATTGATTGAGAACATATGTCTTCCCGCTCCCTGCCGGCCCGGTAAGAAATACATTATGGCCAAGTTTTAAAATATCTAACGCTTCTTGTTGAGTCATGGATGGAACTTATCTTATGGAATATTACGAGGAATTGCAAATGCCTGGCCGCGGTATAGTAAACGTATGAAACTTGGAAAAGTTTTTTTAGTTTTGGGCATAATCGTATTAGCAATTCTTTTGTTGGGAACATTTGTGTTGCATAAAAAATCTAATATGATCCCCACCAATACGTCTACTCCACTCAGCGCAACGAACCCTTCCAATTCGTCCTTGAACATTATCTTCTTTCAGAGCTATATCTGCTTCAAAATCTGCCAATCCTTCCGACTCTTCTGGCTCTACTCCATATATGGCATGTTTCATTTTCTCTTTCCTTAAATCTCTTCTATTTGGCTCAATGTTTTTTTCCACTACTAAACCCAAAAAATATCGTTTATCTTTTTCATTATCTATTTATTGGTTCTGTTTTAATCGATTATAAAGTTCTTTTGTTTTTTCATCCGAACTTAAAGAATACGCTTTTTCTGCGGCTTTGAGGGCGGCTTGTTTTTCTCCCAGAACATATTCCGCTTTTGCTAACCTCTGCCATAAAATCGCGTCCTTCGGAAAAATTTTCAGCGCTTCTCTGATAAATTTTTTTGATTCCTCAGGTGTATCATAGACCAATAAAAAATTTGCATAATTTTCATATACCACATTATTATTACTCACCTGGACTGCTTTGAATAAATATTCTTTTGATTTTGAAAAATTTTTCTCTGAAGCATAAATAATTGCCATGTTATTTAAATTTGCGTAATAGGGATATTCGGTAATAGATTGTTGCACATGTTTTTTCGCTTTTTGGTATTCTCCAGCATTTATAAGTTCTGTACCTAATGCGTTTTCTAAAATAAAATTTTGTTTAGCAATTTTAATATCATGACTGTATAGGATTAACCCATCTCTCCAATCAAAATTACGAATAAAGGTGCGGACTGAAAGACATACTATTAATAGTATAAGGAGTGGAACATTAACCTTAGGTTTCAACTTGCTTCGCAATAAAAATTTATACAAGACAACCCCAAGCATTCCCAATAATCCAGCAGTAGAAACATAAAACCATCTATCAGCAACTGTTGCATCAAGCGGGATAAATTGCCAATGTAATATAAGGCCCAACAAAAACCATGAACAAAAAAAGAGATAGATTTTTAAGAGCTCATTTTTATAAATATGCTGAATCAATATTCTTGCTCTCCCCAGCTTTTTCTTTCCCCTCTCCCACGATGGGAGAGGGTTAGGATGAAAATTCAACAACCAAACTCCTCCCAGAATTAAAACACCACCACAAAGTAATGAAAACAATAACGGCACATAAAAATCCCAGAAATTCAGAGATCTTACTACCCAAAATTGACTCGTCGCAATATCCACCGGAAACAAAAACATACGGAGGTAATACCAAGTTATCGCAGGAATATTTTGCAATCGTTGTAAGAGAGGCAAAGAAAAAATCGGCGCAACCGATCCATTAGCAATAAACATTTCCGCAATTCCATACCGGAAAAAAACATACATTAAAAAAGCAGAGACAGTGCTCATCATGACAAGTTTTATTTTTTTGACATCAAAAAGCAAACAATATAAAACTGCGCTTACAAAAAAAATAATTCCTGTTTCTTTAGCAAATAAAGAAAACAAGAGTAACAAAAATATACCTGTAATCTTGAACGCATGTGAGAGATTCCATGGGGATTTCTCGTCGTTCCTCCTCGAAATGACAACTTTTTGATTATTTCTTTGAACCACCAACAGCGCAATCATTCCAAAGAAGAAAAATAATACATCCTGCAAATTTGCAATGTAAACCACAGCTTCATTATTGATAGGATGAACAAGAAAGAAAACAGCAATAAAAAAAGCAAGTTCGTTCACTTCGTCACTCTGGCCATTCGGTCTTGAGCTCATGGTCGAAAGACTTGTCCAGAATCCTTTTGTCGAAACGGTTGCGATTCTGGACGCGCTTCGCTTACCAGAATGACGGTCAAACGAGTTTTGTCCAAACAATTTTCTTAAAAAGAAATACAGAAGTATTGAATTTGCTATGTGCAGTAAAACTTGAAAAAAATGATACGCAAAAGGATTCTCACCAAACAAACTATACAAAACCGAAAATCCAACCTGCATTGCCGGCCGATAAAACAACCCTTTCATCCGTTCGGCTCCCCCATTTTCGTACGTGCTCCCTAGAAAAAAAAAGGGAATATTTTTGAGGGAATGAATTGGGGTATTTCGCAAAATCTGAGAAGTATCATCTCCAACAAATCCGTTAGACAAAGAATTAAAATATACAAAAGTACCAATAAAAATAAGGAGCAAAACACATAGTCTTGAACGAAATTGCATACTGTAAGTATATAATTTTCAAATTAGATTTAGAATCGTTTTATAACCCGGCAACTTATTTATGCTATTCTTTTTATATGCGTTCTAAATTACTCTTCATATTTCTCTTTTTCTTTCTCTTCATTCCGCAAAAAACTTTTGCCGCCACCCCAGTTTCATTTGAACAAACCGAAAAACTCAAACCACTCATTCATTGGCATGACTATAGTCCACAAGCATTTGAAACCGCAGCAAAACAACACAAACCACTTTTTCTCTTATTAACCGCTCCAACATGGTGTTATGCCTGCCAACTCTACGAAAGTACCAAATCATTATATAGTCCAGAAGTAGTTAAACTACTCAATGAAAAATTTATTCCCGTATATATAGACACTGATAAACGACAAGACGTAACCAGACAATATCTGTTAGGAGGATGGCCAAGTACCATTATTCTCTCACCAAAAAAAGATCAACTCGACGCATTTCTCGGACAACGGTCTCCGCAATCACTCATAATAATTCTCGCTGCTGCCCAACAAAAAATGCAAAACAAAACACTAACTGTTTCCCACGGGCTTATTTATAAAAAAACTCCTGCAATCATTCCCACTCAAAACCAACTTCAACAAGTAATAAAAAATTACAGTGATTTTTTAATAGGCTCATTTGATACAACATATGGAGGTTTTGGAATAACCAACAGGAAATATCCGCAAGGTTTATCCGCTGATTTTGCGTTAGAACAATATGATAAAACTCATGACAAACAGTGGCTCACTATGGTGCAAACCATGGTATGGAATCAATATACCACCCCTGACGAAGTATCAACTAATTATCATTTATTTGACCCGATTGACGGAGGATTTCATCGATTAAGTTCCGCGCGGAATTGGACATTTCCTCACTTTGAAAAAATGCTATACGACAATGCGCGGTTACTCAAAGCGTATAGCCATCTCTTACAAATTACTCCAGATGATCAACTCGCAAAAGATTCTGTACAAAAAACACGTATGTACATCCAGAACAATTGGTACGACTCGCAAAATGGCGGATTTTATGGAAATACCGATTCTGGAAATGGCGGAGAATACTATCAACAACAAAACCGTTCTAAATCGATACGGGTTGAAAAAACAAAATATACCAATTGGAATTCAGAAGCAATTCTTACTTATTTATATTTATTGAAAACTGAATGCCATGCAGCGCAATCACAAAGTGAAAACTGTAGGAATTACAAACAAATGGCGCAACAATCGCTTGATTTTCTGATGGATGAATTAGTTGCTGACAAGGGCGCATACCATTACCTTACAAAAGATATGCAAAAATTCTTGCGAGGAAATATAACCGATAACGCCTATGCTCTCCTCGCGTTTGAAGAAGGATATGAATTATTTCAAGATATCACGTACTTAGAAACCGCAAAACGTATCGCAGATTACTCCTTACAAGAACTGTACGACTGGAATACTGGTGGCTTTTTTGAACGCCATAGTCCTGACAAACAACTCTACGCGCCCGGCGAAGACATTATCTTGAAAAAACCATTTGAAGAACAAGGAATCATGGCATATGCGCTTGCAAAACTTTTCACTCATACAAAAGACAAGAAATACCTCAATGCAGGGGTCAAAACAATGGGAATAAAACTTTCTGAAGCAAATAACTTTACCTCCACGTTAACTGTAGAAGATGGCAATGGCGCCCATTTTGAACCAGACCTTGGATATTATTATGTAAAAGCAGCGCAATATATACTGCAACAGCATCTCCTCACCGATTTTACAACAAATGTCCAACTAATTAGTGAGTTAGAACGCCAACAGCAACAACATTTTTGGCTTGCTGAAGTTTTAAAAAACCAGCCGTCTGGACAATTTTGTACCGGGCCGAATTGTTTACTATCGAACCCCTCTCAAGAATCACCAACGAACGGACCATTCCTACTGTTTATGCTTGTGGCACTCATCGCCGGAATTCTTTCAATACTATCTCCTTGTGCATTTCCTATCCTTCCCTCATTTTTAGCATTTTCTTTAAAATCTTCAAAACAAAATGTAGTTACCATGACTGTTAGTTTTTTGCTGGGATTAAGTTTCATATTTATACTATTAGGAATGGGCGCAACGGTGTTTGGAGGATTTTTAAAATCCCACATAACACTTTTTTCTGGAATTTCAGGAATTGCAATTATGATATTTGGCATTATGACACTTCTTGGAAAAGAACTTCCTGGTTTTCATTTACACCAAAAAAATCCACCATCATACCTTGCCGCGTTTGTGTTTGGAAGCGCCTTTGGCATTTCATGGACACCATGCGTTGGACCTATTTTAGTTTCTATTTTAGTCCTTGCAGCAACAAGCGCGTCAATTTTTGCCGGTGGGCTGCTTCTTTTTTTATATACTGTTGGCCTTTCAATTCCACTTGTGTTGTTAGCATTTTTCCTTAAGAAACGAAATGAGAATAACAAATTCTGGAAACTATTACGAGGAAAAGAACTGAGGATTATTTTTGGAGAAAAAATATTCGCGATTCATACCACAACGCTTTTTTCTGGGATACTATTTATAATACTGGGCTACCTCATGTTTTCGGGAACACTCTATACACTTAACCAATTCGTGGCAAACAACTTTTTTCAACAATTCCTCTTTTCTGCTGAGGATAAAATACTGAAATTATTATAATCTAAAATTTCTATTTACTGCTTCAAATACTTATCAAAAAATTCCACTGACCGCTGTAACGCCGTATACAAATTCCCCGAAATATTATGATCATCACCTTCATAGGTATATAACTCAACTTCTTTTCCAGCCTTTTTCATCTCATCAAATAATTTCTCTGAAAATTCAACAGGCACTTCTTCATCAGCCGTACCGTGATGCAACTGTATGGGGCCAGAAATGTCTTTCAAAAATGAATTTGCCGAAATAGAATTCCAAAACGCGGGATTTTTCTGAGGGTCACCATATTGTTCAACCAATCTCTTACGCCACCCTCTTGAATCTGGAAATGGAGTTGGAGATATGGTTGACCTTCTCTGCCACCTGCTCAACAAATCCGGATATGAGGCCACCACCCCGCCCCATATTACTCCCGCTTTAATATCCTTATTTACTATCATAGAACGTAAGGTAATAAAACCCCCCATTGAATGCCCCCACATACCAATGTTATTCGGATCAACGATAACAGAACTATCATTTCGACCATCGGGAGAAATCCCTTGGGGATCTCTCACTTCATTCGAGATGACATGAAACGTGGGATCTTTCAATTTTTTTACAGACGCAACTGCATTCAAAATATCAATGGTATAATCATTTGATCCATATCCTCCAGCTGCGCGTCCTTCTGAATTTCCATGCCCGCGATAATCTGACCGAAAAACAATATATCCATTTGTTGAAAATGCATCAGTGTAGGCAATGTACCGTTCGGTTGTTCGGTATTCTGCGGGCGGGATAAATCCATGGTTAAAAATAACTACCGGCCAGCCATTCGATGGTTTTGGACCGTTGGGAACGGTAAGCAACGCATAAATTTTAAGTCCTTCGGATTTATATGACACAATGTATCGTAGATAATTTATTCCCGGATCAAGCGTTTGCTCAACAACAACATCGCTCCCTGGGTAATTTCCTTTTCGAAGCGATTCAATCGCTAGCGGATGGAGTTGATTGATAAGTCCTCCCTTATCATCATTGGCAACTTTGTTAACAGAATTCAAAATGTTTTTTCCTGTGTTGCGGAAAAATTGAGTAAACAAAACAGCGCTGGCTATAAAACCAAAAACAACAATAATTAACAACAGAATCTTTTTTCTCATGCAGTAGAAAACAAATTATATCATGCAATCCTGAAAACTTGCTGAAAGAAAGTAGCTTTAAGACTTACATTTACAAACTGAAACTAGAAGCTCATTGTTTTTTGTATTCATGAGCGATTAGTCATCTGTTTCAAAATTTGCTAAAATAGCAAATCATATATGAATTTAAACGAACGCGAAAGAGAACAAATAGCTTTTAACGAATTCTTGAAAATAAGAGGAATTCGGGTCGCCCTATTTGATTTCGATGATACGCTTATAAAAACAAATGAAATATTTGGACGTCAATTTGATACATTTATTAAACATCTCGTTGAAAGATCACCAGATAGAAATCCAAATGATTTAAGAGAACATTTAACAAGAGTAAGTTCTGCCGTATATTTAAATCATGGAGTAAATCCAAAAGTATGGAATATGGTGGTTGAAGGAATGGAAGGTGTTCTTGAATCACCAGGAAGTTGCACAGGAGGGCTGCAACATTTTATGGATATTTATACTATTGTTCCGGAATTTCAGGAAGGCGCCGAAGACACGTTGCAAGCTTTTTCATCAGCCGGTTCGAAAATGGGCCTTGTTACTCACGCAAATCCTGAGTGGACAGATTTTAAATTAACGAATCTGAATATGCGGAGATATTTTGCCCCTGAACACATTATTATTGCGGATCAGGATAGACATAAAGGCGCGGAAGATTGGCAAACTGCTATGGAACGTTTTCAAGTCCGGGGTGAGGAAGTAATTGTCGTGGGAGATAGTTTGATGAATGATATTCATTCAGCTGACGCAGCAGGAATACAACACAAAGTATGGATTCCAAGTTCTTGGAAAACGAGAAATCAAGGAGAGGTTCCAGAAGGAACAATTGTTGTGGACAGAATTTCAAATCTGGTAAGCACATTGGCCAGCAAAGCTTAATCACTGCACACCCCGGGGTGGGATAGCTAGACACCTAAGGAATTTAATTGTTTTCAACATAGTACCTTATTTCTTGTGAAGTATCGAGTAAATTATATAAATAGGTAATATCCTCATCCCTATGCCGAATACAACCGGAACTCCCTGAGTCTTCAGGAGAAAGTTTTGATTCATCTTGTGCTACCCCATGTAATCCAAACGCACCCTCCCGAACCCAATCGCATTGTCCATTACATTCTGTGTATGGAACCGGCCCATATGGTTCTTTGCTAGATGCAGGAATATTTAACGTTAAAAAATATGGCGCGGTTTCTGGATTATTTGGTTCCGCATGTTTTTCTGTAATCAACCAATATTTTTTCCCCAGAAGATCTGGAAGTGGTGTAGGTCTTTTACCGGGAATTCCTGTTTTAACTTGAAATGTTTTCACCAATTTACTTTTGTTTTGAACTCCTAAATCACCATGAAACAATTCTTCTTTGTTTGATGTTCGATGAAGAATAAACCAGTAGCCGGTTTTTGGTGGAAGTGATTTTTGTTGAGTGTCTGAGAAAAGAATATTTGCAACGATAAAAAGTGCAATAAATCCTCCAACTGATACCAGGATGAAATTTGTTTTTTTAGATTTCATATAATCTGTACTTCGTCATTCTGGTAAGTGAAGTATGAACGCATCCAGAATCCGTTCGGGAAGAGTAGAAACTGATTCTGGACAAGTCTTTCGACCATGAGCTCAAGGCCGAATGGCCAGAATGACGAAAAACATTTTGTAATTGAGATTTTATTAGATATTAGAAATTTTCCAACGCTTCTTTTGCTGGTTTATAATTCGTATTATAATAAACCGCTTTCTCAAACTCCTCTCTCGCCCACTCTTTTTCTCCTCTTGCTAAATATGCCTCTCCCCGCATTTGGTATAACTCTGAATATGCTAAATTGCCGTTGTATAAAATTGAATCGGTAAGCTGAAAAACGGTATCATAATTTCCTAATTTTAAATATGAATACAATGGCTCTATTTGGTACCACAACATGCGGCTTGGCAAAAACGGCGCTGCTTTTTCGTACGCTTGAATAGATTTTGTATAGTTCCCCAGATAATAATATGCAGATGAGAGATTAAATTCTGCATAAGCATTTACCGCTGATATTCCTTCTCCTTTCAGGAAAGGGTCAGGATGAGGTTTGGAACTGATCTCGATTTCCTTATGTGCCCGGTCAATCGCATGTTTCCATGCAGTTTTTTCATCAATTTCCGAATCAAGAATTGCATTAATTATTTCCTGTTTTTCTTTTGGATATACCAAAATATAACTGTAGTTGAACGGTTGCCACATTGACATAAATTCATCATATGAATATTGCAAATTGGGTCCTTGATACGAATCGTCTTGTAAAATCATTTTTTGATTTTCATCATATCCGCGAACAATCCGAAAATGCCCAATATCTTCACCCGGGTGCAACCATGTACGAACAACAACCGGAATTCCATTTGAAACAAATTTTTTTAATAAATTAATGTTGCCATTGGGTCTGAATAGTGCATTGAACTCGTACTTTTTTGCATACGTCACGAATTCGTCAAAAAAAATTGACTTATCATCTACCCCACCATACGGATTATTAAATGGCCGCATCTGTTTGGCTAATTCTTCCTGTGATACCTGTTTGCCAAACATCGACATTACCATAGAAAGTGACGCCGGACCACAATTATTAAATGATTGTGCGACAAATTGCGACTGGGGAAGTTCATATGTTGCTGGAGGTGTTTCAATACGAACCGGTTCGCTTAAAACTTTTTTTTGAGGAATATTTTTTGCTTGGGATAATTCTGTTGGATGATTGGTCAAGAAAAGAATAGCAAATCCCAACATAATCCAAATCACTAAACTAAGATTTACAGAACGTTTCATTGAGTGGATATTGTAACACGATATTGTTAAGGTTACACCTTAGTCAAGGTGTAACCTTAACAATCACTAGAAACAAGAGGACGACCTTTTCTCATTTTCTTTTTATGAGGATTACTTTTACCAGAAGCAAAGATTTGTTGATATTGCTCAAGTTCTGCCATTCTTCTTTTTACTTTTTCCTCTGCTTCTTCTTTACTCCTTCCCCATACTTCTATTGTCCGCTTTTCCCCGCGTGGCGTATTGATTACCCCGCGCGCTCCCCACAGAAAAACTTCTGCAATGGGTTTTGGTAATTGATATGATTCGATTTTGAAAGTAAACATAATAATTTTCAATTTAAAATTCTACTAACTATTTTCTCTCCAGAAACTCAGCGTTCTTTTTGTACCAATAAGAACTTTGTAATTCTTTTTGGACTTCTTTTGACATCTCTCTCAACTTTCTATCAAACGCAATTATTTCATTATTTACGGTGAGTGCTGTCCTATTAATGCTGCGTAAACGAATCCCTTCCAGTGTCCTGACACGCGACAACGCCACATATCCCATTCCACTCACAAAAGATTTTCCTAAATCAATTTCTGCTGCATCCAAACTCATTCCTTGGCTCTTATGAATCGTAATTGCCCAGGCTAACCTTAGGGGAAGTTGCGTGATTCGTGCTTGGATTTCTCCATCTTCTTCTATTTCCCAATCAGCTGGTAAGGCAGTTACTTGTTTACCTTCAAATGTTTGTACAACTGGAGATCCTTTTTCATCAAAATCTAATACGCGGCCTAAGGTGCCATTTACATACCCTTCTTCAAAATTATTTTTGACAAACATCACGAGGGCGCCCTTTTTTAGCACTAATTGATCGGGAGCTAAACAACTCTTTTTCATAACCTGCGTGAGCGTTTCATTCCCTCTTGATTTCATGACAAAAACACGGGGACGTTCTGGAATTTTTGCAAGTTCTGTTGCGTTAATCGCGTCTGCCCTGTCATTATGGGTATACAGTTTTGTTGGGATAATTCCTCTAGGAAGTGGTTGAATAAATCGCTGTTTTAACGTATCCCAGGTACGTTGCGTTAATCTATTTCTCCGAATTTCTTCAAGGACATGTAAAAAATTGAGGTCATATTGCCGATAAGGTTTTTCTAAATAACAAACCTTTAAATCTAAATCATTCCAAACTGACGACTTAAAGATAAAATCTATTTTTGAACTTTGTTTTTTAATTGGAGGTAATTGAAAAAAATCTCCACATAATACAACTTGTATTCCGCCAAAAGGCAAATCTTGTTGCTTAAATGCTCTACAAACTTTATCTACAGCTTCAAGCATGGCGGAAGGCAGCATGGAAACCTCATCAATGATAAGCGTGTGGGTATTTCTGAATCGCCGGTGAAGATAAGGTTTCTTCAACAGTTCTTCAATTTCTCGATCAGTGATCTCTTTTTTAACTCCTATTCCTGCCCAGGAATGAATAGTCATACCGTTGATATGCGTTGCCGCTACTCCGGTAGACGCGGTAATGCCCACTTTTTTTTGTTGTAACTTTAGATGGGTAATAAACATGTTTAATACATGTGTTTTTCCACAGCCGGCGCTGCCGGTTAGAAAAACATTACACCCTGTTTTTAATACTTCGAGCGCTTCTTTTTGAGTCATGCTGTTTTCCTTATATGATTATCGAATGGTATCTTGGAGTACCAGTTATCAGTTCTCGGTTTTCTGTTTTCGGATTCTGGTTTACCGGTCATCGGTTGATCAGACCGAAAAACTGAAAACTGATAACTGAAAAAAGAGATTCTATCGCTCGGTATCGGTTACCTTGAGCGAAGTCAAAGGGTTCCAGACTGACAAAGATTGCCTTAGTTCCAAAGCCATCGAGTGTGGCTTTTGTCGTCTGTTGTACAGAAGACGCCGTGGTATGGTTTACCACCTTTGGTTGTACCTTTTCTCTCAATCGCTGGCTGACCGCACACTTCACAGAGTACTGAATTTTTATCATTCTCTTGCGGAGCTCTTTGAGAAACTGCACGTACCATTTCGTCTGCTGAAGCAATACTCTCAATCAACCCATACCCTGCAAATCCTAACGCGCGTCCGACTGCTGAAGTTTCTGCAACTTCATAGGGATTTTGTTTTTCAATCATTCGCGTACTTTGCAAATTTACAGAACTGGTACCGGTATAAACTTTACCTTTTATTTGTACAGTTGCTTTAATAACAACTGGGTCGTGACTAAGTATTTCAGTTTCGACTCGTTCTAAAGCTTTATCCTCGTGTGCCAATTCGACACGTCGTGCCACTGTCATATATTCTTTTCCATGAATGTTGACAATGCCGTTATTACTCATATTCTCTATTCACCTCCCCCCTGAAGAATTTCAAATTTCTAATATCAAATTTCAAATATCCAATAAAGTACAAAAATTATTTGACATTTGAAATTTGATATTGGTATTTATTTGCAATTTATTAAAGAACTAAAACTGCAGAGAAGAGTTTTTTTGCCACAAAACTCACATCTGAAAAAAACTTCTCAAATAATTATGTAAAGGGCAGGTGGAGTAAATAATTGGCTTCAGTGAAGAAAATGCTCTGAGCCAATTGAGGGTCGTGTACATCAGTTCGCAAGGATACTAACGTATCGTCCCAATCCAACCTATATTCTCTTGTCAACCCTGCGAAATAATCTTTAATTTCTTATCCTAGAATATCATATTTTCGAATATTTTTCAAGAAGTATTTTAGAATAAAAGCGCTACAATGAGGTCAGAATTATATCACAATTAATGATCTTTTTCCTGGAGTATGGATAAAGAGGACTAATTAAATAGATGATAGAAGATAGATTTTTGAAGATAGAAGATGGAAAATGGAAAAACATAAAATTCTATCCTCTATTTTGATTATGCATTAGGAATTAGGAATTAGAAATTAAATAAGGGGAATCTGTTCTTCCGGGGCGCCTATATCTCCATAGCGTTTTACAATGTATGAACCTGGTAAAACAGGTAATCCAGAAATAACTGGTTGAATCACTTCATAAATTGCATTTGCATCAGGGCCATAAATAAAAAATGTCACGGTGTCTTCAAAAAATTCATTCCCATCAAATAGTCCTACTCCGTTTCCTTCAATTTCTTCTGAAAGTAATTCTTGCAAATCAAATATGGCATTCACTGCCCGCTCACTCTCTAATTTTCCTTCAGAAAACTGTAAAAATATTAATACAGCGTGTTCGTTATAAGGATGAGTATGTACAAAAGTATGAGCGTGTGGCTTTTTCATAGACATCATTTATTGTACACAAATCTCTTGTATTTTGTACAGATGGAAATCTACAAATCTTCAACAAACACTCAACTATTTTTAAGGTCTTCCTCATGAATTCCTTCTGCAGGAATAGGGCCGCCATTCATGGGTTTTAAATCACTTCCAATACCTGGTTGATAATCTGCTTCTGTTTCTTGATTTTCTGGCGTTTCTTCTTCATTGATCTGCCGATTCTGTTTAATACTGGCAACAACACTCCTAACAAATCCTCCTATTAGATGAACATAGAACTTGAGATTAAGAAAAATTGAATAAATGAGTAAGGAAGAAGAAAGAATATATGATATAGATTTTCCACCTAAGGGGTGGAATAGCTTGACACCTAGGGAATCTGGCACAAAGGATACCAACTATACTTTAAATTTACACAAGATATAAGTATGAATTTAGGAAGAGTATAAAATATACACTAAACCATCTCTCTGCTACAATATGCTCATGGCAACAGCAGTAGAAACACGTCCCAAAGCAGCATTACCAGTCCCTGACCCCTTTCCCGATGATTTCGAACCGAACCAGGGAGAAAACCAGCCTCAACAAATAAGGATTGAGCGCCATTTTGAACAGACTATTTTTGCTGCTGAAAGGTACGGATGTGTTAATGAGGCGGCAACTATTGCTGTACTGGGAGACAAAATATCGTTGTTTTTTATTCCACGAGAGGCTGAAAAACGGAGAGAAGTTCTTGCAGCAGCAAAACAATTTAATATTCCAGGTTCAGACTATCTTACTATGCTTAATGTATGGAACCAATATCAACAGCATAAAGATGATAAAGAATGGCTGGAAAAAAATCCGGTAAATCAACGGGTAATGCGTGATGCTGAAGATATGAGAAAAAAAATAGTGGATAGGTTGCAAGAAATGAACATGCAAATCTCCACAACTGAGGATGAAACTGCGATTCAAAAAGCAGTTGCAGTTGGATTCAAAGACAAACTCATGAAATACGATAGTCGTGAAAAAGTCTATCGTTTGAATGATGATCCTTCGCAAAAGGCAGTTATTGACCGCGCTTCAGCAGTCTCAGGCAATCCCCTTTACATTATCGCAGGCAAAATATCACCAGATACAAGGGCTGACAAAGACACAAATTATGCCAAGCCATGCCAGGAAATAAAAACAGAATGGCTTTCGGAAATTGCGCCAGAGTTGTTTCCTCCCAAAAAAACAACACCGCCAACACAGGAACCAGTTAAACAAAAACCAGACGAAAAACCTACAGAGACAAAATCTGAGGGTTCGAACACCCCAAAAGAACAATCTTCAGATACATCAGCTCAAGAACCTAAAAGTTCAACAAATCTAAGTGCAGCTATTCAGAAAATTCAGAAAACTGCAGAAAGGGCAGCCAGCCAAGCACCTCAATTAGCATTACCTGAACATTCACAACAACAATTTTCTACCTCTCATAATAGTGAACAAAAACAAAATTTCAAACAGAGAGTCACAACAGCGATAAGACTACTGTGGAATTATTTAAAAAGTTTACTTCGACCGAAACATGAATAAAAAAGAAACCACAGCTTTTCTAAAGCTGTGGTTTCTACACTTATTATAGCAAACTAAATTGAGAGAATAAGATAGCTAAGATTGAGGAAATACTCCTAATACTCGTTGCGTTGAGAATCTGGTACTACAATTATTCTTCATACAATCCAAGTTGTTTTACTATTTGCACCATGTGATAAATTCTTTTTGGGATTTTCTTCCCGTCTTTGTCTGCATCTGCTATATCTTGTTGTCTATCTTCAAGCCAATATTTAAAAGCATTTTTAATATCTATATCTTCATTTCCATGAAGAAACCGAGCAACCTCGGCCAAGCTCCATTAGCTCTCTTCTTCGTATATTACGGTTTCTTCGGATTATCCTGTGGTAATCCAGCCCCATAATATTCTACCTTATGTATGCAAGAGTAGTTCGTTTTTATTTTTGGTATAGTATGATAAGATGGAAAACAAATGATTGGAGGGATCGCATAGTGGTCGAGTGCAGCGGTTTACTAAACCGCCATACCGCAAGGTATCGAGGGTTCGAATCCCTCTCCCTCCGCAGACTATTGTAGCCTCAATTAAATGATTCAAACTGTATCAACTAAAGGCGAAATTCGAACATTATGACCAAAGTTGTCCGTTCGCCAATGTAATTAATACTCTCAGTTTTCGTATAATTGTAAGTCTCAATTTTTCTAGAACGAGCAATTATTCGAAAAAGTAATTAACAAATCATTATTCGTGTGATGTGAATATAATCATTAATAAATTGGTTGGGGTGAATGGAATATAGCGCACATAGCTCGACATACTATCGTACCTGGCGAGTTAGAAGAAATGTGTCAGGCAAATTCACAAACAGAAGGAGCTATCTAGTATGGGGCAAAGGACGTGAACAAGCAATATGAATACAACAAAACAACATAAAAAACCAATACCAGACTTTAAGAACCGTGCAGAAATGGCGGAGTGGTTTGATACCCATGATATGACTGACTTTGACTTTAAACCAGTAGAAGTAAAATTTGACCTTGAAAAATCTAAAGAAGAAACAGTGATGTTCCGTTTGGATAAAGGAGTAAAACAATATCTTACTCAATTAGCAAGAAGTAAAGGACTTAATACTTCAAGTTTGCTCCGGATGTGGGTGATGGGAAAATTTAACCAAATGCATCATGAATAACAGTTTTGAAAAGAATATATACAAGGAATATTTTATAATACCCGGAATGTAGTAATCATTTGAATTTTGTGCGTAAAAAGATCTAATATCATCTACGGTCACCCGCCAGATTTATTTATTAAATCTATTCAACAACAAAAGCTTCTTAATTTTAAATTCGTTTGTAATGCCAAATATAGGTATAAATGAGAAAGCATACAAAAATAAGCTTATAAAAAGAAGCGATTGCAAACCGAATAAATAAGAAACAATGCTTAGTAATCCACCAAAACCAGAACCAATTAAATTACTTGCAAAAAATGCGTTTCTATTAACTGCCTTATTAAATTGCATTGTAAAAATTATACCCGAAAATAAGAGTGGTAAATTAAGAAAAAGAGGACATAGAAAAATTTTCATACCGATAGATAAACTGTTAAAAGTTGCAAGTGGGACAACAAACTGAAATAGTAAACATAAGAATAATAAGAAATACGAGAAACGAAGTGACAATAGCCGTTTTGCAACAAATAGATTTGCCAGAAGAAGAAAGAGCAAAATACTACTAATAGTAAATAAATTTGTTGTCCACGTATTCCCAAACAGCAATGCCGTTTTACTGATATTCTGAAACTCATACAATAAAAATCCGCCACCTAAAAAGAAAGACCCCCAATTAAATTTTTCTTGACCCGGTATTGTTTTTCTAATCACCCAAAAAACACCAATAAGCAATATTGCAATGCACAAATGGATAGTAGGAATCCTTGGTTGGTCCAAATAAAGATAAGGCCAGTTATCAGAAACAATCTTTGTCTGTTTATTAAATTCGATTAGTCGTCTAGCAATAAATCCTGCAAAATCATGGTTTTTTATAAGAGTAATATTCGTTAGAATATTTTCTTTATCTTCAACAAAGATAATCCCCCCCCATCCAAAAATATTTCCTTCATTTTGCATGTCAAAAGTTAAAGGACTATGACCAAAAACCGCTGTAAGAGTATTCTGCATGTGACCACCTATCCATGGACGACGTATTGCAAAGGAAAGGAATAATAACCCTTTTGGCTTGAGAATTTTTTTTACTTCTTTGAAGCTTTCTTGTGTATATAAATAATTATCTAATTGAAGATTACTTAAAGAAGAATTCAGGGTATGTGAGTCTGCTAGCCCCATGATAACGATGTCGTACTTCTTTTTTGTTGTTCTAAAAAATGCTCTCCCATCGTTAATAATGATATTGACTCTTGGCGAAGAATATGGATGTTCAGGGTGATATTTTTTACCCAGCTCAACAATCTTGGGATCAATTTCTACGGCATCAATCTTAGCAGTACTCATACGCAATGCCCCTGCAATATCATTTCCACCGCCAGCACCTATTATCAAGACATTTTGAGCATTAGGCTTCAGCAAATAGGGTAGATTATATTGATTCTCAAAACGAATATCGAATGCCGGAAACGGTTTATTATCAGCAAATTTTTTAGTAACTTGCTGGGTATAACTATTAGAAAGATTAAGTAATCCCATATACCCGACATTATTGACTAGAAGATTATATTCTTTTTCAAGCCTTGTTAAGGGTAACTCGGTGAGTGTAAGCTTTTGATACGGAGACCAAAATACATTGTTTTGTTGATATAACATAAAACCAGCAGTTAATGTAAGAAATAGTAATGCATAAACTTTATGCCGTTTCTCAACTAAAACTAACAGTAGTATTTGCGCAAAGACTATGCCGAAAAAAGGTGAAAATTGGAGCAGAGAAAAAGTCTGAAAGATCCACATACCGAGCAGTGACATAAAAATATCAAGGGAGTAGAGCAAAATAGTCTGTTTTGTGTTATTAAAAATTTTTCCCAGCTGTTGTCCAAGAGGAATAAAAATAGCCATAATTACTAGAAAAAATATTATCGTTAATTTTAACCCGACTATACCCATAATCTTTGAGCCAGGATTTTGATACCAAAAAAAACCTTCACTAAGTGAACTTAACATGTCGGTTAAAAGTATAAATAATCCTAACCTAAGAATAAGAAAGATTATCAATAACAATAATGAGGACAAGATTACAGGTATTTTTTTCCGTATCAGCATACCCAATCCTGAACCAATAAAGATAGCAAGCAAAATAAGATTAGAAAGATAAGCAAAGATTCTAATTTCTGTTCCTATGAGGCGAATAAGAAGTAATTCTAAAAATAAAATTGTAAAGCTTGTAATTGCTAGTTTGATATAACTATTCATGTAGTCTATTTAATTAGTATTATCACATAATACTGAAAATATGCTTCAAACAAAAGGGGTATTCTTGATTTCAATAGGAGTAAATCCAATGACTAACTCATAAATTGAAAAAAGACCAAATCATTGATTCTTGTAATGCAGTTTTACTCAAGCAGCTTTCTTCAACAATGAAGATGAAGATGAATATAATGTTAAGAATCCAAATATTTGATGTTAAAGTTAAGAGAAATTTGGTGTATAATAACCCTGAAAGACTGGAGTTTGTGCGTAAAAAGCTCGAACGTCATTCACGAGCTTCCGCACATTTTATATGAAAGAACGACAATCAGGACAACATCAAAAACCTAAAAAACCTCCCTCTAAGGGAGAGACTGAGCACGAGTATACCCTATCAATACCTGTTAACCCTTTTTTTGCAGTAGGTGGAGCTTATGGATCTCGTGTAAGACGTATTAGAAAATCACCGTGTTTGCCTCATTGTCATTGTCATGGACCAGGATAAAAATTATACTTTTCCTTATAAATATGCTTGTCTTAATTCCTCTGGAAATTTTTCAATCGCATTGCGCTGCAAGGTCTTGTCTAAGCCGAGTTAACACACCAATATTATATTAAACCTAAAAACGTCATTCTGGTAAACGATCCTGGACCGAGTTAAATTCGGCTGAGGCAAGACAGGATGATGAGGAAATTTATTCCTTTGGAGTCTGTCCGTAGATCACAATTTGTGTTCCTTGAATATTTGATGCAAGCGTTGAATATCCAACTGTTGGTGGATCGGCCCAAGAAAACAGTTTTTCAGCGTTTTCAGGTTTAATATTTATACAACCATGACTCATAGGATGGCCAAAATTATTGTGCCAGTATGCGCCATGCAATCCATATCCTTGTGTTTTAGGAACAGCCGCATTATAAAAATACATGGTATACGGAACATTGGGCAAATTATAATACGTTCCAAGAGATTTGTTCCCTCCGACCATGCTGGTGTATTTTAACTTTATCCAAATTCTAAATTCTCCAGTTGGCGTTGCACCCCATTTGCCGGTAGATACTGGAAAATCCATCACTGTCCGGTCTCCTTCTTTGGCATATAAATGTTGGGCAGTTAAATCGACCAATATTTTTTTACCATCTGCTGTACTTCCTAAAACAAAATTACTCGCGACAGAAGAAGTAGATTCCTCAGGAACAGGTACAGCCTGTCCTAAAAATTCTCCAGTTGGGGCAGTTGGGTCATATGCACCTGATATTTCTTTGATGCAACTGACGGAATTAGCGCAAGGTTCATGAGAAATATTCCTGAAAGTCAAAATCACTGCTCCTAGTATGATAAACAATGAAATAAAAAATGTTATAAAGTGCTTTCTCGAGTGGGCTTTTTTATGAGGCACTGACTTCCGGGATGATTTCTTTTTTTTCACGGGCATATATCTATGATAAACGAGAATCTCATCTGCTGTAAAGTGGTAAAAAGGCGTTATTGGACGGTTAAAAAAGCCCGTAATGACAACATATTTGCTTGATTTTTATCTCATAGTATGATATACTCCCAAACTTAGTACCTCATCAGTATGCGATCACACATTATACGACTTATCCTTCTTGCCGAACTTCTCTTGCTCGGAAGTTTGTTTTTCGCGCCGAGTAATCGCGTCTCTGCAGAAAATCCTCAAACCCTCGCTACTCATGAAATTTCCCTTTCAAACAGATGGTCGAATCAATGGGTAAATGATGTCTTTAAAGATAACATTCTTCTCACGCTCAAGTATTTAAACAATGAAATCAACCGCGGGCAAGCAATAAATTGGCAACAAGTCAACCAACCGGCAACCTATTCATTTCCTTTAAATCCAGGCGAAACATTTGCTTTTCATGATGATATATTACCTGAATATAGAGGAAAAATTGTAAAAACTACCAATAGCCATTTTAGTTTTTCTGAAGGATTTCGCTCGGATGGATATTTATTCGGTGATGGGGTATGTCATTTGGCGTCATTATTGTATTGGACAGCACGAGACGCAAAGTTATTTGCAGTGGCGCCTACCAGTCATAATTTCGCGCTGATTCAAGAAATTCCAAAAGAATATGGGGTATCCATATATAACAGTTTTAGTGATAAAGGCGTAAACGCGCGCCAAAATCTGTACATCACTAATTCTTCGAATCGAACCATTGTGTTTATGATTACCTACAATGGAAAAACCTTAACTTCAAGAGTTATACAAGAGTAAATATACTCCTTATACTCAGGTTTACCAATAATGTATAATACCCGGAGCTTTGAACAGTGCCTTGATTCCGTGCAATTTCAAAGCGGAGCGGTATAACCACGCGGATTGTAGATTTTATCTATCAATAAAAGCCCGTAAACTGCAATATTCACAATCCGTTTTTTTGCATCCTTTATCCCAAAAACCCATTGATAAAATTTCATCAGTTACTTCTTTTATCTGTTGTTCGAGTGAATGAACCTCTTCATCTGAGATAGCAAACACTTCTCGTTTGTAGATCCCTCGATCATTTGGCTGGACAAAATCTATAACCCCAGCGACCATATTCATTTTCTGAAACTGATATCGGTCTAATAATATTTTGTAAAAAACCAACTGTCGTTTATAATTTCCATTGCTACTTTGTGTTGTCCCTTCAATCTCTCCTCTACTCTTTGGTTTTCCCGTTTTAAAGTCATAGATAATAACATCACGCGAATTTTCCTGCGGTTCAATCATGTCAAGTTTTCCGGTAAGAGTTACATTATCAGAAAACCGGATGCCTTTTATTGTAAACTCGCTCATGAGATTATTTTTCCATTGCAGCATATATTCTTGATGATAGCCTATTAAAACTTCTGTCCCTTTTTCTTTGAGTTCTACAGATTCCATTTGAGTTAATGGTTGATGCTGCAATTCTTCATAAAAAGAATTCAGCAGAAAATCTATTGTTTTATATTCCGGATTTTGAGTGATGAGATAGGTATTAATTGCCTTGTGTACAGCCGTTCCAAACAACGCGTCTTTTGTCATGACATCGGGTAATCCTAATAAGTTTCGGAAAAAATACCTCCATGGACATTCTAAATAATTATTGAGGTGACTCACAGCGAATCCACGTCGGGCGAATACTTCTGCAAAATAATCTTTATTTGCTAAATACTCGTTCAGCACATCTGCTGAACTCGAAGATAATGGTGAAAGAATAATTTGTTTGTTTGCCAAAAAGTTTTTTTCGAATTCTTCAATATTCACTAACTCACGATACGTTTCTACAATTTCGTTTATGAACTGTGACGGCACTTGTTCTTTTCCATCAATGCCATATGTTGAATAGGTAATAATTACTTCCTTTCTTGCACGCGTTAGTGCGACATAAAACAAGCGGCGTTCGTCTTCATTTTTCTCTTCTTCTTGTTCGGGATTCAGCCGTTTTCGCAGGTAATCCCATGGCAACGAAAATTTGTTTCCTCGTTTTCTTGTATTTCCCCAATGGCCATCGAATGCATTGATAATATAGACATAATCAAATTCTAATCCTTTTGATTTATGCGCGGTCATAAGACGGATGGCGTTTTTACGAATTGTTTTGGGAGATTTTTTTATCATAATCTCATGTTTTTTTAGTAAATCGAGATACAGCATAAAGTCAGATAATTGAAACGACGGATTCCTGTCGATATTTGTTTTTATCTCTTCATATAACCCAGTAACCTTATCTAAAATCTGCAAAGAATTTTTTTGTTTTAGAATAGACTTCATAAATCCTGATTCGTTTAAAACTGTTTTAAACAGAAAATCAAATCGTTCATTATGGCTAATTGTTTTCCACAAAGTGAATTTTTCATAACACTGCTGAACAGATTCTGGGTCTTTTAATTGAATTTCCTCTACATATTTTTTCTCATCGAGTACTTCCCACAATGAAACTTTTTTAGACCTCGCATACTGCATTAACCTATAAATATCCATCGGAGAGGTTTCTAAACAATCAACATGCATTGCTTTAATTAAGCTACTATCTGAACCCAAATTATGGATTGCAGAAAAAAGGGTTATGAGTTTTTGGATGTATATATCTTGTAGGATATTTTGGGTAGATTCAATTACATACTCAATTCCTAATTGTTCAAATACGTCAACAAACGGCAAGACATCTCTATTTTCCTTTCCTAAAATTGCAATTTCGGATGGAGTTACTCCACTCGCAATTTTTCGTTTAATCTCTTCCCCTAAATAATAATATTCGCCATAGTAATCTGCTGATGCAATTATTTTTACCCGTTCTTGCGGGTGATTGGATTTTGCAAATAGCTCAACTCGTGTTGGTAATACCTTACTTGCTAATTTATTATTGCTGATTAAACTTCCCGACGCGTCCAAAATAGTTTGACATGAGCGGTAATTTTCGCGCAGATTTATAAGGACTGCTTCAGGATACAATTTTTTAAAATACAAAAAGTTCTCCAGTGATGCTCCCTGGAACCGATAAATTGCCTGCTTTTCATCACCCACGACAAATAAGTTTGGATTAGGATAAAAATTGCACAACAACTCTACAATTTTATTTTGGCTCGCGTTGGTATCTTGATGTTCATCAATAAGAATATACTGAAAGTGTTCTTGCAAACTTAATAGAAATTGCGAATTTGTTTCCAATACTTTGATGACTTCTAACAACATGTCATTAAAGTCATATAATTTCCGGTTGTGTAATTCTTCCTGGTATGCACGATATAAGAGAACAAGTTCTTTGTTTTTTCGCAGATTTTTTAATTGTTTTTCGTACACGCTTTTCATTTTTCCTTTGTATGCGCCTTTTTCATGATATAAATCTCCAATTTTTCCAAAATTAGCATCTTCCTCAACTATTGCTTGTTCGAATTTTTCAACAGATATTCCCTCTTTTTTAAGGTCCGAAATTGCGTCGCGGGTTGGCCTAACGTAATAGAAAGGGTCACCAAATGGCTTTAAGAGTTTTAACGGTTCCTTCATAATTATTTTTTCTATGATTTCAATTTGGTCCAACTCTGTAGCATTTTCGCTGGAAATTAAATGCGGAAATTCTTCTGGATTTTGTTGAATTAATTCATTGCAAAACCCGTGAAACGTGTTTATTGCAACTCGGTAACCAGGTGTTCCAATACTGTTTACCAATCTTTTTCTCATTGCATACACACCTGATTCGGTAAAAGTGAGGGCTAAGATATTTTCCGGATTCACTTGAGTTTGCTGCAAAATATTGGCAATGCGAAGCGTAAGGATTTGAGTCTTTCCAGTCCCCGGACCGGCAATAACCATCACAGCACCCTCAATAGTACCGACTGCTTCACGTTGGGCGGGATTGAGTGTATCAAGTAACAGATTAAACGGTTGAGTTGTTGCAGACATGACAAAAGTTCAAAATTAAAAATGAAAAGTTACAGTCTAAAGTTAAAAATTTTGAATTTCTAACTGTAATTTTGCACTTTGCATTTTGAACTTTTAATTTACATATATATCTTGGTATCCGCTTGTCCGTACAAAATGAGCTTTCCCATCAACAATATCTTGTAACGGTGAACACGAAAAACATCCATGACGCTTGCAATTATATTCTCCTGATAACCGAAACTCTTTTACTTGTTTCGCAATCTGTATAATGCGTGTGTGTGCTTCGCCAATATCAGGGAGAGTCATCTCAAGTGGAATATTATCTCGCTCCAAATACCAATAGCTGATTTTTTTAATATCTCGTTTCTGGCAGTTTTTTACCAATAAAGCATAAATTGGAAGTTGCAAAGAATCTTCTCTTTCGCTGTGAGTGCCGGTTTTAAAATCGATGATGTGGACGCTATCATCTTCGGGAAAATATTCAAGCCAATCAACTTTTCCGCACAAAATAATATTTTCTTCTGGAGAAATGCAAAAGCGGGGTGGCAAAGTGTCAGGAGATTTTAGTTTAATTGCTTTGTTTAAAAATATTCCCGGGTTATCTATAACACGTTGGATCATTAGTTTCCCTCGACTTTTGAACTCATCTTCTTCAGCATCACTACGGAATCCACCTAACTCCCCGTGAAACTTTTCCCATTCTTTTTCAAACAATTCCATTAAGGGTTGCTGCATGCGTTCTTCAGCTTTTAAAGTTGATAGTGATTCCAATACATCGTGCACAGCATTCCCTAATGCTAAATACGGATTTACAATATTAATTTTGTTTTTAGTTTTGGGGTCTTTGTACATATGTCGCAAGTAATACGCGCGGGGACAACTGAGGAAATCTCCAATTGAAGTATGGGATAACCATAAAGGAAAGGTTTTAGACAAAGCCATATTCTTTCTGCTCGTTTCTCCTTGTCATTGCCAGGAATGAGGAACGAATGACGCGGCAATCTCATTCCCGCTCTTCGCCTCCGCGCCTTTTCGCTTTCTCACGATTTGAACTGAGCAGGACATATATTATACGCCTGAAGAGATGAAGATGGAAGAGATAAATTAAAACAACGTATAAATAAATGGGGCAACGCCGGTGGCTTGGGCAAAAATGAGCAAGAAGCTAAAAATGAGCAAAATCACAATAAACGGAATCAAAAACCACAACTTTGCCTTCCACATAAAACCCAACAGCTCATTGACTTCAGTAAAACGGGAAATAGTATTCTTTATTGCTCGCATATATTATAGTATAACTGGATAATTTTCAATTTTCAATTTAGATAAACTTACTTCTTGTCATTGCGAGGAGTGAAGTATGAACGACGCGGCAATCTCCTTTCAAGGACTAGATTGCTTCGCTATCGCTCGCAATGACAAGATAAATTTCATTAAAAATTTACTCGATCTCTTCTTTTCTCACCACATAATTTTCCAACACTAACAAATCCAGACCTGATTTTTTAAAAGTATTAAATGCATTTTCCGGACTATTTACAATTGGCTCGCCTTTTAAATTAAACGAGGTATTCATTAAAACATACACTCCTGTTTTTTGCCCAAATTTTTTTACTAAATTATAGTAGCGCGAATTTTGTTTTTCGGTGATAATTTGCGGACGCGCTGACCCATCAACATGAGTAATGGCCGGAACAACTTTTTTCTTCTCTTTTTTCACCTGAAAAACCCCCAACATAAAATTGGTTAAATACTGGTGTTCTTTTTTCCCTAACTCAAAATAATCCTCTGCTTTTTCCGCAGTTACAACCGGCGCAAACGGGCGGTACGGTTCACGGAATTTTATTTTAGTATTCACGATCTCTTTCATTTCCTCACTACGCGGATCGGCAACTATGGAACGTGACCCTAGCGCACGAGGTCCCCATTCTGCTCTTCCATGAAAAAATCCGATTACTTTTTTTTGAGAGAGAGCGTCCACCATAATATCTAATAATTTTTCTTCAGATAGGATTTTTTTATACGGAATTTTTTTCTTCATTAAAAATTCTTCAATTTCTTTATTTGAAAATTCTATTCCGAAATAACTATTTGTCTGAACAAAGTTTCGTGGCTTTCCCAAAATTGCATGATATGCATAAAACGCAGCCCCTAGTGCCCCACCGTCGTCCCCTGCTGCAGGTTGAATAAAGATTCGCTTAAATGGCCCTTTTCGTAATAACACCCCATTTGCAACACTATTTAATGCAACTCCTCCACCAATACATAAATTTTCCATTCCTGTTTTTTCATAAATTGTTTCTGCAAGTTTTAATAAAATTTCCTCAGTCACTGCTTGGACTGACGCTGCGATATCTGCATATCGTTGGTTTAATTCACAAATTTCATCATAGTTTGCAGGTTTATCTCCGAAATAACTTGGATATCCTGAAGACTTGGTAAAAAAATGTAAATCCCGCGGACGTGGATCACCAAATAAATCAACAAACTTTTGGCCGAATGCCTTACTTTCAGATTTTTGATAGGTAAAATAATCCATGTCCAGGTGGAACGACCCATCAGAAAATTGTTTATATAATTTTTTTACTTTATCTACATAGATTGGTTTTCCATACGGAGCCATTCCCATTACTTTATATTCTCCATCATTTACTTCAAATCCTAAAAATGCGGTGAACACTGAGTACAGAAGTCCTAAACTATGCGGAAATTTCATTTCTGCCAAGATATCTAATTTTTTATCTTCTCCAATACCATACGTTGCGGTAGTCCACTCACCAACGCCATCCACGGTAAGGATTGCTGATTTTTCAAAACCTGATGGATAAAAACTCGCGGCCGCGTGGGAAATATGGTGGGCGACAAATAATATTTTTTTAGTATCGATTCGTAACTTATCTGCAATAAGAGACCGTACCCATAATTTATCGGAAAGCCACGTAACCATAGCTTTTGCAAAAAACCGAAATGCAAACGGATAATTTGAAATACTTGATAATAAAATCCGTTGAAATTTCCAAAATGGCTTTTCGTAAAAAACAACGTAATCAACATCCTGGATAGAAATGCCCGCAGTTTGAAGACAAAAGTCTATTGCCAAATGAGGAAATTCTGAATCATGTTTTTTGCGAGAAAACCGTTCCTCAGCACTCGCGGCAACAACCACCCCATCTTTTAAAAGACAAGCCGCCGCCTCATGATAAAAACAAGAAAGACCCAATATGTACATAAAATTTCAAATGTCAAATTTCAAATTGAAATGCCTTCGGTATTGGATATTTGAAATCAGAAATTTGAAATTTATCAGTATTGTTTCCTTGCTTGGTTTATATCCTCATGTGGGTGTTCCCATTTTTTGAAGTTTGTTTTTCTGCTTTTTGAGCTTTTTTTGATATCGAGAGGGTCACTAAATATCCGTAGCGCAATTCCTACAATCGCAAGAAGGGTAAGATAAAAAAGAGAAAATAAAACTTGGGCTTGAAAATTGCCAATAATTCTGGCAACTTTTAACCATTTGTTCCAAATCGATTTTAATAATTTCATTGCGGTTTATTATACTTTAATAATTGCTGATTTCCTAGGTGTCAAGCTATTCCACCCCTTAGGTGGAAAATCTATAAAGATAAAGTAATTGAGCAATATAATAATTTAACAATCATTTATTTTTTTATCATTGGCAAAATTTTTTCATATAACCGCTGCGCAGCGATTTCCTGTACATATTCATTTGGATGATAGTCAAATTTTCCTATCGTCAGCTCTTCCGCTTTTTTATTTTTTAAATCATCCAATAAATCAACTACTTCAAACCCTTGGTTTTTAAATATGGTATCCATAGTTTTATGAATTTCTGTGGCAGGGTAATTTGGGAACAAACGTACAAATGGGAAAATAATAACTACTACTTTTCTCTGTTCTTGTTTAAGCTGGTTGCTGAATGATGCAATGTCCTCTTGATGGCGTTTAAAATTATCTTTATCTTTGTATGCTCCCAAGTCAGCGTTACGAAGTTCTAAAAATGTTTTATCGTAACGAGCCGAAAATCTCCAATAAATGTAATCAAAAAAATATGACCTCTCTGAAAGAAACTTTGCTATCTCCCCTTGAGCACTTTCACGAGCCAATACTCGTGTTCCAGTACTTTTATCTTTTGGTTGAGCGTCATTTAGAAAATATTCCCATACGACAATATCAAAGTTAAGTTGTTTTATTTTATTATATTCTTCCATTTCTGCTTGAGTATCTAAGCCAGACATTCCCAAATTATATACTTCAACTTTCTGCCCCGCATCTTGTAATTTCTTTTCAAGGCGATTTGAAAATCTTTTACTAACATCTTTTATTCCATACCCCATTGTTACCGAATCTCCCACTACTCCAATCCGTGTTACCCCAGGTTTTTTTTGCGGAGTAAAATCCCTATCCCGTACAAAATAACTATTAAAAACCACATGACGTTCAAACCACTTCCCTGTTACTTTTAAAAAACCCAAACTATCTGATTCATCAAATTGAAATCGGAAATATGCTTCAAATCCACTGTAGATAATTATGAGAGAATAAACGGTAAAGAAAAGTGCAAGGAGCATATGTTTTTGAGTTTCGGTTTTTTTTGACTCATACACTTTCAAGCACCCATATATGAGAAGAATAAAAGCAATACTATTGAATATGAGGTAACCGCTAAATTCTTTGAGGTAATACTGGAAATGGGCCAATGCGTTGAAAAGCATATCACTTAGAATATACTAATGGAGTAGATAAATCAAGAATATGGTACAATCTATTTTTATGCCGCGACAAAAGTATAAACAATATTGTGATGATATGCTTGAAATTCATCACGGGCAGTTTGAAAAATTTAAAGATGTCCATGACAAGTTTGTGCTTGAACCAGAAAAGTGGAAAAAAGAATTTAATAAAGAAGGAGAAAAAGTGTTAGCAATTATTCGACGGTATGAAAACCAATTATGTGGAAAATCAGAAGGCGGAAGGTATGGAAAATTCTCTTCACAACTAGCGGATAAATTCTGGGGTGAAATCCGCGCCCGCTTTCCAAAGATAGATTTTGTCGGAATTGAATAAATATTTTATATGTCATTCTGGAGCGAAACGAAGTGCAACGATAGAATCCCACAGGTTAGTTAAAAGTGAAGGTACTTTTATTTATAAAATTTTGAACTTTAAACTGCGACCCCACGAAGTGGATAGTACCCTTGTGGTGCTAGTCCGCTTGTGGGATAATTTTTAATTTTTCACTTTGAACTTTGAATTATTCTGGGACATCCTCTCGAATTCGCTATTCTCCCCTTCTTTTAGTAAAATATCTCCATGAACTTTTGGAAAACCCTTAAAAAACCATTTCTTGTTCAAGCTCCAATGGAAGACGTAACTGACGTGGTTTTTCGAGAAATGATTGCACGCTGCGGAAAACCTGACGTTTTTTTTACTGAGTTTACCAATACCGACGGCTTGTTATCAAAAGGAAAAGAGAAAGTGATAAAACGCCTTGCCTACAAAGAAGACCAACGGCCAATTGTTGCGCAAATTTGGGGAAACAATCCAGAGAGCAATTTTAAAGTTTCGAAAATGTTGGTTGAAATGGGATTTGATGGAATTGACCTTAATATGGGGTGCCCAGTAAAAACAGTCGTAAAAAAAGGCTGTTGTGCCGGATTAATTCGAACTCCATCTCTGGCAAAAGAACTTATTCTAGCTACCCAAGAAGGTGCTGGCGAAATACCGGTGAGTGTAAAAACGCGACTTGGGTACAATACATTTGTAACTGAAGATTGGGTTGGTTTTTTGCTCAAGGAAACAAAAATTGCCGCGCTTACTCTCCATGGTCGCATAGCAACCCGCATGTCTAAAGACCTAGCAAATTGGGATGAAATTGGAAAGGCTGTTGAAATGAGAGATGAACTAAAAAGCGAAACAGTCATTATCGGCAATGGGGATGTTAACAGTTATCAGGACGCGATGGATAAACACACGCAATATAAAGTTGATGGAATTATGATCGGGCGAGGGATGTTTCATAACTTATGGATCTTTAATCCTCAAATTGATCCAACAAAAATTCCTACCAAAGAAAAACTACAATTATTAATAGATCATATTTCCCTTTTTGAAAAAACCTGGGGCGAAACAAAATATTTTGACATTATGAAAAAGTATTACAAGATCTATGTTTCAGAGATGGAGGACGCCAGTATTTTAAGAACAAAACTTATGGAGTTTAAAAATGCAGAAGATACTATTCAATATCTTGCAAAGATAGTTGAAAAACTCCCAGTAGAGCATGAGTAAGTAAAATATATCTCAGTTCTATATTGACTAAGCAACATCTATACAGTACTATTAATTTCTAATGCCAGAAGAACAACAAACTACTAACGAAGCATGCCCTAAATGTGGTTCTCCTCTTGGGACTATTATTACAACTGCAACCGGAAAAAAATTACAACGATGTTCGACCGGCTCTTGGAATAAAGAAACCCGGCAAAATGAAGGATGCGATTATGTAAAATGGTTGCCGATTGAACCTGAACAACTCGATGAAAAATGCCCTAAGTGCGGTTCCCCCCTTATGATGGTTGTCACCCGCTTCGGCAAAAAAATGAAAAAATGCAGTACCAATACCTGGAACAAAGAAACCAAAAAATCAGAAGGATGCGATTTTGTTGAGTGGATTAATGGAAACACAGAAAAGCTTGATGAAGATTGCCCGGCATGCGGGAATAAACTAGTTTTGTTTACAACGAACAGTGGTAAAAAAATGAAAAAATGTTCTACTGCTGGATGGGATAAAGAAAAACGGAAACCAACCGGATGCACGTATGTTCATTGGTTAAGACCAGATGAATATCCTCAAAAAAGTGATAGCGGCGGTGAAGAATTCTTACCCCCGGAACCGCAAGACTAATTACTCGGCGGATTTTCTGGAACTCTGTCAAGAAAATCATCTGCAACCCCTTCAAGAATATCAAAGTCCTCCTCATCCATAGGTACTACATATGCCCATTCTCCACCGAATTTTTCTCGATATAGTCCCCCGTCTGGACGGTCAAATCTATCACTCAAATCTATCTCGTCAGGAGCAATAATAATTTTTTTCCCATCCTCAATATAGTAAACAGTTGATAGACACCATTCATCAGCAGGATCAGGTCTCGTTTTTCTAAATTCTCGAGCTTGTGGTTGAGTATTTTTATCAGTGTGGGCGTACACTTTTATCCATCGTTTTCTTTCTGGTTTAAGCATTTGTGTTATTCTTGTTTCTTGATAAGCTGGGTCGTCTACTCTTATATCTTCAAGTTCAATAAGCACACCATTTCTAAAATCATCAACTGTATCTTTTGAATCGTCATCCACAACAGTATCTTGTGCCGCTTCAGGAAGGTCAACGTGAGGAAGATTTTTTGTTCTCGATCGAAGCGCCAACCGATCAGAACCTTGTTCATTTTTTTCATGAACAAAATCAGTACATTGACCGATGAGCGTCGGATTTTCGCTCGTTCTTTTTGCAACAGGATAGGTATCTAACCGTTCTTCTAATTTTTCTAACTTTTTCGCAATTTCTGCTGCTCGTTCGTCAACGGTTGATTCCTTAGGTGGCGACTGGTCTTCACTATTTTCTATAGCACTTCCATCTGGCATACGCAATTATATGCACAAGTGCATTCTTTCTGCAACTATTACCTACGTCATTTCGAATCCCCCTGTGGCTGAGAAATCCCAAGGGGATCTCTCAGTCGTACCTTCTTCGAGATGACAATAAAAGGTATTGAAATAAGATTTAATCTTTCCAATTCCACCACTTTAATTTCTTGGGGTCGTGGCTTTTATGTGAGGCATAATATACAGCGCAGCGAAACACATACAGCAAACATCGATCAATTTGCATTCCCTGCAATTCACATTGTTGTTTGTACAATTTCTCCGGGCTTTTTCCTTTTAAATCTTTTACATGCCGAAATCCCTGGCGGTATAAATCAATGGCAATAGATTTTCCAACCCCGGGAATAGTTTGCAGTTCTTTGAGTGATTCAGACATTGACGACATATTCTTTTTGTCATTCTGGAGCGTAACGAAGTAGAGCAAGAGAATCCCACACGTTAGTTCAAAGTGAAAAGTGAAGGTACTTTTATTTATAGAATTTTGAACTTTGAACTATTCTGTGAGATCCTATCAGTCGACTAAAGTCTCCTTCCAGGATGACAAACCTATTTGGAACTTTCTTGCTGCGGCTTAAAATTTAATGCGCAGGAATTAATGCAGTACCGCATTCCAGTTGTTTCTGTGGGGCCATCGTTAAACAAATGTCCCAAGTGCGCTCCGCAATTTTTACAGACTACTTCAGTCCGCATCATGCCAAATGAACTATCATCAACCAATTCAATATGTTCTTTATTCACTGGATTATCAAAACTCGGCCAACCGGTCCCTGATTCAAATTTTGTATCAGATGAAAATAATGGTTGCCCGCAGGCAACACATTCGTACATGCCAGACTCATGATTATCCACGTACTTCCCAGTGAATGCAGGTTCTGTTCCTTTTTCTCGGACTACATGATATTGTTCCGGGGTTAATTTTTTTCTCCATTCTTCATCTGGTATATTTTTCATATCGGTTGTGTCATTCATATACTACTATTATATCATGTAATTTCCTCAATTGATTTTTTTGATACCGCAGAAAAATCGTAATCATTTGCGTTGTAATCTTTTTTGACAAATTTGTCATTGTGTTTTATTAACAACCATGCTTTGGGTCCTGCAAATCCGCGGGTTTTGACCAATGCAAAAGAACCGTGGAGTTTTTTGCCAAAGAGTTCAAACTTTATCTCCCCCTTTTTCAACCCTTCTTGCATAACCTTCTCTCCCTCTTTCCTATCAGGGATAGATTCTCGCACCCCTTTTGAAATTTCTATCTCAGGAATATAATATCCTTCATCCCAAATCATAACCGGCCCGGCCCCATACTTTCCTTCCGGCAATATGCCTTCAAAATGTCGGTATTCCAAACTATGGTCAGTTGTCATCATGGCTAATCGTTTGAGCGTATTATCCAATGTCGGCCCCTTTGGCACAGCCCACGACGGCATAACTCCGCCAATTTCCAATCTAAAATCATAGTGAAGTGATGTCGCTTTATGTTTGTGGATGACAAATGAAAGTTTGTTCGAACTTGTCTTTACCATATGTATAAATTCCTAGTCTTGTCCTCTCGCCTAAACCCTAAACCCTAACATCATTATACCAAATTTGCAATTTCCCTCTAGCTATACTATCCTTTTTCTTCGTAAAATAAGAATATGAACCGTGATGCCTTACTGAAAAGATTGAACGATTTTGCTGACAAATACGAATCCACCCGACTTTTTAAACAACGCGTCCGTGAACGCATCCACAACCTCCGCCACGATGAACAAGGAGAAAAACGACCCAAACTGAGCATTACAAAAGTAGTAATTATTGAATTCTATAGAACATTTAAGAAACCGCTCGCCTTTGCAGCATTGGGAATTATTGCTCTACTTATATTCATTCCAATTGCGACCTATCTTTACTTTGCCAGTGACCTCACGAGCAAAGAAAATATTATGAATGCTAATCAACAAGGGATACTACTCACTGACCGAAACGATAAACCTTTTTTTACATTTTACCAGGCAAAAAACAAAAAAATTATTCCGTTTTCAGATATTCCAGAAAATGTGCAACACGCAGTTATTGCAACAGAAGATAAGGATTTTTACAACCATCCGGGATTTTCTATTCGCGCAATCATTCGGGCAGTTTTGTCTGATGTAAAAGAAGAACGCCTTGCGTATGGCGCGTCAACTATCACCCAACAGTTGGCGAAAAATGCTTTGTTGTCCCAAAACAAAAATTTCTTGCGAAAATACCAGGAAATTGTCCTAGCCGCAGAAATAGAACGACGCTTTAACAAAAATGAAATTTTGGAAATGTATTTAAACACGGTGTATTTTGGCGAAGGCGCGTTTGGTGTTGAAGGCGCGGCAAAATCGTATTTTGGAAAAAGCGCGAAAGATTTAACTTTGGCCGAATCAGCATTATTGGCAGGAATTCTACCTGCACCTTCTGCACTGTCCCCTATTTCGGGAGACAGAGACCGGGCATTTCAAAAACAAAAAATAGTATTACAAAAGATGCTTGAACAGAAATACATAACTGCTGAACAAAAAGAACTTGCACAAACCCAAACCATTCGATTTAACCCAATTCATGAAACATTAAACCTTACTGCTCCCCATTTTGCAGAAATGGTAAAAGATGAACTTATTAAAAAATATGGTGAACAACGAATCGCAAATTCTGGGTATAAAATAAAAACAACTCTCGACTTAGATTGGCAGGAGTACGCAGAACAAACCGTAAAAGACCACGTGAATACACTCATTTATAATAAAGCGTCGAACGGCGCAGCTGTTGTCATGGACTCAAAAACTGGAGAAATAAAAGCGCTGGTCGGGAGTAAAGATTGGTATGACGAAAAATTTGGGAAGTTAAATATTGCCGTACGGCCCAGACAACCAGGTTCATCATTTAAGCCAATTATTTATGCCAAAGGATTTGAAATGAAAGTTATTACTCCCGCAACTGTTATAGATGATAAACCAATCACGTTTCCTGACAATTACAAACCCAAAAATTATGACGGCGGATATCGCGGACCTGTATTAGTACGGCGTGCCCTTGCCAATTCTTTGAATATTCCCGCTGTTGAAATTATGCAAAAAGTTGGGGTTTCAAATGGATTAGAAATAGCAAAACGGTTAGGAATTACCACACTAAATCAAAACCCATCTCATTATGGACTTTCTCTGGTATTGGGTTCTGGTGAAGTTCCGCTGGTAGAACTAACCGGCGCGTATGCCGTTTTTGCCAATCAAGGAAAACGAGCCGCGCCAATGACGATTTTGGAAGTCAAAGACAAACGTGGAAATGTAGTAGACTCATTTACTTCATCTCTTCAAGAAGTATTAGACCCGGCAGTGGCTTATTTAATTTCATCAATTTTATCCGACAATAACGCAAGGCAAGAGGTTTTTGGAAACGCGTTAACCCTTTCCCGAACCGCGGCAGTAAAAACCGGAACTACAGAAAATTACAGAGACGCATTAACTGTTGGATATACGCCAAGTTTGGTTATAGGGGTATGGGTTGGAAATAATGATAATACTCCGATGGACAATATCGCTGGATCTTTGGGGGCAGCCCCGATTTGGCGCCGATTAATGGAACATTTCTTAGCAGGCAAACCAATTGAGAAATTCAAGAAACCGTTTGGCGTAGATGAATTAATGGTTTGTAAAGATAAAGGCCTCAAAGTAGAATTCGCCACCAGTTCTGCATATATGGAATATTTTATAGGCGGAACAAAACCCAAAGAAGATTGTAATGTGCCAACTCCAATTACCCCAAGCCCAACGAGTGAACCCACACAAACTCCAACCGAAGGCCCAAAACCGACAGCAGCACCTCAACCATCTGAAATACCAACCAATACTCCTGCTCCTACGATTTTGAACCCAACACATGTGCCAACGGTGATTCCAACATCAATTCTTCCCACTTTACCCTGAACCCTATAGCCTTGACCCTGTACCCTATTTTTATTACATGTTTCTCACCCACAACCCGACAAATCCTGCTATAATAAGAAAATCTCATGGATAACCAACAAGATTTGAAAATTGAAGACTTAAAAGAAGGAACTGGACCAGCGGCCAAAGATGGAGATACGGTTGTTGTTAATTATAAAGGAACTTTAGAAGACGGCACAAAGTTTGATTCCTCATACGAGCGCAAGGAACCCTTCGAAACCAAAATTGGCGTAGGGTACGTTATCAGAGGGTGGGACATGGGAATTCCTGGAATGAAAGTCGGCGGCAAACGAAAACTTACGGTCCCCTACAAACTTGGATATGGAAAATACGGAACAGGCGGCATTCCCGGGTTTGCTACGCTTATTTTTGAAGTGGAATTGTTAAAGATTAAATAGAACTTTCTTCTTGTCATTGTGAGGAGGAACGACGAAGCGATCTAGTCAGTAGACGAGATCGCCACGCTGTCGCTCGCAATGACATACTATTAAAGATGTTAAGCAAGAATAAAAAAATCTTAAAACTCCTCAAACATTACAAACAAATCTCTCTCCTTGGAAAAGTAAGCGCAGTTTTAGGTTGGGACTTAAATGTAAACCTTCCGCCAAAAGCATCAGTTGGCAGGTCACAGCAAGCCGCGTATCTTGCTGAACTTGGAACGAAACTGTGGAAAAATGAAGAATTCAAAAAAGGCATTGAAGAATTTAAAGTTAATGATCCACAATTAACTCCTGAAGAAAAAGCAATTATTCGAAATCTGCAACATGGGTTAAAATTCTATACAAAAATTCCTGAAGCATTGATAGTAGAACGCGAAAAAGTAACTTCCCAAGCATTTATGGCTTGGCAAAAAGCAAAAATTGAAAATAAGTATACAGACTTTGCTCCGTTTTTGAAAAAGATTGTGGAATTAAGCCAGCGGATGGCAAAACATTTGGAATACCAACAAAATCCTTATGATGCCTTGCTTGATTTATTTGAACCCGGTTTAACAGCAGCAGACTGCAAAAAAATGTTTAATGCAACTAAACCAAGCCTTACACAACTGATACAGAGAGTCCAAAAAAGTAAAGGTTATAATCCTGTGAATCCACTGGCTGAAGGAAAGATACAATACTCAATCCCGGATCAAAAAAAACTGGCGCATTTTATTATGCAACGTATGGGATATGATATGCAGGCCGGCCGTTTAGATATCTCGGCTCACCCGTTTACCACTACTCTTGCTGATAGAAACGACATTAGAATTACCACCAACTTTAAAGAAAATGATTTCCGCGAAGCCTTCACAGCAACGGTACATGAAACAGGCCATGGACTCTATGAACAAAACGTGAATCCAGATTATGATGATAGTCCTCTTTCCGGAGGCGTATCACTTGGCATCCATGAAGCAATGTCTCGGTTTTACGAAAACCAAATCGGCAAACATCCACAATTTTTAGAATTCATGACTCCCTTATTTCAAGCATTCTTTCCAGAACAATTACAAGAAACAACTCCTGAAGTAATTACAAAACTATTTAATACCGTGAAACCAAGTTTTATAAGAATTGAAGCAGATGAAGTAACGTATTCACTGCATATTGTGTTGCGATTTGAAATGGAAGATGACTTAATCAATGGACGGATCAAAGTCGAAGATGCACCAGAAGTTTGGAATGAAAAAATGAAAAAGTATTTTGGCATTGCGCCAAAAACTGATACCGAAGGAGTTTTGCAGGATGTTCATTGGTCATATGGATCAATCGGATATTTCCCTGCGTATGCGTTAGGAAATTTATATGGTTCACAACTTTTTGCGAAAATGAAAAAAGAAATAAGTGTGGACGAAGAGTTACGTCACGGGAACTTAGGAGTGATAACATCTTGGCTTAAAGAAAATGTGTATAAACATGGCAGTATGCTCTGGCCAAAAGAGGTAATTAAAAATGCAACAAAAAAAGACTTAGACTCACAGTATTTTATAGATTATCTGGAAGAAAAGTATTCTAAAATCTATAAACTCAAATAGATCACTTCTAAAATATCTCCTAGTATAAGATTATCCATCTAAGAACCATAAAAGAATTCACAACATATTTATTACTAATATACTAGTATATTAGTAATTTGTTATGTAGTGATGTACTGATACGTCACTACATATTATAGTTATGATTTTTACCTTTACGATAATTTTTACCAACTTCCTCCCCCCCCGCCTCCGAAACCACCGCCGCTGGAGCCACCAGAGAAACCGCTGCTTTGGGGAGCAGATGCTATTGCAGAAGAAAGAGAACTTGAGAAACCATTGATACTTGAATTAAACGTGTATGCATTGAAGGCCCGACTCCCTGAATACCATGTTGGATTCGTCTGTACTCCCATATCTTTCATGGCTTTGGCAAACTTTTCGGTGAGTCCAAAAACAATTGCATACGGCAAAATTTCATTGAATAAATTCTGTTTTTCAAAAAATTTCTGCCGGTATTTTTCCACACTCCCTATGAACATTTGGTATCCTCGTACTCGCCTGTATAGATCGTAACCATAGGCAGTTCTTCGTGGCATATGAAATGACAAAAACAATAATATGATCCCACTTACGATAATTCCTCCGCTTACATCCGCAAGAATAATATGGTCATTTGCAATACTGTAAAATCCTGCAAAAACCCCGAGCGCGACCAGTCCAATCCCGAGTAATAAATATCGCTGGCGAATATCTTCTGGATTAGATGGAAACAATTTCTTTTGTACAACATCTTGGTATAATTTGTCTTTTACTTTCTTTAACTCCTCATAAAATTCTGCTTTAAGGCTTGAAACTTTTTTTTCTTTAGCTCCGTTAAACAATTCGTGCAACAAGTATTGTTCGTAATCTCGAAGTCCTTTTTCGTCTTTATCCTTTTTTATGAGCAAATAATCTGTTGATCCAAATATCCATTTTTTGGGAATTTCGGTGATGGTTAAAAATCCACGCGCTGCCAAATCAATAATGGTTGCGACTACATCTAAGGTATCTGCGCGCTCATCCATTAAAACTCCAATTTCTGCGGGACGCAATTTTTCTGGCGGCTCGTATTCAACTACTACAGAGTCATGACCACCGATTGGTTTTAATTGTTCTTTGACAGACGGATCTAACGCGAGTGGCGTTTTAAACCAATAATCCCGGCCATATTTGTACCACAGGTAGAATAGTATTCCGAACCCAAAGAGAACGGTAAAAAGGAGCGTCATAGCAGACGGCCACGTTGCAAATTTTTCCAAAAACGTTTTTGGCCGTTGGACTGTAATGAGTGGAACCAATCCCTTTTTATACCCAATAACAATAGTTAATCCTTCGTATGGCCCAAGCGATTGAGACACTTGAAACACTGCTTGTTTTCCCCGAAGTGTCTCCGAACTACACGGAATTGTCGAACCAGCCCTACCTTGATAACATACGACTTTTTGAATAGCGCTTGTTGGCAATTGCACATCTGCAACAGCTGACATAATAGAAACCGGCCAATTATTCCCAGTAGCATTCCAATACAATTCGTCGTGGTGATCAAACCCACGCAACACACCCTTTACGGTATAATCAATCACATATGAATTCTTGCCTGAAATGGTTCTGTTTGGGTCACCGATCTTAATTTGTATATTGTTGTCTTGTTTGTGTACCTTATATTCTGCCTTTTTATTATTTTGCAACACGTTTCGGACAGTTATTTCAGTATACGTTTTCTCCCCATCATTGTCGTAGATATACGGAATATCCCGATAGATACCATGCTTATCTAAATATTGAAAATCAACGTGTATATTTTCTGTTACCGCGATTTCTCCACTCTGCTCAATTACAATATTGGAAGAAAATTTATCAATCAACCACCCTTTATCTGCAAAAGCTGTTTGAGGAAGAAAGAAAAATAATGTGACTATGAATAGAATTAATCTCTTCATTATGACTATTTTATCACAGCACTGAGCGCTGTGTAGTCAGCTTAGCTGACTTACTTATACCTTCTCCTTCAATAGAATATTAGGTTGGGTGAGGGGTAATTTTGTGCTACAATTTATTGTTGACATATGGAACCACAAGAACCTCAACAATCTCATCGCTTTGTTGCTTTTCAATACCGCGATTTTAAACTCATGTGGTTGGGTTTATTAGTTTCCAATATTGGGTCACAGATGCAAATAGTTGCACTTAACTGGCATATTTATCTTTTGACGCACTCGGCGTTGGCTTTAGGACTGATTGGGCTTTCCCGATTTATTCCCATTATATTTTTCTCACTCATTGCGGGGTCATTTGCTGACGCGCATAATCGGAAAAAAATTATACTGGTGACTCAAACGGTTATGACTATCGCTTCTTTTACGCTCGCAATTATTACCGCAACTGGTATGGTGACTTCTTTTTGGATTTATACTCTTACTGTTATTGCTTCAATTGGCATGACATTTGATATGCCGGCGCGGCAAGCAATTATTCCAAGTCTTGTCGATCGAAAACATTTGACAAATGCTATTAGTTTCAATTCCATCATGTACCAAACATCGACCATTATTGGGCCTGCGCTTTCTGGTTTTGTTATTGCTCAATTCGGAGTACAGGCAGTTTATACACTCAATGCGATTTCGTTTTTGGCAGTAATCGGCGCGATGGTGTTAATGCATACAAACGGAGCAATTCAAGGCATTCCCACTACTGTTTCTATTTCTTCCGTGAAAGAAGGCCTATCTTTTGTAAGATCAAAAATTATTATCTGGTCTTCAATGCTGCTTGATTTTTTCAGTACGTTCTTTTCTTCAGCTACGGCTTTATTACCTATTTTTGCCACAGATATTTTGAAAGTTGGCCCGCAAGGACTCGGAATATTATTCTCCGCGCAATCTGTTGGCGCGGTGCTTGCCGGATTTACCATGGCGCATATTGGACATATTCATAAACAAGGAAAAATTTTGTTTTATGCCGTAACTGCCTATGGATTTGCAACAATTGTTTTTGGACTTTCACATAATTTCTGGTTATCATTTGCCGCATTAATGCTGGTGGGAGTTGGAGATTGCATAAGCACTATTATCAGAAACACTATCCGCCAAATGTCTACCCCCGATTATGTACGAGGGAGAATGACTGGAATAAATATGATTTTTATCATGGGAGGACCGCAACTAGGAGAATTTGAGGCAGGTGTTGCCGCATCACTTATTGGCGCTCCTCTTGCGGTGGTAACTGGAGGAATTGGAACTCTTATCGCAGTTGTAGCAATCGCGTATGCTATTCCAATGCTGAGGAATTATGAAGTGAAGGAATAAGAAAAGCAACTCCTTGACAAACTCAGGATTGTTTGTGCACAATAAATGATAAGTATATGAAAATTCGCTCGGTTCTATTGAAAGCTTCAGCTATTATAGTTCTTCTATTTTTAGCAATATCTCCCGCATCTGCAGCATCCTCACAACAAAGCTGGAATCAAGCAAAAGTTATGTGGAAGACGACCCCAAACGCTGCATATTATAACATTTACTATAAAGATTCTCATGCAAAAGAGTGGCAACATTCCGTCCCTGGTCTTCCAAGTACAACAACTGCGTATGTTGTGAAATACCTAAGAAAAACTGTTTCCTATAAATATAATGTTTCAGCAGTCGATAATAATGGGAAAGAATTTTGGTGGTCTGGTGAAAAATGGATGATAATATCTTCTATGAATCCCTCTCGATAATAAGTATACAGTTACTACGTAAAATTAAAAATTTGAATTTTTTCACTTCCTTTTTCTCTGAAGTGCAAACCAAAATCCAATTGTAAATATGAATGTCGCTGCCACAACAATATATACCAACAAAGTTTTAGTACCAAAGAAAAACTGCAATGCTGAAACAACCAGCGAGATTCCATTAAACGTAAATCCCATTTGTAACGGCAACCGAATTTCTCTTAAAATTTGTGAACGCAATTCTAAAATTCCCATGACTGCATATCCAAAACAGGCCGCCCCTGCTTGCTGAAAAATAAATACGTCGGTCCCCGTGTATCCAAAAATAGTTGCGAATAACCTGGTAAAAAGCGGAAAGATCCCAAACACAACCGCGGCAATCGTGGTGAGAAATAACAGTATCGTAACCCACATTGCAATATCTTTTTTCCCGTTTGGTTGCAACCCGTTTTTTATAACTAATCTGCTGGTAATCGCAGTAATAGCCACTGAAAATCCTAAAATCAAATATACTACCAATTGAGGATTCCCTGCTAAAATTGCGTTCGCGCATGCATATAATGAAATAAGGTTGAATGCTAATGTTGCGGCAACTGAATACTTAATTTCATCCCATGATGCTTGTCCAAACACCGCTTGCCACAACACAATTGCATACCCAAATGTCGCAGCGCCAGCTAACTGATAGATATATCCATCTAATCCAGAAAACCCAAATAAAACGGCAAATAATGATGGGACTAATGGAAGAATACCAAATACTATTCCACCAAGAAGTGGTACAAAGAGGAGTTTGCGATCGAGTGAAGTAAGGGAAACCTGCTGAGACATACTGATTTTAATTTCTAAACAAATCCCAATGACCTAAAATTGTCATTTCGAAGCCTTGAAATGGCTGAGAAATCCCATCCGAGTTTGTATTAACGATGAGATCTCTCACCCGCTGCGGTGGAATTCGAGATGACATTTGGTCATTGGAGTTTGATTAGTCATTAGGAATTATCCCGATATTTCTTAGCCGGGAGACATTGGTCATTTATCTTTAGACTATATTTAAAACTTCTTTCGCTTTTGCTACTACATCATCCAAACTCATTTCTGCCTTAGGAAGAAAATATGCAGGCTCGTCTTCAGCGACTTTTTCAACGATTCTGTCTTCTGGAGGGACATTGGTTAAAATAATTATTGGAATATTCTTTCCCCACTCATCTTCTTTGAGTTTTCTCATGACCGTAATTCCGTCCATTTTTGGCAATTTTAAATCGAGCATAATAAGATTTGGTTGTTCTTTGGTGGCAATATGAAATCCCTCTTCTCCATCTTTGGCTCGAATAACCTCAAAACCTTCCTGATTAAACTTAATGTCCATAATTTCAGATTCTGAAGAATCATCTTCAACAATTAAAATTTTTCTTCCAGATGTATAACTATGCGCTTTATCCATAATGTTGAGCTCTATTACAAAATATCATACACCCCGCAAAAGTCAATTAGCAACTTTTCTGCTCTTATTCTACCTCCCAGAATCTGATGCGGGACCAAGCCAAACGTGAACATGGCACGGCTGGAGCTCCACAATATAATCAGGAACAGAAAGACAAAAAGTGTAAGATTAAATAACTACTACAGATAATATTTCGTTAATTTTTTTAAGTACCTTATCTGGCGTAACATCAGATTTCATAAGACATGAGGCGGCGCCCTTTTTTACTAGTTCTTCAGTATCACTGTAGATATTTGTCATGACAAGAATGGCGATATTTTTAGTATCTTCATTATTTTTTACCGCTTCGAGAACTTCAAATCCACTCACTTTCGGCATGATTAAATCGAGCAAAACAATATCAGGTTTGACGGCTTTGATTTGTCGAATCCCTTCTTCTCCATCTACAGCAATGGAAACTTCAAAACCTTGCTGCTCTAAATACTCCTTATAGATCTGCCGCAACGTAACATCATCTTCAACAATTAAAACTTTTTTCTGCTGGGCCATATAGTTATGATACACCTATTGAGATAGAAAACAAAATCAGTTCAACGTGTAAAGCTAAAAGTGAAATTTACTTTAAAGTTTACCTGAAACTTTATATAGGTACACGCTCTCATCAGTCTTAACCGGTTTCCAGGTTGGAAATGGAAAACTCAAACTGATTACCCGGCTACCAGGTTTGAGTTCTTTTTCAAGTTTTTTCTCCAACCGTTTAAACATATACGGCAATCCATAAATCATTACTACATCAAAAGATGACAAATCCAAATCCCACAAACTTTTATAGTACGCAAATGCTTTCCCAGACATACCTGCTTGCCGAATACGAAACCGTGTCAACCAAACCAGAAATGGATTGATTTCATATCCGTACGCTTCCGCGCCTGCTTTTGCCAAGGCTATAACAATTCGTCCGTCCCCGCAACCTAAATCTACAGCTTTTTCTCCTTTTCTTATCTGGGCAAGTTTGATCGCATTTTTTATCACCCACGGAACACTCGATACAAATGGAGGCCCAACAAGCGTAAAATAAGTCAAGATAATAACAACAATTCCAATAACAATAAGATAAATCATGGTGCGCTATTGTTTATTAGTGTAACAGAAAATCTTGACAGATTTCAAACAAAAATTACTTGAAAAAAAACAGTAAACAAGGCATAATAAGTGATAATATGAACCAGAAAATAATCGACTTTCTCAAATCACAACAGCCTAAGTTGTGTGTTCTTTCAACTGCAACTAAGAGCGCAAAACCCGAAAGCGCTGTAGTTGGATATGCGGTAAGAGATGATTTAACTATTGTGATCAGCACGACAAAAGGAACAAGGAAGTATAATAATTTAAAAGAAAACAACCAAGTTTCTTTTGTCACTGGATGGGCATTCAATACGCCAGATGTCCAAATCGATGGAATAGCAACCATAATTGAGGAAGGGCCAGAGTACCAAGTGGCGGAAGAATTCTTTTTTTCTCAAAATCCGGACGCGGCAAAATTTAAATCTTCAAAAACTATTTTTATCCAATTCAAACCAACGTGGATACGCATGCTTGACCTCACAGTCAATCCACCTCATACAGAAGAATCGTTTGTGTAACTGTTCCCGTCATCCTGGTAAGTGAGGAACGAACGCATCCAGGATCTATTTTTTGTCATTTCGAAGCCTTGAAATGGCTGAGAAATCCCAACGATATCTGTACAGAGCAGGGGATCTCTCCTTCGTCGAGATGACACAATAGATTCTGACCTGTCCAGAATGACGGAGAAGAACTCCAGATCCTTGCGACTTCCCGCCTTATTCAATTCTGCCGAAATGTTTTTTGGATTTTGACCGACGGCGAATACTCATTGCATACTGGAAGGGTAAAATAAAATGTTGACCCTTTTCCTTCTGAGCTATCCACTCCTATTGACCCATTATGCCTCCGAACTATTTCACTTGAAATAAATAACCCAAGACCCAAACCAGGATAACTTTCTCGTTTGCGGCCTTCTACTCTATAAAATCTATTAAAGATTTTTTTGGTAAGGTCTTGCGGAACTCCTACCCCAAAATCTTGTACCGCAACCTGAATATAGTCGCCTTTCACGGTAGTACGCACAATCACTTTATCAGAACTCGGAGAATACTTTATCGCATTGGTTAATAAGTTCGTGATCACTTGGCCTATCCGAAACTTATCTGCAACAACTTTTGATTTCGCTTTTGCTTCATGCTGAATTTGATGGGTTTTTGTAGTTGGTTGGATTTCTTCAATCATATTTGAGATAAATTCGTCGATATCGAAAAGCTCTTTATTAAAAATAAGTTTACCAGCCTCTATTTTAGAAACATCTAACAAATCGTTCACTAAATTTGTTAAGCGATCTAACTGTGTGTGTGTTTTTCCTATATATGTTATTGCTATTTCGTCTTGTTGTTTTTTTAAATACCTATCGAGCAATTGGGTAAACGCTTTCATGCTGGTTAACGGAGTTTTTAATTCATGGGAGGCAACACTAATAAACTCATCTTTCCGCCGCTCAAGCGCCATGCGTTCTGAGATATCCATAGTTACTCCCCGCATACCAATGGGATTCCCTTTTTCGTCCTTTATGACAAATGAATGGGCTTCTACCCACAGTTGTTTTCCATTCTTTTTTATCCAGCGGAACCTGCTTACTCCTTTTTTTCCGCTCCCAAAAATCTGGGTTGCCTCTTTTGCGGCGCGTTCTTTATCTTCGGGATACACAATAGTCAGCCAAAAATTAGGAGTCTTCACCCATTCCTCAACGGTATACCCCAACATTTCTTCAACATAACTGCTTACAAAATCAATTCGTTGGGTTGATTTGTCAGGTTTTCCCCACGCTTCCCATACTATTCCCGGGACATTTGATACTAAATTAATAAGTCGCTCTCGCTCACGGTTAACTTCTTTGTAAAGCTTTGCATTTTCTATGGCGAGTGAAGCGCGAGAAGCTAATTGGTCGGCCATTTGGAGATCAGCTTTGGTATATCTTTTTTTAGATTCATTGGTCGTGATAAAGGTGATTGCGCCAATTGTTTTATGTTGAACAGTAATGGGCACAATAATGACTGATGAGAGTCCTCCAATCTGTTTTATAATTCTTAACTGTTTTTCATCTTTCACCATCTCCTGAATGATTTCATGAGTCAAATGCGGATAGAACTCTAACTTTCCTGTACGTAATACATTTGGCAACCCTTGCTTTTGCGACATATCAGGCGGATTTAATGTACGTAAGCGATGCGCCCATTTTACTTTTTTGGGATCTACATGCGCGACGGCTACTAAATGGATCAGGCCATATTCATCGAGCATATCAACAGCGCACCAATCTGCAAAACGAGGAACTGCCAATTTGGCAACTGATTCTAAAGTCGTTTGATAATCAAGTGATGATGAAAATATCTTACTTGCTTCTGCCTTAAAACTAAGCGACTCTTCTAACTGCTTTCTATCGGTAATATCATGATTTACGCCAATCATTCGTGTTGCCTTTCCCTGCGAATCATAAGATAAATGCCCTCGCGCCTGTAACCAATGAATACTCCCATCTGCATGGACCACACGAAATTCACTTTCGAAATCTTTTTTTTCTGTAATAGCCGTCTTTACTTCTTGAGCTACTCTTTTCCGATCATCGAGATGAATATGTTGAAATACTTCATCAAACGTTCCTTGTGGTACTCCAAAGAGTTGTTCTTCAACATCTGACCACCACAACGTATTATCCCGCATATCCCATTCAAAAATTCCAATATTTCCAGCGCTCTGCGCGTGTTCTAGTCGATCTCGATACACCTGTAATTCTTCTTTATTTTTCAGCAGTTGATCCTGTGTTTTTTTTTCTTGAGTCACATCCTGAATAATTGAAATCATAGCGACTTTCTTACCACGTTTTTTTATGAAGTCAATATGGGATTCAACAACACGGGTGCCGCCATTTTTACGTTGTATAGTGGATATATATAATTGCGAAGGTTTTGTACTTGAAAAAACTTGCCGATATCGTTCTCTGGCAACCTGCCGCTGGTCTTCCGGGAAAATTACCAAGAAATCCTTCCCAATAATTTCTTTTGCATTGAACCCATACAATTTGAAGTATGCTGGATTTGCGGCCAAAACAATTCCTTCCTTATCAGAAACAGCAATTGCGTCCGGCGCGAATTTCCAAAGCGTTTGGGCAATTTGGTCTAATTCAAGCGGCTGTTTTTTTTTGTTTTTTTTTACAACAGCAGTTTTTTTCCGTTGTCTCTGTTTCTTAGCCATGAAAAAAAATCCTTTGTATGTAATTTCGGTTGGAGAACTGTATACGTTTTCAACACCTATTCGTATTATAGCGAAGGTTTTGTAAGATTTGTGCAAGGATCATTTTCTCAAAGTTTTTGCTGTCTTTTTGAGTGAATTTATCAAATAATCAGGCACCCGCTCTTCCCAAGGAATATTATTTCTCATTAGTGCTCGTATTTTATATCCTTCATATAAAAACCGTTGATAATGTTCTACAGGAATAACAGGTATTTCAAATCTCTGAAAAATTCCATTTACCCAGTCATTATTGCCAATTACTACGTCAAACTTGCCAACCGTTTTTCGTGTTTCACGAAACCACATATCATCGTCTGGAATGTCTGGAAGTGGAACTACCTTAAGTACTTTATTTTGAATATGTTGGTGGGTGATGAACAAGTCGACTAATTTTTTCCGCTGTTGGTAGGTAAGCGGATTATTGTGGTCGGAAATATTACTGCTTCCAATTCCAATAACAATCTTTTCTGCAAATTCCAATGATTTTTCAATGAGATAGGCATGGCCTTTATGAAAGGGTTGAAACCGCCCAATCACCAAACCAATCCCGTATTTTTTATTCACGCTTGAAGAATACCATATTTTCACTTAATCTTTCGTATGGTAGGTTTTTTTCCTTCTGAGTCTTCTACCTCATACCCTAACTCATGAATCTTGTGCCGGACTTGGTCTGCCAGATGAAATTTCTTTTCTTTTCGTAAGAGTTGCCGTTCTCCAACTAATTCCATTACTTGCTGTTCTTCAGGAGTTAAATCCCCTTCGCCTTTATTTAACCGTTCATTTTCTTCATACAGTTGTATTCCGTTTTTTCGAATGTCTAATCCCAGTATCTCATCTGATTTTTCTAACAGAAACAACATATCAAAATCATCTTTTACGTCTTCTTTAAGTCCTCTGTGTAAGGTAGCAATTGCGGCCGGAATATTTAAGTCGAAATTCACTTGGTCAACAAACTCTTCATATCGTTTGAGCGTTTTTTGTGATGGTTCGCGATCAGTTGATTTTGCATGGTGAAGTTTTCCAAATACTGCTGCTTCTTCCCATAATTTTTTTAACGCAACTTGCGCCGCTTCTAATGCTTCCCAGGTAAAATTCATTTCTTGGCGATAATGGGTTTGTAAAAATAAATATCTCAAAGCTAATGGATGTATGTTTCGCTGCGTTACCTCTTCTACGGTAAAAAGATTTCCTAATGATTTACTCATTTTTTCGCCTTCTATCATTAAGAACGCATGATGCACCCAATACCGCACAAACTGTTTCCCCGACGCCGCTTCTGATTGCGCAATTTCGTTAGTGTGATGGATCGCAATATGGTCAATGCCGCCGGTGTGAATGTCAATAGTTGGGCCAAGCGCTCTCATAGACATTGCCGAACACTCCACATGCCATCCAGGAAATCCAACTCCCCACGGACTTTCCCATTCCATTTCTCGCTTTTGCCCTGAGCCCATCGAAGGGCTGAACTTCCATAACGCAAAATCCGTGGGATGCCTCTTACCCGGTGTCATTTCTACCCGAGCGCCTGCTTTAATTTCTTCGGAATTTTGGCCGGACAATTTTGTATAGTCAGGAAACTTTGAGGTGTCAAAATAAACTCCATCTTTTGTTTTATAGGTGTATCCTTTTTCTTCCAAAATGTGGATTAATTCGATTTGGTCTTTGATATGTTCCGTCGCTCGGAGAACTTTATCCGGTCGTTGAATATTTAATTGATCGGTACTATTGAAAAATTGCTTTTCAAACTTTTTAGCAATCTCCCATACGGTAAGGCCAAACTTGCGGGCGCCTTTTTCCATTTTATCTTCCCCTGTATCTGCATCGGAAACCAAATGCCCAACATCAGTGATATTCATCACATGAGTCACGTCATATTCATTCAACCTTAAAACGCGAACCAACACATCATCTCCCACATACTTTCGCATATGACCTATATGCGCAAAATCATACACCGTAGGCCCACAAGCGTACATGCCGACCTTTGGTGGATGAAGTGGTTGAATGTCTTCTACTGATTTTGTAAGAGTGTTATATAAACGCATAATGTCCTTTTCTAAAATACTACCAATACTACCAATTTCCAATACTACAAATCAATAACCCAATTTCAAATCAAGAATCTATATTGGTTATTCTGCATTGGTTTATTGATTGGGTTATTTGTTTATTTGATCATTGGTAGTATTCTCTCTACCCCGCTGCTCCTCTAAATTGTTCTGCTTTGTGAGATGCTTGTAGTACAGCGAGCGGCTGTGGTTTTTTTTCTTCTGTTTGTTGTAAATCTTGCATTTCTTGTTTTTTCTCTAATTCTACTTTTTCTGCTTGTCTGGGTTCTGCTGGTTTGGGCGGGTTGTTTAATGCCTGAAAGTACGTTTTATTATGTTGCTCGAGCAATAATTTTTTCCGAATGTCTTCCTGCTTTTTATCCTCCATCGCTTTGAGCGCATTTGGATCCGGATTGGCAGAATCTGACTGGGATTTTCCGTACAAATCTTTTACAAAATCTTGCGATGACTGTTGATTGTTTTGCTGTTGTTGGCCAGTTTCCGCAAGATGGGCGCGTAAATCAGATCCCGGAACCAAACCCGCAGCAGCTTGTGCCTGACTCCCGGCAGTTTTGGTAAGATCAACCGGCGCCTGTACAACTTGCTTTACAATCTGGACACCAGTATCCCCCAGAGTTTCTAGTACTTCACCAATAAGAGAACCGTTATTTAACATAAAAATACTACAAATACGTACCAATAACCCGGTAAACAAATAAATGCAGAATAACCAATAAAGAATTCTTTATTTTGAATTGGGTTATTGATTGGTACTATTGGGTTATTTGTCATTGGTAGTATTACCTAATGATTCCCATCATTTCCTTAGCATCATCCGACAATTTATCCGGATCCCAGGGGGGATCCCACACCAAGTTTATCACAACATCCTTCACCCCATCTACTTTTTTAGCTGCCTCCGGAACCCATTCTTCAAAAACCATAGACAGTGGACAGCCAGGTGTGGTAAGCGTCATGGTGATTTCTACTTTTCCGGATGTTTGATCAATCGCCACATCATATATTAAACCAAGATCAACAATATTAACATTAAGTTCTGGGTCAATTACGGCTTTTAAATGTTCAAGTATGTTTTCTTTAGTAATCATTTATAAATCCAGTTCTAAAGTATATTACTATGTAGTAATGTACTTCGCAATAAATTAATACTCGCTTCTTCCTTCCATAGCTCTTAAGAGCGTCACCTCATCTGCATATTCCAAATCTGAACCAATCGGAAGTCCGCGGCCAATTCGAGAAACTTTCAAATCAGCATTTTCGATTCTTAATTGCTTTGCAATATACATTGCCGTTGCCTCACCTTCCATAGTCGGATTAGTAGCTAATATTATCTCCTGTACCCTAGACCCTGAACCCCGTACCCTAGCCAGCAGTTGTTTTATATATATCTCATCCGGACCAATATTATTGAGCGGGTCAATTTTCCCATGCAGCACGTGGTACACTCCATGATATTTTCCATTTTTTTCAAGCGCCAACACATCAAGCGGTTGTTCAACCACACAAACCAATCCCTGTTCACGAGCCGGATTTGAACAGATTGAACATGGATCTGTTTCATCGATTGAAAAACAGATGGAACATAACAAGGTATTCTTCTTTAAATTCTGCAACGATGCCGCGAACTTATCCAGCTCTACTTGTGGCACATGTAATAAGTAGAACGTCAACCGTTGCGCGGTTTTTGGCCCAACACCGGGAAGCCGTTCAAATGATTCAATTAAATTTTGAATTGCTTTTGGTATTTTCATTGAAAGATCATGTCATCTCGAAGGAGGAACGACTGAGAGATCCCAAGGAGATTTCTCACGGGTTGAAACCGGACTCAAAATGACAAAAATATTACGAATCAATTATACCAGATTCCGAAGCTAATAAGAAGATCGTCATCCTGGCTTGGCTTATCCAGAATCTTTTCATGTCATTTCGAGGAGGAACGACGAGAAATCCCCTTCATTCACAGATTGACTTTGGGATCTCTCAGCCATTGCATGGCTTCGAGATGACACTTTTTAGATCCTGGACAAGCCAAGTCAGACTTGGACAAGCCAGAATGACGGAGTCTAAATCAGCGAGGACTTAATATCTTCAGCTATTAAATGAGCTACTGACAAAATCTCAAGCTTTTCAAATCGCTCATGCGGCTGTACTTGAATCGTATCTGTCACAAATACTTTTTCAACTGGTGATTCCTGCAAAATCTGAGGCGCTTCTTTAGAAAAAACAGGATGAGTCACAAAAACAATAATTTCTTCCACTCCTTTTTGTTTCAGTAACTTTGCTCCTTCTGTAATTGTTTTTCCAGATGAAATCATATCATCGATTATAATTACTTTTTTTTGTAGTTCTCCCTGGACTTCCGAAATTTCAATATTTCCGCTCGCCAAATCCCTATTTTTTACTAACGCCGCTGTCTTCATACCACCAAGCATTTTAGAAATCCGTAGTAACCTATTTAATCCTCCCAAGTCTGGTGAAACAAGAACAACATCATTACGCTTCCACCCAATCTCTTCAATTTTTTGCGCAAAGATGGGCAATGCTGATAAATGTGATACTGGAATAGAAAATAATTCTTTAATTCGAATCGCGTGTAAATCAAATACAATAACACGATCTACTTTTAAAGATTCTAGGATTTTGATAATTACCTGAATTGAAACAGCTTCACCGCTTCTAAATACATGGTCTTGCCTTTGGTATCCAAGATATGGAATAACCGCAGTTATTTGTGACGCGCCGCTTCGCTTTAAAGCATCAAGAATGAAAAAAAGTTCCATGTAACTTTGGTCCACATGGTGGCCCATAGATTGGACAATAATCACATGCCCGTCAACTACATCTTCTTCAATTCGTATTCGCTTTTCACCATCAGGAAAAACATGGATTTCAAGTGGAGACAGGGAAATATGTAAATCTTTTGCAATTTTTTCAGCAAGAGGCTTATTAGTCGAACCAGAAAATATCTTCACTGAACTATTGTACTCCTCAAAGTGATAATTTTCAATTTGAAATTTTCAATCAAATCTAAATTTTCAAATAGTAAATTACCATCATTCTGGAAAGCAACGACTTCACCAAGTCAGACTTGGACAAGCCAGAATGACGAGGCTGTTTAATTCATTACAAATTCATTGAAAATTAAAGAATTAGGTCCCTACTTATCGATTCTCCAGTCCGTATCCTTTTAATTGCTTCTGCCAAAAGCTGATGTCCGTTCCGCGGCATCAATCATAAAAACAAGTTCCATCACATGGTCATTCACCGGAGTTGAAGTACTTTGGATGATAAAAATATGGCGTCTCCTGAGATTTTGTGGAATTTTAACCCGTATTCTCTCCATCCGAAAAAACACTAATTGAGTTATAGGCATCTGTTTTAAGAAGTTTTGCTATTTGTTGCGCAAGAGGAAGGTTTGACCGGCCAGTAAGAATAACAATGTCTTTTCGGATTCGAGCAACAGAATCTGCAATTGGTGACGAAAATAATTCTAGCACTAACCTCTGGTGTTTACATGACAAGTTATGCTAACTCCATTTTACCTGTTTCAAACATATTATGAAGAATACAAATAAATGCCAATCTCATTGGAAATTTGAAATTGATCCGGCCGAACCGGATGTGTTACATTCCTCCGCCAAGCAGCGATCCCAATCCTCCTTGCATTGCGGCAAGTTTTTTAGCGGCAACTTCCTGAGATTTCTTAATAGCTTCGTTGACTGCTTCTTTAATATCATTATCAGATCTACCGTTTGTGGCAATCGTTTTTATTTTCTGGTCTCCGGTGATAACGATATTTACGCCATTTCTGTCGACCTTTACTTCTTCGGCTTGCAGTTCGCGCTGAATTGCCATTGCCTGGTCGCGCATTTTCTTCAACTCACCCATCTGTTTAAATGGATTCATCATAGTATATTCACCACCTTTCTTGACTAGGGTACAGCTAAATTTATTTTCATACTTTCCCTCGCCTGAACCCTACACCCTTGACCCTGTACCCTATCTATACCCTAACTAATATTACCTTAACTTCAACATCATTTCCACTAACTTCCCGCGCTGCATTCTTTAATACATCATATGATTTTTTTTCATTGAGCCGATCTTTATGAAACGCGTAATTTGTATGAATTATAAATTCCTTACCATCAAAAGCTTGTAAAGAACATCCCCGTAATACTCCAGCAATAGTATGGTTGTGCGCTTTGACTTTTTCAACAAACTGGTTCCAAATGTTTGAATAGCTCACGGATGCAGATTTAACCACCTTCTTACTCTCACCCTGAAAGGGCGAAGGAATCGAGGAAATATCTTTTGGACTCCCTCGTCCTTTGGGGGTGAGGGTGAAATCTTGGGAATTTTGATGAACATCCGTTTGTACTCCTCCCCACTCAACAATTGCCAACTCTAAAGGTAAACTGGGCAACACCGCATATTTTAGTTCTCCATAGGCTTTTGTAAAAAGTTCAATAAGTTTTTTTATGTCTTCAATCTCTAATTCAGAATTTGTAATTCCTAATGCATCATTCTTCACTACTCCTACTTTAAACAACAATAATTGATGCAATTCAGCAACCAGCTGTTCAATAAAGTACTTTATATCTATTCCCTGATTTACTAATTCAGAAACAATTTGGAAACCTAACCTCACATCTTTTTTCAAAAACGCGTGTAATAATTGTCTTTCCTGATGCTTAATACTGGTCACCTTATATTTTTCTTCTACTAAATCCTGAGTAATTGGTTTGCCATTTGACAGTGCCAGTAATTCTTCTAAAATTTTTGCGCCATCCCGAAAACTTCCATCGGCCAGTTGAGCAATTTGAACAAACACGTTATCATGAACGGTTATTTTTTCCTGTACGCTCATTCTCTTCAAAGAGACTGATAGTTCTTCACTCGTTGCCAATTTAAATGCTACATGAGAACACCGGGAAATGATCGTATCGGGGACTTTATGCGGCTCAGTTGTGCATAGAATAAAAACTACATGGGCTGGAGGTTCTTCTAATGTTTTGAGCAAGGCATTAAATGCTTCGGCAGTAAGCATGTGTACTTCGTCAATAATGTACACTTTTTTCCGGGCAGACACCGGCGCCAACCTAACTTTCTCTCGCAAATCTCGAATCTCATCAATACCACGATTCGAAGCACCATCAATTTCCATCACATCAAGATTTGTCCCATTCATGATTGATTTACACTGATTGCACTCATTACATGGTTCTATAAACTTATTCTTCTTGTTACTTGTTGCTTGTAGCTTGTCACGCTTTTCGCAATTGAGTACTTTCGCTACAATTCTCGCTGTTGATGTTTTCCCTAACCCTTTTGGACCGGTAAAAAGGTACGCATGCGGCGGTTCATTTTGTGACAATACCGAATACAACGTTTCTCGAATAAACGCGCTGTCTAATTCTGAAATAGTTTGAGGACGATACTTACGATAAAAAACCATAGTTCCTTTCAGTCGTAATACTACCAATACTACCAATTTCAAATATCAAATGTCCAATCAAAATAAAGTACCTTAGTTATTTGACATTTGATATTGGATATTTGAAATTCTTTTAGTGGTGTATTCCCAAAAGGTGGAGTGTCCCATGCTGGAGTAACTCATCTACCTTGTCATCCACCAACGTCCCCTCTGCGGCGGCTTCGGTGATAATTTGAGGATAAGAGATAACAACATCGCCAAGTCTTAAAATATGGGAATCATTATTTTTTGCAGAAGGAGGAAGGATTGTTGCTTCGCCTTCTGCTATTGAGAATGATAAGACATTCGTTGTTTTATCTAAATTCCGATACTGCTTATTGAGCTGCCGCATCTTCCGGTCACCAACAACTGCCACCGAAACCTCTGCTTCCTTAATTCCGTGTTCACGCAATAAACCAGAGAGCGTTTTTTTTATACGCTTCCGATTTACTTTATATCTGCTTTCTACAAATAACAGAACATTGATTGCCTCCATAGTATTTGGTGCAGGTGATAAAATTCATGTGGTACAAACAGAGTCTTCATTTACCCAAACTAAAACATCTTACTACGCGCCCTTCGTGCTTCTTCTTGTTTCTGTTTTTTAGCCAATGATGGTTTCAGGCGAAATTGACGCCGTTTTACTTCTTGGATAATATTTTCACTTATAACTTTTCGGGTGAATTTTCGGATGACCGCTTCATCTGAATCGCCCGGCATTTTTTTTACAATAACCATAAACAACACCCCCCTCCAGTTCTGTTATCAGTTTCCAGATATCAGTTATCAGAATTTTGTTTGTCAGTTTTCTGTTTTTCTGTCTGGCAAACTAAAAACCGACCAACAAGAATCCGAAAACAGAAAACTGAGAACAGATAACTGAATTTGTTCTTCTATTCTACCACAAATCTCCTAGAGTATAAAGATTTAAAGAGGGCTCACGGGAGCATCGGTCCTATGAGGTGTACGTGAAGATGGTCTACATCTTGGTGGCCGCCACCGTTAATCATAATCTTATAGCCTCTATCGTGGAGTTTTTGCTGAGAAATAATTTTCTGAATTGCTTTTCCAATACTCATAAAGATTTGAGGATCAGTAACTTTGAAAAACTCCGTTATATGTTTTTTAGGAATAATAAGAATATGAACCGGCTTAAGCGGATGAAGATCTGGAAATGCTACGACCTCATCGTCTTCGTAGACGAATTTTGCCGGAATTTCTTTGGCTATGATTTTACAGAAAATACAATCCTTCATAAAGTCAAAAAGCAAAATCCAAAAAGCAAAAGTTCAGGTTAAAAGTCAAAATGTTATCAACTTTTTAATTTTGAATTGTAATTTTGACTTTTGAATTAAACTGATTTAATCACTTCAATTATATCATCCAAACTCAAATTTGAAGGCCTCATCTTAGGATTTTTAGCGGTTCCATTTAATAACATTTTTTTAGAAACATGCAAAAACCATGTCGCCTCCGGATCTTTTTCTTTAAGCTTTTCATAAACTGGTGTAAGATCAATATCCTCCTCGCTTTTGCGCGAATCGCCCTCCGCGCTCTCCTGCGCTGGCCGCGCTTTGATTCGCACGTATCCTTTCCGCGGGTCTTTTCGTAATACAATCCGATATCCCATTTTTTGGGCTAGTTTCAAAACCGTATCATTCACTGTTTCAAATCCCACTGCTTTTCCCCACTTTGTTTCAAATTCTCTACCAGTTTCATTTATCTCATGCTCTGCCCACACTCTACTTTCGAAATTGTGAAGCATGGCATCCAAACATTCCATTCCAAAATGCAACAAATAGTCATCATCGTCAGGCCGTAACGATTTAGCTCCTTCCAAAAGACCAATCAATGAAAACTCATGGTAATCAGCAGTCGGATTATCCCAAAAAACTTCTTTAAAGTGGTCAATATCAACCACCACTTTTACCATCCGGTCAATTCCTTCAAGCTTTTCTGGGTTTTGGATTTTTCGATCACCTTCTTGGATTTTTACATAATCCCAGGACAAACTTGCAGCACTCACATTTTTATCACTGGTCTGGTGATGGTCCAGTGGTCCAAGACCGGTATCTACATGAATAATTTCATCGTGTCCAGCTTTTTCAATAAGTTTTGTAGTATCTCCTCCCTCAGGAACAAGTCTCGGACTCCGTGTCCCTGCAGGAACAAATTCCACCTCTGCTTCATTCCAACCTGGTAAATATTTTTTAATTACCCACACTGAAGTAATTGCATCCCAATCGGGAGCAGTATGAGTCACAACAATTTTCATAAGCCTAGTATACAATATTTTAAGCTGTGCAGGAAGAAACGAAGTTACTTAAGATCAGTTAGGATACTTTTTCTTCGACGTGAGGTATGCCTCGACTGGTATTCATATCATCCATTCCATACCCTATTACCCATTTATCATCTATTTCAAACCCAAGATAATCAATGGTGATTTTACCTTCCCGTCTTGATGGTTTTGAAATGAGTGAAACTATTTTTACAGAGGCTGGATTTCTTTTTTTAAATTCATGCATGAGTGATTGAATTGTATAACCCGTATCAACAATATCGTCCACGATTATTATATGCCGATGAGAAATCGGAACTTCCAAATCTTTGGTTATGAGTGGGTTTTTAGAGGAGACGGTTTTCATTCCATAGCTTTTTACCCGCACAAAATCAACCTCGCAATCATGCAATCCCTGCTTCCATAACTCCCGAACCAAATCAGCAAAAAAAATAAAACTTCCATTTAGTACCCCAATCAAGAGTATATTCTGATCTTTATAGTCTTGGGCAATTTGTTTCGCGAGTTCTGATATTCGATTTTTGATTTGTTCTTCTGAAATTAAAACGCTCTCCATACCATTTATAATATAGCAATTGAATGAATTTTGTTATACTTAAATTAAGACCGTCATTCTAGTTTTTATGTCATCTCGAATCCCGAAGGGTGAGAGATCCCAATAAAATCTACTTGACACGCACTAGGTAACAGCCATACTATAGTAGTATGGATGCACATAAGATGTCTGATCTTGACCCAAAATTGCGGGAGGCATACGAACGAGTTATGGGCACAGCGCTCGCCGCGAACCCTACGCAACCAGCTACACCTTCACAACAAGCGGCACCAACGCCTCTAGAACCTGCTCCAGTCCAATCTCCGGCTCAAACACCACTCAATCAAGCACTCCCTACGCAACCCATACCGCCCCCGCCTCCTCCCATTACGCAACAATTTCATGCTGAACCAGCCAAATCATTTTTACCTTCTCTTACTCCCATGGTTGCATCAGCCCCAGCCACTAAGCAAAAATTATCAACTGTGGTGATAATTATACTCGGAGTAGTATTTTTCTTAGTCTATACAATTTTTTGGATAAAATTCTTCAACCTCTCGGTCCCGTTTATTAACAAACCACTTATTTAGAGTCTATTCAGAAGGTTTTTAACTTGTCATTTCGACGAAGGAGAGATGACAAAATCCTGGACTTTCAAATATGGTCTACACAGATGCTATTTTGTGGATTGCTTCTTTGAGGGAAAGTAATTCTGGTTCTTTTTTATTTCGTAATTTATACTCCACGTTATCTCCAGTTCTTCCAGAAATTACCAATCGAACCGGGATTCCAATCAAATCTGCATCTTTAAACTTTTCTCCAGCAGTTGCTTCTTCCCTGTCGTCGTATAAAACTTCAATTCCTCCAGACAATAACTCTCGATACACTTTTTCCGCTCTTTCCTTTATTCCTGAATCTTTATTCGTTATTCCAATCAAATGAACCTGGAACGGCGCAATATTCTCTGGCCACACCATACCCTGGGCATCATGTGATACTTCCACAATCGTTGCTAATGTTCGAGCCAATCCTATACCATAACATCCCATATAATACGGTTTTTTTGTACCATCTTCAGCAGTAAATGTTGCGTCTTTCATTTTGGAAGAATAGTGAAATCCAAGTTGAAAAATATTCCCAACTTCAATTCCTTTTCTCGCGACCAATTTTTTTTCCGTTATTCTGGCTTGCCGCAGCCAAGTTTGACTTGGTCCAGAATCCCCATGAGATCCTGGATGCGTTCGTTCCTCACTTACCAGGATGACGTACCCCTCCTTTGCCAATGCAATATCTGCTTCGATATCTGCACTATAATCTCTATCTATATTCATATTCAATAAATCTTTGTGTTTTTTATTAGCTCCTCCGTATGCATTTTTGATTGTGCGCAAAGAAGTATCTGCAACAATGATAAGATCAACACTCTTCCCAATAAGTTTTTTTATACCCACTGGAGAGATAAATCCAGGTTCTGAATGAATTTTTTCCCGAATTTCTTCGTCCGTAGCATGCCGAAGTTGATAAGCCTTCACTACATGCATTAATTTAATTTCATTCACGTCATAATCACCGCGGATAATTGCCAAAATAAATCTTCCCTTTTCATCAACAAATAATACGTCTTTAATTTGCTGCCATAGCGGTTTCTTATGTAACTTGACTCCATCTTCCATAGTAGTTCCACGAACGGCCTCAACTTCTTGCGGAGGCAGTTCTTTTTCCAATAGATTTTTTTCATCCCGAACAAATCTTGCAATATCTTCATGAGCGGCATAACTTCCATCCTCTGTCATTAAAAATTTACTTTCTCCAGCTTTTGATTCCACAATAAATTCATGGCAATAGTCTCCCCCAATATAGCCATTATCTGATTCAACAACTAAGGGATCTAACCCAAGCCGATGATAAATCCGCAAATACGTTTGTCTCATGTTTTCATACTCTTTTTTAAAATCTTCTTCACTAGCATGGAATGAGTATGCATCCTTCATAACAAATTCCCGCAACCGCAAAAGCCCGCCACGCGCCCGCATTTCATCACGGAATTTTGAAGAGAATTGATACACATTAAATGGTAAATCTTTGTAACTTAATTGGAATTTTCTCACAACATCAACCAACATTTCTTCGGCAGTCCCACCTAACACAAACTCCATTTCACTGCGATCTTTGATAGTCATTAATTCAAACCCCACTGATTGGGTCCGGTTGGTTTCTTTCCACAATTCTTTTGGATGCAACACTGGAGTAACCATCTCCTGGGCACTTGCCTTATCCATTTCTTCTTTGATGATTTTTTGAATCTTTTGATGAACCCGCAAACCCAAAGGCAAAAAATAATACCGCCCCGCAGTACTCTCCCGAATAAACCCAGCCTGATACAACAATTTATGTGAAATTAATGTTGCATCTTTCGGAGCATCTTTAATTGTCTTACCAAATAGTTTTGAGTATTTCATAAAAATTTTCCGATCAAAAGTGTTTCATCATTCTGGATGCGCTCTCCGGCTTTGCCGGATTGCTTACCAGAATGCCGATGTCAACAATCTAGACTAAGTATATCACCCCTTCAATTCTTTTGCCTTATTATGTGCTGCCATAACTGCCTTTTGAAAAATGGTTTTGAACTCTGAGTCTTCAAAAACTTTAAACGCTGCCTCTGTTGTCCCGCCTTTTGACGTAACAGCTTGCCGCAATTCTGTTGCCGAACCCTCTGAATATTTTAATAAGAGCGAACTTCCAATCACTGTTTGTCTGCTGAGCCTTTGCGCCAACTCTTCATCAATTCCTAATTCGACTGCTGCTTGCTGCAATAATTCAACAAGATAAAACACATATGCTGGCCCACTTCCTGAAATTGCCGTAACCGCGTCCAGTAAATTTTCATTTTGAACTTCAATTTCTGATCCAATTGCCTGTAAAATTTCTTGCGCAATTTCGCCCAATTCTTGGGAAACCTGACTATTTTTTACCCACACAGACATTGATTCTCCAACGGTTGCTGCAAGATTTGGCATAACCCGAATTATTGGAACTTGTGATCCGAGTCGTTCCTGTAAGGCTTGACCTCCAATCCCGGCCACAACTGAAATAAATAACTGATTTGAAACAACAGGCTGAATTTCTTGGAGAACGGAAAGTAACACCAAAGGTTTCACCGCAAGAATAACAATCTGCGCTTGCTGAACCGCTTGGACATTATCCGAAGTTACCGAAACTCCCCGTTTTTCAAACTCAATAAGTTCTGCCCGGGTTGGATTACTCAGAATTAAATTTTCTGGAGCTATTGTTTGGGTATGTAACAATCCATTGGCAATCGCCCCACCCATATTTCCAACCCCAATAATTGCAAGTTTTTGATTTATCATATCTTTCCGTCATTCTGTGATTTTAATTACCTTCTAAAACTTTTTTAATTCTTTCAAATGCCCAATCAAGCTCTTCTTTAGTTATAACCAATGGTGGCGCTAAACGCAATACATTCTCGCGCGTTTCCTTACATAGAATCCCTTCTGTTAATAGTAGCTCGCAAAACCGCCTCGCCCCACCCGCTTGCTTTGTTAGTTCAATGCCGATAAACAACCCCTTTCCACGAATTTCTTGAATAAAGTCGCTTTGCATTGTTTGTAATTTTTCCACAAGATAATTTCCGAGTTGTAAACTTTTCTCAGAAAGTTTTTCCTCTAGTATTACTTGTAACGATGCTCGTCCAATCCCGCATGCCAATGGATTTCCTCCAAACGTGCTTCCGTGGCCTCCAGGCTTAAGCAATAATAATAAATCCCGTGAGGATAAAACTGCAGAAATCGGATAAAACCCCCCGCCCAATGCTTTTCCAACAATTAATATATCGGGTTTTGCATCTTCCTCATGTTGATACGCAAATAATTTCCCTGTGCGACCAAACCCGGTTTGAATTTCATCTAACATTAACAAGACATGTTCTTTTTTACAGATTGATTTAAGTTGTGTTAAATAGCCATTGTCCGGAATAATAATTCCTCCTTCTCCTTGAATTGGTTCTACTAAAACAGCAACCGTATTTTTGGTAAGTGCTTTTTTGAAGGCAGGGATATCATTAAAAGGAATTATTTTGAACCCGGATGTAAACGGACCAAACTCGTCACGATACAGGTTTTCTGTTGAGAAACTAATCGTTGTAATAGTCCGCCCATGAAAGTTATTCCCACACACAATAATTTCCGCTTGTTCTTTTGCAACTTTTTTAACTTGGTATCCCCATTTTCTGGCAAGCTTTAGTGCTGTTTCAATTGCTTCAGCGCCAGAATTCATTGGAATCATCATTTCAAATCCAGCTGCTTCGCAAAGTTCTTTACTGAATAGTCCTAATTGATCATGTCGAAAAGCACGTGAGGTATGCGTGATTTTTTTCATTTGACTAATTGCTGTGTCCAAGATTTTTTGGTGGGTATGCCCTTGATTTACAGCAGAATATCCACTTAAAAAGTCCATATACTTTTTCCCCTCAATATCATACACCCAAATCCCATGCCCATGAGAAATAACAATATCCAATGGATGATAGTTGTGAGCAACGTACTTATTTTCTAAATTGATAAAATCTTGTGTTTTCATAGAAATATCCTTATGTCATTGCGAGGAAGAACGACGAAGCAATCTAATTATGAGACTGCTTCACTATCGCTCGCAATGACAAAACTGAACAAAAAAAACCGCCCGTGTAAAAATTCAAATATCTATTTGAAATCTTACAAGGACGGTCATTCTAGTCTGCCGTGGTACCACCCTGTTTTGTTTCAGCGAATTCTGAAACCTCTTTGCTGGATTTTACGGTTCAGTTTCCGTCATACTCATCGCATGCAGCATATCCTGAGCAACGTCGAAGGATTCGTTTGGCGGGACACCAAAGTCAAATGCTTTATAAACATATAATAACAAACAACTAACCTATTCGCAACACATAATGCTTGCAAAATTAAATTACTGCGATATACTATCTGCTATGTCAAATAGTGAACAGGATGGTATGTATCGGCCATATGAATGGGTATATAGACAAAAGTGCGCTTTGTTGGAAGTACCAGAAAAGACAACTCTTCAAGCAGATGTCGATTTAACAGATGTGCCAGATGATTTATCTCGTGCTTTAAATGAGATGTTACAAGTATATCCAGATACTTTAGAAAAAAAAGGGACTGTAATTTTTTCTCAAGATATTGCTCAATTAGAAATGACAAAAAAATCTACCGCTAAAGGAGAATCAAAACCACACCATGTCATTTTCAATTTACCGCGCAAAAAATATAAAATATATGAATATTCTGATAAAGTTCTATCTAAAAAAAGGATAGATGAACAACCAGATACAGGAACAGACACTCCAGAAGAAATGCTTTTTGGCTTAACATACCTCATAATAGATTCTGAGGCAAAGGTAAAAGAACTATAAGGAGGGTAATTTTTTAAGTTATTTTTTCGTCACCTCATGTCCCCCAAACGCATTTCGAAGTGACGCAACCATTCGCGCGGCAAATGATTCCTGGACTTTTTTATCTTTTTGTGAGCGACGGCGGAATTCTAATGAACGTTCTATAATTTCTGCATCTACGCCTTCTTTTTTTGCTTGCTCAACTGTCCATTTTGCTTCTCCTGACTCGGCAATTACTCCCACAAGATTTTCAAGTTTTGGATCATGTTCCAACGCATCAACTGAACGATCCAACATAAATCCTGAAACCAACGTTCCCTTTTGCCACAAGCGCGCGATCTTGAGCAAATCAAAATTGTATTTCGCTTTTTCCAAAACTCCAAATCCTTCGCCCAACGATTGCATGATTCCATATTCAATGCCATTGTGTACCATTTTTACAAAATGTCCTGCTCCCCCTTCTCCAAAATAGTCATGGCCTCCCATAGGTTTCCCCAAGGTATCCAGAATTGAAATAATCTCTTCATACGCGCTTTGGTCGCCACCAACCATTAATGGATATCCTTGCTGGGCTGCAATAATTCCTCCCGAAACGCCAACCCCCAAAAATCGAATCCCCTTTGATTTAAAATGGTCATAGCGTTTTTGCGTATCGTTGAAATTTGCGTTCCCGCCATCGACAATAATATCACCCTCTTCAAGAAGTGGTTCAAGTTTCTGCAAGGTTTCAGTTGTTGCCTCACCCGCAGGAAGCATCATCCATAGTACCCGAGGTTTTGATAAACTTTTTACTAATTCATCAATTGTTGCCGAAATATACACTCGAGGAAACTCTTTCCGAAGTTCTGCAGCTTTTTCCGCAGATCGGTTCCACACAAACACCTCATGGGCATCACGCAATAATTTCCGAACCATATTCCCGCCCATTCGTCCTAACCCAATAAATCCTACTTCCATATCTCTATCATACCACGATTAGCATATTTATGGAGGTCTACTTTACATTAAACCTATAAGATTTCGCCCCTTGACTTTCACAAAAGCCAAACTACCAATAATAAGAATCATCATGTAAAAAATTAAAACATACTCTAATACTATGTAGTATTAGAGTTTATGCGCGCAACAATTTTTCTAACCTTCTATGCAATTCATTTTTATCTTCTAAAGTCTTTAGAACATTTTTAATTCGTTCTCTCTGTTTGTGATTAGCATTTTTAACAATTTCTTCCAGAAGTAACTCTGGCCAAAAATACATAGAATATTTTCTTTTTATTTGATCCCATTCTGTAAGTTCTTGTAGGAATCTATTTTCACCTGTAGAAGGGATTTTTTGAATAGTTTTACGAAAGCCTTCTCCTCTTTCAGAAAGCCAGACGGCAATTTTTGCAATTGTTCCGTGACTTACGTGGAGATTTTCCTCTATCTCTTGATATGTCATTCCTGCAAGTAAAAGTTTTGCAATCCGCAAACGTTTAGAAAGTATTTTCATTTCAGAAAGAGTAAGCAAATCTTGCAAAAATAACGCAACATCATTTATAGTTTTAGTCTGAACTAAAGCATGTATTAAATCGAATATCAAGTTATCCTGTTCTTTTTTGGAAATCCTTTCTACCTTTGTAACCTTTGCCATAATCTAAAGTATAATACTACATAGTATTAGAGAATTTATTAAACTTTCTATCTGACTTTCGTGCCTGCTGGCACTTCTTTATCCGGATGCATCAAAACCGATGAACTGTCCACGTCGGCGGCTAAAATCATTCCCTGACTTTCTATTCCCCGAAGCATGCGTGGTTCTAAGTTGATGATAAATGGACATTGTTTGCCAACTAAATCTTCTGGTTTGTAAAACTGCGCAATTCCGGAAACAATAGTTCGTTTTTCTTCTCCAAAATCCACTTCCAATTTTAACAACTTATCCGCATTTTCAATTTTTTCTGCAGAAAGAATTGTCCCGATTTTAATTTCTAATTTTGAGAAGTCATCAATGCTTATCATGTAAAATTATTATGGTCTCTTTTCCTGACTTTGTATAGCCTTACCTTGTTCGTATGTCGCAGACGTTCGCCGTAATAATTCATCCAAGTTAGCAGAAATGTGTTTTTCTCCAGGCTCTCTTTTATTATATTCTTCAACTTGAGCCAATACCCTTGCAGAAAACATGACAGCTCTGTGAACATAGTTCGAGCTATGGGAAGTAATAATACTATACTCATTTCCTTTGCCTCTATAGTAAGCAAAAATAAAGCCAACTGCGTGAGCAACCGGTTCTTCCGCATGCTGCACAATCTGATCATTCATTGTCTGAGGTATTCTTTTACTGAGTTCTCTTAAGGATGCGGCATTGTACCCTCTGAGCAAATCCATGTGAGAGACTTCTCCTTTTCCTGTCGGTTGATCTCCATGGCTTACTAAGCGTTGAGGAAATACAATCTGTTCGTATATGGTTGGCATCGCTCCCTCATGCTCACCTCTTCTATCCTGCTGCGGGCCTTTATGAATATTACTAGTGTCAACAGAAAGAGGAACTCTTGGACCTTGTCGTTCTGGATGTGAACTTGTCATAGTTGTTAAATAGTAAGGTATACCCCTTATACTCAGATTTACCAATAATGTATAATACCCGGAGCTTTGAATAGTGCCTTGATTCCTTGCAATTTCAAAGCGGAGCTGTATATTATACTACAACCACTTTCGTCCGTTACGTTCTATCAGTTCAAATGATTCTTTTTGTCCCCATGTGCCGGGTTGATATTGGTACAGCGGCGCGGATTCTTTTGACCACCCTTCCAAAATTTGTGTAATAAATTGCCAAGAGCTTTCCAATTCGTCTGAACGATTAAACAACATTTGGTCACCTGCTAAAATATCCAATAAAACTTTTTCATATGCATCAGCGCCTTTATGTCCAAATTGGTCTTGGTATGAAAAATTCATGTCAACAGTTCCTAAAGACAAATTATTTCCTGGAGTTTTGGCAATGACCCGCAACCCGATTCCTTCATTGGGTTGAATACGAATTGTTAACACATTTCCTATTTCCGGACAGCCGTATTCCTTAAAAAGGAGATGGCATGTTTGAATAAATACAATTGAAATTTCAACCGTGTCTTTTGGTAATTTTTTTCCGGCGCGAATATAGAATGGAACACCGGCAAAACGCGGTGTATCTAATTCCATTTTCATTGCTACAAAAGTTTCTGTTTGTGACTGCGGATTTACATTTTTTTCTTCCCGATATCCTACGTATTGCGCGCGAATAACTGACTTGCTAACTTTTTCAGGTGGAATCGGTTTAATGGCTTTAATCGCTTCTGCCCGCGAATCGCGAATCGCCTCTCGCGAAAAACTCTTGGGCTGTTCCATTCCAACTGCAGCAACTAATTGCATTAAATGGTTTTGCCCGACATCCCGTAATAACCCAACGCCATCAAAAAATCTTCCGCGCATTCCAATTCCTTTTTTCTCACCCCATGTTATTTGGACATGGTCAATATGGTTATTGTTCCACACCGGTTCAAAAATGCCATTGGCAAATCGAAACGCGATAATATTTTGTACGGTTTCTTTTCCTAAATAGTGGTCTACACGGAAAATTTGTTTTTCTTCAAAAATTGCAGATAACCGTTTATCCAACATACGGGCATGGTTTAAGTCTTTTCCAAACGGTTTTTCAATAATAATCCGTGTCCATTTACTCGACCCTTGTCCACATCCTTCAGAAAGCTTTGTTGAGTCAAGATAGTTTAGAATGATATCGTAATTTTCTGGTGGGGTTGCCAAATAAAACAATCGGGTGATACACGCGCCGACTTGTTTGTCAAATCCATTTAATTTGGTAATTAATTGCTGGTATCCACTTTCTTCTGCAAAATCTCCTTGCTGATAATAGATATTTTGAACAAATTTTTCCCATAAAGATTCTACCTTGTCTAAGGTTGAACCTTCAAACAAAGCGCGCGTTAAAAATTCTCTAAACTCATTATCACTCATCGGCCGTCTTGCAAAACCAACAATGTAGAATTGCTCGCCCAATTGTTTTTTTTGGAATAATGAAAACAACGCCGGCACTAATTTATGCTGCGCCAAATCCCCAGTCGCGCCAAAAATTACCATTGCAAAAGGTGAAGTCATCATAGTAAATAAAAATTGAAAAATAAAATAAAAAAACTACAAAGACAAAATCCTCAATAGTTTTTTTATTTTCTTTTTTATATTTTCATTATACCTGATTCTAGATGATCTGATCAGTTATCACAATAGTTTTCTTCCCGATTTCTGGTTGAGTATAAAACCTGGATGGTATCTCTGCGAGGGAACCGGAATTAAACATCTCTCTCAGCGCATTCTGCTTTGCAGAACCCATTACTAACACTATCAGAACATCCAACATTGATAACCCTTGGAAAGTCATTGTCACTCGCTCTCCAAAAGGACCGGTTGGGTCGATAAACTCCGAAACTAATAAACTCTGCCGATTTTTTTCAAACAGTGGATTTTTAAAATCTGAGCGGTTTGGCGCTATCCCCGCAGTATGGCCATCTTCACCAATTCCTAAAATTCCGATATGTGTTGGGATATTAAAAAAGAAGGACCGGACTTCCTCGTCATATCTGTCTGCAGTCTCTTTTCGTCCAGTTTTGTCATTCTGGAGCGAAGCGATAAAATCCCTCATTTTAAATTGAGATCCTATCGTGGTCGATGCCACTCCAGGATGACGGTATTTGAGAATTGGAGAAAACTGAATATCAAGCGCCGTAAGATAGCGAAGAAGTCCTGTTTCTTTTATCATTTTTTCATTACTCTTTGCATGGCCCGGGTCTCCATATCGCTCATCAATCATGCCAACAGCGCCAACGTTCAGTTTTTCTTCGTGGGCTAATTGTTCATATAATGGTTTTGGAGTTGAACCGCCAGAAAGAAACAGTACGGTTTTTTTGTCACACAATGAATACAAAACATTTTTTGCTATTCCAATTCCTTCTTCTGGATTTTGAACATGTACTGCAGACAAATCATTTCTTTGGAGAACAGAAATTCCAATACTTTCAAGTGTTTTTTTCAAATCCATACTATTCCCTGTATAGTACTGCTAATTGTGAAATATTGCAATTTAACATGTTAATACTTGTCATTGCGAGGAGGTACAACGAAGCAATCTAATCAGTAAACGAGATTGCCACGCTTATACTCCGCTCGCAATGACAATCAAAGAATCTAATAGTACAAACTTAATTTATTTTGACCCAGAACATTTCCAATAACAAAACGCAATTTTACCTACTATATAATCTACCCGGACAGAGCCAAATGACCGTGAATCCAAACTTGCAGACCTGTTATCTCCCAATACAAAAACTCGTCCTTTTGGTACAATTATTTCTTCTTCATCATGCATAAAGGTATTCCCAATTGTTTCCCCTTCTGTTACAAGATAGGTATGTTCATCTAATTTTTGGTTATTAATATATACAGATCCATTTCTTAAAATGACTGCTTCACCCGGTAATCCAATGACCCGTTTTATTAATCTTTTTTCGGTATCTTGCGGAGACTTTAAAATAATTACATCCCCTCTCTCGGGAAATGCTGATGTATACGCGAGAAGGTTCGTAATATAATATTGTCCATTTGTGTAACGGGGCATCATAGAATCCCCAGTAATTTGATACGGTCTTACGACAAATAAGTACAGAAGAGGAAGTGAAAAAATAAGAAGAAATACCAGACCTCCAATTATGCTTGCGGTAATCAAGAACATTTTAACTCCCCGGTATGCAGGAACAACGAGTGTTCCTTTTATTCCTACCAGATTTTTATAGAGTAGATAAGAATAAATGATGGTAAATGGGGTGGCGAACGCATAGAGAATTTGACTTACAAATTGAGAACCATCTTTTATATGCAAAAGCGTAAATACAACCCCGAACGCTATCAAAATAACCCAGAAAATAACCCCTACAAAAATATTTACAAAAATCATTCGTCCCCATATTCGCCACCATCTCCCTCTTACGTATTCGCGGCTGGTAAAAAGCGCTGCTAATCCTTTTTTGTTTTCTAACACCAGTACAAAAATTGCAAAAGCAAACCATACGCTCACGATAATTCCTGGGATAATAAATAAGAAAAATCCGGCTGCTGTTATGCCACCAACCAAAAATGTGACCCACCAGTAAGAATTTATTTTATGGAAACTTTGATTATACGCGTCAATAGCAGTGAGAGAATCATTTTGTATGGCAAGTACCAGCGCGATACTACTCCACGAAGAAATAATAATTGATATGAACGAAAGCAAAAGAATCGGAATGATTACAGTCCACAACATCCCGCCAAATCCAAATGACCTATACAGCGAAAGCGCCATATTTTGAATGGTTGGTTTATCGATAAGCAGCATAAACAAAACCGCCCGTGCCAATTCCACAATTGTGGGAAGAACCATAATTGCCAGCAGCACTTTTATTTTTTTAAAAAACAACAAACGGGATTGTTCTAAAAGCTGAAGAGCTGATGTAAGTGAAGCAACTGAAGATTTTTCTGTTTCCATAAAAAGGGCTTATTACAGTGAAACAGATACAGGAAATGAAGTCAAGCAAGAGTATACGTTTAAACAATGTCATTCTGGAGCGGAACGATGTGGAGCGAGAGAATCCCACACTTAATTCAAAGTTCAAAGTGAAAAGTTAAAAATTACCCTACAAGGGGACTATCCACTTCGTGGTGTCGCTTTTTCAAAGCGTCGCAGTTTAAAGTTCAAAATTTAATAAATAAAAGTACCTTCACTTTGAATTTTGAATTATTCTAATGAGAATTAAAAATGGAGCAATTTGAGAAAGAATCCACTAATTGCTTGCCAATGGATATTGATATCATTTATTGTAATAAGCAAAATTAACGTAAGTAATACGGCCATACCGGCCGCATGAATATAACTTTCAATTTTAGGGTTTACCTTATGTCCGGTTACTCCTTCAATAAGGATAAAAAAAAGTCGTCCGCCATCGAGCGCTGGAATAGGAAGCACATTGAAAAATGCCAACGATATTGATAATAATCCTGCTAAATTTAATAATTCCATAACTCGCTCCCGAACGTCTGGAATGTTTATTTTTGACCCTACTAAAAAACCAATTCCAATCGGCCCAGCAGCACCACGGGAAATAGGATCTGCGGTACGCTCTTGGATGGATATCTTGATCAATTTTCCTAAAATGTCAAAATTATAAAGCATTAAATTAATCGGATGGACAATACCCGAGAAGAGTTTCTCCGCAGGTGTTTTATATTCCAAAACTGCAATACTAATAGGGAAAAAGCTTACTCCTAATGCCCCGTCATTTTTTGGAGGGGAAACGCGCGGAACTACTACAGCAGTTGATTCTTTATTAGTTTCTACATCTCTCCAGGTGATAGTAACTTTTTCTCCCCTATGTTGATTAATAATAGCCACAAATTGTTTTACATCATGTATTTTTTGTCCATTGATAGAAACGATTTTAGAACCAATAGTAATCCTTGCTTTTTCCGCTGGTGAATTTTTTGAAACACCATTTACAAAAATATCCGATGAGGTACTTTGGTGGACTCCAAAAAACTTATGGTTTCCCAACAGTGGAATTTCGGTCTTAAAATTGGACATTCCTAAGAAAATGTAAAAAATAACAGCCGCCAAAATGGCATTCATAATAACGCCAGCCAATACTACGGCTGCTCGTTGTTTTACTGGCCGCGCAAAAAATGCGCGGCTAATATCTGTTATTTTTTTACGTGGATCTTCTAGCGAAATTTTTCCTCCCCCTACTTCATCTTCTCCATACAGTTTTACAAACCCTCCAATTGGCAACCAGTTAATTGAGTACACAGTCTCTCCTCGTTTAAAACTGAACGCCCTAGGCGGAAATCCGAATCCAAATTCTTCAACTTTTATCCCAAGCTTTTTCGCAACCCAAAAATGCCCGAATTCATGGATAAGGACAAGAATACTTAATAGTAAAAGAAATACTAATATCGTTATGATCATATATTCATTATAGTAGAAATACTACCAATAACCCAATAAGCAAATAAACAAATCAATGCAGAATAGCAAAAATATTCTAAATTGGGTTATTGATTGGTAGTATTTGAGATTAGTAGTATTGGTTTATTCTTCAAATTTGTAGCAATTCTTCTTCTTTCCTTTTTCCTAATGCTTCTATTTCTTCCGTTACTTCGTCGGTGAGTCTTTGTACATCTTTTTCCAAGCGTTCTTTATCATCATCAGTAATTTCTTTAGCGGTGTGTTGTTTTTTAATATCATCCATTGAATCATGCCTTGCTTGTCGTACCATAATCCGGCCGTTTTCTAGCTTTTGTTTCATAAGGTGAATCAGTTCTTGCCGACGTTCTTCAGAAAGTGGCGGAATAGAAATGCGAATGTGTTGACCATCAACAGTTGGAGTCAACCCAATATTCGCTTCCATAAGACCTTTTTGGATTTCTCCGATAATTGATGGGTCAAATGGTGTTATCATGATTGTCTGAGGATCAGAAGTTCCAACAGTTGCAAGCTCCATAATTTTTAACCGCGCGCTTCCACCGTAAACACTTACTGAAACGTGGTCGACAAGTGATGGTGCCGCGCGGCCTGTTCGAACGGTAGCCAAGTCGCCTCTGATAATCTCCAGAACTTTAATCATTTTTTGTTTGGTTTCTTGCAAAAGTGGATCCATAGTGTATAGTTTATCACATTTTTATTAATTTGCCAGAGAACTATTATTTGATTTTTAGTCAAGCAACCATAACAATACATTCTATGAGGCGATCGCTGAAGTCTATCTTATTTAACCAATGCGCTAAAAAGAAGTCCTACTATGGGGATTTCATTTCTCCGCTCAGGTCTCCTAGGTTGAACTGGTGAAGCTTGCTGTTCTGCTTCAAGCATTACTCGCTGAGCTGTTTCCTTAAATTCTTTATCTGGATCTGACAACCAAACTTTTGCTACTGGTTGGTTAACGCTATTCCTATCTTTTTCATACATAGACGTTCTTTTCTCTGATGCTTTTTTTGCACCTTTAGACTGTTCCACTAATATTTCCGGAACATATTCGGCTCTACTCTCAGCAATATCGAATTGTTGCCGGAGCGTCGGTTCTCTCCCCGTCCGCTGAAATTTGACGCCTTCAGGAGAATGTGCAACAGGAAGCCACGCAACTCCTCCATCCCCCCGAACTAAATACTTAACATGATATTTTTCCTTTTCATCAACACTGACTCGCACTTGTCTTACTACTTTTCTACCTGTTTCATCAGGAGTCCTTTCCAATTGCACAACTGCGCCTGCTTCTGGAAAATCTCCTGTTAAATCATGATAAGGTGTAAATTGTGCACCTTTATATCCTAATTCCTGTGTTTGTTGACGGAGCAATGGCTCAACGGTACTTCTGTAGTGTTTATCTGCTTGTTCCCATGGAAGTGGCGGTAATTCACCAATAAGCTTAATTTCTTCTGTAGGCACAGAGGGTTTTTGAGATACATCAAAACGTACTGGTCCTCGTTCCTGTAACATAATTATTTATATATAAGTTCTCAATTAATTATTATAATCAAAAATTTCCCATGTGCTTGACAGTATCCTGACATTCTTACGTTTTTCTTACCAAAATTTCACCTATACCTTACATTTACTCGTTCTTATTCACGTTGTTAATATGAATTTCCCCGCTCAATCCGCCGTACGAACGGACGCGCGGTGAGCAAAATCGAAGCATATATGTTTATCCTTCACCGCCTACTGGTTGCTCTTCCCTTGCAGCTTTGCGAGCTTCTTGAACTTGCTGCCACTCAGCTCCGCCTGGTGGTTCTCCGGGCCTCACCTCACCGAATACTATTTCTCCTTCTTGAGACTGATTGCCATCGGGACCTTCCTGGTTTCCTGATGCAGACCTAATTTCTCCCGTTGATCCAATTATGGAACCGTCAATGCCTATTTCTGGTCTTCCATCTGCAGATCGATCTGTAATTGGTTGTTGCGCCTCTATTTGCGCTTGACCATCTCCTACAGCTTCAGAAGTAGCTTGTCGAGCTCCTCGTTGATCAGCTTTTTGTTGCAATGCTTCCAAGGGAACTTTTGATAATTGTTCTCCCATATTTATTCACCTCCCTTCATATACTTATTATATGAACAAGGAAAGAATCATGCTTGACGTCTGCATTACAAGTTCATGACAAAATGAAACGAATAAAGTGATTCCTGACAGGAAGTGGTTAGATGAGGGTATTATTTGCCGAGTTCTATGCGGGAAAATCTTTTGAGGATTATATTTTCTCCAAGTTTTGCAATTGTTTCTTTAACTAAATTCTCAATGGTTTTTTTTGGATCACGAATATATTCTTGCTTTAATAACGCTTTCGTATCTTTGGGATTCATTGCCGCAACTTGCATGGCAACTTCATGGGCGAGATTTTTAAATTCTTGGGTGCGGCCAACAAAATCAGTTTCGCATAACAATTCAACTAAAACTCCCACTCTCCCATTTCCATGAATGTATGATTCGATAATTCCTTGAGAAGTTTCTCGGTCGGATTTTTTATCTGCCTTTTCCATGCCATGCTTTCGAAGCCATTCAACTGCTTTATCAAAATTATTATCTGTTTCTTCTAAAGCTTTTCGGCAATCTGCAAGTGAGATTCCAGTTTCAGTTCGGAGTTTTTTAAGTAGTGATATATCTGCTGGCATAAGTTTAAGTATCTTTCCTGAGCGAAGTCGAAGGATTTCAATGTAATTGCCTTCGACAAGCTCAGGCAACATTACCGATCTTAGAAATTATGCTTTTCCTTCTATTTTTTTCGTTCTCTTTGTCGTTTTCTTTGCTTTTGGCTTTTCTTCTTTTTCAGAACTTTTCTTTTCTTTCGTGTCATTTTTTTCCTCTTGATTTTTACTTGCTTCTTTCCCTTTTGTCTCTTTTGTCCCCTTTGTCCCTTCTTTCCCTGCTTCATTTTTTGCCGCTTTTCGTCCTTCAATCCATGAATCAATAATATAACTCACAATAAGTTTAATTGACCCCACTGCGTCGTCATTTGCGGGAATTGGATAATCAATGACATTCGGATCTGCATTCGTGTCAACAATTCCAACTGTTTTTATCCCGGTTCGGGCAGCTTCCCTTACCGATAAATCTTCCAAGTGAGTGTCAATTATAAAAAGCGCTTCAGGAACACTTTTCATATTTTGGACTCCGCCATACAATCCTTCGAGCTTCACCCGGTCTTTTTGCCATTGCCCAATTTCTTTTTTGGTATATTTTGATTTTTCCTCATCACTCTGAAGTTTATTCCCATAATCTTTTAATTTTTTGAAATTTTTAGATACCTCAGAAAGATTGGTTAAAATGCCACCAATCCACCTATTCGTAATAGTATAGAGTCCATCTTCTCCACCGGTTTCTTCATGCGCCCGTGTTACTTCTTCGCGTACAATTCCCTGAGCTTGCCGTTTGGTACCAACCACAATAAGGGACCCATTCTTCTTGGCTAACTCTTTTACGAAATGGGCTGCTGATTCAAGGCCTTCTTTGGTTTTTGCTAAATCGATAATGTGAATATTATCACGGGCTTCAAACACGTAATCGCGCGCTTTGGGGTTTTGGCGGGTAACTTGATGTCCGAAATGACATCCAGCCTCTAATAATTCTTCAAGTGAAACTTCTCTCATAATAATATCCTTGATCCTCCACTCTACCGACTTTTAAAGCAGGATATTGAAGTAGAGTGTGTGTAATAAAACATATGATATCAAAATACCTTGTAAAACACAAGCGTTGTATCTACTGCATGAGTGTTTGAGAATCATTTAGCACGATTCTCTCCGCGATTCCTGTATCTGTTTGTCCCTAGGCGCCGCGTTTCGTTTAATAGAAACTTTTTATTGAAATTTTACCTTATGTTGTGATGTATCAATACGTCACAACATTACAAATTACTCAACAACTTTTTTACCATTTGAACAGAATGCGCTGGGAAATTGGCTATACGAATGTGTTGATTTTTAAATGGTCCATAACCTCCACCCACAACTATCCCTTGCTTTTTGAGACGCATTCGTAATTCTTCTGAGCCTCCTTTTACTTCAATTACCAACACAGTTTTTGCCCGATCAGCAGGATTTTTTACAAAAGGTCCGTATACCTTATGATTATCAAAAAACTCATACATCAATTGCGCTTTTGCATCTGTTTGTTTTCTGATTTTTTCAATACCTACATCCAACATATCTTGCAGTACATTGCTGAGTAAATAGAGAGCAAACACATTGGGTGTTTCTGGAGTTTGGTGCTTGCTGGCATATCCAAGCAGTTCTTCAAAACTATGATAACTACCAATTGAATATCCTTTGCTTTTGACAAATTGAGATTTCTCCATTGCCGCGGGGCTTAATACTAAAACTCCCAATCCCGCCGGCAATCCAAATCCTTTTTGCACTGAGAAAAATACACAATCAGTAAATTCGTAGTCTAAGTTTGTACATGGAATTGACGACACAACATCAACTGCAATAAGCGCGTGGGGATAGCGTTTTTTTAAATTGCTGATTTCGTGTTCTGGCACAATAACTCCGGTACTGGTCTCACATTGAGTTATGGTAATTAATTCTGCTGCCCGTGGAGCTTCTATTGTTTGAAAATCAAATCCCTTTCCCTGTTCCATCTCATATTTTTCTGCATTTTTTTTATAATCAACTGCTGTTTGATAAAACCGTTTTGCAAACCCCCCTTGTATATAATGAAAACTTCTTTTTGCCACGCAATTTTGGATAACCCGCTCCATTCCCTCTGTTGCAGATGATATAAAAAACACTGAATACTCTTGAGGAATTCCTAATAATTTTTTAAGTGAATTGGTAGCATCTTCGTAGATTTCTTGAAATGTTATACTTCGATGAGACATTGATAAGACATCATCACTCAATGCGCGTTCTATATGTTTAGCAACAGATGGATACAATTGCGATGGCCCAGGGGTAAAATAAATTTTTTTCATTGTTACACTATCAAAAATATCTCACTTCCCACTTCAAAAATTCTTATTTAGTACAAAACTCTTAGCCGAATCGTCTCAGGTATTTTTCTGAGTTCGTTAATTACTTCCTCCGGGTAATTTGCCGCAACATCAGTTATAACATATCCAATATGTTGATTCGTCCCTAAATACTGTCCCTCTATATTAATAGTATGTTTTGCAAAAATTCCATTTATTTTTGCCAACACTCCGGCGACATTTTTGTGAATATGAATTAACCGATGAGCATGGTGTAATTTAGGTAATTGCAAATTTGGGAAATTAGTACTTAACATCGTATCTCCCGAATTAATAAAATTCAGTAATTTTTGTGAGACAAATTCTCCAATTGCTTTTTGCGCTTCTTCGGTGCTGCCACCAACATGAGGTGTTAAAATGACATTTGGTAAACCACGCAATTCTGATTCAAAGGTTTCGGCATTATTTTTTGGTTCTTTTGGAAATACATCAACTGCAGCTCCGGCAATTTTTCCAGACTGAACATGTTTCGCAAGCGCTTGCAAATCTACCACAAATCCCCGGCTCAAATTTAAAAACAACACCCCATCTTTCATGAATGTAAACTCTGGCTCTCCAATCAAATGTGTGTTACTCTTTTTCCCGCTGACATGAACAGTTATTACATCCGATATTCGCAATAATTCTGTCATCGAAGAACACTGCTTTGCAGTACCTAACGCAAGTTTTTCTGAAGTATTATAAAAGTAAACTTCCATTCCCAAATTTTCCGCAAGAACAGACAGCTGTGATCCGATATTTCCATACCCGATAATTCCTAATTTTTTGCCCCGAATCTCATGACTCCCTTTTGCCGACTTATCCCACATTCCGTTGTGCATTTTTATGCTTTTATCAAACGTATTTCTGTATAACATAATTATTTCACCCAAAACTAATTCCACGACACTTCGCGTGTTGCTGAATGGCGCATTAAAAAGAACAATCCCTTTTTGCGCTGCAGTGGTACTATCAATTTGATTGGTGCCAATGCAAAAAGCTCCAACTGCTAATAATTTTTTTGCGTTTTCAAGAACTTGCGATGTGATTTCAGTTTTTGAACGAATTCCTAAGAGTGAAACATCAATAATTTTTTTAGATAATTCTTTTTCCCCTAATGCAGTTTTTAATGACTCAACAACATATCCTTCTTTTTGAAAAGTATCAATGGCAACTTGGTCAATGTTTTCGAGAAGAAGAACTTTAATGCGGTTTTTTGGATATGATAAAGACCTTGGAAAATGGTTCAAAAATAAAAACTCATCAAAATTTGGAATGACATGGTCGGCATTTTGAGTTACTAATTCACGAGAAACATTTTCGGTAAAAGCATAAAAAATGACTTTCTGATTTTTCTCTTCGTCATCCTGGCTTGTCCAGGATCTTTTACTGGTTAATTGATTCTGGAGTCGTTCGTTCCTCACTCCCCAGAATGACGACTTGATTTCGTAATCGGTAAACCCATCTCCTATTACATGAATTATTCCTTTGAGTTTTAATTGTTTAATCGCCTTGGCTTTTCCCCCTTTTTGTGACAGGGGATTTTTTGTATCATATCCAATTACTTGCCCGTTTTTGTCGAATTTGAACTCATTTGCTAATATATTGCTTTCTGAAATTCCCAACATTTTTGCAATGGGAGTAATGTATTCTTTAAATCCTCCAGAGATTATATAAATAGTATCTTTGTGATTTTGGAAAAAATCTTTGTTTCGCTCAATTGAGGGAGTAATCTTTTTTTTGAGCAACCGGACGAGTTTTTCTATGTGATATTTTTCGATATGAAATAATTCTAAGCGGCGAGATAGTGATTCTGTAAATGAGATTTTCCCTTCCATTCCGAGTGTTGTAATATCTTTTATTTGTTGGACTAATGAGGTTTTTTGTGAGTGCTGCTTGAGAGTAATATGGGCTAATTCATCCAAAGCCTCAACTTGTACCAAAGTGCTATCAAAATCAATGATAAAATAGTTGGTAATCATACGATTTGTCATTCTGGAGTGAAGAATCCCACGTGTTAGTTCAAAGTGAAAAGTTAAAAACTACGATGACATTATCGAAAATTATATCATGAAACTGAACGATAAAGAGGTTAAAAATTTTCAAGAAATTATCTGGGGATTTTATAAAAATCATAAACGTGACCTTCCCTGGCGGCCTCCTTTACTAAAAGTTTTGAACGATGGATTCCTTGATGCATACAAAATTGTTGTTTCAGAAATCATGTTACAACAAACTCAAGTCCCAAGAGTTATTGAAAAATATTATGAATTTATAAAAAAATTTCCAACCTTTGAAGCATTGTCGCAAGCATCTATTGCAGATGTGTTGTCTGCCTGGCAAGGATTAGGTTATAACCGCCGGGCGCTTTTTCTAAAAAGAACTGCTCAAGAAATCCTTAAAAAACAAAAAGAACCAAAATTGCAAACTGGAAATAATCGTAGTGATGTATCAATACATCACTACATGATTCCTGAATTTTTAGAAACACTTCCTGGTATTGGAAAAAATACTGCCAGATCTATTTATGTTTTCGCCTTTAACAAGCCTGAAGTATTTATAGAAACAAATATTCGGAGAGTTTTTATTCATGAATTCTATTCTCATTCCTATACCCTTGACCCTGAACCCTCTACCCTATCTAAAATCCATGACAACCAACTCTACCCGCTTATTGAACAAACCCTGGACCGAACAAATCCCCGTGAATGGTATTACGCGTTAATGGATTATGGAAGTCACTTACCAAAAATTGTTACCAATCCAAACCGGCAAAGCAAACACTATACCAAACAATCAAAATTTGAAGGATCTCTGCGACAAGTCCGGGGAAGAATTTTAAAAATATTGCTGAATAAAAAATCTTTATCAATTGAAGAATTAAAAAAAGAAGTCAAAACTTCCGAAGAATATTTTGAGAACGCACTCGCCCAATTACTAAAAGAACAATTCTTAAAAGCAGAAAATAATAAAATAAAAATACGGAAATAATATTTTTAAGAGATAAAAATATTGTCAAATTTACAAAAAAACGGTAATATAACACCTATGCCCAGAGAGTTTGGACTACAAGGAATAGTCTTCGCCGCTGACGGCAGACCTGATGGATCTCCCTTATCTAGCGTAGAATCACAGCCAAGATATGATCTCGTTCTGAGAGAACGAACTCCACTCACAGATAAACAGCTTGAACAACATGACGAAGTTATCAAAAGTTTAGATTCTTGGGCTATGAAACGAGGGCAAGAATTATTAATTCCTCCCTCTGAAATATGGCAACCAAGTGACCCCGACTTACTTCCAGATCCAGGTAATCCTGAAGAGATGCGAAGATTTCAAGAAATGGCGTTAGAAGTTCCTGATGGCGTGCTTATTGTTATTGCAGGCAACTATGTTACTGAAGAAGCAATTACGAGTGATCAAGCATGGTTAAATCGAGTGACTGCTGTTAAAGATCACACCGGTGTTGATCCATCTGGCTGGGGTTTTTGGACAAGAGGTTGGTCTGCTGAAGAAAACCGCCATGGTATAGTGCAAAGACCTTGGCTTGTATATAGCAAGAGATATAATATGCGTAAGGTTGATGAATCATCACACTCGCTTGTCGCAAATGGTTTTGACCCAATGTTAAGCGCAGATGGTTATGAAGCAATTGGCTATGTGAGTTTGCAGGAAGCTCTCACAAAAGATGCTCACGGTCGAGTCGGGAAGATTTTGCGTTATATAGGAGGTAGTGGAGAAGAAGGCGAAAAATTTGCAAAACCTTTTACTAAACCTGCCAGTGATGAGTCCAGACATGAAACATTCTATAGTGAAGCTGGAAGGGAATTAGCTCACAACGATGCAGAAGGTTTTACTCCTGCAGTATGGCGAATGTTAAAAAGAAAATTCGCCATGCCAGGTGCTCTTATGGACGATAAAGGAACATACAGACCTGGACAACGGGATACAGATCTCTTCAGAAATTATTCATTAGAAGCACATGCATCGGGGATAATTACCGCCCGAGATATAGGAAATGAAATATATAAAAAAATTAAGTTTTGGGGCTTAGATAAGGTTTTATTGTCAGGGGAAGCAGCTAGAGCACAAGAGGAACTTTGCTCCCTTCCTCAACAATACACTTCAACATATGAACGAATAGCAGAAAGAGCGATAAAAAGATCACCAGATCACAAATTTAGTTGGTTGAATGGTAGAATAGTATCTCTAACAAACCCAAGAATCACTTTTGCAGATACAAAACAAGTACGTTCTCAAGTTTAAGAAAAACCCCTGCAGATGCTGCTTGATTTCCTCACTTTTGAGTAGTATTCTCAATTTGTTATGCGAGCTCCTTCTGAAGGGTCACGACGAACCGAACGACACGAAACCCAACCATTTCATGGAAGAAGAATTCTTATTACTGGTGGAGCAACTGGAACTGGATTTGAAGCTGCTCAGGCTCTTCATAGACTCGGCGCAGAAGTAGTAATTGGAACCCGTAGTGAAGGAAACTTTGCAAGAGCTGCAGAGAAGCTTGGAACAGAACGAGTTTCTCCATTTATTGCCGACCTTACCAACTCCGCGCAAGTAAAAAACGTAGTTGCGAGAATGCATGACCAAGGGGTCGGTCCCACTGATGTTATTTTTTCTGCAGCAGGCGGAATGGAACCTTTTATGCCACAACTTATGCGAGGATTAGTTACTGTCAAACGGACAGAAATAGGTGAAGAAAGAGATAGCGCGCTTGCCCGCTTACAACCGCAAATAGACCAGTGGGTTGAAGAAACCAGAGAAGGATCAAAGACAATTAATTTTGATGGGCAGGTTAATTTGTTGGATCAGCTCAGAGGCCGAGGAACTGAAGTAAAAGCTATTGATTATTCGAGTATATGGTCAAGTACTCTAGCTGGTGTTCCCCGATTTTACCGAGGCATAGCAAAAAGCAAACACCTGTTTGAAGAATGGATGGAAGAACATGCTGCAGAGCTTGTCGCAGATGGGGTATATCCTGCAATTGTCAGCGGCCATGTTATTTCAGATAGCAATGTTGGTAAAGTGACAGAACGATTTATTCTTCCGCTTTTCCCTCCGGATGAACAAGAAGCAATGCTAAAAACATTTATTCGTATGAACGATATGGTAAGAGCTACAGAGGATGTACTTAAAAGTGACCCAAAACAATGGACCAGTGTGCCAAAACGGTTATTTGTGGTAAACGGAGGAGAAATGAGAACCCATCTTTCACCTGACGATCCTATTTTTAGCCACAGAATTCCAGTGTAGTGAGTTGTCAAACTTAATCTTGTGGCGGAAATAACACAGAAGTTCTTGCTATTTTCTACTCCTGCCATATTATTTTTCTACCTTTTTTGCAATAAATACGGCATTTATCCCTCCAAAACCGAATGAATTATTGGCTACCATATTTATTTCTCTTCCAGAAGTTTCTCTTGGAATATCAAGTCCTTCTGCCTCATCCATAGGATCGACAAGATTTTTATTTCCTGGTACAATTCCTTCATTCATTGCCATTATTCCTAAAATCGCCTCAACTCCACCTGCTGCTCCAATTGTATGAGAAAGTTTCTCTTTAGGGAGATACACAACAACTTTTCCTTCTAGTTCGTCTCTGGAGAAAACTGTCTTTATTACATTCGCTTCAGATTGATCGCCTTCTAGGGTTGAGGTCGCATGCGCGTCAACTAAAAAGTATGCTTCTGCCCGCTCTTCCTCTGTCAGATAACTTAACGCCTCACGCATTGCCCGAACTGCTCCTTCTCCACTTGGCGCAGTATCATGAAACGCATCTGCAGTATCTCCAGCTCCTAAAAGTTCAGCGTATTTATGAGCTCCTATTTTATTAGCGAATCCTTCTGTTGCGATAACCAAAATTCCTGCACCTTCTCCAAAAACAAAACCATCTCTCCCTTTGTCATATGGACGACTCGCACTATCTGGATCAGTCGACTTCGTTAATGATGTAGCATTTCTAAAAAGCTCATAAGATATATAATTATTGGTTGCTTCTGTTCCTCCAACAATCATTGCATCTGCTTTCCCTGCGCAGATTTTGTCGATTCCTAAAGATATAGCTACATTTCCTGTCGCGCATGCTGCAGTGGGAGTTAATACTGGACCCTTTGCACCAAAATCTTTACTTACTGTTGTCGCGACTCTATCAAGAAGAATTTGTAATAAATTAGAAGGTGTTGTTCTTTTCCCTGCACGAAGGTTATCAGCCGCATCTGCAACTAACATTGCTCCACCAATTCCAGTTCCAATGAAAGTTCCTACTCTAGTAGGATCAATGTCATCTCGCAGCTTTCCCTCTTCCCCTAGCAAATTAGCATCAACTAATGCCTCTTCTGTAGCTTTTCGCGCAAGAAGAGCCGCACGGGATCTTCTTTTTGTTTCTCGAGCAGCTAGATTTGGCAAAGAGGTTGCAGCATCAAAGTCTTCTACAACTCCTGCAACTTTCACTTTTGAATATGGTACATCTACTGCAGAGACGCCATTTTTTCCTGCTTTTGCATTTTGCCATGTGGTTGCAACATCATTGCCGAGTGGATTAATAGTTCCCATTCCGATAACAAAAATGCGAGTCCTTCGAAGTTGTTCTACTACAGCGTCTGGAGTACCTATTCCCGCTTCCAATTTTTGTTGCATGATAAATTGGATGCTAACAGATGAATAATATGTTGTCAATATAAGATTTTCGCGTCACCTTCACTTGTTGAGGATTAGGTTGGATTCGTAATAAAATAGGACAAGTTACTGGTTTGAGGCCTGTAATAACCTGTCCTATGAGAAATATTCTACACGAAAGTGTGAGGATAATACAGGAGAAATTTATTCCTGTTGTACCAAAAAAACAGCTTCATTTATTCCGATTTGGTATTGCCTCCTTAACGCTTTCTCCCTTCCAAAGCTTGAACAGTAATGCACGAATGACTGTCTCAAATATGCATACCGCATACACAAAAATGTATCGGCTCACAAAACAGAAGAGGTTGTTGCAGGTATTTGCGCATATTTTGAAATCTCTCCAATTTGTTCATCCAGAAAGCATTGTTGTTATTGATTTCTCAACCTTTTGTGGATTTCAGGTCCTAACATTTGCTGTACAAACTCATATGGGACGCACAATTCCTTTGTACTTTGAAATTATTACCTATCCCATTACAGAACCAACCTCTCAAAATATCTTCATTCAACAAACCATAAAACACTTTGGGGAAATTCTTGACTTTTATCCTCCTTATACTCAGGTTTACCAATAATGTATTATACCCGGAGCTTTGAACATTGCCTTGATTCCTTGCAATTTCAAAGCGGAGCGGTATATCCATACACACCCTCACAAAAAGCTAAGCCTTGTTCTGTTATGGAGTGAAGGAATTCACAGAAGTTTCCTTTACTCTTTCCTCAATGCATCCTATATGAAGCAGTTCCTCTAGCAAGTGAAGGTGATGCAGCTACCTCCTCTATTGACTTTCTCAATCATCACAGGTATTCTCTTTACAAGAAAATCGTTATGTCAGCAGAAGGACGAATGGCACGACAAATGGGAGCAGATAATGCTCCTCAAAATCTCCAAGAAGCTCCAAAAGCTCCAGAAGGTGAATTATCAGGACAAGTGTGGCTCATGACTGGAACTGGTGATCGAAATGGAATTGGCGCAACAGTTGCTCGAATGGCTGGCCTTCGCGGAGCCAAACTGTTTCTTACGTCAACAGAAAGAAGTCAATCTGATGGAATGGCTTTGGCTGATGAACTCAATGGACAAGGAATTGAAGCGGCCTACCAAGCTGCAGATCTTATACAACCTTCAACAAGTAAAGAACTGGTAGCAGATGCTGTTTCAACGTTTGGGAAAATTGACGGATTAGTCAGTTTTGCTGGAAAAAGATATGATGCCTTGTTTGTAGATACTACAGATGAAGATTGGCAAAAAGGTATGGAGATAAATTTGTTCGGACCACTGAGACTAGTTAGAGAAGTAATTTCGCAGATGAAGCAACAAACTCCCAAAGGCGGATTTATTACACTGGGTGCAAGTGCTATCGCCGAACATGGCAACCTAGGACAAACCATTTATGGAGCAGCAAAAGCAGCACAAGTGAATGTAGTTCAAGCTCTCGCACCAGAGTTAAGACGAGATAAAATTCGAGTAAATGCGGTTATGCCAGGATTGGTTATAGAGACTCCGATGACAAAAAACTTAACACCAAGACAAATTCAAAGAGTGTTAGAATTTTCCGGAAGAGATCGTCCGGTGACACGTGAAGAAGTAGCAGAAGCAGTTATCTATACTGCTTCTAAACGATCAATGGGTGTAAACGGAGAAAAATTAATAGTTTTAGGCGGAGAAGACTACGCAATCAGAGATTTACGTCAACCTTGAACAAGTAAGATTACTAATGCAACACTACTTGTTGATGCAGGACTTTTAAGAAGATAATTATGGCTCAAGAAAGATTTGGACCAAGTCCAGAAAAACACCAAAGCATATCAGTTCATATCAACCGGGTAGAACCACCTCCTCATTCGTATGATGCATTCGCTTCTCAACCCCCTATTTATGCCGTTGATGCGGAACTTGCCGCGAGAGCACATCCGGCACGTTTGGTGTTAGATGTCGGGACTGGAACAGGTGCCATGTTGCAACATTTATCCGAACAACGAAAGTTTCTGCCAGGATATTGTGCAGTTGGACTTGATCCAGATGCAGCGGCATTAAGAACCGCACAGGAAAAATTTGCTCATCCTGATAATAATATACAATTTGTACTAGGAGTTGCGGAAAGATTACCCTTCATAAGAAATACATTTGATTTAGTAGTCCAGGCAAACAATCTTCACCTTACTCGTGTTAAAGAATCATTTGAAGAAAACTATCGCGTGCTAAAACGTGGCGGATTATTTATTGCAAGTACTGCATACGAGAAAAACTCAGCATATGACCCAGAAACAGAAAAATTTTGGGGGAATTGGACTGCTCTTGCAAGAAGAGAACTACCAAATATAGAAATAAACGGCAAACGATTTAATGGCAAACCAGGCAGCCCGATAGATTTAAGGCAACACACAACAGATCAATTAGTAACAACCGCCTATGAAGCTGGATTTCGAAAAGTTGAAACCAAACTTGTTCACGTCGGGGTGGATGCAAGAACTATAAAAGATATAGGAGATTATTACGGATATGCAGAAGGCGCTTTTCCGGGTGTTCCTCCAGAATTTGGTTCAGAAGCATTAAAAAAAACCGTAGAACCTGCATTTGAACGAACTAATCGAGGAAGAGAACAACCTCTTACTACTATCGGAAGAAATTGGACATTTGTCGAAGCATATAAATAATTTATCTCTACAATATTCCACAAGAACAAATGCACCGAGGAGAAATAAGGTCTTAGCTATCGAGTAACTCTTCTATCGCTCGTTCTTTCTCCCATTTCGTTTTGTGGAGCACTTGAGGGATTTGATCGACGATAAGCTGCCCCCACTCGAGCTTGACGGGTTCTTCGATTCAATACTGTTCCTGCTTTACCTGATTGTCTCTCTGCTTGCATTGTATCTCTAATAAATCTTGCTACTTTAATCATTTCTGGATTATCGAGTAAATTTCGATCAATACCATCATATACTCTATTTACGTCTCCTGCGGTAATTGATGCATTTTTTGGTTCTCCTTCTTTTGGTTCAGGACTAGGATAGTATAATGATATCCTTTCACCATATACCATACTTGCAAAATTTGCTCGTTGCTCATCTTGAGGAAACTTAAGTCCGTGCCTTTCAAAATACTGCTCTGCTGTTTCCATTCTGCGATCTATCGGTACTTGTTTTGCTATTTGCAATGCCTGATTAAATTGTTGTTGTGGATCCACTTCCTCAGGTCTGAATCCTTGTAATAGTGTCTCTTGCACTGCCATAGAACGATATTATATCTCAAAAAATAAAAAAAACAATATAAGGTCTTTAGGAAGTTGCCTGTAAATTATTGTGCCAATTATGGGAGAGGGAATTTATTGCATAATAGCTTGACTTCTTTTGATATTTGTATCAATTTTTTGTTCTTCCAAATATCCTTTTTAAACTGCTTCCAAAACTCAGTTCTTTGATTTTTTTCTTTCGGCAATTGCTGTCCTCGTACTTCTTCTATAGTCTCATGAATCCAGTCTGCTACTTTTTTCATTTCACGCTCTTTCATACCACGAGTCGTAATAGCTGGCGTGCCAAGTCGAATTCCCGATGGATAAAATGGCGGCATTGGGTCGTTAGGGACTGCGTTTTTATTTAAAACTATGCCTGATACTTCTAAAGCTAAGGCAGCAACTGCTCCGTTTACTCCTTTGTTGGACAAGTCGATGAGCAATAAATGATTATCTGTTCCACCGCTCACTAAATTAAAATCATATCCGAGGAGTCCATCTGCAAGCACTTTTGCGTTCTTTACTATCTGTTCACCGTACTTTTTGAACGGCGGCTTACTCGCTTCCAGTAATGATACGGCAATCGCTGCAGTCTGGTTATCATGAGGTCCTCCTTGCAACCCAGGAAAAACTGCCTTATTAATCTTTTCTGCTAATTCTGGGTCTTTTTTGATTCCTTTATTGGTAACCATTATTATTGCGCCTCTTGGACCCCGTAATGTCTTATGAGTTGTGGTCATAATAATATCTACATATGGAACTGGAGTTGGATGAACACCGGCGATGATTAACCCAGTAATGTGGGAAATATCTGCCAAAAGATAGGCACCAACTTTATCTGCAATCGCGCCGAATTTTTTAAAATCAATGATACGCGGGTAAGCGGTAGCACCACATACAATTATCTTTGGCTTCTCTTTTAAAGCTAATCGTTCAATAGCATCATAATCCAATAACCCTTTTTCATTTAACTCATAACTAACGATTGGAAAATATTTTCCAGAAAAAGAAACCGGTGAACCGTGAGTCAAGTGCCCTCCAAACGCTAAAGACAGTCCCATAATTTTATCTTTTCCAGGAGTAAGGAGCGCAAAATAGACGGCGGTATTTGCCGGAGAACCGGAATATGGCTGGACATTTACATGAGGAACTCCGAATAATTTTTTAGCTCGTTCTTCTGCCAATAGCTCGACATCGTCTATTATTTTATTTCCCTGATAATAGCGTTTTTTTGCATACCCTTCTGAATATTTATTGGTAAGGACAGAACCGAGCGTTTCAATAACAGCGGATGAAGTGTAGTTCTCTGAGGGAATCATTTCTAAAACATCCTTCTGTCGTTTCTCTTCCAGTTTTACTAAATGATAAATTTGCGGATCTGTTTGTTTTAAATGTTTCATTTTATACGTCTACCCGTCATCCTGGCTTGTCCAAGTCTGACTTGGCTTGTCCAGGATCTACTATTTCATTGATAGATTCTGGATGCGCTCATTCTTCGCTTACCAGAATGACAATTGAGGAAAGATATTTACCCGATGAGTATATCTGTATTTTCTGTTTCGCACAATATGAAAAACCTTATCGTTCTATATCTAAAAACATAAATTTATACTCTCCCCAAACTCCTTCTTCTTTATGAATAATCTTTGGGAACTCAGAATAATCCGGAAAAAAAGTATCTGCGCCAAAATCTCCTTTAACTAAGGTAAGATATAATTTCTGAACAAGCGGTAATGCCTGCTTAAAAATCTGCCCTCCACCAAAAATAAATATTTCCTCACTCCCTGGTTTTCCTTGAGCTTGTCGAAGGGCTTCTTCCAATGAATGAACCACCACTGCTCCCTCAACCGCATATGATTGATCACGAGTAATAATGATATTGGTCCGATTTGGCAACACACGACCAATTGACTCAAACGTTTTTCTACCCATGATAATCGGATGGCCTGATGTTAATGATTTCATCCGTTTAAAATCTTCCGGAATTTTAAAAAGCAAATCATTCCCTTTTCCAATTCCCCGCTTATCATCCATTGCAACAATAATGCTTATCTTCATAAAACTTTAGATAAAACTTCCTGAATTACTACTATACCAACCGTTGGCGTGGAGTCAATAATAACATCTGTCATTTATTTTTTCTTACCTTCGTACAATCCGCCTGCAACGGTAAGTTCTGCTTTGAGGACCGGGTATGGATCATAATTTTCTAGGGTGACATGTTCTGGATGGAACTGATCGATGGTTTTAACAGATGGGTCAATTTTGATTGTTGGAAATGGCCGAGGCTCGCGCTTTAACTGTTCTTTGGTTTGCTCAATGTGATTTTCATATACGTGTACATCTCCAAACGTATGAATAAATTCTCCCGGTTGATATCCCGTAACCTGCGCCAGAATTATAGTAAGCAATGCATAACTTGCAATATTAAATGGCACACCTAAAAATAAATCAGCGCTACGTTGGTACAACTGCAATGATAACTTTCCATCTCGTTGACTGACCTGATACATATTGTGGCAAATCGGAAATCGGGACGCATCTTTATTCGTTGCCATGGTGTACAAATATTCCGGATTCCATGAATTTACAATAAGGTTTTTGGCGTCGGGATCATCTTTTAATTCTTGAATGACCCATTTGAGTTGATCTATTGTTCTACCTGTCTTAGTAGGCCATCGTCGCCACATCTCCCCATAAATTCTGGGCAAATTCCCCCATTTTTTTGCAAACTTCTTATCTGTTTTTATTTTATCTATAAATTCTTCTTTTGTTAGAAATTCACTTTTGTCATCGCGAGAGTTCGAAGAACTCGTGGCGATCTCTTTTCTTTTTTTATGAGACTGCTTGGCTTTGCTCGCAATGACAGATTTGTTTTTCGCTTTATAAATTTTGTAAGGGTAATCATCCCAAATATGCACATTATTATCGACGAGATATTTGATGTTGGATTGCCCGGACATAAACCAATACAATTCGTGTAAAACCCCTTTCCAATATACTTTTTTCGTAGTCAAAAGCGGAAATCCCTGGGACAAATCATACCGAGTCTGTCGGCCAAACAAACTATACAACACAACATCGGTCCCGCGATCTACTTTTCGGACTCCATGTTCCATTGCTTCTTTACAGAGATCTAAATACTGGTATTCCGGATGAATCTTTACCGATTTCATTAGATAAGTTTTAAACTATTCTGTAGAATTTTACAAGAGATAAAACTGCATCAATTTATTTACTAGTAAACTACCAAGTCGATAATTTTTGTCTTATAATTATTGTCATTGCGAGGAGGAACGGCGAAGCAATCTCTACAATATCATTATGTTGAATAAACAATACTACATTTATATTCTAGCTAATAAAACCAATTCCGTCCTTTATACTGGTGTTACGGACAATTTGATTAAACGTGTTTACCAACATAAAAATAAATTGGTAGAAAGTTTTACAAAAAAATATAATGTTAACAAATTGGTTTATTATGAAATTTTTAATGATATAAACGAAGCAATAAAGCGAGAGAAACAAATAAAAGGTGGCTCAAGAAAAAAGAAAATTGAACTTGTTCAAGAATTCAATCCTAATTGGATAGATTTATATGATGAGATAATAAAATGAGATTGCTTCGCTCATACTTCGCCCGCAATGACAAAAATGATCTGCTTAATTCTACATTCATAATTCAATTTTGACTCTAAATTTTCAATTCTCATTACACTTGCTTCTCTCTTTTTCTCGCAGCAACTCTTCCCCCTTGCCATTGGCCGCGGTACAAAGTTCCTCCACCTTTTACTTCTTCAAATTGCGCATGAACAAACCGAGCGCCCATTTCTATAGTTACTTCAATCGGTCCCTCATTTTTAATACCAAACGTCACCGGCCCTTGGTACCCCGGGGCTACATTGCCTGTTCGCAAAAATAACCCTGAGCGAAAAGTGGTTGTCCGTGGTTTAAAATTTACTGTGAGGTCCTTTGGCACATTAAAACTCTCAATTGTTTTCACTAAATAAAACTCTCCTGGCTTAATCGCCATACTGCGTTTTTGTCCTTTTATATATTCTTCAACCAATTCAATGTCTGCAGTCTTTCGTTCGGTCTCTCCCAAAAAAGCATCGCCGGAAATTTTATAGACTTCCCCAAGCCGCAAATCAAAACCAGCTCCTTCAGGATTGGTAAGTTCACGTTCTGAAAGTCCTTCAACAAGCTTTTTTGTCTTAACAAGTTTTAATAATTCTTCAGGACCTAAAATCATATAGTCACTATAATATATACTACTAGTTACAAAGAGTGAAGAACAGAAATTTTTCGCCGGACGACCAAGTCAAACTTAGCAGGCGAGCCTCCGTAAATATAGATACCTGACCGCGCAAAGCCGCGTTTGACGCGGTCTAAGAAAAATTTCTGTTCTTCACTCTATTACAATTGACATTAAATAATCTTTTTTTCTGTTAAAATACGTTTCACTTCTTCATGAATATCTCCCCGCAAACGAAGCTTTCCATTCTCGTCAACACAGTGAACAGTTACCCAATGAGGAAATTGTTTAGATAACCATACATATACTTCTTCGGCATTTTTAAGATATTGTTCATTTTTCTCCACCATATCCTTTTTCATTCCGTATATATATGAACGTTCCGCCCGATCTTTATTGGCCATCAGCTGCATTGAAATAGTATAAGGAACATATAAAAATATCACAATATCCTCTTTGGGAATTTTATTGACAATATATTCAAGCTCCATATTCCAATCAATAAATGCTTTCCGCTTGTCTTTTGGCAACCTTCCAGCCTGATGAGCCATATTCGAAGGAGCATATCTATTGGCAATGACAATCTTTCCATCTGCAAGCCATGTGTCCATTTCTTTCTTTGCCTGCGCCCTATCAAGCGCATAAATAACAGATATTAGATAAGGATTTACGCTCCTTAAGTCTCCAAAATCTCCCCGCAAAAATTGGGCAGCCATTTCTCCATAAAACGAATCGGCATATCGTGGAAAATCAATGGTATGTGCGGGCTTATGCTCAGACTCCAGAAAGTTTTTTAACAATCCTAGCTGCGTTGCTTTTCCTGACCCGTCACTTCCTTCAATAACAACAAGTTTTCCCCGCATAATTATTTTTTATTAAATTTTTCGATGTGATTTACCAGTTCTGTGGTAATTTTTTCTTCTGGTTGTTCTCCATTAATTACTACAAACTTATCCGGAAATTCTGAAATAAGCCACTTATATCCTTGGGCGATTTTTTCTATTTTTTCCCGCTTGTCATACAGATCTGTTTTCCTTGCTTGATTCACGCGTTTCATTGCTGAATCAGTCGAAATGTCCAAAAAAAACGTTATGTCAGGAACAATAAACTGGTGGTATAATGCCAAAATTCCCTGGGCAATCAATAGCTGTTTTGCGTTGGCAAAACTATATTCTCTTTGCATCCGATCTAACAATCCATAGGGAACAGCTGACCAAAAAGAGCGATGGGAAATAACGGTTCGCCCTTTCTGCAAAGCAGGTTCAATGACAGTTTTAAAATTCATGATCCGGTCTGCGGTATATATATATTGTAGTGCAGCTGAGGGGACTTGTACCGTACCCTGCAAAATATCACGGACGAGTTTTCCCACGATCAACTTATTATTTGGTTCACTGGTTGTAGTAATTGGCTTTTGTATTTTTTGAAAATATTTCTGCAGTCGCTCAACTTGGGTGCTTTTCCCACTCCCATCAATTCCTTCAATAGCAACATACAATCCCGGGTATGGATTTTTTTTAAATTCAATATCAAATTCAATGTGATATCTCATGTTCCTCAGTTTCTCTTCCCATAATATCCTCTGTACTCCTCAGGTAAAAGATCTGCAACTGCAAACATTACTTTATCAATCACTTGTTGATTTCGCTCTTCCTTTGAAAGGTACTCTGTACCTTCCATTAATTCCCGCACCCAGATAGGTACTCCAAAATGAACTCCCACATTTCCTCTCCGTGGACGCATTGTCTTGTATGGAAGACGATCGTCTGTTTGAGTTAGACCAGTAGGAAGCACATAGGTGTGATCAGGATCTTTTACCAAATAACGAGCAACATTCCCATATGCTCTCAGCATACCTTGTTGTTTTGCTCTTCCTCCTTCTGGGAATACCTCCAAAACTTTATGCTGAGCCCGAGCTTCTTGTACTCCGCGGACTGTCCTTCTTTGCCATTGTAAATATTCAGCTTTTGTTTGTTCTGTCGGTGGTTCTGTTGGCGGCCAGACTTTAACATGAGTATGAGCATCTGCTAACCAAGGAAGTGTTGTTGCTACTCGTTTGCCCATAAGAGGTACTGTGTCGTCTGCCATATCTTTGTATCCACTTCTTTTTATTGCATCATACAAAACGGGGAAATCTATATGACTTCTATGATTGGATGCTATAACGACATCTTCTGCTTGTGTATAGAGCATATACGCTTTCCGTAGATTTTCTACTCCCTCAACTTCTATATGAGGAACAATATATCCCATTGCAACTTCAATTCCTAAGTGTTTTAACGGATTTCTTAGCGTTAAACCAGTTTTACTTTCGTATCTATTTGGCATATCTTATTTTTCCTCGTGTATTCTTGATTCATCCGGACCTTTTTGCCCAACGTATTTTGCGTGCTTTTTTTTGTAATATGGCACTTCTGCGGGACTGGAAAGTTCTTCAAAAGAGATTGAACAAATCCGCATGCCCGGATACAACGCAACCGGCATTTTTCCCATATTGGCAAGCTCTAATGTAATATTTCCTTGAAACCCGCATTCAATATTTGCGGCAGTTGAATGAATGACTATCCCTAATCTTCCAATACTTGAACGGCCTTCCAACCGTCCAGTTAAATCATCGGGGACTTCAACATACTCAATGGTGCTTCCCAACACAAAATCACCCGATTGAATAATAAATGGACTCTTATCTGTTATGGCAAATTCCCGCGTAATAGATTCACTTTCTTTACTAAACGGATCAATATACGCCTGTCTGCTGTGTTCGAAGACTCGAAATACATTTCCAAGCCTCAAATCAATCGAACAAGAACTCAGTTGTGTTGGTAAATCAGGGGCAGGGGAAATTGTAATGCGGCCAGATTTGAGAGCTTTTTTTAAATCCCGATCAGAAAGAATCATAGAGGTAGTATACAAGATGCAGGTAGGTTTTTGAAGAGCAAGAACTTAAATTCTATAGAAAGATAATTAAATAGAAGATAGAATTTCTGTTTTTCCATTTTCCATCTTCTATTTTCAAAAATCTATCTTCTATCTTCAATTATCTATCGTCTCAAATGCCAGTTTCAAATGCCAGTTGACAATATCTCAGGCATTTTATTATCCTTATCTAAGGTACCTATGTCTTCAAAAATATCTAAAACAGCAAGCTTTTTGTTGTTGCTGGTAATTGTTGCGGCGCTCCCGCTTACCGTGTTTCTGGCGCAAAAACAACAAGATATCCGTCAACATGCTGCAGGTGAGCAAGTAGCGCTCTATTTTACCCAACCAAATTCTGGTGTTGTTATTAACTCGATTACTCCTCAAGTGAGTAAAACAGCTACATTTAACATCGCCTTAGATGCAAAAACATTTAATATTAGCGGTTTTGACATTACCATAAAAATAAATGGGTCTCAGTTAATCATTAGCACGCTTACCGAAGGCGTTGACGCTGGAAAATTTGGGTCAAAAATCTTTAACACTATTTCAGATGCGGGACATACTGTTCGGTATGCTAAAGTAAATGCAGACCCGAACGCAGTAATAAATGGAGTATTACAGCTGGGAGTAATCACTGTAACTGCTCCAGCTACTCCTGAGTCAGAAACCATTGCTGTTACTGTTGCAACCATTACTTCTCCTTCGTCTGACGTAGCATTAACAGTTGAGAAACCATCACTGAGTTATAGTGTAGTCATGCCGCCAACGGCGACGCCCACTCCATCGAGTCCGCCCACTCCAACTTCGCCACCAACACCAACAAAACCACCTCCCACCCCAACATTAATTCCACTTGCGGCAGATATTGACCATGATGGGTGTGTTGGAATTAATGACTTTAACTCATGGATTCAGGCATTCCAATCAGGAGTCGTACGAAGTGGCACTACCCCAGATGTAAATAGGGATAACCAGATTAATATTCTCGACTTCAATCTCTGGTTTAGCGCCATGCTTTCCTTGCCAAAAGAACGGTTATGTATCAAGTAAATAACCGTTTCATGTAGTATACTATAGATACACTATGTTGAAATTAGTACAAACCAAAAAATTTTTGAGTGTTTTTTCTATCGTATTCATTATTCTGGCATTACTCGCAACTCCACTGGTACAGTTTGTTCAGAATAAAACACATGCCGCGGGAGAAGACGCGACTATTTATTTTGGAAACGCGGGAAATACAGCGCCAGTAACAAATATCTTTATTCCCCTGAACACAACTACTAAAACCGTGAATTTATACATGGATGTTGGCAGTATTAATGTAAATGGATTTGACTTAAAAATAACAACTACTGGAAATTTGATCTTTAGTAAAGTAGATGATGCAGAAGATGGGAACAAATTTACTACCAAAGTATTTGCTGACATTACCAACGGCGGGCATACCCTTCGTTATACAAAAGTAAGCACTAATACAACGGGTGTTATTAAAGGAACACTTAACCTTGCGGTTATTACTTTTATCACTCCCCAACAAGCAGGGACCGGAACTGTTTCTTTTGAAGCAGTAACGGTAACATCACCTGCATTCAATAATGGCCTCACGGTTGCAAAAACTCCACTTACGTATACGGTTGACTTACCAGACAAAGTTACTCCTACGCTTCCACCAGGTACTATACCAACCAATACGCCTATTCCAACACCTACAGTAAATCCTAACAGTACTCAATTTGTATTCACGATTATCTTGCCAGGAATCGGTGGGGATAAAGGAAACCAACTGCCAATTCATATTCAACGCCAACTCACCGTGGAAGTATTTGACCGCACCAATAAAAAATTAATTACCAAAACAGGCATTGTTACTTTCGACCCAACATCGGGTCAATTTACGGGAAGCATTGACATGGGAAATAGCTTAAATAATGGGCCGTATACGGTAAAAGTCACTACCATGAGTTTCTTACGAAAACTTATTGCCGGAATTCAAGATGTCACACCAGGAAGTTCGTACAAAATGCCTGAAACGACTTTGGTACCTGGAGATATTAATGGTGACAATATCTTAGACATGAAAGACTACAATATATATGTGTCGTGTTTCAATACAAAACAAGATAATAAAACCTGTGGCCAAAATAGAGTCCCTGCTGATTTAAATGATGACGGCCGGAATGACACCCCAAATGATTTAACAGATTACAAACTCCTCTTCGCAAGCTTTGCAAACCGAGAGGGAGACTAAGCGGGAATTTCAAATTTCAAATATCAAATCAATAAGGTACCTTAATCATTGGATATTTGAAATTTGAAATTCTCGCTTACTGATTTCTCTCTTGACAATGTCTTGGGACTTACTTAATAATAGAAGTATAGTCGGGATTTTTTAAACCTATGTCTAAACGAACACTTGCCCTGATAGCGGGTTTAAGTTTAATAACTATTGTACTCCTTGTCATTGCCGTTGCTGCGAGTCAAAATGCTCCCAAGCAAAATCCGCAATTGCCACCAGTCGTCAATCCATCTATCTCCATGGCTCCGAAAGATGGACAAGCAAAAACCCGCATGTATCTTTCACCCAATCCGGCAATAACTACTTCTTCTACGGGCACGTTGCAAGTTATTGTTGATGCTGATGACAATAATTTAAGCGCCGTACAAATAGAATTGCAATATGACCCACAAGCTATTAGCACTATTTCTATAAAACCAGGAACTTTCTTTGACACGCCTATTCCGTTAATTAATAATATAAACAAAGCACAAGGCAGAATCTCATATGCATTAGGCGTGTTACCAAACCAATCAACCAAACGCGGAAGTGGTACGGTTGCGGTAATCACGTACACCTTAGCTCCCACAGTCAATTCAACTCAAATTTCTTTCCTGAAAACATCCCTTGCTACCGTACCAGGAATAGCAACTTCAGTGTTGAAGGAAACTGCAGGAACAACTATTTCCCTTTCATCAAATCAAACAAAGCCGAATGTTTCAGCCCCATCACATACGTACACCCCTCCTACTCAATAAGATTGATCATTATCTGTAGCCTAAACCCTAATTCCAATCTCCTGTGAAATTATTATTGACAAGCTATTTCTGAATAGCATATGCTTACCAGTGTCTACTCTTCTCAGAAAGAGTTATTGTTGTATGACTCCGATAAAGTTGTTTGGTCTCTTTTCTTTGGTTGCTATTGCAGTCGTAATCCCAATTATTGTATTTGTCGCCCAACAAAATCAAACTCCTCATCAACCAGCTTCAAATGAAACAATCATAACGAGTAGTCCGCAAGCAACCGACCTTGAACAAGCTATTAACCAATTCCGTCAACAGAATGGAATTCCTCCGTTTCGAGTTGATCCGTTACTTGAACAATCAGCAGAAAATCATAATTCCACCATGGACACATGCGCCCAAAACAGTAGCGTTCAATCTTGTTTCTCTCATCAAGTCACCCAATTGAATGAACCTGATTTTTTGACCCGGATTAAACAAACTGGATACAAAGCAACTCTGGCTGGAGAAAATATTGCATTAGGCCAAACAAGCGCGAGTCAAGTTGTCCAAGCATGGCAAGTAGATGCTTCCCATAGTAACGCCATGCTGAGCACAACATGGCTAGACATTGGATGTGGGTATTTGAACGGAAGAGGCATATTTTGGACATGTGATTTTGCGAAAAGTTCTGGTACTCAACCAACGGTCACTCCGACAAGGGTAATTCCGACGTCAACCTCTACACAACCAACACCAACCGGCACCTCTGGGCTTATACCTGAAGATATAGACCATGACGGATGTGTCGGATTACTCGACTTTAACGCCTGGTTTAAAGCTATCAAAGGAACACCTGTTCCCAATACGAACCCTGACGTGAATAATGACGGAGCTATAGATATTTTGGATTTTAATCTGTGGTTTCGGGCAATGAAAAATTTACCTTCAGATAAATTGTGCTAATATCATATACTCCTTATACTCAGGTTTACCAATAATGTATAATACTCGGAGCTTTGAACATTGTCTTGATTCCTTGCAATGTCAAAGCGGAGCGGTATAATTCCCTCGCCCTTTCAGGGAGAGGATAAATTCGCTCATGCATTGACAATCTTAAATGAACCTGCCACTGTATAAATAATGTCTGACGAAACTCCACAACCAAATCAACCAGAACATCCTGAACCAATTGTTCAACACCCTATTGCTTCTGAACAACACTATTCTCAGGTCAACAAGACACAAAATATTTTGCTCTTAGCTGCATCATTGGCTATTTTATTATTCATTGGACTTTTCGGAATATCGATGTTCAAACATACTAAAAGTCCACCAAGTCCTGCTCCCTCAACAATAGTCCAACCTTCCCCAACAACTATTCCTGATCCAACTGCCAACTGGAAAACATATACAGATGATACATTAAAAGTTTCATTTAAATATCCTTCAACGTGGTTTGTGACAAAAGGAGAAACACTAAGAATTCAAAATTATAATCCTACTACTGCTCCAGGAACTGATAAATTCGATAAAAATCAATATGGGATAGAAATAACCAAAGGCCTCAAATCTGCAACCAATAAAAAGGCGCTCAAACAAGTAAGTACTTTTGACGAATTAAAAACAGAACTTGATAAGGATAAAAATGCAGATGCAATGTATATAGAAGCTCCAGCAGGAAAAGTAATAGTCTTAAATGAAAAAGAATTTGAAATAAATGGCATTCAAGCATTCCTGAGAGAGTTTTCCTACTCAAAAATGTCAGAAGTTCATGAAAAAGAAATATATCTGTTTCATAATGGAATATTTGTCAGACTAAAACCCATGCTCTCTGTTCAATCTGGAGAGATGTACTTCAACCAAATCCTTTCTACTTTTAAATTCCTCGACCAAACAACCGATACCTCAGATTGGAAAACATACACCGGCGTAAACTTTTCATTTAATTATCCTCCAACCATGCATATAGAAGGTCAAAAACCACAAGAAGTACGCTGGAAAGCAGATCATACCCCTGGAACTTTTATATACAATGCGATGATCTTGCGGTCCCAAAATACTCCGTTCTCAGAAGTAAAAACTGAGAATACGTTTACGGTGTATGGAATGGATAAAGAAAATATTGAACCGTATGTTATTTCAATACTGAATGTAAGTTCAAGTAAAACAATACCTATTCAAGGTAAAGAACTCAAAAGTTATAGGGTCGGCTGCGGGGTGGGTTGCAGTTATCATATAGTCCATTTTCAAGTAAATACCACGTATTACGAACTGATACAGTATATTGCTGGAGGTGGTTGGGACAAAGAAGTTGACGGAACCCTTTCAACCTTCAAATTTACCCAATAAAACTGGTTAAGGTTAAACCTTAACCAAGGTGTAACCTTTTTGACTACATTAATTTCATAATCCCCTCTTGCATTCACATAAAAATATATACTATAGTTGAGTGTAGGGCGTTTCGCCTCAATTCTTGGTATGAATTTACCAACTATTTCAAAGAGAACTCTCGGACTTATTGCATTACTTCTGGTTTTGTTTGCGCTTCCGATTACTGTTTTTATCGCGCAAAAACAACAAGAAACTCGCCAGCGTGCCGCGGAGCCAGGGTTAAGCTGCGGAAATAATGCGACAGATACACTCTTGCTTTTTGATAATTCGGGAAGCATGAAGGGAAAAGCAAACCAAAATGACCCGACTACCAAATTTACTGCCGCAAAAGCAGCAGCAAAGAGTTTTGTAGACCTCATTCAATTAGATACAACTGCACGAATTGGACTTGTTTCTTTCGCAGATACTCAAACAGCAATGAACACACCAGTCGACAGTCCTTTGACTACAAACTTTACCAGCGTAAAAACCGAAATTGACGCCATTCCGCTTTCTAATAAATTTGGAACTTGTATTGAGTGCGCTATTGTGAAAGGCAAAGACGAAGTTGTCGCAAACCCAAAAGCAAATGCGAAAAAAGTATTTATTTTACTCACTGATGGCCAAGCAAATGCAACTACTACCAAAGGGAGCGCACCAACTCAAGAAGCAGAAGCAACAGCCTTAGCAGTTGCAAAATCAGCGCATGACGCAAACGAAATTACCATTTATACTATCGGCTTAGGAACTGATGTGAATTCAAAATTCCTTACCCAAATTGCAACAACAACTGGTGGGAAATATTTCTTCGCGCCATCTTCAAATGATTTGCATGGAATTTATGAGGAAATTTCAACCATCACTGGAAAAGGATCAGTTACCGGCTATATTTTTAATGATGCAAATAACAATAAAGTATTTGATACCAACGAAACAAAACTATCTGGATGGAAACTCATTTTAAGCGGTGGAAATCTCACTACCCCCCAAACCATCACTACTGGCACTGATGGCTCATTTCAAATTACCGGCTTATGCAACAGTACGACTAAATATACGCTTACCCAGGAATTGCAAACAGGTTGGTTTGTAACAACCCCGACAGATCCGAATTCATATACCTTTACTATTGATAATGGAGACGCAATTGCAGACAAAAACTTTGGAAATACTCAAACGGAGCCAACTCCCACTCCATCAAATACGCCAATACCAACGATGACGCCTACACCGACGACGTTTCCTCCGACTCCGCCGCCAACCATTCCGGTATACTTTACCAAAGAAGGAGATACAACTCCAATCAGTACCTTATCTATAGAACAAGATAGCTCGGTATCATTGGACTTGTATGTAGACGCCGGTACCCAGAATGTGAATGGATTTGATATAACCACAACCACTACCCCGCTTTTGTTTAAAGAGCTTATTGAAGCGTCAGACGCAGTGAAATTTAACACCACGGTATTTAACGAAATTACCAACACAAACCACACTCTCAGGTTTTCGAAAGTAAACAGCGATACATCACAATCAATAACCGGTAAATTAAAATTAGCCAAAATATCCTTTACTGCTCCATCAACTACTGGAAAAGGAACCATAGAATTTCCAAAAGTGATAGTTACGTCACCTTCACAAACTGTTGCTTTGCTGGCAAAAGCGCAACCAGTTGCCTATACTATTGACGCTTCAAAGGCCTTACCCGTTTATTTCACCAAAGCAGGAACAACTACGCCGGTAAGTTCGCTCACAGTAGCATCATCACCAGTATCATTGGACTTATACATTGATGCGGGAACTAACGATATTAATGGTTTTGATATTGTGACAAAAGTAACAGGTCCGTTGACCTATGAAAAATTGTCCGAAGCCACCGATGCAACTAAATTTAATACTACCGTCTTTAATGAAATTACTGACGTAAATAAAACTTTACGATTTTCAAAAGTTTCATCAGATACCAAGGCACTGATTACCGGTAAACTCTTCCTTGCAACAGTTTCACTTACTGGATCTGCAGCGGGTAATGGAACAATTGATTTTAGCAAACTTATTATCACGTCTTCCTCTTCCACCCAAGGACTTCCCGCAAAGGGGACTCCTATTAATTACTCAATTTCATTTATCGAAGGAACTAAATTCGCTCTCACGCTTACGCTTTCTGGAATCGGTGTTGATATTCCAGGAAGTCCAGGCAATAAAACGCCCGCTCACCCAGCCAAAGAAATAAAAGTTGAAGTTTATAACAATACCAACCAACTCATTGCGGATAAAACTGGAACTGTAACCTATGCCTCTGACAGTGGGAAGTTTAAAGGCACGATAGATATGGGCAATTCGTTTGCAAGCGGCAACTACAATGTAAAAGTTACTGCTCCCAAATACTTAAGAAAGCTTATCCCCGCAATCCAAAACATAACAGCCGGAACCACCAACACCATTTCTGAAGGAACCTTAATTGTGGGAGATATTAATGGAGACAATTTACTGAACATCTTAGATTACAACTTATATGCCTCCTGCTTTAACGAAAAAGCCAATACCCCAACCTGTGGCCAGTACAAAGATAAAGTTGACTTAAATGACGATGGCAAGAATGACACCCCACAAAACTTAAGCGACTACCGCCTGCTCTTCGCCAGCTTTGCTACACAAAAAGGAGACTAGAGACATATGTCATTCTTTTTGTCGAAGTATATAAAAATTCTGCTTCCGGTTTTAATTGTTGTTACGATACTAACAACATTTGGTATGAGCAGAATACCGAAACAGAAACCTCATGCGACTCCTGCTACTTCGCAAACAATAATTTCTGCCAACCCAACTAGAATTATGCCGCTTGGTGATTCAATTACTGATGGGTACAATATTCCTGGAGGATATAGAATTGAACTCTGGAAAAAATTCGTGGCGAATAATTTGAATATAAATTTTGTGGGTTCACTTTTTAATGGACCAGCAGAACTAGGAGATCCCCACCATGAAGGCCATAGCGGCTGGAGAATTGATGAAATCACCGCAAAAGTTAACGACTGGCTTGGTACCTATCAACCCAAAATTATTTTATTGCTGATTGGAACAAATGATATAGAGCAAAATTTTGATGTTCCCAATGCTCCCAACAGGCTCAGCGCATTAGTTGACCAAATTTTTTCTAGAATTCCTGACGCCACTATTTTGGTTGCTTCTATCCCTCCTATTAATGACCCCAAGCTTAATCCACAAGTAAATACCTACAATGCAACAATTCAAGGAATGGTAAATCAAAAAATAAGCCAAGGGAAAAAAGCGGTTTTTGTTGATGTATATTCTGTTATAACGTTCAAGGATATACCAGATACTGTCCATCCCACCCTAGAAGGATACAATAAAATTGCCCAAGCATGGTTTGATAAACTGCTTCCCTTACTGCAACCATCAAACTCCCCTACACCGACTCCAACTGGTACTCTGCTACCTGAGGACATTGACCATGATGGCTGCGTTGGGTTACTTGATTTCAATGTATGGTATAAAGCAATAAAAGGAACTCTAGTCACAAACACTTCTCCTGATATTAACAAAGATGGAATTGTTGATTTAGTAGATTTTAATCTGTGGTTTAAAGGAATGAAAAGTTTACCTCCGGAAAAATTGTGCTAAGGCACGGGGGTTCGGGTCTCAAAATTTCCATTCTTGTATTTTTTCCAAAGCTGATCTATGCTTAACATATGAGGTATTTTTTGTCGTCTAAAATTATTGGAATTGTAATCCTTCTCCTCATAACTGCTGCCATTCCGCTTACCGTATTTATTTCTCACCAACAACAAGATACCCGCCAACGCGCTGCTTCGACTTCAACAGTACCCAACGGGTTTCAAGAAATTACTGTCGCTTCTGGAATAAGTTCTCCAACTTCAATGGAATTTGCGCCAGATGGAAGATTATTTATTGCAGAACAAGGTGGTAAGTTACGGGTTGTCAAAAATGGCCAATTGCTTGCCACTCCGTTTGTCACCTTACCAGTCGATTCTTCTGGTGAACGCGGATTGCTTGGCATCGCATTTGACCCGAATTTCCAAACGAATAATTTTATGTATCTCTATTACACGACTACACCAAGTGGCACGAATAGAATCAGCAGGTTTACTGCCAATGGCGATGTTGCAGTTGAAAATAGTGAAGTAATTTTGTGGGATTTAGATCCTCATAGTGCAGGAAACCATAATGGCGGAGCCATTCATTTTGGAAAAGATGGGAAACTCTATGTCGCTACGGGTGATAACGCAAACGGGAGCAATGCCCAAAAAGTCGACACCTTACATGGAAAAATATTACGAGTGAACGCGGTTCCGGATGACCCAAGTACGTCAACAGATGAAAGAATTCCTTCTGATAATCCAGCTTCTTTCGATACCAGCAATGGCGTTTTGACTCCTACAGGAAGAAACAAGGCGATTTATTTACTCGGGTTACGCAATCCTTTTACGTTTGATATCCAACCGGGAACAGGCAAAATGTTTATCAATGACGTAGGAGACAACGGACCGATTCGATGGGAAGAAATAAATGAAGTTTCAAAACCTGCAGAAAATTTCGGCTGGCCGGTTGCATATGGAATGGAAGGAAGCTCAGACGCGCGCTATACCCGACCAATTTACACGTACCAAGACGGTGGATGCGCGATCACCGGAGGGGTGTTTTATAACCCATCGGTACATAATTTCCCCAGTGACTATGAAGGCGATTATTTCTTTGGTGACTATTGTGGAAATTGGATAAAGCGTTTAAAACCACTCAATAACAATGCAGTCAGTGATTTCGCCACAAATGTTTCAAGCCCGGTTGATTTAAAAATAGGGCCAGAAGGAGCATTGTATTATATTTCTTACCACGATGGAACCGTGCATAAAATCATCAATAGCAGTGCTCCTACTCCATCATCTACTCCTGTACCAACCCTGCCGAACGGATCTGCTCCTACTGGTTCTATTACCTCCCCACCTCAAGGAATAACTTACGCGGCAGGCGATACCATACAGTATGCTGGAACCGGAACTGACCCTGAAGATGGCACCTTACCTGCAAGCGCATTTTCCTGGACTATTATGTTTCATCATGACACCCACACTCACCCGTTTTTAGGACCAATAAATAATACAAAAAGCGGATCATTCCAAATTCCAAAAACAGGAGAACCCGCTGCAAATGTTTGGTACCGAATCTATTTAACCGTTACTGATTCAACCGGGCTCAAACACGAATCTACCAGGGATATAAATCCCCGGAAATCAACCATAACGCTTGCATCAAATCCTTCTGGTTTGCAACTGACCATAGATGGACAACCAAAAACAACGCCGTATTCTGTGGAAGGAGTAGTTGGATTTACCCGAGCCCTGGGAGCGAATTCCAACCAAACGCTCAATGGAAAAACATACCAGTTTGTTTCGTGGTCTGACAATGGAACCCAAACGCACTCAGTTGATACACCCAACAACAACACAACTTATACCGCAACATTCCAAGAAGGACCAATAACTGGAATTCCAGAAGACATTGACCGTGATGGATGTGTTGGCATTTTAGACTTTAATGCCTGGTTTCAAGCAGTCAAAGGAACTCCCCGAGCAAATACCTTTCCTGATGTAAATAAAGATGGAATAGTTGATATTCTTGACTTTAATCTCTGGTTCCGGGCAATAATATCGTTACCCCCAGACAAACTATGTTAAAAATGACTAATTAAGCTCCAATTAAGAAATGTCATCTCGAATTCTGAAAGGTGAGAGATCTCCTGATTAGGAATAAAACGGATGGGATTTCTCAGCTACTTCAAGGCTTCGAAATGACACCATTTAGTCATTGGAATTTGATTAGAAATTCTTGTATACTTTTAGTAGTACCCTATGAAATCCCATTTTACTACTTTCCTTATTCTAGGAGGAATCCTTCTTGTTCTTCCTTTGACTGTTTTTCTTGTTCATCAACAGCAAGATATTCGTCAACGCGCGCAGATATCTTCTCAACCAACTAAGACTGCTCAATCTCCACCTGTTCGTACTTCTGCAGCAGCACAACCATTTTTATACGGCGTTTTTGAGGATGCCAATCATGCTCCAGCTCCTCAGTCTTTTTTATCAGATGTGAAAGCACATAATATGGATACTGTTGTTTTTACCAATAACGCGACATTTGATTATCCACAATCAAATCGCACTTCTGATGAATCTTACTTGACTGCGGCTGATGGATTGGGCATGCATATTATTTTTGCTCCCCACTGGGAACTTACCCGCGATTGGTATGGGCAACCAGAAGATATCACAACAATTCGTAATCGAGTATATCCAATTGTTGACAAACTGAAAAATCACCGCAGTTTACTTGCTTATAATATCTTAGATGATGCCGATCATGTGTATAAAAATAAACTTGCTCAAGTAACTCAATCCTTTTCAGAAAGAGACCCCACTATCGAAGGGCTTCCCATGCTGATTCAAGGACATGAAGATGTGTATACCAACCGTCCTACAGACGTCTTAATTACCTATGTGTATCCGGTACTCCGTCCATATCCTTATTGCGATTTTAGCTCGTCAGCTGGTGATGGATTGAGTTATTTACAACGGTTACGCGTGTGGACTTCGCTCGCAAATGGGAAACCGATTTGGTTGGTTGGACAAGTACATGGAAGCTCTCCTATCTATGATCCCAAGGCTAGTTGGGACCAATTACGTACTCCAAATAATGCAGAACTGCGCATTCAACACTGGCTAGCTATAGGTGAAGGGTTTAAAGGAGTTTTTTGGTTTATTTATGGTACTCAACAATGGTGGACTGGATTAGCCGATAACCCGACATTATATGCAGAAGCTGCCAATTTAGGCGTCCGCACTAGTCCATTTCGAAATCTACTCGGTCAACTTACCAAAACAAACGATATGTTCACTATTACTGGCGGTGGCAATCCTTATGTAAGTACTTTGCATCATCCCGATGGGAGGAATTTTGCTGTTGCAGTAAATCAAACCTGTTCCTCTCAAACCGTGTCTGTAAACTCTTCTTTAAACGGAAAACTGCGTGATCTTGAAACAGACCAAACTTACAATCTTGGTCAATCCATTTCACTGCAAGCTGGAGATGGAAAGATATTTGAACTCGTTACCGGCAATCCACCACCAACAGTAACACCAACCTCTACTTTTCTTCCAGAAGATATTGATCGGAACGGTTGTGTGGGTATTTTGGATTTTAATGCCTGGTTTCAAGCAGTCAAAGGAACTCCCCAGCCGAATACATTTCCTGATGTAAATAAAGATGGAATAGTTGATATTCTTGATTTTAACCTCTGGTTTCGGGCTATGAAAAATTTACCGCCAGATAAATTATGTTAACTATATGAAATATGCCAAAGTTAGTATACTGTTCTTATTAGTAGCTTCTGTTCCTCTTACTGTTTTTCTTGTTCATCGGCAACAAGATTTACGCCAGCGGGCATCAATAACTTCACCAAACAAATCTGTACCCACCGCTGCAGGAGTAGGTATTCCCAATATTGCTCCACCTGCAGATTATACCCAAGATGTTGAAGTCTGGTGGAAAACACATCCCTTTAATCCAGAAAGCCCCAATTTTGTGCCAATTGGCCAGATTACTTCTCCTGGACCAATAAAAGATGTCTCACCTGGAACAGACCTAACTCAAGCAGTAAACAGTTTACCTCCTCAAGGAGGAACTTTACGATTAGCTCCAGGGGTTTACAAACCATTTAGAATTATTGGCCGAAGCAACGTACATATTATCTCGGAAAGTGGGCAGGCACAAGTTCGTGGGGTGAATATCTTCAACTGTCCCATGGCAGAAGATTATACCCAATTTGTGGGATGTTTGGTAAAAGATGGCAGTCGTTGTTCGAGTCCACAGATGCAACAGGAGGCCTGGCAATGTTTTACGAATCCGGCAAAAAATATCTATTTCAAAAATATTATGTTTGACGGCGGAGGGACTGAATATTACGCTGTTAGTCTGAGTGCGGTCCGTGGAGTGGTATTTGACAATGCAACTTTTCAAAATTATCTCGTGCCACTCGATCACCCACATCCTGGCTCATTGTCCGGAAGCGCGGGAGTTGACGAGGTGTGGTGCCGAAGATGTAAGTTTATGGGCACACAACGATACGCAGCTTATTTAGATGGTGGCCGGGGAATGGGTTTTATTGATTCTGAATTTTATTTTTGGGACACTATTAACAATGAATCAAAGGCAGTTGGAGGACTTTTGATGTATAACAATGATGATGTGACTGTCGACGAGAACCAAAACGGAATCTACGAACAGTCAGAATTGCGTTATCCTCAATACACCATTATTGTTAATAATGTGTTCAAAAACGGTCCAATGCGGCAAGGAATTGTGTATCATGGCCGGGACGCGCTCATTAAAAATAATACGATCGATGTTGCTCCAACAGTAGATTCAGAACGGTTTCTCAATATGGGTGGTATTTGCGCGTATTCGAATATTGGCAAAAATATTGTCTACCGTAGTTACAACAACAAAGTCATTGGTAACCGAGCAAATTATCTGAATCAGGAATTTGTACTTGTTGCTGCCAATCAAGCTGACGAATATACGTGTAATCTCGAAGTAAAGTTTCCTCCTGAATTACAGTATCGAATAGGAAAATATACGGTTAAAGATAACACTATTGGGGACTTGAATGGTCAACCAGTAGTACGAACATTAGGCATACCAGACGGGCCAAACATAGTAGAGAATAATTGCGTGAATGGGAAATTGGATGGGACTAACCAACCATGTTCAATGTCGACGCCTACTCCGACACCGATCGCCACCCCCACTCCTCCTTCTCAGCAAATACCAGAAGATATCGACAGGGACGGTTGTGTTGGCATTTTAGACTTTAATACGTGGTTTCAAGCAATCAAAGGAATTCTCCGGCCAAATACATTTCCTGATGTAAATAAAGATGGCATAGTTGATATTCTTGATTTTAATCTCTGGTTCCGGGCAATGATAAATCTGCCTCCTGAGAAACTCTGTTAATTCGTTCTTGCAAAATAAGCAACACATCGGTAATGTTGATAGTATGCACCAATTAAAAAGTATTTTGCTGGCAATAACAGTACTTATTGTTTTATATACATCTATTCTTCTCATTGTATTTACGCTCAAACAAACAACACAACGCTCTGATTCCCCACAAACAACTTCCGCAACGCAAGCCGCCAATCCATTACGAACTTTCTATGTATCACCTCAAGGAAATGATAATAACCCAGGCAATGAATCTGCTCCGTGGAAAACAATGAAAAAGGCAGCTGATACCTTACAAGCCGGAGATATGGCAATTTTTGAAAACGGAACCTATTTGGAAACCCAAATGACCCCTTTTGTGAATGGTGGAACTGCTGCTAACCCAATAGTCTATAAAGCCCGAAATAAGTTTGGCGCAAAAATTGTGTATTCAACCGATTTAAGCGGTTCCATGAAGATACGAATTGCCCAACCATATTTAGAATTTTGGGATTTTGACATTACCCAAGAAACATTCAAAAGCGCTACAACTGATACGCTTTTTACCATTCTCCCCGGAGGAAGTTTTACAAAAATTATTGGCAACAGAATTTCTAACGCGCGGGTGCATATTAGCGTAAAAGGCGCGGACGGAGTGCAACTTGGCCTTCCGGCTGAAAGTATTTTGATAGATGGAAATACGATTTTTAATGGCGGCGGCATTTTGATGACCAACGCGTTAAATCCAATAATTAGCAATAATGATTTATATGATATCAATTCCGCAAGTCGGGCAATTGCCGTAAATGGCGGCACCCGCAGCGCACGTATTTTTAACAACTACATTCACCTGCAAAATTCCAGTATAGAACAAATGCCCGCTGCAATTGCATTAGGAAGTCCAGTTATCGGCTCATGGGCGTATTGTAAAAACACCGATTGTTACAACGGGTATAACTCCGTTGTCTACAACAATATTATCTCTATGCCCGCAGGAAAATTGTTGTATGGGATATTAAATGAAGGATGCAATACGTGTTTGGTTACCAATAATGTGGTGATTGGATCAAATTATGCGTTAGTTGCTAATACGCAAAATTCACTTGACCCTGCATACAACTGGGGTTGGCAATATTGTGTAAAAAGTCCGCAATTTAAAAATAATATTGTCGTTGACGCAACAGCCGCAACCAGTTTTGCTAACTTATGTATTGGTTCACTCATGGATTTTGATTATAATCTGTTTTTTAATACTGGTTCTGTCCCCGCACAAGTTCATAAAGTACTTGCCGATCCACAGTTTGTGAATAAATCTAATGACTGGCATTTGCAATCAAGTTCTCCAGCTATTAGTGCTGGAACTGCGCTTACCTGGAAAGGTTTTGCCGGAGAAACTATTGATATCTCCTTAGATAGGGATTCAAAACAACGCGGACAAAATGGCGCATGGGATTTAGGAGCATACGAATTTGGCCCAACAGGAGGCCCATCACCAACATCTCAACCAAGCCCTACTTCTCCCCAACCAACTCAACCGTCAGGAGGATTAAAAGAAGATATTGATGGCGACGGCTGTATTGGGATTTTAGATTTTAACGCCTGGTTTCAAGCGATTAAAGGAAATCCCCGGCCGAATACCTTTCCTGATATCAATAAAGATGGCTTCATTGATTTGGTAGACTTTAATTTATGGTTCCGCACCATGAAAAACGGCCAGTATTTGTGCTGATACCAGTTTTCAGTTTCTCAGTTATAAACAGATAATCTGAAAACTGATAACCGAATTTTTCGTCCTGTTACTTTCATTTGACAAACCCTTTCGCATTCCTCTATTCTGAATATAGTAGAGTGTTTTATGGCACGTTATTTGTTGTTGAAAAAAATTTGGTTTGGGATTGCTCTTGCGGCTGTATCGGCAGGGTTGTTTGTTATAAACAATCCTTCAGTATTTGCAAAATATGATTCTTATAATATTATTCTTAATCAGGCACAAGTTGACAAAGCAAGAATGGCTCAAGATATTCCCTTTCTGTTACCAACCGCCAGCGCTGTGCCAACCGTATTGCCTACCCATGTTCCCCAACCTACTCCAAAACTAAACGAAAGAAGTACCAAATTTGATTTTGACCTGGCACTCACTGGCATTGGGAGTACATCAGGAAATCTTTCTCCCCTATTTCCTCAACGAACCCTGACTGTTGAAGTAATTGATGGATTAGACAGAAAAGTTTTAGAAAAAAAGGGATTTATATTGTGGGACGGCGTAACGCAAACATTCTATGGCACCATTGATATGGGAAATACACTCAATACTGGTACCTATACCGTGAAAGTAAAAACTGATCGCTATCTTCGAAAAGCATTTCCAAACACACAAATTGCTAAAGGGGGGTTAATTGTAATACCGACAGCCTCTTTAATAGTTGGAGATATTAATGGAGATAATTTGTTAGATGTGCAAGATTATAATCTCTATGTTTCGTGTTATAAAGACCGGGCGAATACAATTGAGTGTGGAAAAAATAAAACTAACGCGGATTTAAATGATGATGGAAAAAATGACAGTGAAACTGATTTAACTGATTATAAGTTGCTATTTGGAAGTCTCAAAGTTCAAAAAGGAGACTGAGGAGAAATATAAAAATTTCAAATTGGTACTTATTTGAAATTCTTGTATGAAACTGCCTGTTCTTTCTGCGAAATTTCTCATTCCGTTGGTAACAATTGCTGTTGCGATCCCTGTTACGTTTTTTTTGGTAAAACAACAATTTATCCCAAGCCCTACCGCAACCGGGTCTTTACAATATCTGATTGTAAATAAAAGTGGCGGCGGGAACGACCAGCAAACGTGCTGCCCGTGGAATTGGCAGACCCCAAGCCAGATTGATGGAAAGGCAGTTGACGAATTGTATACTCGGATTGGCATTCCGCAATCTCCTACCATAAAATTGGGGATTGGATTAATTATTCCCTATTTGGAATCGCCATGCAATAATGCGCCTTGCAATGGAAAAGATGAACAAACTATCCAAAAAGTTCTCAAGATAGCACTTGATAAAAACACGCCTGTTTTGATTAAACTCGATGGATTTAGTTGGTGGGAAACCCGTTCGGATTTATGGAATTGGTGGGACCAGACATTACCCGGATATAATCCAGATAATGTCCAAAATGTAGAATGGACCTCATGGGATGCTTCACTTTCTGGAACCAAAATCGCGTGGCGCAACTGGGGACAACAAATTCGCACAAAACCACATCCAAATCTTGCAAGTCCGGTCTATGTTGCAGAAAAGCAGAAAAAATTAAAGCAACTGCTCCCCATGATTTTAACCTGGTATAACCAACTACCAGTAGATAAAAAATATTTATTGGCAGGAGTTGTATTAGATAACGAACTGTCAATTGGAGTGAATTTCTATTATTATCCAAATGGAAATGATTATATTACCAGACCCCCTGAACAAGACCGATTCACGTACTTAGATCCACAGGGCGGCTTAAGTTTTGGCTACCAACTGTTAGGATACGCGGCAGTAAAAACATTGGGAATAAAAACTACTGGAAACCTTACTGAATCAGACTTGAATACAGTCATAAAATATCATGCCGATATGCTCTCCCAAACTGCAAAAGAAGTGGGATTTCCAAAGGACAAAATATATATACACGGCATTGGCAATATTGCGAAACAAAATCCCAAGCTTTTTTCTTTTGCGAATATTATAACCCAAGATACTACACCGGGATGGAGCTTATACGAATATGCCCAAAATCCAGCTGATGCGCCTGGTCTTTCTGACGCGCTTAATATAAACCCTTCGCAATCGTGGGCAGCGGTTGAATGGCTCCCGCTGAGGGCAACAACAGTTCAGCAATGGCAACAGGCATTGGAAAATACCTTAAATTTCCGGGATAATAAATTGCTTGCAATTTATAACTGGGAAGGGATTAGTACCGATCAAAATGCGCTGCAGGCAATCCGAAATGTCTTGGGAATTTCCACAACTCTCATCCCTTCCCCGACTATACCTCCTTATTGTTATGTTTGTAACAACAAGCAATGGAAACTCAGAAGTGGAAATGGAACCTGTAACGGCATTCCCAATCCTCCCTCATGCCAAAAAGACAATCCGAGTACCTATGAAGGCTGCATCCGTCCTCAAGAAACTGATATGATATGTGAGTCAAATCCAACCCCTACTCCGGTTCCTTTGCTTGCTGAAGATATCGATAACGATGGATGTGTAGGATTATTAGATTTTAATGTTTGGTATAAGGCGATAAAAGGAACTCCAGTTGCAAACACTTCTCCTGATATCAATAAAGATGGCTTCATTGATTTGGTAGACTTTAATTTATGGTTCCGCGCCATGAAAAACCTTCCTCCGAATAAATTGTGCTAAGTACTCTATCGTAATCTTTGCTAACCTTGACGAAATGTACAAACAACTCTACACTAGATATATATTCCTTATACTCAGGTTTACCAATAAGGTATAACACCTGATAAAAAGGCATTTATTCTTTCATGAAATTTATTTATCTCCTTCCGCTGCTTCTCATCGTGATTGCGCTCCCTTTAATATTGTCGCAAGTTGAAAAAAAACAAGACACCCGACAAAGAGCTAGTAACCAAGCAGTAATGCCCACTGCGCTCAATCTACAATTCTCTACCTATTTGGGAAGTAGCGCAGAAGATAGTATCAGGGATGTTGCAACGGATTCGCAAGGAAATATATATGTTACGGGAGGAACTACAGGAACAGATTTTCCTACAACACCTGGAGCGTATAGCAGGACTGCAAACGGAAGTTATGATGTATTCGTTTCAAAATTTGACCCCAACGGCAATCTGGTTTGGTCAACATTGATAGGTGGACCAAATTACGATATGGCCTATGGCATTGAGGTTGACACTCAAGGATATGTGTATGTTGGCGGTCGAGCAGGTGCCGGATTTCCTACCACTTCAGGAGTGATACAGCCAAATTTTGCTGGTGATAATACTCCAAATCCATTGTACGGAGCACAAGATGGTTTTGCCGCTAAACTTTCTCCTGATGGGTCACAGCTCGTATGGTCTACGTATTTTGGAAGCGCAGGATCTGATGTCGCGAGTGACATTGATATTGATTCTTCAGGAAATGTATATTTAGCAATGACTGAGACAGGCTTTGATCTTCCTCATATTACTCCCAATGCATTTAAAAAAGTCAGACAAGGAAACGATGCAGTCCTAGCTAAACTTTCTCCTGATGCAAAAAAAGCCTTATACGTCACCTATATTGGTGGATCAGCCTCAGATGGCGAAATTTCGACAGTACGAATAAATCGCTGGAATGAAAACATTTATTTTCTTACCAGCACTACATCTTCAGATGCATATACCAGTCCAAATGCATTTGATAAAACATATGCTGGCAATACAGACCAGCTTCTGGTAACGATTTCTCCCAGCGGTACTTCACTGTTATCCAGCACCTATATAGGAGGAAACGGATATGATGGGGCACAAACCCATGGAATGTGGGTAGATCCATATGGCAATGCGATTGTCAGCTTTACTACAAATTCAACGAACCTGCCAACTTCGGCAAACGCGTATCAAAAAACCCTTGGGGGCAATTATAATAGCTATTTTGCAAAGATTTCAAGCGATGGAAGCAAACTGTTAACAGCAACGTATCTTGGTGGACCAACCGATGATGGATCCGAAGGAGTTGTGATTGATTCAAAGGGTTACATTTATGCAATGGGCACTTCTCGCGGAGGTTCTCCAATCACCCCGGATGCATTTCAAAAAATACATGGCGGCAATAAAGATGCCTATTTAAAAGTTATTTCGTATGATATGAGTCAATTGATATATGCTACGTATCTGGGCGGTTCTGGAGATGATGAAGGAAAAACTGTAGCCGTTGACAAACAAGATAATCTTATTCTGGGAGGGCTTGCATTCTCAACCAATTTTCCTATTTTGAATGCATTTCAAAATCAAAATGCAGGAGGAAGTGATGGCTACTTTGCAAAATTCAGCACTTTCCCAACAACCCTCTCACCTACCACAACGACAATTCCTTCAACTATCACTCCCACAAAATCCCCTTCCAGTTTGCCTGAAGATATTGATAAAGACGGCTGTATTGGGCTGTTGGATTTTAATGCCTGGTTTCAGGCAATCAAAGGAACTCCCCGGCCGAATACCTTTCCTGATGTGAATAATGATGGAATTGTAGATATTGTTGATTTTAATCTCTGGTTCCGGGCAATGAAAAATGGCCTGAATTTATGTTAATATACCGCTCCGGGTATTATACATTATTGGTAGTAACAGTTCACAGCTCTAACAAAGTTTTTCACTGAGCGAGCCTCAGCGAGTCGAAGTGTTACCGATAATAAAGCCTTCGACCAAGTCAAACCAAGTCAGAAGTGTGAACAGTTACTGGACTTTCTCTCGGAGAATGCTGCCCGGATTATACAGTTTTTGATGTCATTGGATCTTTGTATAAAAGCAAACACTGGCGGCATGCGAACTACTGGATGGCGGATATTGATGCAGATTTGTGAATAAACTTCTGATAAAAATGCTATAATTCTCCGTGCTACATGCATACCAACCTGCCGAAAATCGTACTATTATTCGCGTGTATTGTACTCATTATAGGAGCAATAATGAATACTCGTTTGAACCAAAAACCACAACATACCAAACAAACCGCAAAAGTTGAAATCCCCAATACACCCTATGTACGTAACGTAGGCAGAAATTTATATTTGAATGGGAAACCTTATACCTTTACCGGCATCAATGCATATTATATTGCTACTCAATGGGGGGTAAACGCCGGATGCGGTGGAATGCTCACCAATGCAGAAATGGATACGTTTTTTTCGTTACTCCGTCCAAAGAGCGTCGTGCGCTTCTGGGCCTTTCAATCGCAGGCGGTTAATATCCAAACAAGAGAATTAGATTTTTCGCCGATTGATCGCGTCGTAGAAGCAGCTGAACGTCATAATATAAAACTTATCATGGTTATTGGAAATGAATGGAAAGATTGCGACGTGTTTAAAAAAACTGAAAGCTGGTATCAGAATGGATACCAACAAGTTGATGGCAATCACCTTCTTTCCTACTGGGATTATATTCATCGGCTCGTCCCTCGATATGCATATTCGACAACACTTGCCATGTGGGAATTGATCAATGAGCCAGAAACTCCGAATGATGCTGACACTTCATGTTCACCTACTTCATCAAAAACATTGAGAACATTTTTTGATATTGTTGGCGGTGAAGTTCATTGGCTTGACCCGAATCATTTAGTAAGTTCCGGTGTTATTGGAAATGGCCAATGCGGCGCGCAACAGAAAGCTTACGAATACATTCATAAAAGTCCTGGCATTGATGTAGCAAGTTATCATGATTACGGGTACCCAGATAAACCTCTTCCCGGTGATACATGGAATGGATTTTTAGTACGGATAAATCAAATGAAAACAATCAATAAACCACTCTATGTTGGTGAATCCGGTATGCTTGCTCAAGATAATTTGATTGGCTGTATGAATTTTTCTGATAGAGTCATCAAAATAAAAGCAAAAATGGACGCACAGTTTACCGCAGGTATTGTGGGATTTTTACCATGGAACTGGTCATCCATAAATGGTGGTACTTGTAATTATGATATACCGCCAATTGATCCGTTGTTTGATGTACTCAACTCGTATCCGCTTCCATTTTATCAAAATCCGATTGTTAATACATCATACTCTTATTTGGAACACAACAGGAATTCTACGAAGTGATCGGTGCAAGAACTCTTTTACCTGATGTGTATGCTCGTATATTAATTTTGTCTCTTGAAATATATCATTAAACCATAGTAGAGTTAGATTAAGACTGCTGCTCTGTTAAACCTCTTGTAAAAAGATCCAAACTCTATTACGCTTAAGGTGATGAGTATCTTCAAATATTTCTTCTCAACTCCGTTTGGCACACTGGCAGTAGTGATAATACTTATTGCAATTCCTTTTACCATTATAGGCGTACAGCATCAACAAGATATTCGCCAGCAAGCTTCTACCACTACAACCAATTCTGCTGTAGTGATAACTACCGAACATCCATATGTACCCCAGGTTATAGAACTGATGAACCAAGAACGCCAGAAAAATGGCGGACTTCCTCCACTTCGGATGGTAACACAATTAAATACTGCTGCTGATCAACATAATAATCTCATGAATGAATGCGCCAAAACACACGGAACTCAAGCGTGTTTTTCACACCAAGTTACCCAATTAGCAGAACCCAATTTATTATCGCGCGTGGTAAGTATCGGATATCAAGCAACAGCACTTGGAGAAAATATTGCCTGGGGGCAACTGACTCCAGCAGAAGTTGTTGCCGGATGGATGGCAAGTACGCAAGGACATCGGGAAGCAATTTTAAATAATGGAAAATGGCCAGATGTTGGCTGTGGATATTTAGATGGAAATAATGGTGATTTTAATCGTATCTTTTGGACCTGTGACTTTGGAAAAGGAACAGTTCCTACTCCCGGAAATGGAAATCCAACATCAATTCCAACTTCTGGACCAACCATCCAACCAACCGAACCTCCCCGCCCGACAGCTCCCCCATTTGAACCATTGGCGGCTGATGTAGATAAAGATGGTTGTGTGGGAATTTTAGATTTCAACGCCTGGCTTCAAGCATTCCAATCAGGAGTAATTCGCTCGGGTACTGATCCAGATATTTACAAAGACGGGCAAATCAATATCCACGACTTCAACTACTGGTTCAAAGCAATGCTCACACTACCGCAAAATAAATTATGCTAATATTAGCTTGCTTTTATTCCTCATTATATTTAACATAGTATTATGGACTTTGTTCTAAAAAAATTGATCCATAATAAACGCCCAGTTTCTATCTTGGGCTTTTTTCTTATTCTCTTCTCTCTTCCTCTTACTTTTTTACTGGTGAATACATTCGGCCCCAAAAAAAACCATACCTACAAAATGGCTTCTGCTGAATCTTTATCAGCCAGTTCTTCAGCAACTCCTTCACCGTTTGTTTTTTATGACGCATTTGATACGACTTCCCTAAATACCACTAAATGGATAAAGCAAGATACCTCCAATAATAGTATTCTTGTAAATGGAGCTTATGAAATTGGCGGTTATACCAATATCTGGGGAAACCCGGCGATTTATTCGCAACCATCATTTACTCATCAACCAGGAAGAACCATAACAGCAGTCACCCGGTCGAATGTTGGCACTTCCAGTGGACCGGTAATCTTGTTTGCTCCAACGAGATTTCCGATAAACCCTCCCACGAGCGGCTATGGTGTTGGTTACTTGGGTTTAAATGAAAGTGAAGGCCAGAATTTACGATTACGCGCGATTACTCCTGAAGGAGATTTCTCGTATCCGCAAGTAGCCAACAATAACGACTATCTTATTGGTTCAACACTCAGACAAAATGGTTCTTATCACTTTGTGACAGGCGGTGAGTTTGGCACATATCCGCAAGCTACCTTAATATGGGTGAATGATAAAAATGCGGTAAACGAAAATACACTCTATGCTGGAATTGACGCAAAAAAAGCCGCATCACAAACTTTTTCCCTGAAAGTCATTGATCTATCTGCGGAGTTTAGCAGTCAAAACGGGTTGGCAAAAGCAGTAGACACGTTTACCCGCGCCAATTCTACTGTATTAGGAAATACTGAGTCAGGAAATTTTGCGTGGACCAAACAAATGGGCGACTCGCAAATTTCCAATGGAAGTTTGGTCCGTGGCGGTACTTTGGAATCGTTAGCAACTTTCAATTCTCAAGTATCTGAAGGTATATTTGAAATAACATTTACAACTCCTAACAGTACTTTTGCGGACCAAATGCTGTATTTTCGTTATCAGGACCAACAAAACTGGTGGCGATTCCGATGTACTCCTAATACCGTCCATCTGGAAAAAATGGTAGGAGGAGTTTACTCCATCCCCTACCAAACCGGCGCATTAAAATGTAATTCCAACACAACCTACCGGCTTACGGTACGTGCTCATGGTTCGAATCTAAACGTATGGCTTAACAACACCAGCGCTCTTTTTTCAGATGATGGAATTGATGATACAGCACTTCAAAACGCTACCGGAGTTGGTATAGGGTTTGGGGAAAATAGTCCTTCTCCATCAGTTGACCAAATACTCGCCTGGCCCAAAACAATAACGCTTCCTCTCGCAGTAGGTCCATTTCCAACAGTAGTAAAATCCGGCGCCCAAATTATTGCAAACGATACATTCACTGGGGCTGTTTCAACTCGTTTACAAAATCATACACCTGAAACCGGAGGTCCCTGGACAGAACATGGATCAACTACATGGACTGTTCATAACGGCGTTGTTACCCCAAGCGGCTGTTGTGGGGTTGCTACCGTTGATGCCGGCAGTCCCGATATGTCTGTTACCACTGTTATTAATCTTGCCAATTCTGCCGGATGCGGAACTGACGGGTGGGAAGTTGGGCCGGTGCTTCGATATATTGACGGTGAACATCGTATTTGGGCACGATTTTTATGGCAATGCAGTTCACCCGAAATTGAACTGTGGGAAATATCAAACGGCACAGGAGGAAGATTTTTGAATGCAAAAAATATTACCGGGTTAGTAAACTTAGGAGAAAAACATACCCTAACAGCTGCAGTTCTAGGCAAAAAAATATCGGTATACCTGGATGGCAAATTGGTTTTGGAAGGGAATACGACGGTATTGACAGGAAGTAGAGCCGGCATTCTTATTGACGACGTGCCAAATGGAGTAAGCAGTTTTGATAGCTTTCAAGTCACTAATACCAATCAGGATACTATCGCTCCTCCTCCCGTTGTTGACCTGTCGGTAACGTCTGGTACTTCAAGTGCGCTCCTATCTTGGACACCATCTGTTGACGATGCATCAGGCACACAATATTACCGGGTATTTCGCTCAACAACCGCGGGGATAGTCGGTTCTCAAGTGAGCGCCAATGGAAATCCCACCTCTACAAATTATACTGATACAAGCTTGTCTACCGCCGGTACATACTACTATACGGTTGCAGCAGTTGATAACGCGGGCAATAGCGATATTACCAACAGCAATCAAGTTGCATATGTATATGGACCTACCGGAACACTTACCACAACCCCTACTACGATACCGAGTCCCACAGTAACTCCCACTCCCACACCGATTTCTACAACTACCCCATTCCCTACTTTAACACCAACAAAAACTCCAACGCCAAGCGTAACTCCAGTACCGGAAAATGGGCTCAATGGAATCTACTATAATAATATAAACTTTACCGGTTCGTCCATTACCAGAATTGACCCAACTATAGACTTTAATTGGAATACAGGTTCTCCGAATCCTGCAATTGCTCCAAATACTTTTTCTGCGCGATGGACAGGATTTATTGTTCCAAAATATACCCAAAGGTACACGTTTTATGCATATACCGATGACGGAGTACGGTTGTATATTGATAATGTGCTCATCATTGATAAATGGTTTGACCATAAAGGGGAATACAGCGGCCAAATATCGTTAACAGCCAATACTCGGTATAGTATCCGGATGGATTATTACGAAAATAAAGGTGCTGCTGAAGCACATCTTCGTTGGAGTTCTCCTTCTCAATCAAAACAAATTATTCCTAATAGCCAACTCTACTTTCATTAATTCAGTGATCGCTTGTTATTTCTTTTTTCCTTTTTTCCACGGCGCCTTCTTTAAAATCATTCCAAACAAATCCCCATCCATTTCGATATGAAGCATATCTAATTCTTTTTGGGTAGGATTGTGGTCCTGGAATGAAATATTGGGAATATCCTCAATAATTGCAAGCGGCATGCTTTCGTTTCCCTCACCCATTACTTGGACAGATGCAGAAGCCAAACTATCAGCAACATTTAACATTTCAAACTCAAATTTTCGGCCAAATAAATCTGGTTTGCCAATATAATTTTTTACTGCCAAAAATCCACTGTGGGCAATTGCAATTCCTGTTACTCCCCACCGCATTGGCGTGGTTTTGCTGTCAGTGATAATAACCCCTACATTTTTGAGGTTGAACTTTTTTTGCAGGTATTCTTTTATTTCATTTGCGCTTTTTTGGCTGTCTTCCGGCCACAAAATATAATATCCATTTCCATTTGACTCATCAATCCCTGCAGCGGCGCCAAACATACTGTTGGCAATTGTTACCGTGATGTTATAGGCATTGAATTTCCGTGGAATATAATACTCAGCTTCCTGGGCAATCAATTCATCTTTATTGGTACCATCAAACGGTACCACCCGCCCCTCACAAATAGAAACAATTTTAGAAGTAACCGCAACCACAGAATTTTCTTTGAGTGTAACAATATATGTATTTAAGACTTTGAACAAATCATTGTCATCGATAGTTATTTTGTGAGTTTTAATCGGACTTATTTTCATGTGTGTATTATATACTCCTTATACACAGGTTTACAAATAGGATAGAATTTCTCATTTTCCATTTTCCATCTTCAAAAATCTATCTTCTATTTTCTGAGGTTATATATTAGCAGGACGGTGTTTGTGGAATTTTAACCCTCTTATGAAAGGTTCTATTTTATGGATAAGAACATAGATAAAATATGCTACTGAGTACACATACATTTCTGTATTGTCTCTCCTGACTCTTATTTTTTTTTGAAAATAAGTGGTATTTTCATGAATAAAATGAAGCAGATCAAGAGTAGAATCACTCATGGGTACCTTTCTAGCCAAGATTGTATACCCAACCCTGTACGCTCGCTTGATTTTTTCCTGACGCCAAACTGACGAGTCACAGGAAGGATTGGAGAAAAGAGTGAGGCTAATCAAATCCTAATTTTACAAACGGCACAATGAAGTGGTTCATTCTATACTTATCAGCTACCACCGGCAACGCAACAGAATAATGCTCAATGATACGAGATGAAGTTGAATTATACGGAAAATACAGTACTGCCATTCTCTTTCTGAGGTTATTGATACCAACTCCCACTGAAAATTCTTTGATGCCTTTTCCTTGTAAATACGCAAAAAAAGCGTTTTCATCCATCGTATCCCAATCGTGAGGCATATCGTCCCATGAAATTTTGGAAAGCTCATCCCATTCATCATTGGATACAGTATCCCTGATAATCTCTTGGACAATAATAGGAATTGATGCTTGCGCAAATACTGGTGGGTCGGGAAAAAGGCCGGCGGCAACTCGCCCTTCTTTCCGGTTTTTCCGAACGAGTGATGTGGCAAGTTCTACGTTGCTTGGTAAGTTTTCTTCTTCATAACTAAATACTGTAAATAAAGAAACCTCATACGGCGGGTATCCTCCTTCGGAAACTCGTACCCCTTCTTCACTATGGATGCCATAAGGATATCTGTGGCCTGCGGTATCTTCTGTAGTGGGTATCATTTCTATGGAATAATAATTATTGAGAAATCCACTAAATGTATTGGTAAGTAAAAGCATTGCACGCTCCTCAAGTTCATTTTGAATACATTCTTTTGATGAAGCAAGATGCGGATACACATGAAGGAGTTGTTCTTTTATGAGTGGCAATAAATCCTTTTTCATGTGTTCTATTGCCAGCCAAAACTGTTGGGCGCTGTCTACATAGTGTTTTTTCCAATCAAGCCTGAAGGCATACTTTTTTAATACCTCGTCAAATTTTTTGTGGTGTATGAGGTCTTCTGTTGAAATTATTTTAGAATCTGCAACTAAATCTAACAGCATTTTTTGGGTATAGGCATTATCATGTTTATAGACATATGCCAATGCATCTTTTGTTTCAAGCCCCATGTACATGTATCCGTTATGCGGGTCAAAACTCGTCAGTATGACTATTACGCTTTTTTCTTCTCCAAATGTACGAGTAACATATTCCTCTGTTGCTTGCGCCATTTGAAGTTTATGGGAGATATCAGCCAATAGTCCAAAATCTTTCGGCTCTCTTCCTTTGAATTGCTCTTCTGCCAGTCGCGCGGCGCAACTCACATGGCTGTCAAAAATTTCCGCGACACAATCCACATCAAAAGAGATATATGCTCTCGATAGAAATTGAGCAAAATCAGAATCCTCTTTAAGATGGAGCTTTCCATCAGTACCCCGTACAAATTCCCGCAAAATCCCCCCCGGAACCCGAATGCTGCTTCCAATGCCAGCCGATGCGCCATGGGCTAAAACACTTAAAACCCGTCCGTCAATACACAAATTCCATAAAGTTGTGACAGGAAAAAGCGCATTCGCCCGGTCACGGATTTTTTGGTAGGCGGGATTCGCAACTTCCAGAGCCCGGGAATTATTGTCTTTGATAAACCGTACAAAAAAATCTTGGAGATACTCATAATTAGTAGGATTTCGTGGATGACGAAGTTTTTTATTGTATGATTCCAAGCGATCTATAAAAGTAGTAATTTGATTCTCAAGAGTTTTTGTAATCATTTTCCTTCACTCATTATATCTCATCCATGCAAATTTTTATACAAACCACTATCCAAAGTAAATATACTATGACTTTCATATAAGAAACCAATGTGAGTCAAGTAGGAGAAAAATAAGAAAGTCATGATCGGCCGATGCTATAATCAAACTGTTTGTTTGTGTTTTATTTCTTGCTGGAATTATTCTTATAATACTATGCTATAGTGCTAGTTATATACTCAGTCGTTGAAAGGAGATGCGTATGGAACCATTATTCCGGTATCTTGTTACCATTAGTATATTAGTAGTAGCAGGCACATTATGGGTAAAAAAACCTTATGATATAAATTTTGAGATTAGATAAGATTTAAAATGTGTAAGAAATATGAGATATACGATTTGAGGAGTGGGCAGCCGTGGAATCGAACCACGCGCCTCGTTCTTATCAGGAACGCGTTCTAACCGATGAACTAGCTGCCCAGTTTTCTCAGTTATCAATTCTCGGTTTTCTGTTTTCGGATTCAAGTTTATCAGTTTTCAGTTCATCAGTCTGATAGACCGAAAACCGACAAACTAAATTCTGACAACCGAAAACCGAGAACTGATAACCGAAACTATTATATCCTATTATTAGCTTCTATTCAATGAGGTTCCACACTTCCTGAGGAACCATATCTTTTTCCAGCTGGCCTGCTGGTTCCCATACGAGGCAATTGAGGAGGATTTCTTGGATGAGGCGAAGCTTGCGAAGCTCTTTTAACATTTTTTCTGCTTGTTTGGGGTTATCGCTGACGAATTTGTAATAGAGGACAACGAGTTGGTTGAGGCGATTTGAAACTGCTTGGTAAGTTGCGATGATCTTTCCTTGGCGTGAACGGAGTTGATAAATCTTAAACTTCCGCAAACTTCGCCACTCACCTGCCAGGATTTCTACGTCTAAATCAGACTGAACTTCAGATTGCCCATTCTCATCTCGTTCTTCCCGATTTTTTTCTGTTTTGTATTCCATACAAATAAACTTGTCATTTCGAATCCCCTTGTGGGTGAGAAATCCCCAACGTTTTTATGTAACTGATAGGATCTCTCAGTCTCCGGCTCTGCCGGATCCTGTGAGATGACATGGAAAATAACTCTACTTATTTTTGTGTTCCCGACGATTTCCATCCCATGCAGCAACCGCCCCTGCACCAAGCAATACAAAATTGAGACTTATTAAGCCTAATATTCCCGCAATAATCCCTCCATATTTCTCAGCAGTAGAACCATGTTCTTTAATCCACCCAGATATTCCAGATTCTTTACCAGCCATGTTCTTCTTCTCCTTTAAACAAAAATGTCAAATTTCTGTATAGTTGACTGTGAATAACACCTGCTTGATCAAAAACTTTTATTCCTCCTTTTATGCCTCCGCCAAAAACGCCTCCTACAAAAGCACTTCCCACTGCTAAAGGTTCAAGTGTCCCTTCTATTATTTTTTCTGCAGGACTAGTAATTCGTTGTTCTACATTTGCCATAGGTACTCCTTCGTTACGAAACTTGTCGGCTCGAATCAAATATAACGCCTTCTCTTCTACTCGATAATTGTTCACTCACTCTCAATCCTTTTCCTTTCCGTCTATTTTCTTGCCAATTTTCACCGGCTTTTACCGCCCCAAGCTGCGCAACTTCGAAACCAGTAAATAATACGGCACCTGGAAAACCAACTAATATTCCTGCCGCTCCTAGCCCTATTTCAACTTTTTTTACTGTTTTAAATGCACCTACAAATTTATTTTTGTTTTCCGGACTTCCTGCCATATGCTTCTCCTTTTGAACCTATTATAATTCGGTTCGGTAGTTTTTACTTGACATTTACCTTACAATTTCCTATCAGAAATGAAGCTGCAAGAAGTCTCGCTGAGGCTACTTGAGCCAGCGAAATTTGTACTATATTATAGTATACCATTTTGATGCAAATCCGAGGCCAAAAGTTTGTCATTCTAGAGCGAAAGAATCCCACAGGGTAGTTCAAAGTGAAAAGTTCAAAGTGAAGGTATTTTTATTTATAAAATTTTGAACTTTAAACTGCGACGCTTTGAAAAAGCGACACCACGAAGTGGATAGTATAGTACCCTTGTGGGATAATTTTTAACTTTTCACTTTGAACTTTTAACTTATTCTGAGACGCGGAGCGGATTCGAACCGCTGAATGGCTGTTCTGCAGACAGCTGCGTTACCACTTCGCCACCGCGCCGGATTCGGTTCTCAGTTTTCAGTTTTTCAGTCTGGCAAACAGAAAACTGAGAACCGATAACTGAGTCCCTAGAGTATATCAAAATCAACCTTATTTGGGAAGCTTAGGCTCATCTGGAGTTTTGACAATCCAATATCTCATCAGGTATCATAGATCAATGGCTTTGCCCTTGAGTATTATTATTCCCACTTATAACGAGGAACAGTACCTACCTAAACTACTCGATTCCATCAAAAAGCAAACAAAACGCCCCAAAGAAATTATTGTTTCAGATGCATTTTCAACCGATAATACCAGAAAGATCGCAAAAGAATTTGGGTGTAAGGTAGTAGACGGAGGGTTGCCGGCAAAAGGGCGCAATATGGGAGCTGAAGCCGCAACTCAACCAACGTTACTTTTTCTTGATGCAGATGTGTTACTCCCCCCACGGTTTTTAGAAGACACTGTCAATGAAATGAATAAACGGAAACTTGATATCGCAACCTGCTTTGTTACTCCTCTCTCTACCAATCTATTTGATATTTTTTTGCACGAGTTTACAAACTTTTATTTTAAAGTGACCAGAGTATTTAGCCCCCGTATCGCCGGATTTTGTGTTTTTGTAAGCTCGGATTTACACAAACGCATTAAGGGATTTGACGAATCATTAATGTTAGGAGAAGAACATGATTTTGCAAAAAGAGCTATACGCTTTAGCAAATTTGGGTATTTAACTGCCCACAGGATACCGGTTTCTGTACGAAGAATAGCAGAAGAAGGACGGCTGAAATTTACCCTGCAATATATCGCGATAGACCTGCATATCCTTTTTTTAGGAAGAATCCGCAAAAATATCTTCAACTACCGTTTTGGCCATCAGGATTAGGTGGAAGTTCTCCCCGATTTTGTCCAAGCGCAATAATTGACTCAAGGGGTTCAGGTGATATTCCCATCCCTGAATGCGGCCAGTTTTTTACTGAATAAAATCCTCGAAATGCATCCCTTATTTCTGGCACACCGCTGAAGCGTTCTCTTATTAAAGGAACATCTTCTGCTCCCACCATTACATCACGTTCTGGCAAAACAAAATCAAACTGAAATGTTTTACCTCTCACTTGTGCTTTTTTTATAAGTGCTGCAAGATTTTTATCCATTCCTTTATATAAATCCTTCCGAACATCTTTCATGTATAAACCAATGTTATATAATTGCCACAATATTGGTGCGCTATATTCTGTAAGATCGTTATTCTTCTTTAAATATTCCTGATGAATTTCATCAGGAATATGGTCTCCTTGAAAAAGCCCTTCAATCGGATCTTCCAATAATTTACTCCGTGTCTCTAATAACTCTTCATTTGGTTCACCCGTGACTAATGCACGACTTAACTTACTATCCAAAAGCCCAAGCGCATCTTCTGGAGATTCAATTTCATCGGCGTCCGGCACACGCTTATGAAACTGTTGCATGAATTTATGTGGATCTTTAACAAGCTTTGGTAATCGTCTTATAAACAACGTTCGTCGTTCTGCTCTTTTTTCGGGCGTATCCTCATATAAAGTTTTTAAATCTGATTCTTGTATATCTTGAGCAGCATCTTGGTAATATCCTTCTGGAAGCGGATATGCCACATGCTGATTTAAATCAGCTTGTTTACCTAGTTTAAGGAAATCTCCGAATACTTCACCGTAATTCTGGAATCCTTCTTTTGAATATCCTATTGGTGAAAGATAATGAGCAGTAATCTTATTTCCTGTCCAATCTGGATTATCAACAAGATGACTAATTGTGTTTTCTGATTGCCACCCACCCATAGATTGACCGACGACAACCACATCTCGAGATCCCGCGCGCTTTCCTATTTCGCTTGCTAAGGATTGATGATAAGCATCTGCAGTTTCCCCTTTTTTGCGATTACCGGAAGAAATTGAAGGAGGGACATAGCATAAGTCTGGGCCACATAATCTTTCAAGTTCTTGTCTAATGGTTGTCATTACTCGTCCACCACCGTTTATTCCTGGTAAAAATGCCACAAATGGTTTTTCTGAAGCTTCTTTTTCTTGAGCTTGAGATTGTCTCTGTTCTAGCTGAGTCTGATGTTGACGATATGCTTCTATTACTTCTGGTGGTGTTTCTGTTTCAAACATGTAGTAGATTATATCAGATGAGCTTGTAGTATGCAATTTCCCCACCAAAAAACCACCCTTTCAGGTGGTTTTTTGCATAAAACAGAATTCAGGTTCTGCAAAGCAGAATTCCATAAATCAAGAAGTGGTAGGAACAAACATAGGTGTTCCTCTGACTTGCGCCAGAGTCAAGTGCCTATGCCCACTTGGGTGTTTACACTAAACCTTACTAGTCTATTCCTCATAACAAAAGCCATGAGTTATATGCTAATAAGTTGGCCGTGTCTTCTCTCAAACTTACTTTTTTTAGAGTTAGATCTTGCCTTACGGCGTAATCTTCTTTAAAAATTTTAGAAAGGAGGTGATCCATCCCCAGCTTCGGCTAGGGATACCTTGTTACGACTTAAGCCTCATCGCCGATCTCTATCTCCTACGCTAAAAAACGTCGTTCGATAACTACCGACTTTGCTGCCTTGACGGGCGGTGATTGCAGTTAGAACTATTCTGCTCCCCACTGGACGTGCGGCTTTCCCGCATCCAGCGAGTCTCTATTTATTTATAAAACAGAGTTCATTCCTTCCCATTAAGAAGTTAGATGTTAGAATTTAGAAGATAGATTATGAAATTAGATTTTGGAAGTTGGATAACTCTTCCAGTTTTGCAACAATTTGGTAAGTTGCTTTCCAACAACATCGTATCGTTTGAGTAAGTCTTCACAAAACTCAGGTTTCCAAAAACCTAAATCTTTTGCAAAACTAATATGTACAACCATTTCATTACCTGATCCGATTGCTGATATGAGATATCTTTTAAACTCTTTTTCAGACAATCTTTTTGCATATCCCTCAGCGATATTTGCTGGTATAGATTTGGACGCTCTACGCATTCGATCTACCAGATCGTACTTTTCACTGTTTGGTAATCTTAAAATCGCTTTATTAACGGTTAATGCTAACTCGTACGATTCTTGATATACTCTATAAATCTTTAAAACTTTGGATCATTAAGCTTAATTGTACATTATCCAATCTCAAACTTCTAACTTCCTTATCCAGCTTCTATTCTCTAACATCCAACTTCTCGTTGGTACTATGAAATCAGCTGACTTCCTATAGCCTTTTTTAGTTCTGATGCATATAGGATCTCCCTGGGTCATTTAAGAAACAGTTTCAAACATCCTAAAAAGCTTTTTCTAGTCTCTTCCTCTTAGTACACGTAAGAGTCGAGAAGCTTCTTGATATTAGGCTGCTTTTTGTTACATCGAACCCTTCAGACTTTCTTTTACAAGAAAAGTCTTGTTCTTCAACTATTAAAATGGATTTTCACCATCTTGCTTCTTAAACTGCCAGGCGCATTTAATTTGTACAAGACCCGAGAACGTATTCACCGCGGCATGCTGATCCGCGATTACTACCGATTCCGACTTCATGGGGTCGGGTTTCAGACCCCAATCTGAACTGAGGCGAAATTTCAGAGATTTGCTTGCTATTGCTAGCTTGCGGCTCGTTGTTTTTCGCCATTGTAGTGTGTGTGTAGCCCAGGACATAAGGGCCGTGCTGACTTGACGTCTTCCGCTCCTTCCTTCCCAAAAATTGGGACCGTCTCCAATGAATATGTAACATTGGACGCGGGTTGCGCTCGTTTCCCCACTTAAGGGAACACCTCACGGCACGAGCTGACGACAGCCATGCAGCACCTGTGCTATCATCCTTGCGGATTTCCTCCAGTTTCTTGGAGAATGTACGATAGCATGTCAAGTCCTGGTGAGGTTTTTCGTTTTGTCTCGAATTGAACCACACGCTCCACCGGTTGTGCGGGTCCCCGTCAATTCCTTTGAGTTTTAGCCTTGCGGCCGTACTCCCCAGGCGGTCCGCTTAACGCGTTAGCTTACACCGCGGCTCGCAAAAAACATAAAAGTATAATTTGAAATTTTCAGTTCTCAATTTTAAATGAATTGAATTTTGATTGAAAATTACTTTTCTGTTCTTAGCGAGCCACAGCTAGCGGACATCGTTTACGGCTAGGACTACACAGGTCTCTAATCTGTTTCGCTACCCTAGCTTTCGTGCCTCAGCGTCAGGAATAGCCTAGATACCTGCTTTCGCCTTTGGTGTTCCAGCTAATATCAACGCATTTCACTGCTACACTAGCTGTTCCAGTATCTCTGCCAATCCTCAACCTTATACAGTATCGCACCCATTCCCGAGGTTGAGCCTCAGTCTTTAAGATGCGACTTGTAAAGGCGCCTACGCACACTTTACGCCCAATGAATCCGGATAACGCTTGCCTCCTACGTATTACCGAGACTTCTGGCACGTAGTTAGTAGAGGCTTATTCGCCAAGCTGTGAAGGGCTTGGCAAAAGGAGTTTACGACCCGAGAGCCTTCTTCCTCCACGCGGCGTCGCTGGGTCAGGCTTTCGCCCATTGCCCAATATTCCTGGTTGCTGCCACCCGTAGGTGTACTGCCCGTGTCTCAGTGCAGTTGTGGCTGATCGACCTCTCAGTCCAGCTACCCGTCATTGCCTTGGTAGGCCATTACCCCACCAACAAGCTGATAGGACGCAGGCTCCTCCTTCAGTGATTTACATCTTTACTCTTGCGAGACCATGGAGAATTACCCCCTCTTTCGAGGGGCTATGCTCCGCTGAAGGGTAGATTCCTACGCGTTACTCACCCGTCTGCCACTGAAACTGTATTGCTACAGTTCCCGTTCGACTTGCATGCCTAAGGCACGCCGCCAGCGTTCATCCTGAGCCAGGATCAAACTCTCAAAAAAATTTGACGCGGAAAATTTAATCCACCGATGAGGTGGAAAAAATTAACTTTGTCTACCGGATTTCTTTAAAGAATAATCCGGAAAATTCCTACCACTTCCTGATTACTGAATACTCACCTCACATGAAATACTCAGATGGAAGTTCTCTCATCCCACTGGCTGAATAGTGAAATGAAATTATCCTGAATTCTGTTGTTAAGGTGCCAAGTCTATTTTGATCTATTCCCTCTTACGTTTTCTGTAAATATTGCTCTTTCACGTGCTTGTTTCCAAAATCGATCATCTTTGTTCTGACGAGCAACATCCCGGTATGTATCCATTCTTTCTGCATGAGTGCCTTTACCAGCGTATGCGTCTGCAAGTCTAACAGACAATCTAGTATCAGCTTCTGATGGTGATCTCATATTCTATAAGATGAAAAAACCCGCCATAGGCGGGGTTTTAGTCCCATTCACTTTGGCGAAAATCTTTACATACTAGATTCTATTATAGTCATATTTCGAGGTTTGTCAAGCACGTCAAAAATGAATTATGCTGCTTGCGCAAAAAGTGTTTCCGCGGAAGTACTGGGAATTTCTTCTGAAAAGAATACTAATTCTTCAGCGAGGTTTTGTATCTCTGATCTTGAAGAACCTGGTGTTGGTGATAGTTCTGAGGAAGCTTCATTCATTGGGATAGTATACTCTATTTTTTCTTTTCCGCCAAGATCATGATCCAGGGGAAGGGCTGTTTTTTGTGGACTATTTTGACATTATGATTTTTGACAAAGTCTTCAAATTTCTTACTCGTCCACAAGTTAACATGCTCCGGGTGAGCTCCTAACTTTAACATATTTCTCCCTCTCATAAAACGCTGGACCGTAAACCATGGTTCATTGGGAACCGTAAGCAACACGTATTTTTTAGAAACACGGATTAATTCTTTGAGTCCCTTTCCTGGCTCATCCAGATGTTCTAAAACTTCTGTTGAAAGCACTAAATCAAACATATTATCTTTATACGGCAGCTTATAAATATTCCCGGGCTTCGTTTGAATATGTGGATGAAGCTTTTTCCCAAGCTCTAAAGCTTCTTTCATATATTCGATTCCTTCAAGTTTCTTTCCTATTTTTTCTGTATGGAATCGCGCCAGGGTAAATCCTTCCCCGCTTCCCACATCCAATATAGATTCCGGCTTTAACGATTTTACCGAACCCACAACGGTATTCATGAAATTTTTTAAGGCTAGTTTGCCAATTGGATTATTGGTACTATGTTTTTCAAAGTTAGTAGTCATACTTAAAATAATAGTGAGCAGTTACTAGTGAGCAGCAATAGTTAGTGATTTGAGAGAGTGCGTACGTTTCTGAATGGATATTCGATGAAAAATGAGAGTGGATTCTTTTTGATTCGACGTCCTGAGATTTTGACAAGGAGTTTTGGATCGTAGTGAATGTAGCCTCCGGCGTGCTGAATATGGAGGGCTAAATCAACATCCTCATGGACGCGTCTATCATTCAGGCATACTTCATCCCGTACTTTCACCCACATGTGTTTTGTTAAAACCATATTTGGGCCAATCAAAATATGATGCCGCTTTACCATCCTTAAAAACTTTAAATATGTTTTGGCGTATACCGATGATTTAAAAGGTAAGTCAAAAAAAGAAATAGGGCCAACTAATGCGTCTATACTGAACTCGGCGAAATCTTTTTTTATATTCGCAACCCAATTTTGGGGAATGAGGCTATCTGCGTCACATCGGGCAATAATATTATAGTGGGCGCTATCAAATCCTTTATTGCGGGCGGCAATCAAGCTTTGGGTAGATTCCTTAATGATACGCACGGGAAATTGTTTGCAAATTTCAACTGTACGATCAGTGCAGTTATTATCAACTACAATGATTTCATCTGGGTATTCGTCTTGCCTCATCAAACTGGTAAGACACCGAGCTATGTATTTCTCCTCGTTATAGACTGGAATAACAACAGAGACTTTCATAAAAAATAAGGCCTTGCCCTATTATACCAGAAGATACCATAAGAAATACAACTAGACAAATTTGCTTAACACTAATAAAAGTGTGGCAAAGACAAACATTTTTACGTAGAGTGCCGGTAAAAATAATACCCAGTGATGGTGCCAAGGAATATGGACCCGGCTAAACTTTTTTACGCCGTAGTGAGGATTAAAGACAAACCAGAAAAAATCTTCCATCACAAATCCAATACAACCCATAGCAAAAATTTGTAATTCTAATGATAAACTCCATGGGTATTTTAAAAAAAATGGAAAGTGAAGATATACAAAATTAAATATAAGAAACCAGAGGTGGTATCCAGTGTAATGCGCGTCACCCCAAATGAAGCGAGTGAGCCAATTCCGATATTTCACGGTTGGAAGATTTTTTGCCCATCCGTGTTCTCCTTCTATTTCTATCTCAAGCCGCGCGGCAATAAATGAAATCAACACAGCAAAAACAAACATGTTTAATAACATAACTTCTTACTCCTAACTATTGACAACTGACTAACAATTAATTTCATCTTTCCACCTAAGGGGTGGAATTGTATTGACACCTAGGGATTACTGTTACTGGGTACTCGAAGTTTTAAAGTCCTTCATTACTTCATATAGAACAATTCCTAAAGAAACCATTACATTGAGCGAAACATTGACTCCCCACATTGGAAGTTCTACTATTGTATCAACTGTTTGTAAGACTTCCTCTGAACACCCACTTGTTTCATTACCTGCAACCAAAGCAATTGGGAACTGATACTGAATAGTATCATATGGAACACTTCTTGTATCTTGTTCTACAGCTATAATTTGGATATTGGGAATTTGAAATTTGAGATTTGAAATTGCTTCGACAGCAGTCGAAGCATACTCCCATGGAACCCATTCGGTGGTATTGATCGACGCTTTTTTGATCCGAGTATTCGGGGGTGTTTCTGTTGTTCCACACAAATATACTTTTGACGCGCCAACCGCATCAGCCAAACGAAACACCGAACCCGTGTTATACGTATCTAAAATATTATCCAAAATAATATATACCGGGTTGCGTTTGAGTTTTTTTATCTCCTCAGGGGCAGGGATGGTTGTCCGTAATTCGGCGGCTTTAAGCTTCATCATGTGCGTTATCTTACTAAAATAGCATTATATTTTCAACAAATTGATCCTAAGGTATGAAGAAAGAATAGTCCATGAGCACAAAGTTCCTCAAGAGTGCTACATATTTTTTGATGATGCGCTTGATGAATTATTTACGGGCGTTTTTGAACCGCCTAACGTAGTTGTCTCAACCGCAGTATTCTTCAGCTGGTCTGTTATTTCCATAAGCTTTTGCAGTTTCATCGCCGCTTGTTGCGCCTCAATGATTGCTTGTCGCGCGCCTTCAGTTTCTTCGGTATGGAGTTTTAATAATTGTTGCTGTTTTTGCTCTTCAAGCGTAAGCAACCGTTGCTGGGTTGCTTTGACAACATTATTTTTTTCGCTGATTATTTTTTTGAGCGCATCCGCGCGGCGTTTTAACGACTTCTCGGCAGCTTGCAAGGCTTCTTTCTTTAACTCTGTAAGGGTATTTTCTAACAATTGGGCAGATAATGATGCGTCGACTACTTGGTTCTGAATGTCTTCTTCTAATCCATCTTGTATCTCATTGTGCAAATCATCTTCCGACAGTTGGTCTTCAACTTGTATTTTTGGTTCTTTGAGCGTTGTCCGGGTTGCTTGCAGTTGTAATTTAAGTCCTCCATTTGATTGGACCGCTAATGAATCCAACAAATGCCGTTGTAATTTAATAGTATCATTTAATTCCTTTGCTAAGTGGGTCACCTGTTTTCCCCTGGCTGCCGCATAGGTTAATTCTTGCGCTGCTTGTTGCATCTCGCCTTGTAAATTTATGAGCGTCGCATTCACTGCCTTCATATTATTTCGCGACATCATGACCCGCAGTTCTGCCATTCGCTCGCCAGCGATTTGTTGATGCAGTTTTGCACGTTCTTCACCAGCACTGGCAAGAAATAACCGAACCGATTGTTTTAATTGGTCAAGAAAAAAAAGCGGACTATCAGGGAGCAACAATCCGGTCCCCGAAGTTACTGGCGGAAATACTAAATCAGATGCTGAGGTAGAATCACCTAATACGTGCTTTCTATGATGAGCCTCCGCAGGAAGTGCAAACCATGTTAGCAATACCACCAAAATAAGTACCATTAGAAACTGTCTCATACTCTTATTGTTTCGGTATTTTAGCTCGTTGTCAAGAGGAGAGAACTCAGGTATCAGTTCTGTGATCTCAGTTATCAGTTCTCGGTTATCGGATACAGGTTGATCAGTTGTCAGTTCTTCAGTTTTAAACTGGTAAACTGAAAACCGATAAACTAAAGTCTGAAAACCGAGAACTGATAACTGAAATCTTACTATAACTATGGTACTATTCCTCTATGACAGCAACCGGACACGCAATTATTGGTGCTGTATTAGCCGCAAAATTTTCAAATCCCGCAATTGGAATACCTTTGGCAATTGTTTCCCATCTTGCTGCCGATGCGTTTCCTCATTGGGATTTAGGAACCAACGAACACAAAAAAGGAAGGACTCGGGTGAGAAACGAAGCGGTGTTTGACGTACTTTTTAGTTTTATCATCTCATACGCCATTATTTTTTTATTATTTCCACAAACCAATACCGGATATGTTTTTGTAATGATTATTGCTGCTCAACTATTTGATTGGACCACAGCACCCTATTACTTTTTTAAGATGCAATTTCCCCCATTTACCTGGTCTTATGAACTCGGCAAATGCTTTGATAATCGTTTGGACAAACCATGGGGAATCATTAATCAAGTTGCTATTTTAGTTCTTCTCATTGTGTTGGCAAAACTCCTTTGATTTTCCTTTCCGGCAGGCATATTCCAGATCCTTGCAAAAGGATTGCAGAGTGGTATACATTATTGGCAAACCTGAGTATAAGGAGTATATATTTTAATTTTTATGAGCGGAACCGACTCACAGATAAAATAAACGAACAAATGGCGTTAGCAATTTATGAAAGGTTAAATGATGTCTCACCGATTGCAGTAATGCAAAATTAAGGAGGTTTCTCCCCTTGGTTCGCTTTTTAACCACCCTTATAGTATAATCAACGCATACCCTGTTTACTGAAAATATGAGTAACTATAATTATGAGAAATCCAGCTGAAGCCGGATCCCGTTTTGTTCGCAGAGTAATACAAGAACCCCTAGTAATCACCTTGCTGAGATATCACGCCCAATCAGGAAACAGCACTCCTGAATCAATCTTTGCACTTCTAAAAAAAAGAAACTTCACGCTTCCCCCGCAAGAGGAAGAAGCATATTTTCTTTCTGCGCAGAGATACCAAGAACATCGCCAAGCAGCAGATGCGGCGCAGAAATTATATAGAAAGGATTCTCTTCCTCTCGTGAGTAAAGTTAAAAATGTCTTAGATATTCCTTCCAACGATTCTGATATGGGAATCCGGTACTTTTCTGCTTCAATCGCTGTTAAGGTAGACGACGATGTTTTTGATGCTGAGTTGGTAAAAACATATGATAAATATGGTATTGATCCTAAAAATGTAACACGAGCAGATGGAATAACTGATGCATATAGCGTTCCTATAGCAAATAATAAACTCCCCTTTTCTCTTGTTCGAAAATCTGCTGACCGTGTTGTAGCGAATAAAACTGCTGCAGTTTTAGAATGGCGATATTTCCATCCTGATGCAGACCAGCCCGATGATCCAATTGCTTACAGAGAACAATTACGAGAAACCGTTCAAGACGCGGTAACTCAGTCAGACGAACATGCATTTAAAACAACAGTACACCAATTCTACCGCAGACAATTAAATGCCTATTTACAAATATTGACTGTGCAAGCTTCTGCAGGAAAAGCAGGGGCATATGAACTTATTTTTGGAGACCCTCACCACTTTAGCGCTGCAGTATTCCAAAAAGAATTAGCAGCAATCAGGAACGGATTACCAGAGAACCCACAACAAAGAGAACTCTGGGAACGGATGCTTGCCGAAGGACAGGAAAAAGTCCAGCATAAGGCACAATTTATTGATGCTGCATACCAGGACCTCATGATATACCGTCCTGATCCCGGTCAGGACGCATATATGGAACGACAAGACCATGAACAAATGCTTCACGCTATAACACTTTCCCTCACTCCTGAACAAGGATATAAAATTAAAGCTCACGCAGCCGATAAGCCGTCGTTCGATGACCTGAAACAATGGGAAAAAGAATATGAAAACACAACAGGAGGCATTATTGTAGAATTTCCTACCAAGACTCATGCCCATGCTGCTGATGACCCTATTGCAGCAGGTTAACTATACTTTTTCTTCTTGTGCCTTTTTAATATCAGTCAACCGCCACGCGGCAAAATTGCACTTGGGATAATTTGAACATCCGTAAAACGTGCGGCCTTTCTTGGTTTTTTTAATTACAATGATTCCGCGATCTTTTGGACAGTTAAACTGCGTTTGTTCAACATAAGGCTTGGTAAAATCGCAATTGGGAAATGTTGAACATGCTAAAAATTTTCCAAATTTGCCAATCCGAATCACTAAATTCGAGCCACACTTGGGACACTTTTCATCTATTTCCTCGACTTCAATTTTTACCCGTTCCGCATTTTGTACTATTTTCAATTTCTTCTCAAGCGGCGTATAAAATTCTCTCATCATGGGAACCCAATCTCGCTTTCCTTCGGCAATTGCGTCTAATTCATCTTCCATACTTGCGGTGAATGGAATATCGTCGATATCCGAAAAATTCTTCACCAAAAAATCATTCACTGCCGCGCCAACTGATGTTGGCAAAAATCGCGCGTCTTTTCGCTCGACATATTGGCGGTCTTCAATGGTTGAAATAATCATGGCGTAAGTTGACGGCCGGCCAATTCCTTTTTCTTCAAGAGTTTTAATAATTGACGCATCGTTATAGCGGGGCGGGGCCGGCGTTTCATGAAATTCTTTGAGTATACCATCAGTCTCTAATAATTCCCCAGTCGTGTATTTTGGTAATCGGGTATCCTGCAAAGCCTGCGGATTCACTTTTAAAAACCCTTCAAACAAAAGTACCGACCCATTTGCTTTTAATCTATAAGTATTTTTTCGGTTATCAGTTATCGGTTTATCGGACTGACCAACAGAAAACTGATTAACCTGTTTCTGAGAACTGACAACTGAGAATGGGTGACTGGAAACTGTGTCAACGATTACCGTTGTTGATTCTACCAGCGCGTCACTCATTTGTGAAGCAATTGCCCGCTTCCAAATTAAATCGTACATCCTGCCAAAATCCCTCCCTAAATCTGCCGTAACTTGTTGTTCAGTTACATTGAATTTTGTTGGTCGAATTGCTTCATGCGCTTCTTGGGCAAGTTTTTGTTTGGTAGTATAAAATCGCGGACTTTCCGGAATATACTTATCTCCATACGTTTTTTGCACAAAACCCCGAATATTTTGAATAGCGCTTTGGGAAAGCATCACTGAATCTGTTCGGTGATACGTAATGTATCCTTCCTCATACAATTTTTGGGCAAGCCGCATGGCGCGTTTCCCTGACATACTAAACCGCCTACTCGCATCTTGTTGCATGGTTGAAGTGGTATAAGGAGCCGCCGGAGACCGCTTTGTTTCTTTTACTAATACATCGCGGATAATAAATTGCCGCTTTTTTAAATCATCCACAATTTCCTGGGCTTGTTGTTCATTGGCAATCGATGTTTTGGTAACCTTATATTGCCCGTCGTACAGTTCAAACGTATTTTGAGACTCAATTTTTTCTCCATTGATTTCAATTAAATGGAATGATGTTCCTTCACTTTGAACTGTTAACTTTGAACTTTTAACTTGGTGCATCAGCGCCATAACCGTCCAATATTCTTCTTTTTTGAATTTTTCAATTTCCCGCTCGCGTTCTACAATAAGTCGAAGCGCAATTGATTGCACGCGGCCTGCAGATAATCCCCGCCTGACTTTTTGCCATAAAAGCGGTGATAATTTATACCCTACCAGCCGGTCAAGGACACGACGTGCAGTTTGCGCGTTTACCAAATTTTGGTCAATCGTACGGGGACTTTCGAGAGCTTCTTGGATTGCTTCGTTGGTAATTTCATGGAAGACAATGCGTTTGAATGATTGGATAGATTTTTTACCCCGTAATATATCTGCAACATAATAAGCAATTGCCTCTCCCTCACGGTCAGGGTCTGTTGCCAAAATAACGATATCTGATTTTTTTGCCGCTTTTTTTAATTCAGCAATAATTTGTTTCTTATCTTCAACCACTTCGTACTGGGGAGTAAAGTTATTCTCTACATCGACCCCTAACGTACTTTTGGGCAAATCCATAATATGCCCCATCGAGGCTTTGATATCAAAATCTTTGCCAAGAAACCGGCTGATAGTTCGCGCTTTGGTTGGTGATTCAACAACGACTAAACTTTTCATAATTTTTTATTAAGTAAACCAAAATCCAATTGTCATTTCGGGGAGGAACGACGAGAAATCCCTCAGGAATGTTAAATAAAGTACCTTATTTATTGGAAATTTGAAATTCTTGCTGAGATCTCTCACATACCTTCGAGATGACAGACGTTTTCTAGCTTTCAAATTGTATCGTAGATTATACAGCACGTGTCAAGGGAGCAAAGAAAAATGAGCATTTTCTAGTCATTGCGAGCGGAACAAAATGAAGCGCGGCAATCTGCAATCAAATAGGATATTCTCGACTAACAATTAGTTAGGTGTTACGCTCATTAATATTGTTCAGGGGGGTTAAATAATGGATAATGCTGCGCTAGCTTGGATCATGTTATATATTGCCGTAGGTATACTAGGTATTTTCATTACCCTCATCTACATTGCCTTCCGTAAACCAAGAAAGTAATTAATTGAGCTCAGATCATAATTTCAAATATTCCCGATTCTACACTCTTTATCATCCCTTTAATTTCCATCAAACTCAACAAACTCCCGACTTGCGAAGGATGCATTCCTGTTTCCCTGACTATTTGGTCTAAACTCAACGCTTCATTCTGCAACAAATCCAAAATCCTCTGCTCCTCCTCCGTCTCCCCTTTTATTTCTTTTTTATTTGGAATTGGAAATTTGATATTTGATATTTGAAATTCTTTTAAAATGTCTTCTCCTGACGTTACCAACTTCGCTCCTTTTTGAATCAACTTATACGGCCCTTTCGACATCCCCGAAGTGATTGATCCCGGAACTGCAAAAACTTTTCTGTTGAACTGAAACGCGTAATCTGCTGTAATTAACGCGCCACTGTCTTCTGCTCCTTCAGTTACAATCACTCCTTGAGACAAACCGGCAATAATGCGATTGCGCGCGGGAAATGAGCCTTTTGAAGGCCCTATTCCTACTGGAACTTCTGAGACAATTACTCCTCCAGAATCAAGAATACTATTATATATCGGTTCATTAATTGGTGGCGTACAGAGATCTACTCCAGAACCCAAGACTGCAATTGTTATTCCGTTTTGAGCAATTGTTGTTGTATGAGCTACGGTATCTACCCCATATGCTAACCCGGAAACAACGGTGAAACCAGACTGAACCAACTCTTGAGTCAAGAAAGTAGTCGCATCCCTGCCGTACTGAGTAATTTTTCTGGTTCCCACAATCCCAATCGTTTTAATATTTTTTTCCTGAGCGTAGTCGAAGGATATTCCTTGTAAAGCATCAATTGAACCTTTTACATATAATACAAATGGAGCTTTTTCGATTTGTTTTAAGAGCCGAGGATATTGTGTATCCGTCAGAAGGATACATGAAACATTTTTTTGTTCAAGCAGATTAAGGTACTTTTCAAAAGAAAATTCTGCGCGGAATAATTCAAACTTTGCAGTCAGTGCTTCCCCAAGTCCGCTTTCTAACAGTTCTGAAGCCGATGCATTCCACGCTTTTTCTGCGCTGCCAAAATGGTCCAATAAGAGTTTGAATCGTGAAGATCCAACTCCAGGAAACACCGAGAATCCTAACCAGTAGTTATACTCATCCACCATCTAATACTATCACAGCTTGACAGATAAAAGTGAATCCCATACTCTAATAAGGTATGAAAGAAAAAGTGGTTCACCATCGAAAAAGAACCAAACTGAATTGGGCGTTTTTATTCCCTATGGCTGCTATACTATTTTTACTTGCCGCATATGGATTTAACACTATGACAAAATCAAATAATCAAAACCCATCAATCTCAGTCTCTCCAACTCCTGCAATTTCTAGCCAGGAAAAAAAGCAGATTGATGAATGGGTCGAAAAAAATGACTTAAATCAATACGGGGATCCCAAAGGAACTGCATATGCAGGAGGAAATCCACTTTTTAATATGGCAGATAAATCATTCAAAAACCGCTACCAACATATTGTCAAACAACACCCAGACCGACCGTGGGTAAGATAGGGTACAGGGATAATTTAGGGTATAGGGGTCAAGGGTATAGGGTTCAGGCGAAAAGAAATTAAAAATAAAGTACCTTATGACTGCGCCCTGAACCCTGTACCCTACCTCGAACACCTCAGCTTGACATCACCTCATTATAGCGTACAATACAGACATGAATTATCAGTATTTACCAAGGCACGCTCGCTTATTTTTTGTGGGACTCAGCCATCTGTACCGAATTAAATGGGCGATGCCAATTGTAATAGTTGGGATATTACTTCTCAACTTACCCATTAATTTTTTGCAAAATAAAAGCAACACAACACTCCGTGTGACTGAAATGCCGACTTCTGCTCCTACTCCCGTTCGATCAGAAACACATGGAAAATCAACGCTGGGAGAACAAACCACTTCCCTCGTCCCATCCCGGCAACCATCAGCTCCACCCCAGCAAACGGTGCAAACTCCTGATGAACAAAACAACCACGTGGTAAATTCTGTTATCACCCCAACCGTTACTCCTGAACAACGAGCATACGGAGGTGTTGCAGTCCCCATTACGCTTACTCCTACCCCATCACTAACGGTGAGTCCTACAGAAGCAATGGATTCAAGACACAATCGGGATGAAAAACAACAAATTGATGAGTGGATTGTAAAGAATAATTTAAACCAATACGGTGATCCAAAAGACACTGCATATGCAGGCGGCAACCCAACATTTGACATGACAACCGGAAAAATCACCGACAGATATGACTACATTATTTCCCATCATCCGGATAAACCGTGGACAAAGTAGGGATTAAGACCCTATACCCTGTACCCTAAATTATCCCCTATCTCCCGAACCATTCCTCCAACACCTTCTTTGCCACCGGCGCGGCGACATTTGATCCTTCTCCGCTGCTTTCGGCTAAAACCGTGATAACAATTTGCGGATTTTCTGCAGGGGCAAATAACGTAATCCAGGCATGGGGCAAAGTATCCTCTCCGCCATGCTGGGCAGTCCCGGTTTTACAGGCAACTACTAATTCCCGATACCCTCTTAACCTTGCTGATTCTGAACTTTCTGTAACTTCTAAATAATTTTTCCCATCAATTTTTAATTTTTCATTTTTAATTTTTAATTTGAATAACGGCCACGCCACTCCTTCCGGGCTACAACTTCTTATCATTCCTTGTTTAATAAGAGAAATAGTTTTTTCATTTAAAATATTTTTTCGTATTAGATTATTGGTAATATTTGTACTATTGGTAATATTCTTTATCAGCCGAGGCTGATAAAGCGCTCCTCCGTTTGCAATTACTTGTGTCCATGCATTCACCTGAAGTGGTGTGGTCAGCAAATATCCTTGGCCAATTCCATAGTGATATGAATCTCCTAGGTACCATCCTTCGCCAACATGTTTTCGTTTCCATTCATCAGTTGGTAAATTTCCTGACGCTTCTCCTTCCAAATCTATGCCTAATGGTTTTCCTAATCCAAAGAGCGCTCCCATCGCAGATAATTTTTCAACTCCAATTTTTTCGGCAAGTTTATAAAAAAAGATATCATTCGATCGCTGAATTGCTTTAATAACATCAACCGATCCTTCTTTTTTGCCGTACTGTACGTAATACCAATTCGCAAAAGAAAATTCACCTACTTGCAAAACACCCGTATCTTCCACCTGGTATTTTTCATCAATACTGTTATCTTGCAATCCAGTGGCAGCTGTAATGAGTTTGAATGTTGACCCTGGTGGATAAGTCCCTGAAATTGCGCGGTTTAACATGGGTTGGTTTTCTGAATCGGTTAAGATTTTAGAAATGGATGGGTATGCTTCGTCAGTTGCAACTGTGTAGTGGGTTCCCATAGTGAATAAATTCGGATCAAATGATGGTTTTGAAACAAGGCTCAAGAGTTCTCCTTGGGGGGTAGAAACAATAACTACGCCTTTTTTAATATCTTCTAACGCTTCATATGCGGCTTTCTGCAATTTCGCGTCTACCGAAAGACTAATATCTTGTCCGGGAATCGGGTCTGTTTGTCCAAGCGAACGGACAGGTTTTCCCCGGCTATCAACTTCTACCAACTGTTTTCCATCAATTCCAATCAATTTTTGTTCGTACTCTTTTTCAATCCCCATTTTTCCAATGAGGTCACCGCCACGATAGGTATTAGTAGTATCTGCTTTTAATTCTTCTTTTGAAATCTGTCCAATATACCCTATGACATGCGCAAACATGTCTTTATAAGGATATTGCCGTAACGCATCGACTTCTAATCCTTGTTCTCCTCGGGCAATGCGCTGTATGGCCTCTTCGCGACTCATGAGTGATATTTTCTCTTCATCAACTTTTCGAAAACCCGGAACATTCAAAACTAACGGCGTACCATTCCGGTCAGAAATAATCCCTCGCGGCGCATGCACAATGGAAGTTCGAATCCTATTACTATCTGCAAGTTGTCGGTAATAACTTCCTTGAAAAAACTGGAGCATAATAAGGCGCACTATGAGTGCTATACCGCAGAGAACGAGAATAATAGGAAGAATATAATCACGAAATGAGATTTTGGAACTCGAAAAATCGTCATTATTCCCGATTCGTCTCCGGGCAATTTTTTCAGTAAAAATATGCTCACCAAAAGCAACACCAGGTTTCATAATTGAATTTTAAATTTGAAATGAAATCTTAATTTGTCATTGCGAGGAACGAAGCAATCTCATATTACCATTAAACGAACTAGATTGCTTCTCCGCCTGCCGGATCGCAATGACATCTAGAATAACCTGTGAGTCTAATTTTGAATGAAAATTTGAAATTGAAAATTAATGGAACTTAATACAAAACCATTTTAATCCTACAAATAATATAACAGCTAATAGAGAACTTATGATAGTTTGTGGAAAGATATGTTCCTTATGAAACACAAACAGAAAAACCAGGCTTCCCACAAATGACGCAAAGAGTACAAACGGCGTGGTCATGATTTCAAACTTTCGCTGATAGAGCACAATAATACCCAAAAAAAGCAGAAAGAACAAACTCGTCAGTCCCAAGGTATTCAAAGAAAAAATATCTAAAACAAATCCCGCAGCAAAGGCAAGCGCAAACACCCATGGTTCTTGAACCATGATGTAAAAAATAAGAAGAATCAATAACGTAAGCGGCAAGGTAATAAATGCTCCTTCAAAAAAAATAGATAAAACAAGTAATACCCATAATATCCATGTTTTTTTAACTACAAGTTTTTGTTCAATTGTCTCAAGCATATAATTGATTTGTCATCTCGAGCGCATGTGAGAGATCCCTCGATGAATTTCAAATTTCCAATTTTCCCCTCGCAAGGGGATCAATGACAAATATCAAATTTCAAATAGAAACCTTGGGATTTCTCAGCCGCTTCGAGGCTTCGAAATGACAAGAAGCTTTACTGAATTTCCACAAACACCATCGACAACTTTGAAAAATCAATCATACTTTTTACCAATGCTGTCTGGAATAAATTACTCGTTTTCTTATCAATCGATACAATTTTTCCCACAACTCCATTGGGAGAAAAACCCACACCTTTCTCATCTTTATTAAATGATGGAACGACTGAATCGCCTACGGTGAGCTTATCCGAAAGAACTACATTCTCCAATGTCATCTCCCCATTCCCCTTTCCTTTTAGTACCCCAAGCGCTTCTGTTTTTGCGGTCTTTGCCGGAAACGAAAATGACTTATTACTGACTAAAGTAATCAGCGAAATATGATCTGAAGCTTTCGTAATTTTCCCAACAATATTGTCTGTATACACCACTGCTTGTCCAAGCTTAACTCCGTCTTTTGTTCCTTTATCAATGATAAATGTTTCAATTGAGGTAATCCCAGGAATAAAACTCGGCGCGCCGACAACATGCGCTGGCAATAAATTTTGAGCGGGTGGATTGGTAGTTTGAAATTGATCTTTGAGCGCCTGTTGTTCTTTTTGTAATTGGACTTGATTTACCAATTGTTTCTTTAATGCCGCATTCTCCTCCTCAAGTTGTCGAATACGCTTATTCTCCGAAGGTTTTGAAAATGACCCAAAAAACCCAGCCGAAACTTTTTGTATAGGAGAAACAATAAATTCCAAAGCAGACCGAACCGGCTGTAAGCGCTGGCCGAGTCCAATCAACAACAAAGTAAACAATAAAAATATAAAAAAAGTGAGAAAATGATTGGTTCGTTTGTGCATGAGAAAGAAGAGAATCTAGTTAAAAGTTCAAAATTCAAAATTAAAAGTGAAGGTACTTTTATTTATAAATTTCCTTATCAAACTTTGAACTTTGCACTTTGAATTTTGAACTATTTTAGTCCCCCTGTCACCTTTACCCGATCTAACAGTTTTTTGTCTTCCAACGCTTTCCCGGTTCCCCGAACAACACTCGTGAGCGGATCATCAGAAACAACGACTGGCATGTGGGTTCGCTCAACAATTAAATGGTCAATTCCGGCCAACATTGCTCCGCCTCCCGTGAGAAAGATACCATGTTGTAAAATATCTGACGTTAATTCCGGCGGCGATTCTTCTAAGGTATCAGCAATTCCTTCAACAATTTGCGTTATCACCGGCGAAAGCGCTTCACGAATCTCAACTTCAGTAATGCGCAAACTCTTCGGCAACCCACTCTCAATATCCCGCCCCCTCACAACCGCCATTTTATCCTCTTCTTTTTTATTTGCTGTATCTTCTTTATCTTCCTTCAATTTTGAATTTTGAACTTTGAATTTTGAACTTTTCTTATACGCGCTGCCAATTTTTATTTTTAAATCCTCTGCGGTTACGTCTCCCAAAATTAATCCATGACGAAGCCGAATGTAGTGAATAATCGCCTGGTCCATTTCATCTCCTGCAACTTTGAGCGATTTACTAACTACAATTCCGCCCAAAGAAATAACCGCGATTTCTGTGGTGCCGCCGCCTATATCTACAATCATGGCGCCGGTTGGTTGGAATACCGAAATTCCTTCTCCAATCGCTCCTGCCATAGGCTCTTCAATTAAATACGCTTCACGGGCTCCGGCAGTAAGCGCCGCTTCCCACACTGCCCGACGTTCTACTTCGGTAACTGATGACGGAATCCCAATTGCAACTTTTGGCCGCGCCCACAGCGAAGGGAAAAAACTTCCCACTTCATGCACTTTTTGAACATAATATGAAATCATAGCGGCAGTTGCGTCAAAGTCAGATATGACCCCGTCTTTGAGCGGCCGAATAGTTATAATTGACGCCGGCGTTTTCCCCACCATTCTTTTTGCCTCTGAGCCAATGGCAATAACCCGCTTACTTTTTTTATGCATCGCAACAACTGATGGCTCACGGATTACGACCCCTTTTCCACGGACCCATACGAGTGTGTTAGCGGTACCAAGGTCTATACCAATGTCATGGGAGAACAGTGAGAAGAATTTATCAAACATACTCAAAAATACTACCAATCAATAACCCAATTCAAAATAAAGAATTCGACATTGGTTTATTCTGCATTGATTTGTTTATTGGCTCATTGGTAGTATTCGTGTTCATTCTATCACCTTGCCGAGCCTTTTGTCGACAATAGTATGGTGATGGGATAAAGGCGAGGTCCTTTTCCACGGAAAAGCCCCCTTTCGGCCAAGGGGGCTGATCGAGCTAGAAGCGAGGCTTCGGGCAGTACCTTTCGGCAAAGCCCTGGATGTTGCCAGGGAGAAGATTCGATCCGGGGGGCTGGTTGACCAGCTGCGCGAACGCGTCGTACTTTGCGTTCCGCGCGGCCCAGACCGGATCCGCCGGTTGATTGATGCCGGGGTTCCGGCTAAGCTGGGCCTCCCTGTATTCCAGGCAGAGCTGTCCCATCCAACCTCATTTTTCTATCATCTTGCCGTGAGTTGGCTGATATGATAGGATAAATTTCAGTAATTAGTTTTCAGTTGTCGGTTATCAGAATTTAGTTTGTCAGTTATCAGTTTCTCAGTCCGATAAACCGAAAACTGATTACCTTGCATCTGAAAACTGATTACTGAGAACTAATCTACGCAATTGTAATGAAGCTTATCAGCATTTGTAACCGCATAATCGAATACTCTTTCTACGGCATCTTCTTCCTTGTTCCGCTTGCGTTCACCAGCACTACTTCTGAATTGTTTGAATTTAATAAAATGTGGGTAACGTTTGGATTTACTATTGTAATTGGTATTACCTGGCTTATTAAAATGATTCTTCAAAGAAGAATTGTGATTCAACGAACACCTTTGGATATTCCTATCTTGTTATTTTTGCTTTCTCAATTTATTTCAACCCTATTTTCTATTGACCAACATATCTCATGGTGGGGATATTATTCACGGTTCAATGGCGGATTTCTCTCTTTGTTTTGCTATATACTCCTTTATTACGCCTTCGTGAGTAATTTCTTTTCACGGACGAGCGAGCCACCCAAATTCCACAGCCATCAAAAGGAAGTAGTTCAAAGATCTCCCTTAGATACGAGTTCTCTGTTTAAAATTACTCGATTTAATAAGTGGTTTTTTCTGGGAGGAATAATTACTTTGGTTCTTGGTGTTTTTCTCACCACACTTCTTGACCTCAATAGCGCCGATGCCTCGGTTACTTTGTTTAGATCAAGCCTACTGGTAATAACTACTTGGATTTCATTTTTCTTGTTTGTTCTTTCTATTCAAGGAAACATGCTCACCCGGTCGTTAAGTATTATGTTTATTTCGGGATTAGTCGTAGCTATTTGGGGATTTCCGTCGCATTTTGGATATGACCCAACCTGTCTTTTGTTCAGGGGAACATTTGATGTCTCATGCTGGACTGAAAGTTTCCAACCGAAAATCCGCATCTTTTCAACACTCGGACAACCAAACTGGCTTGCCGCGTATCTGAGTGTTTTATTACCAATAGGAATCGCTTTCTTAATTAAAGCAATAGGTAATAAGCAAGAAGCAAAAAGTAATAAAAAAGAATCAAAAAATATATTTCTTATTGCTTGTTTCGTATTGTTTATTACATTGTTTTACCTCGACCTCACGTATACCGCTTCCCAATCCGGTTATGTAAGTTTTTTTGTTGGACTGGCTTTATTCTGTGGAGTTGTTTTATTACAAGGGAAAAAAGCGCTGCCGATTGTGGGGGGTCTTATAGCCGGACTGTTAGTTCTTTCATTTTTTGTTGGAACGCCTATTTCTCGGCTGAATGCATTTACGTTGAGAGGCGTCCAAGAACATCTTGCCAAACAAACTCCCGCTCAACCAACTCAAAAAACACCAATGGTCACCCAGCCTGCTCCTCCGGTGAGTAAGGCTGAATCGGGAGGAACAGAATCAGGTGCGATTCGAAAAATAGTATGGAAAGGAGCACTTGATGTGTGGCGAAATAATCCGGTGTTTGGCACAGGAGTTGAAACCTTTGCGTTTGCCTATTACAAACACCGCCCACTAGAACACAACATGACGTCTGAATGGGACTATTTGTACAACAAAGCCCACAATGAATACTTAAATTATTTAGCGACTACCGGGACGTTTGGACTGGGAACGTATCTACTTATGATTGGGTGGTTTTTATTCTTGGCAGCAAAGCAATTCCTTTCTAAGCACAGACAAGGAGTGGATCATCAATCCTATCTGCTTTCTCTCGGATTCGTTTGTGGATATATTTCACTGTTAATCTCAAATTTTTTTGGATTTTCGGTTGTAATGGTCAATATATTTTTATTTCTTATCCCGGCCTTTTTCTTTATGCTCAATAAGCAACTGACTCCTGAAAAAGTTTTGATGTTTCCGAAAAACAAGTCCCAGAATCCTAAACCCTATACCTTAAACCCTACTCTTTCCCCTTCTCAACTGTTGCCTATTATTCTATTACTATTGGTTGGTTGTTATTGGCTTCTGACTCTTTTTTGGTATTGGCAAGCAGACCAAGCTTACGCATTGGGGTCGAATTTAGATAAGCTGCAGCAATATCAACAAGCATACCCAAACCTGAAAAACGCCGTACAATTACGGGACGATGAACCTGTTTTTAAAGATGAATTTGCGACTAATAATGCTATTTTAGCAACGGCTTTTGTATCCCAAAAAGATACGCGAACAGCGTCTCAACTTGCCGAAACGGCAATACAATTGAGCGATAAAATAACCACAGAATCCCCTCATAATATTTTATTCTGGAAATCACGTGTACGAATTTTATATGCCTTAGGACAAGTACAACCAACATTTTTGCCCATGGCATTAGGGGCAATTCAAAAAGCCCACGAACTTGCTCCAACCGACGCAAAAGTGTCCTACAATATGGGGCTTTTGTATGGAGAATCAAAAGATTTCCCTCGCGCAGTTGAGACGCTTCAAAAAACAGTTGCGTTAAAACCAGATTATCAAGACGCGCATTATGCGCTTGGGTTGTTTTATCACGAGATGGCCATTGATAAAGATGGAAAAATAAAAGACCAAGCTTTGCAAGAAAAAGCAATCGCCGAAATGAAATATATTTTGGAAAAAATTTCACCAACAAACAAACCAACCAAAGACAACCTCAAGTCCTGGAACGCACTGTAAACTGCATACGGTAAGAGCTCTGTAGCTGTTTGGTATCTCTCGGGTGACAATTGAGCCTAGCTTTGCTATAATTTTAAAATGTTACCAATTGTTACTGCACCCAAAGATGTCCTTTCTCAACCGGCAAAACCAGTTGCGGCTGTTGATAAAAGTATTTTGTCATTTATAGAAGACATGAAAATCACCCTGGACGCGACACACGACCCTGAAGGAGTTGGATTAGCAGCCCCGCAGGTTGGAAAGTCATTGCAGATTTTTTTGGTAAAATCTACCAAAAAATCCAAAGTACAAGTATTTATTAACCCAGAGATTCTGACTGACCTTACCTATCATCCCAAAGAAAAAAAGCTGGTAGAACACATCCAAGCAGAAGGAACTGAACACGACCATGAGTATGAAGAAGAAGAAATGAAACTGGAAGGATGTCTTTCTCTTCCCAATATTTGGGGAGAAGTTGTGCGGACACCATCAATTGTGATTTCGTATACTGATGAACAAGGCAAAAAACACAAAAGAACGTTCAATGATTTTACCGCAACCATTATTCAGCACGAATTTGACCATCTGCAAGGCATTCTCTTCCCCAAACGGGTCCTCGAACAACAAGGCAAACTCTATAAATCTTCAAAAGATAAAAAAGGTGAAGTGGTGTTTGAGGAGCTGGATATATAGAATTTCAAATACTACCAATATCAAATTTTCCCCTCGCAAGGGGATCAATGACAAATGTCAAATAAAGTACCTTATTGATTTGAAATTTGATATTTGGAATTAGAAATTTGAAATTTATGAAAATCGCTTTTTTCGGCGCTTCCCAGTATGTCTTGCCTATTCTTGAAACTCTGAATAAAAACTTTGAACTTGCTCTCGTGGTTACTACAGAATCTGAGCCAGGTGATGCGGTTCCTTCATACTGTAAACAGAACTCTATTCCCTATCTTTCTGTTGAAAAAATAACAAATGAGGTTATTGAAAAAATTCGTAAGGTGGATGCTCCAATCGCGGCACTTGCCTACTTTGGCCTTATTGTTCCTGCCAAAGCATTAGAACTGTTTCCTCATGGAATTATTAACATCCACCCTTCCCTCCTTCCCAAGTATCGCGGACCAACACCAGTGCAGACTGCACTTTTACATGGTGAAGCAATAACTGGAGTAACAATTATAAAACTTGATGCAGAAGTAGACCACGGTCCAATACTTGCGCAAACGACCGAACCCATAAACTCTGACGACACCACTCATACCTTACATGAACGGTTATTCCCCAAAGGCGCTGGCTTGCTCCAAGACGTTTTCAAAAAAATTGAGAATCAAGAACCAGTCAATGAAAAACAGCAAGACCATTCACAAGCCACTTTTACTGAACATTTAACCCGGCAAAGTGGATTCTTTGATATTCAGAATCCACCCGATAGAAAACAGTTTGACCGCATGATTCGGGCGTATCATCCATGGCCAGGAGTATGGACAAAGTTGCAAATGGCCAATGGCGTATGGCGTATCGTTAAATTCTTGCCTGAGCAAAAACTGCAGGTCGAAGGAAAAAAACCGGTGAGTTATAAGGATTTTTTAAATGGCTATCCGGAGATGAGAGAAAAAATAGGAAAATTTCTAATGACGAATTCCTAACACACCTTATCCGGTGGTAGATTTACCATTGCCCTGAACCACCAGTTGAAATCAACAATGTCTACAGTTCCATCATTATTGATATCCGGTGACGTTCCACTTCGTGGATTTCCTGTGATTGCCTGAAACCACGTATTGAAATCGAGGATCCCAACACATCCATCATGGTCAATGTCAGCTTTTAAAAGATCAGGCGAAGTGGTCGGCGTTGTAAGACAATTATCACCAAATCCAATTGGGGTACAACTTGATTGAGCGCTCAAGACAATTTTATCTACCTTGACACCCTGTTCTTTACCCACTAATGTAACCGTATGAGTGCCGGCAGTAAGATTCACCGTAATGATATTCGTTGCTGAACCATCTTGGTAATTAATCCATTGCCAGCTATCTGTTGGCATACCAATGAGATCCCCTACCGTAAGAAATGGTCCGCAATCAACTTGTAACCAGTACGCATTCCCCCCAGTACTTGAGGAAGCCATTATTCTACTCCACACAGTATAAGTACCAGCATGAGGCACATTGACAACTGAGGTAACTTCACCAAAACGAGGCGTTGGAGCTTGTGGGCAAGAACTTGGAGTCGGAGACATATTTGGCTTTCGCGTTGGTGTTGGACTCGGTAGTTGTGGAGTCGAGGGAGCTGGTGACGGCGTGATACCTGAATTCTCTGTGATTGTGAAGCTGTCAGTAAAAGTACCTCCAAGCGTACGTACAAACTGAGCTGTAAGTTGTGTTGGGAAAACCGTATATTTATTAAAACCAAAAGTCTGGTTGCTGTTAGAACCTTCCCATTTTGCAAAATACGATGCTTCTGAATCGCTTGTGTTAATGGTATATTGTCCCTGGCCTCCCGTTCCTTGAATCACCGTTACTGTGCCAGCGCCTTTTCTATACACCCCATCTGCGCCGTCATCTGCAACACATGAGGCAGTATAAGTATTCGTATTTGCGCAGGTTAATTGTTTGCTTCTTTGATAATTATGGTCATGGCCTTGTAATACTAAGTCCACTCGCTTGGTAAATAAAAGATTCATTAAAGCGGTTCCAATTTCGCATGATTTCGTTCCCATAGAGAGACAGTTTTTATGGGTGCCAACAATGACCCATTTAATTCCTTGAGTCCTGGCGTCATCAATAGCATTTTGCACAAACGTGTATCCCTGACTACCAACTGCATAATTCGTATCAAAACCAATAAAGCTACCGCCTAATCCAGCGGAGATGAGAATAAATCTGGCAGTAGGATTGGTTGGTGGATAGTCAAAATAATATTGCTTACCATATGTTCCCGTCAAAGGACTACTCAACGTATAAGGACAGAACTGTACATAATTATTAATGTTTCCTGATGAGCTTTCACCACTGTCATGGTTACCTGAGGTGATAAGAATATTATTGTATCCTGCATTTTTCCAGGTATTGCACCAGGATTGTTCAGCTGTTGTATATGCCAAATCGCCTACCGCGATGTGAAAATCGGGGTTCTGAGATTTTACTTGAGCAACAGTTGCTTGAAAATTACTCCCATTTGCATAATCTCCCACAGCTCCAAAAGAAAACGTTTGCGCGTGAACTGAGATATTTCCAAAATGGAAACATACCATCAGCACGAGCAGAGAACAGACCAAATTCAAAGTGTGTCTCAAGTTTTTCATATCACTATTGACCAGTGAAACGAACTTCAACAACAATTTCTACAGCGTTTCCTTCTTTTTCTGCAGCTATATATCCGGTTAGGTTACCTTTCTTGATCTGAGCTACTTGCTCACCGGTATTGTGAGGATCATTTGGAACTTCATAGGTCCACCCACTTTTAGGAAATTCCTTCTCATACCACCGCATTACTGTTACTACAGAATCCTGTGTAACCCAATGTGCCCGATAACCAGTATTTGGTTTATTTTCTGGATTTGTTTTGGCAGATGCCTCAAGTTTAGCTCCTGGATGCACTGGAAAATCTGATGGAAATCCAGGTATTAATTGAACTTTTATTTCACGAAAACTGGGGTCTGTGGCAACCTCAAGGGGTTGATATGGAGATCCTTGTTGAGTGGATACTCCTCCAAACTGAATATACTGACCACCTGAAGCAGAAGTATCTGAACCTAATACTGCAGGCCCGATAATGCTCCCTGTTTCAGGTTCAACTTGATAATCTAAGGCCGCAACAGGAGAAACAGCTTGCATTTCCCCTGACTGTTGCCGAGTAGCTTTACGCTGCAAAACAATAAATACTCCTACGCAAACCAGCAAAATAACTCCTACTCCTAAACTTACCTCAATCAATTTTTTAGATAACATATATACTCCTTATGCTCAGGTTTACCAATAATGTATAATACCCGAAGCGGTATAATAAATGAGTTGCTTATTTAACTATAGAGGAAGTATATGCAGAGTTTCAACAAACATGGAGAGGTTGGTACATACAGAGAAACAATTAAACACGAGAAATTTGAGAAGAGATTATTAAGCAGTAAGAACTCGGTTTGAGGATTTTTGAACTTCTTGTGCCGCTTTCTCTTGAGCCTTCACAATTCTTTGACACTTCGTACACAAATATACTTTTCTGCGGGTTCCATTTACAGTCATATGGGCCGGATGAAGGTTGGGTCTAAAGATTTTTACCGTATGGGGTGCGCGTTTTTTCCAACGGCCTCCTGCCACACCTGGATGGTGCGTATGTTGTAATCCCATCAATTTTCCTTTTCCGCATAACGCGCAATGTGCTGCCATAGACAAACTCGCTTTCTACCTTTATACTATACCATAGAATTAAAGAGTTCTCAAGAGACGATAGATGATAGATTTTTGAAGATAGAAGATGGAAAATGGAAAAACAGAAATTCCATCCTCTACCTTCTATTTTCTACCGTCTATATTTAACTTATGGAAATCATTCTTGCTCTGGTTATCTTAATCTTTTCCGCAATTCTTCATGAGATCGCTCATGGATATGTGGCTGATCGGTTGGGTGATCCGACTGCGCGGTTATTGGGAAGATTGACCCTTGATCCGCGGAAACATATTGACCCGTTCTTAAGTATTTTAGTGCCGCTTATGTTTTACTTAAGCAGTGGCGGAACCATGCTGTTTGGCGGTGCAAAGCCTGTTCCGGTAGATGAATTTAATTTACGGGATGGCAGAAAAGATTTAGCGTTAGTTGCCCTTGCAGGACCGCTCACTAATTTGCTGCTGGCGATTTTTGCAAGCGCTCTGCTGAGACTATTACTTGCAGTCTTATCTGCCACTTTTTCTCCCGCAATTGTGTCAATACTCTATCCGATACTGCTTACATTTATTCGCATTAACCTCTTATTAGCAATCTTTAATCTTATTCCAATTCCGCCGCTGGATGGTTCAAAAGTATTTTCCCTTCTACTCCCGGAAGAACAGGCAGCAAAATACTTATCGTTAGGCAGATTCGGTATGCTGATCATTGTCTTTTTATTTTTCTTCCCTTTTGGCCCATTTTCTCTCAGCCATCTGGTGGGAGGCCTTATTTCGTTTGCGGAAACTCTGCTGATCCCGTAATTGTATTGATATTCAATCCTATTTCTCTTTAATATAGAGATATGCTCTCAAAAACTGCTACCTCGGTACTTCTTGGAGAAGCCAGTTTCTTGTGATCATCATAGCAGCAGTAGCTTTTCTGAGTTTTCAAAAATCCTCTCACCGATGAATTCAAAATTATTTGGCTTTATCACACTGCTTATTATCGTAGCTGTACTACCAAGTCTTGATCGTAGCGGATTTAATGAGCTGGAAGGTAGCTTGGGACTCGTAAACTAAACAGAACCTACGCATTCTCATTCTCTTCAACTTATGTTATTATTTGTTAGAGTATATTACGCTTGACTTTTCCCCCCGCAGTTTTTAAGCTAATGACAGACCGATTCATTCGGGATCTTTTAATATGGGTGACCTGCCCTTAAATAGCGAATCAGAAACTTCACCTTTAAAACAATCTAATCAACCGATTGTTCAGAATACCACATTTACAACGCTTTCAATACTATTATTTTTAGGAAGTATTATCATCCTTTTTTTTGTGTTGAATTATTTCAATATCATTCCACTATCTCTGCAATACCCCAATCAGCTTGGTTTTCTTCCTCATCAGTATTCTGAACTTCAAAACAAACTCATAGCTACTGTAGATGGAAAATATCTATTTCTGAGCGATATAAAAAAAGCTGCTCGTGAACAATACCAGGAATCTGCAATTAACAACAAAGTCCTACAAATTATTTTTGATCAGAAAGTTGAATACATGATTTTAGATCGCGAAGAAAAGAAGCTTAATATCGCAATTACCAATCAAGATGTGCAAGAAAAAGTTAAAAATTCTCATCCAAATCAAAACCTCTCCTCCATACCAAATACTCTTTTGAAGATTACGAAATATGACATGCTTAAAGAAAAAATTATGTCACAACAAATAGAATCACGTGAAGCTTATATAATTGGATTTTTTACTTCTCCTTATAGATATGAACAGAAACTTTCTGAAACAGAAATAGAAGAGGTGAAAAAACAACGGGAAGATGGCGAAAAAGCATTATTGGAAATTGAAGAACGGTTAAAAAACAGGGAAGTACCTCTTGAAATAGCTCAATCTATTTACCAAAAATATCCCTCTCTCCAGAGGATACTAACGGTAAACAGTTATATTTTTGAGAGCACGAAGGATAATAGTTTATTTACACAACCAAAAGTCTACACATACAATCTTAATGAATCACTTAAATCATTTTATGATAAGTTTTTTTCTATGCAAACTGATGAAGTAAAAATAATAAAAACACCAGAAGGAACTGGTGGCTCGGTAGTACACCTAAAAAAAGTACACCACGCGGATTTTAATAATTATCAGGAATGGCTGACAAGCAAAAAGAAAGAATTGGTAAAGATACACAATCCACTATGAAAAAACTTCACCTGATTATTTTCACGCTTCTGATTTCTTTTTTTGTGGGAATTTCTCACACCCCGGCACAAGCAACACATGTAAATTCGAGCATGTGCATGGGTATGTATGGCACATTTAATGCAGTTAACTGGCCTGGAGGAACACTGAATGTATCATGCGCCCCAGAAAGACCTCCTGTCATGTTCAAATGCGATGGAGGAAATGCCGATCTTACTCCAGGCGAAACATTTGATTTTGGAGGATGTATGTGCACGGAAGGCAAATGTTTACGAATTGGCCCTTTGCCGCCCGGGTGCTCACTTTCCGCTCCATTAACTTGTGGTTCCAATTTTTCAACGGTAAATGCTTCATTTACTCTTGTATGTTCTGGTAATATTACCGCAACTCCAACACCTCCTCCCGGTTCAACACCTACACAATGGCCAACACCTACACAGTGGCCTACCCCTACACAACGTCTTACCCCTACCCCTGTTCCGCCGCCAACGGATACTCCACCTCCCGCGCCAACAGCTACTCCTATCCCATCACTTTCTACAGTTAGTGGAAATGTGTATATTGATACTAACGGAAACGGCGCGAAAGACCCGGGAGAATTAAACTATAGCGGCGCTACTGTTCAAATTCCGGGAATAGGGAGTACTACAACCGACGTAAATGGAAATTACACATTCAGTTCTTTACCAAGTGGGGATTATATTGTGTCACTTACAGCACCGGGCGGATATACGAGCACTACTACAAATCCACTGTCAGTGACAGTACCTCCCAATACCACAGTTAATTTTGGTATTTGGCCTAATCCTACAAATACCCCCCCACCCGGCGCCACCGCGACACCTGTTCCGCCGCCAACTAATACGCCTCCTCCTGGTGCAACAAATACTCCGGTGCCGCCACCTACAGATACTCCACCGCCGGCTGCAACTCCCACACTGGTTCCACCCACAGCCACACCTGTGCCACTTACACCTACTCCTATTCCGTTGTATACGATTTCTGGAAATATTTTTGATGACAAAAACAATAATGGAGCCAAAGATAGTGGAGAAATTGGATCTCCGAATATAACCGTTACGCTTACCGGCCCTTCTTCGGCATCTCAACTAACAAACGGCGCGGGTGATTATTCGTTTGGGGGACTGCTGGCAGGCGATTATACTGTTACGGTAACTATTCCCGCCGGATATTCTGCCAGCACTAACAATCCCCGGGCAATAACTGTTGGCCCGGATGCTACGGTTAATTTTGGACTCGCTCCTCCTTATGGGATTTCGGGAACTATTTATCTGGATACAAACAACAATGGCGTTCTTGATGCTGCAGATCCCCCACTCACCGGAACCGCTGCGACCATTAATTTATCCAATGGTCAATCAACAACATCTAATGCAAGCGATGGAACGTATATTATTAACAACGTTCCAATTGGAACTTACACCGCTACAGTACCGATTCCGGCTGGCTATAAAACAGCCCTTCTTACTCCTCAAACCGTAACAGTAACCAATGGAAATGTAAATGGAGTAAACTTCTTAATCCAAGGCTTTTCAATAGCAGGAAACGTATTTACCGACTACAATGGCAACGGCGCGCAAGATGCCGGAGAACCCAATTCAAGTGGTGTAACAGTAACCGTATCCGGGCCAAACAATCGATCCATGGTGACTGATGCGCTGGGAAATTATTCGGCAGTGGCGCTTATTAGCGGAACGTATACAGTGGCTGTTACGCTTCCCCCCGGATACCGCAACAGCACGGTAAACCCGAGGACAACTACCATAGGCCCTGATGCAACCGTAAATTTTGCTATTACACCGCAATATTCAATCTCCGGTAATGTATTCCAAGATCACAATAAAAACACGCTGAAAGATCCCGGAGAACCTAATTACAATGGCTCTTCAATAACTATTACCGTACAAAACACCCTTACCGGCACAACTACCACTTTAACTTCAAATAATGGATCATTTACAACCGGTGCTGTTCTCGATGCCGGAACCTACCAAGTGAGTTATACATCCCCTGTTCCGGCTGGCTATCAAATCACCTATCCTCTCAATGGTCCGCCGCCTTCTTTGAATGTAATAGTCGGAAGACCAGGAACAATCCCTGCCTGCTCAGCTGGGACATCCAACAGCGCAACCTGTGACGCGGCAGGAAATATTGCAAATGCAAATTTCGGCATTTCCAACTCATTCCCCTGGTTCCAGTTCTTAGGCGGAGACGCACGCTCCGATAGTGGGTTTACTGATCTTATTCCCCCTGCGCCTGCGTGCCCTGGTGGTAATAACGCGGCAATTAATAGTACAACGAGCACAACACCTGGAGTATTATTCTCTGGAGATAGCTCATCAACCTGGGGACTCGGCCAACCATCAACAAACGGCTGGCTCGTAGGTGGATTTATTTATCCAGAATTATTCGCTCCAAATGCGGCAACCGGAATCAGGACGTCTTATAACTACATGATGAATACCGTAAAGCTCAACAATGTTACCCCTATAGATCTTGCGCTATATTGTGGAGGCGGCGGTATTGGCAACTGTACCCTCTCTACAGCACTCCCCAATGGCGTATATCAAACATTTGGAAATTTGGTTATAACCAATGTATACACGTTCCCAGCAAATAAGAATTTTGTCATTCTAGTAAACGGGTCACTCACTATTCAACAAAACCTTAAACTCCCTGTAGGCTCAACTGCCACGTTCTCCGTCGCAGGAGATATCATTGTTGATAGAGCAATCGGTGAAGCCAGTGCATGCTCTACAAATACCAATATTGACGGCTTCTACAGTACTGACCAGAATTTTATTCTGCAAGGAATTAACGATTGTACTGTCGGAGCTGACAGACGATTCAATATAGGAGGCACTGTAGTAACCAATGCAAAAAGATTAGGAGGCACTTTCCAAAACCAACGAGACTTATGTGCCGGAAACTTGCAAGGCCCTTCGTATTCAATTATTCAACGCTTAGACCTACTTTTGAATGCTCCCCAATTTATCCAACGGCAGAGTTCTACCTGGCAAGAAGTAGCCCCGTAGACCATAGATGGTTGAAGATAGAAAATGGAAAAACAGAAATTCTACCCTCTACCTTCTATCTTCCCTTTTAATTAGACTTGACTTTCTAAAATATCCCCGTTACACTATCTTTGTTCTTTGATATAAGAGGCTGTTGTATTTTTTCCTCTACAATTTCACTTGACGTGAGGTAGTCCTCCGAAGCTTCATGCGAAGGATGACAACGAGGTGGATGGCGATTACCCGTGGGTAATTACCGAGCCTCCCTTTTTTAGGTAGCGTTCGGGGAAATAACAACTGAGCTCGATATCAAAGACGGCTTTATTACCATTATCTTCATACTGTTCTGAGTAAATCAGAGAGTTCATTTGTACTCTAAACTCATCATCCATAACTTTCCTCTTATAACTATCCCGTTGACCACTTCTAGCAGGTTTGATACAATCAATTTCACGATTTCCTACAATCGGTTTTGTTAGTGGAAAATCGCCGCCTTAGCTCAGTGGTAGAGCAATGCTTTTGTAAAGCAAAGGTCCTCGGTTCAAGTCCGAGAGGCGGCTCATCTTCGCAAAGCGAAGAACTTTGAGCCAAGAACAAAGAACCTAGAATAAATTTCCTTATAGTTCTTAGTTCACAGTCCTGAGTTCATAGTTTGCGGAGCAATGCTAGGTTCGCATAGCGGCAATTGCACCTCGCTGTAGACGAGGCGTCCGAAAGGGCTACGGGGGTTCGAGTCCCTCACCTAGCACAAAGTTATGCTTTGCAGAACGCCCAAGTGGCTCAGTGGTAGAGCGAGTTCTTGGTAAGAACTAGGTCGTGGGTCCGATTCCCACCTTGGGCTCTAACTGTCCAAAGACCCGCCTAAGCTTACCTCGCTCAGCGAGGAGCGCATATCGGCGGGCAGGAAGGAGGCAAAAATATGGCCAAAGGAGATCAACGAGCAACATTAGGTTTGTTCTGTACAGTTTGCAAAAATCGAAATTATATTACCGAGCGTAATAAAATCAATACAACAGAAAAATTGGTATTAAAAAAGTACTGTCTACATTGTAAAAAACGAACCGACCACAAAGAAACAGATAAACTTAAATAGCGAGTGAGCGTATAGCTTATGGCGTATGGCAAATAGTAATTATATAGTTTATAATTTAACCCATACGTTATAAGCCATTTGCAATTCGTTAACCTAGGGCTGTAGTGAAATGGCTATCACAGCAGTCTCCAAAACTGCTTTTCTCAGTTCGAATCTGAGCAGCCCTGCTGCGATTTTTCGCCAAATTTAGCCTCGAAAATACTATAGAACTAGGCAACCGATGAAAGGAATCGAACTTCTTGATGAACTAGATTGAGTCCATACCTTATAAAAACACATTGTATCGGACAAATAACTTCGCTATAATTCTCTTTTTATCATATGCGATCACGATTAGAAGCGGTTCTCGGAAATCACAGTATCTACAAAGCTCGAAGAGACGAGTACGATACAGGTCAAAAAATTCCCTTCAGAGTTTCTCCAACGCCATTACAACTAACTGCGGCACAAAGGAAAGAAGTATTAGTAATTGGCGCTGACGTTGCTAGTTACTTTCAAGCAGTGGATGAATTATATCGTACAGATTCAAGAGTACGAGCGCTATTAAACACAGGCAAACCGGAAATCTTTCTTGCTGAAAGACCTTCTCAGTATCTATTTGTTCGTCCTGATCTTATTGTTACTCCTAAAGGCTTTGCCGTTTGCGAAGTAGAGACATCACCTTTTGGACTAGCTTTGGCAGAAATACTCAACAGAGGATATAGACAAGAAGGATTCGAAACAATGGTTGACACTGGGACACTCCCGCGTTATGTACAAGCAACTACACCAACAGAAGGAAGAATCCTCTACAGCAAAAAGACAGGATCATATGCTGGACAAATGACTTTTCTGGCAGACGAAGTATTTTCAGGTAATAGCGGTGTCCAAAGAGCATGGCAAGCAGCTAGAGTTTCAGAAGTGGAGCCAAAGGATCAGACTAACGTTTATCGCGGATTTTATCTCGCCGAACACGCAACAGATCCGGCGGTGAATTTCTTGCTTGGAGTACAAATGAAAAACGGGAACGCCCTTATCCCATCTCCTACACCACATATGGAAGAAAAAGCGAATCTTTCTCTTATCTGGGATCGAAGATTCGAACAATACTTTGTAAAACGATTGGGGCAAGGTAGTGTTAGTCATCTTAGAGATGTAATACCGCCGACTTGGATCGTCGGCCAAGAAGAGCATTTTGCTCCAGGATTACCTAATGGTATCTCAACATCTGTTGATCTAGCGACATTATCTCGTGCAAAAAGGGCATTTGTCTTGAAATCCTCAGGATTTGGGGATCATAGTTCATGGACAGAAGGAGTAAGTTTTCTCCATGAACAGTCTGGTGATAGAGCAAGACAAACTCTTCAAGGCGCACAAGCAGATACTTCAGGTTTACATATTGTCCAGCAATTTACTAAAGGCGTAAAAGTGCCAATGGAATATGAAAAAGACGGACAAACCGTCCCGATGGCTGCTAGAATACGCTTAACCCCCTACTTTTCAGTTGCCCCTGGACAAGAAGGAAAACTTGTTGCCATCAAAGCGACTGGATGCGAGAATACTGACTTTATTCACGCCTCCTCAGCAAGCATTAATACAGCAGTAAGTTAGTTGGATAATAAAATAGATTTTGAGATACTAATCTCATATACGAATGAAAAAAGTTATTTTTGATTGGAAGAGAACTCTCTATGACCCTGATAATAAAACGTTGGTTGACGGGACGCTTGATCTTCTCAACTTCCTAAAACGCAAGCATATTCAAATAGTGTTGATTGGAAAGGGAAATGATGACATGTACAGTGAGGTTGAGCGATTAGGAATTAAAAATTATTTTACCAATATTATGTTCAGCGAAGGCGTAAAGGATTTAAATCTTTTTACTCCGTATATCCATAAAAAATCACCGCAAGATACTCTCTTCATTGGTGATCGAGTAAGATCAGAACTTGCCATTGGTAGTAATCTTGGTGCAACAACTCTTTGGGTAAAGCAAGGAAAATTTGCAGCGGAAGAACCCGAAAGTGAGGATCAAACACCGACGTACACGGTTAAAGCTTTATCAGAAGTAAAACAAGTATTAGAAAAAATTTTGGGATAATTCTTGTAAACTAGCAAAAGTAATATTTATTATTTTGATATGAAAAGATTGCCGAAAACAATCACCGAAATTACCAGTACAGTGATAATTCAAAGAATAATTGAGATGCAATTTAGAAACTAATAGTTATCTTAGTATAAAATTAGTGTAAAAATAGGTTCCACACACGCAGCTCAAATTAAAAAAGTTGCAAGCACTCTTCGTAGACTAATACAAACAGAAATAGCAGTGTCAGAGGATGTTCTCAAACGAATTGAAGGAAGTCCCCTCGCTCCTCAATTAAAATCTGTAATGGAAAAACCGCTTGTGTAAAACATGTATTACACAAACGATTTGGAAATAACGAGTCTTTGAATCACACCGTTATGCTTCTATCCTCGTAAAAAACTGAAGGAGCCTTCTTTTATATTCTCTTTCTGAAACCCCGTTTGAAGCATTTTTTATTGCTTCGTATTCTTGTAATAATTTTTTATCCTTTTGTAATATTTCAAATCCCTTGATAGAATTTTTCCCAAGCGGGCTGGCAGGATCTATCAGCAAGAACTCTACACTCAATCCATTTCGCTCAGTTACCCATTCTATAAAATGGAACCTTTTTTTTGTGGGTTCTCCAAATAACGTAGTAAGTTCTGGCATATATTTTTGAAAGTCTTTGGGCGCAGCATCCGCAACAAGGTCAATATCATTTTGTCCAACAATCCCTAAGGCAGCAGATCCAATAAAATGGACAGGTAATTCTGGAAATTTCTCTTTGAGTGTTGCTACTAATTCTTTTCCCAACCGATTCGCCGCTGGGTCATAGGGATGAGTAGTAATATATTTATTGTTCGGAAGCGTAAAAGAGTATAAATATGCTTGGGGAGATTGCAATAACAACATGAAATCCCGACGAATCTGTAGCAATAATTTTTTCATACAATAAATAAAACAAAACTACGTATGGGCTCTTGGTAAATGGTACTATCTGACCAGTACGTTTACAAGAGCATACTGATACGCTATCATTATACTACGAATCTGCGTATATTTACATTCTGATGGATAATAATCAATCTCCCAAAGCAACACCTGAAACTCCGCAAGTTCAACCCATGCCAACTTCTGAGCCTGTAGTTTCAAAACCGCAAAAAAATACTTCTTTTTTTGCCACGGTTGGGAAAATTACGCTTATGGGTATTCCCCTCGCCTTATTTTTATATGGAGCATATTATTTAGGGTATCAGTCTGGCCGTACCACGACCCCATCAAGCCCTACGCCTACTCAAACTGGAATGGTAAGCACAACTGAACCATCACCAACACTATTCGTAACTCCAAAACCTGAATTTGCAATGCGGTCAGTACGCGCCGGCCTTACAGGAAGTCCAGTCTTTCATCCGTACACAATTGGCTTACCAGCCGGATGGACTGAAAAACTCGACACTAATCCAGGGGCACATATTGATAAATTAACCATAACTAAACAGAAGTATTCACTCACCGTTTACCAAGCAGCATTTGGCGGTGGCGGATGTTTGTACAAAGGAGACCCAGAAAATCCCATGGCGCAAACGTTTAAAAACTTTATTGAATTATCAAGTAAAGACGCCCAATTCAGAAGGAGTTGGAATGAAAGAAAAATAAAAACAGTTGCGTACACGGTATGTCAAAAAGGAAGTGACGGTTCATATGGGGATATCACCGCATTTGGAAAAATCGATGTAGCAGCTCCAAATCCACCTGATGAAATGATACTGAGTGAACTCGACAGCATGATTTCCTCACTTACTAAACGATAAAAATAATCGTAGCAAAAAGTCTAATGATTTAGATTATTAGACTTTACTCTAAGAATAAGTATTGCTTCTTCTCAAAGCGAAAGAGAGAGGTTGGGTGACAGCTCTCGCTTTCGTCCCAGCTAGGAAGCTGGGTTCGGGGCTAAATGCCACGTAGTATGGCTCGCATCCTGGATCGAAACCAGGATCTGAGCCGGATTCCCCAACTGCTGGAAGATCGCTTCGGCGTTGCTGAACTCACGGTTTGCCCAGTCGCGGGCGCTCAGGAGCGCGTCCTCATAGGACTCGTAGACTTCGACCCGTCCGTAACTGTTACGGAACCGTGCCTCGTTTGCGATTCCGTAGATGTTGTACTGGACATATGGGTAGTCGCCCAGCCTGCCTTCAACCCGCACAACGCCGTACTTGACGGCACAGCCCGTAACGGCTACGCCGTTATGCCACTTCTCCGTGTTCAGGCACTGGGCCTTGATTTGATCGTACTTGAAGTACATGAAGAGCGAGAGGGCCGCGAACACCACGACCAGAATAGTCCTGGCATCCCCTATACGCCACATCGTTCCACCTCCAAACTGAAGCTATGCTATCTACCCACCCAACCAGGCAGATCGCTAAAGGCTCCTTCCTGAAGATAATCAGACTTAACTTCAAAAAGGAACCTTTTATAAATCGCCGGTAGGCAAGGTTTTTCCCAACCTCTCTTATAAAAGAACTGACGTGCCATTCAATAGAAGCTAATTCTATTTTTGTAAGCACAATCGTTGGTAATTATAAGCTAATAAGGCTCGCAAGTCAATACTATAAGTCTACTATTTCGCACCGTATTATTAAGGCTACACCCTTGGGGTGTTTTTGTAGCTGCACCTGCGGAAAGACTTTGTAAATAGGTTGTTTAAGTCTAATGATTTAGATTATTAGACTCTATGAGTAAAAATGCGTTTGTATTACAACAACGGTTTCATGTGGTCTTTTTTGCATACGTTTTTGCGACAGCCTCTGCCACAAAATTATGCATTTCTTGAGAGGAAAGCGGTTTTTTATGAGTTTTCAATGACACTCCTAATTCTAATAAATCTTTTACTGGTTCAATAATAAGTTTTCCATTTTGCTCAGTCACCAGGGCTTTTTGATTTTTCTTCAACGCAAGTTTGTGCCGAAGTTTCGCAGGAATCATTATTTGACCTTGAGAAGTAATAGAAACGTGTAAGTCATTTACATTAATTATACAATAATGTATTAAATTTTGAGAATGCGAAACATGCTATAATGCAAGAGATGAAAGCTCCAATAGTTTCCACTCGCCTTTCCACAATGCCTATTTCTGCAGTCCGAAAACTTTCTCCTTATGCCAAAGATGCAAAATCCAAGGGCGTAAAAATTTACCATTTAAACATCGGCGACCCAGACATTAAAACGCCGCAAGTCATGATTGATGCTTTGCATACATTTGATGCTAACCCCATTCGTTACGCAGATTCCCACGGCGAGCCGCAATTTTTAAAGGCGCTTGAATGGTATTACCATCGTTTGGGATTTAAGTTTTTGAACGAATCTCACATGGTTGCAACCGTCGGAGGTTCTGAAGCGGTGGTTATTTCCATGTTTGCAACAGCCCAACCAGGAGATGAGATTTTGGTGTTTGAACCCTTTTATAGCAACTATTCCTCTTGCGCAGCATTAGCCGGAGTAAAACTAGTAGCTGTTCCAACTTCAATTGATCAAGGATTTCATCTTCCCGATCAAAAAACGATTGAACAGAAAATTACTCTCAAAACAAAAGCGATTTTATTCTGTACGCCGAACAATCCAACTGGCACTATTTATACAAATGACGAAATGCGCAGGTTAGTAACTATTGCAAAAAAACATAAATTGTTTTTGATTTCTGATGAAGTGTATCGAGAATTTGTCTATGATGGGAAAAAATTTACCTCGCTCCTCGCTTTCATGAAAGAAATTCCAAACCACGCGATTTTGCTGGATAGTTTGTCCAAACGATATAGTCTGTGCGGCGCGAGACTGGGAGTTTTGGCAAGTCTCAACAAAGATATTGTCGCAGGAACGTTAAAAATTGCCCAAAGCAGGTTATCGGGTGGATTGGTTGACCAACTCATCGCTGCCGAACTTCCGCACGTTCCCCAAACTTACACTGATGAAGTAACCAAAGAATATGAAAAGAGGCGGGATATTTTGTATAAAGGCTTGCTTTCAATCCCCGGCGTTTTCTTATCAAAACCAGAAGGTGCATTTTACACCATGGTAAGCTTACCAGTAAAAAACGCTGAAGATTTTTGTATTTACTTGCTCAAAGATTTTCGAATACAGAGCGAAACAGTAATGCTTGCTCCTGGCGCGGGATTTTATGAAACACAAACCGGGAAAAACCAAGTCCGAATCGCCTATGTACTGAATGAAAATGATTTGAAAAAAAGCCTGGAGATTCTAAAACTCGCATTAAGAACATACAAAACAAAAAAAGATAACTAACCATGACTCTTTTTTGTTCTTTCTTTTAATTATACAGTTAGTCTAATGATTTAGATCATTAGACTAAAAGCAGCGAGAAATTGAAAATAATGCATAACACTTCCCATCTCTTCATTTTAGTATAATTACCCAATGAACAATTCGTTAACTTTTATTACCAGCAACCCATCAAAAGCTCAACAATTGGCTTACCATTTAGATATAAAAATTGAACACCAAAATGTCGATTTGCCCGAAATTCAATCATTGAACCTTAAAGAAATTGTTAAACACAAAGCACAAGTGGCGTTTGAGCATGTTAAAAAACCTGTGATTGTTGAGGATACCTCCCTTACTTTTTTGGCCATGGGAAAACTTCCCGGGCCGCTCATTAAATGGTTTTTAAAAGAACTGGGAAATGATGGTTTGTGTAAGTTGTTGAATGGATATGATAATCGATCAGCAATTGCTGAAGTGAGTGTGGGACTATATAATGGAAAAGAAATGCATTTTTTTGAAGGCTTAAAAAAAGGAACAATCGCGCAAGAACCACGAGGCGTTGAAGGATTTGGCTGGGATCCAATTTTTATTCCTGAAAACCACACTAAAACCTGGGGAGAAATGGATGTAGAAGAACAAAAAGAAAGTTCTATTCGGAGAATAGCGTTGAAAAAACTGGAAAAACATATAAAAAGCTTGTCTTTATGATATAATTCTTCATCAATACTGAATTTTATTATGTCAAAAGAAGGAATTATTCCATACGGGAGCGTTTTACCTTGCGGAGGAAGAGGAACCCGGCTCCAACCAATTACTGAAGATCGCATCCCTAAATCGTTATTTAAAGTTGGAGGTCAAGAGCTGATTCGTTATAGCACCGACGTACTAGATCCTAGCATGGTAGGCCATCTAGTATTTGCAGTTGACCACCGTGCTGAACAGATTCATGATTGGGTCGAATCCGCAGGACTTCCAAATATTGTTAGATTCTCAGAGCAAACAGAGCCTGGTGTACTTGGTGCACTTTCAACAGCGGCCGTACAAGTACCAGAAGCCCAATTTATAGCATGCAATACTGATGAGGTCCGCACGAATATGGATTTAGAAAGAATCCTTGATTTTCACGAAAAGTCAGGTACGCTTGCTACCATGGTTACTACCTACACAAATAGACTCAGCCGACATCGGACAGTAACCGTACGAGGTGATGGCCGCGTAGTCGCAACAGAACTAAAACCAGAAAGCTATAAGAACAAACCACATGCAGTCGGACTAGTAAATACCGGATTTTTAGTAATGGATAAACGGGTCACAGAGCATTTTGACCCTTCACATAGCATTGATTGGGGTGGGCTTATTGACCCACTTTGTGATGCTGGCCAATTGAGCGCATTTGCTGATCGCAACATCGCATATTTTAATGTGGGAACGCCTGAAGAATATCAAGAAGCAGAAACATTTTTACGACAAAAGGCCGCTTAAGGCAATAGCTGCTAATGAACTACTCGTCTGCCACTCTTTATTAAGTATCTGTTCTTTTAATTGAGAAATTGAAATAAATTCATGAGTAATTGACTCTGTTTCTTCATGGCTTGTTTGACCTTTCTGTTTGACATTTTTTACCCGTATGACATACACCTTGTGTAAATCTTTTGTTGGATAATCATATAAAATTCCCAACTCCTCACAATCTCCCTCAGAACCCGTTTCTTCCAAGAGTTCCCTTTTTGCTGCGGCAAGCGGCTGCTCATCATGTTTTATATGACCTGCAGGTAAAGATAACAAGTACTTTCCGGCTGCATATTTATATTCACGAAGTACTAAGATTTTACCATCTGTGTCTGTTGCAACGATCATTACAATTGATGGTTTTTCAACAACAGTATAATCATCAATGATTTTCCCATTTGGAAGTTCTACCTTATCTTCATATACATTCACAAACCGCGAAGAAAAGACATTTTTTCTCTGAATGAGTTTCCATACCAAATCTTCTTGAACTTTAGCCATCTCTTACATTATAATGTATTCTTGAAAGTATGGCAAAATTATTGGCTGTACCACATATTTACTCCTGTACTATATGACCAAAGCAAAAGTTGATGAATTAATTAGTAACATGAGGTCTGCTGGAATCGTGACTAAAGCAGCTCCATGGATGGTTGAAGGATTTGGAGACAAGGCCATGAATGTACGGTATGTGGGGCTGAAAATTTACGATGATTGGAAAGAAATTTTTTCTGAAGATAATAATCTGCTTTTGAAATTTATTACTGACAGAACTTCCGCGCGTTTGGAATTTTATTTAGCGAATACTCCTCCCTTTGTAAAAATAATCACCTATACCTTTGATAAAGACGATAAATGGGAACCATTGCTAGGAGAACTAAAACGCCGGCTCAAAAAAGACAAAGAGGATTTTATACACCACCGAGAAGCGGTCGGAAATATCTACGAACGCCTCAAACCTCACTTGAAATAAGGTAATTCAAACATAAGATACACTTACTCAAGATATATTGGTATATCTTGAGTAAGTCATAATTCGTCTTTTTATATATCTGGTATCATATGGATATGACACAGATAGAATCCCACCGTGGCTTTATTACCCTTTTTCTCATGCTGAGTTCTTTTGTAATCGCAGCTGTTGGAACTTTGGTTGGTCTTCAAAATTTTCACCCATCACTTTCCCAAAATAGAACTTCAAAGTCTCAACATATTTCTCATACTGCAGCAGTCCTTCCGGCACAACCACAACCAGAAATGCCAGTAACCGAAGCAAAAATTATAGACGTGCCAACCAGCAATACGCTGGTTGTAAAAACTCTACAAGCCACAATTTCTGTGCAACTCATTGGGATAAGTCCGGCAGACGCAACGCAAGAACAAAACTACTTAAGTTGTAATAACACCCCAGTGCTTGATGAAATAAAAGCAAGATTACTGTATAAAACTGTGTATCTGATTGCTGATGACTTGGTAGGTAATCAATCGGAAAATACTCTGCTTCGGTATGTTTTTTTCCAAGATGGAATTTTTCTTAACAAACAACTTATTGCAGATGGAATTACTCAGGCCAACATACAAGATATCTATTTGTATGCAAGTGAATTTTTAGAAGCAGAAACGCAAGCAGAAAACCAAAAGTTGGGAATCTGGACTGAGAATTGTGAAAAAAATTCTAGAATCACTCCGAGCCCTACTCTTACTCCTGCGCTTACCTCAACGCCTACTCAAAAACCCTCGCCAAGCACCGTCTGGTACTCGGCTTCGCCTACCAAACCACAACCAACACCGACAAAAATTCCAACCCCAACATCAACACCAAAACCACTCTCTGCCCAGGTTATCCAGAAAGTTCTCAGTGAGAATGCTTCCCTCATACAACCTCCAGAAAAACCTACCCCAACCATAACACCGAAACCTACTCTTGGGTTGTCTTCATCTGAACCTATTACTCCTCCTCCGTCATCTTTAAATGCAGATTTATTATTTGTTCTCATTAACTTGCATAGAAAAAAACTAAACCTCCCTGCATTTCAAAAAGATGAACAATTATGTAGCCTGGCAGCATCACGCAGGCCAGAATTATCCAATGAAATTTATGTATCTGGCGCGATGCATAAAGGCCTATACGACCGGAATATTCCCTACTGGATTACCGAAAATATGGCAAGTTACCCAACTGAAGAAATAATTTTTAATTGGTGGCTCAATTCTCCAGTGCACAGAAACGCAATTGAAGGAAATTATAAATACAGCTGCGGCGCATGCTATGGCACGAGTTGCAGTCAATTATTTACCAATTATACTCCAAAATAACTGCTCTTACTCATTTCTTGCATCATCTTTACTCAAAACTCAAATTACGAATAGATAATTCATTTATGATAAAAAAACAGTTTATCTTAAGCACTATCCTTTTTTTACTGGCTACTCTTATAGGTATAACAGCTGTAACTAGTGCATATGCTATGCAAACACCTTCACTTATAGAACGCCATGTCCATGAAGATTTATATCCAGTAAATAATTCTGGAATAAATGGTTTTGTTGACCTCATTCAACGAGGCAAGAATAAAGGAACCCATATCACAATAGTTGGGTTTGGACTAATCCCACAACATAATTATGTTTCACTCTATTATGGAAACCACGAATGCGCGTTGGAGCCATATTCAGCTGATGATGTCATTGCGCGATATGCAGCACGAAGAGGTGGAATTGTCACGCCACATAATAATGTGAAGGATAACTTAGATGAGATTAACTCTGTTTCAATTCGAGATGCGAATACATTCCAGCTTCTTGCCTGCGCTGACGTCCACCCCAAATGATATTTTCTCACAGCCAAAGGCCTAAGTACAAAGTACCTAGACCTTTGTAGATATAGCCTTACACCCTTGGGGTGTTTTGGTAGCTACACCTGCGGTTACAAGCCTAATGAAACATTGAGTCCTCCTACTGAAACGTGAAGAGGAACATCTATTGTTGTCGAAGTTTGTGCTGAAACATTACTTGAAGTTTCAGAAGAAACATTCGATTGTGGCGCTTCAGTGGGCGATGGATTAGGAGTCGCCGAACTGGCTGTATTTGTTTGCGCATTGGTAGCTGACGATGCGCTTGGTTGTGTTTCCTGGTTGCCCATTGTCCCTTGTCTCTCATTTGTTCCTTGTTTTGCTTGAGTTTGCGATCCATTCGACTGCCCATCGGATGTCGCTTGTTGTGCTTGAGTCGGACTTGGAGTAAGAGACGATTGAGCGTTTATCCCAGCACCCACTTGTGCGCCTACTTGTACGCTTGCCAGCGTATCTTTTGGTGTCCTTTGCTGCAGTGTATCTGCGGTTGCAGCAAAGGCATTTGTTTTTATACCTGCGGTAGTGCTCACTTTTTCTTGCTGATTGATATTCACATTTGCTTCATTGAAGGCATCAAGGTTATTTTTCACCCCGAACCCTAACAATGCGGTTAACCCGACCGTAAAAAGTACTGATACAATGTTATTCATATTCACCTCCCTTCGCCCCGCGTAGCTTGAGCGGAGTGGGGTTTCTTATAAAAATAATTTTCAAAAACTTATAATCCAATCTTTATCTTTGTATTTACCACTGGAACTTGTACCTCCACCGTTTTCTTTTCTTCATTGAGAGTTGGCACTGATATCTGTACTTGCGCAGTCACAGATGGAACAATTGCTGTTGGCTGTAATGAAGGTTGTAATTGTACTTGAGCTTGTACTTGTGATGTTTGCTGAATTGATGGAGTCGGCGTTGTAGTCGGAGAACTGGTAATTGTTGGAATTACCGTCTGTATTGTTTGAGGTTGTATTGTCTGAGGAATAACAGTCGGAGTTACTGTTGGCACTGCAGCCGGCGATATCGTTTTTACTACTGGGCTCGGATTATTTTCTGGTTTCTTGTTTGAAATCTGAGATGAACCGGACAAAGTTATGGTCACCTGCTCAACTGTTTTTTTCAGAGGAAATAACAAATCTCCGGGCTTGCTCTGTGAAGCTGCTGCTACAGTTGTCCCTCCGATAAGTAAAAGAACAAAAACTGCCAGCGCCATACGCATTGCAAACAACGGCATGGGCGAAAAACGCTTCGTTGATAATGCTTGGTTACTGATCAGTGACGACAGTTTCTGCATCGAATTTTGAAACTCTTCCCGCGGCCTAATATCTTTGAGTATTTGTAACTGTGAAATAATATCTTGATACTCAGTTTCCATAAATATTTAATTATTAGATAACATATCCGTCATTCTGGCTTGTCCAAGTCTGGCTTGGCTTGTCCAGAATTTTGCTCCTGTTAAAAGATCCTGGATGCGTTCGTTCACCACTTACCAGGATAACGAAACAGCTCTTTTTCGCGTTTCACCTTATCGCGATTACATCTTGAGAACTTCCCTCAATTTCTTTAACGCCCTACATTGCAATGCCCGCACAGCATCTTCACGCTTGTTCATAATTTTTCCAATCTCTTTATTCGACATTTCTTCAACAAACTTTAATAAAACTACTTGTCTCTGCTCGTCAGTCAAAACTGTCAAAGCAGAATGGATAGACGCAATACTATCTTTTTGTTCAATTTCTTCTTCAAGTGTTTTTTTATCATCAATAATATGGTCTTCTTTTTCATGTAAACTCAGTGCTTTTTTCTGACGGTAATAATCGATAACTGTGTTATGTGCGATTGCGTATAGCCAAGCCCGAAAATTTTTGCCCTCTTGAAAAAATGATTCCTTGTTCTTCCAGGCTTTGAAAAAAACTGTTTCTACCAAGTCTTCTGCAACTGGTTGTTGTTGGTCAACGCGAAAGTAAATATACCGATACAATGGATCTAAATACTTCATGTAGAGTTTTCCAAAAGCCTCGGAATCCCCCGCTTCCAACTGTTTGAGCAGGTGTTGATCTGATGAAAAATGATGGGTATGTAGCCATTTTTTTATCCATGCAATTCCAAAGTATTCTTCTCGAGTATTAGAACGATGAAATGATGATTTTGTGACGCTCATATAAATTCCAACAAAAAAACTGCCCCCTCAGGCAGTCTTAAGATAGGTATTATACAATGGTTCGCTCAGTATTACTAATTAGGACGAATTAAAGTGATTTTTGTGACAGAGCAAAAAAATGGCACAGGTAAATTAATGAGGGTTTTTATAGGTAAAGACATCCGCGTAGAAACCGAACATAATAACTAAGTTTAGAGGCTTCATAGAGAATTTGTTTCAAACCAGCATGTTTATCTTCTAACCATTCCTTATCTGTTGGATATGAAGAGTATTCATACCAAAGATAAATGAACCTACTTGTACAGATAAGTCCACATCGAAGGTGAATGAGCTTGGCATATTTCTTTTCCAATCTCTTGACATCTCATCTATTTCTTATATACTTCAGCTATGAAGAAAATAAATCTTCTTCTCACGCTCTCCTCCCTTAACGCAGTCATCGTAATTTTTGAACGCCTTTCCCCCACTACTCAAATTATTCTCCAACCTTACAGTTATTTACGTGTTCATGAAGTCGTTCAAATGCTCATCTTTATTAATATCAGCGTTGTACTTCCCTTTTTGTTGCTGAAAACCATTTCCAATAATTTTGAAACTATTAAAGATAAAAAAGGAACTTTTTATACGGTGTTGTTTATTATGGGAATTTATCTATACGCCGCTGGAAATGGACTTCATGAAGTCGCCAGCTTTCTTTTTAATACCTTTTGCGATACCAAACACGTAGTAGCAAATGCGTGCGGAAGTATGTTTGCCAATGATTATTATGTTGGCAATATTATCTTTTTTGTGGGATTTTACCTTACTGACCTATCTCTTATTTTGTTGGAACTCCGCCGGCCGGATAAAACATTCAAAAGAAAAGATCTCATCATTTTACTGGTAAACAGTTTTGTATTTGCCTTTACGCTTATTGCCTATGGCGCATTTGACCGAGTGTTAGTAGGCTTTTGGTATACGGCAATTGCGGCAGTAAGTTTTGATGCTTTACTGTTGTGGTCTAAAAAGAAATTTTCTCAATTGCCAGTCACTTTATATTTCACCGCTGCGTATACCATTGCAACGATAATTATTGTCCTCATCCGCTTTCATTAAAACCTTCGTCATTAGCCGCGCCTGACCGAGCATAGCCAAGTTCGACTGGTTTGACTTGGTCTGACGAAACCTAGAATTCAAAATAAGAACTCTTATTCAAACGAATTCTTAAACCACTTTTTTCTTCCCCACCTCTTACATTTTTTTAAATATTTATTTATTCACGTGTAGTATAATCTTTTATATGGTACTTGGAATTTTTGATACTATTTCTCATGCAGAAACTGCGCTTAATAATTTAATTGAAGCGGAATTTGAGCCAAAAGATATTTCAGTGGTAACAAATAATCCGTCTCAAACAAAATTACTTGGTGATTTTTCCGGAAGAATAATGAAACAAAGTTCTGGAAAACTTACCCAACAGCTCAAAAAATGCGGCATTTCAGAACAAGACGCAAAAGAATATAACACATATGTGAACAATGGAGGTATACTTATTACAATAGAAGGCTCGAAAGAATCAGAAGATGTCGCTTCAGAAATGCTCAAAGATCACCAGGCACAATATATTAAAATAATGTAATATGAAAACTGCATTCTTTGTTTTCCTTATTATTGCTGTTGTTAGTATTTCTTTGTATTGGTATCGGCAATCGCCTCATCCTGCATCAACTCTTCAACCTACGTCTCAACCCCAAGTGCTTGGTCAACGCAGGAAAACAAGCAACTGCACCTCTATCAATCATTTGCCAGATAAAGATTGTACACCAGGAGACATCATACCGACTGCCACTCGAGAACAAATATGTACGCCAGGCTATAGTAAATCAGTACGAAATGTCCCTGCCGAAATAAAACGTCAAGCTTATGACGAATATGGAATTACATCCCACAAACCCGGAGAATATGAAGTTGATCATTTGATTAGCCTTGAACTCGGTGGATCAAATAGTATTGCAAACTTATGGCCAGAAGCGGCTGAACCGCGCCCGGGATTTCATGAAAAAGACCAAGTAGAAAATTATCTCCATGATCAGGTATGTAATGGCAATATAAGTCTTTCGGATGTCCAACGGAAAATAGCAACAGACTGGCTATCGGTATATTCAAATATACCCCATTAACACAAAAGGTGAAGAGAATGCTCTTGACTTTTTATGGAAGAGTCAGTAGTGTAGAGATATGCCTACTAAGAAAAAAGAACCGGCACCGAAAGATGCTGTAAAAGAACCGATCAAAGAAGAACCCGAACAAGAGGAACCAAAACAAGAAGCACAGGAAAAATCTGCCTCAGCTCCCGACATGTATCCAGTAATTGCTATTTCAAGAAACCAAAATCCGAATAAACTCTATGCTATCCCTATCGTAGGATTTTTAGTAAAAGTAATTATCCTCATTCCTCTTTTTATTGAGCTCTTTTTCTTAGGGCTCTTTTGTATTACCCTGTCCATAGTAAATTCATTCAATGTCTTATTCAACGGCACTTATATGGATTTTGCGTATCGATATCTGGCTGGAATTTTACGGCTGAATGCAAAATTGCACTTCTTTATGTTTGGATTAACTGACAAATATCCTGGATTTGATTTTGACATTCATGATTCATTTACCATGGAAATCCAAAAACCAAAGAATCCCAGCCGATTTTTTGCCATTCCGGTACTCGGAGGACTTGCGCGTATTATGTTATTAATTCCGTATCTTATTTATAGCAGGGTTTTACAATATGCGGCCTGGTTTGGGGCAATAGGCGCATCGGTTCCGGTATTACTCCAAGGAAAGTATCCTGAAAGTTCGCATGAACTTGCCCGCGATTATGTAAGGGTCAATCTTGCCTCAGCTATGTATGTGGTTGGACTTTCTGATAGGTATCCAAGCTTTTGGATTTCGATGAACCATAAAAACATTAAAATTGCACTTATCGTCTTGGCAGTTTTGTATATATTAGCTTCTAATCTTTCCCAAGCATTTAATAAAGATAAAGACCACCAGAAAACCTATCGACATGAATACCCGAATATGAGAAATACTGAGCCCCGTGTTCCCTCATATGAATCTAAAAGCTACGGCCCTTCTGACTGATACGACGAGTAACTAACTTAGACAAGCGCTGCGGTTAGGATACCAAGGCCTAATCCCAAAAATGTCCCCCCTATCACATCTGACGTCCAATGTTCTCCCAAGTATACTCTGCTTATACACATCAACACATCATACCCGATTAAGAATGAAATGAGAATCATTTTTTGCGCATGGGAAAATTTTTTAGACCGTAACACAAAAAATGCTATCAAAATTCCTATAAAAGCTGCCCGGGCCGCGTGCCCTGATGGATATGAAAATTCTTGCCGGATATGGAATTGGGGAAATTCAATCTGGTGCTGGGTCCTCAGTAAAAATTGGGGCGGCGGTAAATGGTCAACAAATGTTTTTCCATAAATTTCTATCAGGTGCAAAATTCCGTATGAAATAACTGCAAGAAAGCCCGCCAATTTTCTGCGCGCAAGCAACAAGACTACTAAAAATATCGTTACCGGTTCAAAGCTTCCAATTGAACTCAACCACGAAAAAGCCGGGTCAAATCGTCTACTGACGTGGTCTTGCAATCGAACAGTAGTATTAAAATCTAAGTGTGTGAACAGATCTTTATGAGTAAGATAGGAGAAAAAAATAAAGAGTAGGAAGATGAAACTACCAAGGGATATAAGAGGAACACGTTTGAGCATTTATTAATTATATGAAACAGTGAGAGACTTGTCTATTTTTTACCCCGTCTCGTTTGTCTTCCACTGCTCCCCTTTACTATCCATGATGATGGACCTAAATATTCGTGAACTCCTGTTAGAGAACCTCGTATATCTTGAAGCGCAAAGATAACTTCTTCTTCGCGTCGTTGTGCTGTTAGTTCTTTACTCGTTACAATTACAAATCCACGAGGCCGATTCTCACCATCTGAGGATACCTGCAAAACTTCATGAGGTTTTCGACTCTGGATACTATCCGTATCTTTTTTCCGGCTAATTTCCCTTTCTACTTGCTCTTCTACTCCACACACGGACAACGTAAAGTTTTTCTTTCCTTGTTCATCTGTAGTAAATGATCCTTTAAAACGTGGACTTGAAACTATCTTTGATACTAGCTCATTGCGACCGAAACGGTTTTTTTGGAATATCTCTACTTTGTGACCCGGGACTGGTCTAATACCTATTACCTTTCCATGTGATCGGTCGTCAATAACAACAGTTCTCCCATCACTCAAGGCATCTCGAATATGGCCATTTACCATTACAGGAGCTTTTTTTTCATTAATGTTCCCAGGATGAACAACCATCGCGAAGAGTTTTTGCTGCACTTCATGCATACCATGGGGATGAAAAATAGTATATAAACTGGGATATATAGCGCAATCAACAACTACTTGCCCATTGGGAATTTCATCTACATACCGCAAACGATTTGCAGTAAAGAAGGTCTGTTGTATAAAAGCTTCTGGAGTCCTGTGGTCATCTTCTTTTCTTTCTTTCATATTGTGGATTATACCAAAAGAAAAAATAATATCAAAATGAGTATTTTTATATAGTATGATGAATTTAAATAAAGGGAATAATGTAGATAAATTTAAAGTTTTAAGTCTTTGAGGAATGCGCGGAATCTGTCTTTTACTTCCTGATGCTTTAAGCCGAATTCGACAACTGTTTTTAAATACTCAAGTTTATTCCCTGTGTCATAATATTTGCCGCCTTTGATTTCTGCCGCGAGAATATGCTTTTTATCAGAAAGCATTAATTTAACTGCATCATTCCAGTATAATTCGTCGCCATCTTTTAAGTTTTCAAGCGCTCTATCCAAATAATCAAAAATATCAGGAGTGAAAATATAACTGCTGACGGTTGCTAAATCTGAAGGAGTCTGCGCTTTTCCAGGTTTCTCAATGAGCGCCTCAACGTCCATAAGTCCATCTCGCATCATTCTTCCGCCTGCAAAGCCGTATCGGTCATAATCCTCGTCTTTATTTGCCTTAAGACACGAAAGTACACTCCAGCCAAATTCATTATAAATTTCAACCATTTGTTTAAACCTGGATACCGGCTCAGCCTTAATAAAGTCATCACTCCAGGTATAAATAAACGGTTCATTGCCGACAAGTTGTCGAACATTCAAAAGCGGGGTTCCATTCCCATATGGCCCTTTCTGACGAACATATACAAAATTTGCCATGTCGGCAATTCGTTCTGTTTCTTGCAAAAGAGGAAGTTTTTTGGGGCCGCCCATGCGAAGGTTTTCAATCAGTTCTAGACTCGGACGGTCAAAGTGGTCTTCAATGCTTCTTTTGTGGTATCCGGTAACAATAATAATGTCTTCAATTCCCGCATCAATTAATTCTTCTACAATGTATTGAATAATAGGCTTATCTACCACAGGAAGCATTTCCTTAGGCATGGCTTTTGTTTGCGGTAAAAATCGGGTGCCAAACCCTGCTGCTGGAATAACTGCTTTACGTATTTTTTTCATAGGAAAGCTATGGGACGCATATTATAACAGATCTGTTGATTTTTTGCTACTCCATCACATTGTAGATACCGAATACTCTCAGTGTCAACAGACAGAAATTCCCTTAAGAATAACCCAATACGAAATCCTTTATTCTGCATTCTATATTCTGAATTGATTGGGTTATTTGTTTATTGGTAGTATTGGGTTATTGGTAGTATTTCCCTAGCTTCCTCTTTACATGTCAGATGAGATTTGTTAGAATATCCAAGCTTAGGCGAAGGTGAAATTCCTTTTGCCTTTTTAATATCAAAGGTATATAATGACATCACCTCTGACTTTTTTACGGGAAACCAGAGACGAACTACGAAAAGTTACCTGGCCAACTCAACAAGAAGTAATTAGACTCACTCTTCTTGTTATTTTCGTAAGCGTACTGGTAGGACTCTATATTGGAGGATTAGATTTGTTATTTACCAAATTGACAGCGTTGATAATAAAATGACTAATGACGAATCAAAAGGGACAATAGAAGGTAGTAGTAGAAGATGGAAAAACAGAAATTCTATCCTTTATATTAATTAGAAAACAGCATTTGATTTTATGGACACCCAACCAGAACCAACAAAAGAAAAAGAAGAAGAACAAGTTTCTGCTTCTCAAGATGCCAAATGGTACATTGTAAATACCTACTCTGGACATGAAGACAAAGTTTCAAAATCTTTAAAGCAGCGTGTACAATCTTTGGGATTTGAACAAAAAATCTTCGATATTATTGTACCTACGCGCAATACCATTAAAGTTTCCCAAGGAAAAAAAGAACAAATCAAAGAAAAAATCTTCCCAGGATATGTATTGGTAAAAATGATTTTGGATGATGAAAGTTGGCTCTTAGTCCGAACCACGCAAGGCGTAACTGCATTCATTGGCGCTGGCAACAAGCCAACTCCTATTTCTGAAAAAGAAGTAGAAGCTATCCAAAAATTCATGCAAGTCCAAGCGCCAACATACAAGGCAACATTTACGGTTGGCGACCCTGTTAAAATTACTGATGGCCCATTTGCCGACTTTTTAGGGACTATTGATGAAATTGACGAAACCAAAGGGAAACTCAAGGTATTAGTCTCAATCTTCGGCCGCGAAACACCGGTAGAATTAGACTTTTTACAAGTAAGTAAGATATAGTTAAAAGTTACCGTTAAAAGTTCAAAATTGTATAAATAAAAGTACCTTCACTTTGAATTTTGCACTTTGAACTTTTACTTGACTGACTGAAAGTAAGGAATATGGCTGCAAAGAAGATAAAAACGATTATTAAATTAAACATTGCCGCTGGAGCCGCAACTCCGGCGCCACCGGTTGGACCGGCGCTTGGACAACACGGATTACCGATTATGGAATTCGTGAAAGCGTTCAATGATAAAACTGCAAATCAAAAAGGAAGTATTGTTCCAGCAGTTATCACGGTATACGAAGACAGGACATTTTCCTTTATTACCAAAAAACCACCAGTTGCCGAACTGATTAAAAAAGCAATTGGAAAAGAGAAAGGTTCGCAAAAACCAGGACGTGAATCAGCGGGAAAACTCTCTTTAACCCAAGCTGAAGAAATTGCAAAGACAAAAATGGAAGACCTCAATACAGACGAATTAGAACCAGCAACGAAAATAGTAACAGGAATAGCAAGATCGATGGGAGTACAGGTTGAATAATATAGAGGTATAAATTATGGGAAAAATTAGAGTAAAGACCCTCGGTGACGAGGAAACAGAGAAAAAACAGAAACAAAAAACAGAAAAACGTAAAGAGGCTAAATCCGCCAGCCGGCGGAGTGAAGAAGCTGCTGAAGAACCTCAAGCAGAAGCACCTGTTGCAGTTGAATCTGTTGCAAAAACTGAAGAACCAAAAGAAAAAGCCAAAAAAGCAAAGTTCGCAACAAAAGATAAGCGACCAAAACGCTCACGAAAATACCAAGAACTCCGCAAACTAGTTGATAAAAGCAAAACCTACTCACTTCCAGAAGCCCTGGCATTACTTTCCCAAGCTAAAATTACCAAATTTGATGAAACAGTAGAATTACATATTAATACTATCGAACAAGGTATTTCTGGCAGTCTTACGCTCCCCCATGGATCAGGGAAAAAAATTCGGATTGTTATTGCTGATGATGCGGTTATTGCGAGTGTTGAAAAAGGAAAAATTGATTTTGATATTTTACTTGCCCATCCATCCATGATGCCCAAACTGGCAAAAATCGCGCGCGTGCTCGGTCCACGCGGGCTCATGCCAAATCCGAAGAATGGAACGATTACCCCAAATCCAGAAGAGACAGCCAAAAAATATGAAGGCGGTCATACCGCATACAAAACAGAATCCAAAGCGCCAATTATTCATTTATCAGTTGGAAAAGTTTCATTTGGCGAAAAAAAGTTAGAAGAAAATATTCGCGCAGTGTTAGAAAGCATCCAAGCGCCAAGAATTAAAAAAGTAACCTTAAAATCCACCATGTCTCCTGGCATCAGAGTTTCTCTGTAATACATCTCTTACTGATTATTCTGCTTTGCAGAATCTGATATAATCACCCTATGCCAACGATTGCCCACTTGCAAGTACGGACTCCAAAAGACGATGAAACATCCACTGAGTCGGCCGCTCAAATTTTTTCGTCCCTTTTGCCGTCCCATTTTCCGTTGTGGCGGCACATTATTGCCACGCCGCGCATTGTTTCTTTTGAAATTTATTTTTTGGGAGAAATGATTTATTATTATATTGCTGTTGATGAGCAATACGAAACCCTTATCATGAGCCTTATTTCCTCAGCTTATCAAAAGTCCCGCATCATCCGCACTGAAGACCCGATGACCTTGGTTTTGAAAGGAAAAAATAGGGAGGCTGGCGAAATGCTGTTGACGGGAAGTTATTACCTTCCAATTAAAACATACGCCGAATTTGGCAGCGTTGACCCGCTTGCGCCGCTTATAGGGTATTTAGCCAAACAAACAAACCACCTCAACATGGCAGTACAAATTATTACCCGCCCTTCTTCATTTCCTTGGCAATCCTCAACCATGCACGCAGCAGACCACTACATGAAAAACCCAACGACTGGAACGTACAACTCCCACCCGCAGAAAGCGCTTATGACAAAAAAGGCGTCATTCCAAGGAGGGCGCGCCATTATTCGCCTGATTGCAACTTCAGATACGATTGAGCCGCTTTCCTATTTGCAAAACTTAGCCGGAACATTTGGAAGTTATTCGTTAGGTGAAGGCAACCAGTTACGGTTCCAACGGGCGCGATTTTTTAAAGAGCGACTGATAAACCGGATCCAAAAACGGCAGCTCAATTATTTAGAAAAACGCCATCAGATTTTTAACGCGCAAGAACTCTCAACATTGTGGCACCCACCAGGCAAATTACTTGCCGGAGTAAAAAATATTGCCTGGGGCAAAACATTAGGTGGCGAACCACCAGAAAATCTTCCGACTGCAATTACGGTAAGTGATGATGAGAAAAAAGGCATTAATTTTTTTGCGCGGACTGAATTTCGAAACCAAGATACGATTTTTGGCATTAAGAATGAGGACCGCCGCAAACACGTGTATATTATTGGAAAGACCGGCGCTGGGAAATCAACGCTTATTGCCAACATGGCAATTGATGACATTCGTAAAGACCGCGGCATGGCAATTATTGATCCGCATGGGGATTTGTCAGAAACCATTCTGGAATATATCCCTAAACGCCGCATGAATGATGTAGTCTACCTTGAACCATTCGATACCCAACGGCCATTTTCACTCAATGTCTTGGAAATTAAAAACGCCCAGCATAAAGATTTGGTTGCGTCAGGAATTGTAAGTATTTTTAATAAAATTTACGCGGATAGCTGGGGTCCGCGGCTTGAATATATTTTGAGAAACGTTATCTTTACCTTACTAGAAATACCAAACTCAACGCTCATTGATGGTCTTCGAATTTTATCAGATGCGCGGTATCGTTCACGAGTCGTACCACAAATATCTGACCCGGTTATCCATGACTTTTGGGATAAAGAATTCGCGCAAATGACTGACAGACTCCGCACAGAAGCCATTTCTCCCATTCAAAACAAAGTCGGCCAGTTTGTCTCGTCCAAAATGGTACGCAATATTATTGGCCATCCCAAATCGACAATTGATCTTGAAAAAATTATGAATGAAGGAAAAATTTTGATATTGAACCTGTCCCAAGGAAAATTTGGAGAAGACAACGCTGCACTTTTAGGCGCAATGATTATTACCCAAATCCAACTTGCCGCCATGAACCGCGCTTTTATGAAAGAAGAAGAACGAAAAGATTTTTTTGTATATGTTGATGAGTTTCAAAATTTTGCCACCAGTTCATTTATTAAGATTTTGTCCGAGGCGCGCAAATACCGGTTGGCATTAACCTTAGCAAACCAGTTTACCGACCAATTAGATATCCATGTTCAAAAAGCTATTTTTGGGAACGCGGGAACTATTGCGTCATTTGTAGTAGGAGCTGGCGACGCAAGTATTCTCACCAAAGAATTTGCAGAAATTTACTCTCAAAATGATTTAGTCTCTTTAGGAAAATTTGAAACCATTATTAAACTCTGTATTGATAACATGACCTCATTTCCCTTTCCTGCCCGGACACTTCCCTTACCAAATTTGAAAAATGACAATAAAGAAAAAATTATGCAACTTTCAAAAGAACGCTATGGACGGAAAGTTCAAGAAGATCCACCTTTGGTAAAAGCAACGATTGAAGCAGCTAAAAAAGGAGAAGAAATCAAAGAATCAGTAGCTGCTAAACTTGAGGCGCAAGGTGATGATGACACACGCAAGTTTAGCCAGGCAAAAAAAGATAAAGAAATCCAAAAACAAGACAAAAAACCGGAACCAACAAAAGAAGTCGCATCTGTTCCCGCACCGAATAGTGTTCAAACCGCTACCCAACAATCACCGGCTGAACCTCAAGCAAAACCAGCCTCAAAACTTTTTTCTCAACCGCAAAAAAATACGCGCCAACCAGAAAAACCAAACAGCCAGCAAAACGGACAGAACACGTCAGATGGGAAACCGGTGACAAGACTAGTCAATACTCCCGTCAGAGCAAAAACCGCTGAGGCTCCGGTACCACCTGCAAAATCTCAGTCTACTCATCAACGCGTTGAACAACCGATTGATAACAGTCAAGGATGGCTCTCAGATGAATCTCAAAAATCCCCGGCCCATGACGAAAATGGAAACAATAAAAATGTTCATGCGCACACCAAGCAGAAAAATCAATCCTTTCAAAACAAACCTCAAAGACAACCAGGAAACAAAATCCAACGGCCAGACCAACGAAAAGGCGGCCAGGGACACCATGTCCAACAAACTCCTTCCAAACATACGGTTATTGCGCAGTTCAAACATAAATAACCTCACCAGGTGTTTGGATATTAATACTAACCATTGACACTCTCCTCTTTTTTTGTTGTAATCAAATGAATGAAGAAATTATTCTACAGTTTATTGGGTATCTGTTTGATCATAATAGTTCTTCCACAAAATGCTTTTGCCCTTGCCACAGCCCAACCCGCATATCCCGTACAAATCGCTCCTGATTCTAAACCCGGATTTATGCCAAACCCTATCTCTCCACTTTCCTTACATCAGAATCATTATTATTCAGTTACCTTTCGGGGAAATGGTGGAGCGCTTGTCTCTCAAAAAATTATTTTTCCAAACCTCAACAATATTTCTTTAGATAATATCTCGCTGAATCTTTCAGTGAAACCCACAGATTTAGAAATTTATCAAGTAATACAAGACCCCCAATGCATCCGATATAAACCCCTCCCGGCAGAAGACCAAAAAACCACCCCAAGCCTTATGCCACAAGACAAAATGCTTTATATGCCTCAATGCGAAGAATACCAGCAGCCTGATTATTTCCAATATGGATATGGAAACGTAACGTATCAAAAAGCAAATTATTCAGCGGGCGCGGAACGAACTACGATCACTCTTCCAAAACCTATACAACCAAATTCTACCGGAAGCGTTGTTCTTTTTTATAGTACTTCGGGATATACTGAAAAAAATCTTTTTGGCGGATATGAGTATTCATTCAAAACAAACACGGTTGATGAAAAAATAGATGCAGTGCAAGTTGGGATTTCTTCAGATTCCGACTTATACCTCAAAGGAGCACAAGGAAAAGTAGATTACCGATCTGCAGTAGCTCCATCAGAACTAAAAATGCAAGATTCATATAGAGGAATACGAAGCCCGCAAATGGATTCGGTGTATCAACAAATTGGGTATGGTGAATTAGTGAAATCAGCTTCTCATATGCAACCTACGGAATCATATACCGTTACTGGAGTGTATGCCGATGCGCCGTACAAACTGTATGGAAAAGAAATCGGCATCGGCTTGCTTGTTTTTGCAATTTTTATCTCAATTGTTGCGTTTATTATACGCGGGCTTATTATCCATCGAACGTTTTTTATAGGTACCTCAGCAAAAAACCCGGCGGCAATTGCCTATGCTCAAATCGCTGGGTTAAGCTTTATAGCTTCGTTTATCGCCTTGATATATACCATTGTATTGTTTTTGGGAAATAAACTACTCACCTCCTACCCGGGAATTTATATCCAATACGAATGGCAAATACTGGTTGGATTATTTCTGACTATTATTTCCGCTGCTATTTATGGAGTCATTTTATTAAGTCCGGCAATCTACATAGGCTTAAAAAAAGGATTTTGGTGGGGGCTTTCATTATTTGTTTTAACGCTGGGATGGATGGTTTTTTACTTTATTCTCATCCTTATAGCCGCGATATTCTTTGGCAACCAACTGAACTATCCTCAACCATATGCGGTAAAAGCAGTTCCTCCTCAACCCATGATGGGAACCATGGAACGAAGTGTAGACCAAGCTCCTCAAAAGTAGCTCTCCTATCTTACGTACCCAAAGCTTTGAACAGTGCCTTGATTCCTTGCAATTTCAAAACGGAGCAGTGTAACTCATACCATACAATCTCCTTTCCCAAAATATTGACTGTTCCCAGTGCATTCTATACACTAAATATAGAATGTCAGAACAATCTGGAGCAAAAGAAATAGATTCTGCTCCCAAACAGGACCGTACCACTCGTCGCAAATTTGGAAAAGAAGTAGGTGCGACTGTTGCTGCAACTGCATTGTCTCAGGTGTTTCCTATTCCCTCTGCCTTTGGAGCCGAAGAAGATGGAACAAATAAATATGTGCCTCCTCCTCGCGTTGTTGATCCCGATCGCTTTGTCATCGAGGAAAACCCCCAATCTGAACCACCCGAAATGGATTGGGACGCTTTGTACGCAATAATTGATGAAGTCAAAGCATCTGAAGCAGGAACACAATACGCAAGAGATCTTGAGCAAATAAAATCTCAGTTAACTTCTTGGCAGGAAGCATTAACTCCTCGTACTGAACGAATCAATACGCTTATAAATCTCATGAACAACGACACAGACAGTCAAGGCAGACCAAAACTGTTGAGCTATTACCAACAACTGCTTGGAAAAATGGAAACCAAAAAACCTGAAGACCTTGTTCCTTTTCTGTTTGAAAAAAAGTACATGCAATCGAGTTTTGGAACGGTAAGTCAAGCCATATTTTCTATAAAAGATCGGCTATGGGGCAATAATCCGGATGCCAATATTATTACGGACAAGAAACCTCCAATAGAACCTGATCCTTCATCTAAGAGCGATCCTCTCCCCTTGCCACCTTATTATGGATTTCAACTAAATACTCTTGAAAATCACATTAAAACCCTTGCGACACAAGAACAGGAAAGACAGCAAGAACATCAATTAGAATCAGGAAGAAGCACGGTAACATTACATATAGATCCAAATCTTGAAGTCAGCGAAAAAGGACAAGCAATATTCGAAGAACATAAAGCAAAAATTGACAAATTCATCGGTAAATTTCCATACTTTCGAAAGATGTTTACTCGAATCGTGTTAACATCATCAAAATATGGTGACCCTAAAGATAAAGAAAAACGTTTCTCTCATGGTGGCAGTTTTAGTTCGGTAAAAGACAACGGAAAATATGTAGGTCAAGTCACTATTAATATGGATTCCAGCGATGAGAATGTTGAAGTTGTCTTTGCCCATGAAGCTTTTGGCCACGGAACAGATGTCGATATGGACAATATCAGCAAAAGTCTCGCTGCGTACTTGTCTCCTGAAGATTACTATAAACGGTTAATCTACGAACATGAAGTCCTTAATAATCCTGATTGGGGCGATAACGACAGTACCATTCCGCAATTGTTTAGAGAATTTCAATTTCAAACCAATCCCAGTCCAAATGATCGATCGTCAATAGGGACCGAACATTTCATGAGCACAATTACTGATTATCCCCGCAACTGTTTATTGCAGAATGAGCTTTTTTGGAATAATGACCCTAAAAGAAGTATTATCGACCAAGTATTAGGCAACCCAGACCCATCACAACCTGAATCTCAGACTGGTTCACGTATTGATACTAATAAACTATATACCACTATGGATGATTTCTTAAAAGACTATATGCCTGTGCTTGAAAAAGACGCACAGGCAGGAAATATTCGTTCAAAAGTCATATTATCAGGACTGCGGCGGTTTCAAGATGATTTCAAAAATAGGTCGTTTCTGTGGCAGCCATGGGTTACAAATGAAAAAGGGGATCTTGAAACCACTATGCCCGGACCGCGGGGAGGAATCGGAACCAAGTGGTCAAATTATTGTAATTCGGTGGTATCAAATGCAACTCTCTATCACGCATTTATAAATGGAGAAGATGAGATTCGATTATTATTTAATCCGGCGCAGAGAAAACGAATAGAAGATCGTGCATTAGAGTTAAGAAGAGCATATAGACGTGAACTGTTTGCCGAAGGCACCGCTCATGACTATTTCTACGGCGATCGGATGAAACATGCTTCTCCCTACCGCGATTCATTAAAACAAATCGCGCACATGCTTGACCAACGCATACTCCCATAACTTGCCTTACACCTTGGGGTGTTTTTATAGCTACATCTGCGGTCCAGGCTGAAATGCCAGCTCGTTATTCATTCTCAAGATTTTGAACCTTGACGAATTGCTATTTGCTTTGTATACTATGATGGTCCAAAGACAGTAGGTTTCTGCAAAGCAGAACTTTGCAGATTAAATTGAAAAGACCTACCGAGGCGATACAACTTAGAATAACGAACCTAGAACTCAGAATAGGTTCCATTCAAAGATTGCAAAGCGCTCGATAAAGGCGCTTTTTTTATTTTTAAACCATGTCATCCTGGAGAGGCAACAACCTTGATAGAATCTCTAATTCAGTTATCAGTTTTCAGTTCATCAGTCTGGTAAACTGACAACTGATCAACTTGAATCCGAAAACAGAAAACCGAGAACTGATAACCGAAAAAGATTCTCTCGCTTCGTCCCAGAATGACAACTATATAACTATGCCAGATACAACTGTAAGTCAAAATCGACAGAAAAAAGAACAGCTTGTTGCAGAGATTTCAGAAAAAGTTGGAAGAGCAAAAGCGGTAGTATGCGCTAACTATCAGGGGATGACCCACCAACAGCTTGAAACCTTAAAACGTGCGTTAAAAAAGACTGATGCAGAACTCGTAGTCACCAAAAATACTTTGTTAAAAATTTCTTTAAAAGATAATAATATTGATGCCTCACAGGAGTTTGAGGGAGCCACCGCAACCCTTTTTGCCTACAATGACCCCGTAACTCCTCTTAAAGAAGTTGCTAAAACAATCAAATTATTAAAATTGCCAGTTATTAAATACGGCTGGCTCGAAGGCAAACCAATCAACGCAGCACAAGTAGAACAATTAGCAATCATCGCTCCACGAGAAGTCCTGTTGGCAAAGCTTATGGGCACCATGAAAGGGCCAATCTCAGGATTTCATAGAGCATTGAGTTGGAACTTACAAAAATTTGTAATGACGCTAAAAGCAATAGAGACACAAAAGACGTCTTGAAGTGAGAAATGAGATTTTCTTGAAACTGATCTCTTGATGACTTGAATAATTGATATCAAAGATTCAAAACCTCAAGAATTCAAGATTAAAAGTATCCCATTTCCCACATCAAGAAATCTCAATAAAAGGGGGTGAACTATATGGCAGATAAACTTACGAAAGATCAACTCATTGAAGCAGTTGAACAAATGTCAGTTCTTGAACTTTCTGACTTGGTAAAAGCCTTGGAAGAAAAATTTGGAGTTTCAGCAGCAATGATGGCAGCACCAGCAGCAGGCGCAGCAGCACCAGCAGCTGACGCAGAGCCCAAAGAAGAACAAACAGTATTCAACGTTGTAATTTCAAATGCAGGGGCACAAAAAATTGCAGTTATTAAAGCACTTCGCGAATTAGTTCCAACCTTGGGACTTAAAGAAGCAAAAGATTTAGTTGACGCAGCGCCAAAAGAAGTGATGACGCAAGTCAACAAAAAAACAGCTGACGAAGCAAAAACGAAGCTTACTACAGCAGGAGCAACTGTTGAGTTGAAATAATGATTTTCAAAATCATATAAAGAAGCATTCTTATTCCTTAGAATATGAGTGCTTTTTTTATGGCTAAAATTTGACGTACGCACACTTCGGAGAACCCTTGACATTCCGCTCATCTATTCCATATGCTATACATACGACTGATCTATCTTTAAAGTACCAAAAAGTTTAGAACATCTTTGTTTTGGTGATGTGTTTGGAGTGGGTTTGAGTTTTTTCGGTGGTGGTGAAAAGTTCTAAACTATTCACTTAGTAAGTTTATCTATATATGTAGATATGGGTATGTTTGGTAAAGATAGATTCTTCCAGAGAAACCTCGTATTTTGTATCTTAAGGCCCTCAAATACATCCTCGAATTATTAAAATTACGCCGAAAAAAGAGAGAATTACTTCAGAGAGACCTCAAAATCAAGCTAGTTGACCAGTCCTGAAGTGTTATATTGTTCAGCTTCCTTAAAAAAATTCCCGAAAGCAAACCTCGAACAAAAAAAATACTCTCGGGAAATAGGATCGATGGGCTGTGAAAAATTCAGAAATTAAAGAAAAATGAAACGTCCTGAGAAACCCCAAAAAAACTACCAATATCTCAAAAATGAGAAAAAACTGTCTGACAATCCATTGAAAAATTTCTAAAAAATCTACAGAGGTTATTTAAAGTCCGATTCCTATAGTTATAGGTTTTATGGAATTCCCGAAATGTTATCCACAAAACATGTGGACAACTATGAATAGCTCCAATGATCACCCAGCTTCTTATAGTCGAAATACCACTTTAGACAATAGATTATTTGTTTTAGAAGTCAGACATCTAATGTTGGATATTATGTGTCATAATCCCATCCACATATTTCATCATCTTTAAAAAAACAGAGGCCTCTACGGGCATTGTAGTGACACGAAAAATGAGGCTAAAATACTACAGACCTCCTTTGAAAAAATCTCATCTCAAACCCACTTTGAACCCTTCAATAGGAATAAATTAAGACCTGGCTGCCTACTTTTAGAATTCCCAAAACGTTTTTCAGGTTTAACCCGATATATATACCTGATGTAATGCCATGAGGAAAGAATTGTAATAGGTAATAACTAATGGATGATTCTTAGTCAATAAAAATTACCGCTTACCCGGAGAAGTCAGAAAATTTTAAATAGAGGAAACGTCGCACAATATTTTTCTGAAGAAGAGGGAAGTATTATACATATATTGTTGAGGGAATCTCATAATAAAAACCTCAGCATATTTGGTATTGAGAATTATTCATCAGGCACTCTCTTCTTTCATAAATTTTGAATCTATTAAATAATGTATACCCCATAATCATTTTTCCTCTTGACATTATTGTTACAGTTCGTTACATTATAAATACGATATACATACATTGATTATCAATCATACACTCTTATGGCTAACACGAATCAGAATGTATCAATCAACAACCTTCCAGATCTATTAACTGTTCGAGAAGTCGCAGAAGTATTACGAGTATCTCCCTTAACCATCAAACGCTGGGGCAAACGAGGAAAATTGCCAGCAATCCGCATTAACTCACGCGGCGACCGCCGCTACAAAAAAGAAGCCGTGTTATGGCTTCTGGGAATCCAACAAAAACCTGGAGAATAAACTTTATCTTCTTTTGTTAAATGTATGTATGAAGCTTCCTCCAACTCTTATTAAGGTCTATCCGAAAAGTTCATAGTTGTCATCTCGACTGTATGTCTCCGAAGCTTTATGCGCAGGGACAAGCATTGCAATGGCTGAGAGATCCCCCAGGAATGTCAAATAAAGTACCTTATTTATTGGAAATTTGAAATTCTTGCTGGGATTTCTCCTTCGTCGAAATGACATTGTAGGGTGGTTAGTAGCAATTTTTGTAACAAAAGAAGTGTCTCTACGAAGAAGTTCATCTGTGAGACAAAGGAAGTTTATGTGGCGGTTTTGTGGTACTCTGCTTGATGTTCGGTGCGGATTTTTTCCTCATCGGGATTTTCAAAATGGGTTTTGATGAAGTCTATTGTTTCTTGCGGATTTTGGGTATTGATATAAATTCCTGTCCCGATTTCAAAACCGCCTAATTTTTTCAATCGTGGAGTAATGCGCAAATACCAATCCCCTCCTGGGTAAATATAAAAGTTAAAGGGGAATTCATTGTTATGGCGGATGTCAAAAATCTTGATGAGACGAGGCAATATAAAAGCTAAGTCAGCAATCTCCTCATCTGAAATCTCCCCGAATGCCCTCCCGCGTTTTTTAGGCGCAATCCATACTTCATCGGGCCATTGGGATGTTCGCGGACAAAACATATAAAAATGCGTTGACTCGACACTGCTCTGTTGAATTTCATCTGGAACAGAATCTCTCATATCGTCTTGGACCAACACAGTAGGCGTAGGAGCAATTTCTTCAGACGCAAATGGGTCAAGCCGTGGAATATCCATTTTTATCTCAAACGGAATTACCGTAAGTTGCGTGTGGGCATGAGGTAAACTTTCTCCGCCTGCTTCTCCCCTGTTATGGAAAATATATACCTGGCCTTTCTCCTTATGGAGATTATAGCGGTTACGATAGGTCTCTAAAATGAGCGCGACATGGTCTTGGGATAAGTCTTCAAAATTTTTATGATGGTCTTGGGTATGGATGATGAGCTCATGGATTGGCGCAAAGGGGAATTTGTTGGGAATTACCCGAATAAGCCAATCATCTCGGTCATCGGTTTTCGGTTGTCGGTTTTCAGATTCAGGTTTATCTGTTTTCGGTTCTTCTGTCCGATCAACTGGAGAACTGACAACTGGAATTCTATACAGCTCCTCTTCATTCCCTTCCCTTCCTGGACAAAACGGGCACGCCGGCTCAACACCTGTAGAAACATCCGGCCGCGTGGCCCGCCGTGGAGCCAGAATTACCCACTTGTTGGAGATGGGATTTTTAAGAAAAGTAAAATCAGACATGAAATTATATACTCCTTATACTCAGGTTTACCAATAATGTATTATACCCGGAGCTTTGAACAGTGTCTTGATTCTTTGCAATTTCAAAGCGGAGCGGTATAGAATAACCCTTATAATAATTATAAAAATTGTCAGTGAGGAAAAACAAGGAGCAGTTATTTTCCAAGAATAACTAAAATAAGGCCGATCAGTATATTATATGCGCGTGTAGCAAAAAGTACTTGCACTTTTTATAAATACAGCAGTATAATCAAGAAGCTATGGCTCGAATTCTTCTGATTGAAGATGATCCCCTTATGTATGAGCTGTATGAGCGTGTTTTGAGTCACGCTGGTTACGCTGTTGCCGTTGCCAATGATGGAATAGATGGCTTAAAATTGACGAAATCGTTGAGTCCAGACCTTATTTTATTGGACATTATCATGCCAAAAGTTGATGGGATTCAAGTGCTTGAGCAATTAAAAGGTGATGACTCGACAAAAAATATTCCTGTTGTTATGCTCACCAATGTATCCTCGCCAGAACAACGACAACGGGCCATGGATAAGGGCGCAAGTCGTTACGTGATAAAAAGTGATTATGACCCATACAAGTTAATGGCTGTTATTAAAGAAGTATTGGGAGAAGAAAAAGCGTTATAATGAATGTGACATATGGCTAAAATTTTACTGATTGAAGACGACCAAGCGCTCTGTGAGGTTTATCAAGAAATATTTACCGAAGCCGGCTTTCAAATAGAAATCGCGCTTGACGGTCTGGAAGGGATTCATAAAGCAAAGGCATCGCATCCCGCTTTGATTTTGCTGGACATTGTTATGCCAGCTATGGATGGAATTGAGGTATTGGACATATTAAAGTCAGACCCTCAAACCATGGGAATTCCGGTAGTAGTTTTGACCAACATGCCAGAATCAGGTCCTGAAAAACAGCAAGCTATGGATAAAGGCGCTGTGTATTACATGATGAAGAGTGGAACAAATCCAAAATCAATGACTGCGCTTGTTGCAAGTTTACTTGAGGAGAAAAGTTAAACTAAGAAGCGGTCATGGAATCGGTTTGGATGTCGCTGCCCGTATCGGTTAAGTTTAGGGTATCGTATACCGAAACCATTTGACGATACGAACCGCGAAAACTACACCGATACCGTATCATTATTTACGCGACACTTCCCGATACACCTTCTCATAATTCTCAACCATCCGGTCAACAGAAAAATGCTTGACAATATGGGCTCGACACTCTTTTCTCATCAAGGCATATTCGCTCTCAGACATATGATATATTCGTTCAACTGCCTCACAGAGTCCCTCAATACCTGTTTTTTTGATGATAAAGTTACCCCGTATATCATCTTCTGAAGGATTGACTAAAAATCCTGTTTCTCCGTCTTTTATAATTTCTGGAGTTGCTCCCCGGGCATACGCAACAACCGGCGTACCACATGCCATTGACTCTGCAAGCACCATCCCAAAAGGTTCTTCCCAGTGAATTGGGAGTAAAAATACCTTTGTCTGTTGCAGAAATACATCTTTTTTTACCCCAGTCAAAAATTCTGCTTCAGTAATAACACCTGACTGGAGGTGAGGTTTAATTTCTTGTTTATAGTAATCGGTCTCCTGATAGTTCGGGCTGGTAGCAAGTTTGAGTTTGATCTGTAATCGCAGCGCAACTTGTATTGCATCGGGTATTCCTTTTTCAGGCATATATCGTCCAATAAACGCAGCATAGCTTTGCTTCGTATCTTGGGCCGTATGAAAATTGTCGAGATTTAACCCATGATGAACTACATAACTTTTTAGGCCAAATGCTTGCTGATAGAGTCTTTCCTGGGAATGGGAAATCATGCTAAAGCATCCTCGTAAAGATTCTTGAAAACGCAGATATTCCAAGCTATCTGCTGGTGGAACTGGATCATGAATAGTGTAAAGATACGGAATTGGGATGAGTTTTAAAAAAGAGGATGCCCAAGAACTTGAGTAGATGTGCAAAACATCAAGTTTCTTCTGTGAAGCGTCAACAACTGCTTTCTGAAGTAACTCTATTTCATACTCATGCTGGCTTCGTATATAAGAAAGCGTTTCGTTCGCAGGAACATTTTTGTCTTTTATTGATCGATAGTTGTTCTGTTCTAGAGACTGATTTCCGGAAATAAGCTGCGCTTTCGTGTGATTTCCAGACGCGCAATATGCAAAGACTTCATGTCCTTTTTCAACCAGCCCATCTGCGAGCCAGAAAAAAAGTTCTTTTTGCGCAAAGATACGGTTCTCAAACCGTTCCGCCATCAAAAGTGATGGAAGCAGTAATCCTATTTTCATTTGGCTGATTGTATTTGTTCTTGGTATGTTTCTTCGTATTTATCAATCATCTGTTGGAGTGAAAAGTTTTGGACGATGTGTTCTCTACATTTGTCTGCTTGTATGGAATCAATCTTTTTTAACGCTTTTTCTAACCCTTCTACCCCCTCTGTTGGATCAACGACAAAACCAGTCTCTCCATCCTTTACCAGTTCTGGGACTGAACCTCGATTAAATCCAATAACCGGTGTTCCACAACTGCCTGCTTCTGCCATGACCAACCCAAACGGCTCTTCCCAATTTACCGTCATCAAGAATGCTTTTGCCTTTTGCATCAAGGCTACTATTTCTTCTTTTTTCAGCACCTGCTCCGAGCTTACCGGCCCAATCCATTGAATCTTATCATTTAAATACGGCTTTATCTTTGTGTCAAAAAATGTCTGGTCTTCAACATTACCTGCAAGTTTTAAGTTTGAACCAGTCTTGCGGGCCAAGGCTATTGCCCATGTTACGCCTTTTGGATCCATAAAGCTGCCATCTGGGTTTTTTGCTTTTGAAACTCTGCCAATCCACAATAAGTAATCATCTTTTTGTCCTTGAAAACCATAGAAAGTTGTATCAACGCCGTTATAAATTACTTTCTGTATATGTGTTTTTTTGAAAAGCTTTTTATGCGCGTGAGAAATTGAGATTAGGCTGGTAGTGGGAAATAAACTGAGAACTGTATCTAATTCCTCAGTTGCTTGCGCGTGAACCGTAGTGACCATCGGCGTTTTGACCTTATCTGCAATAAGTAAATTAATGAACTCAGGGTAGGTATGGTTATGAATGATATCAAATTGAGGCGCGAGCTCCTCAATCTTTTTTGCGAGTTGAACTAGATACGATGTCTCAGCATAAAATGGATTTTCAAATGCGGGAAGATGCACAAATGCTTTGGGAATGATGGGAACAATTGTTGCGCCGGGAATTTCACTATCCCCTGTAGCTAAAACAGTAACTTCGTGCTCTTTTGCAAGCAACCCTTTTATTAACTCATAGATTACGCGAGGGCGGGAAGCGGTAGTGGTAGGAGTAATATTTCGCTTAAGCAAGGAGGCTATGAGTATACGCATGAGACTATTATATCATTAACAATATATAGTGGGTTTTGGTATCGCAGCCCGTATCGATGAAAGGTGTGGGTTACGTTTACCGAAACCATTTGACCGCGTCAACCCAAGTCTGACTTGGTCAAACGCGGTATGACCATACGAGCCGCGAGAACTTCACCGATACCGTAATCCTGTAGGATTATACCGTGTTGGCCGGGGGCATTTTGCGGTACTCGGGAGATTTGCATTTTTGCAAGGTGTTTACAAAGAGATGGTACTTTTGCGGGTCATGTTGGTACAAGTAATCTAAATCTACATCCTGGAACTCCGAAGCCCGCAAACCGAATTGGTTTAACAGTTGTTCTATTGCCTCAAACCATAACGGATCTTGCAACTTATAAATTATTTTTTGCACAACCACAGGATATTTTACTTCAGCGACATACCCACACCAGTACGAAACATAATTGGGGTCTTCCATTGCCCTCACCCATCGTCCTTCCCTTTGAATAATTTGCTCTGCGTCGATATCTTCTGCTTCTGGATCACGCAAAACTTTCTCATGTCCGCGGTCATTGAGTTCAGAGCTAAACATTCTTAAAAGTTCTTGGGCGCATACTTCTCCGTCTCGCGCGCCTTTTAAAGAAAACAACTTGGCAAGGTAGGCAACGCGGTTTAAATGATGACGGGCAGTCAAGAGTCCAATCTTTTTATCCTCAGTCAGCAACAGTGCATACTTATTCAAGCATAAGGAAAAATTCTGAAGGGTATTTGATGCTTCATTTTCAAGTTTAATTACTTCATCAATACTTCGATGGTATTTTTCAAAGTAGAGTTTTTCAAAGGTCCGCTTAATCACATCTGCCATAAGCTCTGCTTCTGAGGGCCAAGCTTGTAATCTTGACGCTGGGATATTATTTTTTGTCCAGCCGCTTTTTGTTTTGCCACCGGTCAGAATAATCTCTTTAGTCATTCCTGAGTAAAGAGCCAAACCAGCTGCAAGCGCGTTCTCTCTTCCCCATCGTTTCGTGGCGAATTGTCCAATTTTTTGCCATTCAAGTCGCAGTGTTTCTTTTAACAGATTTTTTTCTTCAAGTGAAAATCCGGGTTTTGTATCAATTTGGCTGAGTTTTTCAAGATAGGATGGGTCATCGATTACGTAAAAATTGGGTTCTTTTCTTTTTGAAGTTCCACTTTTGTATTCTTTCCATTTCTGTTGTTGGTCTGGGTTAAGTTCATGAGGAAGAAGTACGGGTTTCACTGGACCTTGTCCAAAAACAATAATACAGTCAAAACGGGTGCGATGCGATTGTGATAAATGATTCGAAAAATTTCCCTGGGCAGAAGCCATTATGTAATAAAACCTCCTTTAAAATAAATGTAAGAATCCGGTAATAAATCTAATGTACACCCATTTTTGTTGGTATGTCAACCTGAACTATAAGAATTGCCAGCCTCAAGTACTCGAGTTACCTGACACCAATCTGACAATTGCTAGCCTCGAAAAAGAGACTAAAATAGGATTTTTAGAAAAATAAAACCAGCCCAACCATTACCTACTAACCAGAAAAACATCAAACTATAAAGCAGTAGGTCACGGATTCAACTACAAATGAAATCTATCTTGGAGTTTCTGAGGGAGTATTCTGTACAACTTTGTCTTTTTCAACTTGAAGTAGGAGCATGCCGAATAGCCCACACTTCAGTTTTTTTAAGATCTCTCTCTGGTGATTGTTCCTTTTCTTTCCCTCTTTGTGGCATACTTATTCGCTTGAGTTGTCTTTTGCTGGGGGATTTTTTTAATTCTTTACAAAATCCTGAAACTTCTGTAACACTCCCTCAGGCCATTCTTCCCCCAGCCATTTTTTCTCAGGTGGCAATTCTCGGTGTGCAGCCAAATGTTGTAGGCTGCTTTTGATGTGATCATCATCTTGAGAAAGATCAATGCCCATTTCCGCCATTTTTTGTGGGTCTTGTTTTTGCAAAATTCTCCGCACACGATCTGTATCGTCCAGGCTACCCAGATAGCCGACCCAATATTGTGGAATTTCAAGTAAGGCTCGCATACAGACATCTTCTATTCTCGCCCGATCTATAATATGTTTTTTTTCTTCACCTTCTTTATCTTCATAGTAGTTTGGTAAGCTCTTTGAAGTATTCATACTCATTCGTGCTTGCAAAGCTTCGACCTTTTCATAATCTTCTTCTTGCTGAGCTTTATGAAGTAACACAGCCTCTGCGGAAAATGCATTTTGGAATGGAATCTCAAAAAGTCTCATAAGCGCTTTATGCGTGGAATATAGTAGTTAGACCCTAACACATCATTTACACTTCCCGGCTCACCAAGCTGAGGATATCTATTTAATAGCTTCACTATATTTTCCAAGGTATTAGTAGACTCATCTTCCTCATTTACCTGAGCTTCTCCCGTTATTCTTTCAGCGATCAAGGTTGCTTCACTCTTAAATTCTGGCCCACCAGTTCTTCCACCCATAACGTATACTGTTCTAGCTTGATCTTTCCTGCTGGTTGATCTTTTTCTAGAACAACGGTTGCCGCTTCTGCCAATGACTGTCTCCACATATGGACATCAACCCTGTCCTGAGCGGTTCCAGGATTTGGCTTTGCTTTTGTCGCTGTGTCAATAATAGGCCCTTGCCCAAAAATCAATAAATTTCGTGATGGTTGTTCTGTTTCTCGAGAACCTTGTTGTTTTCCGGTATCTTCAGGTGATAACTTGTGAAATTTTTCTACTCTCATATATTTTCTCCTTTATTCCTAATCGCCTATGTGTTTTCTCTTGATTCTTCCGAATTTCCTTCTGCTACAAATTCTTTCACCCACTCTGGCCGCTTTGTTAAATAAAAGGGCGCGTTAAAAAATTTGCCTTGTAAAAAACCATCGTCTCCGTCTGCCATTTCTTCCAGGAATTCTTTGGAATGTTCAAGCATGTCTCTCTGACGGCTTAAGATGGGTTCCATTTGATTAGCAGGGAGTATATCTAAAGTAGCCACAAATTGCAAATGATAGGATTTTCCAAATACTTTCCGAAACACAAATTCCACCCGCTTCAAATGAAAATGGGAAGTAATAATGATAGCTTTTGTTTCATTACGAGGCATAAAGATATTCTTTTTGAGAAAGTACGCGTTGCTAATAGTGTCTTGGGATTCTTCCTCAAGCAATACGTCTGAACGTAGAACACCATGCTCAATCAAGTACTCAGCCATTTTGTGGGCTTCTGTACACGGAGGCTTATGAGGTCCATACTGCAAACTATATTTCCCTGACAAAACAATTTTTGCATCAGGATAATTTTTATGCAACTCTAATGCCTTTTCCAAGCGTTGAAATACAAACAGAGGCAACTCCCCTGTTATATCAATCCCACCACCTAAAACAACAATCAACATAGGTCTCTTGACATTTTACCACGAAGTAGACATTGAAGATAACCCATCATTCACCTTGAAGAAAAAAGTAAAAGCATGTGAAGAAGATATTCGATTCGAAGAATTGATTATTCAGTAACTTGCTGAGTATCTTGCCTAATATGCACTGTTACCTGCTTTAATGGAGTGTTAGGATCACGAAACATAGGCGCTAATTCCTTTCCCACTACATTTAGTACATTCCCATTTTCAGGAGATACTTGCACTTCGTCTATACTGCTGCTGCTCCTTTTAGAGCACGCCTTCTTGCGGATGTTTGAGGTCTTTCTTTGTTGTTTATCATAGTATGATAGCTCTAGGAGATGGATTCTACCAAATTTCTGATAGCGTTTCAACTCCCATTTATATCAATAACAAACCAAGAATAACAATTAGCATACTATTTCGCGCAACGCGCAATCGCGATTCCCCTTTCTCACTTTCCCCACAAAATCTTCTTCACCAAATCATCCAATGGCCCGGCATCTTTGATTTTTTCTTTTGTTTTACAATCAGTATACAGCTTAATAAAGCGCTCGGTTATTTTTTCCCAGGTAAACTTTTCTAAAACTGTCTGGTGAGCCGCGTTTGCGATTTTTTCCCGCAGGTTGTCATTTTCTAATAACATATTCACTGTGCTTGCAATTTCTTTACTATTTCTGGCCCTGATCATAAAACCGTTCACATTTTCTTGTATGATATCTACTACTCCGCCTTTTCTGGTGGCCACAACGGCTGTGCGCGAGCCCATTGCTTCCAAAATAGTCAACCCGAGCGGTTCATCCCAAATGCTGGGAGAAACATACACATTGGCGCGTTCATAAAACGCATGAAACATCGGGTCAGTGTTATTGATATACCCAACCATTACCACGTTGGTTAATCTGCGTTCTTTGATTTCTTGTTCAATTGCCGCGCGTTCTGGACCGTCTCCAACAATGACTACTGTTCCTTTAATCGCGGCAGCGGCTTTAATTAAATAAATAACTCCTTTATGGATGGTTAATCTCCCGGTAAATAACACTACTTTTTTGCCACCCAAATTGTAGGTTGTATTGATGTTTTCTATTTGGGCTGGGTCGCGCTTGAAATTGGTCATGTTTACCCCGCCCATCAGAACTACCATTTTCCGTTTGAGGTCATTTCCAAACATCTGCAAATACCAATCTCGGGTGAAATCACTGTTGGCATGGATATACCTGCTGGTCCTATTTGCATCTGCAATTAACGGAATAAACCGGCGGTCTTTGACCAGATAACTCAAGTCACTTCCGTGCGTGGTAATAATATATTTAATGCCGTAGAATGCTTTAATAATGCGCGCTATCTCAGGAAGAAATGCGGTATGGAACACATGGATGACATCGGGCTTAAATTGTTCAACTGCTTCTAATGATGTTTTTAAATAACTTGCATAGATATCGCCATATTCCTTACCAGTCATATCGCCAAATTTTTTGGCGGTTGGCATTTCGGGGTGACCCACAAATACGCCATTTTGCGGAGGAGTCGCTAAGAAAATTTTAACCTGCTCAACTTTCCTTTTTTCTGGCGCAACAATTGCTACATCGTGTCCGTGTTTTACTAATTCAGAACTTAACGCGCGGAAATACGACCCGCTTCCATTTCCCCATAAGGGAAACATGTACAAAAAGAGAATTCTCATTGGTGACTATTATACCAGAAACACCCTTGTATAAATTCCAAATCCGAAATTCGAAACAGCAGAAACGCAAAATTCAAAAGACAAAACTCAAAATTTCAATTCAAAATGAAAAAAGGATACAAAATATTTTTGACTTTTGCTTTGCACTTTTGAATTTTGCGTTTCTGCTGTTTGTTTCGGATTTCACCTCGGGAGGTCGAACGCGTGCTTCGAATTTTTCCTCTCATTTCTGCTCTTGCTTCTTGCAAAAATATTTATTAAAATCAAGTTTACGTAAATCCCGGCTGTATCTGTACGGATTCTCCTGCCAGATACGTTTTATGCCAAACCCAAAAGAAGCAGGTCAAAAAAAATCTAATTCTAAAAAACATATTGGGATTCTTCACTATACGCTTCCCCCAGCTATTTCAGGGGTAGAGATGGTAATACGGGACCACGCCCGTCTCTTAAGCACGTATGGATATAAAGTGTATTTACTCGGCGCTTCTGGAAAAAAGTTCCGGAGCGAAATCGAAGTACAATTAGCAAAAAGCTTTGACCCTAAAAACGAAAAAGTCCTCAGAGTCCAGGAAGAACTTAAAAAACAACAGGTATCAAAATCCTTTTATGAGCTCAAAAAAAAGTATGTGGCTATTATTAAAAAGTGGATTGACAAAAATAAACTTGATGTAATTATAGTCCACAACGTGCTCTCAAGACACTACAACCTTGCCCTTACCGCTGCTATTACCGAAGTCGGTCACCAACGCAAGAACGTAGTAAAAAATATTACCTGGGTGCATGATGCATCATTTATTGATACCTTCTATACTCAAATCAGTGAACACCTCAAGCAAGTATACCCATGGACGCTTATTGCTGAATACCAAAAAGATTTTATCTATGTTACGGTAAGCCAAACGCGAAAGCTGGAATTAAAACTATTGTATGGAAAAGACAAAAAAATTATCGTCGTGCCGAACGGTATAGACATTAATAAAATGCTCCCGCTTCCGCTCCAGACTCGAAACTTATATAAGGATGTTATCAGGCGCAACCCAGATTATATTGGACTCATCCCGGTAAGGATTACTGAGCGCAAAAACATTGAATATGCAATTGAACTGGTAAAAGTGGCCAAGGAAAAATTCCAAACCAATTTTACGTTTTTGGTAACCGGAGCTTTGCATTTACAAAACGCCGAAGCAATGAAATATTATGAATACCTGCGGAAAAAAATTAAAGAAGACCAGCTTGAACAACAATTCTTTTTCTTATATGACTACAAATTCACCACTGGTGAAAAATTTGATATTTATAAGCTCAATATCCGCGACTTATACCTTATTTCTGATTTTTTGTTCATCCCGTCAAAAGGTGAAGGATTCGGCCTGCCAATCATTGAAGCAGGATTTATGCGTATCCCTATTTTTGCGGCTAACTTGCCTGTTTTTAAAGAAGTGGGAAACGGGTATGTTAATGTCTTCAGGCTCGAGGATTCGATTGAAACCTCACTGAAAGGGATTCTTGCGTACTTGAAAAAGAGTCGGTCAACCATATATCATAAGATAGTACTTAAACAATATTCACTGGAGGAAATTGTAAAAACCAAACTCATTCCTCTTTTGGAAGAAAACGCTTATAACCATGAAAATCATCATTGATGGATTTGGCCTCTCAATGTCCCATGCTGGCCTACCCGTATATTTCCGCAATATCATCCAAGCCATTAACGCAAACCATCTAACTCAAGAGAAAGATATAACGTTTGAGATACTGGTCCCCCCAGACGATTACTTGACTGAACCGATCCAAAAAAAAGGCTTCGTCAAAAAATTTGCCTTGGAAAGCGAGCGAGTAAGCGTAAAAATACTGCAATACCCATTTTTTATTCAATTGCTTTTCAAGTTGCTCCAAGGTCCTTTTTTGTTCTTGCTCCTTGATGGAGTTGAAGATTTGTTCAAAATCAATATTTATTTGTGGCTGGTTTATGTTTTTTCTCCAAAAGTCCGGTCAATGCAACAGGGAGTTGATGCAGTACTGTTCCTCCACCAGTACTCGATGAACCCCAACATCCCCGGCAAGAAAATCGCGGTAGTACATGACGTGATGTCTTGGTACTATTACCGCGGAGGGAAAAAACAAAATGGCTTGAAACAGTATATTTACAGCTTTTTCCTCAACCAACTACGGACATTTGACCTTATCATTGCCGTCTCACTCAGCACCAAGGCAGACCTAATAACTGAGTTTGGGATGAATCCTGATAAAATCCAGGTAATTTATGAAAATGTCTCCCCAAGCTACCAGCATTTTTTTGACGCACGAACTGACCCGAAACAACAAGAGACAGTCAGTCAGAAAATGAGTGAGATACAAACCCGGTATCAACTGCCAGAACGCTATATCCTCTTGAGCAACCCGTTTAATGAGCGGAAAAATTCCCAAGTGATTTTGCAGTCTCTCCCGATGCTGGAAGCAAAAAATATCCCGATCGTATTTATCTCTGACGCAAAAAGGCCTCGCGAACAGCGAATCAAAGAAAAAATCTTATCTTTGCTAAAAAACACAGATCTGGTTCGTTTTCTGGAAATCGAAAGTTCAGAAGACCTTGCGTATGTGTATCATCAAGCGTTATGCTTTTGTACCTTTTCAGTTAAGGAAGGGTTTGGCCTTCCTCCCCTTGAAGCACTTGCGTGCGGAACCTTGGTAGTAACCTCCCGCATGACTACCTTCTTGGAGATTCTCAAAGATTTTAACGTAGATTTTGTCAACCCGTTCTCCTATTCGAGGGTAGAAGAATCACTCAAACATATTTCAGAATTATCTGCTGAGCAAAGAAAAAGATTGATTGAAGAAAATGACAAGCAAATGAAGGCATTTTGTGAAAAGTTCAGCTGGGAAGCTATTTCATCAGAAATGATCTTATCCCTTACTAATACAGTTGAGCAAAACAAGTTGCGGACAGATCTTAGTTTGTAAGACAATGCGGATTGAATTTTGTATCTTTTCTGAAAGAAGACTGGCAGTTTTCCTCTGATACCGAACTATTTCCCAAGCTTATGAGAAGAATTCTGCATTGCCATTCGCTCCCGTATTACCATTCCCGTAAAAGTGGCTAACGCGACCTGTCTTTTGAACCTCCAAGGTTGGAGAATCAGGCGGAACAGCCATTCAAGGCCAAGGTTCCTCAGCGGCTTTGGCGCTCTTGCAACATTTCCACTTATGTAATCAAATGCTCCTCCTACCCCAACCATAACCCGAACTGGTACTTCATTTAAATGACTACTCATAAACTCCTCTTGCTTAGGAAATCCAAGTGCAACAAAAAGAATATCGAGTTTTGGGTTTAGTCGATCATCGTGCCGGTCTAAATTGAGCGAACTCTTTCCATTTTTATCGCCTGTACCCTGCACCCTGTAGCCTATACCCTGACCAGGCCATTCTGTCCCAACGAACCCTACTTTTAACCCCTGATATTTTTCCTTCAAGCACTCGCTAACCTTTTCTGCTATCCCCTCTTTACCGCCCAAAAATCCTACCGTTATAGGCTTTTTTGCAGATGACTTACATACAAGTTCAACCAAATCTACCCCTGTAATACGTTCCTTGAATGGTTTGCCTAATATCTTTCCCGCCCATACAATTCCCACGCCATCGCATAAGGCAATCTGGGCTCGATTGAGTATGTTTTTAAATGTGGGATGGGAATTGGCGTAGACTATAATCTCAGGGTTTGGAGTAACGATATAGAGATTGTCCCTTGTTTTTTCGATTTTTTCATAAATATACTCTAGGATTTCGTTATGAGTCGCGTTTGTAACCCCAACTCCCAATAATTCATTTTTCACTAATTCATTCATATTATTATGAGACTCAAAACACCTTGTTTATTTTTCAAAATATATGTTTTTTGAATATGTTATGTATTCTAATTCTGAACCTAATCCTTGAGAGCATAAAGCTAAAAAGAGTCTTGGGAAACGCCAGCACTGACTTTATAATTATAAGATCAATGCTTTGTGAAATTAATGGTCGAATCCTATAAAAATTTAGCCTCAATTTTTTCAAGAAAAATACTATAAGGATATTTTGAACTTACTCTTTTGTTGCCGAAAATTGTCTGACATTTTTTAGCACTTAGTATCATTTTTTGCTAATGCTTCTTTTGTATAGTTCGATATTTTCCAAGGCAACTCCTGTTCCTCGTACTACACAAAGTAAAGGATCTTCTGCAACATGGCACGGAACTCCTGTTAATTGAGTCATGAGTTTATCAAAATTGGTGAGAGTTGAAGTGCCTCCTGACATCACAATCCCCTTATCAATAATATCACTTGCAAGCTCGGGAGGGGCTTGTTCTAAGACTTCTTTTACTCCTTGAACAATGTCCATAAGCACTTGACGTATTGCTTCGTTAACCTGAAGCTCATTGAGCTCGATAGTTCGAGGAAGGCCAGTAACCGTATCGCGGCCACGGATTTCCATGGTCTTTACCTGGTTTCCTTTTTTTGGTTCTGGTAACGCGTTTGCTATTTCTATTTTTATTTGCTCGGCAGTTCGCTCACCCACGAGTAAGTTAAACTTTCTCTTAACGTAGTTCGATATAGATTCATCTATTTTGTTACCAGCTACCCGAAGCGAATTATGCACAACTACCCCGCCAAGCGAGATAACCGCAACTTCTGTCGACCCGCCGCCGATATCAACCACCATATGTCCGGCAGCTTGCGCAATGGGGATTTTTGCGCCTATTGCGGCCGCGAGCGGCTCTTCGATTAAATACGCAATTTTAGCTCCCGCCGACATGGTTGCATCCAACACAGCGCGTCGCTCAACTTGGGTTACCCCGGCTGGAATGCATACCATGACTTCTGGTTTAAAAAAACGGGACCTGCCGCACGACTTATCGATAAAATAGGACAACATAGCCTCGGTTATCGTATAATTAGCAATAACTCCGTCCTTAAGCGGCCGAAGCGCGACAATGTTTCCAGGAGTACGACCCAACATTTCTTTTGCCTCCCTTCCCACAGCGACAACCCGATCTTCCTCAGCAGTGACAGCAACAACTGTTGGTTCATTGAGAACAATTCCTTCCCCTGCGAGGTATACGAGCGTATTTGCAGTACCAAGATCAATACCGATGCGTTTAGAAAACATATGAATAAGGGTTTAGGCTACAGTCATAAGGTACTTTAATTTATATTCTCTTTCGCCTGAACCCTAGACCCTAAACCCTGCACCCCTAGAACTATGTCACACCATATCCTAACTATAGCAAAAATGCCTGATATCTTCGATTATAGACTGGTGCGGCTTTATGTTGCAAGTGTTAGTTTGAAAAGTTATAATTAATACTACAGATACATGCCAATCAACAAATATTTCAATATATTGAGATATTGGTACTATTTGATATTTGTAGTAATGTAGTATTACTCTATGGAAACAGAAGAAGATGAAACTGGGAAAACAGAAGAACATGAAACTGGCCAACCCCGGAAGTCTAAGGTGTCAATTCTTCGCCAACTCTTCATTCCTTTCTTGATTTTGATTTTTTTGGTGGGAGGAACAAGCATTGTCGTTTTATATGCCAGGGGCTACCACTTTGGGTTTGAACGCGGAACTCCCCGCTTGGCAGGGACGGGATTGATGGTCGTGACGAGTATTCCTGATGGCGCGCAGGTTTCAATCAATGACCACCTTACGACTGCAACCGATAATACCATTAACCTTGCCCCAGGCGAATATAAGGTTAAAATCTTTAAAGATGGCTACTTTCCGTGGGAGAAAAAACTTACCGTCCAAGAAGAAGTCGTTGCAAAAGCAGACGCGCTCCTTTTCCCTACAACCCCTAAATTGGAAGGAATAACTGCAACGGGTGTGCATAACCCAGTACTTGACCCGTCCCTGACTAAAATTGCGTATACGGTTTCTTCGCAATCGGCAAATGTTAAAAATGGTGTGTATGTGCTTGACATGAACTCACGGCCAATTCTTACCCTTACCAGCGCGGCAAGCCAAATTGCCAATGAAAATGTTGACCAATTCTCAAACGCCAGCTTAAGGTGGTCACCAGATGGACTGCAATTATTAGCAACCATTCCAACAATCAATGTAACAAACCCCACTCAATATCTGTTGGAAGCAAACACCTTAAACCAAACTCCCCAGGATATTACCCCAACTCTTGAAACCACGCTTACCACCTGGGCTGCAGAACAACAACAAAAAGATCTCGCCCGCATTCAAACCCTTAGGCCAACGCTTAGAAAAGTAATGAACGAGCATTTTAAAGTAATTGCCTGGTCTCCCGATGAAACACGCGTTTTGTACCAAGCATCAGATTCCGCAAGTATGCCGATCATAATTAAGCCGCGGCTTATTGGTTCGGATACCACGCCTGAACAACGGGATATCAAACAGGGTTTTGTGTATGTATATGACATTAAAGAAGACAAAAACTTTCAAATTGATATTGCCCCAAACGTTTTGGAAGAAACAAAACATATGCCAGTTATGTGGTATCCAGATTCACGGCATTTATTGTATGTCCATGATAAAAAAATTGACATCATAGATTATGACGGATTAAACCAGATAACAGTCTATGCCGGACCGTTTGAAGACCACTATATCTTTCCATGGCCGAATGGATCAAAGATAGTCGTCCTCACGAATCTTGGCAACCCAGCCATTCCTCCAAATTTATATACAATAAGTTTGAAATAAGATTGGCGACTCCCACAGGTATACTCCTTATAAATAATGCAGAATTTCTAATCAAAAGGGACGATAGAGGATAGAATTTCTCATTTTCCATCTTCCATTTTCCGCGCGATTTTAATACCATAGCTTTGATTTACCTTAAAACAATGCTAAAATCAACCGTGAGAAAAAAGAGTTGTTAGGTAATTTGTTTCCTATCAGGCGATTTTTCTCTTTTTAAACAAACATCGCACGTTTACAAGTAAAGGAAAGTCTATAAAATGTATCAATAGGGTTCGTAATAGATCATGTCAATGGTTACTGCTATTTTTATGAGTGGCTTTTTGTTCATTATGATTTTGGTGAATAAGAAGCCGCTCATATGAAAAATGGTAATAGTATCAGTGAGCGGGCTGTTGATTACCCATAGTTTGAAAAGGAAGAACAGTGTGGAAATATTTCAAAAATCGGGCACCGTGGTTCTGAGTAATTCAGCCAGAGAAAGGAACTTGTTGTGGAAACACAAGATCAGCTTCTTGAACTCCTTATGCTTTACATTCGCATAATACTGATCAAGACGGAGGCTAACCCAGCTATCTTCCAGACCCCTGAATACAGTCAATTCCAAACCGCGAACGAAGTGATAGTTCGAACACTTACACGCGAAGACCCTCTCACTCATGATCTGATAAACGATCTTTTCAAAGCGCTCTGCCAGATTATTGCTGATCGTTGAAAAGCAGGCTGAATAAGGAAATATTAGCATGACACCTGTACGTACTCATACTATCCAGGAGATCCTTGGTCACCTGAGCAAAATAGACCTCGCGCCGAGGTCGAGAAAACATTCCCAATGACGGGTATATCGTCAAAACCGAGCCGGGACAGCACACTGGTCCTTATCCGCTTGAAAGAGCCGTTAAAGATGCCTACGTTCTATACGTCCAGCAGATGTACCCCGTCTGGGGCTCAAACTATCCGTCTCTGGCTGCTGTCCGTCATCGGCTCTTCGAATGGTTCCGAGGTCGAGGTCCCAAGCAAATACAACAAATCAAATTAGACTTTCCCCACTGATACGTGCCAGAGCGCCGTAGAGATATAGAGTTACTATGGACCGAATGACAACAGCTGTCAATCGTCCGCTCCGTCCGGTTGGACACAACTCTCCCTGCTCTACGGCGTTCACGCCGTTTAAGGAGACAGTAGATTAAATCTAAACACGCCCCCTTGAGTTCTCAATTCTAATAGGTATATACTATTCTATATGAGCACACGGCTGCCCGTTATTTTACGTGCTTTTACCATCACTTTTATTCTCCTTTTGTTTGTACAAAACGTTTCTCCTGTATTTGCCCAAGAAGCGGCCTCTGGGATTGCCAATAACATTATTGTCACTGATAAGGAGGCAAAAGACGGAGATCTGGTGATTTTTTCTAACGATGGATACCATGTTGCCCGAACAGAATATGATTCAAAGCTTGTGGGGGTTATTAATCAAAACCCAGGCGTTCATTTAGATATGGAAATCCCTCCTCCTTCATATCCGATGATTAGCACCGGAGTTGCGTATGTTAATGTTTCAACGATTAATGGCCCGATTAAAAAAAATGACCCAGTTACCTCATCAACTATTCCAGGAGTTGCCATGAAGGCAGTCAAAACTGGATTTATCTTGGGGACCGCGCTTGAAGACTATACCTCAACCAATAAAAAGGAAATTGGACAAATCACCATGAGTATTGCGCCTCATTATTCAAATAAAGGCCAGTCATCGCTGACCGGAAGCTTATCAGATATTTTTAAGCTCAGTACGATTGCAACTTATGAATCTCCCAGCGTTGTCTTTAAATATGTCGCATCCGCTGCAATTATCATTTTGTCTTTTATTTTTGGATTTTTATCATTTGGGCGCATGGCTGCGACTGGACTCGAAGCTTTAGGAAGAAATCCCCTGGCTTCAAAGATTATTCAATTTGGTATTATCATGAACGTACTCATTACCCTCGCAATCATTTTCTCAGGCTTTGTTATTGCTTACGTTATCTTGCGATTGTGATACGATAGAGATAGTTCAAAGTTCAAATTGAAAAGTTAAAAATTATCCCACAAGCGGACTAGCACCACAAGGGTACTATCCACTTCGTGGGGTCGCAGTTTAAAGTCCAAAATTGTACAAGGAATAATGTATAAATAAAAGTACCTTCACTTTGAATTTTGCGCTTTGAACTTTTAACTATTAACTTGACTAACTGAAAGGAAGGAACATGGATCTCTTTACTGTTCTCATTTTAGGTTACTTTACTGCCCTGCTTTTGTTTGGGGGGGTGTTTATGTACTTTGTGTTCTTTTCCAAACAAGAACATGAACTTGAACAAAACCAAAAACAGCTCTATAAAAAATCAGGCAAAATCTTAAAAGATGCCCATAAAAAGGCAGGATCAATTTTGCGGCAAACGGCAGAAAAAGCTAGCAAAATGCTTGCTCAAAGCAGCTACCTCAACGACGAAATTCACCAGGATTTTGACAATACACTCCAACATATTGCAAACCAAGACTTATCTCATCTAGGCCGCGAAAACCAATCTTTTATGCAAGACTATCACAAATCTTTAGAGCAAATTAAACAAGAATACATGGAGCAGCTCCATGAGGTAGTCCAGCAGATTAAAGAATCAAGCGAATCCGAAATGCAAGGGTACCGAGACTCTTTGCGACAAGAAACAATTGACGCCCAACAGATTGTGGGCCAAAAAATCAATGAGGAGTTTGAGAAAAGCCAACGAGAAATCCAGGTCTACAAACAAAAACAAATAGACCAAATTGATAAGTCAATCCAATCAAAAGTTGATGACATTGCCAAAAAAGTATTTGGGAAAGCGATTTCCGCTGAGTTGCATGAAAAGCTCATCATAGAAGCATTGGAAGAAGCGAAAAAGAAAGGAGTGTTCTCAAATGACAACCTTGGTTGGGCCGATTGAACTTACTGAGGTGATCAAAACAAAACATGAGGCGGTCAATTTTGTTGAGCAATTACAACGTGTGAATGAATTATTGTACACAGTAAGTGGCACATTTGAAGAAAAAACCCAAGAAGCCCTTCCTTATCAAAAAAAAACCTATCTTGTCCATTTACTCACGACCCATCAGATTGATACCAGCGATATGTCAAGCGTACAAGAATTTTTAAAGCAATTGATTGACCTTATTCGTAACCTGCCAGTAGTAACCATTACTGTCGCAATTGAGCCAAACGAACAAACGATTGGGAAAATACTCAGTTGGCTCCGTATAAATGTAGACAAAACCATTATTTTAGAAACTCAAGTAGACTCCCATCTGGTAGGAGGTATCACATTAGGCTGGCAAGGAAAATACGCAGACCTGTCGGTAAAAAGTAAAATGGACCAGATAAACAATGAGAATGAGATTAACTTGCTTAAGTAAATTCAAAGCACAAGTTCAAAGTGAAAAGTTAAAAGTTAAGGTACTTTTATTTATAAAATTTTGAACTTTGAACTATCTCTATGAACACATTCACCGACTACCTACAAACTATTGGCGAGTTTGGGGTGGTGAAACAAATAAACCACCCGATTGTAATCATTGATGGCTTGCCGCAAGTAAAATACAATGAAATTATTTTATTTGAAACCGGACAAGTTGGTGAAATTTATGGATTGCACAAAAATGAGGTAGAAGCAATGGTTTTTGCGCGCGAACCTATCCAAGTAGGCACACGAGCGGTCCGGACCAATAGACTCCTCTCTGTACCTGTTGGAGAAAAATTACTTGGTCATGTCATCAATCCCTTGGGGCAATCCCTTTCATCAACTGACTCGTTTATCCCGCCTACCGAAGAACGCGAAATGGATACCGCCCCACCAGGAATCTCCAAACGCCAACGCATTAATAAACAATTAAAAACAGGCATGGTACTCGTGGATATGTTGATTCCTGTTGGCAAAGGCCAGCGACAGCTCGTGATTGGAGATAGAAAAACCGGGAAAAGCTCATTTCTGTTGACTGCGGTGAAAAATCAAATCCATGAGGGTTCGGTAGCTATTTATGCAGCAATTGCGCGCAAAAAAAATGATATTAAAGTATTAGAAGATACTTTCAAAAGGGACGGTCTTTTAGACAAAGTATGTATTGTTGCAACCAGTTCTTACGATTCCCCCAGTATGATTTATCTGACCCCATACACGGCAATGACGATTGCGGAATATTTTCGAGACCGAGGCAAAGATGTGTTAGTGGTGCTTGACGACCTTACCACCCACGCACGATTTTACAGGGAGATTTCTCTGTTAGCGAACCGGTTTCCTGGTCGTGATTCATATCCGGGAGATATTTTTTACACGCACGCAAAACTGTTGGAGCGGGCGGGAAATTTTAAGCACGCCGAAAAAGGAGACGTCTCAATTACCTGCTTACCCGTTGCTGAGACAATCGAAGGAGACTTCACTGGCTATATCACCACCAATTTAATGGGTATGACTGACGGCCATATCTTTTTTGATACCAACATTGCGCATACCGGGCGTCGGCCGGCAATCAATACTACCCTTTCTGTTACCCGGGTTGGAAGACAAACCCAATCACAACTAAAACGAAGCATTAACCGGGAGCTTACGTCATTTTTCGCGCTTTTTGAGAAAATGCAAAACTTTTCTCATTTTGGCGCCGAACTGACCCAAACAGTCAAAGACATGCTCCATACCGGCGACAGCATTTATCAATTCTTTGACCAAACACTTGATCTAGTAGTTCCCGAAGATATCCAGTTAATATTATTTGCGTTGCTATGGCTTCGAGTCATTGATGGAAAAGAACAAACCTTTTATCAAATGCGCCAAAATTTACTCGAGGCCCATGAAAACAGCCAAAACCAATTACTGTTTTCCCAAATGCTTTCAGTAAAAACGCTCAATGAATTCTTAGCGCAGGTGAGTAAGAATAAAGACCAGTTGTTGGCAATAGTCAACAAGAAAAATCAAGCAGGAGTTCAGGTAACAACCTAAATACACATTTGAAGTTGCCAGCACTTAACCTAGGCAGTTTAAAATTCAAAGTGCAAAATTATCCCACAAGGGGACTAGTACCACAAGAGTACTATCCACTTCGTGGGGTCGCTTTTTCAAAGCGTCGCAATTCAAAATTAAAAATTTTTAACTTTAAACTGCAACTTTTAATTTTGAACTTTTAACTTACTATCATGCAACAAGGTAATATTCTTTTAGAAGAAATTAATTTAGTAAAGAGTTTTAAATCTCTGGCGCTTGCCTATGAGGAAATCTCTGCCATTAAAATGCAACGTACCCGTGGGTTAGTACTGCAGAACCGAGATTTTTTATCCGAGTTGTCTGAGGTGTTTCGCGATGTACGGGCCTCATACAAAAAACAGATCGAGCGTTTGCTCAAAAACAAAACCCATAAACAAAGTGTTTCATCTGCATTTGTCAAAAATGGGAAACATGTGGCCGTGCTCCTGTCTTCCAATTCCAAATTATACGGAGATATTGTGTCCCGGGTCGTTACGATGTTTTTGGACCATATTCGTACCCATGATGTTGATATAGTTATTATAGGAAAGCTAGGGAAAGATCTATTTGATGTAGCAAATGTAGGGAAACCGTATACATATTTTGATATTCCTGACTCGCAAGTCCAACTCGAAGATTTAAAACCCATAGTGACCAAACTGTTCGAATACGAAAAAGTCACTGTGTTCTATGGTAAATTTTTAAACGTTTTTACCCAAAGCCCTGCAGTTTCGGATATTACTGGTGAGGAGGCAGCGGACCAACAAACCTATATCAAACAAAATCCCTTCTCCTTTATTTTTGAACCAAGCCTTGAGAAAATTCTGTTGTTTTTCCAAACTCAGATTATTACCTCACTCTTTAAACAAACTGTCCATGAATCCCAGTTAGCCAGACACGCTTCCCGTATTAAAGCCATGGATTCAACCATTGAACGTATTAATAGCAAAATTGCTTCACTGGATTTGGCAAAAAAAAGAATGAAACGCCATTCCATCAATAAAAAACAACTTGAAACTATGTCTGGAATGTTATTATGGAAAATCAGATAAAAAGAGACAAAAGATAATAGAAGATAGTAGATAGTAGTAGAAGATGGAATATGGAAAATTTGATTTGATATGAGTAGCAAAGGCAAAATTATTGGGATTCGAGGACAAATTATAGAAGTGGAGTTTATCGAAAACAAACCAAAACTCCACGATATTTTGCTGCTTGAAAAAGATCAATCGGTAAAAATGGAAGTCTATACCTCTTCCGCGCCTGAACAACACACCTCTACTTTTTATTGTTTGGCCCTCACTCCGGTTACCAATATATCCCGTGGGGCAACTGTCATTAATACGCTTGAACCAATTAAAATCCCAGTGGGAGACTTATTGCTCGGACGGGTTATTGACATGTTTGGAAATCCACAGGATGAGAAAGGTTCATTTGAGGCAGCCCCGAAGATTCCCATTTTTAACTCAGACTTGGATTTTGAACACATCCAACCGCCCAAGGATATTTTGGAAACTGGCATTAAGCCAATTGATTTCTTCTCTCCGATTTTGCGTGGGGGAAAAGTTGGACTGTTTGGAGGGGCAGGTGTTGGGAAAACAATCCTTCTGACAGAAATTATCCATAACATTGTCATTTTGAATAAAGATAAAACAGTATCTGTTTTTGCCGGAATTGGCGAACGCGTCCGTGAAGGACAAGAGCTCTATGAAACCCTCTTTCAAAGCGGTGTACTACAAGGAGTGAGTTTGATATACGGAACCATGGGTGAAAACCCGGCCGTACGCCTTCGCACCGCGAACGCAGCAGTTGCGATTGCCGAGTACTTCCGAGACCAAATGGGCAAGAATGTCTTGTTCTTCATTGACAATATTTTCCGCTACACCCAAGCCGGATATGAATTGGCAACCCTGATGAATATGATCCCTTCAGAAGGCGGCTACCAAGCTACCCTTTCTTCTGAAATGGCAAAAATCCAGGAACGGTTAATCTCAACCAAAACAAATAGCATTACCTCTTTTGAAGCGGTCTACATCCCTTCTGATGACTTGGCTGATTACGCCGTTCAGTCAGTCTTCCCCTACCTTGACTCTACGGTCGTTTTTTCAAGAAGTGTATACCAAGAAGGCCGCTTTCCGGCAATAGATTTATTAGGTTCCAGTTCTACAGCAATGGAAATTAATATTATTGGAAAGCTCCATTTTGAGACGATTATCGAAGCCCAAAGCCTGCTCAAAAAATCCATAACTATTGAACGTATTGCCTCGTTAGTTGGCGAATCAGAGCTCTCATCAGATGACCAAATTATCTACAAACGCTCCAAAATATTAAAAAATTATATGACCCAGAGTTTTTTTGTAACCGAAAACCAAAGCAGTAGAAATGGCGCCTATGTACCTCTTAAGCAAACCATTGAAGATGTCCGCGCAATCCTTGATGGCAAAGTAGATACCATTGACGTTGAAAATTTCATGTTTATCGGCAGTTTGAAGGACTTACCAAAACTTACCAATGGGTAAAAAGATTGCCAAATCAATCTAATTTTTAGTAATCCTTCGATACCTAAACTATAGGACTTTTAGCTTCTTCTCCAGCTTTTTTTTCCCGAATAAGACCAATGAAGAGCTAAAAAATGTCCCAAAAATAAAAAACAGAGCCCTTTTTTCTTGCCAGAAACATGCTGTTCAAGCCATATGCCAGAATCTTATAATATTTCACCCAATACCCTTTTTGTTCGCATTAAAAGTCCCGAGAAAGTATTATTTGAAGGCAACGCAGATGCCGTGTCATCAATCAACGAAAACGGTAAATTTGACGTCCTAGCGCAACACGCGAACTTTATTTCAATCATTCGGGACTACATCATCATCCACCAAAAGAAAGGCCAAACCCAGGAGATAAAAATCGAACAAGGAATCATGCGGGTCGTCGCTAATGTAGTGCATATTTTCCTTGGCATTGAACGAATTGAATCATTAAATTCTTAACCCCCGTTTTGCAAATCTGGTGAAAAAGTAGAAATATATCAAAGTATTTATAAATACATCAGATGATAGATGATAGAAAATAGAAGATAGATTTTTGAAGATGGAAGATGGAAGATGGGAAAAGAGAAATTCTATCCTCTATTGTCTATTTAATTGATGTATTTTGATCTATTTCAGACCACAACAAAAACCCACAAATATAAACTAATATAGGATAAAAATCCTCGCCAAAATTATTCGCAACCACAACACAATATTTTTCAAAATTCCCTATAAAAATCTTTTCCAACCCATCAATAAACCTCATTTTATACGGTCGTAAACGATTTAATTGATTTGACAGGACAAATCAAAAATAACGTTCACATTATACCCTACAAAAAATGCCTCTGTGAAAACCTGGAGTATTTCAAGGCTTGACAACTTGTGAAAATTTCTTTTATAGTAGTATATATACTTACTTAAACTTACCAAAAGTCACTAATCCTAGCTTTAATAATTATTCTGCCCATGAACTCATCCAAATCATCAAAAACTTCTAAAACCTTGTTCACTGTTGGACAAGCTGCTGAGTACTTAGGCGTATCCGCAAACACACTCCGGATATGGGATACAAAAAATATTCTTTCTCCCCTTCGAACCCCAGGTGACCAAAGAAGATACACCAAAGATCAGCTTGATAATTTCCTCCACAAAAAACAACCAGCTCCAGCCATAGGAGTACCAAAAGATGAAGCTGTTGAAGCTAAAAAAACTCAAGAGGAATCAACTCTCCAAGCCCAAGAACATGTGGCGACGATGGTTCACAACGCTACCTTCAAAGAGAAAGTGAAATGGTTTATTTCTCAGCTCTCGATGTCGTCAAAAATCCTATTGGTAAGTTTTCTAGCTTTGATTATCCTGGGAATTCCAACTAGTTTCGTATTGCTTTTACCAAAGCAAAAACAGGCTCCAAAGGTGGGTGTCCAAGCGTTTGTTCCAGTTCTTAAAAAAGGTCAAGTACTGGCGGCAGCCACAGGCAAATCCAAGGTGAAAGGGAATATCCGGTTCAATATCCCAGCCGTATTCAACAATCAAGTCACCTTAAACGCAAATGTTTTGGGGAATGATGTCGATGTTGACTTGAAAAAAGGCAAAATCTTCGCATCTAACATTCTCTACGGCATTACTGCTGGAAAAAATGTTGCAATTACTCCAGGACAGACTCCCCAAATCTCAGTAACGCTTCCAGACCTCGTAACTTCTTTGGGCGGAAAAACAGGAGACCTCACTTTAGAAGCAGGAACTGACATCACGATTGATGGGTTAAAAATAAGCGATGCTTCGACTTTATCAAGTGTTCGCGGCCGAGGTGGCTGTTCTTCGTGTATCACAGATGCCGATGTCAGAAACGATATTACTATATCATCGGATGGAAATGTAAGCGCGACAGCAATTAAAAGCGGAACTATCGGAGCAGCATATGGAGGCACTGGCGCGAACCTTTCCGCGGCAGTTCAAGGGAGTATTCCCTACTTCTCAGGAACGGGGGTGATGTCGGCGCTTTCGCCCGGCACCTCAGGATTTGTCTTAACGACAAATGGAACAGGCACAAATCCGTCTTGGACGGATTTTTCTAGTATTACGGCTAGTAGTGTTTTTGACCTCAACAATGGGGCAATTTTCCCAAAAAACATTGGTGTTGACTTTTTAATCGGCGGCCAGTCAACTGCAGCGGCAAAATTCGGCCTTATCAACGTAAGTTCGGGAACCCCAACCGCAACCATTGCCGGAAATGTGACTTTGAACGCCGCTGGGCTTATCCAAACAACCAAAAACCAAACCTTGACCTTAGGCGGCAACACAACCGGCAATATTGTCCTTTCACCTCTCAACGGCACTGGGACGGTGACCGTGAATGGTATCGTGAGCCTGGCAAGCGGCAATGCCTACCAGATCAATGGCACAAATGTGCTCTCTTCAACCACACTCGGAACAGGCGTGACTTCTTCTTCCCTTACCACGGTTGGAACAATTGCCTCTGGAGTGTGGCAAGGGACTACGATTGGAACTCAATACGGCGGCACAGGCTTAGGGAGCTTCGCGACTGGCGATCTAATCTACGCATCCGGAGTTAATACCTTGGCAACTCGGACGATTGGAAATGCCGGCCAGGTCTTAACAGTTTCGGGAGGACTTCCGGTGTGGTCTGATCCGGGTGGAACGGTCAACTACTGGCAACGGGGAAACGGCGCCTTGTCTCCGTTGGATATCACCAACGACTTGTTGCTGGGAGCAAGCGCAACAGGTTCAGCAAAATTTGCGTTTATAAACGTTGCGGCAGGAACTCCTACTGCCTCAATCTCTGCAACATCAGGAACAGGCCTGGCATTAGGCGGCGACGGAACACTCCAAGCCTTTAGAAATAATACGCTCACCATTGGCGGAAATACCACTGGCAACATCACCTTAAGTCCTCAAAATGGAGCTGGCACAGTAACGATCAACGGGAATTTGACTTTGGCTTCTGGAAAAGTGTATCAAATTAACGGAGTCGATGTATTGTCTGCTAACACTCTTGGCACTGGAGTGACAAGCTCATCACTGACTACGGTTGGAACCATTGTGTCAGGCGCCTGGAACGGGACGATCATTGGAACTCAATATGGGGGCACTGGGCAAAACTTCTCTGGCACTAGCCAAGGCAGTCTTCCATACTTCAACGGAACTGGCACTATGGCTGCTCTTGGCCCAAGCACTTCTGGCTTTGTATTGCAAACCAACGGCGCTGGACAAAACCCAACATGGGTTGATCCTTTATCTCTTTCCTCGTCGTACTGGGACAGAACTAATGGCGCGATTTATCCAAAGATTGCCACAGTCCATGACTTATTAGTTGGAGGAACCTCCACCGCTTCCGCTAAATTCGGATTCATCAATGTCTCGGCTGGAACTCCAACTGCTACCATCTCCGGAAACATTGTCCTGGATTCAGTCGCAACATTCCAAACTACCAAAAACCAAACCTTGACCATTGGCGGTAACACAACCGGCAACATCACCTTAGCTCCCTTGAATGGTTCAGGAACCGTAACTTCAACCGGAA